>Ga0180222_1000013_pt1 | contig 507403 bp, 502 predicted proteins | sample eDN5th37CKraftOP_FD_151336 | JGI IMG/M metagenome (GOLD analysis project Ga0180222, IMG submission 151336) | Enriched Organic Plus compost microbial communities from Emeryville, California, USA - eDNA 5th pass 37_C Kraft OP (version 2) (version 2) ... | reverse complement strand
CCCGCCCCGTCCGACCCTTCCGTCGTTCGGTGAGCGGCTATCTAGACCCCACAAAACAAACCCGCAAGACCAAAAATAAAGAAAAATGACAGAAGAAGGTAAGCGCCCGTAAAGTAAGCGGAAAATGAAGAGGGTCAGGGCCGTCGCCGTGAAGCGGCGGGGGAATCACTCCGCAGGCCGCGACAGCCCGGCCGACCTCCTCCGCCGCGCTTTTCCCAGCAAACGCAGGCCCAGCAGCACCAGAATCGCCCCGAGAATCGTCAGCGGCCAGGATTCCCAGACCTTCAGCGCCCAGAGCCAATGCACCGCCGCCAGAATCGCCGCCGGATAGACCAGCCGATGCAATTGCCCCCAGCGCGTGCCCAGGCGGCGGATCGAGAAGCGGTTCGAGGTCAGCGCCAGCGCCAGCAGCATGGCAAAGCCCAGCATGCCGAAGACCAGATAGGGCCGCTTGGCCACGTCCCTGAGCATCTGCGCCCAGAGAAAGGCCATGTCGAAGACCACCCAGGCCGCCAGATGGCAGGCGGCATAGCTGAAACAGATCAGCCCCAGCGCCTGGCGAAAGCGCATCAGGTTCAGCCGCGCCAGCCGCAGCAGCGGCGTCACCGTCAGCGTCGCCAGCAGGAAATAGATCGCGGTGCGGCCCAGCCGGTGCTCGATATCCCGCACCGGATCGACGCCCAGATGGCCGTGCAGCGCATCCCAGACCAGCAGCCCCAGCGGAATCAACCCCAGCAGCCAGACCGCCCAGACCGGGACATGCCGCAGCCAGCGATTGAGGTGCTGCGGCATCAGTAATGCTTCGCCAGGTCCATGCCCGCATAGAGCCCGGCCACCTGATCGCCATAGCCGTTGAACATCAGCGTCTCCTGCCGGCCGCCGAACAGTCCGCTGCCGATCCGCCTTTCGGTGGCCTGCGACCAGCGCGGATGGTCCACCTGCGGATTCACATTGGCATAGAAGCCGTATTCGCCGGGCTGCAGCATCTGCCAGCTGCATGGCGGCTGCCTGTCGGTCAGGGTGATCCCGACGATCGACTTGATCGACTTGAAGCCGTATTTCCACGGCACCACCAGCCGGATCGGCGCGCCGTTCTGGTTGGGCAGCACGCGGCCGTAAAGCCCGGTGGCAAGGATGGTCAGCGGATGCATGGCCTCGTCCAACCGCAGCCCCTCGCGATAGGGCCAGTCGATGATGCGCGACCGCTGGCCGGGCATCTGGCCGGGGTCGTGCAGCGTGCGGAAGGCGACGTATTTCGCGCCCGGCTGCACGCCGGCCTTGCCGAGCGCCCCGGCCAGGGGCACGCCGAGCCACGGAATGACCATCGACCAGGCCTCGACGCAGCGCAGGCGATAGATGCGCTCCTCCAGCGCCGCCTCGGGGACGAGGTCCTCGACCCCGTAGCTGCCGGGCCTGTCCACCATGCCGTCGATCTGCACCGACCAGGGCGCGGTCTTCAGGCTGCCGGCATATTGGGCCGGATCGGTCTTGCCGGTGCCGAATTCGTAGAAATTGTTGTAATTGGTAATGTCCTCGAAACTGTTCGGCGTCTCGTCGGTCGAGAAGGCCGAGGGCTTGCCGCTGAGACCGAGGGCCGGCGTGGCCAGCGCCGCGACGCCCGCCGCCAGAAAGGCCCGCCGGCTCAGGTAATCCGCCTCGGGCGTGACATCGGACCATTTCAGCGCCATGGCAATTCCCCCTCTGCCCAGAGCCATCATGCCACCCGCCCAGGCGGATGCCGATGAAATTCCGCGTGATTTCCACGCGAGGACCGGAAGGAAAAGGGCGGATGCCGACGCATCCGCCCCCTTGCGTCAGTGCAGCGGCACCCGCGGCCCGTCCTCGCCGGCCGAGCCGAGATGCGCCGTAGTCACGCGGTTGCCCACGATCAGCCCCTCTGGGCCGGCGCTGACATGCACGGTCTGGCCGTCCAGAACCTCTCCGGCCAGGATCATCTCGGCCAAGGGGTTCTGCAGGCTGCGCTGCATCACCCGCTTCAGCGGCCGGGCGCCGAAGACCGGGTCATAGCCCTCGTCCGCCAGCCATTTCAGCGCCGCCTCGTCCAGCTCCAGCCCGATCTTGTGCTGCGCCAGCCGGCTTTCCAGCTGCCACAGCTGGATCTTGACGATGCCGTCCATGTTCTCGCGCGTGAGGCGATGGAAGATGATGATCTCGTCCAGCCGGTTCAGGAATTCGGGGCGGAAATGCGCCCGGACCGCATCCATCACCTGAGCGCGCGCCTGACTCGAATCGGCGCCCTCGGGCAGTTGCGACAGCGCCTGCGCCCCGAGGTTCGAGGTCAGCACGATCAGCGTCTGCTTGAAGTCCACCGTCCGGCCCTGGCCGTCGGTCAGCTGGCCGTCGTCCAGCACCTGCAGCAGCACGTTGAAGACGTCCGGATGCGCCTTTTCGACCTCGTCGAACAGGATCACCTGATAGGGACGCCGCCGCACCGCCTCGGTCAGCACGCCGCCCTCGTCATAGCCGACATAGCCCGGAGGCGCGCCGATCAGCCGCGCGACCGAGTGCTTCTCCATGAACTCGGACATGTCGATGCGGACCATGGCGCTGTCATCGTCGAACAGGTATTCGGCGATGGCCTTGGTCAGCTCGGTCTTGCCGACGCCGGTCGGGCCCAGGAACAGGAAGCTGCCCAGCGGCCGCTTGGGGTCGTTCAGCCCGGCCCGCGCCCGGCGCACGGCGTTGGACACGGCCGTCACCGCCTCGGACTGGCCGATGACGCGCTTGCCCAGCACGTCCTCCATCTTCAACAGCTTCTCGCGCTCGCCCTCCAGCATCTTGCTGGTCGGGATGCCGGTCCAGCGTTCCACCACCTCGGCGATCTGCTCGGGGCGCACGGCTTCCTCGACCATCGGCCCGTCCTCGCTGCCCTCGGATTCGGCCAGCTGCCGCTCAAGGCCCGGGATGATGCCATAGGAAAGCTCGCCGGCGCGGGCCAGGTTGCCCTCGCGCTTGGCCTGGTCCAGTTCGGCGCGGGCGCGGTCGAGCTGTTCCTTGAGGTTGCGCGAGCCCTCCAGCCGGTCGCGTTCGGCCTGCCAGCGGGCGGTCATGGTCGCGGATTTCTCCTGCAACTCGGACAGCTGCTTCTCCAGCTTCTCCAGCCGGTCCTTGGAGGCGGCGTCGTCTTCCTTCTTCAGCGCCTCGGCCTCGATCTGCATCTGCAGGATCTGCCGGTCGAGCTGGTCCAGCTCCTCGGGCTTGCTGTCCACTTCCATGCGCAGCCGGCTCGCCGCCTCGTCCACCAGGTCGATGGCCTTGTCGGGCAGGAAACGATCGGTGATGTAGCGATGCGACAGGGTCGCGGCAGCCACCAGCGCGGCGTCGCTGATGCGGACGCCGTGATGCAGCTCATACTTCTCCTTGATGCCACGCAGGATGCTGATCGTGTCCTCGACCGTCGGCTCCTCGACCATGACCGGCTGGAAGCGCCGGGCCAGCGCCGCGTCCTTTTCGATATACTTGCGGTATTCGTCCAGCGTGGTGGCGCCGACGCAATGCAGCTCGCCCCGCGCCAGCGCCGGCTTGATCAGGTTCGCGGCATCCATGGCGCCGTCGGTCTTGCCGGCGCCGACCAGCACATGCAGCTCGTCGATGAACAGCACGATCTCGCCGGCGGCATCCTCGATCTCCTTCAGCACGGCCTTCAGCCGCTCCTCGAACTCGCCGCGATATTTCGCGCCGGCGATCAGGGCACCCATGTCCAGCGCCCAGAGCTGCTTGTTGCGCAGGCTTTCCGGCACGTCGCCGTCGATGATGCGCAGCGCCAGCCCTTCGGCGATGGCGGTCTTGCCGACGCCGGGCTCGCCGATCAGCACCGGGTTGTTCTTGGTGCGGCGGGACAGCACCTGCATGGCGCGGCGGATTTCCTCGTCCCGGCCGATGATCGGGTCGATCTTGCCCTCGGCCGCGGCCTCGGTCAGGTTGCGGGCATATTTCGACAGCGCCTCATAGCTGTCCTCGGCGCTGGCCGTGTCGGCCGTCCGGCCCTTGCGGACGTCGTTGATGGCGCTGTTCAGCGCCTGCGCCGTCACCTTGCCCGCCGTCAGCGCATCGCGCGCATTGGTGTTGACGATGGCAAGCGCCGTCAGCACCCGCTCGGCCGGCACGAAACTGTCGCCGGCCTTCTTGGCCAGCTTCTCGGCCTCGTCCAGCACGCGCACCAGCGAGGTATCGACATAGACCTGACCCTGCCCGCCGCTGACCTTGGGCTGTTTCGCCACCGCCTGGTCGACGGCCTGGCGCACGGCCTGGGCGTCGCCCCCGGCCCGCGCGATCAGATTGCTGGCAAAGCCCTGCTCGTCGTCCATCAGCGCCTTCAGCAGATGCTCGGGCATCACGCGCTGGTTTTCCTCGCGGATCGCGATGGTCTGCGCCGCCTGCAGGAAACCGCGCGACCGTTCCGTGAACTTTTCCATATCCATATGAAATTCCTTTCCTCAGCCCCCGCTTTGGACCGCCCGCATTGGCACGATCCGGCTCGGGTCCTGCCTGTCACATGGGCAGGACGAAACGGGGTTTCAAGACAGCCGGTTCCCCCCTATAAGCGGGCCGTTTGTCGCAGGCTGAGGTGGAACATGGACGACCGTCTGATCGTGGCGCTGGACGTGCCGAACGCGCTGGCCGGGCTGGAGCTGGCCGAAAGGATCGGCGACGCGGCCAGCTTCTACAAGATCGGCCTGGGGATGCTGACCGGCGGCGGGCTCGCACTCGCCAACGAGCTCAAGCAGGAACACGGCAAGCGCATCTTCCTGGACATGAAGTTCTTCGACATCGGCGCCACGGTCGAGGCGGCGGTGAAAGGCATCGCGCAATACGACCTGGATTTCCTGACCGTGCACGGCGACCCGCATGTGGTCCGGGCGGCGAAACAGGGGGCAAGCGCGTCGGGGCTGAAGATCCTGGCCGTCACCGTCCTGACCTCGCTGGACCGCGCCGACCTCGATGCCGGGCTGATCGTGCCGGGCGATCTGGCCGAGATCGTCGCCACCCGCGCCGCCCGCGCCTTCGAGGCCGGAGCCGACGGCGTCATCGCCAGCCCGCGCGAGGCGGCCCTGATCCGCGCCCTGCCCGAGGCGGCGGGCCGGCTGATCGTCACCCCCGGCGTGCGGCCGGCCGGCAGCGACGCCGGCGACCAGAAGCGGATCGAGACGCCGGCCACGGCCATCGCCAGCGGCGCCGACCATATCGTCGTCGGCCGCCCGATCTGGCAGGCCGCGGACCCCCGCGCCGCGGCGCAGGCGATCCAGGCCGAACTCGCCGGGGCGTAATCAGCCGAAATTGCGCTGAAGCACCGGCGCCAGGTCCTCGCGCGCCGCCGTGGCGCGGGCGATGGCCCAGACCTTGGGCGCATTCCCCTGGAACCATTCCGGTCCGGGCTTCCAGTTGGTCATCACCGCCAGATAGATGTCCAGGGCCGAGAAGCGTTCGCCCAGGAACCAGGGGGCGCCCGCCACGCCCTCCACCGCGGTCCACAGTTCCTGCAGCCGCGCGGTGGTGGCCTCGCCCAGCTCCTTCTGCGCCGTGCCGTCGCTGAGAAAGCGCGAGGGATCGTCGCCGAAGGTAAAGCAGGGATAGACCTGCGCGACCAGGAACATCAGCCAGCGCAGGAAGCGCGGCCGCTCGGGCGCGCCGGGGGCCGGCACCAGATCGTCCCGCTCGGTCATGTCGGCCAGGTGCAGGGTGATCGCCGCGCTTTCCGACATCACCCGCCCGTCGGGCAGGATCAGCACCGGGATCTGCCCCGCCGGACTGATCCGCATCAGGTCGCGCTTGGCGGCCGGATCGAGGAACAGGTCCGCGACCTCGATCCTCTCGGCCTCGAGGCCGTAATGCGCCAGTTGTGCCTCGACGATGGCCGAGCCCCAGCCGTTGCGACGGTATAGCTGCATTCGAGACATGCATGCCTCCTTCCTGTCGATGCGCCGATCATGCACAGCGGCGGGCGATTCTCAAATCCCGCAGCCCGATCCGGCAAGAACAAGCCGCACCCGGTCGCGGAAATGCGGCACGGCCCGGGGATGGGCGACGAATTCCGCCACCGGCATCATCCGCCATTCCTGCCCCTCGTCGCCGAAGCGGATCGCGGCGATCTCGGCCGCCGTGATCGTGCCGGAAAACAGCCATGACGCGCGCCCCGGTTCGCCAAGCGAGGCGAAGGCCCGCCCCGTCAGCCGCCCCGGGGCAAGCCGCAGCCCGAATTCCTCGTAAAGCTCGCGCAGGGCGCATGCGACCGGCGTCTCGCCCGGCTCGGCGCCGCCGCCGGGCAGGTCCCAATGACCCGGAAAGGGAATCCAGGGATAATTGTCGCGCAGGCAGGTCAGCAGATCCGCCCCATGGGTCAGCACCAGCTTGGCGCCGGCCAGGCCTAGTTGTCGTTGATGTCGCGGGTCCAGCGCCGCACCTCGCCCCGGTTCCTGCCGAAGATGCGCCGCAGCGCCAGCCAGATCACCCCGGTCAGGACCGCCGTGACCACCAGCGCCATCGGCAGCCCGCCGGGCCACAGGCCCAAAAGCAGTGCCAGCCCCATCAGCAGCACCGCCCCGGCGAGCCCCAGGAAGAACCAGCCCGGCAGCGCCAGTTCCAGCGCCGCCAAAAGGAGCGCCGCGATGATCCAGATCCAGCCGTTCGCCCAGCTCATGCCGCGCCCCCTGGTTTCACGCCGCGGAGCATGCGGAAGGCATCGCCAAGCGCCTCGACGGCCGAGGCGGGGACGATCACCGTCTGCTTGCCCTGCCCCTTGCCGACCTCGGCCAGCACCTCGACCTGGCGCATGGCGACCTGGTATTGCGCCGCCTCGATCCCGCCCTCGCGGATCGCCGTGGCGATGGCCGCGGTGGCATAGGCCTCGGCATCGGCCAGCAGCCGCTTGGCCTTGGCCTGCTGCTCGGCGGCGTAAAGATCGCCGTCGGCGGCCAGTTCCACGGCGCGGCGTCGGCCCTCGGCCTCGGTCACCTGGGCGCGGCGGGCACGTTCGGCATTCAGCTGCTGCAGCATGGCGGCGCGCGTGGCCTCGTCCAGGTTGACGTCCAGGATCTCGGCCCGCGTCACCTCGATGCCCCAGTCGTCGACGATATTGGCCAGCGATTCGCGGATGCGCTCGATCAGCGGGGCGCGGTTCGACTGCACCTGGTCCAGCTCCATCGCGCCGATCTCCGAACGCACGATCCCCGCCACCGTGGTGGCAATGGCCGCATCCACGTCGCGGATGCGATAGACGGTCTTTTCCGGCTCGATGATGCGATAGAAGACGCTGGTCTCGACCTGCACCAGCACGTTGTCCGCCGTGATCGCATCCTGGCGCGAGGTCGGCAGCTGGCGCTCCAGCACCGAGATCCGATGCGCCACCCGGTCGAGGAAGGGCACGATGAAGTTGATCCCCGGCCCCAGCACCGCATGCAGCCGGCCGAAGCGTTCGACGACGTATTTTTCCGATTGCGGCACGATGCGGACGGCGCGGCTGACGGCGAACAGGATCACCAGCGCCAGAATGATCAGGGCGAGGTTCTGGCCGATCATCTCGGCGAATTCGGGCGGCATCGCGGCCTCCTTTCTGGTTCACTCGGCGGCGAAGGCCGAATCGCTGGCGTCCGGACGCAGCCGCGCCAGCCGCGCGACGACGCGGGCGAAACGGGTCCGGAACAGGTCGAAATCGGCGCGCGGCTCGATCCGGCGCTCGTCCATGTAGAGCGAGCGGTCCAGTTCCAGCTGCACGACATGGACATTGCTGCGCGGCCGGCCATAGGTCTGGGTGATATAGGCGCCGGAAAAGGGCGAATTGCGCCGCAGCCGAAAGCCCTCGGCCACCACGGCATCGGCCACGCCGGCGCTGATCCGCGGCGCGGCCGAAACGCCGTTGCGGTCGCCCAGCACCATGTCGGGGCGCGGGCGCGGCAGATGCACCAGCGCATCGCGCGGCATGGAATGCATGTCGATCAGGACGGCGCCGCCGAACCGCGCCACCGCCTCCTCGATCAGGCTGGAAAGCGCGCGGTGATAGGGATGCCAGAGCCGGGCGATGCGGCTTTCGGCCTCGGCCCGCGGGATCGGCCGGTCGTGGATGGCGCGGCCCTGCGAGACGACGCGGGGAATCACCCCCAGGCCGGCCATGATGCGCGGATTGCTCATCGCCGGGGCGGCGCCCGAGACCACCAGCGGGTCGATTTCCTCGGGTCCGCGATTCAGGTCCACCACGCAGCGCGGCACCCGCGCGGTCAGCACCGCGGCGCCATGGTCCAGCGCCGGCGCGATCAGCCGGTCCACGAAAGCATCCTCGGACGAGCGCAGCTGCTGCGCGTCCAGCCGCGATTCGGCCAGGAACCAGTCGGGATAGGCGCGGCCGGAATGCGGCGAGGCAAAGATCACCCCGCCCTGCCACGACGGCGGCCGCATCAGATCGAAAATCGGCTCTTCCCTGGTCATCCCTGGCGTTCCCCGGCGGCGCGACCGGCGCCAGATCTGGGTGATAAGACAGAAAGGGTTATAAACCATGATCGGGCGCCGCCAATAGCCGTCGATTGAGGGCTTGAAACCCCGGGGCGAGGTGGCTATAGACACGCGGACCAAGGCGATCTGGCGGCGCAAGCTGGAAGAATCACCTGTCAGTGGGCGGTTAGCTCAGCGGTAGAGCACTACGTTGACATCGTAGTGGCCACTGGTTCGATCCCAGTACCGCCCACCATTCGTTTCGCGCCCCCGGGGCTCAACCGGGGGTATTTCGTTTCCAAGGCGCGACCTAGCGATGCGCCGCGATAGGAGAAGACCGATGAAGGTTCGCAATTCGCTCCGCTCGCTCAAGAGCCGCCACCGCGATTGTCAGATCGTGCGCCGCAAGGGCCGCATCTACGTCATCAACAAGACCAACCCGCGCTTCAAGGCCCGCCAGGGCTGAGAACCGGCGAATCATCCGATTCAAGGACGCCCGCAGGCCCCGCGCCGCGGGCGTCTTGCTTTCCGGCCTGGAACCCGGCCGGTGGGGGCCGACTGCCCCCACACCCCCGTGGATATTTCCACAAGGGAGAAGATCGCAGGAGCGGTGATCGGCGCGGCGGGACGCCCGGTTTCGGTCGGGACAAGGTCGGACGTCATGGATCCGAGGGCGCGGAGAAGGCCCGCCGGAATGGCCGGCCCGGGACGCATGCCGGCCAGCGCCGAACGAAGCGCCGCCCGGGCCAAGGCGGCGCGGGCTTCACGGTTGCCGGTCAGCGCGGCCCATCCGCCAGAAGGCCCGAGACCGTCTGCTGCGTGAGATAGCCGGTCACGCGCAGGTTGCGCGCCTCTTGATAGCGGCGCAGGGCGGCGCGGGTTTCCTCGGTGAATTCGCCGTCGACCGCGCCGGGCTGCATGCCGGCCAGGCGCAGCCGGTCCTCGATCAGCCGCCGCGCCGAGGGGGTCAGGCCCAGCGCGGATTCTTCGCGGCGCGCCGCTTCGATGCCGGCGCGCAAGGTGGCAAGCCGCTGCCGGGCCTGCGCCGCATGGGCGCCGGCCGGGAAACGGTCCAGATAGGTCTCGTAGGCCGCGGCCGAGCCCTGGCGGCCGGCCCAGCGCCAGGTCGCCTCGTCGCCGGCGGGCGCGGCGGCCGGGACGGTCTGGCCGCCGGAGAGCCGGCGGCGCGCGGTCTCGGCGTGAAGGCCGTCGGGATAGCGGTCCAGATAGGCGCGCAATCCTTCGGGATCGCCCTGCGCACCCGTCTGCCGCCACCAGGCGCGGTCGCGGGCGGCGGCATCGGCCTGCAGCCGCTCGACCTGGGTGGCGAGCATCCGGACCTGGCTGCGGGTCAGATGGCCCGTCGCCGCCAGCCCGTTCCGGCGCTGCCAGTCCGTGATCGCCGCGCGCGTGCGCTGGCCGAAGACGCCGTCGGCCGGGCCGGGCTGACCGCCGAGCTGCGACAGGTGGCGCTGGATGGCAGCGCGTTCGGCCGGGGCGAGGTTCAGCGCCTGTTCCGCCGCGGCCGCCGGGGAAAGATCCGGGCCGGGCCGGACGGGGCGCAGCTCGGCCAGCCGGAGGCGGGCGACGCGGGCGAAGCGTCCGGCCGGGAAATCCTGCAGATAGGCGACGTAGCCTGCGGCCGAATCCTCGGCCGCGGCCCGCGCCCAGACATGGCGGTCGGCACTCTGCGCAGCCGGCGCGCGGCGGATCTGCGCCAGCCGCTCGCGAGCGGGGGCGGCATAGAGCCCGCGCGGAAAGCGCGCGAGATAGTCCTGATAGGCGCGCATGCCGTCTGCGGTCGAGGCTTCGGCCCAGGCATCGCGGTCGGCAGCCTGCGGGTCAGGGACCTTCCGGCGCGGGGCCAGCACCGGATCCCGGGCCCCGCCCGGCACCAGCTGCAGCGCCGGATCGGCCGCCATGGCCTGCACCAGGCTGGCGCCGCCGGCCAAGCGGCCCATGGCGCGGGCCCCGGCCTCGGGCGAGCCGGTGACGACCCAGACCCCGCGGGGCGGCGCCAGCGGGCCGATGCCGTTTTCCAGCCCCGGGCGATGCGGCATCCGTTGCCCGTCGGTGCCCAGCACCAGCACCGCGCCCGGATCGCCCCCGGCCATCAGCCGCATGACCAGCGACAGCGGCACGCCCTGCATGCCCACGCCCAGGCGGCCGGGCTCCTCGGCATCGGCGCCCATGAACCAGGTCTCGGTCCCGTCGTTCAGGAAGCGGCCGTTCAGCGCCACGATGCGCGCCCCCGGCGCCGGATCGGCGCGGACCAGCGACTCGATCAGGCGGCGCAGGGGATCCGCCGCCAGATCGACGCCTTGCTGGGTGGTGAAACCCGCCACGCGCAGGGTATTTCCCAGCGCCACCGTGTCCGAGCCCGCCAGATCGGGGGCGCTGCGGTAATCGGCATTGCCGACGATCACGGCGCGGTTTTCGGCCCAGGCGGGTGCGGCCCCGATCAGGGCGGCAAGCAGGGCTGCGGCGATGCGCATGCGGGCGACCTCATTCCGGGCGACCGGAATCAGTCGTAGCTGCGCCGGTCCTCGATCACCTTGCCGTCATTCGGCAGCGAACCCGGCGCAACCAGTTCCACCCGGCCGCGAAGTTTCAGTGTGTCCAACACCGTTCCCTCGTATCTTGCCGCATCATCGGCCCCGGTTTCCAGCAGCACCGTCATCACATCCATATCACCCGAGCGGTCCGCGACGACGCGGGCGCGGCTGATCTCGGGGTGCCGGGCGACCAGCGCCGCGACCTGCTCGGGACGCACGAACATGCCCTTGATCTTGGTGGTCTGGTCGGCGCGGCCCATCCAGCCCTTGATGCGCATGTTCGTGCGCCCGCAGGGGCTGACGCCGGGCAGAACCGCCGAAAGGTCGCCGGTCGCGAAGCGCACCAGCGGATAATCCGGGTTCAGCGTGGTCACCACCACCTCGCCCACCTCGCCATCCGGGACCGGGTCGCCGGTGCCGGGGCGGACGATCTCGACGATCACCCGCTCGTCCACGATCATCCCCTCCATGGCCGGGGATTCATAGGCGATCAGGCCCAGATCGGCGGTAGCGTAGCATTGCGTGGTGGCGATGCCGCGATCCGCATAGGCCTGGCGCAGGCTGGGAAACAGCGCCCCGCCCGAGACCACGGCGCGGGTAAAGGACAGCCGCTCGCCCAGCTCCCCGGCCTTGTCCAGCATCACCTTCAGATAATCGGGCGTGCCCGCATAGACGGTGGTGCCGATGTCCGCGGCGGCGCGGACCTGCAGCTCGGTCTGGCCGGTGCCGGCCGGCAGGGTCGCGGCCCCGACCGCGCGGGCGGCGCTTTCGAACATCATGCCCGCCGGGGTCAGGTGATAGCCGAAGCAATTGTGGATGATGTCGCCCGCCCCGACCCCCGCCGCATGCAGGAACCGACCCAGCCGCCACCAGTCCCCGCCGCGCCGCCCGGGCTCGTAGATCGGGCCGGGGCTCTGGAACACGTTCTCGAACTCCGCCGCCGGCCGCGTGGTGAAGCCGCCGAAGGGCGAGATCCGCCTCTGCGCCTCGGAAAGCTCGGATTTGCGGATCACCGGCAGCCGGGCCAGCGCCTCGCGGCTGGTGATCTGATCCGGCTCGATCCCGGCCAGGATGCGGGCCAGCGCCGGCGCCGTGCGGGCCCGCGTCAGCGCGGCGGGCAATTCGGCCGCCAGCCACAGCGCCCGCGCCTCGGCGCTGCGGGTTTCAAGCTCGTCATAGAATGTCATGGGGATGCCTTTCTGCGCTCAGGCCAGCCAGCGCTTGCGCCGGCGATAGGACCGCACGTCGCGAAAGCTCTTGCGGCCCTGGTCGGACATGCCGAGATAGAATTCCTTGACGTCCGGGTTCTCGCGCAGCGCATCCGCCGGACCGTCCATCACCACGCGGCCGCTTTCCAGGATATAGCCGTAATGGGCATAGCGCAGCGCGACATTGGTGTTCTGCTCGGCCAGAAGGAAGGTCACGCCCTCGCCCTCGTTCACCGCCTTCACGATCTCGAAGATCTGCTCGACCAGCTGCGGCGCCAGACCCATCGAGGGCTCGTCCAGCAGGATCGTCTCGGGGCGGGACATCAGCGCCCGGCCCATGGCGCACATCTGCTGCTCGCCGCCCGAGGTATAGCCGGCCTGGCTTTTCCGGCGCTCCTTGAGACGGGGGAAATAGGAATAGACCATCTCCAGGTCCTGGCGGATCGCCGCGCCGCCGTCGGTGCGGGTATAGGCGCCGGTCAGCAGGTTCTCCTCGATGGTCAGGTGCTCGAAGCAGTGGCGGCCCTCCATCACCTGGATGATGCCCTTCTTCACCACCGAGGCGGGGTCCATGTCCTGGATCCGCGCGCCGCGATAGCTGATCGCGCCCTTGGTGACCTCGCCCCGCTCGGAATGCAGCAGGTTCGAGATCGCCTTCAGCGTCGTCGTCTTGCCCGCGCCGTTGCCGCCCAGAAGCGCGGTGATGCCGCCCTTGGGCACCGACAGGCTGACGCCCTTCAGGACCAGGATGACGTGATTGTAGATCACCTCGATATTGTTGACCTCGAGCAGGGTCTCGCGGTCGGGCACGGCGTCGAACATGGGCTTTCCCTCCGGGTCGATGGGCCCCGGCGGCGCACCGCCGGGGCAAGGGATCAGCAGCGCGGCGAAATGCCGGCTTCCTTGGCATAGGCTTCGCTGTCCTCAAGGATCAGCGGGTCCAGAACATCCTGATCCGGCTGGGTGAAGTCGGTGATCAGGGTCCATTTCCCGGCCGAGGCATCCCATTGCTGCAAGCGCGCCATGCCGCTGCCGCCGTGGTTGTCGCAGGTCATCTTGATCTCGGGTCCGAAGTCCGGCAGGCCCAGTTCGGCCAGCCGCTCGGGGGTGATGTCCAGCGCCTCGAACCCGTCGCGCAGCTGCGCCGCGGTGATCTGCGGCGTGCCGGCCAGCTCCTGCGCCTTGGCGATGGCCTCGGCGATGACGACGGCCGCATACATGCCGCGCGAATACAGCACCGAGCCGACGAACTGCCCGCCCTGCGAGGCCTTGCCCGGATCGATGACGTGCTTCTTCATGTCCTCATAGATCGGGTAATCCATGCCGACGCCGTGGAAGGTCAGCGCCTTGTAGCCGTTGGCGCCCGCACCCACCGGCTTCACGTCCACTTCCGAACCGGACCAGTAGGTGCCGATGAAGTTCTCCATCGGGAAGCGGATGTTGGCGGCCTCCTGGATGGCGGTCTGGTTCATCACGCCCCAGCCCCACATCAGCACGTAATCCGGCTTGTCGCGGCGGATCTGCAGCCACTGGCTCTTCTGCTCCTGGCCGGGCGGGTCGACCGGCAGCTCGGTCAGGGTGAAGCCGTGCTTCTTGCCAAGCTCCTGCAGGGTGCGGATCGGCTCCTTGCCATAGGCCGAGTTGTGATAGACCAGCGCGATCTTCTTGCCCTCGAGGCTGCCGCCGTTCTGGTCCAGCAGGTATTTCACCGCGACCGAGGCGCCGTCCCAGTAGTTCGCCGGGGCGTTGAACACCCATTCGAAGACCTTGCCGTTCTTGGCCGAGGTGCGCCCATAGCCCGGGGTATAGAGCGGGATCTTGTCGGCCGCGACCTTGGGGATCAGCTGATAGGTGATGCCGGTGGAGAGCGGGTTGTAGACCAGCGCGCCCGAGCCCTTGGTCGATTCATAGCATTCGACGCCCTTCTCGGTGTTATAGGCGGTCTCGCATTCCGGGGTGCGGATCCTTTCACCGCCGATGCCGCCGTCGCGCTCGTTCAGCAGGGTGAAATAGTCGTTGAACCCGTCGGCATATTGCGTGCCGTTGGCGCCATAGGGCCCGGTCCGGTAGCTGAGGTTCGGCACCACCAGGTCGGCCATGGCCGGCGCCGCCGCCATGACGGCGCCCAGCGCGACGGTTGCGAGTTTCAGTTTCATCTTGGTCTCCTCCCCAAGGGTTTTGTTCCGCCGGTTGTCCGGTCGTTAATGCGGGAACGGCCAGAGCCGCAGCTTCTCCTTCGTCAGCGCCCAGAGACGCGCCAGCCCGTGCGGCTCGACGATCAGGAAGAACACGATCAGCGCGCCGACGATCATCAGCTCGATATGGGCGGCCAGGTCGGTCGGCCAGCCCAGCTGCGCCACCAGCACGTTCTTCAGGAAGACCGGCAGCAGCACCAGGAAGGCGGCGCCGGCAAAACTGCCGAAGATGCTGCCGAGCCCGCCGATGATGATCATGAACAGCACCAGGAAGCTCTTGTTGATGCCGAAGGCCTCGCTGGCCTCGGCCGCGCCCAGATAGACCGAGAACAACAGCGCCCCGGCGATGCCCACGAAGAAACTGGAGACGGCGAAGGCCGACAGCTTGGCGGTCAGCGGGTTCACCCCGATGATCTCGGCCGCGATGTCCATGTCGCGGATCGCCATCCATTTGCGGCCCACGCTGCCGCGGGTCAGGTTGCGCGCCACCCAGGCCAGCAGGACGGCGAAGGACAGGCAGATCAGGTATTTCGCCGAGGCCGTGGTGGCGGGCCCGGTCACCGCCCAGCCCAGGATGGTGCGTTCGGGCGCGTTGATCTGGCCCGAGGCCGAATAGTTGTAGAACCACGGCACCTTGTTGAACAGCCAGACCAGGAAGAACTGCGCGGCCAGGGTCGCCACCGCCAGGTAGAAACCCTTGATCCGCAGGCTGGGCAGGCCGAAAAGCATGCCCACGACCGCCGTGATCGCCCCGGCCAGCACGATATGGATGACGATCGGCACCCCCGGAAAGGCGACCATCAGCTTGTAGACCGCATAGGCGCCCACCGCCATGAAGCCGCCGGTGCCCAGGCTGACCTGCCCGGCATAGCCGGTCAGGATGTTCAGCCCGATCGCCGCGATGGCATAGATCAGGAAGGGCACCAGCACCGCATTGGCCCAATAGCTGTCGATGACGAAGGGCACGACCAGGAAGGCCACCGCCAGGATCGCGTAATAGCCCCAGCGATCCAGCTTGATCGGAAAGGTCTGGCCATCGTCGCGATAGCTCGTCTTGAAGTCGCCCGCCTCACGATAGAACATCCGCCCCTCCCGGCTTGGTCGTTTCGACATTCGGGTATTTGTGAAACAGAGAGGCCTTCTCTGTTTTCCAAATACCCAGTCCCGAGTCCTCAACCCGCGCCATGGTCAGACCCGCTCGATGATGCGCTCGCCGAACAGGCCCTGCGGCCGGAAGACGAGGAAGATCAGCGCCAGCACATAGGCGAACCAGTTCTCGGTCGCGCCGCCGACCATCGGGCCGACGAAATATTCGAACAGTTTCTCGCCCATGCCGATGATCAGCCCGCCAACGATGGCGCCGGGGATCGAGGTGAAGCCCCCCAGCATCAGCACCGGCAGCGCCTTGAGGGCGATCAGCGAAAGCGAGAACTGCACCCCCGATTTCGTGCCCCACATGATGCCCGCGACCAGCGCCACGAAGCCGGCGATGGACCAGACCATGATCCAGATGAATTGCAGGCTGATGCCGACCGACAGCGCCGCCTGGTGGTCGTCGGCCACGGCGCGCATCGCGCGGCCCTGCTTGGTATATTGCGCGAAGCCGACCAGCGCCGCCACCAGCACCGCCGCAATGACCGCCGCCCAGATGTCCAGCCGGTCGATGAAGAAGCCGTAGCCCAGCCAGTCATTGGTGGCTGCCTCGACCGTCTCGGAAATGCCCTGCGGCAGGCCGACGTCCAGCACCTTCACGTCGGCGCCCCACATCACGTCGCCAAGTCCTTCCAGGAACCAGGCCAGGCCGATGGTGGCCATGAACAGGATGATCGGCTCCTGCCCGACCAGGTGCTTCAGCACCAGCTTCTCGATGGCGATGGCCAGGCCGACCATGACCAGCGCCGTCAGCAGGATGGCCAAGAGGCCCGGCACCGTCCAGCCGAAGCTCGACAGATGCACGCCGAAGGCGGCGTTGATCAGATGCGCGAAGGGCACCCGGCCCTCCATGATGCCGACCAGCGTCATGGCGGCGAAGAGCGCCATCACCCCCTGGGCATAGTTGAACACCCCCGAGGCCTTGTAGATCAGCACGAAGCCCAGGGCGACCAGCGAATACATCACCCCGGCCATCAGGCCGTTCAGCAGGATCTCGCTTGCGTAAAGAAACTCCATTCCTGCCCCCTATGCGTGTTCCACGCCCAGATAGGCGCTGATGACCTCGGGATTGTTGCGCACCTCGTCGGGGGTGCCGTCGCCGATCTTGCGGCCGTAATCCATCACCACCACCCGGTCGCTGAGGTCCATGACCACGCCCATGTCGTGCTCGATCAGCGCGATGGTGGTGCCGAACTCGTCATTCACGTCCAGGATGAAGCGGCACATATCCTCCTTCTCCTCGACGTTCATGCCGGCCATCGGCTCGTCGAGCAGCAGGATCTTCGGCTCGGCCGCCAGCGCCCGCGCCAGTTCGACGCGCTTCTTCAACCCGTAAGGCAGCCGGCCGACCGGCGTCTTGCGGATGTTCTGGATCTCCAGGAAGTCGATGATCTTCTCGACCTGCTCGCGGTTCTCGACCTCCTCGCGCTCGGCCCGGCCCCACCACAGCGCCTGCGACCATATCGGCGCCTTCATCATGTTCAGGCGGCCGGTCATGATATTGTCCAGGACCGACATGCCGTCGAACAGCGCGATGTTCTGGAAGGTGCGGGCAATGCCCAGCCGCGCCACCTCATAGGGTTTCATCGGGCCGCGGCGATGGCCCTTGAACCAGATCTCCCCCTCTTGCGGGACATAAAAGCCCGAGATCACGTTCAGCATCGAGGACTTGCCGGCGCCGTTCGGGCCGATGATGGCGCGGATCTCGCCCTCGCGGATGTCGAAGCTGATGTCCTTGATCGCCGTGACGCCGCCGAAGCGCAGGGTGATGTTCCTCAGGTCCATCAGCACGCCGCCGATCTGGCGGCCGTCGGGGGTGGTTGTGGTCTGGGTCATTCCGCGGCCACCTTCTGCATGGTCCGGGTCGGGAAGGTCCGGGCGTCCTCGATCTTCAGCACCGCGCGGATCTCGCCCTTGCGGCCGTCCTCGTAGGTCACCTCGGTGCGGGTGCTGACCGTGTCGCGCCCGTCATAGAGCGCCGCGATCAGGTCGGCATATTTCTCGGCGATGATGTTGCGGCGCACCTTGCGGGTGCGGGTCATCTCGCCGTCGTCGGGGTCCAGCTCCTTGTGCAGCACCAGGAAGCGGCTGATCTGGCAGCCCGAGAGCATGGGATCCTGGGCGATGGATTCGTTCACCGCCTCGACATGTTCCTTGATCGTGGCATAGACCTGCGGATGGCCGGCCAGTTCCTGATAGCTGGCATAGGCGATGTTGTTGCGCTCGGCCCAGTTGCCGACCGCGGTCAGGTCGATGTTGACGAAGGCGGTGCACATGTCGCGGCCGGCGCCGAAGACCACCGCCTCCAGGATGTTGGGATAGAACTTCAGCTTGTTCTCGACATATTTCGGCGCGAACATCCGGCCGTCGGCCATGCGGCCCACATCCTTGGCGCGGTCGATGATGCGCAGGTGCCCGGTCGCCTCCTCGAAGAAGCCGGCATCGCCCGTCGCCACCCAGCCCTCGGCATCCTTGGTCGAGGCGGTGCTGTCGGGATTGTTGTAATATTCCACGAAGGTGCCGGGCGAGCGGTAGAACACCTCGCCATTCTCGGCGATCTTCAGCTCGACGCCGGGCGAGGGCACGCCGACCGTGTCCGAGCGCACCTGCCCGTCCGGCTGCTGGGTGATGAAGACGCTGGCCTCGGTCTGGCCGTAGAGCTGCTTCAGGTTGATGCCCAGGCTGCGGTAGAAATCGAAGATCTCGGGACCGATCGCCTCGCCCGCGGTATAGCCGACGCGGATGCGGGAATAGCCCAACGTGTTCTTCAGCGGACCATAGACCAGCAGGTTGCCCAGGGCATAGCGCAGCCGGTCCAGCCCGCCGACCGGCTTGCCGTCCAGGAGCGCCGGGCCGACGCGGCGCGCGACCTCCATGAAATGCCGGAACAGCCAGCGCTTGAACCGGCTGGCATCCTCCATGCGGATCATCACGCTGGTCAGCTGCCCCTCGAAGACGCGCGGCGGGGCGAAGAAATAGGTCGGGCCGATCTCGCGCAGGTCGGTCATCATCGTATGCGCGCCCTCGGGGCAGTTCACGGTGAAGCCGGCCCAATAGGCCTGCCCGACCGAGAAGATGAAGTCGCCCACCCAGGCCATCGGCAGATAGGCCAGCACTTCCTCGCGCTCGGTCAGGTGGTCGAAGGCGGCGGTGTTCCGGCCGGTCTCGATGATGTTGCGGTTCGACAGCACCACGCCCTTGGGCTTGCCGGTGGTGCCCGAGGTATACAGCATCACGCAGGTATCGTCATAGCCCAGCGCGGCGATGCGCGCGTCCAGCTCGTGGCCCAGCCGCTGCCCGGCGGCGCGGCCCTCGGCTTGGACATCGGCCAGCGCGTTCATGTGGGAATGGTCGTATTTCCGCATGCCGCGCTTGTCGGTATAGACGATATGCTGGACCGAGGGGGCGCGGGCGCCGACCTCCAGCACCTTGTCCACCTGTTCCTGGTCGCCGCAGACGACGAAGCGCGCGCCGCAATGGTCCAGCACATAGGCCATCTCGTCGGCCACCGCGTCCTGATACAGCGGCACCGGCACCGCGCCGCACATCTGCGCCGCCACCATGGCCCAGTAATGCGCCGGGCGGTTGCGGCCGATGATGGCGACATGATCGCCCCGGTTCAGCCCCAGCACCAGGAAGCCCAGCGCCAGATCGCGGATCTCGGTCGCGGCCTCGGCCCAGGTCCAGCTTTGCCAGATCCCGAATTCCTTTTCCCGATAGGCCGGCCGGTTGCCGAAGCGTTCGGCATTGCGCGCCAGCAACGCTGGAATCGACTGCAAACCGGCCTCGGCCGCCTCAGCGTTCTGCATGGTTCCTCCCCTTGCCGTCAGGGCTCCTCTTCCCTCTGGCAATCGCAGCTTACAGCGGCAATTCTTGCGTCAGTTTTTCCTGAATCCTACGAATTGTTACAGGGACCGCGCAATGCCAGGAATGGAGATGCCCTCGAACGACCGGCATGCCGAGCTGACCCGCTCGGGGCTGAACCTGATCCAGCAGGCGATCTCGATCTTCGATGCCGAGCTGCGGCTGGCGGTCAGCAACCGCCCCTATCAGGCGATGTTCGGCCTGCCGGACGAGCTGACCCGCAGCGGCGCCACCTTCGAGGATACGATCCGCTATCTGGTGCATCGCGGCGAATACGGTCCCCAGGACGATCCCGAGGCCGCGATCCGCGAGCGCGTCGACCAGGCCCGCACCTTCCAGCCGCATTACATGGAACGAAAGCGCGCCGACGGCCGCTGGATCTCGGTCGAGGGGGCGCCGCTGTCTCAGGGCGGCTGGATCGCGGTCTATACCGACATCACCCATATCAAGCGGCAGGAGGAGTTGCTGCGCGCCCGCTCCGAGGAACTGTCCGAGCGGGTGCTGGAGAATGCCGAGCGGCTTTCCACCGCGAACCGGGCGCTGGCCGCGACCAATGCCGCGCTGGAGGAAGCCAAGCGCATCCTGACCGAATCCGAGGCGCGCACCCGCCATGTCACCGCCATGGTCCCGGCGCATATCGCGCATATGGACCGCGACTATCGCTATACCTTCTCGAACAACCAGATCTCGATGGTGTTTCCCGGCTCGGACGCCTCGATCATCGGCCGGCAATGCGAAACGGTTCTGGGGGCCGAGACCTTCGCCCGCATCCGCCCGCATCTCGACCGCGCCATCGCCGGCCAGCCGCAGGTGTTCGAGATCACGCACCCGCCCTCGGGACGGCGCATCCGCATCGCGCTGACCCCGGACCAGAACGGGCGTGGCGTCTATATCCTGTCCACCGACGTCACCGCCGAGGTGCAGGCGCGCGAGGCGCTGACCCATGCGGCGAAACGCGCGGTGGCGGCACAGATGACCTCGGGGCTGGCGCATGACTTCGGCAACCTGCTGACCATCATCCTGGGCCTGCAGGGCCGGCTGGCCCGCGCCGGACTGCCGCCGGAACAGGCCGAGGACGTGCAGGCGACGCTGGCCGCCGCCCGTCGCGGGGTGCGGCTGCTCGACGGCATCTCGGCGCTGACGGGACGGCGCGAGCACCAGCCGCAGCCGGTCGATCTGCGCGCCATGCTGGACGACCTGGCGGCGATGACCCGGCCGACGCTGGGCGCCGAGGTCGCGCTCGACACCCGCATCGGCGAGCTGCCGGCGCGGGTGATGCTGGACCCCGGCGCGCTGCAGGATGCGCTGCTGAACCTGATCCTGAACGCCCGCGACGCCATGCAGGGCCGGGGCCGGATCGCCGTCGAGGCCCGCCCCGCCGGGCGCTGGCTGGAGATCGCGGTGACCGATACCGGGCCCGGCTTCTCGGCCGAGGCGCTGGCGCGGGCGACCGAGCCCTTCTTCACCACCAAGGGCAGCCAGGGCACCGGCCTGGGCCTGTCGATGGTCTATGACCAGATCAAGCTGTCCGGCGGCACGCTGCGGCTGGGCAATGCCGAGGGCGGCGGCGCCCGGGTCACCATCCGCCTGCCGCTGCGCGCCGCGCACCCGCATCTGGTGCTGCTGGTCGAGGATGACGACGCCATCCGCGCCCATATCCGCGAGATGCTGACCGCCCAGGGCCATTCGGTGATCGAGGCCGGCTCGCTCTCCGAGGCGCGCGGGTTGACCGACCTTCCCGGCCTGACGCTGATCCTGTCGGACCTGCAGCTGGGCGACGGTTCGGGCGCCGATCTGCGCGGCCGCGGCCTGCCCCTGGTGCTGATGACGGCGCTGCCGCCGGGCGATCCGCGCAGATCGGGGCTTGACGGACCGGTCCTGACCAAGCCCTTTGGCGACACCGAACTGGCCGTGGCCATGGCAGAGACCGATGACTGACGCCCCCTTGATCGCCATCCTCGACGACGAACCCGAAATCCGCCGCCTGCTCTCCGCGGCGCTGGAGGAGGCGGGCTTCCGCACCATAGGCTTCGCCCGCGCCACCGAATTCGAGGCGGCGCTGCGCCGTATCCAGCCCGATGCCTGCCTGATCGACCTGGGCCTGCCCGACCGTGACGGGCTGGCGCTGGTGCACCGGCTGGCCAGCGAATCCGGCGCGGCGATCATCATCATCTCGGGCCGGGCGCAGGTGCAGGACCGGGTGACGGGCCTTGAGCTGGGCGCCGACGACTACATCATCAAGCCCTTCGAGCCGGCCGAGGTCGTGGCCCGCATCCGCGCCCGGCTGCGCAGGCCCCAGCGCGAGACCGGCCCCGGCCGCCAGCAGATCCGCTTCGCCGGATGGTCGGCCGATTTCGACCGCTACACCCTGACTTCGCCCGAGGGCGCAGAGACCCCGATCAGCCATGCCGAGGCCGAGGTCCTGCGGCTGTTCCTCGACAATCCGCGCCGGCTGATCTCGCGCGCGCAGATGCTGGAGACGCTGGGCGGCACGGCGGGCGAAAGCTTCGACCGAGCGATGGATGTGCGCATCTCGCGCCTGCGCACCAAGCTGGGAGAGGACCCGAAGAACCCGCGGCTGATCAAGACGATCTACGGCGCGGGCTATATCTTTCTGGCCGAACTGGGCTAGATTGCCCCCATCCTCGCGGAGATTGCCATGCCCACCGTCTATGTCCTGAACGGCCCGAACCTGAACCTCTTGGGCCAGCGCCAGCCCGAGATCTATGGCAGCACCACGCTGGCCGACGTGGAGCGCGACTGCAAGGCGCTTGGGTCCGAGCTGGGGCTGGACATCGCTTTCCACCAGTCGAACCACGAGGGCGCGATCATCGACCTGATCCACGAGGCGCGGCGATCGGCCCAGGCCATCGTCATCAACCCGGCCGCCTTCACCCATACCTCGGTCGCGATCCTCGATGCGCTGAACGCCTTCGACGGGCCGGTGATCGAGGTGCATATCTCGAACGTCCACAAGCGCGAGAGCTTCCGCCACCATTCCTATGTCAGCCTGCGCGCCGAGGGCGTGATTGCCGGTTTCGGGGTCAATGGCTACCTGCTGGCGCTGCGCCATGTGGCGAAGCTGGTGGGATAGGGGGGCGGTAGGGGTGAGCCCATTTCTGACGCTCGGAGCACCCTATCGAACCGCAATAGTATCTAGGTGCGTGCAATCTGCTAGACGGAAACGCGATGACGTTTGAGGACCACATTCGTTCCCTGACAATGCCGCGCCGCGGTGCGTATCCGCGTCCTTGGATGACCGATACGGATCCCGATCAGGTCAAGGTCCTGATCGTCGGGGCCAGTTCGGCAAAAACCTTTCATTGCGCTGACGTGGGAACCCACGATCAGTTTCTGGACGCGCTATGGAATCGCAATGGTCGATCCTGCAGGGAGATGTATGATGCGGCCACCACCCGTCCGTCAAAGACACGACCCAACTTAGCCCGGCTCTCCAAGATGCTGGCCGAACGCGGGCTAACCTCAATGCAGACGAACATTTCTTGCGCCAGTGCGCGCTATGATGCTGATCTTTTGGATGAAGACCGCGCTCATGGCACCGAAATATTCAAGGCCGTGCTCGAACACGTGCCGTGGCGCGCAATGATCGTCTACGGTGTCGGCGCGTCCAAACAGTTTGGTCGCGCTTTTGGCATGGCAATGCCGCAGGTGCCATCGCCAGATTCCGCGCCCGTGCAGGTGAGCTTCCGAGAGCGGACGGTGTTTATATCGCCGACGCTAGCGCCGCCGAGATACCGCACTTCCGTTTGGCCGTATCTGGAGCGGGTGGTGGGGACCATCGCAAGCACCGTTTTGTAGTCACACCGATATCGATCATTTAACAGCAGCTTTCCGCAAAGCAGACCTGCTACCTGCCGGCCCTCTTCAAATCACCCCGCGCCGCGCCAGGTCCCGGCCCAGCGCCTCGGCGCCGGTAAAGTGAATCCCGTCCATGCCCAGCGCGCGGGCGCCCTCGACATTGGCCGGGCTGTCGTCGACGAAGATGCAGTCCCCGGGCCGCAGCCCGTTGCGGTCCATCAGCAGCCGGAAGATCGCCGGGTCGGGTTTCAGCACGCCGACCTGGCCCGAGACCAGGATATCGGCGAAGATCGCACCCAGGCGGGGATGCAGCTCCAGCGCATGCGGCCAGGTCTCGGCCGACCAGTTGGTCAGCGCATAAAGCGGCACGTCTCGGGCCAGCAGCGCCTCGGCCACCGCCCAGCTGCCGGGCACGGTCTTTTCGATGGTGACGGGAAAGGCCGCCAGATAGCCCGCCAGGTGCCGCGCCTCGTCGCCATGCTCGGCGCGGGCGGCGGCCAGCCCCTCGGCAAAGCTGCGCCCGCCGTCCTGCATCCGGTTCCAGCCGGGAAAGTCGATGCGGGCCATCCAGGCCTCGGCCTCGGTCCGGCTGGTGAAGACATCCGCAAAGGCCAGGGCCGGATCCCAGTCGATCAGCACCCCGCCCAGGTCGAAGATCACGCTTTTCATCGCATCCTTCCCTTTCCACCGGGCCCAGATCGGCCGGAATTCCGGGCGGTGTAAAGCCCGAAACCGCCGCATGCCGCCCGCCATCTTGCCCGGCCAGACGGACAGATGCGTGACACCCCGCGACGGACCGGCGGCGCTCGGCCCTTGCAAAGCGGGACGCCGGGGCCTAGTGTCGCGCGAAAGACTCATACACTTGGGGAGCCCCGCACGGGGCTGAGAGGTGCCGGGCACCGACCCATCGAACCTGATCCGGGTCATGCCGGCGTAGGGAAGGGTAGAGTGATGCGGCCCGGCAATTCCCGGTCCGCCACCCATCCGCCCCACGTCCCCATGCCCGGCCAAAACGAAAGGCGGGCCATGTCGGGATTGCAGCCCCATCCCATCGCGCTGACCATCGCCGGCTCGGACAGCGGCGGCGGCGCCGGGATCCAGGCCGACCTGAAAAGCTTCTCGGCCCTCGGGGTCTATGGCGCCTCTGTGATCACGGCGATCACCGCGCAGAACACCCGCACCGTCGCTGCGGTCGAGCCGGTCAGCCCCGCCATGGTCGCGGCGCAGATCGACGCGGTTTTCGGCGATCTCGAGGTGCGCGCGGTCAAGATCGGCATGGTTGGCGGCGCGGATGTGATCACAGTCGTCGCCGACCGGCTGGCGGCGCTGCTGGCGGACAATCCGGTGCCGGTGGTGCTGGACCCGGTGATGGTGGCGAAATCCGGCGACGCGCTTCTGCCGGACGATGCCGTCTCGGCGCTGCGCGAGCAGCTGATCCCGCTGGCGACGGTGCTGACCCCGAACCTGCCCGAGGCGGCGCGGCTTCTGGGTCGCCCCGCCGCCGCGACGCCCGAGGAGATGCGCGAGCAGGGCGAGGCGCTGCGCGCCCTGGGCGCCGACCATGTGCTGATGAAGGGCGGCCATGCCAGCGAGGACGCCTGTACCGACCTTCTGGTCGGGCCCCAGCCGCTGGTCCTGACGGCCCCGCGCCAGCAGACGCCCAACACCCACGGCACCGGCTGCTCGCTGTCCTCGGCCATCGCGGCGGGGCTGGCCCAGGGCATGGCGGTGCCCGATGCCGTGACCCGCGCCCATGGCTGGCTGCAAGGCGCCATCGCCGCCGCCGATGAGCTGGCGGTGGGGCTGGGCCACGGCCCGGTGCATCATTTCCACGCGCTCTGGAGACGGACATGACCGCGATCACCATCCTGGGCGCCGGGGTGATGGGGCTGTGCATCGCCACCGAACTGGCGGCGCGCGGCACTCTGCCCCGGATCATCGACCCGGCCGGCAAGCCCGGCGCGCAGGCCTGCAGCTGGCGCGCCGGCGGCATGCTGGCGCCCTATTGCGAGGCCGAAAGCGCCGAGCCGGCGGTGCTGCGCCTCGGCCTCGACGCCGCCGGCTGGTGGCAAGCGCAGGGCGCCGAGGTCATCCGGCGCGGCACGCTGGTCCTCGCCCCCTCGCGGGACCGGGCGGAACTCGACCGCTTCGCCCGGCTGACCCAGGCGCATCAGCCGGTGAGTGCCGAGGAGATCGCCGCGCTGGAGCCGGAACTGTCCGGGCGCTTCCCGCGCGGGCTGCATTTCGCCACCGAGGCGCATCTGAACCCGCGCGCCGCGCTGCTGGCCCTGCGCGACCGGCTGGAGACGCAGGGCGTCGCTATCGAAACCGAGGGCACGCCCGCCGGCCTGATCGTCGATGCGCGCGGGCTGGCGGCCCGCGACCAGCTTTCCGACCTGCGCGGCGTGCGCGGCGAGATGCTGGTGATCCGCTGCCCGGAAGTTACGCTGACCCGCACCATCCGCCTGCTGCATCCGCGCATCCCCCTGTATCTCGTGCCGCGCGGCGAGGGCGTCTACATGATCGGCGCTACGATGCTGGAAACCGGCGGCAAGTATCGCGTCACCGCGCGCTCGGCCGTCGAGATGCTGTCGGCCGCCTATGCGCTGCATCCCGGCTTCGCCGAGGCCGAGATCCTGGAGCTTGGCTCGGATGCGCGGCCCGCCTTTCCCGACAACCTGCCCCGCCTGCGCCGGCGCGGCGGCACGCTTTACGCAAACGGCCTTTACCGCCACGGCTATCTTCTGGCCCCCGCCGTGGCCCGCATGGCCGCCGATTACCTTCTCGAGGGCCGGAAACCGGAGTTCATGGATGAAGATCACCCTTAACGGAGAGGCGCGCGACCTGACCGGCCCGACCGTGCAGGATGCGCTGGCCGAGATCGGATTGGGCGCGGCCAAGGTGGCGACGGCGCTGAACGGCGCTTTCCTGCCCGCCGCCGCCCGGCCCGCAACCACGCTGAAGGATGGCGACGCGCTGGAAGTCGTGGCGCCGATGCAGGGGGGCTGAGATGCCGGTCTTTTACGGAACCGAAGTCGCAAGCCCGCTGATGCTGGGCACGGCGCAATACCCCTCGCCCGCGATCATGGCCGAGGCGTTCCGCGCCTCGCGCGCCGGCATCGCCACCGTCAGCCTGCGGCGCGAAGGCGGCGAGGGCCAGGATTTCCACCGCCTGATCAAGGAGCTGGGCATCCCCGTCCTGCCCAATACCGCCGGCTGCCATTCGGTGCGCGAGGCGGTGACGACCGCGCAGATGGCGCGCGAGCTGTTCGAGACGCCCTGGATCAAGCTGGAAGTGATCCGCGACGACGACACGCTTTGCCCCGACGTGATCGCGCTGGTCGAGGCGGCGCGGCTGCTGTCCGAGGACGGCTTCCAGGTCTTTCCCTATTGCACCGAGGACCTGTCGGTCTGCGGCCGGCTGCTGGATGCGGGCTGCCAGGTGCTGATGCCCTGGGGCGCGCCCATCGGCTCGGGCCGGGGGCTGAACAACCCTTACGGGCTGCGCAGCCTCAGGGCGCATTTCCCCGATGTGCCGCTGGTCGTGGATGCCGGCATCGGCCTGCCCAGCCACGCGGCGCAGGCGATGGAGCTGGGCTATGACGCGGTGCTGCTGAACACCGCGGTCGCCAAGGCCGGCGATCCGGTGGCCATGGCCCGCGCCATGGCGCTGGCGATCGAGGCCGGGCAGCTGGCGCATGGCGCGAACCCGATCGAGGCCCGCGACATGGCCGCGCCTTCCACCCCCCTCTTCGGCATGGCGGTGCTGGGATGAGATTGCCGCGCTTCTACCCGATCTTCGACAGCAGCGACTGGCTGCGCCGCGCCCTGCCTCTGGGCGTGAAGCTGGTGCAGATCCGCATCAAGGACCAGCCCCCCGCCCGGCTCTTGGGCGAGCTGGCGCTGTGCCAGGAGCTGTGCCGCGAACATCGCGCCACGCTGGTCGTCAACGACCACTGGCAGGCCGCCATCGACCTGGGCTGCGATTTCATCCACCTGGGCCAGGAGGATCTGGATACCGCCGACATTCCGGCGATCCGCAAGGCCGGGCTGCGGCTGGGCGTCTCGACCCACGACCATGCCGAACTGGACCGGGCGCTGGCGCTCAGGCCCGATTACGTCGCGCTGGGACCGGTCTGGCCGACGATCCTGAAGAAGATGAAATGGGAACAGCAGGGGCTGGACCGGGTGCGGGAATGGCGCAAGCTGGTCGGCGCGACGCCGCTGGTCGCCATCGGCGGCGTCACCCCGGACCGTGCGCGCGAGGCTTTCGCCGCCGGCGCCGACCTGGCCTCTGCCGTGACCGACATCACGCTCAACCCCGACCCCGAGGGCCGCATCCGCGAATGGCTGCGGGTGGCGGCATGAACCGCTATGTCCGCCAGATGGTCCTGCCCGAGGTCGGCGCCGAGGGGCAGGAGCGCATCGGCGCCGCCCATGCGCTGGTCGTCGGCGCGGGCGGGCTGGGCGTGCCGGTGCTGCAATACCTGGCCGGCAGCGGCATCGGCCGCATCACCCTGATCGACCCCGACACGGTCGAGGAGACCAACCTGCACCGGCAGCCGCTCTACCGCATGAAGGATATCGGCCAGCCCAAGGTCCGCGCCGCCGCGCAGGCCGTGGCCCGGCTGAACCCTGCGGTGGAGATCGAGGCGCTTGCGGACCGGCTGACCCCCCTGAACGCGCCGGCGCTGGTGGCGGCGGCGGATGTGGTGCTGGATTGCGCCGACAGCTATGCCGCCAGCTACACGCTTTCGGACGCCTGCCTGGCGGCAGGCAAGCCGCTGATCTCGGCCTCGGCGCTGGGGCTTGCGGGCTATGTCGGCGGCTTCTGCGGCGACAAGCGGCGGGGGGGCGCCCCCAGCCTGCGCGCCCTGTTCCCCGACCCGCCCGACAGCGGCCAGACCTGCGCCACCGCCGGCGTGCTGGGTCCGGTGGTCGGCATGCTGGGCTGCATCCAGGCGCAGATGGCGCTGCGGCTGCTTCTGGGCACCACGCCCTCGCCGCTGGGCGAGTTCATCCGCTTCGAGAACGGCCGTTTCACCCAGTTCCGCTTCGACGCCGCGCCCGAGGCGACCGGCCCGCGCTTCATCGCCCGCGAGGAGATCCGCGAGGCCGACCTGGTCATCGACCTGCGCCCCGAGGAGGAGGCGCCGCGCAAGGCCACGCCGGACGCGTTGCGCATCCCCGGCTACGGCACCACCGGCCCGCTGCCCGACCCCGGCCAGCGCGCGGTGCTGGCCTGCCGCTCCGGCCTGCGCTCCTGGCGTGCCGCCGACGCCCTTTCGCGCCGCTGGGACGGCGAAATCACCCTTCTTGCCCTTGGAGACGACGATCGATGAAACATCTGACCCTTGCCGCCGCCTTCGCCCTGCTGGCCCAGCCCGTTCTGGCCCAGGACAAGGTCACGCTGATCCTGGACTGGTTCGTGAACCCCGACCACGCCCCGATCATCGTCGCCCAGGAAAAGGGCTTCTTCGCCGAGGAGGGGCTGGAGGTCGAGGTCGTCGCCCCCGCCGATCCCGCCGACCCGCCGAAACTGGTCGCCGCCGGCAAGGCCGATTACGCCATCAGCTACCAGCCGCAGCTGCACCTGCAGGTGCATGAGGGCCTGCCGCTCAAGCGCGTCGGCACGCTGGTCGCCACGCCGCTGAACTGCCTGATGGTCAAGGCCGACGGCCCGGTGCAGACGCTCGAGGATCTCAAGGGCAAGAAGATCGGCTATTCGGTCTCGGGCGTGGAAAGCGCGCTGGTGCAGGCCATCCTGGCCCATGCCGGGCTGACCACCGGCGATGTCGAGATGATCAACGTCAACTGGTCGCTGTCGCCGGCGCTGATCGCCGGCCAGGTCGATGCCACCATCGGCGCCTATCGCAATTTCGAGCTGACGCAGATGCGGCTGGAAGGCGCCGAGGGCCGCTGCTTCTTCGTCGAGGAAAGCGGCGTGCCGACCTATGACGAGCTGATCTTCGTCGCCAATCCGGCCAATCTGGACCTGGACCGCACCCGCCGCCTGCTGCACGCGGTCGAGCGCGGCGCGCAATATCTGGTCAACCACCCCGAGGAAAGCTGGCAGCTGTTCTCGGCCACCGCGCCCGACCTCAAGGACGAGCTGAACGCCGAGGCCTGGAAGGAGACGCTGCCGCGCTTCTCGCAATCGCCGGCGGCGCTGGACCAGGGCCGCTATGCCCGGTTCGAGCAATTCCTGCACGAGGCCGGGCTGGTCGACAGCGTGCTGCCGGTCTCGGACCTGGCCCTGGACGTGGGGGCGGCAGACGCGGAAGCGGCAGACGTGGGGGCGGCGGAATGAGCGTCGCCTATGGCCATGCCTTCGCGGCCTGGCGGGCCGCGGCGCAGCCCGACTGGGACGCCTATACCCGGCACCCCTTCGTCGAGGGTCTGCGCGACGGCACCCTGCCGCAATCCTGCTTCCTGACCTATCTGGTGCAGGATTACCTGTTCCTCAAGAACTTCTCGCGCGCCTGGGCGCTGGCGGTGGTCAAGGCCGGCGACCTGGACGAGATGCGGGCCTGTTCCGCCACGGTCCACACGCTGCTGGACCACGAGATGGGCCTGCATGTGCAGACCTGCGCCCGCGCCGGCCTGGGCCCCGAGGTGCTGACCGATACGCCCGAGGCGGTGACCAATATCGCCTATACCCGCTATGTGCTGGAAGCCGGCTATTCGGGGGATTTCCTCGACCTGCTGGCGGCGCTGATGCCCTGCGTGCTGGGCTATGGCGAGATCGGGCTGCGGCTGGCCCAGGAAGCGGCGCCCGACACGCCCTATCGCGAGTGGATCGACACCTATGCCGGCGCCGAATACCAGGCCGCCTGCGTCTCGGCCGGCGCGCTTCTGGACAGCGCCATCCGCAAGCGGCTGGGCGCGGCGCCCCAGGAAAGCCCCCGCTGGGCCGCCCTGTCGGATCGCTTCGCCACCGCCACCCGGCTCGAAGTCGCCTTCTGGGAGCTGGGCGGCGCATGACCGCGGCGGCCTCGGTCCGCGGCCGCGCCTGGGTCGGCGAGGCGCCGCTTTTCGCCCCCGTCGAGCTGCGGCTGGAAGGCGCGGGCTGGACCTGCCTGCTCGGCCCTTCGGGCGTCGGCAAATCCACCATCCTGCGGCTGATCGCCGGGCTGGAGACCGGCGCGCGTTTCCAGGGCGAGGTGACGCGCGACCAGCCCGTGGCGCTGATGGCCCAGGACCCCGGGCTGATTCCCTGGCTCGACGTGACCGGCAACGTCACCCTGGGCGCCCGGCTGCGCGGCGGCCTGCAAGGTTCTTTCTTGTCCAAATATCCCGGGGGACGCCGCAGCGGCCCCGTCAAGGGGCCGCTGCGGCGGGGGGCAGAGCCCCCTGCCGACCCCGCCGCCCGCGCGGCCTCGCTGATCCAGGCGGTGGGCCTGACCGACCGCGCCCATCACCTGCCCGCCAACCTGTCCGGCGGCCAGCGCCAGCGCGTGGCCCTGGCCCGCACCCTGTTCGAGGACCGGCCGCTGGTGCTGCTCGACGAGCCCTTCTCGGCGCTCGACGCCCGCACCCGGGCGCAGATGCAGGACCTGGCGGCAAGGCTGCTGGAAGGCCGAACGGTGCTGCTGGTCACCCACGACCCGGCCGAGGCGGCGCGGCTGGGCGACCGCATCCTGCTGCTGCGCGAACAGGGGCTCAGCGAATGGTCCGTCCCCGCGCCGCGCCCGAAAGCCGCCGCCCGGCCCTATGACGCGCCCGAGGTGCTGGCGCTGCAGGCCGAGCTGATGCGGGGGATGATGGCATGAAGACCGTCGCCGCGCTGATCCTGACCGTGCTGGCGCTGTGGCAGGGCGTCATCTGGCTGGCGGGCATGCCGCCCTTCCTGCTGCCCTCGCCCGCGGCGGTGGCCGAGGCGCTGTGGCTGAACCGGGCCGAGATCGCCCGCCATGCCGGCTTCACCCTGACCGAGGTGGTGCTGGGCTTCGCGCTCGGCTCGGCGCTCGGCGCGGCGCTCGCCGTGGCGATGGGATTTTCGCACAGGCTGACCGGCGTGCTGCGGCCGATCCTGACCTTCAGCCAGACCATCCCGGTCTTTGCCCTGGCGCCGATCCTGACCCTGTGGCTGGGCTTCGGCATGGCGCCCAAGATCGCCATGACGGTGCTGATCGTGTTCTTCCCGGTGGCCAGCGCCTTCCTGGACGGGCTGATGCGCACGCCGCAGGCGGCGCTGGACCTGGCGCAGGTCATGGGCGCCGGCCGCATCCGCATCATGCGCCACCTGCGCATCCCGGCGGCGCTGCCCAGCCTGGCCACCGGGCTGCGGCTGGCGGCGGTCTATGCGCCCATCGGCGCGGTGATCGGCGAATGGGTCGGCGGCGCGCGCGGCCTGGGGGCGCTGATGATCCATGCCAACGGCCGGATGAAGACCGACCTGGTCTTTGCCGCGCTGCTGGTGCTGTCGGTGATGACGGTGATCTTCGCCAGGGTGGTGGCCATGGCGCTGCATCGGCTCTGGCGGCGATACGGCGCCTAGACCAGCCGGGCGGCGCGGGCCAGGTCCTCGGGCGTGTTCAGGTTCAGGAACGGGTCGACGGGGCGGCTGTCGAAGACCGCCCGCCCCGGATCATAGGCGGCCGCGAACTGGCCGATGCGGTGCAGGCCGGATTCCAATGCCTCGCGCAGCTCGCCGCGCAGGGCCACGGGCCAGAGCGCGCAGGTCGGGTGATCGCGCAGCCGCCCGCTTTCGTCGGGGCTGGCGGCGATGGCAAGGCCGCTGCGCCCCCGGGCCTCGCGCAGGCGATGCACCAGATCCTCGGGCAGGAAGGGCGTGTCGACGCTGACGCTGACCACGCTCCCGGCCCCCTCGCCCGCCGCCCAGTCCATGCCGGCCAGAACGCCCGCCAGCGGCCCGGCAAAGCCCGCAAAGCCGTCCGCGATCACCGGCAGGCCGTATGCGGCGAATTGTTCCGGATCGCCATTGGCATTGATCGCCAGCCCGCCGCATTGCGGGCGAAGCCGGGCGATCACCCGCGCCAGCAAAGTCTCGCCCGCCAGCATCCGCAGCGCCTTGTTGCCGCCGCCCATGCGGGTGGACAGGCCCCCGGCCAGGATGACGGCGGGCAGCAGGGTCATTTCAGCCCCGCCGCGATGGCGCGGGCCAGGCCAAAGACCCGCTGCTCCAGGATCACCGGCGTCTCGCAGACATAGGTCAGGGCCTGCTGGCGGTCCTGGAAGATGCGCATGTCCCAGTCGAGCTGCTCTTCCTCGGCGTCGATGGCGTCGAAATCGGGCGTCTCGGCCTTTTGCATCTCTTCCATCTTCCTGCGGTGATCCTCGATCCTTTGTGCCAGATCGACCTGCTTGTGGCCATAGCGCGCGATCCCCGCGATCAGCGCGGCGCGATGCGGGTCGATCCGGTCGAAGATCGCCACCATCAGCGCGGTCAGCTGGGTGTTGTCTGCGCCCTTGGCGAATTCGGCGATCTCGGCCTCGGCCTCGGCCAGTGGCAGGCGGCGCTGTTCCAGCCGGTCGGCCAGCGCCGCGATCTCGGGCGTGCGGGCCAGCTCGCGCACGGCCTCGTCCGGCTCGGGCCCGGACCACATCTGTCCCAGCGACAGATGCGGCTGCTTGCGCTGCACGCAGGGCCAGTCGGGATCGGCGCCGCTTTCCGCCTGCGCGGCGGTTGCGGTCGTCATTGCGGTCGCGGCAAGACAAAACGCCAGAACCAGGTATCTCATGCTCCCCCCTTTCGCCGGGCCCAGAGCCCCTTGGCCGGATCATACATGAACACGGCCCCTGCAAAGAACAGGATCAGGCAACCCGACACCACCGAGAAGGACAGAAGATCGAAGCGCGCGTAAAGGGCAAAGCGGATCAACTCAACCGCATGGGTGAAGGGATTGGCCGCGCAGATGTCGTGCAGCAGCGGCGAGCTTTCGTTCATCCGCCACAGCGGGTAAAGCGCGCTGGAGGCGAAGAACATCGGGAAGATGACGAAATTCATCACCCCGGCGAAGTTTTCCAGCTGCCGGATGGCCGAGGACAGGAACAGCCCCATCGCCCCCAGCATCAGCCCCGAGAGCATCAGCGCCGGCAGCACGGCCAGATAGCCGACGGGCGGCGGCTCGATCCCCCAGAACCAGGCGATGGCCAGGAAGGCATAGACCTGGATGATCGAGACGATCACCCCCGCCACCAGCTTGCTGGCCAGCAGGAACCAGCGCGGAAACGGGCTGACGAGCAGGGTGCGCATCGCCCCGGTCTCGCGGTCGTAGACCATCGACAGCGAGGACTGCATGCCGTTGAACAGCTGGATCATCGCGCAAAGGCCCGGGGTCACATAGACCTCGTAAAGCACATAGGTCTGGTAGGGCGGCGTGATCGACAGGCCCAGCACGGCGCGGAAGCCGGCGGCAAAGATGAACAGCCAGACCAGGGGCCGGACCAGAGCCGCAAGAAAGCGGCCGCGCTGGTTGACGAAGCGCAAGGTCTCGCGCCGGGCGATGCCCAGGAAGGCGGTCAGCCACATGCGCGGGGTCAGGCGGTGGCTCATGCCTCCTCTCCGGTCAGGCGCAGGAAGGTGGCGGTCAGGTCGTCGCCGCCGATGGCGCCGGCATTGCCGCGGGCCAGCACCTCGCCCCGGTGCAGGATGACCAGCCCGTCCTCGGGCCGGATCTCGTCGAGAATATGCGTGGCCCAAAGCGCCGAGACACCGCCACGGGTCAGTTCGCGGGTCAGCGCCACCACCTCGGCGCGGGATTTCACGTCAAGCCCGACGGTCGGCTCGTCCAGAAGCAGGATCTCGGGGCGGTGGATCAGGGCGCGGGCGATCTCGGCCCGGCGGCTCTGGCCGCCCGACAGCGCCGAGACCCGCGTGTCCAGCCGGTCCGACAGGCCGACCTGCGCCAGCACCTCGGCGGCGCGCGCCCGAGCCTCGCGCCGCGGGATGCCGTGCAGCGCGGCGTGATAGTCCAGGTTCTGCGCCACGGTCAGGTCGGCATCCAGCGCCCGGGACTGGAACACCACCCCCAGCCGGGCCAGCGCCGCGCCCGGCTCGCGCCGCAGGTCGTGGCCGGCGACCTCGATCCGGCCCGAGGTGTTGTCGTAAAGCCGGGTGATCAGCGAGAACAGCGTGGTCTTGCCGGCGCCGTTCACCCCCAGCAGCGCGGTGAAGCCGCCGCGCGGCACGGTCAGAGACACGTCCTTCAGCGCAGGGACGCGGCCGAAACTGTGGCTGACATGCTGGATGGAAAGCGCGTCCTGCGGCATCTGGCCGAGGCGGAGCCGGGGCTCCGCCCCTCCTGCTTACTGGATGTTGAACACCGCCTGCTGGGTTTCGCCCTGCGAGCCGGGGATCGACAGCGTATAGCGGCCCGGAACGATGGCGATGAAGCTGAGCGTCGCGGTGCCGGCATCGTCGAATTCCAGCGAATGCACGCCCATCGGCCGGATCTCGATATCGTTGATCACCACCTCGTTGATCCAGATGGCGCGGAAGAAATCGCCGCCAGACAGCGCCAGCTCCTGGCTGCCGTCCGCGTTGATGTCGATGCGGTAGAAGCCGCCCGATTTCAGCTTGTATTCCGCCGTCGCGACCGGCTGGCCCGAGGCCAGGGTCAGCGGCGCCAGATCGGTGCGGTTGTCGCGCGCCATGATCCCCGAGAAGCCGTAATCGAACTTGGCCCCCGCCTCGTGCACGCCTCCGGCGGCACCGGCCGCTTCGCCGCCATCATCATCGTCGTCGTCATCGTCATCCTGCTCGGCCGCGGCCGCGCCGTCGGTTGCGGCACCGGCATCTGCGCCGGCATCGGGCGCGGTTTCCTGCGCCGCGGCGGGGGCGGCCAGCCCTGCCATGAGCAGCAGGATGGTCAGCAAACGGGTCATGGTTCTTCCTCCCTCTTAACCTGTCAGTTGGGCGCGACGACCACGCCCCAGGGCTGCTGGCCCACGAGCACGGATTTGACGACCTTCAGCGCCGCCACGTCGATCACCGAAACATCGTTGGAATTGCCGTTCGTGGTGAACAGGTATTTCTCGTCCGGCGTGAAGGCCATCTGCCAGACGCGCTGGCCGACCAGCAGATATTCCTGGACCTCGTCGGTCTCGCCGTCGATCACCGCGACGCGGTTGGCCGGGCCCAGGGCGACGAAGACCTTCTTGCCGTCGCCGGTGACGCGCACGCCGACCGGCTGGATCGCCTCGGGCAGCACGCCGGGGATCTCGAAGCTGATCTTCTTGGTGATCTCCTGCGTCGCCGGATCGATCACGCTGACCGTGCCGCCGATTTCCGAACTGACGTAAAGCTTGGTCCCGGCATCGTTGAACTGCGCGAAGCGCGGGCGGGAATCCACCAGCACATTGGCGAAGATCTCGAAGCTTTCGCTGTCGATGAAATGCGCCATGTTGGTGGTTTCCGATGTGTTGATGACCACCTTGCCGTCGGGGCTGACGCCCATGCCCTCGGGCTCGACGCCGACCGGGATCTCGGCCAGGACCTTGTGGGTCTGGGTGTCGACCACGGTCACCAGGTTGTCGTCCTCGTTCGCGATATAGAGCGGATTGCCCGAAGGGTGCAGCACGAACAGCTCGGGGTCGGGACCGGAAGGCAGGGTGTGCATCTCCTCCATCGTCTCGGGATTGAAAACCCGCACCAGGTCGTCGTCCGAGGCGCAGACGTAAAGCTCCTTCCCGTCCGGGCTGATGGTGATGCCGCGCGGGCGGGCGCCGACCGGATAGGTGCCGATCACCTCCAGCGTCTCGCTGTCCAGCACGGTGACGTCATTGCCCTTTTCATTGCTGACGAACACCCGGTTGGCGGCGGCCGGCAGGGCGAAACCCAGGCACAGGGCCGAGGTCAGGATGGCGGTTGCAGCTTTCATCTTTCACCTCAGAACTTGCATTCGGTTTCGGGCCGGTCGATGCCCAGCGAATCCAGCGCCGAGCTTTGGTGCAGATACTGGTCCTGCGGGCTGACCGAGGCGGTCACGGAAGGCGTCGCCAGCAGGATCGGCTGGCGCAGCTGGTGGTCCCAGTCGCGCAGCGTCAGCTTTTGCCCCTTGAAGCCCGCCACCTCGAAATTCTCGGACAGCATGAACTCCTTCAGCGTGGCGGGGTCGGTGCTTTGCGTCCGGGTCGCCGCCTCGCCGATCATGCGCAGCGCAACCCAGGTCTGGTAATCCTCCTCGCGGATCGGGCGGTTGGCGAGCTTCTCGAAGCGGTTCTGGAACTGCGTCGCGCCCCAGGCCTCCAGCGAGGGGGCCCAGCTGCGCGGCACCAGCCCGGCCGAGCCGGCGACCGGGCGCGGGTCCCAGGTCGCATAGGGCAGCCAGTTGGCGAAGACGTCGTTCTCGTCCGCCGCGATCAGCACGTCATGGGCCGGCGCGCGCTGGGTAAAGACCGGCATCTGCTGTTGGACCTGCACATGGCCGCTGTCGCTGCGCCGGCTGCCGCCGGTATCCTCATAGGTGCGCTCCTCGACGATCTTGGCGCCGAACTTGGCGGCGGCGCGGCGATAGGCATCGGCCAGGGCCACGTCCTCGGGATGGCTGCCGGCGATCAGGAACCAGTTCGGCCATTTCTTCCACATCAGGAACTGCGCCAGCGCATCGGCCAGCATGGCATGGCTGGGCGCGGCATGGATCACGTTGAAGCGGCAGTCCTTGCCGCGCAGGTTGTCGCCGCGCGCCAGCGCGTTCAGCACCAGCGCCCGGTCCCCGGCCTGATCGGCCAGCGCCAGCGTCTCGGCATCGCCGGCCAGCGTGACGATGAAGGGGATGCCCTCGGCCAGCAGCTTGTCCATCTCGGCCGGGGCGGTCTCGGGGGTGGCGGTGACCTCCAGAGCCTCGAAATCCTGGCCCATGAAACGGCCGGTGGTGTCGTTGTCCTCGATCGCCAGCCGCGCCCCGGCAAAGCCCAGATCCCCGGGCGGCGCATCCAACCGCGAGATCGGCGGCAGGCGCGGCACGTCCACCCGCAGCACCGCGGCGCGCACCGTCTGCGGCTGCGCGGAATCTTGCGCGAGGGCCGGGCCTGCCATGGACAACCCAGCCAAAAGTATGATGATTCTGCCTTTCATGGCCGTCCTCCCCCCGGCATCATGCCGGGTCGATCCGCCCGCGCCAACCCGGCAAATGCCCCGGATGCGACCGGGGAAAATCACCCTATACCTTTGTCCTATGGACGGGCGCGCGACCCGGGCGCATGGTCGGCGCATGGCATTCCTGCGGCTCATCCTGATCCTTTGCGCCGCCGCGCTGACCGGGCCGGGCCCGGGGGCGGCCCAGCCTGCCGGCGGCGCTGCCGCGCCGCCCGGCAGCGCGGTCTGGTTCGGCCTGCATTTCATCGACACCTCGACCGAAGGCGCCGTCAACGGCGTGCGCGAGGACGAGACCCGCCGCGTCGAGATGGCCGAGACGGTCATCGCCGAGGATCTGCGCGGCCGCGGCTTCACCCTGCTTGAGCCGCCCGCTGACCAGGTGGCGCGGATCAAGAACCCGACCCAGTCCAACGGCAGCGACAGCCGCATCGCGCGCGAGATGGGCGCGCAATACGCCATCTCGGGCGAGGTGCAGAAGGTCTCGAACCTGATCCTGACGCTGAACCTTTATATCCGCGATGCCGAAAGCGGCGGAACGCTGCGCGCCGGCGTGGTCGATATCCGCGGCAATACCGATGAAAGCTTTCGCCGCGGCTATCGCTATCTGCTCAAGAACATCATCTTTCGGGAGGAATAAGGGATGATCCGACTGCTGGCCCTGACGATGGGCGCGGCCATGGCGCTGGCCCCGGCGGCCGAAGCGCATGGGCCGGTGCGGCTGAAGCTGGAGATGCAGCAGAAGCTGGACGCCGGCCCCGACGAGGTCTGGGCCGCGATCGGCAGGTTCGACGACATGAGCTGGCACCCCGCCATCGCCAGCCTGGAGCTGGCCGGAGACGGATCGGCCGACCGGCCCGAGACCTCGACCCGGGTGCTGCATCTCAAGGCCGATGCCGGCGATCCGACCATCACCGAAGTCCTGTCGAAATGGCAGCCCGAGAAACGCTGCTACGCCTATCGCATCAGCGAGGTCGAGGTAAGCGTGCTGCCGGTGACGAACTATGCCGCCACGCTTTGCGTCCAGGACGAGGGCGGCAAGGCGCTGGTCAGCTGGAAGGGCGGCTTCTATCGCGGCTATCCGAACAACGAGCCGCCCCCCGAGCTGAACGACGAGGCGGCGATCCAGGCCGTGACCGGGGTCTATCGGGCCGGCCTGGACGCGCTGGCCGAAAGGTTCGGCAAGGCGGAATGATCCGCGCCGTCGTCGCGCTGTTGCTGCTGATCGGCCCCGGCATCGCGCGGGCGGGCGATCTGGGCTTCGTCACCTCGCAGAACGCCGGAGCGGTCTCGGTGGTCGATCTGGCGACCGGCGCGGTGCTGGCCGAAACGCCCGTCGCGGGCGCGCCGGCACCCGTGGCCTACGATCCCGCGCACGGCCGGGCCTACGTGATCTCGGCCGAGACCGGCCTGCTGACCGTTCTGGACGAGGCCGGCGCGGTGATCCGCACCAAGGCGCTGCCCGAGGGCGCCTTCGGCATCGCCCTGGCGCCGGACGGCGGGATCTTCGTCACCGAATGGTATCGGCAGCGGCTGATGCGGCTGGATGCGGCGCTGGAGACCGTCTGGACCGTGCCGACCGGCCGCGCCCCGGCCGGGGTGGCCAGCGACGGCGCGCTGGTCGCGACGGCGGATCGCGACGACGACCGGGTCTCGATCTACGACGCCGCGACCGGGGCGCTGAAGTCGCGCGTGGCGGTGGGAGGGCATCCCTATGCCATCGCCTTCCATGACGGGCGGCTGTGGTCGGTGGACGTGATGGGCGACCGGGTCAGCGTCATCGCGCCGGAAACCGGCAGGCTGCTGGGGCAGGTGCCGACCGGCAGCCACCCCTATGGCATCGCCTTCGCCGGCGGGCGCGGCTTCGTCACCGACCAATATGCCGGGACGGTCACGGTCTTCGATCCGCAGCGGCTGGAGGTTCTGGGGCGCATCGCGACGGGCGACTATCCCGAAGGCATCGCGCCCCTGCCCGACGGCTCGGGCGTGGTGGTGGCGCATTGGGATTCGAACACGCTGGTCTGGATCGACGCGGCCAGCCTGACGGTCACCCGCCGGATCGCGCTGCCGGACGGCCCCCGAGCCTTCGGGCCGTTCACGGGCCGGCAGGAGTGACGGGCTCGAGCGTGCCGCCCTGTTCCTGCCAGCCCTCGACGCCGTCGGGAAACCAGATCACGCCGCGATAACCCAGCGCCACGGCGCGCTTGCCGGCGTTCCAGCTCATCCAGCAATCGCGCTTGCAGAAGATCACCATCGGCGCCGCCTTGTCGCCGCCGGAAAGCCGCGCCAGCCCCTCGGCCAGCCGCGCCTGTTCCGCATCGGCCAGCCGGTCGTAGCCGGTATCGTAAAGCCAGACCGCGCCGGGAATGGACAGGTGCGGCGGCTCGTTCCACAGCGTGCCTTCGGGCAGGCCCTCGGGCCGGGCGGTCCGGGGCAGCACGTCGATGAAGGGCACGCCCTGCCCGTGCAGCCGCATCGCCTCGGCGGCGTCGATCACGCGCGCCCCGGCCAGCGTCGCCGGGGTTTCGGAACGATAGGGCTCGCCGCGATAATCCTGCGGCTCGGGCACCTCGGCGCGGGCGGCGACGGCAAGGCAGATCGCCAGCACCGCCCAGAGCCGGGTCATGGCTTCAGCGCCTTGCCGTAATCGTCCAGCAGCGGCACCCCGGCATCGCGCAGGATCGCGTCGATCTCGTCCTGGTGGCGGCGGATCAGGCTGTTGAGTTCCCGCTTCCATTCCTGTTCATCCAGCCGCACGCCCATGGTGATGCGGAAGAACAGCCGCGGCCCCGAGCTTTCCTTGAGCAGCGGGGTGAATTGCAGATCGGGGTCCTGCTTGACCAGCGGCCCGGCAAGCGGTCCCCAGATCACCGCCGCCGCCAGCTCGCCCGATTTCACCTGCGCCAGCATGTCGCCGACCGGATTCTCGACCCGGCGGTCCACGAACAGGTCCCAGCCGCGCATGTCCTTGGCCAGCCCCGCCCGCGCCAGATGGGTCGCCGGCGGCGTGCCGGCCACGACGCCGATCGGACGATCCTTCAGCGCCGGGTCCGTGAGCGTGTCGACCGAGGCCAGCGGGCTGTCCTTGCGCGTCACGATGCCATAGGCCGAGGTGTAGTAGTGATTGGTGTTCTGCACCATCTCGTCGCCCTGGGCATAGCCGATGACGACGTCGCACAGCCCGGCCCGCAGGGTCTTGCGGATGAAGCCCGAACCCTGCGGGAACCAGGTATAGACCACCGGCAGGCCCAGCTTTTCCCCGAAAAGCCCGGCGATGCGGTTCTCGAAGCCCGAGCCGTCCTCGGAGGACATCGGGACGGCGGCGGGATCGGCGCAGACCCGGAACTCGGTCTTGGAGCGCAGGTCGGCGACCTGCGCCGACGCGGGCAGCGCGGCGCAGATCAGCAGGGCGACAAGGGCGGATGCGCGTCTCATCCGTTCATGCAGGAATCTTCCTGCGCGGTGAAGTCATCGGACTTGTCCTCTCTCTTGCCCGGGCGGCCGCGCGGCAGGTCGCCCGCGCCCCGCGCCAGCAGATAGACATAGATGTCGTCGATATAGCACCAGACGTTCTTGTTGGTGCCGAATGCCGGCATGACCAGATTGGCGGCCGTGTTCACGTCCTGCTTGCCCGAGGCGACGATCTCCTGGAACTCGTAATAGTCGAGCTTGAGCACCGAGTTCTTCAGCGCCGGCGCATAGGTGGAGCCCTCGCCGTCCGGGCCGTGGCAGACATGGCATTCCGCCGAATAGCGGCGATAGCCCGAGAAGGTCGAGTAATCGACCGTCCCGTCCTCGGCGATCTTGAAGGTCGGTATGTCCTCGGCCGTATACCAGCGGCCGTTCTCCATATGGTCGGGGGTGATGTCCTGGCCGTTCGGCAGCACGAGCTTGCCGCCCTGTTCCTGGACCTCCAGGTCCTCCTCCTCCTCGCCGGCCGGGGCCGCCTCGGCGGGCGCGTCGGCGGCTTGCTGCTGCTGCTGCGCGTCGCCCGAGACGGCGGCGGCGGCGCCCGCTCCGGCCTGGGCCGGCGGCGGCGGGTCGGTGGTCTGCGCAAGGGCCGTTCCGGCGATGGCGCCGGCCGCGCATGCGACACAGATCGCCATCAGGCTGGCGGTCGTCTTGCTGGTCATGAATTTCCTCCCTGGCTGTCACCCGAAGATGATGGCGCCCCAAGGTTACCCTTGGGGCGGCAGGTTTCGAGTCACAGTTTGCTTTTCGGCACCAAAGTATTAGCCCGGCAGCTCGAATACGGTCAGCTGGCCGCCCAGCTCGGTGTATTGCGACAGCGAGGCATAGCCGCCCACCGCGCCAAGCCCGTCATTGGGATTGGTCAGGCCCGCCGCCAGACCGATCCCGGCCCAGCCGCCGACACCGGACAGGATGCCGATATACTGCTTGCCGCCGTGCTCATAGGTCATGACGTTGCCGATGATCCCCGAAGGGGTCTTGAACTTGTAGAGCTCGTCGCCGGTCTCGGCGTCCACGGCCTTCAGATAGCCTTCCAGCGTGCCGTAGAAGACCACGTCGCCCGCCGTCGCCAGCGCGCCCGACCAGACCGAGAACTGTTCGGGAATGGACCACTTGATCTGGCCCGTGGTGTTGTCCCAGGCGATGAAGTTGCCCATGCCACCATGGCTGTCCGGCGCGGGATACATGGACAGCGTCGCGCCGACATAGGGCTGGCCGGCGGTATAGGCCACCCGGAAGGGCTCGTAATCCATGCAGACATGGTTGGTCGGCACGTAGAATAGGTTGGTCTTGGGCGAGAAGGCCGCCGGCTGCTGGTCCTTGGTGCCCAGCGCGGCCGGGCAGACGCCGGTGGTGTTCTCGTCCTCGCCGTTCTGGGCGGTCGAGTATTCGGCGACCACGGCCGGGCGGCCATAGGTTTCCGAATTCGGGTCCATGTCGACTCCGGTGGTCCAGTTCACCACCGGATCGTATTTCTCGGCCACCAGCAGCTCGCCGGTCTCGCGGTCCATGGTATAGGCCAGGCCGTTGCGGTCGAAATGGGTCAGCAGCTTGCGTTCCTGGCCGTCGATGGTCTGGTTGGTCAGGATCATCTCGTTGACGCCGTCATAGTCCCATTCGTCATGGGGCGTCATCTGGTAGAACCATTTCGCCATGCCGGTATCGGCATCCCGCGCCATGATCGTCATCGACCACTTGTTGTCCCCGGGGCGCTGCGAGGGGTTCCAGGTCGAGGGGTTGCCGGTGCCGTAATAGACCAGGTTCAGCTCGGGGTCATAGCTGTACCAGCCCCAGGTGGTGCCACCGCCGATCTTCCACTGGTCGCCTTCCCAGCTGTTCAGCGAGCTGTCGGCGCCGATGGGCTTGCCCAGATGCGTGGTGTTTTCGGGATCGACCAGCATCTCCTCGTCCGGGCCGGTGGACCAGGCCTTCCAGACCTCGGAGCCGTCGGCGAGGCTGTAGGCCGTCACCCGGCCGCGCACGCCGTATTCGCCGCCCGAGACGCCGACGATCACCTTGTCCTTGACCGGCAGCACGGTCGCGGTGTTGGTCTCGCCGATGGCGGGATCGCCGGTGACGACCTTCCACTTTTCTTCCCCGGTCTTGGCGTCCAGCGCCACCAGGGTGGTATCGGCCTGGTGCAGCAGGATCAGGCCGTCCGCATAGGCCACGCCGCGGCTGACGGTATCGCAGCACATCACCGCGATGACGTTCGGGTCCTGCTGCGGCTGGTAGCGCCACAGGATTTTGCCGTTGTCGTTCAGGTCCAGCGCGAAGACGTTGTTCGGGAAGGGCGTGTGGACATACATGATGTCGCCGATCACCAGCGGCGAGCCTTCATGCCCGCGCAGCACCCCGGTCGAGAAGGTCCAGGCGACGCGCAGGTCCTTGACGTTGTCCTTGTTGATCTGGTCCAGCGTCGAGTAGCGGGTATTCGCGTAATCGCCGGTCTGGATCGCCCATTGCTGGGGCTTGGCGATCTCGGCCATCACGCTGTCATTGGCCAGCGCAGCCGTGCCGGACATGAGCAGCGCGAGGCAGGCGCCATTCATCAGGTTTTTCATGAATTTTCCTCCGCATGACGGAGCTTGCGCCTCTCCTCTTGCGCAAGCACCTTCTGCGGAGAGGTTCGGACCCGGCCGCATTCACGTCAACGCGAGGGGCCGGGTCCTTGGACCAAAGTATTAGGGAAATTCGGCAATTGGTATGGGATCAATCGCCCGGCCCGGCCGCGCGGCCTAGGCCAGCCGTTCGGCGTGCCAGCGGATGTGGTCGGCCATGAAGCTCTGCACGAAGAAATAGCTGTGGTCGTAACCCTGCTGCATGCGGAAGGCGCCGGGCTGGCGGCGCTCGGCCATGGCATGGACCAGCGCCTCGGGCTTGAGCAGGTCGAGGAACTGGTCGCTGGCGCCCTGGTCGATCAGCACCTCGCCGGGATAGCCCTTTTCCCGCATCAGGATGGTCGAATCGTGCTTCTTCCACGCCGCCCTGTCCTCGCCCAGATAGGCGCCGAACTGCTTGCGGCCCCAATCGGATTCGCTGGGGTTGGCGATCGGAGAGAAGGCCGAGACCGAACGATAGCGTTCCGGGAAGGTCATGGCGATGGTCAGCGCGCCGTGCCCGCCCATGGAATGGCCGGTGATGCCCTGCGCCTCGCGGTCCAGCGGGAAGGCGTTGAAGACCAGCTCGGGCAGCTCGTGGGTGATGTAATGCCACATGCGGAAATGCGGCGCCCAGGGTTCCCGGGTCGCATCGACATAGAAGCCGGCGCCCTGGCCCAGGTCATAGGCCTCGTCATTGGCCACGCCCTCGCCGCGCGGCGAGGTGTCGGGAAAGATCAGCGCGATGCCGTATTCCGCCGCCCATTCCTGCGCCCCGGCCTTGGTCATGGCGTTCTCATGCGTGCAGGTCAGGCCCGACAGATACCACAGCACCGGCACCTTGCCGTGCCGGGCGTCGGGCGGCAGGTAGACGGCAAAGGTCATCGGCGTGCCGGTCGCCTGCGACTGGTGGCGATAGACGCCCTGAATGCCGCCGAAGCTGCGGTTTTCCGATACGGTCTCATAGGCCAGCGTCATGGGGATTCCCTTCTGTCAGGTCGTGAAACATGACCAGCGCGTCCACATAGCCATGCCTGGGGTGAAGAAACGCGCCGGGCAGGCGGCCGACAATATCGAAACCGGCTTTCTGCCACGAATGAACGGCATCGGCATTGGTCGAGACGACGAAGTTGAACTGCATCGCCCGGAAGCCCTGCGCCCGCGCCCAGTCCTTGGCATGGGCGACCAGCCGCCCGGCGATGCCGCGGCCCCGCGCATCCGGATGGGTGGCGAAGCTGGCATTGGCGACATGGGCCGCCGGGCCCGGGCGGTTGCGGCCGACATGGCTGGTGCCCAGCACCCGGCCGTCCAGCTCGGCCACGAAGGCGGTGAAGGGCGCGGCGAACCAGTCGGCCAGCGCCTCCTCGCGCGAGATGTCGGGCGGGATGCAATAGGTCTCGCCCGCGCGATAGACCGGCCCGAGGATGGTCCAGATCGCCTCGTGGTCGGAAGGCGTGGCGGGACGGATCAGGATCTCAGCCCCGCCCGCCATCAGAACAGGCCCGTCATTTCAGCTCGTCCACCGAGCGGATGACCTTGCCCAGAAGGCCGTAATCCAGCGCCTCCTGCGTGTTCAGCCAGAAATCGCGCTGGGTGTCCTTCTCGATCCGCTCGACCGTCTGGCCGGTCGCCTCGGCAAAGATCTGATTCAGCCGGTCGCGCATCAGCCGCACCTGCTCGGCCTGGATCATCATGTCCGTGGACGTGCCGCCGATCCCGCCCGAGGGCTGGTGGATCAGGAAGCGGGTATTGGGCAGGCAGAAACGGTTTTCCTTGTCCGCGCCGACGAAGATCAGCGCCCCGGCCGAGGCGACCCAGCCCGAGCCGATGGTGCGCACGGTCGGGCGGATGAACTTGATCACGTCATGGATCATGTCGCCGGATTCGACATGGCCGCCGGGCGAGGAGATCAGCATGTTGATCGGTTCCTCGCTGTCCTCGGCCAGGGCCAGCAGATGCGCCACGGTGCGCTGCGCCAGCTTGTCGGTGATCGGCCCGGCGACGATCACCGTGCGCGACTTGAAATAGAGCTTGCCGATCTTGTCACCCTCGGGCAGGCCGAGCCCTTCGTCCTTCTGGCCCTCCTGGCGGCGCTCGTCCTCGTCGTCGTCATCGTCGTCCAGGTGGAAATGCTTTGCCATGATCGGTCCTTTCATGTTGACGGCGGGACCGGTCGCCCGTTCCCGCCGTCCTTTTAACTAAGCAGCCCTTGAGGATCAGTAAAGAACGACCGAGCGGATCGATTCGCCCGCATGCATCAGGTCGAAGCCCTTGTTGATCTCGTCCAGCGTCAGGGTATGGGTGATCATCGGGTCGATCTCGATCTTGCCGTCCATGTACCAGTCGACGATCTGCGGCACGTCGGTGCGGCCGCGGGCGCCGCCGAAGGCCGTGCCCTTCCAGACCCGGCCGGTGACCAGCTGGAACGGGCGGGTGCTGATTTCCGCCCCCGCGGGCGCCACGCCGATGATAATCGACTGGCCCCAGCCGCGATGCGTGCATTCCAGCGCGTCGCGCATCACCTTGACATTGCCGGTGCAGTCGAAGCTGTAATCCGCGCCGCCGATCTGGTCGAAGGGCGTCTTGGTCAGGTTCACGATCTCCTGGACCACGTTCTCGCAATTCTTCGGGTTGATGAAATGCGTCATGCCGAAATGCTCGGCCATCGGCTTCTTGTCGTCGTTCAGGTCGACGCCGATGATCATGTCCGCGCCGGCCAGGCGCAGGCCCTGCAGCACATTGAGCCCGATGCCGCCCAGGCCGAAGACCACCGCCTTGGCGCCGATCTCGACCTTGGCGGTGTTGATCACCGCGCCGATGCCGGTGGTGACGCCGCAGCCGATATAGCAGATCTTGTCGAAGGGCGCGTCCTCGCGCACCTTGGCCACCGCGATTTCCGGCAGCACGGTGTAGTTCGAAAAGGTCGAGCAGCCCATGTAGTGATGGATCGGCGTGCCGTCGAGCATGCTGAACCGGCTGGTGCCGTCCGGCATCAGGCCCTGGCCCTGGGTGGCGCGGATCGCGGTGCAGAGGTTGGTCTTGCCCGACAGGCAAGAGGCGCATTGCCGGCATTCCGGGGTGTAAAGCGGGATGACATGGTCGCCCGGCTTGACCGAGGTGACGCCCGGGCCGACCTCGACCACCACGCCCGCGCCCTCATGGCCCAGGATCGAGGGGAAGAGGCCCTCGGGGTCGGCGCCCGAGAGGGTGAATTCGTCGGTGTGGCAGATGCCGGTGGCCTTGATCTCGACCATGACCTCGCCGGCCTTCGGGCCTTCGAGGTTGACCTCCATGACCTCGAGCGGCTTCCCGGCCTCCAGGGCGACGGCGGCGCGTGTTCTCATGACTTGCTCTCCTTGCGTATCGGCCGGGATGGCCTTGGTCTTCTCATGTCACAGTCTTCTCATGGCACAGGGGCCGGTAAACCGGCCCCCGAAGTTGATCCCCGCCGAGGCGTTCCCGGTCAAGCCGGCAATGCGCCCGATCGCTTGGCGATATGCGTCGCGATGGCATCCATCAGCGGCGGCGACAGCGCGTCATAGGGCTCCAGCCCCAGTTCGCGCAGCCGGGCGCGGATGCCGTCCATGCGGCTGGGATCCACGCCCGATTCGATCACCGAGCTGACGAAGGCGGCGAATTCCGGCGCCGACCAGCCGTCCTCGTCCGACAGTTCGGTATGGACGAAATCCAGCCCGTAGAAGGGATGGTCCTTGTTTTCGATCCGGCCATACATGTGCACGCCGCAATCCCTGCAGCGATGGCGCTGGATCGGTGCCTCGGCATTGACGATTTCCAGCTTTTCGGCGCCTTCCAGCACCTCGATCGCGTCGCGGCCGACCACCGCCACCTGCGAAAAGATCGCGCCGTCCGGCTTCCAGCACTTGGTGCAGCCGCAGACATGGTTATGCGCGGTCTGCGCCCGCACCGCGACCCTGACCGGGTTCGAGGCGCATTTGCATTGCAGCGTGCCGCCGGAAAATCCGGGCTGGGCCGGCTTGATGCCGTTGTCGACTGCGGGGTGGATCTTCACCCCCGATGTGTCCGCCATGGTCCTGTCCTCCGCTCAGACCCGATGCGCCGAGGTTCGCGCCGCAGCGGGCCGGGGACAAGTGGGCAAAAGGTTGTATTCGCTGGCGGCTCAGGCCTCGGGGCGGCTGACCAGCCAGGCGCCGATGGCCAGGCAGGCCAGCACCTGCACGGCGATGAAGCGCGGGTCGAGGCCCAGCAGCAGCGCCCAGGCCACCCCCATCGCCATGCCGGTGACGGCCCAGACCTTGGCCGTGCGGCCGACGACGCCGCGCTTGCGCCAAGCGCGGATCGGCGGACCGAAGCGCGGGTGGCGCATGATGCGCGCGCCCAGCCGCGGCGACGAGCGGGCAAAGGCCCAGACCGCCACCAGCAGGAAGGGCACGGTGGGCATGACCGGCAGGAAAATCCCGATCACCCCCAGCGCAAGGGTCAGCCAGCCGGTGACGAGCCAGAGAATCCGCATCTTACTCCGCCAGTTCGCGCAGGATCGCATTGAGCACCGGACGGCCGGCCGGAGTCGCGGCCAGCCGGTCCTTTCCGAGGGAGATAAGCCCCAGTTCGGCCAGATTCATCAGCCGGTTCCGCGGCAATTCGGCGCCATGGGCGCGGTAGCGCGGGATATCCAGCCCCTCGGCCAGCCGCATCGCCATCAGCAGATATTCCAGCGCCCGGTCGGACAGGCTCAGCAGCTCGCGATGGCTGTCGCCATGGCCCTGCGCCTCGACGGCCTCCAGCCAGGCGCCGGGCGCCGGATGCGCCTCGGTCGCCCAGCGGCCCGAGGCCAGCGTCAGCCGGCCATGCGCGCCCGGCCCCACCGCCGCCCAGTCGCCCTGCCGCCAATAGACCAGGTTATGCCGGCTTTCCGCCCCCGGCCGGGCATGATTCGAGACCTCATAGGCGGGCATCCCGGCCGCCACGCAGATCTCTTGCGTGTCCAGATACAGGTCGGCGGACAGATCGTCGTCGGGCAGGCCCTTCAGCCCGCCCCTGGCGTGGCGGGCGCCGAAGGCGGTGCCGGGCTCGATGGTCAGCTGATAGGCCGACAGGTGATCGACGGCCATGCCGAGCGCCTGGGTCAGCTCGCGCCGCCAATGGGCACGGTCCTGGTCCTGCCGGGCATAGATCAGGTCGAAGCTGACCCGCGTGAAACAGTCGCGGGCTATGTCGAAGGCGGCGCGGGCCTCGGCCGCCGAATGCATGCGGCCCAGCCGGCGCAGATCCTCGTCGTTCAGCGCCTGCACCCCCATCGAGACGCGGTTGACGCCGGCATCCGCATAGGCGCGGAAGCGGCCTGTCTCGACGCTGGTCGGGTTGGCTTCCAGCGTGATCTCGATGTCATTGGCGAAGGGCCAGGCGGCTCGGGCGGCCTCGATCACCCCCGCCACGGTTTCCGGCGCCATCAGGCTGGGGGTGCCGCCGCCGAAGAAGATGCTGTTCAGCACCCGGCCGGGCAAATCGCGGCCCAGCCGGGCAATCTCGGCGCGATAGGCGGCCAGCCAGCGCGGCTGTTCGATCACCGCCGCGACATGGCTGTTGAAATCGCAATAGGGGCATTTCGCGGCGCAAAAGGGCCAGTGGACGTAAAGTGCGAAGCCCCCTGCCCGCCAGTCGTCGGTCAGGGTGGCGCTGGCGGCCGGGTCCGGCAGGGGGGCGGCTGGCAGGTCCAGGGTCATTCCCTCAAGGCGGTGACTTCGATTTCGATCTTCATCTCGGGTCTGATGAGCCCCGCCACAACCATGGTCGCCGCCGGTAACGCATCTTTCATCGCCTCGCCCAGAACCGGCGCGATCTCGTCGAGGATCGCCGGGTCGGTGACGGTGTATTGCACCCGAACGATGTCGGCGGGCGCGAAGCCCGCCTCGGCCAGGGTGGCGAAGATGGTGGCGAAGGCGTTGCGCGCCTGCTCGGCGGCGCTGTCGGGCATGGCCATGGCCGCGTAATCGTAGCCGGTGGTGCCCGAGACGAAGCACCACGGCCCCTTCACCACAGCGCGGCTGTAGCCGAGCGCGGCTTCGAAGGGCGAGCCGGTCGAGATCCTACGCAAAGAGCGCCTCCAGCTTGCGGAAGGCGCGGGCGCGGTGGCTGATGGCGTTCTTCTGCGCGGGGGCCATCTCGGCATAGGTCACGTCATGGCCGTCGGGCACGAAAATCGGGTCGTAGCCGTGGCCCTGCTGGCCGCGCGGCGGCCAGACCAGCCGCCCAGGCGCGACGCCCTCGAAGATCTCCTCGTGCCCGTCGGGCCAGAGCAGGATCAGCGTGGCGCGGAACTGGGCGGTGCGCGGCTCGGGCACGCCGCGCTCGTCCAGCTCGCGCCAGGTGCGGGTCATGGCCTGCATGAAGTCGCGGCCCTGCGGGGTCTCGGCCCAGTCGGCGGTATAGACACCGGGCGCGCCGTCCAGCCCGTCCACGGTGATGCCGCTGTCATCGGCCAGCACCGGCAGGCCGGTCGCCTGCATGGCGGCGCGGGCCTTGATGCGGGCATTGCCGGTGAAGCTCGACTCGGTCTCGGCCGGTTCGGGCAGGCCCATCTCGCCGGCCGAGGTCACCTCGATGCCATGCGGGGCCATCATGGCGCGGATCTCGTCCAGCTTCCCTTTGTTGTGGGTCGCGACCAGCAGCTTCTTCTCGGTCAGCTTGCGCATGCGACAGCCTCGTTCTGGGCGCGGACCAGCTCGGCGATGCCGGATTCGGCCAGGTCGAGCAGCTGGTCCATCTCGGGGCGCGAGAAGGTGGCGCCCTCGGCCGACATCTGCACCTCGATCAGCCGCCCTGCCCCTGTCATGATGAAATTGCCGTCGGTGCCGGCCTCGCTGTCCTCGGCATAGTCCAGGTCCAGGATCGCCTGCCCGGCATAGATGCCGCAGGACACCGCGGCGACATGGTCCATGATCGGGTCGGCGGTGACGATGCCGGCCTTTAGGAGCTTGTTCACCGCCATCCGCAGCGCCACCCAGCCGCCGGTGATCGCGGCGCAGCGGGTGCCGCCATCGGCCTGGATCACGTCGCAATCGATGACGATCTGCCGCTCGCCCAGGGCGCGGCGGTCCACCCCGGCGCGCAGCGCGCGGCCGATCAGGCGCTGGATCTCCTGCGTGCGGCCGGATTGCTTGCCGGCCGCCGCCTCGCGCCGGTTGCGGCTGTTGGTGGCGCGCGGCAGCATGCCGTATTCCGCCGTCACCCAGCCCTGCCCCGAACCCTTGAGGAAGGGCGGCGCCTTCTCCTCGATGGTGGCCGAGCAGAGCACGCGGGTGTCGCCGCAGGAGATCAGGCAGGAACCCTCGGCATGGCGCATGATGCCCGTTTCGATTGAAATCGGGCGCATATCACTTAAATTCCGGCCAGAGGGGCGCATCTTTCATTCCTTTCGGGGGTTTTGCCGTTCAGATACAGGTCCGACACCCATGACCGCAACCCGTGAACGCCCTCAACAGATCGCCATGCCTGAAACTCCGCTGCTTTCCGACCTGAACGACCGCTCGCGCGAGGTGTTTCGCCGCGTGGTCGAAGCCTATCTCGCCACCGGCGAGCCCGTCGGCTCGCGCACCCTGACCCGCGACATGAGCGAAAAGGTCAGCGCCGCCACGATCCGCAACGTCATGCAGGACCTGGAATATCTGGGCCTGCTGGATCATCCGCATGTCTCGGCCGGACGGCTGCCGACGCAGCTGGGGCTGCGGCTGTTCGTGGACGGGCTGATGGAGGCCGGGCCCGTCTCGGCCAGCGACCGCGAGATGATCGACGAGACGCTGGGCCAGGACAGCGGCGATACCGGCGCCATGCTGGACCGAGTCAGCACGGCGCTGTCGGCGCTGACCCATGGCGCCTCTCTGGTGCTGATGCCCAAGCAGGAGGCACCGGTCCGGCATATCGAATTCGTGAGCCTCGCGCCCGACCGGGCGCTGGTGGTGCTGGTCTTCGCCGATGGCCGGGTCGAGAACCGGGTCTTTGCCCCGCCGCCCGGCCATACGGCCAGCTCGATGCGCGAGGCGGCGAATTTCCTGAACGCGGTGGCCGAAGGCCGCACCCTGGCCGAGCTGCGACGCAGTGTCGCGCAGGAGGTCGAGGCCAGCCGGCGAAAGCTGGACAGCATGGCCGCGGAACTGGTGGCCTCGGGCCTGGCGCTGTGGGATGGCGAAAGCAGCGATCCGCGGCTGATCGTGCGCGGCCGGGCCAATCTGCTGGCGGATGAGCTGGCCGATCTGGACCGCATCCGCACGCTGTTCGACGACCTGGAGCGCAAGCGCGACATCGCCGAATTCCTGGAACTGGCCGAACAGGGCGAGGGCGTGCGCATTTTCATCGGTTCCGAGAACAAGCTTTTTTCACTTTCCGGTTCCTCTCTCGTCGTTTCGCCCTATATGAATGCCGACCGAAAGATTGTTGGCGCGGTCGGCGTCATCGGTCCGACGCGGCTGAACTACGGCCGCATCGTGCCGATCGTGGACTATACTGCGCAGCTTGTCGGCCGGATGATCTCTGGCCGGAAAGGATGATGAGGACATGAAGAACGAAAACCCGAACGGCAGCCCGCTGGACGAGGAGATCATTGACCCGCTGGCCGATGATGAGGCGCCCTCGCCCGATGTCGAGGCGCTGATCGCCGAGCGGGACGATTACCGCGACCGCTTCATGCGCGCGCTGGCCGATGCCGAGAATGCCCGCAAGCGCGCCGACAAGGAGCGCCGCGATGCCGAGCAATATGGCGGCTCGCGGCTGGCCCGCGACCTTCTGCCGGTGCATGATGCGCTGAGCCGTGCGCTGGAGGCTGCCGGCGAAGAGCAGCGCGCCGCCGCCGCCGCGCTGATCGAAGGCGTCGAACTGACGCTGCGAGAGTTGAACAACGTCTTTGCCAAGCACGGCATCAGCGTCATTACCCCGGCCGTGGGCGAGAAATTCGACCCCCAGAAGCATGAGGCGATGTTCGAGGCCCCGGTTCCCGGGACCGTTGCCGGCAATATCATCCAGGTCATGGACAATGGCTTCATGCTGCACGACCGGCTGCTGCGTCCGGCGAAGGTCGGAGTAAGTTCGGCCCCGGCCAACTGACTTCCCTTGCCGACGGCATGCGAAACCCCGGAGCGTTGCTTCCGGGGTTTTTTCTTGGCCTGCAGGCCGCTATCGGCTGATCTGGTATTCTCTGCTTGGCAATAACACCATATATGGTGTTCAGTTGCCCGCAAGGATCTGACAGAGCCGGTCCAGCTGATCCAGATCGCGATAGGTGATCACCATCTGGCCGCCATCGACGCCGGCATGGTTGATAACCACCTTCATCTTGAGATGCGCGCTCAGATCACCTTCCAGGGCGCGGGTATCAGCGTCCTTCTCGTGTTTCTGGCTTCTGGGCTTGGACGGCTTCGGCCCCTCGGCCTGACGGCGGGCCAGTTCCTCGGTCTCGCGCACCGAAAGGCTTTTTTCGATCACCTTCCGCGCCAGCTCCACCGCATTCGGCGTGGTGATCAGGGCACGGGCGTGACCGGCGGTCAGCTTGCCCTCCTTGAGCCAGGCCTGGACCTGGTCGGGCAGGTTCAGCAGGCGAAGCAGGTTGGCAATGTGGCTGCGGCTCTTGTTCAGCGCCTCTGCCAGCCTCTCCTGCGTATGGCCGAAACGGTCCATGAGCTGACGGTAAGAGGCTGCCTCTTCGATCGCGTTCAGATCGGCGCGCTGGATGTTTTCGACAATGGCGACTTCCAACACTTCGGTATCGTCCAGATCGCGGACGATGACCGGGACTTCGTGCAGCTGAGCGATCTGCGCCGCGCGCCAGCGGCGTTCGCCCGCCACAATCTGATAGAGGCCGCGATCCGTCGGATGCGGCCGCACGATCAGCGGCTGCAGCATGCCGCGGGTCTTCAGAGAATCGGCCAGTTCCTGCAGGGCCTCCGGGGCGAAACTGCGGCGCGGCTGATCCGGATTGGGCGTCAGCTGTTCGACCGGAAGGATCTGCCGCGGGGCGGGCCGTTCGGAGGGGATCAAGTCCACATCCGCCATCAGCGCCGAGAGACCGCGGCCAAGACCCCGCTTTTCCAGCTTGTTTTCTGCCATGGTTCCTCCTCAGGCGGTGGCGAGTTGACGGGACAGGAACTCCCTGGCGAGCTCGCGATAGGCGGTGCTGCCCTTGGAATTCGGATCATATTGCAGAACCGGCATGGCATGGGAGGGCGCCTCGGACAGCCGGACATTGCGCGGAATCACCGTCCGATAGACCAGACCGGAGAGCGTGCTGCGCGCATCGGCCTCGACCTGCTGCGACAGGTTGTTGCGATTGTCCGACATGGTCAGAAGCACGCCTTCGATACGCAGGTCGGGATTGGCGGTCTGGCGCACCTCGCGCACGGTCATGAGAAGCTGCGACAGCCCTTCGAGCGCGTAGAATTCGGCCTGCAGCGGCACCAGCACGCTATTCGCCGCCACCATGGCATTGACAGTAAGCAGGCCAAGCGCCGGGGGGCAATCGATCAGGATATAGTCGAACTCGGAGGTCACCGAGAGCTTGCGGCGCAGCAGCTGCGTCCGGCCGGCACGGTTGGAGAGTTCCAGATCCGCCGAGGCGAGGTCCCGATTCGAGGGCACGATGCGGAGATTGGCGATCGTGGTATCGCGCAGGGTCTCGGACAGCCCCTGCTCTCCGGTCAGAAGATCGTAGGAGGTCAGATCGCGATCCTCCAGCGGCACGCCCAGACCGGTGGAGGCATTTCCCTGCGGATCCAGATCAATAATGGCGACCTGCTGACCCTGTTCGGCCAAGGCGGCGCCGAGATTGATCGCCGTGGTGGTCTTTCCGACCCCGCCCTTCTGGTTGGCGACAGCAATGATTCTTGTCTCATGCATGGCGGATTCCCGTTATTTCCAGAATGGCGGCGTCAGGATCTGTCGCGCTCGGGTGGGTTGTCAGGTCAAATTTCCAGTCACGTCGGGCCTCGGAAACCTCGGACTGCCAGTTGCGGCCTTTCATCAGCCAAGCCGTGCCGGAGGGTGCCAGATGCCGATCCACATATGCCATGAGCCGCGGAAGCGGGGCAAGCGCCCGCGCACTGATATTGGCAGCATCAAGCCGATCCAGCTCTTCTATTCGTCCCGTCAGCACATTGGCGCCAGTCAAGGACAGTTCGCGTATGGCATTGCGCAAGAAAGCAGCCTTGCGCTGATCGCTTTCGACCAGCGTCAAGGGCCTGTCCGGCCGCATGATCGCCAGAACGATGCCGGGCAGACCGCCGCCACTGCCCAGATCGACCCAGTCCCCCGGCGATTTACGGGCGATTTCGGCCAACTGCAGGCAATCCGCGATATGGCGCGATTCAATCTGCTCAAGCGTGGAAGGCGCGATCAAGTTGATCGCCGGATTCCACTTGCGTAGCAAGGCGGCATAGGCAGCGAGCCGCTCTGTTTCACATGAAACATTGCTCATGCGCTGCGACGGCTTCCAGCTCGAACCACCGCCAGAATCAACGTGAGCGCGGCAGGGGTCATGCCTTCGATATGCGCAGCCGCGGCGAGGGTTGCGGGCTGCTGCTGTTTCAGCTTGGATTTCAGCTCGTTCGACAGGCCGGAAAGGGCATCATAATCGAACTCTGCGGGAATTGCGATCGCCTCCTCCTTGCGCAAAAGCTCGGCGTCCTTGCTCTGCCGGTCGGTATACTGGTGATAAAGCGCGTCGATCGCCAGCTGCCGAATCGTCGATATATCTTGCGCGGCAAGTTCGACGTTCAATGCAAGAACTTGATCCTGCGGTATTTCCTGTTGCGCCAACAGGGAAAACAGGCTGCGCCGGACACCGTCCTGACGCACCTCGATCCCCGCGCGGACCAGTTCGGAAGGCGTGAAAGACACCGATTCCGCCCGCTGCCGGGCCGCCGAATAACGCCGCATCTTCTCACGAAACTGCACCGCGCGTTCCTGGCCAACACAACCGAGATCGATTCCAAAGGCCGTCAGGCGCTGATCGGCATTGTCGGCACGGAGCGAAAGCCGGAATTCGGCGCGCGAGGTGAACATGCGGTACGGTTCGCTGACCCCCCGCGTGACGAGATCGTCTATCATCACCCCGATATAGCTTTGCGCACGGCTGAAATGCAGCGGCGGCCGGCCTTGTGCTTTCAGAGCAGCATTCAGCCCCGCCACCAACCCTTGCGCGGCAGCTTCCTCATAACCGGTGGTGCCATTGATCTGGCCGGCCAGGAACAGCCCGGGCAGGGCCTTCACCTCCAAAGACGGGGTCAGCGCACGTGGATCGACGTAATCATATTCCACCGCATAGCCCGGTTGCATGATCTGCGCCTGCTCCAGACCCCGAATCGAGCGGACATAATCCAGCTGCACATCTTCCGGCAGAGAGGTTGAAATTCCGTTCGGATAGACCAGATCGCTGTCCAGCCCTTCCGGCTCCAGGAAGATCTGATGCGAATCCTTGTCGGCGAACCGGACGATCTTGTCCTCGATCGAGGGGCAGTAACGCGGCCCCACCCCGTCGATCCGACCTCCATACATGGCGGATCGGCCGATATTCTCGCGGATCACCCTATGCGTTTCCGTGTTGGTATGAGTGATCGCGCAGCTGATCTGGGGCACCTGCGGCACGTCGTTCAGGTAAGAGAACATGACTGGTTCTTCATCGCCCGGCTGTTGGTCCAGACTGTCCCAGTCAATGCTTGCGCGCAGGATCCGCGGCGGCGTGCCGGTCTTCAGCCGGCCCAAGGGCAGGTTCAGCGGACGAAGTGAAGCAGCCAGTCCGACCGAAGCCCGGTCGCCCCAGCGCCCGGCTGGCCGTGAGACTTCGCCGATATGGATCAGGCCGTTCAGAAAGGTGCCGGTGGTCAGGATCACCTGCCCCGATTCCAGTTCACTCCCATCCGCCAGCCGTAGTCCGATGACCCGGCCCCGCTGATGCATCAGTTCCGTGACCTCGCCCAGGATCTGCGTCAGACCAGGCTGGCTTGTCACCACTGCTGCCGCAGCCTTGCGATAAAGCCGGCGATCGGCCTGCGCGCGCGGACCCTGCACCGCCGGGCCCTTGCGACGGTTCAACAACCGGAACTGGATCCCTGCAGCATCGGCGATTCGGCCCATGACCCCGTCCATCGCGTCGATTTCGCGCACCAGATGGCCCTTGCCCAGCCCTCCGATTGCCGGGTTGCAAGACATCGTACCGATATCATCCCGATGCATCGTCACCAGCGCCGTTTCCGCGCCCATACGGGCTGCGGCCATGGCGGCCTCCACGCCGGCATGCCCCCCGCCAATCACGATGACGTCGAAATGTTTCACGTGAAACCCTACTTTCCAATACAGAACGAGCTGAAGATCTCGTCCAGATAATCCTCGGCCCCGACCCGGCCCACCATCATGGCCAATCCTTGAATCGCCTGGCGCAGTGCTTCCGCAAGGAATTCCGGTGCGTCATTCCTGTCGACATCCAGCGCCAGCCATGTTCTTTGCAAGGCTTCGGCCTGCCGCTTATGGCTCACAAGGCCGGAATCGGCAGCCCTGATCCGCAGGCGATCATAGACCATATCCAGAAGCTCTGCGACCCCCTCTCCGGTCCGAGCCGAGATCGCCAGACCCGGACCCTGCCCAAGATCCGCCTTGGAGCGGAGCACGATATCGTCTTCCTTCACCGCGTCGGTTGCAATGCCATCGACAGAAAGATGGATCCGCAGATCCGCTTCGGCGGCGCGCTTCAACGCCCGCGCCACCCCCATCGCCTCCACCGGATCGTCGCTTTCACGCAGACCTGCGGTATCCAGGAAAGTGACCGGCAGACCGCGAAGATCGGCACGGAGTTCGAGGATGTCCCGGGTCGTCCCGGCAATTTCGGAGACCAATGCGATGTCGCGCTGTCCGATCCGGTTCAGCAGAGTGGATTTTCCGGCATTCGGCGGACCGATGATCGCTACCTCGTAACCCTGCCGCAACCGCTCGGTGGCGGGATAGCTGGCCAGCATCTGCCGGATATCGTCCCGAATCGCCCCGATCAGCGCAAAGGCCTCGGCGGGGACTTCCTCGGGAACCTCCTCATCGGCGAAATCGATGCTGGCTTCGATCAGTGCACCGGCGCGGATCAGACCCGCCCGCAATGCCTCTGCCTTTCGGGCCAGTTCGCCTTCCGTCCCGCGCATGGCCAGCTTGCGCTGCGCCTCCGTCTCGGCGGAAAGCAGATCGGCCAGTCCCTCGGCCTCGGCCAGGTCGATGCGCCCATTCAGAAAGGCCCGCCGGGTGAATTCGCCCGCTTCCGCCCGCCGCAATCCCTGGTTCAGAAGCGCCTGCGCCAGCCGGTTGGCAATGACCGGCGCACCATGCAGATGCAGTTCGGCCACTTCCTCCCCGGTAAAACTGCGACCCTCCTCGAACCACAGGACCAGGGCGCGGTCGATCAGATCCTCGCCCTCCCGCAGCGCCCGCAAGGCGGAAACTCTGGGCGCCGGCACCGGCCCGGCCAGTGATTCCAGCGCGGCACGCGCCTTCGGTCCGCTCAGGCGGACAACGGTAACGCCCCCTCGCCCGGGCGGCGTCGCCTCGGCAAAGATCGTATCCACCGCATCCTCCGCGCCGTCAGGCGTTCATCGAGTCGAAGAATTCGCTGTTGGTCTTGGTCTGCTTCAGCTTCGAGATCAGGAACTCGATCGCATCCGTGGTGCCCATCGGGTTCAGGATGCGCCGCAGCAGATAGGTCTTCTGCAGGTCCTTGGCATCGACCAGCAACTCTTCCTTGCGGGTGCCGGACTTCAGGATGTCCATCGCCGGGAAGACGCGCTTGTCCGCAACCTTGCGGTCCAGCACGATCTCGCTGTTGCCGGTGCCCTTGAACTCCTCGAAAATCACCTCGTCCATGCGCGAGCCGGTGTCGATCAGCGCCGTGGCGATGATGGTCAGCGAGCCGCCCTCCTCGATGTTCCGCGCCGCGCCGAAGAACCGCTTCGGCCGCTGCAGCGCATTCGCATCGACGCCGCCGGTCAGGACCTTGCCCGAGCTCGGCACCACGGTGTTGAAGGCTCTACCAAGTCTTGTGATAGAATCCAGAAGAATCACAACATCTCGCTTATGCTCGACCAGACGCTTGGCCTTTTCGATGACCATTTCCGAAACCGCGACGTGCCGGCTCGCCGGCTCGTCGAAGGTCGAGGAGATCACCTCGCCCTTGACCGAGCGCTGCATGTCGGTCACCTCTTCCGGCCGCTCGTCGATCAGCAGCACGATCAGGTAGCATTCGGGATGATTCTTCTCGATCGAATGGGCGATGTTCTGCAGCAGCACGGTCTTGCCGGTGCGCGGCGGCGCCACGATCAGCGAACGCTGGCCCTTGCCGATCGGCGCCACCAGATCGATGATCCGGGCCGAACGGTCCTTGATGGTCGGGTCCTCGATCTCCATCTTCAGCCGCTCGTTCGGATAAAGCGGCGTCAGGTTGTCGAAGGCGACCTTGTGGCGGGCCTTTTCGGGATGCTCGAAATTGATCCGCTCGACCTTGGTCAGGGCAAAATAGCGCTCGTTCTCACCCGGGGCGCGGATCACCCCCTCGACCGTGTCGCCGGTGCGCAGCGAATGCTGGCGGATCATGTCGGGGCTGACATAGATGTCGTCGGGGCCGGGCAGATAGTTCGCCTCGGTCGAGCGCAGGAAGCCGAAACCGTCCTGCACCACCTCAAGGACGCCGTCGCCGCCGATCTCGAAGCCTTCCTCGGCATGCTCTTTCAGGATCGAGAACATCATCTCGCCCTTGCGCATGGTCGAGGCGTTCTCGATCTCCCATTCCTCGGCCATGGACAGCAGGTCGGCCGGGCTCTTGGCCTTGAGATCGGACAGGTTGAGACGTTCTTCGGTCATGTCTAGCCTATGGGCGCGCGCTGCCCGACGCAGGATCGGCGCGCATTGGAAACTGTGTCTGGAAAATTCCCGCCGGACGGCGGATGCGCGTCACATAGGCAGAATCCGGGCGAGAGTCAATTCTTCCTAGAATTTCACGATCACCGAAAGCACGATCACCACCATGAACAGCGTCGGCAATTCGTTCATCATCCGATAGCGCCGGCCGCTCAGCCCCTGCCCGCGCAGCAGCGCCTTGCGCTGGCCGGCCAGCCAGAGGTGGAACCAGGTCATCGCCAGGACGCCCGCCGCCTTGCTCCACGGCCAGATCATCGTCCAGTCCACGATGCCCGGCGTCAGCACCAGCGCCAGCCCGGCGATCCAGGTGACGATCATCGCCGGCCGCATGATCATGCGCAGCAGCTTGTCCTCCATGATCCGGAAGGATTGCGCCGGTTCCTGGCCCGTATGCCCGCGCTCGGCATGATAGACGAAAAGCCGCGGCAGATAGAACAGCCCGGCCATCCACGAGATCACCGCCATCACATGCAGGGCTTTGATCCACGGGTAAGCAAGAGCCAGGAAATCGGTCATGAGGCACCTCCAGCGACCTCTCCTCTATCAAAAAAGAATGAAGAGAAAGAAAGGATGATGTTGTGGTTGGGCCTGTGGATGACGGGAAATCCCTGTTCCACGCCGGATTTCTCCACCTTCGGCTTGCTGGGGAAAAAAACCGCGTTAACCATCCGTTAACGAAAAACAGGCGTTAAAACAGCACAGTAACCGGATGCACCCTGTGGATAAGTTTGTGAAAATTTTTCTTTTCCACAGCTTGGGGGCAATTCCTGACAGATTTTGAACATGTGGAGAAACCGGCTTTGTTCGCATCCCGTCCGGCAGGGTGATCCACGGCGATAAGAAAGGGGGCCGGCTCTCCACAGCCCATGCCCCCCGAGTCGCCGGCGCTTATCCACAAGGTTATGCCCGTCCTGTCCGGTCGGCGCCGGCCGGGCCGGCCCCGTAGCCGTCCAGAAGGCCCCTACGCGACGGAGCCGTTTCGTCCCGGAGGGCCTGCGAAACCGGCCGATGTCCGTTTCCGTCATCCGAGCGTCGCATTTGAAGAATTGCGAGTCGGAAAACGGGTGCATTCCTGGGGACAGCACGTCCCTTAGCCAGCGGAATCCAGCCATGCTGAACACAGTCGAAATCCTGAACCAGCTCGCCGACCGGCGGAAGAACTTCTCGCTCAGCCGCGACCTCTACTGCGACGAGGGCGTCTTTCACGCCGATCTGGAGAATCTCTGGTATCGCGAATGGCTGTTTGCCATTCCCTCCTGCGACATCCCCAAGACCGGCAACCACGCCACGCTGCAGATCGGCGAATATCCGGTGGTGATCGTACGCGGCGCCGACGGCCAGATCCGTGCCTTCCACAACGTCTGCCGCCATCGCGGCCAGCGGCTCTGCCCCAAGCAGAACGGCTCCTCGCCCAAGCTGGTCTGCCCCTATCACCAGTGGACCTACGACCTGGACGGCAAGCTGCTGTTCGCCCGCGACATGGGGCCGGACTTCGATGCCTCGAAATACAGCCTGAAGCCGGTGCATTGCCGGACCGAGGGCGGCATGGTCTTCATCTGCCTGGCCGACAACCCGCCGGATTTCGAACGCCTCGGCAGCTATCTGCGCGATTACGTCGGTGCCAGCGACCTGTCGAACGCCAAGGTCGCCTTCACCTCGACCATCGTCGAGAAGGGCAACTGGAAGCTGGTGATCGAGAACAACCGCGAATGCTACCATTGCGGCGGCAGCCATCCCTCGCTCTGCCGGACCTATTCCGACAACCCGCTGATGACGGTGATGGAGGGGCCCAACGCCGCCTCGCCCGAGATCTTGTCGCATTGGGACCGCTGCGACAAGGCCGGCCTGCCGGCGCGCTTCGTGAACGAGCCGGGGATGCAATGGCGCTTCGCCCGGGTGCCGCTGCTGAACAATGCCGAAAGCTTCACCATGTCCACCAAGGCGGCGGTGAACCGGCGCATGGGCACCATCCCGTGGAACGATGCCGGCAGCCTGATGTTCTATCACTTCCCGTCCAGCTGGAACCACTTCCTGCCCGACCACGCCATCGTCTTCCGCCTGCTGCCGATCTCGCCCACCGAGACCGAGGTGACGTCGAAATGGCTGGTCCACAAGGATGCGGTCGAGGGCGTGGACTACGACCTGCAGAAGCTGACCGAGGTCTGGCTGGCCACCAATGACGAGGACCGCCGCGTGGTCGAGGAGAACCAGAAGGGCATCCTGTCCCCCGCCTATGAGCCCGGTCCCTATTCGCCCAACCAGGAAGAGGGCGTGATCCATTTCGTCGACTGGTATGTGCGGCAGATGCTGGATCGCCTGTCCCCGACCCCGGCGATGGCTGCGGAATAATGGCGGTCCTGGTCAAGGCATTCGGCGACAAGCCGTGGAAGGACGACGAGCCGCTGGAATGCGTGATGGTGGTGCCCGAGACGTCGGACACCGCCACCTTCACCTTCCGCGCCCCCTCTGGCGCCTGGTTCGACTATCAGCCCGGCCAGTTCGTCACCCTGGACCTGCCGGTGCCGGGCGGCAACGTGCAGCGCACCTATACGATCAGCTCCAGCCCGTCGCGGCCGCTGTCCATCTCGGTCACGGTCAAGGCGCAGCCGGGCAGCGTCGGCGGGCGCTGGATGATCGACCACCTGCGGCCGGGGATGCGGCTCAAGGCTTTCGGGCCGGCGGGCATCTTCTCCTTCGTGCGGCACGAGGCGGCGAAATACCTGTTCATCTCGGCCGGTTCCGGCATCACCCCCGTGATGTCCATGACCACCTGGGCCTGGGATTCGGGCGAGATGCCGGACATCGTCTTCGTCCATGCCGCCCGCAGCCCCAGCGAGATCATCTTCCGCCAGCGGCTGGAGGGCATGGCCGACCGGGTGCCGGGCCTGCAGCTGCGCTTCACGGTCGAGGATTCCGACCCGTTCCGCACCTGGCACGGCTATCGCGGCCGGCTGAACCAGATCATGCTGGGCCTGATGGCCCCGGACTACCTGGAGCGCGAGGTGTTCTGCTGCGGGCCCGAGCCCTTCATGCAGGCGGTGCGCGACATGCTGATCGCGCTCGGCTTCGACATGGACCATTACCACCAGGAAAGCTTCGGCGCCCCGATCCGCAACGAATCCGAGGCCCCGGTGCTGGACGACGTCGTCCCGGACGAGGACAGCGCCGCCCAGATCACCTTCGAAAGCTCGGGCGTGGTGGCGAAATGCAACGAGACCGACACGGTGCTGGCGGTGGCCAAGGCCAACGGGCTGAACATCCCCTCGGGCTGCACCTTCGGCCTGTGCGGCACCTGCAAGGTCAGGAAGACCGCCGGCGAGGTGCATATGGTCCATAACGGCGGCATCACCGACGAGGATATCGAGGAAGGCTATATCCTGGCCTGCTGCTCGCATCCCATCGGCGCCGTCTCGGTCGAGGTCTGACGGGCCAGGGGCGCAGCTTGGCAAAGACCCTGGGTTTTTCTGGGAAAAGGGACGGGCCGGAAGGGTCCGTCCCTTTTTCGTGCCAAGCTTGACAGAGCTACCATACCGCGCAATCCTGACCGCGTACCTATCGATATGACAGGCAAAGGAGGGCACGATGAACATCGACCTCTCGCGGCGCGGTTTCCTGAAACTGGCGGGCGCGGGTGTCGCGGCGACATCGCTCGGGGCCATGGGCTTCGGCGGGGCGGAGGCGGCGGAGCAGGCGCATGTGCGTGCCTTCAAGCTGGCCTCGACGACCGAGACGCGCAACACCTGTCCCTATTGCTCGGTGGCCTGCGGCATCATCATCTATTCGAACGGCGACCTGAAGGCCGGCGAAGAGGCCAAGGTGATGCATATCGAAGGCGATGCCGACCATCCGACGAACCGCGGCACGCTTTGCCCGAAAGGCGCGGCGCTCAAGGATTTCGTCAATGCCGAGACGCGCCTGACCACGCCGCGCATCCGCCGGCCCGGTGCGGCCAGCTTCGAGGAGATCTCCTGGGAAGAGGCGCTGGACAAGATCGCCCGCGCGCTCAAGGACGACCGCGACGCCAACATGGTGCTGACCAACGACGACGGCGTGCCGGTCAACCGCTGGACCACCACCGGTTTCCTGGCTGCCTCGGCCACCACCAATGAAACCGCATGGCTGACCTACAAGGTGGTCAGGTCCATGGGGATCGTCGGATTCGACAACCAGGCGCGCGTCTGACACGGCCCCACGGTGTCCAGTTTGGGCCCGACATTTGGCCGTGGAGCGATGACCAACTCCTGGACCGACATCAAGAATACCGACCTCGTGGTCGTCATGGGCGGCAATGCCGCCGAAGCCCATCCCTGCGGCTTCAAATGGGTGACCGAGGCCAAGGCCGCCCGCGGCGCCAAGCTGATCGTGGTGGACCCGCGCTTCACCCGCACGGCTTCGGTGGCCGACTATTATGCGCCGATCCGGCCCGGCTCGGACATTGCCTTCCTGATGGGCCTGATCAACTGGATGATCCAGAATGACAAGGTGCAATGGGACTATGTCCGCCACTTCACCAACGCCCCCCTGATCGTGAAGGATGAATACGGCTGGAGCGACGGGCTGTTCACCGGCTACGACCCCGAAAAGCGCGATTATGACAAGTCGAGCTGGGACTATGTGATCGGCGAGGACGGCTTTGCCGCCGTGGACATGACGCTGGAGCATCCGCGCTGCGTCTGGAACCTGCTCAGGGAACATGTCTCGCGCTATACGCCCGAGCTGGTCGAGGAGGTCTGCGGCACGCCCCGGGACCGCTTCCTGAAGATCGCCGAGATGATCGGCGAATGTTCGGCGCCCGACAAGACCATGACCTCGATGTATGCGCTTGGCTGGACCCAGCACGCCAAGGGTGCGCAGAACATCCGCGGCATGGCCATGCTGCAGCTGATCCTGGGCAATATCGGCGTCCGGGGCGGCGGGATGAACGCGCTGCGCGGCCATTCGAACATCCAGGGGCTGACCGATATCGGGCTGATGTCGAACCTGATCCCCGGCTATCTGAACATCCCGACCGAGAAGGAGCCGGACTGGCAGACCTACATGTCCAGCCGTAGCTTTACCCCGCTGCGGCCGGGCCAGACCAGCTATTGGCAGAACTATCCCAAGTTCATGGTCAGCTTCATGAAGGCGATGTGGGGCGACACCGCCAGGGCCGAGAACGACTGGGCCTATCACTACCTGCCCAAGCTGGACGTGCCGACCTATGACATCCTGCGCATGTTCGAGCTGATGGATGCCGGCCAGGTGAACCTGTATTTCTGCCAGGGCTTCAACCCGCTGCTGGCCTTCCCCAACCGCGCCAAGGTGACGTCGGCGCTGTCCAGGCTGAAGCTTCTGGTGGTGATGGACCCGCTGGAGACCGAGACGGCGCATTTCTGGGAAAACCACGGCGAACACAACGACGTGGATACCGCCTCGATCCAGACCGAGGTGCTGGAGCTGCCCTCGTCCTGCTTTGCCGAGGATGACGGCGCGCTGGTCAATTCCGGGCGCTGGCTGCAATGGCACTGGTCTGCGGCGACGCCGCCCGGCCAGGCCAGGCATGATACCTGGATCATGGCGCAGATCTTCCTGCGGGTGAAGAAGCTCTATCAGGAAGAGGGCGGCGTCTTCCCCGACCCGATCCTGAACCTGACCTGGGACTATGCCGACCCCGACGAGCCCTCGCCCGAGGAACTGGCCAAGGAAATGAACGGCCGGGCGCTGGAGGATGTCTACGACCCCGCCGACCCGACGAAACTGCTGACCGCCAAGGGCAAGCAGTTGCTGAACTTCAGCCAGTATCGCGACGACGGCTCGACCATGGGCGCCTGCTGGATCTATTCCGGCTGCTGGAACGAGGACGGCAACAACATGGCCCGGCGGGACAATGCCGACCCGGACGAGACCGGCGCCTATCCGAACTGGACCTTCTCCTGGCCGCTGAACCGGCGGATCCTTTACAACCGCGCCTCTGCCGATCTGCAGGGCCGGCCTTGGGATCCCTCGCGCAAGCTTCTGGAATGGGACGGCGAGAAATGGACCGGCTATGACGTGCCCGACATCGCGCCGACCGCCAGGCCGGAAGAGGTCGGCCCCTTCATCATGAACCAGGAAGGCGTCTCGCGCCTGTTCAGCCGCGGCATGATGCGCGACGGGCCCTTCCCGACGCATATGGAGCCGTTCGAGTCGCCCCTTGCCAACGTGTTCAACCCGCAGATGCGCGGCAATCCGGTGGCGCGGGTCTTTGCCAGCGATGCCGAGCAGTTCGCCACCAGCGAGGAATTCCCGATCGCGGCGACCTCCTATCGCCTGACCGAGCATTTCCACTACTGGACCAAGCACAACCGCATCAACGCGGCCCTGCAGCCGGAATTCTTCGTCGAGATCAGCCGCGAGCTGGCCGCCGAAAAGGGCATCCGGCAGGGCGGCTGGGTGCGGGTCTGGTCCAAGCGGGGCGAGGTCAAGGCCAAGGCTCTGGTGACGGGGCGGCTGAAGCCGATGCAATGCGGCGACAGGCTGGTCCATGTCATCGGCATCCCGCTGCACTGGGGCTTCATGGGCGCGGCGCGCAAGGGGTTCGGGCCGAACAGCCTGACGCCTTTTGTCGGCGACGCCAATGTGGAAACGCCTGAATTCAAGGCGTTCCTGGTCAATATCGAACCCGCGACAGGGGAGGCCGTGTCATGACGACGGACCCGAACCTCGACAGCCCGCGCACGGCGGTCTCGAATCCGCCGGTGCAGCCGATGCAGGCCAATCTGGGGCCGGGCGACGTCGTCCGCGCCTCGGCCATGCCCGACCTGCCGCCGCCGACGCGCGAATTGACGCCGGTGGCCAAGCTGATCGACGTGTCGAAATGCATCGGCTGCAAGGCCTGCCAATCGGCCTGCGCCGAATGGAACGACACCTATCCCGAGATCGAGGAAAACGTCGGCCTTTACGAAAATCCGCACGACCTGACGCCCGACATGTTCACCCTGATGCGGTTCTCGGAATACGAGAATCCGCAGACCGGGGATTTCGAATGGCTGATCCGCAAGGACGGCTGCATGCATTGCGCCGATCCGGGCTGCCTCAAGGCCTGCCCGGCCCCCGGCGCCATCGTGCAATATTCGAACGGCATCGTGGATTTCATCCACGAGAATTGCATCGGTTGCGGCTATTGCGTGACCGGCTGTCCCTTCGACATCCCGCGCATCAGCCAGAAAACCCATGTCAGCTACAAATGCACGCTGTGCTCGGACCGCGTGGCGGTGGGCCAGGGCCCGGCCTGCGCCAAGGCCTGCCCCACCCAGGCCATCGTCTTCGGCACCAAGGAGGACATGCTGGCCCATGCCGAGGCGCGGGTCGAGGACCTGAAGTCGCGCGGCTACGACAATGCCGGCATCTACGATCCGCAGGGCGTGGGCGGCACGCATGTCTTCTATGTGCTGCATCATGCCGACCAGCCCTCGCTTTATTCCGACCTGCCGGAACAGCCGCGCATCTCGCCGGTGGTCGAGGGCTGGAAGGGCGTGACCAAGACGCTGGGCCTGGCCGCCATCGGCGCCGCGGCCATCGGTTCGGTCCTGCACGGGCTGATGACGCGCGCCAACAAGGTCTCGGCCGAGGATGAGAGCCATGCCGAGGAACTGGTCGAGGGCCGCGAGCCCCCGGTCCCGCCGGGAAGGGAGGTGTTGTGATGCCGAAACGCATGTTCTCGGCCCCGGGCGACCATATCGAAAGCCGCCATCCGGTCACGGTCAGCCGCTATCGCGGCATCACGCGGCTGAACCATTGGGTGACGGCGGCCAGCCTGATCGTGCTGCTGCTTTCGGGGCTGGCGCTGTTCCACCCGGCGCTCTACTTCCTGACCGGGCTGTTCGGCGGCGGGCAGATGACGCGCTGGCTGCATCCCTTCGTGGGCGTGCTGCTGTTCTTCAGCTTCCTGTTGCTGTTCCTGCAGATGTGGCGGCTGAATCTGCCCCGGCCCGAGGACCGCACCTGGGTCAGCCATATCGGCGAGGTCGTCCGCGGCGAAGAGGAAAAGCTGCCCGAGCTGGGCAAATACAATGCCGGGCAGAAATTCGTCTTCTGGGCCATGTCGGTGCTGATCGTGGTGCTGATCGTCTCGGGCGTGATGATCTGGCAGCAATATTTCCCCGATCTGGTCTCGATCGCGGTGCGGCGCTGGGCGGTGCTGATCCATGCGCTGGCGGCGGTGGCGATCATCCTGACCTTCATCCTGCATGTCTATGCGGCGATCTGGACCCGCGGCACCATCCGCGCCATGACGCGCGGCACGGTGACCGGCGGCTGGGCTTGGCGGCACCATCGCAAATGGCTGCGCGAACTGGCTGGACGCGAGGGAGGCGGCCCGGCAGAGTAGGCCAAAGCGACCCGAAAGGAAGCCATGTCCACCGCCCTGAATCCCGATCCCGCGATGATCGGCGGCGTCGCCAAGGTCCCCCTGGCGCGACTGCCCGAGCCCGCGGCGCTGTTCTCGACCCGCGCCGAGCGGTTCGATTTCCTGGCCGGGCACAGCCCGAACCTTGCCCCCTACCTGCGGTTTCTGGCCGGGGTCTGCCGGGCGCAGGCCGGTCTGGTCGGCGACCTGCCCCGCCCCGAGGCGCCGCCGCCCGAGCGGATCGAACTGGCTCGCGCCAGCCGCATGCCGCCCTTGGACCGCAACGCCATGCGCGACGGGCTGGTGCAGGCGCTGCCGCTGCTGCTGGAGCGGCTCGCCTCGCTTGAGATGCCCGAGCCGGCGCGGCTGGCGCTGGGGGCCTTGCAGGCGGCCGAGCCCGCGGATCTGGACTGGGTGATGGGCAATGTGCTGACCGACACCATTCCCGAGGACAGCGTCGCCCCGCATCTGTTCGCCGCCGCCGCCCTGCAGGTCCATGCCGCGATGCAGGCGGCTGCGCTGGACGCCGAAAAACTGGTGCCGATCCGCACCGGCACCTGCCCGGCCTGCGGCGGCCGCCCGGCCACCAGCCTCGTCACCGAAAGCCTTGGAGCCGAAGGGGCACGCTATTGCTCCTGCGCCACCTGTCAGACGCTGTGGAACGAGGTGCGGGTGAAATGCCTCTGCTGCGGCTCGACCAAGGGCATCTCCTATCGCTCGGTCGAGACCGGCGAGGCCACGGTCAAGGCCGAGGTCTGCCGCGAATGCGGCAGCTGGGTCAAGATCCTGTATCAGAATCGCAATCCCTCGCTGGAACCCATCGCCGACGACGTCGCCAGCCTGGGCCTCGACCTGATGATGCGGGACACCGAATGGAAGCGGGGCGGCTTCGACCCCTTCCTGACCGGCTATTGACGGCGGCGCGGCGCGGGCGATGATCGTCGGCACGGCGGGGCATATCGACCATGGCAAGACGGCGCTGGTCCGGGCCCTGACCGGGATCGAGACCGACCGGCTGGCCGAGGAAAAGGCCCGCGGCATCACCATCGAACTGGGCTTCGCCTATGCCGATCTTGGCGGCGGCGTCGTGACCGGTTTCGTCGATGTGCCGGGGCACGAGAAATTCGTCCATACCATGCTGGCCGGGGCCGGCGGCATCGACCTGGCGCTGCTGGTCGTCGCCGCCGATGACGGCATCATGCCGCAGACGCGCGAGCATCTGGCGATCCTCGACCTTCTGGGCATCAACCGCGGCTTGGTCGCGCTGACCAAATCCGATTTGGCCCCGCCCGACCGCATCGCCGGGCTTTCCGCCCGGATCGCGGAGCTGCTGGCCCCGACCGGCCTTGCCGGCGCGCCGGTCTTTCCGGTCTCGTCCCTGACCGGGGCGGGCATCGACGCCCTGCGCGCCGCGCTGGTGCAGGCCGAGGCGCAGACCGCCGCCCGCGCCACCGAGGCGCGGTTCCGCCTGGCCATCGACCGCAGCTTCACCCTGGCCGGGACGGGCACCGTGGTCACCGGCACGGTGCTGTCGGGCCGGGTCGCGGCGGGCGACCAGATCGTCCTCAGCCCCTCCGGCCTGCCGGCCCGCGTGCGGGGCATCCACGCTCAGAACCGCAAGGCCGAAACCGGCCTTGCCGGCCAGCGTTGCGCGCTGAACCTCGCCGGCGAAGGCGTGACGCGCGAGGCGATCCATCGCGGCGACGTGGCGCTGGACCCGGCGCTGCACGCGCCCACCCAGCGCATCGACGTGATCCTGCGCGTGCTGGACGGCGAGCCCAGGCCGCTGGCGACATGGTTCCCCGCCCGCCTGCATCTGGGCGCGGCCGAGACCGGCGCCCGCATCGTGCCGCTGGAGGGGTCGCTGGCGCCGGGCGGCGAAGGGCTGGCGCAGCTCGTCCTCGACCGCCCGCTGGCCGCGACGCTGGGCGAACGCTTCATCCTGCGCGACGTCTCGGCCCGGCGCACCATCGGCGGCGGGCGGCTGATCGACCTGCGCGCCCCCGCCCGCCACCGCGCCCGGCCCGAGCGGCTGGCCGCGCTGCGCGCCATGGCCCTGCCCGACCCGGCCGAGGCGCTGTCGGCGCTGGCCGGGCTGGCGCTGATCGACCTCGACGCCTTCGCCCGCGACCGCGCCCTGTCGCCCGCCGGGCTGGAGCGCGCCGCCGCCGCCTCTGGCATCGCCATCGTTCCCGGCACGCGGCAGGCGCTCGCCCCCGCCCGGCTCAAGGCGTTGCGCGAACGGATGCAGGCGGAACTGGCGGCTTTCCATGCCGAGAACGCCGATCTTCAGGGGCTGGGCCGGGAAAAGCTGCGGCTCGCGCTTGTCCCGCGCCTGTCCAAGCCGGATTTCGCCGCCTTCATCCGCGCCGAGGCGGCGGCGGGCCGCATCGCGCTGGACGGCGCCTTCATCCGCCTGCCCGGCCACCTGCCACGCCTCTCGCCCGAGGACGAGGCGCTGCTGGACCGCATCCTGCCGCGGCTTTCGGGCGAGGAACGCTTCCGCCCGCCGCGCGTGCGCGACTTCGCCCACGAACTCGGTGCGGACGAGGCCGAACTGCGCCGCATGATGCGCATGGCCGCCCGGCAGGGCCGCATCGACCAGATCACGCATGACCATTTCTTCGCCCGCGCCACCACCATCGAGATGGTCGGCATCATCCGCGAGCTGTCCGCGCAGGCGCCGGACGGCTGGTTCACCGCCCCGGCCTTTCGCGACCGGGTGCAGAACGGCCGCAAGGTGGCGATCCAGATCCTTGACTTCTTCGACCGGCTCGGTCTGACCTTGCGTCGCGGCGATCTTCGTCGCATCAACCCGCATCGGATCGACCTGTTCACCCCGGACAGGCCGGACGGTCAGGACTAGGGAAGAGAAGCGTCCCCGGTGGGGCGGCCGGACTTCAAATCCGGTTGGGGCAGTGAGCCTGTCCCGGGTGGGTTCGACTCCCACTCTCTTCCGCCGGATGCGACGAAAGGACGGCAATGAACAGCATGACGCTCGGCAACAGCCAGGTTCGGGTCAGCGGGGTCTGCCTGGGCACGATGACCTTCGGCAACCAGACCCCGGCGGCCGAGGCCCATGCCCAGATGGACCGGGCGCTGGCCGCCGGGATCGGCTTCTTCGACACGGCCGAGATGTATCCGGTGAACCCGGTCCGCCGCGAGACCGTCGGCCGAAGCGAGGAGATCATCGGCGATTGGCTGGCCGCGCGCGGCGGCCGCGACCGCGTGCAGATCGCCACCAAGGTGACCGGCCCCAGCGGCACCGTCCGGGCCGAGGGCTATGACGGCGCCATCCTGCGCCGAACCGTCGACGCCTCGCTGAAGCGGCTCAGGACCGAACATATCGACCTCTATCAGCTGCACTGGCCGCTGCGCGGCAGCTACGCCTTTCGCCAGAACTGGCGCTACGACCCCTCGCAGCAGGACCGTGCCGCGACGCTGGCGCATATGGCGGATGTGCTGGAAGCGGCGGCCGATCTGCACCGGGCCGGCAAGATCCGCGCCTTCGGCCTGTCGAACGAATCCGCCTGGGGCACGGCGCGCTGGATCGACACGGCCGAGCGGCTGGGCGCGCCCCGCGTCGCGGCGATCCAGAACGAATATTCCCTGCTCTGCCGCGCCTTCGACACCGACCTGGCCGAGCTTGCGGTGAACGAGGGGGTGACGCTGCTTGCCTATTCGCCGCTGGCGGCGGGGCTCTTGACCGGCAAATACCAGGACGGCGGCAACCCGCCGGGCAGCCGGGCGGCGGTCGATGTCGAAACCGGCGGCCTGGGCAATCTGGGCGGCCGCCGCACCGACCGCGCGATCGAGGCCGTCGCGGCCTGGCTGAAGCTGGCGGCCGAGCTGGGGCTGGACCCGGTCCACATGGCCATCGCCTTCACCCGGCAGCGGCCGTTCCCGTCGATCCCGATCATCGGCGCCACCGATGCGGCGCAGCTCGACCACCTGCTCGCCGGCCTGGACCTGGTGCTGTCCGAAGAGGCGCTGCGGCGCATCGACCAGCTGCACCGCGCCCATCCCATGCCCTATTAGCCGACGCGACGGAACCGTTGGCAGCGCCGCCTGGGGTGGGCAATCTGCCCGCGACCCGACCGGAGGAGAAACCATGCTGCCGCCCATCCTTGCCCACCTGCGCATTCCCGTCGTCGCCTCGCCGATGTTCATCGTCTCGGGACCCGATCTGGTGATCGCGCAATGCAAGGCCGGCATCGTCGGCAGCTTCCCGGCGCTGAACGCCCGCGAAAAGGATGGCGAGCCGCCGCTGCTCGACGCCTGGCTGACCCGCATCGCCGAGGAACTCGACCGCCACAACCAGGCCAATCCCGACCGCCCGGCCGCACCCTTCGCGGTGAACCAGATCGTGCACCGCTCGAACGCCCGGCTGCAGCGCGATATCGAGATCTGCCACAGGCACCGGGTGCCGATCTGGATCACCAGCCTGGGCGCCCGGCCCGAGGTGAACGCGGCGGCGCATGACTGCGGCGGCATCGCCCTGCATGACGTGATCAACAACAGCTTCGCCCGCAAGGCGATCGAAAAGGGCGCCGACGGGCTGATCGCGGTCGCGGCGGGCGCCGGCGGTCATGCCGGCCCGCAATCGCCCTTTGCCCTGGTCCAGGAAATCCGCGCCTGGTTCGACGGCCCGCTGCTGCTCTCCGGCGCCATCGCCACCGGCCGGGCGGTGCTGGCGGCGCAGGCCATGGGCGCGGACCTGGCCTATGTCGGCAGTCCCTTCATCGCCACCGAGGAAGCCAACGCCCCCGCCGACTACAAGCGCATGATCGTGGATTCCGGGGCCGAGGACGTGGTCACCTCCTCGCTCTTCACCGGCGTCTCGGGCAATTACCTCGCGCCCTCGATCCGCGCGGCCGGGCTCGACCCGGAAAACCTCGCGACGGCCGATGCCACGGCGATGGATTTCGACAAGGCCACCTCGGGCGGCAAACCCAAGGCCTGGAGCCAGATCTGGGGCTCGGGCCAGGGCATCGGCGTGGTCAAATCCGTGACCCCGGCCGCCGAACTGATCGACCGCCTGGCCACGGAATACGCCGCCGCCCGCCGCCGCCTCTGCGCCGACTGAGCGCGCTTCACCGTTTCCCAAATACTCAAGAAGCCGCGCGCCCAGGGCCCGCGGCTTCTTTGCTCTGCAAATACCCCCGGCGACGCCGCAACCGGCGCCCAGGACTCAGCTGACCGCCAGCCCCTCGGTGGTGGCGAAGAACATCGCCTGGCTGACCGCCGAACGCACCTGCTCCTCGGAATAGGGCTTCGAGATCAGGAAGGCCGGCTCGGGCCGGTCCCCGGTCAAGAGCCGCTCGGGGAAGGCGGTGATGAAGATCACCGGAATGTCGCCCATGTCGCGCAAGAGCTCGTTCACCGCATCGATGCCCGAGGAGCCGTCGGCCAGCTGGATATCGGCCAGGATCAGGTCGGGGCGCTTCTGATGCGCCAGATCGACGGCGGCGGCATGGGTGCGGGCGATGCCGGTGACATCGTGGCCCATGGCCTGCACGATGCCCTTCAGGTCCATGGCGATGATGGTCTCGTCCTCGATCACCATAACCTTCCCGGTCAGCGACTGCCCCATCTCGTTCAGCGCGATCTGCACCAGCTCCTCGGCCTCGTCCTGCGGACATTGCATGATCTGCGCGATCTGGTCGTAGCGCAGTTCCTCGATGGTGCGCAGCAGCAGCGCCTCGCGGGAATTCGGGGTCAGCCCGCGCAGATGCGCCTGGGCGCGGGCCTCGCGCGGGGTCTGGGTTTCCAGCTCGACCGGCTGGCCCGAGCTTTGCCAGATCGCATGGAAGGTGCGGAACAGCCCGATTCGGGTGTCCTCGCCGTCCATCAGGCTGCGGTCGGTCAGGATCGCCTCCAGCGTGGCGGCGGCGTAATTGTCGCCGGCGGTCTGGCTGCCGGTCAGCGCACGCGCGTAGCGCCGCAGATAGGGCAATTCCCGGCTGATGGACTGGGCAAGATCCGCTGCGGTCATGGCTACCTCGAAAAAAGCGTCGTGTGTCGGAACCTGATCGGATAGGTAACGGTTAGGCAAGGTGCGCACAAGATTACCGGGAATAACTAAAAAATGAATACCAGGCGTGAGGAACGCAGGCGAGCAGCCATAGAAAAGCAGATCGACGAGAATCTGCGCCGGGTCTATGAACAGGACGCGACGCAGCAGATTCCGGACAGGTTCTTGCAATTGCTCGACAAATTGCGCGAGCAGGAGTGAGCTGAATGACCGATCGCAAAGCGGCGCAAACCGCCCGCCCCGAGGCCCATGGCGATCCTCGGGACGAGCTGGTCGAGCACCTGCCGGCGCTGCGCGCCTTCGCGCTGTCGCTCACGCGCGAGGGGGCCTCGGCCGACGACCTCGTGCAGGACACTATTGTCAAGGCCTGGACGCATATCGACAAGTTCCAGCCCGGCACCAACCTGCGGGCCTGGCTGTTCACCATCCTGCGCAACACCTTCTATTCCGCGCGCCGCAAGACCCGGCGCGAGGTCAGCGATACCGACGGCGTCCACGCCGCCCGGCAGGCCACCCGCCCCGAGCATGACGGCCGTCTGGCGCTGAACGACTTCCGCGCCGCCTTCGAGCAGCTGCCCGACGAGCAGCGCGAGGCGCTGATCCTGGTCGGGGCCTCGGGCTTTTCCTACGAGGAGGCGGCGGCGATGACCGGCGTGGCCGTGGGCACCGTCAAGTCGCGCGCCAATCGTGGCCGCCGCCGGCTGGCCGAACTGCTGCAGCTTGAGGAGGGCGAGGAGCTGGAGATGACCGACCGTGCCACTCTGGCGGTGATGGCGCAGAACACCCCGATCCTGCGCTGAGATGCCGTCGTGCTGCGGCGCCTGCTGGACAAGCTGGAATTCACCAAGGGCCTCGGCTTTCGGCTGGGCGGCCTGCTGTCGGTGGCGATCCTGCCCATCGGGCTGATCTCGGTCATCCAGACCCTGCACCTGTCGCGCGAATACGAACGCTCTTCGGAAATCGCGCTGCTGGGCCGCACCGCCACCGCCGCCGCCGGGGAACGTGCGCTCTTGCAAAGCGCGCTCGGCACTGCCGACGCGCTGGGTCCGGCGGTGCTGGAAACCATGGACCGGCCGCAGGCCTGTTCCGACATCATGCGCGGCCTGGTGCAGCGCACGGTGAATTTCGTCTATGCCGGCTTCACCCGGCTGGACGGGGTGACGGAATGTTCCTCGGTGCGCGGGGTCCATGACCTGACCGGCGAATCCGCCTTTCAGCAGTTCATCGACAGTCCCGGCACATTGGTCACCACCAGCGAGGACGGGCCGGTCACCGGCAAGTCGGTGGTGGTGGTGATCCAGCCGCTTTATCGCGGGGTCGAGCTTCTGGGCTTCATCGCCGTCTCGATGTCGCATGACCTGCTGCGCTCGACCCATGTCTCGGGGCTGGGGACCGAGGGCGCGCGCATCCTGACCTTCAACAACCAGGGCGAGGTGATCTCCTCGGACCGCGAGGGGGCGGGCGACATCGCCGAGGTGCTGCCGCGCGGCAAGTCCCTGCCCTCGCTCTTGTCGCGCAGCGAGACCACTTTCCGCGATCTCTCGAACTCGGGCGAGCGGCGGGTGTTCAGCGTCGTGCCGGTGGTGCCGGGGCTGGTCTATGCGCTTGGGTCGTGGAACCGCGCCGAATCCGGCATCACCGGCATCGACATCACCCGGCGCACGGCGTTGATCCTGCCGCTGATCCTCTGGGCCGCCTCGCTGGCGGTCGCCTATTTCGCGGTCTACCGGCTGGTGCTGCGCCATATCCGCGAGTTGCGCGGCCAGATGCGCCGCTTCGCCATCGGCGACCGCTCGGCCCCGCCGCCGGTGCTGGCCGACGCGCCCGCCGAGATCGAGGACATGAGCCAGACCTTCCACAACATGGCCCGCATCCTGATCCGCGACGAAGAGGCGATGGAGGCCGCCGTCAACGAAAAGACCGTGCTGCTGAAAGAGGTGCATCACCGGGTCAAGAACAACCTGCAGCTGATCGCCTCGATCATCAACATGCAGATCCGGGTGATCGACCACGACGATGCCCGGCGGGTGCTGCGTTCGGTGCAGGACCGGGTCGCCTCGCTGGCGACGATCTATCGCAACCTCTACCAGGCCGAGCATCTGGATTCGGTCGAGGCCGACCGGCTGATCCGCGACATCATCAACCAGATGACGAACGCCTCGGTCGGGCCCGGCGCCGGGTTGCGCATCGACACCCGCCTGGAACCGCTGGTGCTGATGCCCGATCAGGCGGTGCCGCTGACCCTGCTGGCCACCGAGGCCTTTACCAATGCGCTGAAATATTCCGGCGCTTCCGGCCCGGATGCCGAACCCTGGGTGCGGGTGTCGCTGCGTGCGGACGGGCCGGGCCATGCCGTGCTGGAGGTCGAGAACTCCATCGGCGCCAGCACGCTGGCCGAGGGCACGGGCCTCGGCAGCCAGCTGATCGAGGCCTTCGCCACCCAGCTGGAAGGCGAGGCCGAGCAGGAGACCGGCGACGGCCGCTTCCTGTTGCGGCTGCGGTTCCGGGTCGAACACCTGCCCAAGCGCGACCATGCCGAGATGCCGCGGGTGGTGCTGACCTCGGCCGCGCGGCCGGGCGCGCGCCACTAGCGGCGGCGATCGCCGGAGGGATCGGCGGCCCGAGCCGGGCCGATGATCCCCATGCGACAGGGCCCGCGACAAGGCTCGGGGCGCGGTTTCCGCATGGAATCGTCCCCTGCGGCCGCCTGCCCGCTCTGGCGGCCGGATGCGGCGCGCGGCACCGGCCGCCGTTGCCACCCGCCTTGCCGCCTGCTAGCGTCGCGGTGACGCGCCGCGGTTCCCGTCCGCCGGCTGGGCGCCCGGAAAGGAAACCGCATGCCCGATCCCGTGAATCTGCTGGCCTTTGCGCTCCTGTCGCTGGGCATGGTGCTGACGCCCGGTCCCAACATGGTCTATCTTGTCTCGCGCTCGATCTGCCAGGGGCCGCTGGCGGGGCTGATCTCGTTGGGCGGGGTGGCGCTGGGATTCGTGTTCTACATGCTCTGCGCGGCTTTCGGGATCACCGCCTTCGTCATGGCGGTGCCCTATGCCTATGACGCATTGCGGCTTGCCGGGGCGGCCTATCTGCTCTGGCTGGCCTGGCAGGCGGTGCGGCCGGGCGGCCGTTCGCCCTTTCAGGTCCAGGACCTGCCCCGGGACAGCGCGCGCAGGCTTTTCGCCATGGGCTTCCTGACCAACCTGCTCAATCCCAAGATCGCGGTGATGTATCTGTCCCTGCTGCCCCAGTTCGTGACTCCCGGCCAGGGCAGCGTGCTGGCGCAGTCGCTGGCCCTTGGCAGCACGCAGATCGCGATCAGCGTCAGCGTGAACGCGGCCATCGCGCTGGCGGCGGGCGGCATCGCGGGTTTTCTGGCCGGGCGTCCGCTGTGGCTGGTCGTCCAGCGCTGGCTGATGGGCACGGTCCTGGCGGGGCTTGCCCTGCGGATGATGGCCGAAAGCCGCCGCTGACCTTCAGGCAGACGGGGCCCGCGCGCAGGCTAGGGTTCGAAGCGGCTGGCGGCGTCGCGGTCGCGCGCGTATCGCTGGGCAAGCGGAAAGGGCGGCAGCCAGGATTCGCGGCGGATGGTCCAGAGTTCATAGCTGGGCTTCAGCTGGTCGGGTGCATCCAGCGCCCCCAGATGCAGCTCGACCTCGTCGCCGCTGCTCGAAAACACGGAGGAGCCGCAGCGAGGGCAGAAGAACCGCCCGGCATAGTCGCGGGTCTCGCCCTCGACGGTCACCGCCTGCCGGGGGAACACCGCCGAGGCATGGAAAAGCGCGCCATGATGCTTGCGGCAATCAAGGCAATGGCACAGGCCGACCCGACAGGGCCGGCCCGATGCCGCGATCCGCACCCTGCCGCACAGGCAGCCGCCGGTGAATCGTTCCATGCTGCACCTCCTCCTTTCAGGATCGGGCCTGGCGGAATCCGGGCTGCGCGCCCCGCTGGCCCGCGCCGGCGTTCTCACTTTCCCGATGTCCGGTTCTTCCGCGTCGCCTGGCGCAGCTTCTTCGCGGCGACGAAGCGGCGGCGGCGGGACAGCTCCACGTTGATCAGCGCCCCCAGCATCACGGTGAAGCCGCCCAGATAGAACCACATCAGCAGCGCGATCACCGCGCCGATCGAGCCATAGATGCGGTTGTAGCTGTTGAAACTGGTCAGATAGGCGGAAAAGCCGTAGGAGACAGCCGCCCAGGCCAGCGCCGCGAACAGCGAGCCCCAGGTGAAGATCGGCGTGCGCGGCGTCTTCACGTTCGGCCCGAAGCGATAGAGGATGCCGATCACCACCAGCACGATGAAAAAGATCGCCATCCAGGGCAGCGCGCCGATCAGCCAGTTGCGCAGCGGCACGTCGGGCAGGAAGTTGAAGGCGATGGGCACCACGATGATCGTGGCCAGCCCCAGGGCGATCACCAGCACGATGACCAGCGTCAGCACATAGGCCAGAAGGAACCCCATGACCGTGGAATGCGAGCGCACGCCATAGGCTGCGTTCAGCCCGCGGATCAGCCCGTCCACCCCGGCCCGGGCCGAGACGGTGGCGATGATGAAGGAAATCGCCGTGGTCCAGCCCAGCTGCGTGCGCCCCGCCGCCACCAGCGCGCTGATCTGGCCATAGATGATGTCGGCGGCGCTGGGGGGGATGAAGCCGTCCGTGGTATGGACATATTGCTCGATCACCTGCGGGTCGTTCCACAGCCCCCACAGCGCGAACAGCGCCGCCAGTCCGGGAAACACCGCGAACATGGCGTAGAACGCCACCCCGGCGGCGATCAGGCTCATGTGGATCTTGTCCATCCGCTCGAAGACCGCCAGGATGAACTGCCACCAATCCCTGATCAAGGTTCCGTCCTCATCGGTTGCGTTCCGTGGCTCTGCAGGAAAACGGCTCTTCCCGCCCGAATGGTTCCGTGCCTAGGGCCCTTCCGTCGGGGCGTAGCGCAGCCAGACCGCCTTTTCGCCCAGCTTCGCGACGAAGGCGGCATGGGCCTCGGCCTCGGCCTCGGTGATGCGGGGGGGCAGCGGGCGCGGCCTTTGCCCCCGCGGCGCGGCGCCGCCGCGCGCCTGCGGTCCCGATCCCGCGCCGCGCAGCGGCCCGCTGTCCAGCACCAGCCCCGGCTGGCGGCCGCCGCGCAGCGCCAGATAGACCTCGGCCAGAAGCTCGCTGTCCAGAAGCGCGCCGTGCAGCGTGCGGTTCGAGTTGTCGATGCGGAAGCGCCGGCACAGCGCGTCGAGCGAGTTCTGCGCGCCGGGAAACTGGCTGCGCGCCAGTTCCAGCGTGTCCACGGCCCGGCTGTAGGGCATCACCGGATAGCCGCAAAGCCGCAGCTCGGCGTTCAGGAATTTCATGTCGAAGCCGGCATTGTGGATCACCAGCCGGGCCTCTTCGCCGATGAAGGCGATGAAGTCGGCGGCCACCTCGGCGAATTTCGGCTTGTCGCGCAGGAAGTCGTCGCCGAGGCCATGCACCTCGAAGGCTTCCTGCGGCATCGGGCGCTCGGGGTTGATATAGACGTGGAAGGTCCGGCCGGTGGGCAGGTGGTTCATCAGCTCGACCGCGCCGATCTCGACGATGCGGTCGCCGCTGTCGGGGTCGAAGCCGGTGGTTTCGGTATCCAGGACGATCTCACGCATGGTCGCGTTTTGCCATGATCCGGGCGCAGATGTCCACGATGGCGGCGCGCGCGCCCTCCAGCGTGTCCGAGGGGATCACCCAGTCGGCCCGCGCCCGCTTTTCCGCATCCGGCATCTGCCGCGACAGGATCAGGCGGAAGCTCTCCTCGGTCATGCCGGGGCGGGCCAGCACCCGCGCCCGCTGCACCTCGGCCGGGGCCGAGACCACGGCGACCCCGTCCATCGCCGCCTGCGACCCGCCCTCGAACAGCAGGGGAATGTCCAGCACCACGATGGGCGCATCCTCATGCGCGGCGATGAAGGCGGCGCGATCCTCGGCCACCAGCGGGTGCACGATGGATTCGAGCCGGGCAAATCCGCCGGGATCGGCCGCCAGCACCTCGCGCAGCGCGGCGCGGTCGATGCCGCCCTTTTTCAGCACGCCGGGAAAGGCCGCCGCGACCGGGACCACCGCCGCCCCACCCGGGGCGTAAAGCCGATGCACCGCGGCATCCGCGTCCCAGACCGGATGGCCCAGTTCGCGGAACATCCGCGCGGCGGTGGATTTCCCCATGCCTATCCCGCCGGTCAGACCCAGCAGGAAGCTCATGCCAGCACGGCCCGGCGCAGGTCGTCGTCGACCTCGGGGCGCTGGCCGAACCAGCGTTCGAATCCCGGCGCGGCCTGGTGCAAGAGCATGCCCAGCCCGTCGACGATCTCGCAGCCGCGCGCCTGCGCCTCTTCCAGAAAGGGCGTCATCAGCGGCGTGTAGACCAGGTCGGTGACCAGCGTGCCCGGCGCCAGCGCCTCCAGCGGCAGGCGCAGCGGCGGCTTGCCCTCCATTCCCATCGAGGTGGCGTTCACCACGGTCACCGCGCCCTCCAGCATGTTGCCGGCCTGCGCCCAGTCATAGACCACCACCTTGGCGCCGAACTCGGCCCGGATCTGCTCGGCCCGGATGCGGGTGCGGTTGGCGATGCGCAGCTCGGGCACCCCGCTCTCCAGGAGCGAGGCGACGACGGCCCGCGCCGCGCCGCCCGCGCCGATCACCGCGGCGGGGCCCAGATCGGGGATCCAGTCGGGCGCATGCTGCCGGATATTGGCGATGAAGCCGTAGCCGTCGGTATTGTCGGCATGGATCTTGCCGTCGGCGCGAAAGATCAGCGTGTTCGCCGCACCGATCAGCGCCGCGCGGTCGGTGACCACGTCGGCCAGGGCCAGCACGCTTTCCTTGTGCGGGATGGTGACATTGGCGCCGGCGAAACCCATGCGCGGCATGGCGCGCAGCACCTCGGCCAGATGCTCGGGCATCACCGGCAGCGGCACGTAATGCCCGGCGATGCCATAGCGCGCCAGCCAGTGCCCGTGCAGCCGGGGCGAGCGCGAATGCGCCACCGGCCAGCCGATGACCCCGGCAAGGGGCGCGTGTTTCGGGGCGGGCGAACTGTCGGCCATGCTGGTCCTGCGATGCTTGCCATGCGGGGCCGGCAGCCCCGCGGCGGCATGGGTTGAACGTTGCGACACAAGTGCAATCCGGCCGGGCCGGGGTCAAGCCGTATCGCCTGCCGCAGGCCGGGGCCATGGCAGGAATGCAACCCCGGGATGCGTCAGACCACGCTCATCTCGGGCAGGCCGCCTTCGGCCACCAGGTCCTCCAGCGTCAGCGATTCGATCAGCAGCAGATAGGACCAGAACACCTGGCCGAACATGCGGCGCAGCCGGCAGGTCGCCTCGTCCTCGCAATCCTCGCAGCGCTGATAGGACCGGCGCGACAGGCAGGGCAAGGGCGCGATGGGTCCGTCGACCTGGCGCAGAAGCTCGCCGATCGAGATTTCCTTGGGCCGCTTGATCAGCACATAGCCGCCCGCCCGCCCCCGGCGCGAGCCGACATAGCCGGCATTGCGCAGCTCCAGCATGATGTGCTCCAGAAAACGCTTGGGCGCGCCGGACCGCTGCGCGATCTCCTCGATCGTCAGGGCATTGCCGCCGGCGGCCACCTCATCTGCCAGGGCCATCAGCGCCTTGATGGCATATTTCGTCTTCTGCGAGATCATAAGGGGAATCCTTAGTGTTCGCCGGTCGATCATGCAACGATTTCGGCAAGATTTCGCGGGTCGGTCGCGATTTCATCCAGGAACCATCGCCAGAGCGTTATCGTTTTGACACATTGTCCGCGCATTTCTGCCGGGCAATAACCAAGGAGTAGATCATGCGCATCGCAGTCCTCGGCGGCGACGGATTTGTCGGCTGGCCGACCGCCCTGCACCTGTCCGAGCTGGGGCACGATATCCATATCGTGGACAACCTGTCGCGGCGCTGGATAGATACCGAGCTGGGCGTGCAGTCGCTGACGCCGATGGATTCGATCCAGGAACGCTGCCGGATCTGGCACCAGGAAACCGGGCGCAGGATCCATTTCCACCTGCTGAACCTGGCCACCGAATACGAGCGTCTCAAGTCCTGGCTGGCCGAGCACCGCCCCGACGCGGTGATCCATTTCGCCGAGCAGCGCGCCGCGCCCTATTCGATGAAGACCGACCGCCACAAGGTCTATACCGTGGGCAACAACATCAACGCCACGCATAACCTGCTGGCGGCGCTGGTGGAGACCGGCATCGACGCGCATCTGCTGCATCTGGGCACCATGGGGGTCTATGGCTATTCCACCGTCGGCGCGCCGATCCCCGAGGGCTATCTGGACGTGTCGATCGACACGCCCGCCGGCCCGCGCGCGCAGCAGATCCTGTATCCGACCCGTCCCGGCTCGGTCTATCACATGACCAAGAGCCTCGATCAGATCCTGTTCCAGTTCTACGCCCAGAACGACGGGCTGCGCATCACCGACCTGCATCAGGGCATCGTCTGGGGCACCCATACCGACCAGACCCGCCGGCACGAGCAGTTGATCAACCGCTTCGACTATGACGGCGACTACGGCACGGTGCTGAACCGATTCCTGATCCAGGCGGCTATCGGCTATCCGCTGACCGTGCACGGCACCGGCGGCCAGACTCGCGCCTTCATCCATATCCAGGATTCGGTGCGCTGCATCGAGCTGGCGCTGAAGGACGCGCCGGCCTCGGGCGAGCGGGTGCGGATCTTCAACCAGATGACCGAGACGCATCGCGTCCGCGACCTGGCGGAAATGGTCGCCCGCATGACCGGGGCCGAGGTGGCCTATCTGCCCAACCCGCGCAAAGAGGCCGACGAGAACGAGCTGGTGGTCAGCAACGACCAGTTCCTGGCGCTGGGGCTGCAGCCGATCACCCTGGCCGAGGGGCTGCTTTCCGAGGTGGTCGAGGTGGCGCGGAAATACGCCCATCGCATCGACCGCTCGCGCGTGCCGGCGGTCTCGGCCTGGACGCGCGACATTGCCCGCCGCGTCGAGCACGATCCCGAGGGCAAGAGGCTGCGTTCGGTATCGTGATCCCCGAAGGCATCCACCCGCAAGGCAGGGCGCGGTCGGACCGCGCCTTCGTCACGCTGGCGACCAATCCCGATTACGCGACCGGGGCGGCGGCGCTGTTCCGGTCCCTGCGCCGGACCGGGACGCGCGCCGATCTGGTCCTGCTTTATACCGACCTGCCCGAGGCGGCGGTGGAGGGGCTGCGGTCGCTGGACGTGCGGCCGGTGCGGGTCGAGCTGCTGCCGACCTCGGCGGAATTCAACGCCTTGCATGCCCGCGACCGGCTGCATGGCGCCGCGCCCTTCACCAAGGGCGAAAAGCCGCCCTTCCACACGCCCTTGGACAATTTCGCCAAGCTGCGGCTCTGGCAGCTCGACTATGACCGGGTGGTGTTCATCGATGCCGACGCGCTGGTCTTGCAGAACATCGACCGGCTGTTCGACTATCCGGAATTTTCCGCCGCGCCCAATGTCTATGAATCGCTGGCCGATTTCCACCGGCTGAATTCCGGGGTGTTCACCGCCCGGCCCGCGCCGGCGACGTTCGAGGCGATGCTGGCCCGCCTCGACCAGCCGGGCCGGTTCTGGCGCCGCACCGACCAGACCTTTCTCGAGACCTTTTTCCCGGGCTGGCATGGCCTGCCGGTCTTTGACAATATGCTGCAATATGTCTGGATCAACCTGCCGCAGCTCTGGCGCTGGCAGGATATCCGCGTGCTGCATTACCAGTATGAAAAGCCCTGGCAGGATCATGCAAAGGCCGAGCAATTGCGGGTGCTGATCGAGCTCTGGCGGGCCCATGCCGGGGACGGCCCGGTGCCCGATCCGCGCGACCTGCCGCCCCCGCCCGTCCCGGCATCCGGTGCGGCATGAGGATCGCGCTGACCGGCGCCTCGGGTCTTGTCGGGCGCTGGATCCATCATGTCGCGGTGCAGGTGGGCCATCAGGTCACCACCCTGCCCGGCTGGCGCCTTGGCGACGTGCCCGACCTGACGGGATGCGAGGCGCTGGTCCATGCCGCCTTCCAGCATGTCGCTGGCCGATATCGCGGCGGCGAGGGCGAGGATCCGCAGGGATTCATCCGCGCCAATCTCGACGGCTCGGTCATGTTGTTCCGCGCGGCGCGGGACCAGGGCCTCGGCCGGGTGATCTTCCTCTCGTCGCGCGCCGTGCATGACGGCCATCCCGCGGGCATGGCGCTGCCCGATACGCTTTCCCCAGCCCCGACAAACCTTTACGGCAAGGTCAAGGCCGAGGCCGAGGCGGCGCTGGCAGCCATGGCCGCGCCGGATTTCCTGACCGCCAGCCTGCGTCCCACCGGCGTCTATGGCCCTGGGATGCCGCAGAAATGGGCCGGGCTGATCGGGGATTTCCTGCGCGGCACCACCCCCCCGCCGCGCGTCGCGACCGAGCTGCATGGCGCCGACCTTGCCCGCGCCGCGCTGCTGGTGCTGGCCGATCCGCAGATGGCGGGCAGCTACAATGCCAGCGATCTGGTGCTGGACCGGCAGGACCTGCTGGCCGAGGTCGCCCGGCTGACCGGTTGCCCCACCCCCTTGCCGGTCCGCGCCGATGCCGGGGCGCTGCGCCGGCCGCTCTGCGACCGGCTGCGGGCCTTGGGCTGGCGGCCGGGCGGCATGGCGCTCCTGCGCCGGGAAATGCCTAAAATCCTGGACAATATACAACCATAAGCAGAATTCCGCCGACAGGAATCCGACCGCTTGCGGAAAATCGGCCTCATGCGCAAAGGTCGCAGGGAATTTGTGCATTTTGTCGTATCCCTGGGTTTGTTTGTCATGCGCCTCCTTTCCATCCTCTGCGGCCTGTCCTTTGCGGTGATGGCCGGCTTTTTCCTGGCCTGTTCGACCGTCGCCATGTCCGCCGATTCGCCGTTGCGGGCGATCGACCTCGTGTCGCTGGTCCGGGTCTTTGCGCCGATCTCCTGGGCGGCGCTGGCGCTGGCCTTGCTGGGCGGCGGGCTGGCCTGGCTGTCGCGCTGCGAGGGCTGGCCGGCTCTGGTCACCGGCTGCGGCGTCTTCCTGTTCTGCCATCTTGCCGTCCTGGCCGGGCTGAACGGGACCGCGGCGCCGACGCTGCTGTGCCTGGTCGCGGCAGGCTTCGCGATCTCGCCGCTGATCCACATGCCGAACAGCTACTGGCGCGTGGCGGGGTGACAGCCTGCGGCAGGGCGGCTAGTGTCGCGCCATGCCCGATTACGACGACCTCGCCGCCCGCATCCGCGCCCTGACCCATGGCGAGACCGACGAGGTCGCGCTGATGGCGACGCTCGCCTGCGAAATCCACCACTCGGACGAGCGTTTCGATTGGACCGGCTTCTATCGCGTCACCGCGCCCGAGACGCTGAAGATCGGCCCCTATCAGGGCGGCCATGGCTGCCTGGTGATCCCGTTCTCGCGCGGGGTCTGCGGGGCGGCGGCGCGGACGCGGCAGACCCAGCTGGTGCCGGATGTGGACGCCTTTCCCGGCCATATCGCCTGCGCCAGCTCCACCCGCTCGGAACTGGTGATCCCGGTGATCGGCCCGGGCGGGCGGCTGATCGGCGTGCTCGACATCGACAGCGACCGGCCCGACGCCTTCACGCCGGAGGATGCCCGCCGCCTGCAGGAGATTCTGGATGCCACCTTCGGACGCGACTGAATTCACCGGCCATTGCCTGTGCGGCGCCATCCGCTTCCGCGGCACTTATGACGCCGGCAACGACCTGAAGGCCTGCCATTGCAGCCAGTGCCGGCGCTGGTCGGGGCATTACTGGGCCGCGATCCTGCCGCAATCGCTGCGGATCGAGGGCGAGCCGAAATGGTATCGCGCCTCGGACATCGCCCGGCGCGGCTTCTGCCCGGATTGCGGCAGCTCGCTGTTCTGGCAGCGCGACGGGTCCGAGATCATCGACGTGGCGGCGGGCGCCATCGACAGCCCGACCGGGCTGCGCCTGCTGGGCCATATCTTCGTCGCCGACAAGGGCGACTATTACGATATCGCCGACGGGCTGCCGCAGGATCCGCGCGAATAGTTGACGCCGCGCGCCGTCCGGCCTAGGCGGCAGGAAAAGGGGGCGCGCGATGATCTGGGACACGCTGGCGAATTTTCCGTTGCAACAACTCCTGGCCTTCATGGCCGGGGCCCTGGTGCTGAACCTTGCACCGGGACAGGACGTGTTCTTCGCCAGCGCCTGCGGCATCCAGAACGGCCCGCGCGCCGGCGCGCTGGCCGGCTTCGGCGTCGGGCTGGGCGTGGTCTGCCATGTGGTGATGGCGACCGTGGGCCTGGGCGCGCTGGTCGCCGCCCATCCCGGCGCGCTGGTGGCGATCAAATATGCCGGCGCCGCCTATCTGCTGTTCCTGGCCTGGAAAAGCTGGAACGCCGGCGCGGTCGACCCGCGCGCCCGCGCCGCCAGCCGGACCTGGAACATCATCCGCCGCGGCGCGCTGTCGAACCTTCTGAACCCCAAGCCGGTGCTTTTCCTGCTGGCCTTCCTGCCGCAATTCACCCGGCCGGAATACGGCCCAGTCTGGCAGCAGATCCTGGGGCTGGGGCTGATGTTCACCCTGTCGGGCATGCTGGTCACCATGGGTTACGGCCTGGTCGGCGGCTTTGCCGGGCAGGTGATCGGCAAGCGACTGGGCATCGTGAACCGCATCGCTGCGGTGATGTTCGCCGGCCTGGCGCTGCGGCTGGTCTGGAAATGAGCTTTCTCTACCAGCCCACGGCCGAACAGCCGCGCGTGATCCATGCCGATCACGAGATTCTGGTGGTCGAGAAGCCGGCCGGGCTGCTCTCGGTCCCCGGACGGGGCGAGGATCGCGCGGATTGCCTGATCGAGCGGCTGCGCGCCGCCTTTCCGACCGTGCTGCTGGTGCATCGGCTGGACATGGACACGTCGGGGGTCATGGTCTTTGCCCTGACCCCGCATGCGCAGCGCCATCTGTCCCGGCAGTTCGAGGACCGGCGCACGAAAAAGACCTATGTCGCGCGGCTCTGGGGCCGGTTGGAGCCGAAAAGCGGCATGGTGGACCTGCCGCTGATCGTCGACTGGCCGAACCGCCCGCGCCAGAAGGTCGATCATGCCGAGGGCCGCCCGGCACAGACCGAATGGCGGGTGGTCAAGGCGACGGATGCCGAGACGCGGGTGCGGCTGATGCCGATCACCGGCCGCAGCCATCAGCTGCGCGTGCACATGGCCGAGCTGGGCCACCCGATCCTGGGCGATCCGCTTTATGCGACCGGCGCGGCGGCGGATTTCCCCCGCCTGATGCTGCATGCCGAAATCCTGCGCTTCAAGCACCCGGAAACCGGGGTGATGCAAGGCTTTTCCGCCCCGGCGCCCTTCTGACGGTCACGCAGGTTTCATGCCGGAACCCGTTGCCCTCGCGTAAGGTTGCAGAAAGGACCAAGCAGGAGGGAAAGATGTTCAGGACCGATATCAGCCGCCGTCATGCCATGCTTATCGGCGGCGCGCTGCCCATGGCGCTGGTGCTGCCGGCGCATGCCCAGACCGCCGCCCCCGCCCAGACCGCGCCCGCCGAGCCGGCAGGCGAGGCGCCGGTCTTTCGGGGCCGCGCCCATACGATCCAGCTGGGCGGTTTCGAGGTGACGACGCTGCTGGGCGGCGCCAGCATGAGCGACAATCCGATCGAGACCTTCGGGCTTAACGCCGACCCGGCCGAGTTCGAAAGCCTCAGCGCCGAGAATTTCATCCCCGCCGACCGCAGCGGCGGCTCGTTCACCCTGACCTTAGTGCGCACGCCCGATGCGCTGGTGCTGTTCGATACCGGCATGGTCCCGGCCAACAACGCCGCCTCGATGGCACAGGCCGGGCTGACGCCCGAGGACGTGACCCATGTCGTACTGACCCATATGCACCCCGACCATATCAGCGGCCTGATGGATGGCGAGGCCCCGGCCTTTCCCAATGCCCAGCTGATCCTGCCCCGGCCCGAGAACGATTACTGGGCCGCCAATCCCAGCGAGGCCTATACCGCCAAGGTGGTGCCGCTGCTCGACCAGGCGCAGCAGATCGAGGGGACCGAGGAAATCCTGCCCGGCATCAGGGCCGAGCAGGCGCATGGCCACACGCCCGGCCATACCACCTATCTGCTGGAAAGCGAGGGGCAGCGGCTGCTGATCACCGGCGACAGCTTCAACCACTATGTCTATTCGGTGCAGCGCCCGGCCTGGCATGTGCGCTTCGACGTGGACAAGGAGCAGGGCGCGGCGACCCGGCAGACGGTGCTGGCCCGGCTGGCCGAAGAGAAGATCCCCTTCATCGGCTATCACATGCCCTTCCCGGCGCTCGGCTTCATCGCCCCGAACGGCGAGGGGTCGTTCCGCTTCGTGCCCGCGACCTATCAGTTCGGCTGAGGGCCGAAGCCCGGGGCCGAGAAAGTCGTTCACAATTTGTTCCGGCCTGCTAGAGTCGCGCGGGAGTTCCTTGCAGGAGAGGCGCGATGCCGGACCAACAGGCGAAGTTCGAGGCGCTGAAGGCGCTGCACGAGGCGGAGGGCGCCTTCGTCATGCCCAATCCCTGGGATGCGGGCTCGGCCCGGCTGCTGGCCAGCCTGGGGTTTCAGGCGCTGGCGACCACCAGCGCCGGCTATGCCTTTTCCAAGGGCAAGCCGGATTCCATCGCCGGGCTCGGGCGCGAGGAGATCCTGGACAATGCCGCCGAGATCGTCGGCGCGATCGAGCTGCCGGTCTCGGCCGATCTGCAGGACGGTTTCGGTGCCGCACCGGAGACCTGCGCCGAAACCATCCGGCTGGCTTGTCGGGTGGGGCTGGTCGGCGGCTCGATCGAGGATGCGACGGGGGATGCCGCCGATCCGATCCACGACCTGTCCCTGGCGGTCGAGCGCATCCGGGCCGCGGCAGAGGCGGCGCGGGGCCTGCCCTTCCTGCTGACCGCGCGGGCCGAGAACTTCCTTTGGGGCCGGCCGGATCTGGATGACACGATCCGGCGGCTGCAAGCCTTTTCCGAAGCCGGGGCGGATGTGCTTTATGCGCCGGGCCTGCCGGACCTGCAGGCGATCCGCACGGTCTGCGCCGCGCTGGACAAGCCTGTCAACGTGGTCATGGGGCTGTCGGGTCCGACCTGGTCGGTGGCCGAGCTGGCGCAGGCCGGGGTGCGGCGGATCAGCGTCGGCGGCTCTTTCGCGCGGGCGGCGCTCGGCGCGCTGATGCGCGCCGCCGAGGAGGTCCGATCCGCCGGCACCTTCACCTATGCCGCCGAGGCCCTGCCCGGCGCCATGGTCGCGCGGATCATGGCGCCCGGCGGCGAGGAGGTCTAGCCCAGGTTGAACACGCGCGAGGGCTGCACCTCGCCGCCCATGTAGCGGCCGATGCACAGCGCCCGGCCGTTGCGGCTGACCCAGACCTCCTCTCCGAACTCGGCATGGCCCAGCACCTGGCCGGGATTGCCGTTCAGGATGCGGGTGGCGCCCATCTCGGTCGCCTGCATCTCGGGCAGGTCGGCCAGCGCGGCTTGCAGGGGCAGCAGCGCCGCCTCGATCTCGGCCTGGTTGGCGCGGTCGATGCGGTCGAAGGCGAAGCCGTCTGCGGCGTCGAAGGGTCCCGACCAGATGCGGCGCAGCTGCGCGACATGGCCAAGGCAGCCCAGCTTGCGGCCGAGGTCGCGGGCGATGGCGCGGACATAGCCGCCCTTGCCGCAGACCATGCGCAGCTCGGCGCTGTCCTGTGCCGCGCCCAGCAGCTCCAGCGAGTCCACCCAGAGCGGCCGGGCGGCAAGCTCGACCACCTCGCCCTCGCGCGCCAGGTCATAGGCCCGTGCGCCATCGACGCGCACGGCCGAGACGGCGGGCGGAACCTGCATGATCTCGCCGGTGAACGTCGGCAGCGCGGCGCGGATCGCCGCCTCGTCCGGGCGCGCGTCGCTGGTCTTCACCACCGCGCCCGAAGCGTCGTCGGTCGTGGTCTCGGCGCCCCAGTTCACCGTGAAGTCATAGGCTTTCAGCGCCTCGGCCAGGATCGGCACGGTCTTGGTCGCCTCTCCCAGCGCCACGGCCAGCACGCCGGTCGCGTCCGGGTCCAGCGTCCCGGCATGGCCGGCCTTCTTCGCGTCCAGCGCCCAGCGGACCTTGCTGACCACATCGGTCGAGCCGATGCCCGCCGGCTTGTCCACGATCAGCCAACCGTGGATCTCGCGTCCCTTTTTTCGCGCCATTCTAGTTCTGTCCTACATATCCGATGATCGGCCCCAGCCGCCGCCCGAAATCGGCGCGGCCCAGGCTTGGGGCGTATAGCCGCGAAATCGAGCCGTCGAAATACAGCGCATCCCGCGCCCCCAGCCCGTCGCGGAACAGCCGGCCGAATTCGTGGAACGTCACCGCCCGGTCCGAGATGGCGAACCATGCCGTCTGCCCGTCCGGCGAGACGCCGACGCCGTTCCTGATATAGCGGCTGTCGCTGTCCACCAGGAAACGCGGATGCAGCGCGCCGTCGATCACCAGCATCGGCCCCGATTGCGTGGCGATCCGGCATTCCGGCGCGGCCCTGGCAAAGGCCCGGCTTTCGATCACCTGATAGGGCCGGGCGCCGCCGGTGCAGAACACGCCGTTCGGCAGCATGCCGAAATTGCCGCCGCCGCCGGCCGTCACCAGATCGTGCTGGCTGACGCCGTCGCTGACGTAAAGCCCGACCGGGGTGAAATCCGGGTGATACATGCCGGCATTCATGGCGAAACCCAGGACCTCGCCCTCGGCCAGCATGCGGCGCACGGCGGTGAAATCGCCCAAGACCCGGCCGTCCGGGCCGTTCAGCCACAGCCGCAGCCCCGGCTCCTGCCCGGCATCCAGCGTGCAGACCACATAGCCCTGCCCGTCGAAGTCGCGCTTTTCGCAGATCCCGGCCATGGCGGGCAGGGTCATGGCGACCAATGCGCCGATGGCCAGCCCCAGCCGGCGCTTGAGGTCAATCTTCATCGTCTTCCGGGTGCGATTCGACGTCGCGGCGCACCCGGTCCTCGGACAAGAGGCGGCGGGTGTCGTCCATGCGGTCGAAGGTTTCGTCCAGCACGAAGCGCAGCTGCGGCGCATATTTCAGCGTCATCGCCTTGGCGACCAGATGGCGCAGCTCGCCCGAATTGCGGCGCAGCGCCGCCAGCGCCTCTTCGGCATCGTGCCCGCCCAACGGCAGCACGAAGGCCGTCGCGACCTTGAGGTCGGGCGAGGTCCGCACCTCTCCGACCGTGATCGAATGCCGGTTCAGCTCGGGATCGTGGACATCCCCGCGCAGGAGGACGTCGGAAAGCGTGCGGCGGATCAGCTCGCCCACGCGAAGCTGGCGCTGCGAGGGGCCTGTGCCGGAATGAAAGCGGTTCTGTGCCATGCGCGCAGATGTAGGGGGTCGCGGCCCGCGCCGCAACGGGATAGACATGCCGGAAACGGGGGATCGAGCATGGAAAAACCGGGAATCGTCATCACGGGCGCGTCGGGCCGCATGGGGCAGATGCTGGTGCGCACCGTTCTGGCGTCGGATCAGGCCCGCCTTGTCGGCGCCATCGAGCGCGAGGGCAATCCCTGGGTCGGCCGCGACCTGGGCGAGGCGATGGGCGGCGCGGCGCTGGGAATCACCGTCACCGACGATCCGGTCGAGGCCATCGCCAAGGCGCAGGCGGTGATCGACTTCACCGCCCCGGCGGCGACGGTGGCCTTTGCCGAACTGTCCGCGCAGGCCCGCGCCGTGCATGTGATCGGCACCACCGGTTTCGAGCCCGCCCATCTGGACAAGCTGAAGGCCGCCGCCCGCCACGCGCCGATCATCCGCGCCGGCAACATGAGCCTGGGCGTCAACCTGCTGGTCGGGCTGACCCGCAAGGTCGCTGCCGCGCTGGGCGAGGACTGGGACATCGAGGTGGTCGAGGCGCATCACAACCGCAAGGTCGATGCGCCCTCGGGCACCGCGCTGATGCTGGGCGAGGCCGCCGCCACCGGGCGCGGCCACAGCCTGGACGAGTTGCGCACGCCCGCGCGCGAGGGCATCACCGGCGCCCGCGCCCCCGGCTCGATCGGATTCAGCGCCATCCGCGGCGGCGATATCGTCGGCGAGCATGACGTGATCTTCGCCGCCGCGGGCGAGCGGGTGGTGCTGCGCCATGTCGCCACCGACCGCGCCATCTTTGCCCGCGGCGCGCTGCGGGCGGCGCTGTGGGGCCAGGACAAGGGGCCGGGCGAATACGACATGGCCGACGTTCTGGGGCTTTGACAGGGCTGCGTCCCGCATTAGGTTTCCTGTGATGACCCTGCTTGCGACGCTTGACGATGCCGATGCCGACCTGACCGCCTGCCTGGCGCGGGTGATGGCGGCTGTCCTGAAGCCCGGCCACGTGGTGGCGTTGCAGGGGCCGGTCGGCGCCGGCAAGACGCATTTCGCCCGCGCCTTCATCCGCGCCCGCCAGGGCGAGGCGGCCGAGGAGGTGCCCAGCCCCACCTTCACCCTGGTCCAGACCTATGCCGACCCGCTGGGGACCGAGATCTGGCATGCCGACCTTTACCGCCTGACCCATCCCGAGGAACTGGCCGAGCTTGGCCTCGACGAGGCCATGCGCGAGGCCATCGTGCTGGTCGAATGGCCCGAACATGGCAGCCCGCTGCCCGATCCGCTGACCATCGGGCTGGAGCCGCTGCCCGATGCCCCCGACCTGCGCCGCATCACCCTGGCGGGGTCCGAGCCGCATTGGGGCGCCATGACCCGCCTGCCCGCCATCGCCCGGCTGATCCACCGCGCCGGCTGGGCCGGGGCGCGCTTGCTGCCGCTGGCGGGCGACGCCTCGTCGCGGCGCTATTTCCGGCTGGTCGAGCAGGACGGGCGCAGCGCGGTGCTGATGGATGCCTCGCCCGGCGTGACCGCGCCCTATGTCGCCATGACGCAATGGCTGCGGGCGCTGGACCTGCACGCGCCCGAGATTCTGGCCGCCGACCAGGCGCAGGGCCTGCTGCTGATCGAGGATCTGGGCGACGATCTGGTGGCCCGGGTGCTGGAATCGCGCCCCGAGCTGGCGCCGCGCATCTATGACCGCATGACCGACCTCTTGGTGCAGCTGCATGGCCACGAGCCGCCGGACTTCGTGCTGCGCCTAGACGGGCCGGAACTGGCGCATCAGGTCGGGCTGTTCGCCGAATACTACCCCCCCGCCGCCGGCGCGCCCGGCAAGGGCGCCGAGGTCGCTGCGGTGATCGAGCGGCTGCATGCCGAACTGGCTGCCGACATGCCGCCGGTGCTGGGCCTGCGCGATTTCCATGCCGAGAACGTCGTCTGGCGGGACGATGCGCCGCTGGGCCTTCTGGATTTCCAGGACGCGGTGGCGGTGCATCCGGCCTATGACCTGGTCTCGGCCCTGCAGGACGCCCGCCGCGACGTCGCGCCCGAGATCGAAGAGGCGCAGATCGCCCGCTATGTCGCCGCGACGGGCGTGGAAGAGGCGCGGTTTCGCGCCGCCTATGCGCTCTTGGGCGCGCAGCGCAACCTGCGCATCATGGGCATCTTCACCCGGCTGGCGCAGCGCGAGGGCAAGCGGCGCTATCTGGCGATGATGCCGCGCGTCTGGGCGGCGATCCGGCGCGACCTGGCGCATCCGGCGCTGGCGCCGCTGGCCCAGGCGCTGGAGGGTGTCCCGGCGCCGACGCCCGAGGTGATCGAGGGCATCGCCGGATGAGCCTGCCGCTGATGATCTTCGCCGCGGGCAAGGGCACCCGCATGGCGCCGCTGACGGATACGCTGCCGAAACCGCTGATCCCCGTCGGCGGCCAGACCCTTCTGGATCGCACGCTGGCGCTGGCGCGGCAGGCCGGCGTCGGGCGGGTTGCGGTGAACATCCATCATCTGGGCCCGCAGATCCGTGATCACATCGCCGGGCAGGACATCGCCGTCTCGGACGAATCCGACCTGCTGCTGGAGACCGGCGGCGGCCTGCGCAAGGCGCTGCCGCTGCTTGGCCCCGGCCCTGTGATCACAATGAACCCGGATGTGATCTGGACCGGCCCGAACCCGATCCGCGCCCTGCTGGACGGCTGGCGCGAGGAGATGGACGCGCTTCTGATGCTGGTGCCGCTGGACCGGACCCATGGCCGGCAGGGCGGCGGCGATTTCAGCCTTGGCCCGGCGGGCCGGCTGATCCGCAGGGGCGATCTGGTCTATGGCGGCGTGCAGATCATCCGCCCCGACCGGCTGGCCGCGATCCCCGAACAGGTGTTTTCGCTCAACCGCCTTTGGGACCTGATGATCGCCGGGGGCCGTGCTTACGGGCTGGTCCATCCCGGTGAATGGTGCGATGTCGGCCGCCCCGACTGCATCCCGCTGGCCGAGAGCCTGCTCGATGCCTGACTGGCAGAACGGGATCTTTGCCCTGCCCTGCGGCGCGGATTTCCCCGGCGCCTTCGCCGACGGGCTGATCCGGCGCATGGCCCACCGTCCGCCGCAGGACATGGCGCGGGTCACGGTCTATGCCAATTCCGGCCAGTCGCTGATGGCGCTGCGTCAGGCCTTCATCCGGCGCGGGCCGCTGCTTTTGCCGCAATTGCGGCTGATCGCCGACCTGGGCGGCGGCGCGGCCACGGCGCCGCTGGCGCGCCGGCTGGAACTGGGCCGGCTGATCGACGCCGCGCTGCGCGCCGATCCCGACCTGGCGCAGGGGCAATCGGTGCCGGAACTCGCTGCCTCTCTGGCGGCGCTGATGGCCGAGATGCAGCTGGAAGGTCTGGATGCGCAGGCGCTGGACCGCATCGACGCCAGCGAACACGCCCAGCATTGGGGCCGGGCGCTGGCCTTCCTGAAGATCGCCGCCGGCTATTACCTGTCCGACCCGCCGCAGGACCGCGAGGCCCGGCAGCGCGCCGCCGCCGAGGCGCTGGCCGCGGCCTGGGCGCGCGGCGCGGACCTGCCGCAGGGGCCGGTGGTCGTCGCCGGCTCGACCGGCTCGCATGGCGCGACGCGGGATTTCATGCGCGCCGTCGCCCGGTTGCCGATGGGCGCGGTGGTGCTGCCGGGCTTCGATGCCGACCTGCCGCAGGCGGTCTGGGACGGGCTCGACGCGCTCTGCGAAGATCACCCGCAGGCGCGCTATGCGCCGCTGTTGGCCGAGTTCGGCGCGCCGGCGGAATGGCTGCCCGGAACGGCGCCCGACCCGGCGCGCAACCGGCTGATCTCGCTGGCGCTGCGCCCGGCGCCGGTCACCGACCAATGGATCGAGGAAGGCCCGCGCCTTGGCCCGCTGGTCCCCGCGACCGAACGCCTGACCCTGATCGAGGCCGAGCAGCCGGGGCAGGAGGCCGAGGCCGTGGCGCTGGTCATCCGCGAAGCGGTGGAAAACCGCCAGCCGGTGACGCTGATCGCCGCCGACCGGATGCTGACCCGCCGCGTGCAATCGGCGCTGGACCGCTGGGGCATCATCCCCGACGATTCCGCTGGCCAGCCCCTGCCGCTGACCGCGCCCGGCCTGTTCCTGCGCCATGTCGCCGACCTTTTCGGGGCCGAGATGATGCTGGACGCGCTCTTGGTGTTGCTCAAGCACCCGGTCACCGCGACCGGGCTTGGCCCCGATTACCGGCGCGAGCACAACCGCCATACCCGCGACCTGGAGCTGCACCTGCGCCGCAACGGTCCGGCCTTTCCCGATGGCGCGGCGCTGCGGGGCTGGGCGGATCGCGGCGACGCCTCCAGCAAGCCCTGGGCGCTGTGGCTGGCCGCGCTTCTGGACCGCATCGTGCCGCTGGCGCAGGACCGCGCGCCGCGGCCGCTGGCGGAGCGGCTGCGCGATCTGCGCGCCCTGGCCGAGGATCTGGCCGCCGGTCCGGGCGGCGATGCCGATGCCTCGGAACTCTGGGCCAAGGCTTCGGGCGGGCTGGCGCGTGCGGTGCTGGATCATCTGGCCGCCCATGCGCATCTGGGCCACGACCTGCGGCCGGCCGAGTTCTGCGACCTGCTGCAGGACGAATTGCAGGGCCAGGCGGTGCGGCAGGACGTGGCCGCGCATCCGCTGGTCCGCTTTCGCGGCCCGCGCGAGGCGCGCACCGAGGCGGTGGGCGAGGATGCCGGGCTGGTGATCCTGTCGGGCCTGAACGAGGGGGGCTGGCCGCAGGCGCTGCCGCCCGATCCGTGGCTGTCGCGCCCGATGCGGCTGGCGGCGGGGCTGACCCTGCCCGAGCGCCGGGTGGGCCTGTCGGCGCATGACTTCCAGCAGGCCGTGGCGGCGGCGCAGGTGGTGCTGACCCGCGCCCGCCGCGACGCCGAGGCCGAGACCATCCCCTCGCGCTGGCTGAACCGGCTGGTGAACCTGCTGGGCGGGCTGCCGGACCAGCAGGGGCCGCAGGCGCTGGCCGAGATGCGGGAACGCGGCCGGCGCTGGCTGGACCTGGCCGAATTGCAGGCCCGGCAGCGCATGCGGCTGGCGCCGGCGCCGCGGCCCTCGCCCCTTCCGCCGCCGCCCGCCCTGCGCGAGCTGTCGGTGACCGAGGTCAGGACGCTGATCCGCGACCCCTATGCCGTCTATGCCCGCCGCGTGCTGGGCCTGCGGGCGCTGGACCCGCTGCGCCCCGAACCCGACGCGGCCGAGCGCGGCAATGTCCTGCATCACATCATGGACCGTTTCCTGCGCGGCCTTCCCGACCTGCCCGAGACGCCGCAGGCGATGAAGGCGCGGCTGCTGGCCCTGACCGACGCGGTGCTGGAAGCCGAGGTGCCCTGGCCCTCGGCCCGGCTGTTCTGGCGGGCGCGGATCGCCGGCATCGCCGACCGGCTGATGGCGGACGAGGCCGAGCGGCTGGCGCGCGGCCGGCCCGTCCTGGTCGAGGAATATGGCGCGGAGGCCGTGCCCGGCCTGCACTTCCGCCTGATCGCCCGGCCCGACCGGCTGGACCTGCTGCAGGACGGCCGGGTGCATGTCTATGACTACAAGTCCGGCAAGCCGCCGACCGACAAGCAGATCGCGCATTTCGACAAGCAATTGCCGCTGGAGGCAGCCATGGTCCGGCACGGCGCCTTCAAGGCGCTGGGACCCGCCGAGGTCGAGGGCATCAGCTATATCCAGCTGGGCGGCGAGGGAAAAACCGAAAGCCGCGAGTTCAGCCCCGGCTTTGCCGAGGAAAGCTGGACCGGCTTCGTCACCCTGATCCGCCGCTATCTGGACGGAGAGCGCGGCTTTACCGCCCGGCTGGCCATGGAACGCAGCGACCATGCCAGCGATTACGACCACCTGTCGCGGCATGGCGAATGGGACACGACCGAGGTCGCAGCCCCGCAGAGGTTCGGCGATGATGGATGAGGCGACGCTGGCGCAGGTGCGGGCGGCGGACCCGCATCACTCGACCTGGCTGACGGCCAATGCCGGCTCGGGCAAGACGCGGGTGCTGACCGACCGGGTGGCGCGGCTGCTCTTGGCCGGGACCGCGCCCGAGCGCATCCTGTGCCTGACCTATACCAAGGCCGCGGCGACCGAGATGCAGAACCGCCTGCTGGCGCGGCTGGGCCAATGGGCCATGCTGCCCGAGGCGGAACTGCGCGCCGAACTGGCGCGGCTGGGCGAGGCGGGCGCCCCCGACCTGCCCGCCGCGCGCCGGCTGTTCGCCCGCGCCATCGAGACGCCGGGCGGGCTCAAGGTCCAGACCATCCACAGCTTCTGCGCCGGCGTCCTGCGCCGCTTCCCGATCGAGGCCGGGGTGCCGCATGGCTTCACCGAGCTTGACGACCGCAGCGCGGCGCTGATCCGCGCCGAGATCATCGAGGACATGGCCCGCGAGCGCGCGCCCGAGCTGGAGGACCTGCTGGCGCTGCATTCCGGCGAAAGGCTCGACGCCTTCCTCGCCGGTCTGCGGGGGTTCGAGGCCCCCGCAGACCGGGATGCGCTCTGGACCGCCTGCGGGCTGGCGCCGGGCGAGGACATGCAGGCGCTGCTGGCGGAATGCTTTGCCGACGGGGCTACGGTCATTGCCGCGCTGATCCCGCATCTGCTGAAAAGCGGCGCGAACGACCAGAAGGCGGCGGCGAAGCTGGCGCCCGGCAACTGGACACAACCGGGGCTGGCGGAGCTGGCGATCCTGGAATCCGTGCTGCTGACCGGGGCAAGCGCCAAGGCGCCGTTCACCGCGAAATACGACGGCTTCCCGACCAAGGCGCTGCGCAGCGGCCCCTGCGCCGAGCTGCTGGACGATCTGGCGATCCTGATGGAGCGGGTCGAATCCGCCCGGCCGCGCCGCATCGCGCTGGCCCATGCCGAACGGACCTTGGCGCTGCACCGTTTCGGCCACGCCTTCCTGACCCGCTACCGGGCGCAGAAGGCCGCGCATGGCCATCTGGATTTCGACGACCTGATCGACCGCACCGCGCGGCTCTTGTCGGAAAGCAGCATGGCGCAATGGGTGCTGTTCCGGCTGGACGGCGGCATCGACCATATCCTGGTCGATGAGGCGCAGGACACCAGCCCGGCGCAATGGCAGGTGATCGAGCGGCTGACCGACGAGTTCACCGCGGGGCAAGGCGCGCGCGACCAGACGCGCAGCCTGTTCGTGGTGGGCGATCCGAAACAGTCGATCTATTCCTTCCAGGGCGCCGATATCGCGGTGTTCGAGGCCCGCCGCACCGGCTTTGCCCAGGCCTTCGAGGCGGTGCAGAATCCCATGCAGGTGCTGGAGCTGCGGCATTCCTTCCGCAGCTCGACCGCGATCCTGTCGCTGGTCGATCAGGTCTTTGCCGGCGATGCGGCGCGCGGCCTGGGCGATCCGCCGCAGCACCGCGCCTTTCGCACCGCGATGCCGGGCCGGGTGGACCTGTGGCCGGCGATCCCGAAGCCCGAAAAGCCCGAGCCGGGCGACTGGACCGATCCGGTGGACCAGCCGGCCGAAAATTCGGAAACCGTGCAGCTGGCCCGCGCCGTCGCCGACGCCATCGGCAGGATGCTGGGCCAGCCGATCCATGACCCCAAGACCGACGCGGTGCGCCGCATCCGCGCCGGCGACGTGCTGATCCTGGTGCAGCGCCGCTCGGACCTGTTCGCCGAGATCATCGCGGCGCTGAAGACGGCGAACCTGCCTGTCGCCGGCGCCGACCGGCTGAAGCTGGCCGGAGAGATGGCGGTGCAGGACATCCGCGCCCTCTTGTCGGTGCTGGCCACCCCCGAGGACGACCTGTCGCTGGCCGCCGTGCTGCGCTCGCCGCTGTTCGGGCTGACCGAGGAGGAGCTTTACCGCCTTGCCGCCGGGCGCAAGCGCGGCGAATACCTGTGGCGGCGGCTGCGCGAATCGTCGCATCGCCAGGCGGTCGAGCGGCTGGCCGACCTGATGGGCCAGACCGGCTTCATGCGCCCCTATGACCTGATCCAGCGCCTGCTGATCCGCCACGGCGGGCGCGAACGGCTGATCGCCCGGCTGGGCCCCGAGGCGCAAGACGGCATCGACGAGCTCTTGTCGCAGGCGCTGGCCTATGAAAGCTCGGAGACGCCCTCGCTGACCGGCTTCCTGGTCTGGCTGACCGGCGACGATGTCGAGGTGCGCCGCCAGCCCGGCTCGGCCGGCGATGGCGAGGGGCTGATCCGGGTGATGACCGTGCACGGCTCGAAGGGCCTGGAAAGCCCCATCGTCATCATGCCCGACTGCGCGCAGCGCCGCTCCCCGCGCGAGGCGCCGGTGCTGCCCGGCCCGGACGGGCTGTCCCTGTGGCGCGGCCGCAAGGGCGAGCGGCCCGATCCGGTCGAGGAACTGGCCGCGCTCCAGACCGAGCGGCAGCTGCAGGAACGCAAGCGGCTGCTCTATGTCGGGCTGACCCGCGCCGAAAGCTGGCTGATCGTCGCCGCGGCGGGCGAGACCGGCGCGGCCGAGGACAGCTGGCACGCCATGGTCGAGGCCGGCATGGGCCGCACCGACCTGACCGAAACGCGCCTGCCCGCGCCCTGGGGCGGCGAGATCCGGCGGCTGTCCTTTGGCGACTGGCCCGAAAACGCGCCGCAGCCGGTGCTGTCGGAAAAGCTTGCGCCGGCCGAGCCGGACTGGCTGCGCGCCCCGCCGCCGCCCGCCCCCGCAAAGCTCCGGCCCGTCGCCGCGACGGCGCTGGGCGGGGCCAAGGTGATCGGTGCGCCCGGCGAGGGCGATGCGGCGGCGGCGATGCTGTTCGGCACCCGCCTGCACCTGCTGCTGGAGCACCTGCCGGGCCACGACCCCACCGATTGGCCCGCCTTGGCCCGCGACGTTCTGGCCGATGCCGAGGGCGGCCTGCCCGGTCCCGAGGCGCTGGCGGCGCTGCTGGCCGAGGCGCGCGCGGTGATCGAGGCCCCGGACCTGGCGCAGGTCTTTGCCCTGCCCGACGGTGCCGAGCTGCTGGCCGAGGTGGCGCTGGCCGCGCCGCTGCCGGGGATCGGCATCCTGACAGGGGCGGTGGACCGGCTGGTGGTGGAGCCGGGCCGCATTCTGGCGGTGGACTACAAGTCGAACCGCGAGGTGCCGGGCACGCCGCAGGCGGTGCCGCTGGGGATCTTGCGGCAGATGGCCGCCTATCGCGCGGCGCTGCGGCTGATCTGGCCGGCCATGCGGGTCGAGGTCGCGGTGCTCTGGACCGCCTCGCGCAGCCTGATGGCGCTGCCCGACGAGTTGCTGGATGGGGTGATGGCGGGCCTTGACCCCAACCGCCCCGGTGCATAGCTCTTGACCCATACGCCCCGCCGGTGCCAGCCGGCACATCGCAGGAGAGCCCCATGGCCAACACCCAAGCCGTTTCCGACGCCGATTTCGACAGCGAAGTCCGCCAGTCCCCGACCCCGGTCGTGGTGGATTTCTGGGCCGAATGGTGCGGGCCTTGCCGCCAGATCGGCCCCTCGCTGGAAGAGCTGGCCGCCGAATACGCGGGCCGCGTGAAGATCGTGAAGGTCAATGTGGACGAGAACCCCGAAAGCCCCGCCGCCCTGGGCGTGCGCGGCATCCCGGCGCTGTTCCTGTTCAAGGACGGCCAGGTGGTCTCGAACAAGATCGGCGCCGCGCCCAAGGCCGCGCTGAAGGCCTGGATCGACGAATCCATCTGATCCCTAGGCGCCGGGGGCGGCGCCGATCGGCCAGCCGCCCCGGCGCATCGCCGCCAGGATCCGCGCGCCCGCATCGGGCCGCGTGGCGTTGATGGCGTTCTGCTGCAGAAACCAGAACAGGTAGCGGTCGAAATCCGGCGCGTGGCTCGCGGCTCGCGCCAGCGCCTCCTCCGCGCCCAGTTCGGAGACGTTCAGCGCGATGTGGTGGAAGTCGATCTGCCCGAACAGCACCGCCGGCTTGCCGAGCAGGTAGCCGTCGAAGGCCACGGCGCTGTTCTGCGTGGCGACGAAGGCGCAATCGCGCAGAAGCCGCATCGTGTCGCCGCCGATCCGCAGGTTCGGGTGGCGCGCCGCCAGCCGGTCCAGCGCCGCATGGTCGGCGGCGTCATATGCCTCGCGCGGGTGCAGCGTTGCGACCGTGGGGCGGCCGGTGGCGGCGACCGCCTCCAGCATATCGGCCGGGCTCATGGTCTGGAACGAGCGGCAGCGGCGGATATGGCCCTGCAGCGGCACCAGCACCGTGTCGCCGCGCCGGGGCGCGGGGCCGGGCAGCACGCGGGCGCGCAGCCGGTCGGCGAAGGCGCGGGCCGCGCCGGGATCGACGGCCTCGGGGTCGTGGCGGGCCCGCGCTACGGCGAAGCGCCAGCGTTGCTGGACCGGCTCGATCTGCCAGAACGGATAGTGATAGGCGCGGCGGAAGGTCAGGGCGCGGTCATGCGTCGGCGCCTCCATGTGGAACAGCGCATAGCCTTCCAGCGTCGGCGCCGCGGCCCGGGCCATGGGGCCGGTCTCGTGCCATTCGACGCGCCAGCCCGCCGCCTCGACCGTCCGGCGCAGCACGGCCATGAAGTTGAAGCTGCCCGCGCGGGCGGTCTCCAGCATCGAGCCTTCCAGATAGACGCGCAGGACGGGGGCATGGGTCATGGCCGGCAGGCTAGCGGCCGGCGCGGTCCGGCGGAAGGGGTGGCGGCCGAAAGGGATGGTGGGTTGCGAAAGCGCCGCCCGGCCCATATCTGACGCGGCAGGCTGATATCGGAGAGAGGCATGTCCGAAGAGAGATTTCCCGGCTGGCACGGGACCACCATCCTGGCGGTGCGCCGGGCTGGCCGCGTCGTCGTCGCCGGGGACGGTCAGGTCAGCGTCGGCCAGACGGTGATGAAGGGCACGGCGCGCAAGGTGCGGCGGCTGAGCCCCGGCGGCCATGACGTCGTGGTGGGATTCGCCGGTTCGACCGCCGATGCCTTCACCCTGCTCGAGCGGCTGGAGAAGAAGCTGGAGGCGGCGCCCGGCCAGCTGGCCCGGGCCTGCGTCGAGCTGGCCAAGGACTGGCGCATGGACAAGTATCTGCGCAATCTCGAGGCGATGCTGATCGTGACCGACGGGCGCGACATCTTCGTGGTGACCGGCGCCGGCGACGTGCTGGAGCCCGAGCATGACGTGGCCGCCATCGGCTCGGGCGGCAATTTCGCCCTGGCCGCCGCGCGCGGGCTGATGGAGAGCGAGCTGGATGCCGAGGCGGTGGCGCGCAAGGCCATGGCGATCGCGGCGGATATCTGCGTCTACACCAATGGCAATCTGACCGTTGAAGTCATGGGATGACGGGGGCTCTGCCCCCCGCCCGGCCTGCCCCTGGCGGGGCATGCCGGGCGTCCCCCGGGATATTTGGGCAAGAAAGAAGGCGCAAGCCGGTGCCCCTGACAGGAAAGGCTGACCATGAGTGACCTGACCCCGCGCGAGATCGTGTCCGAACTGGATCGCTTCATCATCGGGCAGAGGGATGCCAAGCGCGCCGTGGCCGTGGCGCTGCGCAACCGCTGGCGGCGCCGGCAACTGGGCGACGACCTGCGCGACGAGGTCTATCCCAAGAACATCCTGATGATCGGTCCCACCGGCGTCGGCAAGACCGAGATCAGCCGCCGGCTGGCGAAGCTCGCCCGCGCACCCTTCCTGAAGGTCGAGGCCACCAAGTTCACCGAGGTCGGCTATGTCGGCCGCGATGTCGAGCAGATCATCCGCGACCTGGCCGATGCCGCCGTCATCGAGACCCGCGAGCGCATGCGCGAGGAGGTCAAGGCCCGCGCCCATAAATCCGCCGAGGAGCGGGTCGTTGCCGCCCTGGCCGGCGAGGGCGCGCGCGAGCAGACCCGCGAGATGTTCCGCGACAAGCTCAAGCGCGGCGAGCTGGACGACACGGTGATCGAGCTGGAAGTGCAGGACAATTCCAATCCGCTCGGCATGATGGAGATCCCCGGCCAGCCCGGCGCCATCGGCGGCATGATGGACCTGTCGGGGCTGATGAAGGCCTTTGGCGGGCGGCGGGTGCGGCGCAAGGTCACCGTGGCGGAAAGCTACGACCTGCTGATCGCCGAGGAGGCCGACAAGCTTCTGGACGACGAGGCGGTGCGCGCCGCCGCGCTGGAGGCGGTGCAGGAGAACGGCATCGTCTTCATCGACGAGATCGACAAGGTGGCGGCCCGGCAGGAGGCGCGCGGCGGCGACGTCTCGCGCGAGGGCGTGCAGCGCGACCTGCTGCCGCTGATCGAAGGCACCACCGTTGGCACCAAATACGGCCCGGTGAAGACCGATCACATCCTGTTCATCGCCTCGGGCGCGTTCCATATCGCCAAGCCTTCGGACCTGCTGCCCGAGCTGCAGGGCCGGCTGCCGATCCGCGTCGAGCTGCGCGCCCTGACCGAGGAGGATTTCGTCCGCATCCTGACCGAGACCGACAATGCCCTGACCCGGCAATATACTGCGCTGATGGCGACCGAGGGCGTGGCGGTCGAGTTCACCGAGGACGGCATCCGGGCGCTGGCGCGGATCGCGGCCGAGGTGAACGGCTCGGTCGAGAATATCGGCGCGCGGCGGCTTTACACCGTGATGGAACGGGTGTTCGAGGAGCTGTCCTTCAGCGCCCCGGACCGTTCCGGCGAGACGGTGGTGGTCGACGGGGCCTTCGTCGAGAAGCATCTGGGCGATCTTTCGCGCTCGACCGATCTTTCGCGCTATGTGCTCTGAAGGGAACCGCGGCGCGGTCCCGCCCGTTGTGCCGGAAGTCAAAGGACGGGGACGCGCATGGGATATATCTTCGGAATCATCATCTTCGTGCTGGATGTCTGGGCCATCGCCTCGATCATCAACACCAATGAGAGCATGACCACCAAGCTGGTCTGGATCGCGCTGGTGGCGATCCTGCCGGTGGTCGGGCTGATCATCTGGTGGTTTGCCGGGCCCAAGGCGAATTACGGCTGAGGGCTTTTCCCGCGCCCGCGGTGATGGCATGGTTCGCCGCAAGTCGAAAAGGCGGGGGACATGCCGGCGCGGATCCTTGTTTCGCTGTTGCTGCTGCTGGCGGCCTGTGCGCCGCGCGGCGAGATCACCCTGGTCCCGGAGGCGGGCCGGGTGGGTCACGTCGAGCGCATCTATATCGCCACCAACCGCACCCCCGACGGCAGCCGGCAGGAGGGGGTGAGCTTCGGCCGTGTCGACGTCTCGGTGCCGCCCGAGCGGCGGCCGGGCTCGATCGCCTATCCGCGCAAGGGTGCGGCACCCGATCCGCGGCGGGATTTCCTGGTCTCGGAATATGCCCGCTTCGCCCGGCCCGGGGATTTCCGCGCCGAGTTGCGCCGCGCCATCGCCGAGCGCCCGCCGGGCGACCGCGACGTGGTGCTGTTCGTGCATGGCTATAACAACACCTTCGCCGAGGGCCTGTATCGCTTTGCCCAGATCGAGCACGACCTGCGCCTGCCCGGCGTGCCGCTGCATTTCTCGTGGCCCTCGCGCGGGCAGCCCCTGGCCTATGCGGCGGATCGCGACAGCGTGCTCTATTCCCGCGACGGGCTCGAGCGCAGCATCGAGATCGCCACCGAAGCGGGCGGCGGCAAGGCGATCCTGGTCGCGCATTCCATGGGCGCCCTGCTGCTGATGGAGAGCCTGCGCCAGATGGCGATCGCCGGCGACCGCCGCACGCTGGACCGGATCGGCGCGGTGGTGCTGCTGTCGCCCGATATCGATGTCGGCGTGTTTCGCAGCCAGGCGCGGGCCATCGGCAGGTTGCCGCAGCCCTTCTTCATCTTCACCTCGGGGCGGGACCGGGCGCTGAACCTGTCGGCGCTGATCTCGGCCGAACCGGTGCGGCTGGGCAGCCTGACCGATGCCGGGCCGGTGGCGGACCTGCCGGTGACGCTGGTGGATGTCGGTGCATTCAGCAGCGGCACCGGGCATTTCAACGTCGCGACCTCGCCGGCGCTTCTGCGCATCCTGTCGCAGGCGCGAGAGCTGAACAGCGTGTTCTCGTCGGATGTGGGCGGCGGGGTCGGGCCGCTGACCCGTGCGGCCCTGCATGCCGAGCGCGCGGCGCAGATCGTGATCTCGCCGGCCTTCTAGCGGCGCAGGTAGACGTAATAGGCGCCCTCGCCGCCGTGGCGGCGATGCGCCGGGCGGACCTGCAGCACCACGGCGTTCAGCGGCGGCATGTGCAGCCAATGCGGCACGTTGTGGCGCAGCGCCCCGGGCCGGACCGGCAGCGGCGCATCGGGCCCGCCCTCGCGCCCCTTGCCGGTGATGACCAGGACCAGCCGCCGGCCGTCTGCGCGGGCCTGCAGGATGAAGCGGGTCAGCACCGGCTGGGCCACGGCCAGCGTCATGCCGTGCAGGTCGATCCGCGCCTCGGGGGCCAGCTTGCCGCGGGTCATCTGACGGTGGGTCTTGTGGTCCATGCGCAAGGGCTGGGCATGCAGCGCCTCGCGCGGGGGCGGCGACAGGTCGAGGCGGGTCGAGCCGGACCCGCCGGCCTTCGCCCCGATGCGCAGGCCGGCCAGCGGCGGCGCAGCGGCCTGCGGCGCGGGGGCGGGCTTTTTCAGCGGCTTGGGTTCGGGGATCGGTTCGGCCTGCTTGCGGGTCGGGTGCATGGGCACCGCGGTCGCGGCGATGCGGGACCACAGGGCCTTGTCCTCGGCCGAGAGTCCCCGCCGGCGCGCCATGGTTCAGGCCGTGGCGACAAGCTGCCAGTTCGGGTCGTCCTGACCCATGCGGCGGGCGAAGGTCCAGGTGTCGCGCTGCTTGCGCGCGGCCTTGGGGTCGCCCTCGACCACGTTGCCCTGGGCGTCGCGGGTGGCGATGATCATCTCGCCGACGAAGCGGACCGAAAGCTCGGCCATGCCGGTCGCCGGGGTGAATTCGGCCCCGGCCAGCGCGGTTTCGCGGGTGCCGAGGAACTGCGCCTCGGTGACCAGGCCGCGGGCCTTGCGGTCCTCGATCACCGATTCGAAGGCCTCGGCCACCGGCGGGGCCAGGAAGCCGCGCACTTCGGAGAGGTCGCCGCGCTCGAAGGCCATCAGGATCATCTCATAGGCGGATTTCGCGCCGGACAGGAAAGGGCCCACGGCGAAATCGGGCTCGACCCGCTTCATCTCGGCCAGGGCCTTGGCGGTGGGGCTGCCCGGCTCGGCATGGTCGGCGATGTCGCTGTCGCCGGCCTCGGCGGTGCCGTCGATCACGTCGAAGCGGCGGCGCTGCGCCGGTTCCTCGGGGATGCGCGGCGCCTCGAACCCGTCGCGGGTGCCGAGCACCCCGCGCAAGCGCAGGATCAGGAACACGGCGATCGCGCCCAGGACGAGGAGTTGCAGCAGGGGGTTCGACATCAACGGACCTAACGCGCTTTGTAAGGATGGTTTCCGATGCTTATGTAGGGTGGGGACCGGCCCAAGTCCAGTTTGTGCCGGAAAGAGAACATGCCAAAGGGGAAGGCTTTATGTGGCTGCTTCTGCCGTTCGTGATCCTGCCGATCGTCGAGATCGCGCTGTTCATCCAGGTCGGAGGCGCGATCGGCGCGCTGCCGGTGATCGCGCTGGTGCTGGCCTCGGCGGTGGCCGGGGTGGCGTTGATGCGCCACCAGGGCGCACGCGCCGCGCTGGACGTGCAGCGCGCCATGGAGGATTTCCGCGACCCCGGCCGGCCCATGGCGCATGGCGCGCTGGTCATGATCGCCGGCCTTCTGATGGTGGTGCCCGGACTTTTTACCAGCGGGCTGGGGCTTTTGCTGCTGATCCCGGCAGTGCGCAGCCTGATCCTGCGGCGGATGGCGCGGGGGGTGCGGGTCACGGGCACGCGCTTCAGCTATCGCCAGGGGTATGGGGCCGAGGCGGATTTCGGCGCCGATCCGGCGGGCTTCCGCCGCCCCGGCTGGCGCGACGAGGGGGTGATCGACGGCGAATATTCGGTGCAGGACGATCCGCCCGCGCCGGTGCGCGAGGGGCTGACCGATCAGGGCGATGCGCCCGGGGACCAGCCGCCGCGCCGGGGCGGCTCCGGCTGGACCCGGCATTGAGCGCGGCCCTGCGGGGTGCTAGAACCCCGTCAGATCCGAGGAGAATTCCATGAGCGACGAGAACAACAGCGGCGGCGCCGCGCCCGAGGCCGCGAACGAGGCCCAGAATCCGGGGCAGAATCCCGCCCAGCAGGCGGTGCGGATGCAGATCCTGACGCAATATATCCGCGACCTGTCCTTCGAGAACGCGGTGGCGCAGAAGGGCCTGCCCTCGGGCGAGGTGCAGCCCGAGATCAGCGTGCAGGTCAGCCTGGATGCCCGCAAGCGCCCGACCGAGCACCAGTATGAGGTGATCAGCAAGTTCCGCGTGCAATCGACCAACTCCAAGGACAAGTCGCCGATCTTCCTGTGCGAGCTGGATTACGGCGGCATCTTCCATGTCGAGGGCGTGCCCGAGGACCAGCTGCACCCCTTCCTGATGATCGAATGCCCGCGCATGATGTTCCCCTATGTGCGGCGCATCGTCTCGGACATGACCCGCGACGGCGGCTTCCCGCCCTTCAACATGGACCCGGTGGATTTCGTCGCGCTGTATCGGCAGGAGATCGCGCGCCGGATGCAGGCCCAGCGGCCCGCCGACCAGCCGCTGTCCTGAGGCGATCACTTCTGCGTGATTCGTGCCGTTTCGGGCCCGCGGTCGTCGGATCGCGGGCCCTTCGCCTGTCCGATCCGGCGCTGGCGCGGCCCGGACGATGCGGCTAGTTTCGCCGCGCAACAGACGGAGAGCGGCATGGCGAAGGGCGCGAAACGGGCCTGGCAAAGGATGCTGTCGGGGCGCAGGCTGGACCTTCTGGACCCGACGCCCGTGGATATCGAGATCGGCGACATCGCCCATGGCCTGGCCTTCGTCGCGCGCTGGAACGGCCAGACCCATGGCGACTGGGCCTATAGCGTGGCCGAGCATTCCCTGCTGGTCGAGGAGATCCATGCCCGCGCCAACCCCGATTGCGAGCCGCGCTGGCGGCTGGCGGCCTTGCTGCACGACGCGCCCGAATATGTCATCGGCGACATGATCTCGCCGGTGAAGGCGGCGCTGGGCAGCGAATATGGAGAAATGGACGCGCGGCTGGCGGCGGCGATCCACCGCCGCTTCGGCCTGCCGGCGCAGCTGCCCGCGGCGGTCAAGCGCGCCATCAAGCGGGCCGACCGGATCTCGGCCTGGCTGGAAGCCGTTCAGATCGCGGGATTTTCGCGGGCCGAGGCGGATCGCCTGTTTCCGGTTCCCCAGCCCGAAATCCTGCAGGGGCTGGAAATACGGCTGCGGCCGCCGCTGGAAACGCGCAACGCCTATTTATTGCGCTTTTCCCAGCTGATCGCGGAAATCGACGGCAGGCCGTAATCCCGCAAGGAAAAACCCCGCATCCTGGGAATGCGGGGGATCAGGTCAGATTTCCAGGTCTTCCAGCTTCTTGCCGGAATCCAGCGCCTCCTGCACCCAGCGCGGCTTGCGGCCGCGGCCGGTCCAGGTCAGCGAGGGATCGGCCGGATTGGCATATTTCGGCGCCACCTTGCTGCGCGCCTGTTTGGCGACGGTCAGATCGGCCAGATTGAAGCCGAATTCGCGCGCGGCGCTTTCCGCGGCGGCCAGGGCCTCGCGCTTGCGGCGGTCCTCGAAGGTGGAAATGGCGCGATCCAGCTTGTTACGCAGATCGCGAAGCTCGCGTAAGGACATGGAGTCCAGGTCGATGCTCATATCTTTATCCTTGGTTTTGGCAGTATGTGGCCCCAATATTTGCATTCCAAAATGAAATGCAATCTTTTTTGAGAACCCGATTATTAACGCGGGCTGCGTTTGGCCAAAATCCGCTGCAAGGTCCGTCGATGCATATGCAGGCGCCGGGCCGTCTCGCTGACATTGCGGTCGCATTGCTCATAGACGCGCTGGATATGTTCCCAGCGCACCCGGTCGGCGGACATCGGCGCCTCGGGCGGCGGCGGCAGGGTATCGCCCCGCGCCAGCAGCGCGCGGGTCACGTCATCAGCATCCGCCGGTTTCGAAAGATAATCCGTCGCGCCCATCTTGACCGCCGCCACCGCGGTGGCGATGGCGCCATAGCCGGTCAGCACGACGATGCGGGCATCCTCGCGCGCCTCGCGCAGGGCGTCGACCACGTCGAGCCCGTTTCCGTCCTCGAGCCGCAGGTCGACCACGGCATAGGCCGGAGCCCGCTCGGCCACCGCCGCGCGGGCCTCGGCCACCGAGGCGGCGCGGGTGACGGCGAAGCCGCGTTTTTCCATGGCCCGGGCCAGACGGTTCAGAAAGATCTCGTCGTCATCGACCAGCAACAGGCTGGGGTCGGGTCCGATTTCGTAATCCTCTGCCATATTTCCTTGCCCTTGAAAGTTCACGGTTGATTAGGATGTTTTGTCCAGCCGGTCAAATCCCGGCAATTGACGCCGCGTCAATGAAACAGGCGGCGCGCTCGGCCAGTTCCGGGGCCGAAAGCTCGCGGTCGAAAACACCGACGGTGCCGGCCCCCGGCATGACCAGATAGCTATTGGTCATGTGATCGACCAGATAGTTTTCCGAGTCCTCCTGGTCATTCAACCGGTAATAGTTGCGCCAGGCCTTGGCGACCGCATCGATTTCCGCCGGGCTGCCTGTCAATCCGATCATCCGCTCATGCATGGCGCCGGTAAAATCGCGCAGCACCTCCGGCGTATCGCGCTTGGGATCGACGGTAATGAAAACCGGCGTAAGCCGCATTCCGCGCTGATCCAGGATCGCGACCGCCTCGGCGTTGCGCGCGCTGTCCATCGGGCAGACATCCGGGCAATAGGTATAGCCGAAATAAAGCAGCGCCGGACCGGCCAGCACCTGCCGGTCCGTCACCCGCGCGCCGTTCTGGTCGGTCAGCGCGAAGGGCGCGCCCAGACCGTCCAGCCCGCTGGCCTCGAGGCCCTTGCGGCAGGGGGCGAAGGCATCGGCCTCGCCACGCGACAGCCACAGCCCGCCGGTCGCCAGCAGCAGCACCGCGGCCAGGCAGCCGAGGATCAGGATCGTTCGGTCTTTGGCCATCCGGCGCATCTCCGTCCGCTTGGTCGCATTGATCGCCCATCCGGCCACGGGTATCAATGCAAAAGCCCGTCCCAGTCAGGAGGCCCTTCGCGTGCCCATCGGCCTCGTTTCCCGCCGCATCGATCTGTTGCCCGGCCAGCCCGGCCCCGAGCCGATCCGCCTGCGCACCCTGATCCTGCTGCGCTGGGTGGCGATCGCCGGGCAGCTTGCGGCGGTGGGCGCGGCGCTGCTGATCGGCGCCGGCTTCCCCCTGGCGGCGGTTCTGGCGGTGATCGGCCTGGCGGCGGCGCTGAACCTGGCGCTGATGAGCCGGCCGGACCGCCGCATCTCGGCGCGCGAGGCCGCCTGGCAGCTTGGCTTCGACCTGGCGCAGGTGGCGACGCTGCTGGCGCTGACCGGCGGGCTGGCCAATCCCTTTGCGCTGCTGCTGCTGGCGCCGGTGACCATCGCCGCCACCGCGCTGCCCGGCCGGCACCTGCTGGCGCTGGGGGTGGCGACCTTCCTGATGGTGACGCTGGCCGCGATCTTCGCCCAGCCGCTGACCTTCGGTCCGGGCTGGCTGGTGACGCTGCGCGAGCCGCTGCTGGTCGGGCACTGGTTCGCCATCGTGATCGGCGCGGTGTTCTTCGCCGCCTTCGCCCGGCTGGTCGCCGCCGAGGTCAGCGCCACCTCGGACGCGCTGTTCGCCGCGCGCATGGCGCTGGAGCGGGAACAGAAGCTGCAGCACCTGGGCGGCGTGGTCGCCGCCGCCGCGCATGAGCTGGGCACGCCGCTGGCGACGATCAAACTGGTCAGCGCCGAACTGGCCGACGAGCTTGCCGAGGCGCTGCCCGAGCGCGAGGATCTGGCCGAGGATGTCGCGCTGCTGCGCCAGTCCGCCGACCGTTGCCGCGACATCCTGAAATCCATGGGCGGGGCCGGGCGCGACGACCTGCTGATCCGCTCGGCCCCGCTGGCCGAGGTGCTGGCCGAGGCCGCCGCCCCGCATCGCGGCCGCGGCGCCGAAATCAGCGTCCTGCCCGCCGCCGAGCCGCTGATCGTCCAGCGCGATGCCGCGGTGATCCACGGGCTGCGCAACCTGATCCAGAACGCCGTCGATTTCGCTGCCGAGCGCGTCACCATCGAGACCGGCGCCGACCGCCGCGATCTGTGGGTGCGGATCGCCGATGACGGGCCGGGCTTTCCGCCGGCGCTGCTGCCGCGCATCGGTAGCCCTTTCCTGACCACGCGTCCCCGGGCCGAGGACGGGCGCAGCTATGAAGGCATGGGGCTGGGCCTCTTCATCGCCAAGGCGCTGCTGGAGCGTTCGGGCGCGCGGCTGCGCTTCGGCAATGGCGCGCAGGGCGGCGCCGAGGTGCTGGTCACCTGGCCGCGCGAGATGATCGAAACCGGCGATCGCGCCGCCCTCGGCCCCAATCCGCAGATTCTGGCCTGATTTTCCTGTCGCGTTAACCACTTCTTAAAATATCCCTCTATAGTTGTATTTGTCTGGGTTGTTCAGGGATGGTTCGCGATGGTTGCGCATTTCCTCATCGCCTTCGCGGCGGCGGCGCTGGCGGTTCTGCTGGCGCTGGGGCTGATCCGGCTGGCGGACCGGCGTTTCGCCGGCGCGCAAGCCGCGCGCGGGCTGGAGCGCGAGATCGAGCCGATCGTGTTCCTGTTCCGCCATCAGGCGCTGGTCGATGCCACGGCTCCGGCGCGGGCGCTGCTTGCCAGCCTGCCGGGCGAGGGGGACTGGCAGCGGCTCAGTTCGTGGCTGGGCATGCGCCTGCCCGAATTCGGCGCGCTGCTGCCCGATCTGGGCGGCGCCGCGCGCGTCGAGCTGCAGGAGCGGGCTTGCGACCAGCCCTTGCGGCTGCGGGCCGAGGATCTGGGCGACGGGCTGCTGCGCCTGACGCTGGCCGATCCGGCGGCCGAGAATGCCGGGATCCTGGTCGATTCCCTGTCGCTCGGCGCCATGGAGCAAGAGCTGGAGATCCTGCGCAGCACCATGGACCATTCGCCGATGCTGGCCTGGCGCCAGGACCGGCAGGGCCAGGTCACCTGGGCGAACTCGGCCTATCTGTCCCTGGCCGAGGCCAAGGCAGAGGGGCAGACGCTCTGGCCGCTGCCGCAGCTCATCGACCTATCCGCGCGGCCGGTGCAGGCCAATGCCGCAGGATCGGCGCGGCGGGTGCAAATCGACCAGGGCGGGCAAAGCCGCTGGTATGATTGCCATCTGCACGAGGTCGCCGACCAGACCGTGGCCATCGCCCTGCCTGCCGATGCGGCGGTGCGGGCCGAACGCTCGTTGCGCGAATTCGTCCAGACCCTGACCAAGACCTTTGCCGACCTGCCCATCGGGCTGGCGATCTTTGACCGCGACCGCAATCTGCAGCTGTTCAACCCGGCGCTGATCGACCTGACCGGGCTGGCCACCGGCTTCCTGACCGCGCGGCCGACCCTCTATGCCTTTCTGGATCGCCTGCGCGAGGCGCGGATGGTGCCCGAACCCAAGGATTACCGCAGCTGGCGCAACCAGATGAACACGCTCGAGGCGGCGGCCTCCTCGGGGCACCATGTCGAGATGTGGTCGCTGCCCGGCGGGCAGACCTATCGCGTGACCGGCCGGCCGCATCCCGACGGCGCGGTGGCCTTCCTGTTCGAGGACATCACCTCGGAAATCTCGCTGACCCGGAAGTTCCGCGCCGACCTGTCACTGGGCGCTGAGGTTCTGGATGCGCTTGAGGATGGGGTGGCGGTCTTCGCGGCCAATGGCGAGCTGCTGATCTCGAACCGCCGCTATGCCGAGCTTTGGGGGCGGGCGGCGCCGGCCACCCTGGACGACCATGTCGCGATCTGGACGGAGACCTGCGGTTCCAGCCCCGGCCTTGCCATCCTGCGCGAGGCGCTGAACGCCGCCCATCCGGACGAGCCGCTGCGCGGCGCCATGGCGGGGCCGGCGGGCGGGCTGCTGTCCTGGGGGCTGCGCGGACTGTCGGGCGGACGGCTGCTGCTGAGCTTTGCCGCCCCGGTCCCGACCCTGCCGGTCGGGAGCGAGATGCCGCGCGTCGCGGAGGGTTCCGAGCCGGCCGAACCTGCCGCGATGTCGCGTGCCCTGACCGGATGACGCCCGGGCTTGCCCTGCCCGGCCGGCTGCGCTTCCCTGTGCGAAACCTGGCGGAGGCGATCATGGCAAGATTCGGGCGGACTGTTGGCGCGGCGGGGCGGCCATGACGGCGAGTCCCGATCTTCTGGCCGGCCGGCGCGTGCTGTTCGTCATGGCGCTGGATGCGGAATACGGGCCGCAGCTGCGGGCGCGGATCTCGCCGCTGATGACCGGCGTCGGCCCGGTCGAGGCGGCGGTCGAGCTGACCGCGGCGCTGTCGCGGCTGGCCGTGCGGGACGAACTGCCCGAGCTGGTGGTGTCGCTGGGCTCGGCGGGATCGCGGCGGCTGGAGCAGCTGGGCGTCTATCAGGTCTCGACGCTGGAATATCGCGACATGGACGCCTCGCCCCTCGGCTTCGCCCGCGGCGAGACGCCGATGCTGGGCCTGCCGGTGCGCGTCGCGCTGCCCTTGCAGATTCCGGGCATCGCCTCGGCCAGCCTGGCGACCGGGGCGAGCATCGTCAGCGGCCCCGGCTATGATGCGATCGCCGCCGAGATGGTGGACATGGAGAGCTATGCGGTGCTGCGCGCCTGCCAGCGTTTCCGCCTGCCGCTGATCGGGCTGCGCGGGATTTCCGACGGGGCCGAGGAGCTGGCGCATCTGTCCGACTGGACGCAATACCTGCATCTGGTCGACGAACGCCTGGCCGCGGCGGTGGACCGGCTGGCCGAGGCGCTGGAAAGCGGTGCGCTGGCGCTGTAGGCGGCGGGGCCGGCTGCGGCGGAACGCGGGCCGTCCGATGCCGGGCACCGGCCGCCGGCAGCCAGGCGGCGGCGCTGCCCCGGATCGCGCCGGCGGCTTATTCTCCACCGGGGATCAGCACCTGCCCCTCGGGCCAGCGCAGCGTGGTGGTCAGGGTGATGTCGCGTTCCTCGCCCGCGGCGATCTTGCTGTTCCAGACCAGCAGCCCCCGCTTGCCGTCCGGGTCGGTTTCATCGGGCTGGGGACTGGCCGACCAGTCGACGCGCAGGTTTTCCTGGGTCGAGACCGGCACGCGGTCGATCACCCGCAGCGGCCATTCCTCGCCGGTCAGGTTCCGCACCTTCAGGATCGCGGTCTCGCGGCGTTCCGAGGATTTCGAGATCAATCCGCGGTTGCCCTCGATCTCGTCGGGGATGCGGCGCTCCAGCTTGATGCCGGTCAGCGGCCCGAAGCCCAGCTTCATCTCGTCCCCGGCAGCGGTCAATTGCAGCGCGCCGCGGCCCACCATGGCGCCGTCGGCGTGGAAGGTCGCCTCGCCCGGCAGGATCACCGCGCCGGTGGAATTCACCGTGTCGGCGACCAGATAGGCGCTGTCGTCGCGGCGCGGCACCGCCTCGGCGACGATCTCGGGCGCCAGCTCATGCGAATCCAGCGGCAGGCGCAGCGCATCGGCCCCGTCGCGCATGTCCACCGGCGTCGGATAATCGTAGACCACGGTTTCGCCCACCAGGCCGGCCAGCGCCGAGCCGGCGATCCCGGGCTCGGGGGCTGCCGCGGGATAGGCGCGTTCCATCGATTCGAGGGCGGCCGAATCCATCGCGGCTTCAGCCATCGGCGCGGCCGAGCGGCTGTAGAGCTTGGCCCCCGGATCGGCGATGCGGGGGAAATCCGGCTGCAGCTCGCTGGGGGCCGACTGGTCCATCGGCCGGGCGGTGGACAGGACCAGATGCACGCCTCGCCAGTCCTCGCCGGTATCCTGCCGCACCAGCAACCCGCGATCCAGCCGCAGCTTGCCTTCCTTGCGCTGCAAGGACAGGTCGTAGACCGGCTGCCAGCTGGCGCGATCGGTCAGGCTGGTGATGCGGATCCGGGCCGGCTGGCCCTGTCCCTGCACGGCGATCACCAGCGCGCCGCGATCCGCGTCGGGGCCGCGCAGCGCCGCGAGCCGGGCCTCGGCGCGGGCCAGGTCCTCGGCCAGTTCCTCGCGTCCCGCATCGGCGGCTTCGGCTTCGAGCCCGGCGCGGATGGCGGTCTGGCGCGCCTGCAGCAGCTGCTCGCCCACCACGCGGGTCAGCGCGGCGATGTCGCCGGTGCCGGCGGCGTCGGATTCGGCCAGCTTCATCAGGAAGGCGATGGTGTCCTCGGCCGCCTCGGCCCGGGCCTTGATCCCGGCCACGCCGGCGTCGCGTTCGGCCAGCGCGGCCTTGAGGCGGCGGACCTCGTCCTCGGCGGCGCGCAGCTCAGGGGATTTTTCCGGGGTTTCGGGCAGGGCGCGTTCCTGCTGGAAGCCGGTCGCGCCGATCACCGCGCCCTCGGCGGCGATGCGCAGGCTGGCGGGGTCGATGCCTTCGGGAATGCCGGGGATAACCAGCTCATGCGCGCCGGCGGGCAGGTCCAGGCTGGCCTCGCGGGTGACGCCGGCGCCCCAGGGATAGACGGTGACCCCTGTCACGCGCGCTGTCGTCTCGATACGGTCGGCCAGGGCGGGGCCGGCCAGCAGGATGGCGGTGGAAATCAGCAGATGGCGCATCGGACCCCCTCGTCATGACCCGGCCAAGGTCCGCGAGGGAGGCGGGAAATGCAAGAGGGCGTCCCCGCGAAACCCGCCGGGACGCCCTCGCATATCTCCTATCGGATCAGCCCTTCTTCAGGCAGCGATTGCCCAGAAGCTCGGCGATCTGCACCGCGTTCAGCGCCGCGCCCTTGCGCAGGTTGTCGCTGACGATCCACATGTTCAGGCCGTTCTCCACCGTCACGTCCTGGCGGATGCGGCTGACGAAGGTGGCGAAGTCGCCGACGCATTCCACCGGGGTCGAGTAGCCGCCCGGCTCGCGCTTGTCGATGACCAGCACGCCCGGCGCCTCGCGCAGGATGTCGCGGGCCTCGTCCTCGTCCAGGAAATCCTCGAACTCGATGTTGACCGATTCCGAATGCCCGACAAAGACCGGCACGCGCACGCAGGTCGCCGTGACCTTGATCGCCGGATCGACGATCTTCTTGGTCTCGACCACCATCTTCCATTCTTCCTTGGTGTCGCCGCTGTCCATGAACACGTCGATCTGCGGGATCACGTTGAAGGCGATCTGCTTCTGGAACTTCTTCGGCTCGACCTCCTGACCCGGGACATAGACGCCCTTGGTCTGGTTCCACAGCTCGTCCATGCCCTCTTTCCCGGCGCCCGAGACCGACTGGTAGGTCGAGACGACGACGCGCTTGATCCGGGCGCGGTCATGCAGCGGCTTCAGCGCCACCACCATCTGCGCGGTCGAGCAGTTGGGATTGGCGATGATCATCTTGTTGCGGTAATCCTCGACCGCGTCCGGGTTCACCTCGGGCACGACCAGCGGGATTTCGGGGTCGTAGCGATAGAGCGAGGAGTTGTCGATCACCACGCAGCCCTGCGAGGCGGCGATGGGCGCATAGGTCTTGGTCGCGTCCGAGCCGATGGCGAACAGCGCGATGTCGTAGCCGGTGAAGTCGAACCCCTCGATGTCCTTGCATTTCAGGGTCTTGTCGCCATAGCTGACCTCAGTGCCAAGGCTCCGGCGCGAAGCCAGAGCGACAACCTCATCAGCAGGAAACTGGCGCTCGGCCAGGATGTTCAGCATTTCACGGCCCACGTTCCCCGTGGCGCCGGCGACAACGACCTTGTAGCCCATTGGGGTCTCCTTCAACAAAGGACGCCGCGATATAGGGGGTATTGCGGCAAAGGGAAAGCGAGATTTCGTCAAAACGCCCGATGATCTGGCAGGATTTCGGCTTAATGCCGACGAATCCGGCGATCTGCCAGCATGATTTCCCGCACCCACTCGGATTCCCCTTTGAAATCATGGGGAACCTGGTCGGCGGTCCGCCGGCCGGAAAGCGAGAGCGAGGCGAAGAAATCGAAGCCGAACAGGTCCAGCCGCGCCATTTGCGAGCGCGCGATCAGGTCGATCATCATCGCGCCGGTGGTGGGCGGGGCGCCCAGCCGGGCCTGCAGCGCCCGATAATCGGCCAGCGGATGCAGGTAGAAGCCGGGGCTGGTCGCCGTCCGCCAGTCCAGCCGCTTGCGCTTGGGCGACATCCACAGGATGCGATCCGGCGCAATGCGGGCGCGGTCGGCCTGCGAAAGCCGCACGGCCAGCGCCAGCCAGTCGGTGCGTCCGCCATGGCTTTCGGCCGAGGGCATCGGCGCGCCGTTGATGCGGATCACCAGATCGGCGGCGTCGATCCGCGCGCCGTGATCGGTTTCGGCCAGCGCGCGGGCATTGCCGACCAGCGCGACATGCTTGTCCCGCAGCGCCGCCAGCAGCCCGGCTTGCGGAACCGAAAGGCGTTGCAACGCGGATTCGTCCCGCAGGGTGCGGGCGATCAGGAAGCCCAGCCGGGTCATGCGAGCAGCCTGCGATAGACCTCGGTGATGGCGCGGGCCTCGGCCTCGATGGCGTGATTCGCCTCGACATGGGTGCGGGCCGCCTGCCCCGCCGCCAGCCGCCCGGCATCGTCGTCCAGCCAGCGCGCCAGCGCCGCGGCCAGCGCCTCGGCATCCTCGCGCGGGACCAGGCTGCCGGTCTCGCCGTCGCGGATCAGCGTCTCGTAGGCGCCGGCACGGGCGGCGACGGTCGGCACGCCGCAGGCCGCGGCCTCCAGCGGGGTCAGGCCGAAGCCCTCCCAGCGGGCCGGCGCGGCGAAAAGGTCGATGGCCTGATAGTTGCGCACCACCTGTTCCCAGGGCACCTCGCCAAGGAAGCGGATGCGGTCCGAGAGGCCGGCCGCGGCGATCCTGGCCTTCTGTTCCTCGAAGAACGCCTGGTTGTCGTTGGTGACGCGGCCGGTGAAGATCAGTTTCGCGCGCGGGCGCTGGGGGAACAGCCGCAGCGCCGCCTCGACCAGCAGGTCGACGCCCTTCTGCGCCCGGATGCGGCCGAAACAGCCGATGACGATGTCGTCCGGGGCGAAGCCCAGCTCGGCCCGCAGCGCCGCGCGGTCGGCGGCGGGGTGAAAGACCGACAGGTCCACGCCATGCAGGATGACGGTGGCGGGACGTTCGAGATAGCGCGCGGCTTGCGGCGAGGTGGCGATCAGCGCGTCCTGGCGCCGGATCAGCCAGCGGGTGAAGCCGGTATGCTGGCGCTGCGCGGCCGAGGTGAAGAGCAGGCGATAGCGCCGCCGCAGCACATGCCGCAGGATCAGCCCCAGCGCCATTTCGGTATTGCGGCGCGCATGCCAGACCCGCCAGCGGTCGCGCGGCAGGCTGGCGGCGCGGGCCAGCGGGATATGCGGCAGGCCGGGCGGCAGGCCGGGGCCGGTGGCGACGATGCCGATCATCGTCGCCTGCACCGGGATCAGCCGCACCACGGTCGCCGTCACGCCCGACAGGCGGCGTTTCAGGTTCGGGGCGACCACGTCGATCCGGTCGGCGGCAATTTCAGGCATCGGGGGTCTCGGGTGTCAGGAAATACAACAGGAACCCCACCGTAAGCGGAATCAGGAAGAACAGGAACAGGGTGGAATAGGCCTCGGCGGCGCTGCCCTGCGCGGCGGCCCAGCCATAGACCGGGCGCGAGGCGAATTGCAGCACCCCCGCCCCGCCGATCGAGAACATGTTGAGGAATGTCACGCCCCGCCCCACCAGATGCGGCGGCAGAAAGGCGCGGCCATGCGCCATGAGCACGGTGTAGGTGGCGCCCGACAGCCCGACCAGCGCCAGAAGCGCCACCGACAGCGGCACGCTTTCGGCGGGAAACAGCCACAGCCCGGCCATGACCAGCACGCCCGCGCCGTTGGCGACCAGCGCCAGCCGGCGCAGCGATCCCGCCAGCCGCGTCGCCGGTCCGACCAGGAAGCTGCCGATCACCATGGCCACGCCCATGGCCAGCGTTGCCCGGCCGATCAGCTGGTCCGAGGCGCCATGCACCTCGGCCATGTAGGGCCCGGCCCAGAGGCCCCGGATCGCGGCCGAGGCGGCGTAATTGACCGAAAACAGCGGCAGGATGAACCAGAGCGGCCGCAGCCGCAGAAGCTCGGCCAGCGAGCCGCGCGGGGCCGCTGCCGCCAGCCGCTCGGGGTCGCGGGTGAAGGCCAGGATCGCCAGCGCCACCGCCAGCGTGATCCCCGCCAGCGACCAGAGCGTCTGGCGCCAGCCGATGGCCTCGATCACCCAGACCAGCGGTGCGGCGCCCAGGATGTTGCCCATCGAGCCGAAGCCGACCACCGCCCCGGCCAGCGTGCCGAACAGCGCCGGGGGATAGTTGCGGGCGAAGATGTAATAGCTGCCCATCAGCGCCGGCGCGCAGCCGATCCCCATGAGCGCCAGCGAGACATGCAGATGCCAGGGCGCCTGCGCCAGCGCAAAGACCGCCGCCCCGCCCGCGCCTCCCAGCGCCAGCAGCGCGGCGACCGTCCAGCGCGGCCCGATCCGGTCCAGCGCCCCGCCGATGGGCAGCTGCATCAGCGCGAAGGTCAGGAACCACAGCCCCGACGAGATCGCCAGATCCTCGGGTCCCGCGCCCAGCTCGGCCTGCAGGACCGGGGACAGCACCGCCAGGAAGGCGCGATAGAACTGGCTGAGCATATAGGCCAGGATCAGGCTGACGATCCCCGCCGACCACAATGCGCGCATGAACCGCCCCCCTTAGCCCTGCCGGGGCCGAGACTTGCCGATTGCCCGGCGGGGCGCAATGGGCCGCGCGACGGATTTGCCGCGGCGCGCAGCGCGCCCGCCGCATGAGGCCGCGCCCGCCCGCGCCTGCCTATGCCCGCCCGGGGCCGCATCGCCGGGCCGGCCGGAAGGGGCCGCCGGAGACCGCGGCGCGATCCGGCCGGCTTCGGCTGCTATTCGGTCTTCAGCTCGGCATCCCAGGCGGTCAGGGGCGCCTCGCTCCATTCGCCATAGGTGGCGTTGGGCAGCACGATCCAGTCCGCGCCGAAACGCGCCCGGTTCTCGTCCACCTTTTCGCGCTTGGTGGCGGTATCGGCCTTGTGGAACACGCCGTCGAAATCGTGCAGCGTGTCGCCAAGCAGCAGCACGATCTGGTGATCCTCCGAGACCACGGCGCGCCGCTCGACCTTGGTGGTGCCGTAAAGCAGCACGTGATCCTCCGAGACCTGCGGCAGGCCCAGCTCGTTCAGCGTGGCGATGGTCGCGGCCTTGTTCTCGCCGAACCGGTCCGAGATGTAATAGATCGCCACCCCGGCCTTGTCGGCATGGTCGAGGAACTCCCTGGCGCCGGGGATCAGCGTGGGCTTGCCGTCGCGCTCCCAGAAGCCCCAGGTGTCCCAGCTGTCGTATTGGTGGCATTCCTGCATGTCGCGCACCAGAAGCGGGGTGTTGTCGATCACCGTCTCGTCCAGGTCGGTGACCACGGCCAGCTTCGCCGGATCCTCGGCCTTGGAGACGGCGGCGTCCAGCCGCTCGGTCGCCAGCGCGAAGGCCTGCAGTTGCAGGGCCCGGACCTCGGCCGATTGCTGCTGATAGCGCAGCCCCATGGCGAATTCCCGGACCTGGCATTGCGGCATCTGCGCCGCGTCCTGCGCGAGGGCGGCGGGTGCGATCAGCGCCGATGCGGTCAGGCCCAGCGTCAGGCGGCGGGCAAGGCGGTTGAAGGTCATCGAACTCTCCCTGTTCTGCGTCGGCGCTTTCTGCGCCTGACCGCGAAGGCTAGGGTTTGTTGATTGACCAGTCAAACAAAAACCGGCAAGTCAGGCCGTGGCCAGCCGCGCTGGCGCCTCGCGCACCGGCAGATGGATCAGCGCGCTGAAGGCGCCGACCCCGACCCCGACCCACCAGACCAAGGTGTAATCGCCGTAGATGTCATACATCTTGCCGCCCAGCCAGACGCCCAGGAACGAGCCGAGCTGGTGGCTCAGGAACACGAAGCCGTAAAGCGTGCCCATATAGCGCAGCCCGTAGATATAGGCGACGAGCCCCGAGGTCAGCGGGACGGTGGCCAGCCACAGCCCGCCCATGACCAGAGAGAACACGATGACGCTGGTCGGCGTGATCGGCATCAGGATGAAGGCGGCGGCGGCGATGGTGCGCAGCGTATAGATCCCGGCCAGCAGGTATTTCTTGGTATAGCGTTTCCCCAGCCAGCCCGCGAAGATTGCCCCGGCGATATTCGCCAGCCCGATCAGCGAGATGGCGGCGGCGCCAAGCGCCGAGGTGGTGGTGATGCCGATGCTGGCCAGCGTGCCCATCGGGCTGATCGGACCGCACATCTCGGTCACCATGGCGGGGAAATGTGCGGTGATGAAGGCCAGCTGGTAGCCGCAGGAAAAGAACCCGGCAAAGATCATCAGATAGGACGGGTCGGTGAAGGCCCGCTTCAGCACCGAGCCCATGCTCTCTTCCAGCTCGCCGCGGCTGGCGGGCTTGCCGCCGCCCAGCATGGGCAGGAAGAACAGGCAGGCCAGCACGATCACCCCGAAGATGATGAACACGCTCTGCCACGGGTAATGCATCAGCAGCGCCTCGGCCAGCGGCGCGCCGAAGACCTGCCCGGCCGAGCCGGCGGCGGTGCCGATCCCCAGCGCCAGGCTGCGGTTCTCGTCGCTGGCGGCGCGGCCGATCACTGCAAGGATCACGCCGAAGCCGGTGCCGGCGATGCCGAAGCCGACCATCACCTCCAGCAATTGCATGGCCAGCGGGTCGGTGGCGTAGGCCGTCAGGATCAGCCCGGCGGAATAGAGGAAGGCGCCGATGATCACCGACCAGCGGTCGCCCCAGCGTTCGGCCAGGGCGCCGAAGATCGGCTGGCCGATGCCCCAGGCCAGGTTCTGGATGGCGATGGCCAGGCTGAACTCGGCCCGCGGCCAGCCGAATTCCTGCGCGATGGGGATCTGGAAGACGCCGAAACTGGCCCGCAGGGCGAAATTGATCAGCAGGATGATCGAGCCGCCGACCAGCACCGAGGTGAACAGCGGCGCGCGCATTGCCTTGGACATGTTGTCCCTCCCTCTCGCAGCCTGCAATTCCTGCGCCCGGGCGGCGGCCGCGTCAATGGCGCTGATTGCCTGAATCGGGCGGCGGCGTTAGCCTTGGGTTCAAGGCGATGCGGGGAACTCGATGTATCAGGTGATCGGAACCGGCAAGAGCCGCGCCCTGCGCGTGCTCTGGATGCTCGAGGAACTGGGCCAGCCTTATGAACATGTCGCGGTGAACCCGCAGACCGAAGGGGTCCGGCCCTTCAACCCGGCGGGCAAGGTGCCGGTGCTGGTGGTGGACGGCACGCCCATCACCGATTCCACCGCCATCTTGACCTATCTGGCCGACAAGCACGGGGCCCTGACCCATCCGGCCGGCAGCCTCGACCGGGCGCGGCAGGACAGCCTGACGCAATTCGTGCTGGACGAATTCGACGCCGCGCTGTGGCTGGCGGCGCGTCACAGCTTCGTGCTCCCCGAGGAGATGCGGCTGGCGGCGATCAAGAACACCCTGCGCTGGGAATTCGAGCGCAGCCAGCGCACGCTGGTGCATCGCATGGCCGAGGATGGCTTCCTGATGGGCGAGCGCATGACGGTGCCCGACATCATCCTGGCGCATTGCCTGACATGGGCGCTGACGGCGCGCTTTCCGATCACCGAGCACCGGCTGACCGATTACCTCCAGACCATGCGGGCCCGCCCGGCCTATCTGCGCGCCGCGGCCAGGTAGGCGGCGGCGCCCTGCCCGGCCAGCCGCCCGGTGGCAAGGCAGCCGGTCAGCAGATAGCCGCCGGTCGGCGCTTCCCAGTCCAGCATCTCGCCGGCGGCAAAGACGCCGGGCAGCGCCTTCAGCTCCAGCGCATCGGTCAGGCTTTCGGCACCGATCCCCCCGGCCGAGGAAATCGCCCGCTCGATCCCCATCGGCCCCTGGTGCCGCAACCGCAGCGCCTTGGCGCGCAGGGCCAGCCGTTCGGGCTCGGCGGGCAGCGGCCGGCCCCATTCCATCAGCAGCGCCGCGCGGACCGGATCGCCCAGCACCCGCCGCAGCCGGTTGCCGACCGACAGCTTCGCCGGCACCATGGCGAAGCGCCGCGCCAGTTCCTCGGGCGTCAGGTCCGGTGCCAGGTCGACGAAAGCCTCGGCCCCGTCCCGCATCGCGGCCGCGACCTCATAGATCCCGCCGCCCTCGATTCCGCCTGCGCTGACGACCCATTCGCCGCGCCCGACCCGGTCCCCGACATGCAGCGCCACACCCTTGACCGCCCGGCCGAAATGCCGCGCCATCTGCGCCGACCAAGCGACGCGAAAGCCCATGTTCGCTGGCCGGAACGGCACCATCGCGACACCCTTCCCGCGCAGCCAAGGCACCCAGGCGGCGTCCGAGCCCAGCCGCGGCCAGCTCGCGCCCCCCAGCGCCAGCACCACGACCCGCGGCCGCAAGACCTCGGCTCCGCCCGGCGTCCCGAAGCGCCAGCCGTCGCCGTCAAAACCGCTCCAGCGCCAGCGCGTCCGCAGCTCGACCCCCAGGTCCGCCAGCCGCGCCAGCCAGGCCCGCAGCAGCGGCGAGGCCTTCATCCCGACCGGAAACACCCGCCCGGTCGAGCCGGTGAACAGCTCCACCCCCAGCCCGCGCGCCCAGGCCATCACCGCCTCGGGCCCGATTTCACCGTTTTCCAAATACTCCGGGGGAGTCCGCAGGACGGGGGCAGAGCCCCCATAATGCGCCGCAAAATCCGCGAAGGGTTCGTCCTTGGTCAGGTTCAGCCCGGATTTCCCGGCCATCAGGAACTTGCGCGCCGGCGTCGGCATGGCCTCGGCCACGACGACCCGCGCGCCCTGCCCGGCCAGCACCTCGGCCGCCATCAGCCCGGCGGGGCCGGCGCCGATCACCAGGGCCTCGACCCCTTGGCTCACCGCCCGCCCCGCGGCATCATGCAAAGCCGCAACAGCATCCGCTCCATCAGCGCCATGGCCGGTGCCTTCGAGGACGAGCGCAACGCCAGATCGGTCTCGATCAGCTGGTGGACCGCATCCTCCAGCGCCCGCATGCCCCAGTCCTGCGCCTGCCGGATCATGCGGTCGCGGCGCGGGCCGAAGACCGGCGGCCGCAGCCGCGACAGCCCGGCTCCCGGCCCGCCGGGGTCCGAGGCGCCGGCATGCAGCCCGCGAAAATGCCGCAGCGCCGCGATGCACAGCGTCACCGGGGCGATGCCCTGCCCCTCGATCCGCCGCATCAGCGTGCCGAATTCGCGCGCCCGGCCCTCGGCCACGCAGTCGATCAGCTCATCGACCTCGGCCTCGATGGTGGCCGGCGCCAGCGCGGCGATCTCGGCGGGCGTCAGCGGTTCGGGATCGCCATGCTTGTAAAGCCCGATCTTTTCCACCGTCTGGCGGAAATCGCCGGGATCGAGGGCGCGGGACAGCGCCATCAGGTCGCGCATCGCGTCGCGCGGCACCTCGCGCAGCCCGGCCTCATGCAGCCAGCGGCCCACCTCCTCCTCGCCGGGCGGGTCGTCATAGATCGGCGCGGTCACGGCGGCGGGATGCGGCTCGAAAAGCTTCCTCAGCGCCGAGGACCTGCCCAGGCTCCCGGCCGCGACCACGATCACCGCATCGCCGCTTTTCCATTCGGCGATGGCCGTGGCGACGGCCGGCGCCGCCGCATCCGGCGCATCATCGACCAGCACCACGCGCTGGCCCGGAAAGAAGCCTACCGCCTTCACGGCATCCAGCAGCGCCGCAGGGTCCTTGCGCAGGTCGGCGCCGGGAATGCGGGTCAGGCGCATCTCCTCCTCGGCGCCGGGGCCGACCAGCGCCTTGACCGCCTCGGCCCGCTTCAGCGCCACGCGCATGGCGTCCTGGCCATGGATCAGCAGCGCCGGGCGCGTCGGATCGGGCCGCGCCAGATAGCGTCCGATCTCGGCACCCTTCAGGATCATGGCACCGCGTCGGGCTGGACGGCCAGGAGCCGCGTCACCACCTGGTCGGCCAGCATCCGCGCCAGCCGCTCATGCGCGTCCTGTTCCGCCGCCATGGTGGCGATGGTGGTGCCGGTGGTGGAATAGGAGGTGAAGCTGCTGACCTGCCCGCGCGTCACCTCGCGGCCGGTCGCGGCCTCGGTCAGGGCGAAGTCGGCGGTGCCGTTCAGCGCGTAGCGCGTCGTCACCTCGTCGGGGGTGATCGCCTGCGGCACCACGGCGATGCGCAGCCGGTAGTCGAGCAGGAAGCGGGCCTCCGTATCCGGGCCCAGCCGCTCGGCGATGCGGCCGGCGAAGCTGAAGTCGTCCGGCGTCTTGGGATCGGCGGTGCGGACCTTGCCGAAGAGCTTGCCGCCGGTGCCGCCCGGCCCGTAGACGGGGGAAAAACCGCAGGCGGCCAGCGCCAGCCCGGCCAGGATCACGCTGCGCCTAGACCACGACATTGACGATCCGCCCCGGCACGACGATCAGCTTCTTGGGCGGCTGGCCCTCCATGAAGCGCCGCACGGTTTCGTCGGCCAGCACGATGGCCTCGATTTCTTCCTTGGGCATGTCCTTGGGCACCTCGATCTCGGCCCGGCGCTTGCCGTTGATCTGGATCGGCAGCACCACGCTGTCGGAAACCAGCAGCGCCGGGTCCGCCTTGGGCCAGGCGGCATCGACCACCATGCCCTGCCCGCCGGCCTTCGCCCAGACCTCTTCGGCCAGATGCGGCACCATGGGCGCCATCAGCTGCGCCATGATGCGCAGCGCCTCGCGCCGGCTTTCGCCGCCCGCGCTCGACTTGCCGATGCTGTTTGCCAGCTCATAGATCTTGGCCACCGCCTTGTTGAAGGCGAAGCCCTCGATGGATTTCGTCACCTCGTCGATGGCGCGATGCGCGGCGCGGGTCAGGTCGGGATCGGCCCCGCCCTCGGGGATCTCGTCGGCGAGCCGCCAGACCCGGGCGAGGAAGCGGTTCGCCGCCTCGGCCCCGGCGGCGGTCCATTCCACGTCCCGTTCGGGCGGGCTGTCCGAGAGCATGAACCAGCGCGCCGTATCGGCGCCGAAATTGGCGACGATATTGACCGGATCGACGACGTTCTTCTTGGATTTCGACATCTTGGCCGAGGGAATGATCTCGACCGCGGTGCCGTCGGCCAGCCTGCCGTCGGTGACATCCTCGGGCAGGTGATAGACCGGGCGGCCGCGCTCGTCCCGGGTCATGTAGATCTCATGCGTGACCATGCCCTGGGTGAAGAGCGCGTCGAACGGCTCCCTGGCGCTTTCCGGCAGGTGGCCGGTCTTGACCATGGCGCGGGCGAAGAAGCGCGAATAGAGCAGGTGCAGGATCGCATGCTCGATGCCGCCGATATACTGGTCGACGTTCATCCAGTAATCGGTCTCGGCGCGCTCGGTCGGCGTCGTCGCGTGCGGCGCGGTGAAGCGCGCGTAATACCAGGACGAATCGACGAAAGTGTCCATGGTGTCCGTCTCGCGCCGCGCCGGGCCGCCGCATTGCGGGCAGGTGACCTTGCGCCAGGTCGGATGCCGGTCCAGCGGGTTGCCGGGCACGTCGAAGCTGACGTCCTGCGGCAGCAGCACCGGCAGGTTCGCCTTGGCCTCGGGCACCGTGCCGCATGTCGCGCAATGCACCACCGGGATCGGGCAACCCCAGTAACGCTGGCGCGAGATGCCCCAGTCGCGCAGGCGGAATTTCGTCACGCCCTCGCCATAGCCCTTGGCCTCGGCATGGGCGATGGCGGCATCCACCGCCGCCTCGCCGGTCTGGTCGGCCGGACCGGCAAAGCCGCGCACATAGGTCACGGTTTCGGATTTCAGCGGCACATAGGGCGCTTTCGCCACCAGCGCATCGGCCTGTTCCAGCGTCATGCCCTTTTCGCCGAAGGTGGCGCGGATCGGCAGCCCGTATTTCGTTGCGAATTCGTGGTCGCGCTCGTCATGCGCCGGAGAGCCGAAGATCGCGCCGGTGCCGTAATCCATCAGCACGAAATTCGCGATCCAGATCGGCAATTGCCAATCCGGGTCCAGCGGGTGGCGCACCGTCAGCCCGGTGTCGAAGCCCAGCTTCGGCGCGGTCTCGATGGCTTCCTCGGTCGTGCCGATCTTGCGGCATTCCTCGACGAAAGCCGCGACGGCCGTATCCTTGGCCGCCAGCGCCTTGACCAGCGGGTGATCCGGCGACAGCGCCACGAAGCTGGCGCCCATCAGCGTGTCGGGGCGGGTGGTATAGACCTCGATCTGCGGGAAATCGGGGCTGTCCACGGTATCAAAGCGGAATTGCAGCCCGCGCGACTTGCCGATCCAGTTCGCCTGCATCAGCCGCACCTTTTCCGGCCAGCCCTCCAGCCCGTCCAGCGCCGTCAGCAGCTCATCCGAATAGTCCGAGATCCTGAAGAACCACTGCGTCAGTTCCTTGCGCTCGACCGTTGCGCCCGAGCGCCAGCCCTTGCCATCGATCACCTGCTCGTTCGCCAGCACCGTCATGTCGACCGGGTCCCAGTTCACCTGCGCCGACTTGCGGGTGATCAGCCCGGCTTCCAGCATGTCCAGGAACAGCGCCTGCTGCTGGGCGACATAGGCGTCGTCGCAGGTGGCGAATTCGCGGCTCCAGTCGATGGACAGGCCCAGAGGCTTCAGCTGGCCGCGCATGGTGGCGATATTGCCGTAGGTCCAGTCGCGCGGATGGCCGCCCTGTTCCATCGCCGCGTTCTCGGCCGGCATGCCGAAGGCGTCCCAGCCCATCGGGTGCAGCACGGAAAAGCCCTGCGCGCGCTTGAACCGCGCCACCACGTCGCCCATCGTGTAGTTGCGCACATGCCCCATATGGATGCGCCCCGAGGGATAGGGGAACATTTCCAGCACGTAATACTTGGGCCGCTCGTCCCGGACGGCGCGGAACGTATCGGCCTGCTCCCACGCCTCTTGCCAGCGCGGTTCGCTGATTGCGGGATCATAGGGCATGGATACCTCCGGGCGTCAGATTGCCCGCAGGGTATTAGCCGCTTGCCCGATGCAGGTCCAGCGGGGTCGATGCGGCCTTACAGGTTGCGGTCCTGCACCCGCAGCTGCCGGGCGCGGGTCAGGATCGCGTCCTCGACCGCGCGCACCGTGTCGGGCGCCACCGCCGCGCCGCCCGCACCCTGCAGCGAGACCTTGAGCGCGCGCGCGTCCAGCGAGGGGTCGCTGACCTTGACCGTGGCGCGATAGGCGCGGCCGCCGCCGGGCGGCGTGCCGTAGCCGGTGACGATGACGCCGGTGAAGGGATCGATGGACTGGATCGGCAGGAAGTTCAGCACTTCCAGACTGGCGTTCCACAGGTAGCGGTTCACCGCCACCGTGTCGTTCGGGTTGCGGCGATTCGAAAACACGTCCCAGATCGTGGATTCCCGCTGCGGTTGCGCGGCTTGGGTCTGGCGTGCTCCGCCGGGGCCCGAGCCCGGCCCGCCGGAACAGGCGGCGAGTCCCGCCGAGATCAGCAGGGCGGCGGTCAGCCGTGCGGCGCGTCTGGTCATCTGATGTCCCCCGGATCGTCCTTGCGCGAGCCATAGCGCAATTCTGCCCCTTGCGACAAGAGAGCCCGCGCCCGGGCCGGGAATGCCCCCGGCGGATGATATGGCACGCGCGCGCGAGGCGGCCCGAACCGGCATGCCGGGGCCGCGGCGAACGGCGTTGCAACGGGGTGTGGCCCATGTGCATCACAGCATTCCGGAAACAGGCGAAACGGCTCTGATTTCGTTGCAATGCCGGGGGGAAAGCGCGACACAACAGGCATACCCCAAGCCGGTATTCCGGGGTGGGGCACACGAGAGAGACAAGAGGGAAAACCATGAAAAAGTTTCTTTTTGCCACCACCGCACTGGTGATGACCGCCGGCGTCGCCGCCGCCGAAGTCGCCATCTCGGGTGACGGCCGCATGGGTCTGATCTATGACGGTGACGACGTCCAGTTCGCCAGCCGCGCGCGCGTGACCTTCACGCTGACCGGCGAGTCGGATGCCGGCCTGTCCTTCGGCGGTTCGTTCCGCGTCGACCAGCAGGACTGGAACAACGAGTTCCGTTCGGCCGCCCACGGCAACCGTGGCGCCGTCTGGATCTCGGGTACCTACGGCAAGCTGTCGATGGGCGACGTGGTCTCGGCTTCGGAAGCCGCGATCGGCGACCTGTATGAAATCGGCTACACCAACGGCGAAGTCGCCGGCGATCCGGAAGAAATCAGCTACCTGGTCGGCGACGGTGCCAACCGCGATCAGGGCCCGACGATCCTGTACGAATACACCGTCGACAACATCTCGTTCTACGCCTCGGCCACGGACGGCGTCGACACCACCGTGTTCGACGTGACCCGCGGCGCCGACAATGACGACACCCTGGGCGCGCTGTCGGACAAGGTCGCCTACTCGCTGGCCGCGAAATACGACGCCGGCAACTGGTGGGCCGGTCTGGGCTATGCCAAGCACGACGACATGAGCGAGATCTCGCTGGGCGGTGAAGCCAAGTTCAACCAGTTCTCGGTCAAGGGCGTGTTCGTCAAATACGACGACGTGTTCGTCGGTGCCGGCGCCGAGTTCGACTCGACCATCGGTCTGGCTGCTGCCTATCAGGCCGACGCTCTGACCGTGAAGGGCTTCTTCCGTCAGGACAAGGTCGACGTTGTCGGCGGCAGCGACATCAAGCCGCGCGCCATCGGCATCGGTGCTGACTACGACCTGGGCGGCGGTGCCGTTCTGGCCGGCGGCATCACCAACGTCGATTCGGACCTGGCCGGCGTGGACGACGAAACCGTCGCCGACTTCGGTGTGAAGTTCCGCTTCTGATCCTTCGGGATACGGAATTCGGAAAGAGCGGGCCTTGCGCCCGCTCTTTTCTTTTGGGATGCATGCCGCCATGGGACTGGATGAGATCAGGCGCCGCATCGCTGCGGCCGAGGCGGCTGCGGGGCGTGCGGTGGGCGAGGTCACGCTGATCGCCGTCAGCAAGGTGCAGCCGGCCGAAAGGGTCGAGGCGGTGCTTGCCGCCGGACAGCGCGTCTTCGGCGAGAACTACGTGCAGGAGGCGGCCGGGAAATGGCCGGCCTGGCGCCAGCGTTTTCCGGGGATCGAGCTGCACATGATCGGTCCGCTGCAGACCAACAAGCTGAAACCGGCGCTGGAGCTTTTCGACGCCATCCACACGCTGGACCGCCCTTCGCTGGCCGGCAAGCTGGCCCGGCACGTGCAGCAGCGCGGCCGCTGTCCGCAGCTTTTCGTTCAGGTGAACACCGGTGCCGAACCGCAGAAGGCCGGCGTCCTGCCGGACGAGGCGGACAGCTTCGTCGCCCAATGCCGGGCGCTGGACCTGACGCTGGCGGGGCTGATGTGCATCCCGCCCGAGGATCAGGACCCGGTGCCGCATTTCCGCATCCTGCGCGAGATCGCCCGCCGCAACGGCCTCTCGGGCCTGTCGATGGGCATGAGCGGCGATTTCGAGGCCGCCATCGCCGAGGGGGCTAGCCATGTCCGCATCGGCAGCGCGATCTTCGGCGCCCGCGACTACGGCTAGGGCCGGGCAGGGCGCGTTAACCCTCTCTTTACATTGGGGATGCGGTGGCGACCGCGACGGGTTATGTTGCCCGTCAGGGTTGTGTGATTCGTTTGGACCTTGTCATGTTGTTGCTCGGTAGTTTGATCAGTTTGCTGTTTGTCGGTTTGGCCGTGGACGTGACCGCGATGACCCGCTCGCCCGGGGGCGAGGGTGAACCCGATCCGCCCGAGGACCCCGATCCCGACCGGCCCGGCGGCCTGGTTCTTGAAGGCAGCGAGGGGCCGGACTGGCTGGCCGGAACCGATGGCGACGACCTGCTGGTCGGCCATGGCGGCAATGACGACCTGCATGGCGGTCCGGGCAATGACACGCTGCGCGGCGGCGACGGCACCGACTGGATCTATGGCGATGGCGATTACGGCCCGGGCGGCGACGATCTGATCGAGGGCGGCGCGGGCGGCGATTTCCTGGCCGGGCAGGGCGGCAACGACACCGTGCATGGCGGCGCCGGCAACGACACCCTCTTCGGCGGCGAGGGCGACGACCTGCTGACCGGCGGCGACGGGGACGACTGGATCTCGGGCAATGCCGGCAACGACACGCTGGTCGCCGGGCGCGGCGAGGACGACCTGGACGGGGGTGATGGCGACGACCTGCTGATCGGCTCGGCCCATCCCGACCGGGCCCGGCTGCATGGCGGCGCGGGCAACGACACGCTGCATCCCGGCATCGGCGATTTCGCCGAGGGCGGCGAGGGCGAGGATCTGTTCCTGCTCGACGCTCTGGGCGAGGAGTTGCAGGTCCCCGGCGAGCAGGTGCCGATCATCGCCGATTTCGACGCGCTTCAGGACCGGATCGAGCTGCGCTATCAGGAAGCCGGCCATGGCGCGCCGCCGCTGCTTACGCTGGAACGCGATGCCGACGGCTCGGCCATGATCCGCCTGGACGGGGTGGCGGTGGGCCGGGTGCTGCAGGCGGCCGGGCTGCGCGCCGCCGATATCGCCCTGACCCGGATCGACCCCGGCGCCTGATACGCCGCCGGGACCGGAAAACCCTTTCCTTTTCGGCCGATTCCGCCTATACGCCCGCATCCGCCGGATCATTCCGGCGGGTATCTCCACGGGCCTGCGCTGGACGACATCCCGGCCTGAGCCATAACCCCTTGTTTCTGAAAGGAGCCCCCGATGTCGATTACGGTTGAGGAAAAGAATCGCGTGATGACCGAATTCGCGACCAAGAAGGGCGACACTGGCTCGCCCGAGGTCCAGGTCGCCATCCTGTCCTCGCGCATCGCCACGCTGACCGAGCATTTCAAGACCCACAAGAAAGACAACCATTCGCGTCGCGGTCTGCTGAAGCTGGTCGCGCAGCGCCGCAAGCTGCTGGACTATCTGAAGCGCAAGGACGAAGCCCGCTACACCGCGCTGATCGGCAAGCTGGGCCTGCGCCGCTGATCCTTAGCGGCTTTCGGCTGCGCTGAAGCGCGCCTGCCATGCGTCACCGGGCGCCCGCGGCGAAAGCTGCGGGCGTTTGCATGTCCGGAAGGGCCGCGTCTGCCGATTCGCGGGCAGGTCCGCTGGCCGTCAATTAAAATCCAAGAAACTGAATTCTGGATTCTTAACGCCCGGCGTCTACCGTGGGACCCGTTTACCAGACGGAGACTTGTCATGTTAATCAGCTCGCTGTTCAAACCCCCGCCCCTGCAGACAGCCGCCGCGCAGCCATCCCTGTTGCAGGGCGTGGTGAATACCGTGGACACGCTTGTCGGGTCGCTTCTGGAACCGGCGCCGGCACCTTCGTCGGCAGCGGGATCGGCCGGCGAGGGCGGGGTTCGCTTCGATTTCTCGCAAGAGGCCATGCAGGCCGCATCCGCCGCGCCGGAAGCGGCGTCCGCGCCGTTGGCGAATCCGGCGGCCCCTGCTGCAGCGCCGCCGGCTGCACCAGCCGATGCGGACGTGCCCGCCGCTGCCACCCCCGCGGCGGCGCCGGTGATCGCCGAGGCCGCCAGCGGGACCGCGGCGGCCCCCGCGCTGACGGTGCCGGTGGGCGCGGCGGCGAAGGCCGAAATCCCGGCGCCCGCCGCCTCGGCCGTCCGGACGGCGGCGGCGGCCGTCGATGCCGACCCCGATGCCGAGGCGCTGGCCCGTGCTTGGGCGATCAGGGCGCAGGCCCGCGAAAGCGCGCAGGGCGTGATCGACCGCCTCGTTTCTCGGGACAGCCGACCTTGGCCGACGGATGTGGTCAGCGACAGCGCCGTTCGGAACGAGGCCCGGCCGGAGACCTTGGCCAAGCTCTGATCCTCTGGGCCGGGCTGCGGGCGGTCTTCCCCCCCGCTTCGATTCGCTGCGAAAGGGCAGGCGGGGCGGCCCGATGCGCGGCGCGGGGACGGCGAAAAGGTCCCGCCACTTCGCCGGCCATGCGGCAGTGGTGCTGCGAACCGGGCGGCCGGCGCGGCTGACGGGATCCTTCGAGACTGCGCCGGCGGCGGCGGGTCAGGGTGCGGTCGGCCGGCAGCCCGGGGACGATGGCGGAACGGACAAGCCGCGCGCCGTTCCGGCAGGCGCAAGCCACTTCCCATATCCCTTGTTTTCCTGTATGGGGCGTCCCCATCTGTGACGTGACGCCAGGCCCCGGGGCACATGCGAAGGATAGGGGCGGCGGCAATGGGGCCGCCATTTGACACGGGGCGCGACCGGAAGGGCCGGCGCGTCGCCAGAGGAAACCAGATGTTTGATGAAGTGAAGAAATCCATCCAGTGGGGCCAGGAAACGCTCACGCTGGAAACGGGCAAGGTTGCCCGTCAGGCCGACGGCTCGGTCATCGCCACCCTGGGCGAGACCAGCGTGATGGCCAACGTCACTTTCGCGAAAGAACCCAAGCCCGGTCAGGACTTCTTCCCCCTGACGGTGCATTATCAGGAAAAATACTACGCCGCCGGCAAGATCCCGGGCGGCTTCTTCAAGCGCGAGGCCCGTCCCTCGGAAAAGGAGACGCTGACCGCGCGCCTGATCGACCGGCCGATCCGCCCGCTTTTCGTCCCCGGCTTCAAGCACGAAGTGCTGGTGATGTGCACGGTGCTGAGCCATGACCTGGTCAACGATCCCGACATCGTGGCGATGATCGCCGCCTCGGCCGCGCTGACCATTTCGGGCGTGCCCTTCATGGGCCCGATCGGCGCCGCCCGCGTCGGTTTCGCCAATGGCGAATATGTGCTGAATCCCGAAGTGCAGGACATGGACCAGCTGCGCTCGAACCCCGAGCAGCGGCTGGACCTGGTCGTCGCCGGCACCCGCGACGCGGTGATGATGGTCGAATCGGAAGCCTACGAGCTGACCGAGGCCGAGATGCTGGGCGCGGTGAAATTCGGCCACGAGGCGATGCAGCCGGTGATCGACCTGATCATCGACCTGGCCGAGGCGGCCGCGAAAGAGCCCTTCGAGTTCCAGGCGCCGGATTACAGCGCGCTCTATGCCCGCGTGAAATCGCTGGGCGAGGCGGACATGCGTGCCGCCTACGCGATCCGCGACAAGGGCGAGCGCCGCGACGCCATCGAGGCCGCCAAGGCCAAGGTCCTTGAGGGCCTGTCCGAGGAAGAGCTGCTGGATCCCAACCTGGGCTCGGCGCTGAAGAAGCTGGAATCGGGCATCCTGCGCGGCGGCATCATCGACGGCCATCCGCGCATCGACGGCCGCGACACCCGCACCGTGCGCCCCATCGACTGCGAAGTGGGCTTCCTGCCCCGCACCCACGGCTCGGCGCTGTTCACCCGCGGCGAGACCCAGGCGCTGGTCGTGACCACGCTGGGCACCGGCGATGACGAGCAGATCATCGATGCGCTGCACGGCAACTCGCGCTCGAACTTCCTGCTGCACTACAACTTCCCGCCCTATTCGGTGGGCGAGGTGGGCCGCGTCGGCAGCCCCGGCCGTCGCGAGATCGGCCACGGCAAGCTGGCCTGGCGGGCGCTGCAGGCGGTGCTGCCGGCCGCGACCGACTTCCCCTATACCATCCGCGTGGTCAGCGAGATCACTGAGTCGAACGGCTCGTCCTCGATGGCCTCGGTCTGCGGCGGCTCGCTGTCGATGATGGATGCGGGCGTGCCGCTGAAGGCGCCGGTCGCCGGCGTCGCCATGGGCCTGATCCTGGAAGAGGACGGCCGCTATGCCGTGCTGACCGACATCCTGGGCGACGAGGATCACCTCGGCGACATGGACTTCAAGGTCGCCGGCACCGAAAACGGCATCACCTCGCTGCAGATGGACATCAAGGTCGCGGGCATCACCCCGGCGATCATGGAGCAGGCGCTGGCACAGGCCAAGGATGGCCGGATGCACATCCTGGGCGAGATGGCGAAGGCCCTGACCGAGGGCCGGCGCGAGTTCAGCGCCCATGCCCCGCGCATCGAGACCATGACCATCCCGACCGACAAGATCCGCGAAGTGATCGGCTCGGGCGGCAAGGTGATCCGCGAGATCGTCGAGACCTCGGGCGCGAAAGTCGATATCAGCGACGACGGCACCATCAAGATCGCCTCGGCCAATGCCGATTCGATCAAGAAGGCCTATGACATGATCTATTCGATCGTGGCCGAGCCGGAAGAGGGCAAGATCTACACCGGCAAGGTGGTGAAGCTGGTCGATTTCGGCGCCTTCGTGAACTTCTTCGGCAAGCGCGACGGTCTGGTGCATGTCAGCCAGATCGCCAACAAGCGCCTGAACCACCCCAACGAGGTGCTGAAGGAGGGCCAGGAGGTCAAGGTCAAGCTGCTGGGCTTCGACGACCGCGGCAAGGTGCGCCTGGGCATGAAGATGGTCGACCAGGAAACCGGCGAGGAGATCACCCAGGCCAAGGAAGAACCCGCCGAAGGCTGATTTTCGAGACATCAGAGGAACCCGGCGTCGTCCGGGTTCCTTCTACTGAGATACCGGCCGGACGGGTTTGATCCTGCCGGCGGAGACGGGCGGATGGTCAGGCGCAAGAAATCGAGGTTCGAGCGTTTCTTCTCGCTGAACCAGCACCGCAAGCGCTGGGGCGCGCGGCGGCATATCGTCGCTGATCCCGATCTGGCCGCGATGCGGGACCGGATCATCGAGGCCGGCGAGCCGGTGCAGACCCACGGATCGGAAAAGTCGCTCGACCTGCATCTGGCGAATCTGAGGCGCGAGTTTTCCGGACAGGCGGAGCTTCTTTTCCATCACGCCTCTCTGATCGTCCTGATCCGCCGCGAGGTGCGGCTGGCCGAAAACATCGCGCAGTTCGAAGGGCTTTGGGCGCAGGAGGCGGAGTTCCTGTGCCGGCACCTGAACCTGCGCTGGCTGATTTCTGCGGCGGACACGCTTGCCGACCATGCCCGCGATCCGCAAGCCCGGTCGATTGCGATGATGGCCTCGCTTCTGGGCAATACCGTCAAGATCGGTGAATCCGATCGCTATATCCACGGCGCAGAGGCGCTGACCCCGCTGCCCGAGCGGATCGAGGGGCTTCAGGCCGGCATGGTTCCGCTTTTCAACGGGCTGTCGGTTTTCAAGGCGGGCACGGATGACATGCTCCGCAACATGTATTGGCGGCTGGAGCCTTACTTCGCCACCGGCCCTGCGGGCATGATCTTCAAGACGATCTATGACCGGATGCAGATCCATGACACGGCCTTCGCCCGGCTGCGTGCGCTTCACCATCGTGACCGCACCAGCTGGTGGGAGAGCCGCGAAACCTGAAGAGAGCAGGCGGGATTGCTTGCCCCATCGGCAAGCCATGAAAGGCCGTCGCCGGCCCGTGCTTGCCAGACCGGCTCGGACCGGAGCAAGCTATCCACAAACAGCGAGACCTCAACATGAACGGCGAGTCCGTCCTGATCCTGACGATGAAATGGGGCACACTCTACAGTGCGGCGGATGTCAACCGGCTGGCCGCGCAGGTGCGTCGCCACCTGAACCGGCCGAATCGCTTCATCTGCTTCACGGATGATCCAGAGGGGCTTGCACCCGGGATCGAGGCCCTGCCGCTGCCCGAGCTGGGCTTGCCTGCGGGAAGTTCCGACACGCGGTGGCGCAAGCTGGCCCTGTTTCGCCGCGATCTGGGGGGACTTTCGGGGACCGCCCTGTTCCTCGATCTGGATCTGGTGATCGTCGGCGACCTGGCTCCGTTCTTTGATTATCCGGGCGAGGTGCCGATCATCCGCGATGACGACCTGTTCCGCCCCAAGCCCTTGCGCCGCCTGCGCCCCGCCCGCGACCGCTTCCTGCATATGGTCGGCAATACCTCGGTCTTTCGCTTTACCATCGGCGCGCATCCCGAGGTGCTGGACAGCTACCTGGCCGATCCCGCCGGCGCCTCGGCCCGCTACGAGCACGAACAGCAGATGGTCAGCGATCTGCTGGACCGGCAGGGCAAGCTGACATATTGGCCGCGCGGCTGGTGCGTCAGCTTCAAGAATGACTGCGTGCCGCGGAATTTCGCCAGCTATTGGCGCGACCCCAGCCTGCCCGAAGGTGCGAAGATCGTGCTGTTTGCCGGCGCGCCCAAGATGGGGGACGTCTTTGCCGGCCGGGGGCATAAATTCTATCGCCGAATCGGCAATATCGACTGGCTGCGCCGGGCATGGGAAGACCGCGATCCTTGACGCATTCCACCGCGCATATCGGCCGCGCCACGGGCGCGGCCGAGGGTTCGGTTGGTCTCCGCTCGGACCGGTTCGAACCCGGCCCTACGCCGGGTCCTTGGCGAAGCGCAGATAGGGCAGTTTCTTGTCGAGCTGGCCGTATTTCGCCTCGGCCGCCGCGTCGTCCAGCGCCAGCGCCACGATCACGTCCTGGCCCGGCACCCAGTTGGCGGGCGTGGCCAGCGGCACGCCGTCGGTCTTTTGCACCGCGTCCAGCGCCCGCAGGATCTCGGCGAAGTTGCGGCCCACCGACATCGGATAGGTCATGGTCAGCCGCACCTTCTTGTCCGGCCCGATGATGAAGACCGTGCGCACCGTGGCGGAATGCTGCGGCGTGCGGCCCTCGGTCGGCAGGTAGTAGTCGGCCGGCAGCATGTCATAGGCCTTGGCGACCGCCAGCCCGGTATCGTCGATGATGGCGAAATTCGCCGGAACGCCGGCGACCTTCTCGATATCGGCCTTCCATTTGCCATGGTCCTCGGCCGAATCGACCGAGACGCCCAGCACCTTGGTGTTGCGCTTCTCGAATTCGGGGATCAGCTGGGCCATGGTGCCGAATTCGGTGGTGCAGACCGGCGTGAAATCGCGCGGATGCGAGAACAGGATGGCATAGCTGTCGCCGATCCAGTCGTGGAAGCTGATCGGGCCCTCTGTCGAATTGGCGGTGAAGTCCGGGGCCGTGTCGTTGATGCGCAGGGACATTGCAGGTCCTTTCCATTGGCTCTTTGGCGTCAAGATAGTCATGTGCGGCGGATTGTCCAACACGATCTTTTCAGTCGTGTTAAAATCGCGCTCGGCTGCGGGTTGCGGCCCGGCCGTCCGGGTGCCAGTCTGCCGGCAATCGCAGATCAGAGGAGGCTGTCATGGGCGGACTTGCCGACAAGCGGAAATTCTACATCAACGGGCAATGGGTCGCGCCGGCCGCGCCGCGCGACCTCGAGGTGATCGACCCCTCGACCGAGGAGCCGGTGGCGGTGATCAGCCTGGGCGATCAGGCCGATACCGATGCGGCGGTGGCGGCGGCCAAGGCGGCTTTCCCGGCCTGGTCCGAGACCGCGCCGGCCGAGCGGCTGGCCCATGTCGAGAAGATCCTGGAAATCTACAAGCGCCGCGCCCCCGACATGGCCGCCGCCATCACCGCCGAGATGGGCGCGCCGCAGGACATGTCGCTGAACGACCAGACCACGGCCGGCAGCTATCACATCGAGACCTTCATCGAGGCCTTCAAGGGTTTCGAATTCATCCGCCCGCTGCGCCCGGACACCCCGACCAGCATGGTCGCATGGGAGCCGGTGGGCGTCGTCGGGCTGATCACACCCTGGAACTGGCCGATGAACCAGGTGACGCTGAAGGTGATCCCGGCGCTGCTGGCCGGCAATACCGTGGTGCTGAAGCCCAGCGAGATCGCGCCGCTGTCCTCGGTCGTCTTCACCGAGATCGTGGAGGAGGCCGGGCTGCCGCCGGGCGTCTACAACATGGTGAACGGCGACGGCGCGGGTGTGGGCACGCAGCTTTCGGTGCATCCCGACGTGGACATGATCAGCTTCACCGGCTCGACCCGCGCCGGCATCGCCATCACCAAGGCCGCGGCCGACACGGTCAAGAAGGTGGTGCTGGAACTGGGCGGCAAGGGCGCGAACCTGGTCTTTGCCGATGCCGACGAGAAGGCGGTGACGCGCGGGGCGCGGCATGTGTTTTACAACTCGGGGCAAAGCTGCAACGCGCCGACGCGGATGCTGGTCGAGCGGTCCTTCTACGAGACCGCCGTCGAGCAGGCCCGCAAGGTGGCCGAAGAGACCGCGGTGGCGAGCGCGCACCAGCCCGGCCGCCATATCGGCCCGGTGGTCAGCAAGCAGCAATGGGACAAGATCCAGGGCCTGATCCAGGCGGGCATCGACGAGGGCGCCCGGCTGGTCGCCGGCGGTCCCGGCCTGCCCGAGGGCGTCAATCGCGGCTATTTCGTGCGCCCGACGGTCTTTGCCGACGTCACCAACGACATGACCATCGCCCGGCAGGAGATCTTCGGCCCGGTCCTGTCGATCATCCCCTTCGACAGCGAGGAGGAGGCGGTCGGGATCGCCAACGACACCGTCTATGGCCTGACGAACTACGTCCAGACCCAGGACGGCGCCCGGCGCAACCGGCTGGCGCGCAAGCTGCGCGCCGGCATGGTCGAGATGAACGGGCAGTCGCGGGCCCGGGGCTCGGCCTTCGGCGGCGTGAAGGCCTCGGGGCGCGCGCGCGAGGGTGGCGTCTGGGGGCTGGAGGAGTTCATGGACAGCAAGCAGATCAGCGGCTGGGACCCGGAAGCCTGATCCCTTCGGGCGACCATCGGGGGCCGTCCCTTGGGCCGGCCCTTTTCCTTGCCGGGTGTTGCCGCTAGCATCCCGCCGCGAGAGGCGAGGGGGGGCATGCGATGAAGACGATCCTGATCACCGGCGGCGGCAGCGGCATCGGCCGGCTGACCGCCCGTCGGTTCCTTCAGGCCGGCTGGCGGGTCGGGCTGGTCGGCCGGCGCGAGGCGGCGCTGGCCGAGACCGCGGACGGCCATCCGCAGGCGCTGGTGCTGCCCTGCGACGTGACCGTGCCCGAGGCGGTCGATGCGGCCTTTGCCCGCGCCGCGGCCGAATGGGGCCGGCTGGACGTGCTGTTCAACAATGCCGGCGCCATCCTGATCTCGCGCCTGATCGACGAGATTTCCTGGGAAGAGTGGCAGGGCGTGGCGCGGGTGAACATCGACGGCATGTTCCTGTGTGCCCGCGCCGCTTTCCGGCAGATGCGCCGCCAGCAGCCGATGGGCGGGCGGATCATCAATAACGGCTCGATCGCGGCCGAGGCGCCGCGCCCCGGCTCGGTTCCCTATACGGTGTCGAAGCACGCGGTGACCGGGCTGACGCGCACGCTGGCGCTGGACGGGCGGCCCTATAACATCGCCTGCGGCCAGATCGACGCCGGCAATGCCGCGACCGAGATGATCTCGGCCGTGGGGACGGTGGGCGCGCCGCAGGCCGACGGCTCGATCAGGACCGAGCCGCTGATGGATGCCGCGACGGTGGCCGAGGCGGTGCTGCACATGGCCAGCCTGCCCGAGGGCGCCAACGTGCTGCACATGACGGTCATGGCGACCAACATGCCCTTCGTGGGGAGGGGCTGATGAACACGGTCCTGGCGGTCGGTCCCTATTCCGACAGCGATGCGGCGGCGCTGCGCGACGCGTTCGCGGCGGTGCAGGTTGCGGATCTGGCGGCGCTGCGCGACCTGCCGGCCGAGGAACGCGCCGGGGTCCGGGCCATGGCCTTTTGCGGGCACGAGGCGCTGGACGGCGCGGCGATGGACCTGCTGCCGGGGCTGGAGGTGATCGCGAATTACGGCGTCGGCTATGACGCCATCGATATCGACGCTGCCACGGCCCGCGGCATCGTGGTGACCAACACCCCCGATGTGCTGAACGACGACGTGGCTGATCTGGTGGTGGCGCTGCTGCTGGCCGAGGCGCGGCGGATCGTGCCGGCGGAAGCCTGGCTGCGCGCCGGGCATTGGGCCGAGGGCGGCGAGTTTCCGCTGGCGCGCAAGCTGACCGGGCGGCGCGTCGGCATCCTGGGCCTGGGCCGCATCGGGCGCGAGATCGCCGCGCGGCTGGCGGCGTTCAAATGCGAGATTCATTATTTCTCGCGCCAGCCGAAACAGGCGCCGGGATGGGTCTGGCACGACAGTCCGCTGGCCCTGGCTGAGGCGGTGCAGGACCTGGTGGTCTCGACCGTGGGCGGAGAGCAGACGCGGGGGCTGGTCGACGCCCAGGTGATCGCCGCGCTGGGGTCGGACGGGGTGATCGTGAACATCTCGCGCGGCTCGGTGATCGACGAGGAGGCGCTGATCGCCGCCCTGGAGCAAGGGCGGCTGCGCGGCGCCGGTCTGGACGTGTTCCGGGGCGAGCCGCGGGTCGATCCGCGGCTGGTGGCGCTGGGCAATGTGGTGCTGCTGCCGCATGTCGGCTCGGCCACCGTCGAGACTCGGGCGGCGATGGGCGCGTTGCAGCGGCAGAACCTGCGCGCGGTGCTGGAGGGCCGGCCTGCGGTCACGCCGGTCAACCGGCTTTGAACAAGCGAAAGGACGAGGGATGAAACTTTTGCGCTATGGCCCGGCGGGCCGGGAAAAACCGGGGCTGCTGGACGGCGAGGGCCGGATCCGCGACCTGTCGGCCCATGTCGCCGACATTGCCGGCGAGGCGCTGGGTCCCGAGGGGCTGGCGCGGATCGCGGCGCTGGACCTGGACGGGCTGCCCATCGTCTCGGGCCTGCCTCGGCTGGGGCCCTGCGTGGGCCAGGTGCCGAAATTCGTCGCCATCGGGCTGAACTATGCCGATCACGCCGCCGAGGCCGGGCTGCCGGTGCCGGCCGAGCCGGTGGTGTTCAACAAATGGACCAGCTGCATCAGCGGGCCGGACGACGACGTGCTGATCCCGCCCGGCGCGCAGAAGACCGACTGGGAGGTCGAGCTGGGCGTGGTCATCGGATCGCGCGCCAGCCAGGTTTCCGAGGCGGCGGCGCTGGAGCATGTCGCGGGCTATTGCGTGGTCAACGATGTCAGCGAGCGCGAATGGCAGGCCGAGCGCGGCGGCACTTGGGACAAGGGCAAGGGCTTCGACACCTTCGGGCCGATCGGCCCCTGGCTTGTCACCCGCGACGAGGTGCCCGACCCGCAGGCGCTGGAGCTGTGGCTGGAGGTGGACGGCCAGCGCCGCCAGCAGGGCTCGACCGCGACGATGATCTTCGGCGTGGCCGAGCTGGTCGCCTATTGCTCGCGGCTGATGACGCTGATGCCGGGGGATGTGATCACCACCGGCACGCCGCCCGGCGTGGGCATGGGCGCGCGGCCGCCAGTCTTCCTGAAGGGCGGCGAGGTGATGCGGCTGGGCATCGAGGGGCTGGGCGAGCAGCGCCAGAGGGTGCGGCGCAGCGACTGACGGCGCGGCCGCCGGAGTATTTGGGAAACGGTGAAACCGCCGCCGCGCCATTCCGGTCGCGGCGCGGCTGTCTTGGATATCCCGAGGTTGCGGGGGACCGGCGCCGGATGATGGGGTCTCGGCCGGGGCGGCGCCTTCAGGCTTCGGTGGCGAGCGTGTCGACGAGCGAATCGGTGCGGGTGAAGTAGTCGGGCGACAGCTGCAGCACGCCCTGCAGGTCCAGCAGCACCCGGCGCAGGTGCTGGCGGATCGCCCTCTCGGCCCGGTCGGCGTCCTGGGCGGCGATGGCCTCGGCCACGGCGTGATGCTGGGCCAGCATCGTGTCCCTGGGCGTCATCGCGGTCAGCAGGTGGCGGGCGCGGTCCAGGTGCATCTTGACCTGCTGCAGGTGGTTCCAGACCATGGCCTTGCCGGCGATCGCGGCCAAGGTGGCGTGGAATTCCTCGTCCAGCTGGGCCAGGGCGGCCGGGTCGGTTTCGGCTTCCTGCCGGGCGATCTGGGCAAAGAGCGCGCGATGATCCTGCGGCTGCGCCCGCGCCGCGGCCAGGCGCACGATGTCGGATTCGACCGATTCGCGGATGAAGCGGGTGCAAAGCACCCAGTCCATGTCGATGCGGGTAACGAAGGTGCCGCGCTGCGGCCGGACCTCCAGCAGGCCCTCGCCGGCCAGGCGGATGAAAGCCTCGCGCACCGGCTGGCGCGACAGCGTGTATTGGTCGGCGATCTCCTGTTCGGAGAGGCGGGTGCCGGGCGGCAGTTCGCCGCGGATGATGCGCTGGCGCAGCCGCGCGTGCAGCTGCGCCGCGAAGGGCGTCTGCGCCGGCGGGCCGGCGGCAAGGGGCTGGGTCGATGCGGGGTCCATGAATCCTCCCTGACCCGCATTAGTTCGGGATCTGACCTTGCGTCAACCTTGCGGGTCGCGGTGAAAGCTCATCGCCGTGGTCTGGCGGTAGAGCTGGCCCGGTTCGAGCCGCGCCGAGGGATAGTCGGCATGGTTGGGCGCATCCGGCCAGATCTGCGATTCCAGCGCGATGCCGGCATGGCGGCCATAGGGCCGCCCGCCCAGCCCGGCCGCGCCGGGGGCGAGATGGTCGGCGGCATAGACCTGCAGCCCCGGCTCGGTCGAGCGCAGGCCCATCGTCAGCCCGCCCGCCTGCAGCACGGCCACCTTGCGCGGTAAGGTCCGGCGCCCGGGCCCGACGCAAAGGTTGTGGTCGATGCGCGGCCCGTCCAGCCGCCCGCCCAGCATGACCGGGCTGCGGAAATCCAGATGCGTGCCCTGGACCGGGGCGGGGGCGCCCAGCGGGATCAGCTCTTCGTCCACCGGCAGGTAGGTCTCGGCCCGGATGGTCAGCCGGTGATCCGCGACCGTGTCCTTGCCGTCGAGGTTGAAATAGCTGTGCTGGGCGAAATTGCAGAAGGTGGCGTCGTCCGAGGTGGCCAGGATGGTCAGCATCAGAAGCGGGCCGGGCAGGATGGACCAGGTCGCCCGGATCAGCATGGCACCGGGAAAGCCCATATGCCCCGCCGGCAGGTAATCGGCCAGCGCCACCGAGCTTGCCTCGTGATCGGCCAGCATCCAGTTGCGCAGGCCGCAGCCGTCGCTGCCGCCATGCAGCATGTGGCGGCCGTCCTGGTTGCGGTCGAGTTGCAGCTCCTGCCCGTCGATCACGGCGCGGCCTTGCGCGATGCGGTTGGCGCAGCGCCCGACCACCGCACCGAAATAGCGGCCCTCGTCCAGATAGGGGTCGAGCCGGGGAAAGCCCAGCACCAGCGGATGTTCGACCCCGGCCAGCCGCAGGTCCTGCAACGAGGCGCCCAGCGTGATGACCGAGGCCGTCAGCCCATGGCCCGAGATCGTCGCCTGCATGACCGGCTGGCCGTCGGGAAGCGTGCCGAATTCCCGGACCGTCATGATCCGACCCGCGGTTCGGGACGGCCCGGGACGCCGGGGTCCAGAATCCAGGTGCGGCCGTCCTCGGGGCCGTGGCGGTTCTCGGCGGCGCTGGTCACGATCAGCTGCGCGAATCCGGGGCCGCCGAAAGCCGGGCAGCTGGGCTGGCTGGCGGGCAGGGTCAGGCGGCGAAGCAGGCGGCCGTCCGGCGCATGGCAGGCGACTGTGCCGCTGCCCCAGCGCGCGTTCCAGAACCGGCCCTGCGCGTCGGTAACGGCGCCGTCCGGGAACTGGTCGGTGCCGGTCAGGTCCAGAAAGACGCGGGGCTCGGCGCAGGGCCAGCCGCCTTCGTCCAGTTCCTGCGACCAGACGGTCTGGGCCGCGGTGTCGGCGAAATAGGCCAGATGGCCGTCGGGAGAAAAGCAGATCGCATTCGGGATGGACATGTTTCCCCGCAACAGGCGCAACTCTCCGCCAAGATAGCGATAAATCGCGCCCTTTCCAGCCCCTCCGTCGCGCGCCATGGTGCCGATCCAGAAGCCGCCGAAGGGATCGGCCCGCCCGTCGTTCGAGCGGTTGCCGGGCCGGTCGGCCTCCAGCGCGACCAGCCGCTCCTGCCGGCCGTCGCGCAGGTCGAAGCGGATCAGCGCCGTCTCGCTGGCGATCAGCAGGCGGTCGCGGTCGATCCAGCCGGCGGCCGAGACCATCTCGTCGAAGCGCCATTCCAGCCCGGCCCCGTTTTGCCGCGACAGCATCCTGCGGCCGAGGATGTCGAACCAGAAAGGCTGGGCGCGTAGCGGGTGCCAGAAGGCGCCTTCGCCCAACGCGCAGATGCGCGGATCGAAGACCCGTGCGCTCATGCGCAGGCCCGCAGCGCCGCCACGATCGCGCGCGCGCGGGCGGCGACCGTCTCGGGGGCGTCGCCGGGGCGATAAAGCGCGCTGCCGATGCCGAAGCCCTGCGCGCCGGCCTGCAGCCATTCGGCGAAATTTTCCGGGCCGGCGCCGCCGACGGCATAGACGGGCAGGTCTTGCGGCAGCACGGCGCGCAGCGCCTTCAGCATGCCCGGGCCGGCCTGGTCGGCGGGAAACAGCTTCAGCCCGGTGGCGCCGGCGGCGATGGCGGCAAAGCATTCCGTGGCGGTATAGACGCCGGGCCAGGATTCCAGGCCGCGCGCCCGCGTCTCGCGGATCACCGCCGGGTCGGCATTGGGAGAGACGATCATCCGCCCGCCGGCATCCTCGACCTGGGCGACCTGTTCCGCCGTCAGCACCGTTCCCGCGCCGATGGTCGCCTGTCCGGCCAGCGCGGTCGCCATCAGCCGGATGCTGTCCAGCGGCTGGGGCGAGTTCAGCGGCACCTCGATGCGGTCGATGCCGGCCTCGAGCAGCGCGCGGCCGACGGGCAGGGCCTCGGCCGGGGTCAGGCCGCGCAGGATGGCGATGATGGGCTCGGTCATGTGTCCTCCGGCAGATCGCGGCTGGCGGCGGCAAGGCCGGCAAGGACCAGCGCCGCCCCGTCCTTGTGGCATGCCTGCGCGCCCGCGGCCAGCAGCAGGGCCTCGTAACGCCGCGCCAGATCCGGCGCGCCGACGATCACGGTCGGGCCATTCCGCCAGAAGCCGCGCGCGGCGGCGAGCTCGGCGCCGATCAGCAGGCCCGAGAGCCGCCCGGCCGCCCGTTCCGGCGCCAGATCCCGCAGCAGCGCGGCGGCGCGCAGGGCGAAAAGGCCCGATGGTGCGGCATGGGGATCGGCCAGCGCCTCGGCCCCGGCCTCGGCCAGGGCATCCGGGTCGGGCCGCGCCGCGCCGATGGTCAGCCGCAGCACCGACTGCCCGGCGAGCAGCGAGAAGAGCTCTCCGGTCAGGAAGGTGCGGAAGCCTTCCACCCGGTCCCGCGCCAGCCGGACCCATTTGCTATGCGTGCCGGGCAGGCAGAGCGAGCCCTCGAAACCGGGGTTTTCGGCCAGGAAGCCGGCGATCTGGGTTTCCTCGCCGCGCATGACGTCCGGCGGCTCGGCCTGCGACAGGCCGGGCAGGATGCGGACATCCAGCCGCGGGTCGCGGGCCGGGGCGCGGATGGCGCGGCGCGGGTCGAGCGGCGGGCAGGGGGCGGCCCGGTATTCGGCCTCGGCCCAGCCGCCGCGGGCGCCGACCATGCCGCAGGCGACGACGCGCATCCGGCCCGCCGCGGGCAGCCAGTCGCCGATCAGGTCGAGCAGCGCCGGCTCGAACCGGGCCGGGCTCAGCCCGCCCATGCCGCGATCCGAGGCGCGGGCGTCCAGCGGCTGCGCGCCGCGCATGGCCCAGGCGCGCAGCCTTGTCGTGCCCCAGTCGACGGCGATCCAGTCGATGGCGGATCGTTCGGGCGTCACGACTTGCTCTTGTTCGAGACGTCGAAGATCACCGCGGCCATCAGAACCAGCCCCTTGATGACCTGCTGATAGTCGATGCCGATGCCCAGGATCGACATGCCGTTGTTCATCACCCCCATGATGAAGGCGCCGACCACCGCGCCGATCACCGTGCCGACGCCGCCCGCCATCGAGGCGCCGCCGATGAACACCGCCGCGATCACGTCCAGCTCGAACCCGACGCCGGCCTTGGGCGTGGCCGAGTTCAGCCGGGCCGAGACCACGATCCCCGCCAGCGCCGCCAGCATGCCCATGTTCATGAAGGTCAGGAACACCACCCGCTCGGCATTGATGCCCGAGAGCTTGGCGGCCTTGGCATTGCCGCCGATGGCATAGATGCGCCGGCCCAGCGTCGTGCGCTCGGAGACGAAGGCGTAAAGCGCCACCAGCACCGCCATGACGATGAAGACGTTGGGCAGGCCGCGGAAATTCGCCAGGACCCAGCTCATCCAGACCAGGGCCAGGAAGATCAGCGCGTTCTTGGCGGCGAAGAAGGCGAAGGGCTCGTCGGCGATGCCCACCGCCTCCTCGCGCTTGCGGCCGCGGATCTGCAGCCACAGGATCACCAGCGCCGCGCCCCAGCCCAGGATCAGGGACAGGGTGTTGGGCTTGTCCGGCCCGAACAGGTCCGGGATGAAGCCCGAGGCGATCATCTGGAAGCCGCGCGGGAAGGGGCCGATCGACTGGCCCTGCAGGATCCACATGGTCAGGCCGCGGAACACCAGCATCCCGGCCAGGGTGACGATGAAGCTGGGGATCTTCCAATAGGCGATCCAGTAGCCCTGGATGCCGCCGATGATCGCGCCGGCCGCCAGGCTCAGCACCACCACCACCGGGATCGGCAGGCCCATGCGCACCACCATCAGCGCCGCCAGCGCGCCGACGAAGGCCGCGACCGAGCCGACCGACAGGTCGATATGGCCCGAGACGATGACCAGGAGCATGCCGACCGCCATGATGACGATATGGCTGTTCTGCAGGAACAGGTTGGTCAGGTTCACCGGCCGGAACAGGATGCCGCCGGTCACCACCTGGAAGAAGGCCATGATGATGATCAGCGCGAAGAGGATGCCGTATTCGCGAATGTTGCGGCGGATGAAGCCGAAGGTGTCGCCGCGGCGTTCGGTGGTGGTGTCAGACATGGGCGGCCTCTGCCTCGATTTCCTCGGGGGTGACGGTTTCGTCGGTCAGGTCGTGGCCCGAGCGGATGATGACCTGCATGATGCGCTCCTGCGTGGCCTCGGCCGTCGGCATCTCGCCGACCAGCCGGCCTTCGTTCATCACCAGGATGCGGTCGGTGATGCCCAGAAGCTCGGGCATTTCCGAGGAGATCACGATGATCGACTTTCCGGCGGCGGCGAGGTCGCGGATGATGGTATAGATCTCGTATTTCGCGCCGACGTCGATGCCGCGCGTCGGCTCGTCCAGGATCAGGATCTCGGGCTCGGCGAACAGCCATTTCGCCAGCACCACCTTCTGCTGGTTGCCGCCCGAGAGGTTGACGGTCTTCTGCTCGACCGAGGGCGAGCGGATGTTGATGCGGCTCCGGTAATCGCGCGCCACCGCCCCCTCGCGCGCGCGGTCCACCACGCCGCGGGTCGAGATGCCGGCCAGGTTCGCCAGCGGGATGTTGCGGCGGATCGTGTCCTCAAGCACCAGGCCCAGCGACTTGCGGTCCTCGGTCACATAGGCCAGCCCGGCCTTGATGGCGCGCGGCACGGTGGAGAGGTCGACCGGCTTGCCGTGGATGCTGACCGAGCCGGACTTCCAGTCGCCCATCGAGCGGCCGAACAGGCTCATCGCCAGTTCGGTGCGGCCGGCGCCCATCAGCCCGGCGATGCCCAGCACCTCGCCGCGCCGCAGCTCGAAACTGGCGCGGTTGACCAGAAGCCGTCCCTCGCGCGCCGGGTCGGCGACGGTCCAGTCCCTGACCTGCATCACCACCTCGCCGACCCTGGGCTCGCGCGGGGGATAGCGGTCGTTCATCGCGCGGCCGACCATGTCGCGGATGATGCGCGATTCCTCGACCATGCCGTCGTGGTGGGCCACGGTGGCGCCGTCGCGCAGCACGGTGATGCTGTCGCAGACCTGGCTGATTTCATTGAGCTTGTGCGAGATCAGGATCGCGGTCATGCCCCGGTCACGGAAACCGGCGAGCAGGCGCAGAAGCGCGTCGCTGTCGTTTTCGTTCAGGGACGAGGTCGGCTCGTCCAGGATCAGCAGGTCGACCTTTTTCGACAGCGCCTTGGCGATCTCGATCAGCTGCTGCTTGCCCATGCCAAGCTCGCCGACGCGGGTCTCGGGGCTTTCGCGCAGGCCGACCTGGGCCAGCAGTTCGGCGGTGCGGCGGTTGGTCTCGCGCCGGTCGATGACGCCGCGGGTCGCGATCTCGTTGCCCAGGAAGATGTTTTCGGCGATGGACATCTGCGGCACCAGCGCCAGCTCCTGATGGATGATGACGATGCCGCGGTCCTCGCTGTCCTTGATGTCGCGGAAGGCCATGGGCTGGCCGTCATAGAGGATTTCGCCCTGATAGCTGCCATGCGGATAGACCCCCGACAGCACTTTCATCAGCGTGGACTTGCCGGCGCCGTTCTCGCCCACCAGGGCGCGGATCTCGCCGCGCCGCACGGTCATGTTGACATTGTCGAGTGCCTTGACCCCGGGGAATTCCTTGGTGATCCCCCGCATTTCCAGAATGGCGTCCATCCCGGTCCCCCTTCTTAGGAAGCGCGCCGCCGGGCGGACCGGCGGCGCGCGCCAGGATCACTTGAGCTGGTCTTCGGTATAGTAGCCCGAGCCGACCAGAACCTCTTGCAGGTTTTTCTCGGTGACTGCGACGGGTTCCAGAAGGTAGCTGGGCACCACCTTGACGCCGTTGTCATAGCTTTCGGTGTCGTTCACCTCGGGCTCCTCGCCCTTCATCATCGCATCGACCATGCCGACGGTGACCTTGGCGAGTTCGCGGGTGTCCTTGAAGATGGTCGAATACTGCTCGCCCGCCAGGATCGACTTGACCGACTGCACCTCGGCGTCCTGGCCGGTGACGATGGGCATGGCCAGATCGCCCGAGCCGTAGCCGACGCCCTTCAGCGACGACAGGATACCGATGGACAGCCCGTCATAGGGCGACAGCACCCCGTTCACCTGCTTGTCGGTGTAGTTGGCCGACAGGATGTTGTCCATGCGCGCCTGGGCGGTGGCCGGATCCCAGCGCAGCGTGCCGACCTTGTCCATGCCCATCTGGCCCGAGGGGATCACCACCGAGCCGTCGTCGATCAGCGGCTGGATCACCGACATGGCGCCGTCGTAGAAGAAATAGGCGTTGTTGTCGTCGGGGCTGCCGCCGAACAGCTCGACGTTCCAGGGCTTCACCTCCGGGAAGCGTTCCTTCAGCCCCTCGACCAGGGTGGTGGCCTGCTCGACCCCGACCTTGAAATTGTCGAAGGTGGCGTAATAGTCGATATCGGGCGTGTCGCGGATCAGCCGGTCATAGGCGATGACCTTGATGTCGGCGGCTTTCGCATTGGCCAGGGCGTTGGACAGCGTGGTGCCGTCGATGGCGGCGATCACCAGCACGTCGACGCCCTTGGTGATCATGTTCTCGATCTGCGCCAGCTGGTTCGGGATGTCGTCGTCGGCATATTGCAGGTCGGTCTGGTAGCCCGCGTCCTGGAACTGCTTGACCATGTTGTTGCCGTCGTCGATCCAGCGCGCCGAGGTCTTGGTCGGCATCGAGATCCCGACCGTGCCCTCGGCCGCGGCGAGGCCGGGCAGCGAAAGCGTCGCCGCCGAGGCCAGAGCCAGGGCGTATTTCCTGAGGTTCGGCATGTTTCCTCCCTGTCGTCATTGTCCGGGTGGCGGCCGCCTCGACAGCCATGATCCAGCCGGTAGCTCCCCTTCGCGCGGGGCGCGGGATACGCGGTTCCGTCCGGCGATCCGCGCCATGGCGGCGGTCGCGATCCGCCTGCCTGACCGAGAGGCTAGACCCCGCCAATATGTCCGTCAATCATGCAGAAAGGCGGTTTGCATACCGGAATTGATATGATGGTTTGCGCCAACATACCGGAAGGGGGGTACCTTGCGGCCCGGCCGAGCGGATCAGGCGTCGGCATAAAGGTCGGACCAGTCGGGATGGCGCTGGAACTGGGCGCGCACATAGCTGCAGGCCGGCACGATCAGCACGCCGCGCGCCCGCGCATCCGCGACCAGGCGCTGGACCATGGCCGCGGCGGCGCCGCTGCCGCGCATGGCGTCGGGGGCATAGGTGTGGTCGGCGACGATGATGCCGGGGCCGCCGGCATGCCAGGTCAGCTCGGCCTCGCCCTCGATCCCGGGCAGGGTGGCGACATAGCGGCCCGAGCTGCCGTAATCCTCATGCGCAACATGAATGGTCGGTTGCACCATGGTTTCCTCCGTGGCTTCGCTGCCATAACGCATGAAGCGGCCGATCCGGTCCATCCCGCCGCCGATGCGACGCTGCGGCCGAAGCGGTTGGGTGCGGCTAGCGCGGCCGGGCGGGGCGCGGCTTGCGCCCTGCATGATGCGGATCGGGGTCAAGCGTCAGGGCCCGGCACAGTTCGGGCGAGAACGGGCCGGCGATGCGCTCCAGTTCGGCGATATCGACCTCGATCCCGCCCATGCCGTCCTTGACCGCGCGCAGCCCGGTGCGGTGCCAGCGCCCGCCCAGCCGCCGCTCGATCTCGAGGCAGTTCGAGCCGGAATCGAGCGGCAGGCGCAGATGCCGATCAAGGCGCAGATAGAGCGGCGCGGCGGTTGTCGTGCCGCTGCGCGTCCGGCCTCCGACCAGGCGCAGGCCGCGATCGGCCTGGGGCCTGGCGTGCAGCGGCGGCTCGCCCAGCCCGATGGCCAGTTCGTCGAGCATGCGCCGCGAGATATAGCCGGGGATCGGGTCCAGCTCGGCGATGGCGGCGTTGATCGCCGGGCCAAGTCCTCCGGTCTGCAGCTCGGCGATCCGGGTCGAGCTGACCAGCACCGCTGCCAGCGCCGCCGAGGCGCGGGCCTCGGCATCGCCGGCCTGACCGGCGGGCGGGCCCGTGGCGATCAGCCCCTCGCCGCCGCCGACAGTGGGCGCCAGCCCGGTCTGGATCATCTCGCGCATGACGTCCTCAAGCCGGCTGAGCCGCTCGATCGCCTCGTCCATCGCGGCGCGGACCTCGTCCAGGCGCCGGGCACCCTCGGCCACGGGGCGGAGCCGGGAGACTCTGCCATTGCAGGGGCTGTTCGTCCCCGTGCTGCCAGCCGACTTCGTCATCCCGTTGAATCGCCAGTTTGACCGCGTGTTGGCGGCGATCCTATGCCCGCAAATCGTCCTTGGCCATAGAGTGATGCCGGGACCTGCGGCGGCCCGCTCAGGCGCGCTCGGAATATTCGAAAAGCTCGGTATTGACGACGATATCCTCGTCCGCGCCGACGAAGGGCGGGATCATGATGCGCAGCCCGTTGTCGAGGATCGCCGGCTTGAAGCTTTTCGCGGCGGTCTGGCCGTTCAGCACCGGCTCGGTCTCGGCCACGCGGCAGACCACCTTCTGCGGCAGGCGCAGGGATAGCGCCTCGTCGCCGTAATATTCCACCGCCGCGACCATGCCGTCCTGCAGGAAGGGGCGGCGGTCGCCCAGCAGGTCGGCGTCCAGCTCGGTCTGCTCGAAGGTCTCGCTGTCCATGAACACCAGCTTGCCGTCGGATTCATACAGGAATTGCTGGTCCTTGGTTTCCAGATGGACGTGGTCGACCTTGTCCTCTGAGCGGAAGCGTTCATTCAGCTTGCGCCCGTCGCGCAGGTTCTTCAGCTCGACCTGGGCGAAGGCGCCGCCCTTGCCGGGCTTGACATGGTTCACCTTGACCGCCGCCCAGAGACCGCCGTCATGGTCCAGCACGAAGCCGGGCTTGATTTCATTGCCATTGATCTTGGCCATTCGGAATTGCCTTGAAAGGATTGGGGAATGCGCGGCGGCCCAGGGGGTTGAACCGCGATTGCCCGGACCTATATCCACTGCCGTGCCTCGTGGCAACCGAAAGGCGGTTTGCGCGTTGTCAAGGGCGCCCGGGCCTTTCCGCATGTCGCAAGATCGTTGCTTTTGGCGATTATTACGCGTATCTGCCGGGGCTTGCACGGCGTGCATGGCGGTCATGCGGCTGGAGGCATACCGAATCACGGCCCGGATCGGCTAAGCCGGCCAGCACCGCCTATGAGGCAAAATGATGCAGCAACCTTGGCATGGGTCAAGGTGCGGGGGCACCGCAAGAAAAACAGGATAATGATGATGCGCGATTTCGTGGATGGCTCGGCTTTCAACTTTGAACAGGGACAGCGGGCCCGCAAGCTTTTTGCTGCCGTTGTGCTGGCTGCGCTGGACGATGCGATCGCCGATGACAAAAAATACGGCAACGGGCCCGATCAGATTGCACGTTGGGCACGCTCGCGCGATGGGCGCGAGGTTCTGTCCTGCGCCGGCATCGACCCGAACGAGCGCGTCGTGAAAGGGCTGATGGAATTCGTGGCCAAGGGCGTGCGCACCTCGGTCGCGCTGTCGCGCGAGGAAAGCGAGCGCCGCCACGCCGCGGAAGAGGCCGACGCGGCGTAACCGTCCCCGTCGCGCGCTGCATGGGCCGTCCCGCGGGGCGGCCTTTTTCGTTACTGAAACAGATACAGCGCCAGCGGCGCGATGATCGAGGTCAGCACCGCGTTCAGCCCCATGCCGATCCCGGCGAAGGCGCCGGCGGTCTCGTTCACCTGAAAGGCGCGGGCGGTGCCGATGCCATGCGCGGCCACGCCCAGCGAAAAGCCGCGCGCCCGCCAGTCGCGGATCCCCAGGGCATTCAGCAGCGGCGTGGCGATGATGGCGCCGAAGATGCCCGTGACCAGCACCAGGACGGCGGTGATCGTCGGCTCTCCGCCCAGCCCCTCGGCGATGCCGATGGCCACGGGCGCGGTGGTGGATTTCGGCGCCAGGCTGGCCAGCATCATCTCGGACAGCCCGAAAGCCTTGCCGATGGCCAGGGCCGAGACCACCGCCGTCACCGACCCCGCCAGCAGCGCCGCGACCAGCGGCAGGGCCGCCTTCCTGACCCGGCGCAGGTTGTCGTAAAGCGGCATTCCCAACGCCACCGTGGCCGGGCCCAGCATGAAATGCACGAATTGCGCGCCCTCGAAATAGGTCCGGTAGCTGGTGCCGGTCAGCCCCAGCACGCAGGCCAGCAGGATCACCGCGCACAGCACCGGATTGGCCCAGCTTTGCCGGCCCATGGCGCGGAAGAAGCTGTCGCCCAGCCAATAGGCGATCAGCGTCGCCGTCAGCCACAGCAGCGGGCCCTGGGTCAGATAGCTCCAGATCAGCGCCGCGTCGGTCATTCCTCGGCCCCGCCCGTCCAGCGCACCACGGCGCGGAACACCAGCGCCCCCGCGGCGACGGCCAGCGCGGTCGAGACGGTCAGCGCCAGCGCCACCGCCAGCCCGTCGCTGCGGAACTGGCCCAGATGCGCCACCACGCCGACGCCCGCCGGCACGAAGAACAGCGACAGATGGCCCAGGATGCCGGTGACCACCGGGCGCAGCATCTCGGCCAGCGCCGGGCGCAGGCTGCAGGACAGCACCAGCAGCAGCAACCCCAGCACCGGGCCGGGCAGCAGCAGGCCCAGGCTGCGGGTGGCAACCTCGCCGATGAGCTGGAAGACCAGGATGATGGCAAGCGCGGGAATCATGCCGGCCAGATTAGCAGCGTATTTCTTGTGGTGAACCCTCAAATCTTGTGGATAACCGCCGAGAGCCCGCCATATCTGGGGGTTTGTGTTGACTTGGGACCCGGGATCGCCAAGAATCCCCGGCATCTGGACCTTCTTCGTGGACCCTTCGCATTGCGTTTCGACCGCCTGCGCCTCAATGGTTTCAAGAGCTTCGTGGACCCGACCGATCTGGTCATCCACGAGGGCCTGACCGGCGTGGTCGGCCCGAATGGCTGCGGCAAGTCGAACCTGCTGGAGGCGCTGCGCTGGGTCATGGGCGAAAACCGGCCCACCGCCATGCGCGGCGAGGGGATGGAGGACGTGATCTTTGCCGGCACCGCCCGGCGCTCCGCCCGCGCCCATGCCGAGGTCACGCTGACCATCGACAACAAGCAGCGCCTTGCCCCCGCCGGGCTGAACGACGCCGACACGCTGGACATCACCCGCCGCATCACCCGCGACGCCGGTTCGGCCTATCGCATCAACGGGAAAGAGGTGCGGGCGCGCGACGTGCAGATGCTGTTCGCGGATGCCTCGACCGGGGCGCATTCGCCGGCGCTGGTGCGGCAGGGACAGATTTCCGAGCTGATCAACGCCAAGCCCAAGGCGCGCCGCCGGGTGCTGGAGGAGGCGGCGGGGATTTCCGGCCTCTACCAGCGCCGGCACGAGGCCGAGCTGAAGCTGAACGCGGCCGAGGCGAACCTGACCCGCGTCGACGACACGCTGGACCAGCTGTCCACCCAGGCCGCCAGCCTGGCCCGGCAGGCCCGCGCCGCCGCGCGCTATCGCGAGATCGGCGCCGCCCTGCGCCGGGCCGAGGGCGTGCTGCTTTATCGCCGCTGGGCCGAGGCCGAGCAGGCCAAGGCCGGGACGGCCGAGGCCTTGCGGGCCGCGATCCGCGCCGCCACTGATGCCGAGGCCCAGGCCCGCCGCGCCATCGCCGCCCGCGAGGCGGCCGAGGCGAAGCTGCCGCCGCTGCGCGAGGAAGAACAGGTCGCGAGCGCCATCCTGTCCCGCGCCACCGTCGAGCGCGAGGCGCTGGACGAGGCCGAGGCCCGCGCCGCCCAGGCGATCCAGACGCTTCTGGCGCGCATCGCCCAGCTCGACCGCGACATCGAGCGGGAATCGGCGCTGAACCGCGACGCCGGCGAGGTGATCGCGCGGCTGGAATGGGAAAGGCGCGAGCTGGAAAAGGCCGGGCAGGGCCATGACGAACGGCTGGAGGCCGCCGGCACCGCCGCCGAGGAAGCCGCCGAGGCGCTGCGCGAGGTCGAGGCCAAGCTGGCCGAGCTGACCGATGAATCAGCCCGCCTCGCCGCCCGTCACCAATCCGCCGAGCGGCTGGTCCACGACCTGCGGCAGATGCAGGACCGCGCCATCCGTGCCGCCGCCGAGGCCGAGGCGGCCGCCGCCCGCGCCGCCGAGGCTGGCACCGAGGCCGCGAGCGCCCGCGAAGCCGCCGAGGCGGCGCAGGAGGAAGCCCGCGAGCGCGTCGAGCAGACCGAGGAGGCGCTGGCCGCGGCCGAGGAGGCCCGCGCCGCGCTGGAGGCCGAGGAATCCGCTGCCCGCTCGGCCCGCGCCGAGGCCGAGGGCGAGGTCTCGGCGCTGAATGCCGAGATGGCGGCGCTGAAGCGTCTGGTGGAACGCGGCAATAGCGGCGGCTCGATCCTGGATCTGGTGCGCGTGGCGCGCGGCTACGAGACCGCCTTCGGCGCGGCGCTGGGCGACGACCTGGGCGTGGGGCTGGCCGAGGACGGCTCGGGCTGGCACCGGCTGCCGGGCTATGACGCGCCGCAGCCGCTGCCGGCGGACGCCGAGCCGCTGGCGCCGCATGTGGACGGCCCCGAGGCGCTGGCGCGGCGGCTGTCGCAGGTCGGGCTGGTCGCGGATGCGGAAATGGGTGCGGCGATGCAACCCGCGCTCGCCCCCGGCCAGCGGCTGGTGACGCGGGACGGAGACCTGTTCCGCTGGGACGGCATGCGGGTGATGGCGGGCGAGGCGGCCTCCTCGGCCGCGCTGCATCTGCAAAAGGTCAACCAGCTGGCCGAGCTGACCGAGCATGTCGAGACCGCGCAGGCCCGCGCCGAGGATGCGCAGGCCGCGCATCAGGCGCTGCGCGACCGCCACCTGGCCGCGACCGAGGCCGAGAAGCGCGCCCGCGATGCCCGGCGCGAGGCCGAGCGTGGGCTGTCGGATGCCGTGCGCGCCGTCACCCGCGCCGAATCCGAGCTGTCCATGGCGCAAAGCCGCGCCGAATCGGCCCGCGCCGAACTGGCCCGGCATCGCGAGGATGCGCTGGACGCCCGCGCCCGGCTGGCCGAGGCCGAGCGGGCGCTGGCCGAACTGCCCGATCGCGGCGCCGCGGCCTCGGCGCTGGACCATGCCCGCATGGGCGTCGAGGCGGCGCGCATCGCCACCCTGACCCGGCGCGGCGCGCTGGACGAGCTGCGGCGCGAGGCGAATGCCCGCACCAAGCGCCTGCAAGAGATCGCCAAGGAGGAATCCGGCTGGCGGCTGCGGCTGGATCAGGCCGGCACCCGTGCCGCCGAACTCGCCGCCCGTCGCGACCAGGCCGCGGCCGATCTGGAGGAGGCCGAGGCCCAGCCCGAGATCCTCGCCGAGCGCCGCGAGGTGCTGACCGAGGCCGAGGCGCAGGCCGCTGCCCGGCTGGCCCGCGCCCGCGATGCGCTGTCCGCCGCCGACCAGGCGCTGCGCCTTGCCGCCGAGGCCGAGCGCGAGGCCGAGCGCGCCGCATCCGACGCGCGCGAGAGCCGCGCCGCGCGCGAGGCCCGCGCCGAGGCCGCCATCGAGGCCGAAGCCGCCGCCCGCCTGCGCATCCATGAGGAGCTTGAGGCCACGCCCGAGGCGCTGCTGGAATTCCTGGGCGAGGTCGAGGAGATCGCTGCCGAGGCGCTGGAGGAGCAGATCGCCCGGCTGCGCCATGGCCGTGACGCGCTGGGGGCCGTGAACCTGCGCGCCGAGGAGGACAAGCGCGAGCTGGAGACCGAGCGCGACCGGCTGGGCGCCGAGAAAGAGGACCTGACCGAGGCGATCCGCAAGCTGCGCCAGGGCATCGGCAGCCTGAACCGCGAGGGGCGCGAGCGGCTGCTCTCGGCCTTCGACACGGTGAACGCCAATTTCACCACCCTGTTCACGCATCTGTTCGGCGGCGGCGAGGCGCGGCTGGTGCTGGTCGAATCCGACGACCCGCTGGAGGCGGGGCTGGAGATCATGTGCCAGCCGCCGGGGAAAAAGCTCAGCACCCTCAGCCTGCTCTCGGGCGGCGAGCAGACGCTGACGGCGCTGGCGCTGATCTTCGCGGTCTTCCTGGCCAACCCCGCGCCGATCTGCGTGCTGGACGAGGTGGACGCGCCGCTGGACGACGCCAACGTCACCCGATTCTGCGACCTGATGGATGAGATGACGCGGCGCACCGACACCCGCTTCCTTGTGATCACCCACCACGCCGTCACCATGTCGCGCATGGACCGGCTGTTCGGCGTGACCATGGTCGAGCAGGGGGTCAGCCAGCTGGTCAGCGTCGACCTGAAGCGCGCAGAAGCTCTGGTGGCCTGACGCGCGACGCGGTAATCAGCGCGCGATTCCGTGACGGAGAAGATGATGCGAACCCTGGTTCCCCTTGTGCTGGCGGCGCTGATGCAGGCGCCCGCCGCGCAAGCGCAGGTCGTGGGCGACCCCGAGGCGATCCTGCTGATGATGCAGGATTTCGGCCTGCCCGCGACGCTTTCGACCGATGCGGTGGGCGACCCGCTGATCGAAAGCCGCATCGACGGCACCAGGTTCTCGGTCTATTTCTACCATTGCGAAAAGCTCTGCGACGCGATCCAGTTCTCGGCCGGCTTCGATCTGGACGAGCCGATGTCCGAGGCGATGGCCAATCGCTGGAACCGAGAAAAGCGTTTCGGCAAGGTCTATCTGGACGAGACCGGCGACCCTTTCGTGGAAATGGATATCGGGGTTGCGGAGGACGGCATCGGACGCAAGAATTTCGACGATGCGCTGGACACCTGGCGCATCGTGCTGAGCGATTTCCGCGACTTCATCGACTGGTAGGAGGATAGCATGTCCATCGAGACGAAACTGGCAGAGCTGGGGATCACGCTGCCCGACGCGCCGGCCCCGGCGGCGAATTACGTGCCCTATGTGATCACGGGCAACCTGCTGTTCGTTTCGGGCCAGATCAGCCCGGCCAAGGGCCGCCTGGGCGCCGACCTGGCGGTCGAGGAGGGGGCCGAGGCGGCGCGCGGCTGCGGCCTGGCGCTCTTGGCGCAGGCGCGGGCGGCGCTGGGGTCGCTGGACCGGGTGGTGCGGGTGGTCAAGCTGACCGGCTTCGTCAACTCGACGGCCGAATTCACCGACCAGCCCGAGGTGATCAACGGCTGTTCGAACCTGATGGTCGAGGTCTTCGGCGACAGGGGCCGCCATGCCCGCGCCGCCGTCTCGGCCCCGGCCCTGCCGCGCGGCGTCGCGGTCGAGGTCGAGGCGATCTTCGAGTTCGCCTGATGGGCCTTCACCCGGATTTCCTGCGCCTGCCCGTCGCCCATCGCGGGCTGCACGGGCCGGGCGTGCCGGAAAACAGCATGGCGGCGTTCCGCGCCGCCATCGCCGCCGGCTATGGCATCGAATGCGACATCCAGCGCGCCTCGGACGGCACCGCGCTGGTGTTTCACGACGACGACCTGCCGCGCCTGACCGGGGCCGAGGGGCTGGTCAGCGCCCTGGGCATCGACGCGCTGTCCATGCTGCGCATCATGGGCACCGAGGAGCATATCCCGACGCTGGCCGAACTGCTGGACGAGGTCGCGGGCCGGGTGCCGCTGCTGATCGAGATCAAGGACCAGAGCCTGCGTTCCTCGGCCGAGGTGGGCGATCTGCAGGCCGAGGTGGCGCGGCTGCTTTCCGGCTATGACGGGCCGGTCGCGGTCATGTCCTTCAACCCGCATGCGGCGGCGGCCTTCCATGCCGCGGCGCCCGGGGTGACGGTGGGGCTGACCACCTGCGGCTACGAGGCCGGGGACTGGCCGATGCTGGACGACGCCACGCGCGCGCATCTGGCGGCCATCGCCGATTTCGACCGGGTGGGGGCCAGCTTCATCTCGCATGACCGCAGGGATCTGGGCAATCCGGCGGTGGCGGCGCTGAAGGCGCGCGGCGTGCCGGTGCTGTGCTGGACCGTGCGCTCGGCCGCCGCCGAGGCCGAGGCGCGCCGCGTCGCCGACAATATCACATTCGAGCATTACCTGCCCGCCAAGCCCTGACAATCGCCGCGCCCGCGCCTATGTTTCCCGCCATGAGCGAGCTTGCCGTTTCCGTCCTGCCTGCGATTTCCGGGATCGACGCCGCCGAATGGGACGGCTGCGGGGCGGACGCCAACCCTTTCACCACACATCGCTTCCTGTCGGCGCTGGAGGAATCCGGCTCGGTCGGCGAAGAGACCGGCTGGCACCCGAGCCATCTGGTCGCCTGGCTGGACGGCGCGGTGGCGGGCGTCGCGCCTTGCTATGTCAAGACCCACAGCCAGGGCGAATATATCTTCGACCACGGCTGGGCGCAGGCCTATGAGCGGGCGGGCGGGCGCTATTACCCCAAGCTGCAATGCGCCGTGCCCTTCACCCCGGTCACCGGGCCGCGGCTGATCGCGCCCAGCCCGGCGGTGCAGCGCGGACTGCTGGCGGCCATGGCGCAATTCGCGCAGCAATCGGGCCTGTCGGGCGCGCATGTGACCTTCTGCAGCGAGGCCGAGGCCGAGCTGGGCGAGGCTGCCGGCTTCCTGCCCCGCGCCAGCGAGCAGTTCCACTGGCTGAACCAGGGCTATGCGACCTATGACGACTTCCTGGCGCAGCTGTCCTCGCGCAAGCGCAAGGCCCTCCGCAAGGAACGCGAGCGGGCGCAGGCTTTCGGCGGCAGCATCCGCAGCCTGACCGGGGACCAGATCCGGCCCGGGCATTGGGACGCCTTCTGGCGCTTCTATCAGGATACCGGCGGGCGCAAATGGGGCCGGCCCTACCTGACCCGCGCCTTCTTCGACATCCTGCACCACACCATGCGCGACGATTGCCTGCTGGTCCTGGCCGAGCGCGAGGGCCGGCCCATCGCCGGGGCGCTGAACCTGATCGGGCGGGATGCGCTTTACGGCCGCTATTGGGGCTGCGTCGAGGACCACCCCTTCCTGCATTTCGAACTGTGCTATCATCAGGCCATCGACTGGGCCATCGCCCATGGCCTGTCCCGCGTCGAGGCCGGGGCGCAGGGCGAGCACAAGCTGGCGCGCGGCTACATGCCCAGCCAGACCCATTCGCTGCATTGGGTGGCGGACCCGGGCTTCAGGAAGGCCATCGCCGACTACCTGCGGCGCGAGCGTCAGGCGGTCGGCCAGGAGATGGCCTTCATGGCCGAGATGGGCCCGTTCCGGCGCGGCTAGGACCGCTTGACCAGCCGGAACGCGGCCGAGGCGCCCCAGCCCGCCGCCACCGCGATGGCCAGCGACATGATGCCGTAGATGAAGGGCTGTCCCAGCGCCAGGCGATAGAGCCAGCGTTCCAGCCCGACCTTGCGCACCTCGATCGGGGCGCGGAAGGTGTCGATGACCTTGCCGTCGCGCAGCAGGAAGATGCGGGTGCTGTAATAGCCCTCGATCAGGTTGGCGGGCAGGCGGACATCGGCGCGGAACAGCGTCTGCTCGGCCAGCCGCACGGCGCCGTCGTCCTGGCGATACAGGTCGGCGGCGCGGCGCAGGCGGATCAGCGCCTCGGTATAGGGCACGGCGTCCTCGACCTCCATCGGCCCGGCAAAGGCCCGCATCGCCAGCGGGATCGAGACGCGGTAGCGCTGGTCCTCCTCGGGGGTCAGGATCAGGTGCAGCGGACGGGTCGAGGCCACGACATAGAAGCTGGGCGCCGAGCCGATGCTGACCCGGCCGGTGTTGATCCAGATCCCCAGCCGGCGCTCCTTGTGCCGCACGGTCAGGGCCTGGGACGGCCCCTCGACCACGACGATCACGTCCAGCGGTTCGCCCTGCGGAATGCGGGATTCGCGCTTGATGGCGCCGTAGATGATGATCTCGGAGCCGTCGAAGCTGGTGGTGATGTCCACGTCGTCGCGCGACAGGCCGGCGACGATCTGCTCGGACGGCAGAGCAGGGGACGGCAGAGCAGGGGAGGGCAGGGCAGGGGGCGGCTGCTGCGCGGCCAGCGGCAGGGCCAGCAGCATCAGGGCCAGCAGCGGGGCAAGCGCGCGTCTCATCGCAGGATCCCCGGCGTGATCGAGTAAAGCTCGTCCGGGCGCAGGAACAGGTCCAGCGCCAGCTTGCCGCAGACCGCCAGCACCAGAAGCGCCAGCAGGATGCGCAGCTGCTCGGCCCGCAGCCGCGCGCCCAGATGCGTGCCGATCTGCGCCCCGGTGACGCCGCCGACGATCAGCAGCACCGCCAGCATCACATCCACCGTGTTCGACGAGACGGCATGCATCAGCGTGGTATAGGCCGACAGGAAGGTGATCTGGAACAGCGAGGTGCCGATGACCACCTTGGTCGGCATGCCCAGCAGATAGATCATCGCCGGCACCATGATGAAGCCGCCGCCCACGCCCATCAGCGCGCCCAGCACGCCGACGGCCGCCCCGACCAGCAGCACCGGAATGGCGCTGATATACAGGCCCGAGGCGCGGAACTTCATCTTCAGCGGCCATTTGTGCACCCAGCCGTGCTGGTGGCGGCGCATCGGCTTGATCGGCCCGCTGCGGCGCGCGCGGTGCAGCGCCCGCAGGCTTTCCTGCAGCATCATCGCGCCGATCAGGCCCAGGAAGATCACGTAGCAGAGCTGCACCACCAGATCGACCTGGCCCAGCCGCGACAGCATGTTGAACAGCAGCACCCCCGCGGACGAGCCGACCAGCCCGCCCGCCAGCAGCACCCAGCCCATGCGGAAGTCGACGGTCTTGCGCTTGACATGCGCCAGCACGCCGGAAAAGGACGAAGCCACGACCTGGTTGGCGCCGGTCGCCACCGCGATGGCCGGCGGAATGCCGATGAAGAACAGCAGCGGCGTGATCAGGAAACCTCCGCCCACGCCGAACAGGCCGGACATCAGCCCGACGATGCCGCCGAGTCCGATCAGCACCAGCGCGTTGACCACCACCTCGGCAATGGGAAGATAGATCTGCATGTCCTGCCCGGCTTATTGCCTTGTCTCGATGCTGCCCCGGCAACAGCCCGGCGTCAAACGCTTCCGTGGCCCTTCGAGCGGGTTGTCGCAAGGCTGTGGCGCGGATAAAGCATGAGGGGACGGGCAGATAACGGCAAGGGCGCGGGCGGCGCGAGACGTGGCCCCGCGCGGCGGCCGGACAGGGACGGATATGCGCATTCTGATCACCAATGACGACGGCATCAACGCGCCGGGACTCGAGGCGCTGGAGGCCATCGCGGCCGAGGTCGCGGGCCCGGGGGGCGAGGTCTGGACCGTCGCCCCCGCCTTCGAGCAGTCGGGCGTCGCGCATTGCATCAGCTATGTCCATCCGACGCTGATCGCCGAGCTGGGGCCGCGCCGCTTCGCCGCCGAGGGCACGCCGGCCGATTGCGTCCTGGCCGCCATCGCCGACGTGATGCGCGAGAGCCCGCCGGACCTGGTGCTGTCGGGCGTGAACCGCGGCAACAATTCGGGCGAGAACGTGATGTATTCCGGCACGGTCGGCGGCGCCATGGAGGCGGCGCTGCAGGGCCTGCCCGCCATCGCCCTGTCGCAATACATGGGCCAACGCACCGCCGTGCTGGACGATCCGTTCCAGGCGGCGCGCGCGCACGGGCCGCGGCTGATCCGGCAATTGCTGGATTACGGCGACTGGACCTCGGACGAGGATTTCCGGCTGTTCTACAATATCAACTTCCCGCCCTGCGACGCGGCTTCGGTCAAGGGCACGCGCGTCGCGCCCCAGGGCCGCCGCCAGGGCGTGCGCTTCGAGGTCGAGCCCTATCACGCGCCGAACGGCCGGCGGTTCCTGTGGGTGCTGGGCGGCTCGCAGACGGCGCAGGCCACGCCGGAGAGTGACGTGGACGCGAATATGCGCGACTATATCTCGCTGACGCCGATGCGGCCGGACCTGACCTGCCACAAGACCCTGGCCGAGCTGCGCGGCGTGCTGGAGGAGGGCTGAACCTGGGCATGAGCGACGATCCCGAGACGGCCGAACGCAAGATGCGCTTCCTGTTCGCGCTGCGGCAGCGCGGGGTCACCGATCCGCGCGTGCTCGAGGCGATGGAGCGCATCGACCGCGGCGAATTCGTCCGCGGCCATTTCGAGGATCGCGCCTACGACGACACGCCGCTGCCCATCCCCTGCGGCCAGACCATCAGCCAGCCCTCGGTCGTGGGGCTGATGACCCAGGCGCTGGAGGTCGGGCCGCGCGACAAGGTGCTGGAGATCGGCACCGGCTCGGGCTACCAGGCGGCGGTCCTGTCGCTGCTCTGCCGGCGGGTCTATACCATCGACCGCCACCGCCGGCTGGTGGCCGAGGCCGAGGCGCTGTTCCGCGACCTGGGCCTGACCAACATCACCGCGCTGGTCGCGGACGGCTCGCGCGGGCTGCCCGAGCAGGCGCCCTTCGATCGCATCATGGTGACGGCGGCGGCCGAGGATCCTCCGGGCCCGCTCTTGGCGCAGTTGAAGATCGGCGGTATCATGGTGGTGCCGGTCGGGCAGTCGGATGCGGTGCAGACGCTGATCCGCGTGCGCCGCGGCGAAAACGGCTTTGACTATGACGAATTGCGGCAGGTGCGCTTCGTGCCGCTGGTCGAGGGGTTGGGACAGACATGACCCCCGGCCGTCCAGAGTGAGGAACGGGCAGATGATCAAGATCAGGCAGTTGGCCATGGCCGCCGGCGCCGCGGCGATTCTGGCGTCCTGCGGGCCGCAGGGCGGCCTGGATTTCAGCAATTTCGACCCCGACCTGCGCGGCTGGGGCGGCGGCGGGCTGGACACCGCCGGGGCGGCGGCACGCGCCCAGCCCCGCCCGGCCCCGGACCAGCGCGGGGTGATCTCCTATCCCGGCTATCAGGTCGCCATTGCGCGGCAGGGCGACACCGTGGCCACCATCGCCGCCCGGCTGGGCCTGAATGCGGCCGAACTGGCCAGCCACAACGCCATCGGCGCCAATACCGTGCTGAACCCGGGCGCGGTGGTCGCGCTGCCGCGCCGGGTCGCGGGCGGTGCCCCGGCGGCGACCGCCTCCTCTACCGGGCAGGTCAGCGATCCCTTTGCCGGCCAGGGCATCAGGCAGCCGGACGTGCCCCCGGCCGGGGCGGGGGCGGTGACCAGCACCACGCTGCCGGCGTCGAGCCAGCCCAGGCAGCATGTCGTCGCGGCCGGAGAGACGGCCTGGTCCATCGCCCGCAAATACAACGTCTCGGCCAACGATCTGGCGCAGTGGAACGGTCTGTCGCAGAACATGGCCCTGCGCATCGGCCAGCGCCTGCTGATCCCGGTCGCCGGACAAGCCCCGTCGGCCACGGCGGTCGTCACCGCGCCGGGCAGCGGCAGCCCGACGCCGCGCCCGCCCTCTTCGGCCCAGCCGCTGCCGAACGAGCAGACTAAACCCGTCGCCAGCCCGGTGGACAAGCCGGCCAGCCCCGATCTGGGCAAGACCCGCACCGCTGCCTCGGGCAGCGGCAGGTTCCGCATGCCCGCCGACGGCGCCATCATCCGCCCCTATCAGAAGGGCAAGAATGACGGCATCGACATCTCGGCGGCGCCGGGCAGCACGGTTTCGGCCGCCGGCAGCGGGACGGTCGCCGCGATCACCCGCGACACCGACCAGGTGCCGATCATCGTGGTGCGGCACGACGGCAATCTGATGACCGTCTATGCCGGGCTGGACGATGTGGCCGTCAGCAAGGGCCAGGCGGTCAGCGCCGGCACCCCCCTGGGCAAGACCCGCAGCCAGGGCGTCGTCCATTTCGAGGTCCGCAACGGTTTCGACAGCGTCGATCCCGAGAGATACCTGAACTAGGACGAGCCGGGCTTCCGCCGCGGAACCCGCCGGCTGCGATGCGGGGGCATGGCGCCGGCCGGTCGCGGGCGCGCGGATCAGTCCTGTTCGCACATCTGGCGCAGGGCCAGCTCGATCTCGTGGCGGATCATCTGCTGCAGGTTGCGGCTGAGGCGGTTGCCGATCTCGCCCTGCAGCTGCCCGGCCTCGGCCGATTGCACCGGGTCGCGCGCGACCAGCGTGCTGCTGTCCAGCACCAGGGGGGTGATTCGCGCCGGGGATGCGGACTGCCCGGCCAGGACCGGCGCGATCCGCGCCTCCGGCGGGCCATCCGCGGGCGGCGGCGTGTTCAGCGTCTGATTCGGGATGCGGCAGCCCACCTCATCCTGCGCGATGAGCCGGCGGATCGAGGCCAGCACGTCGCCGACATTGTCCGACCCGGGGGGCGGGTTCGGATGGCGCATCATTTCATGCTGCATGATGCGCCCCCGGATCGAGGGCGGCGTCAGTCCCTGCCGATCGCGCGCAACACGCGGTCGAGGCTTTCGCCCTGCCTGCTGGTATAGGGTGCGTCCTGCACCGCGTTGTAATAGGCCGATGGGTCATAGGTCGGTATCCCCAGTTTCAGGTTTTCCACCGTCAACAAACCCATAGCAGCCAGAAGTTGATAATGTGCTAATTGCAGATTGGCCTCGGCCGAAATCTTGTCGGCCCGCGCCTCGAGCAGCGATTGTTCGGCATCCAGCACGTCCAGAGTGGTGCGCGCGCCCAGCGTCGCCTCCTCTCGCACGCCTTCATAGGCCTGCTGCGCGGCGACGATCTGCTCGTCGATGGCGCGAATCTGCGCCCTCGCCACGTCGATTCCCGCCCAGGCCCTGCCGACCGCCTCGTCGACCTGGCGCGAGACATGCAGCAGCGCCCCCCGCGCCTCGTCCCGCCGCGCCATGGCCTTGCGATGCGCCGAGGGCAGGCGTCCGCCGGAATAGATCGTCTGCGAGAGGCTCAGCGAGGCGCCAAGGCTGTCGCGGGTCCCCTCGAGGCCCGTCTGCGCCGACAGCTCGCGCGACCGGCCGATGCTGGCCTGGCCGGTCAGCGTCGGATTGCGCTCGGCGGCGGCGGCGGCCACGCCCAGCTCGGCGGCGGCGGCCAAGCGCTGCGCCTGGCGGATCGCCGGGTGGCTGCGCTGGCCGATCTGGCGCGCCGCCTCCAGCGAGGCGGGCAGCGCCGGCGTGGGCGGCGGCGGGGCCAAGGTGCCAGGCGCCCGGCCGGTCGCGGCGCGATAGCTTTCGCGGGCGATTTCCAGATTGCCCTGCGCCGCGGCCAGGCTGGCCCGGGCGGCTGCCAGGGCGGCATCGGCCTGCGACACGTCGGTCTGGGTGATCTCGCCCACCTCGAACCGGTCCGAGGCGGCCTGTTGTTCCTGGCCGATCACCCGCACGGAATTGGCCTGCAGGTCGACCTGCTCGGTGGCGCTGCGCACGTCCAGATAGGCCTGCACCGCGCCCAGAAGCACGTCCTGCTCGACCCCGACCAGCGCGGCGCGGGTGGCCAGAACGGTCTCCTTGGCGGCGTCGATGGCGATGGCGTTGCGGCCCCAGTCGTAAAGCGTGACCTGCGCCTGCAGCCCGATGCTGGTCGAGCGGCCGATATTGCCCTCGATCTTCTGGAAGCCGTGCTCGGCGATCCATTGCACGACCGGGCGCAGCTGGGCCAGCGCCGTGGCCGCGTCCTCGTCCGCAGCGCGCAGCACGGCGCGGTTCTGGTCCAGCAATGCCGAATGGCGATAGGCCGCGACCATGGCGTCGGCCAGGGTCTCGGCGCTTGCCGGCAGGGCCGTCACCCCCGCGAGCAGCGCCGCGATCAGCGGGCGGCGCAGGGTTCTCAGCGTTTTGCGAAACATCCCATGGCCTTTCCTGTCGGCAGTCACAAGACGAAGCCCCGCGGGCGCGCAAAGCCCGGCAGGATCGGCGCGGCGGCGTTGAAGGCAAAGCGCCAGTTCACCCGCCCGTCCAGCTTGTGGCCGAGGCGGACGGTGCCCAGGTTGTTCTCGCGGAACAGGGCGACGATGCGGCCGCCCTCGCGCAGCTGGTCGACCAGCGCGTCGGGGACCTGCTCGACCGCGCCCTCGATCAGGATGGCGTCATAGGGGGCCTGGCCGGCGCAGCCCTCGGCCAGCGGGCCCTGGATCACGGCGACGTTGAAGACGTCCTGCGCGGCCAGCCGGCTCTCTGCCTCGGCGGCCATGGCGGCATCCTCCTCGACGGCGACGACGGCCTCGGCGATGCGGGCCATGACGGCGGCGGAATAGCCGTAGCCGCAGCCCACATCCAGCACCAGGTCGCTGGTCTGCAGGTTCAGCACGTCCATCATCTTGCCCAGCGTGCGCGGCTCGAGCAGCACGCGGCCGGGGACAAGGTCGATATTGTTGCCGACATAGGCGACGTCCCGGCGCGACTCCGGAACGAACTGCTCGCGCGGGACGCTCAGCATCGCCTCGATCACGGGATAGCTGGTCACTTCGTTCGGGCGAACCTGGGTATCGACCATCATGGTGCGGCGTTGCGCGAAATCGGTCATCTGTGCGAACCCTGCTCTCGGTTGGCTTTGTGCTCTCTTGCCACGAAAATCCGGGGCGGGCAACGGCGGCCGGCACGCTTGCCGCGACGGTGTTGCCGTGGCAGGGTCGCGGCATGGCCGAATTCCTGTTTCCCCCGCCGCCGCCCGCCGCCCTGCCCGTGATCGGGCAGCAGGCCCGGTTTCCCGTGAACCGCATCTTTTGCGTCGGCCGCAACTATGCCGCCCATGCTGCCGAGATGGGCAGCGAGGTGGATCGCGAGGCGCCGTTCTATTTCCTGAAATCCGCCCATGCGGTGCGACAAAGCGGCGCGACCCTGCCCTATCCGCCCGGCACGTGCGACCTGCATCACGAGATCGAGCTGGTCGTCGCCCTGGGCGCCCCGGCCTTCCGCATCGGGGCCGGGCAGGCGATGGCGGCGGTCTGGGGCTATGGCTCGGGGCTCGACATGACCCGGCGGGACCTGCAGGCCGCGGCCAAGGACAAGCGGCGGCCCTGGGATCTCGGCAAGAATTTCGAGGGCGCGGCGGTGCTCTCGGCCCTGACCCCGGCGCGGGACTTCGCCCCGGCGGCGCAGCGCATCCATTTGCAGGTGAACGGCACGGTGCGGCAGGAGGCGCGGATCTCGGACATGGTCTGGTCCATCCCCGAGCTGATCGCCGACCTGTCGCATTACTACCACCTTGCGCCGGGCGACCTGATCATGACCGGCACGCCGGCCGGGGTCGGCGCGGTCGGGGCGGGCGACCGGCTGCAGGGCGGGGTCGAGGGACTGGCCGAGGTGGTTCTGGCCATCGACCCGCCCGAGTGATCAGTCGGGATCCTTCCATTCCAGCACCAGCTGGGTCTGGGTGACGACGGCCGCCACCTTGCCGTCCCGGCGGGTGATCGTGGTCTGCCAGACCATGGTGGTGCGGCCCAGATGCAGGGCCGCGGGCCGCGCCTCGGCCACGTCGCCCAATCGGATCGGGCGCAGGAAATTGGTCTTGCTTTCCAGCGTCGTGGTCGCGGCGCCCGGCGGCAGCCGCAGATGGGTGGCGGTGCCGGCGGCATGATCGGCCAGGCTCATGATCGCGCCGCCATGCAGCACGCCGTTGCGGTTGGTCAGCGCCCGGGTCACCGGCATGCGCAGCACGACCGCGTCGCGCGTCGCGGCGACCACCTCCATCCCCAGTGATTCGGAATAGGGCGAATGCGCCTCGATCGAGGCGGAAATCGGGCTGTCGTCCAAGGGGGTCCCCCTTTTGCCCGCATCTTCGGCGGCGAAGGGGGCGGCGTCAATCGCCCCGCCGTCTCAGCAGGCCGGGGCCGGTTCCGGCCTCCCCGCCAGATCGAGGCCGCGGGCGGTGGCGGGCTGCCAGGTTTTGGTGGCGTGATTCGCGCCGGACGGGTTGGTGCCGATCAGCGATCCGCCGGTGCCGCCGGTCCAGCCGGTCGAGCCGGAATTGGCCGGCGCCGTGCCGTCGGCCGAGGCCGTCTCGGGCGTGGCCGGCTCTGCTTGGGTCGCGGCGGGCGGGCATTCGCCGGCCCCGGCGACGGCCTGCGCCGGCTTTTCATCCCCGGCGGGGGCGGTCTGGGCCAATACCGGCAGGGCCGGCCAGGCCAGCGTCAGGCCCAGCACGGCGATACGGATCAGGGAAATCTGCGACATGGGGCTGCATCCTCCTGCCGGCCCAACGCCGGCTGGCGGCGGCGGTTCCTGCCCCCGGCCGGACTTCTTTGCTCCTCAAATACCCAAAGAACCGTCAGGCGACCGCGATTCCCGGCTCGCCCGCCGCGCAATGCCCGACCACGGCGGCCAGCGGATGACCGGCGGCGCGAATCTGCGCCAGAACCTCCTCGGCCGCCTCGGGGGCCACGGCGACCAGCAGCCCGCCCGAGGTCTGCGGATCGGTCAGCAGGTGGCGACGCCAATCGGGCAGCCCCTCGGGCAGCGCCACCTCGGCGCCATAAGCGGCCCAGTTCCGCAGCGAGGCGCCGGTGACGAATCCCGCCTCGGCCAGCGCCGCCGCGCGCGACAGAAGCGGCAGCGCCGCCTGCTCCAGCCGCAGGCGCAGCCCGGCGCCGCGGGCGATCTCCAGCCCGTGGCCCAGGATGCCGAAGCCGGTCACGTCGGTGATGGCATGGACATCGGCCCGTTTCGCCAGATCGGCGCCGACCTTGTTCAGCGTGGTGGCCGAGGCGACCATCTCGTCGATGCCGGCCTGGTCCAGGGCGCCCTTCTTGATGGCGGCGGAATAGATGCCGACGCCCAGCCCCTTGGTCAGGATCAGCGCGTCGCCCGGCCGCGCATCGGCATTGCGGCGCAGTTCGGACGGGTGGCAGAGGCCTATCACGGCCAGGCCATAGATCGGCTCGGGCGCGTCGATGGAATGGCCGCCCGCCACCGGGATGCCGGCCTGATGGCAGATCTCGCGTCCGCCCTCCAGAATCTCGCGGATCTGGTCCGGCGCCAGCTTGTCGATGGGCATGCCCAGGATCGCCAGCGCCATGATCGGCCGCCCGCCCATGGCGTAGATGTCGGAAATCGCATTGGTCGCGGCGATGCGGCCGAAGGCGCGCGGGTCGTCCACCATCGGCATGAAGAAATCGGTGGTGGCGATGACGCAGGTGTTGTCGTCCACCTGATACACCGCCGCGTCGTCCGAGGTCTCGGTCCCGACCAGCAATTGCGGAAACGCCGCCGCGAACGGCTGGTCGGCCAAGAGTTCGCGCAGCACCGAGGGCGCCAGCTTGCAGCCGCAGCCGCCGCCATGCGCCAGCGAGGTCAGTCGGGGTTTCATGTCCGGGCTCTCCTGTCGGTCAGCCGGCGCACGGTAACGTAGAATGCCGGGACCATGAAGATGCCGAGGAAGGTCGCGGCGATCATGCCGCCCATCACCCCGATGCCGATCGAGTTCTGCGCCGCCGCCCCCGCCCCGGTGGCGATGGCCAGCGGCAGCACGCCCAGGATAAAGGCCAGCGAGGTCATCAGGATCGGCCGCAGCCGCAGCCGCGCCGCCTCGACCGCCGCCGCGACGGTGGCGCGGCCGGACCGTTCCAGGTCGCGGGCGAATTCGACGATCAGGATGGCGTTCTTGGCGGCAAGGCCGATGGTGGTCAGGATGCCGACCTTGAAATAGACGTCATTGGCCTGGCCGAAGGTCAGCGCCGCCACCACCGCGCCCAGCACCCCCACCGGCACCGCCAGCATGACCGAGAACGGGATCGACCAGCTTTCGTAAAGCGCCGCCAGCGACAGGAACACCACCAGCGCGGACAGGGCGAAAAGCCAGGGCGCCTGGTTGCCCGACTGCCGCTCCTGATAGGACAGCCCGGTCCAGGCGGTGCCATAGCCGCCGGGCAGCTGCGCCACCAGCTCCTCCATGGCCGCCATCGCCTCGCCCGAGCTGGCGCTGTCGCTCTGCTGGCCGGTGACCTCGATGGCGTCGATGCCGTCCATGCGCGACAGGCTGGGCTCGACCGGCTCCCAGCGGGTGGTCATGAAGGCGGTGAAGGGCACCATTTCGCCGTCGGAATTGCGGGCATACCAGCTGTCCACGTCCTCGGGCTGCATGCGGTTCGCCGCCGCGGCCTGGACGATCACCGGGCGCAGCTGCGCGCCAAGTGCGAAATCGTTCACCTCGGTCCCGGCGAAGATGGTCGAGAGCATGGCGTTCACCCCCGACAGGCTGACGCCGAAGCTTTCCGCCTTCTGCTGGTCGATATCGATCCTCAGCGCGGCCTCGGTCTCGGTGCCGCTGCTTTCGACGCTCTGCAGGCGCGGGTCCTCGGCCGCGGCCTGTTCCAGCGCCTTGGCGGCCTGGGTCAGCGCCTCGGTTCCGCCGCCGGTCTGGTCCAGCAGGAACATGCTGAACCCCGCCGCATTGCCCAGCCGGGGAATCGCCGGCGGCTGCAGGAAGGTGATGCGGCCCGCCCGGTGGTTCTGGAACCGCTCGTTGGCGCGCGAGGCGACGGCGCTGGCCGAAAGCGCGGGGTCCTTGCGCTGGTCGAAATCGCGCAGCTTGACGAAGACCATGGCCCGGCTTTGCGAGGTGCCGGAAAAGCCGAAGCCCATGGCGACGAAGACCGAATCCACCGCCGCCTTTTCCTCGGTCAGCATGTAGTCCTCGATCTCCTGCACCACGGCGGCGGTCTGCTGCGCGGTCGAGCCCTCGGTCAGCGAGATGCGCGATTGCAGCACGCCCTGGTCCTCGCCGGGGATGAAGGTGGTGTGCATGCGGCCGAAGAGATCGGTCGCGCCGTAGCTGATCGCGGCCAGCAGCAGCATGACCAGCATCGGCCGGCGCAGGCTGCGGCGCACGGTGGCGGAATAGCCGCGCGTCACCCGGTCGAAGCCGGCATTGAACCAGCGGGCCGGGGCGAAGCGCGCCGGGCCGTGGCTTTGCCGCAAGAGGCTGGCGCACATGGCCGGCGTCAGGATCAGCGCCACCAGCAGGGACAGCACCATGGCGGTGATGATGGTGACCGAGAACTGGCGATAGATCACCCCGGTCGAGCCGGGCATGAAGCCCATGGGCAGGAACACCGCCGACAGGACCAGCGCGATGCCGATCAGCGCGCCGCTGATCTGGCCCATGCTCTTTTCCGTGGCCTCGACGGGGCCGAGCCGGTCCTCCTCCATCACCCGCTCGACGTTCTCGACCACGACGATGGCGTCGTCCACCAGAAGGCCGATGGCCAGCACCATGGCGAACATGGTCAGGGTGTTGACCGAATAGCCCAGCGCCGCCAGCATGCCGAAGGTGCCAAGCAGCACCACCGGGATGGCGATGATCGGGATCAGCGTCGCCCGCCAGTTCTGCAGGAACAGCAAGATCACCAGGAAGACCAGCGCGATGGCCTCGACCAGCGTGTGATAGACCTTCTCGATCGACAGCTCGACGAAAGGCGCGGTGTCATAGGCGATATGCACCTCGACCCCTTCGGGCAGGGCGTTCTTCAGCCCCTCCAGCGTGGCGCGCACGGCATTTGCCGTCTCGACCGCATTGGCGCCGGTGGCCAGGTTCACCGCGAAGCCCGAAGCGTTCATGCCGTTGAAGCGCGAATCGCGGCCATAGCGGGTCTGGCCGATCTCGACCTCGGCCACGTCGCCCAGCCGCACGGCGGCGCCGTCCTCGCCGGTCTTCAGCAGGATATTGCGGAAATCCTCGACCGAGGTCAGCTGGCTTTGCGCGGTGATGTTGGCGGTGAACTGCTGGCCCGCCACCACCGGCTGCTCGCCCAGCGCCCCGACCGAGACGGTGCTGTTCTGCTGCGCCACGGCGGTGGTCAGGTCGGTGGGGGTCAGCTGGAACTGCGCCAGCCGCAGCGGGTCCATCCAGATCCGCATGGCATAGCCCGAGCCGAAGACATCGACCCCGCCCACGCCCTCGGTGCGCTTGACCGGGCCCTCGACCACCTGCTCCAGCAGGTTGCCCAGCTCGATGGTGGAATGCTGCCCGGTGGTCGAGACCAGCGAGCCCACCATCAGGATCGAAGAGGACGAGCGGGTGACCGAGACGCCGTTGCTCTGCACCGGGCCGGGCAGGCGGCTTTCGACCGAGCGGACCTTGGACTGCACCTCGTTCAGCGCATCGACCGGGTCGGCGCTGTCGTCGAAGGTCAGGGTGATGACGCTGCGCCCGGTCGAGGAGGAGGACACGGTGTAGAGCAGCCCCTCCAGCCCGGTCAGCGCGTCCTCGATCGGCGTGGTCACCGAATTCTGCACCGCCCGCGCCGTCGCCCCCGAATAGCTGGAGGTGATGCGGATCGTGGTCGGCGCGATGTCGGGATATTGCGAGACCGGCAGGTTGATCAGCGACCAGCCGCCGATCAGCATGGTCACGATGGCCAGCACCCAGGCAAAGACCGGGCGGTGAATGAAGAAGCGCGCCATGGCCTAGCCTTCCCCGCGCCCGTTGGCCTCGCGCACGACGCCCTGGGCGTCGATGGTGACGGGAACGGTGGTGACCTCGGTGCCGGCGCGCAGGTTCTCCAGCCCGTCCAGGATCAGCTGCTCGCCCGGGCTGATGCCCTGGGTGACGATCCAGCTGTTGCGATAGCTGCCCTGCTCGCTCAGCGTGACCTGCTGGGCCTTGCCGTCGCGGGCGACAAAGGCGGTCAGCGTGCCGTCCGAGGCGCGGCTGGTGGCGCGCTGCGGCACCAGCACGGCGCGGGTGGTGCCCAGCGTCAGCTTCACGCGCAGGAACTGGCCGGGCAGGATCATCCCGTCGGGATTGTCGAATCGCAGCCGGATCGGCACGGTGCCGGTGGTGGGCGACACCGCGATGCCGGGGCTGACGATGCGCCCCTCGCCGCGATATTCCTCGCCGGTCTCCAGGATCAGCTGGGTCTGCACGCCGCCGTTGACCACCAGCTGGCCGGCCGTGATGCGCGCCCGGTTGCGCAGCATGCGGGCGCTGGATTCCGAGACATCGACATAGATCGGGTCGAGCTGGGTGATGGTGGTCAGCGATTCGGACTGGTTCGCCGTCACCAGATCCCCGACCGAGACCGCCGCGACATCCGCCATGCCGTCCAGCGGGCTCTTGATCTCGGTCCGCTGCAGCGACAGCCGCGCCGCGTCCCGCGCGGCTTCCGCCGATTTCAGGTCCGCCTCGGCCTGTTTCAGCGCCACCTCGGCATTGGCCCGCTCCACCGCCGAGACGCCCGAGCCCTCCAGCCGGCGATAGCGGGTGACGGTGTTCTGCGCCTGGGTCAGGCTGGCCTCGGCCCCCGCCACCGCGGCCTCGGCCGCGGAAAGCGCCGCGGCCAGCGTCTCGGGGTCCAGCCGGAACAGCACGTCGCCCGCCTTGACGGCCTTGCCGGGATCATAGGCGATTTCAAGCACTTCGCCGCCGACCTGCGGCCGGATGCCGGTCTGCTGGTAGGCGATGGCGCGGCCGGGCAGGGTGACGGTATAGGGCACGTCCTCCTCGGCGGTGGTCATCACGCCGACCTCGGTCGGGCCCTGCGATCCGCGTCGCCCGGCCCCCTCCTGGGCCGCTGCCTGTCCCCATGGCTGTGCCGCCAGAAGCAGCGCCAGCGCCGCGCATCTCAAAATCCCCTGCCCGGAGGTCATCTGCCGTTCCTTGCGGTTTGATGGTTGGCGCATTCTTTAGACGGCAAACCCCAATGGCAAGTAAACGGGGCAGGCATCGCCGATCACGGATTCGCCAGCAGGCCCGGTCTTCTCCGTTCTGCAGATACTCGTGCGGCGCGCGCGCGGGCGCGGCGGCTCAGAAATCGACGCAGATGCCCTTTTTTTCGTAATCGCCGTAGCGCACCGGCTCGGGCCCGTCGCGGCCGCCCAGCTCGACCGGCAGGTCCAGCGGCTTTGCCTTGCGGCGGCGCTCCTCGGCCTCGGCCAGCGCGCGCTGCGCGGCGGGCGGAAGATCGGCGGGCGGCAGATCCTTGCGGTCGGTCATGGCGGTTTCCCCTGCTTCGCGCTAGACCAAGCCAATCTAGGCAAGGGGCAGGCTTTGGACAAGTCACGCGGCAGAACGGTCAAGGATGCGGCACGCATGGGCGCCCTGCGCCTGCTGGCCGCGGTCGACGAGGGCGCGACGCTGGACGAGGCCGCCGCGCTGACCGAGCGCCTGCCGCCCCCCGACCGCGCCCGCGCCCGCCGCCTGGCGCTGGAGGTGCTGCGGCGCGAGGGCCGCGCCGACCTGCTGCTGGCGCCGATGCTGGCCCGCCGCCCGCGCCCCGAGATCATGCGCATCCTGCGGCTGGCCACCGTCGAGATGCTGGCGCTGGCCGAGGCGCCGCATGGCGCGGTCAATGCCGCCGTGGCGCTGGCCCGCGCCTCGGGGCAAAAGGGCCAGGCCGCCGCCGGCATGGTGAACGCGGTGCTGCGCAAGATCGCCGGCGCGGCCGAGCCCTGGGCGCGGCTTTCGCCGCAGAAGCTGCCGCCCTGGCTGCGCGGCCCCATCGTCGCCGCCTGGGGCGAGGAGGTCGCCCGCGCCATCGAGGCCGCGCATGAGGCCGGCGCGCCGCTCGACCTGACACCGAAGGGCGCGGATTGCCCGGGCGAGGCGCTGCCCACCGGCTCGCACCGGCTGCCCGCCGGCACCCAGGTCTCGGCCTTGCCGGGCTATGAGGCGGGCGAATGGTGGGTGCAGGACGCCGCCGCGGCGCTGGCGGCGCGGCTGCTCGACCCGCGGCCGGGCGAGCGCATCGCCGATCTTTGCGCGGCGCCGGGCGGCAAGACGCTGCAACTCGCCGCCGCCGGGGCCGAGGTCACGGCGCTGGACATCTCCGAGCCGCGCCTCGCCCGCGTGGCCGAGAACCTTTCCCGCTGCCGGCTTTCCGCCCGGCTGGTCGCGGCGGATGCGCTGGACTGGCGGCCCGACCAGCCGCTGGACGCGGTGCTGCTGGATGCCCCCTGCTCGGCCACCGGCACCATCCGCCGCCACCCGGAACTGCCGCGCATCCGCGACGGTGCGGGGCTGGCCGAGCTGACCGGATTGCAGGCGCGGCTGATCGACCACGCGCTTACGCTGCTGAAGCCCGGCGGCCGGCTGGTCTATGCAACCTGCTCGCTGCTGCCGGCCGAGGGCGAGGATCAGCTCGCCGCCGCGCTGGCTCGCCATCCCGGCCTGACGGTCGAGCCGCCGCAGGCCGCGGGTATCGAGCCGGGCTGGATCACCCCGCAGGGCGGGTTGCGGCTGCGCCCGGACCTGTGGCCGGAACGCGGCGGTATGGACGGGTTCTTCATCGCGCGCTTGCGGAAAACCGTTGGGCGGACCTAAGGTTGTGCGTCCTAAGTCAATGCGTTGTCCATGACCGATAGCACCGTCGCGCCCCGGGGATTCCTGCGCCGCCCCGAACCCAAGGCCATCGGCCATCCCGGTCGCGGCGAGCAGATCGTCGACGGCACGCTGCATCTGGGCGGCATCACCCTGTCGGGCGATTTCTTCGCCGCCGACCTGCCGCCCACGGTGGCGGCCGAGCTGCACGGCTTCGGCTGGCTCGACGACCTGGCCGCCGTCGGCACGCCACGGGCCCGCGCCATCGCCCAGGACCACGTCCTGCGCTGGCTGCGCCGCCATCGCGAGCCCGTGGCCGGCACGCCGGAATGGACGCCCGAGGTCGCCGGGCGGCGGGTGCTGCGCTGGATCTTCCATGCCGGGATGATCCTTCCCGGTCTCGACCGCGACGGGGCGGGGCCGTATTTCCGCGCCCTCGACCAGCACCTGAACCATCTGCGCGACAGCTGGTATGACAGCGAGGACGGACTGTGCCGGCTCGAGGCGCTGGCCGGGCTCGCCATCGGCGCCATGTCGCTGCGCGACCGCCAGGCCATGGCCGCGCCGGCGCTGATCGCCCTGGCCGAGGAAGCCGACGCCATGGGCATCGACACGCTGTCCGAGGCCCGTTCGCCCGAGGCGCTGCTGGAAGCCATGGCGCTGCTGGTCTGGGCGCGGGAGGTCGCGGAGGAGGCGGGGCTGGACTTGCCCCCCGAACTGCCCGCCATCATCGCCGCCATCGCGCCGATCCTGCGGGCGCTGCGCCATGCCGACGGGGCGCTGCCCTGTTTCCACGGCGGCGGGCGCGGCGCGGCCGGGCGGCTCGACCGCTGCCTGCGCGCGGCGGAAGGGCCGGCCCTGCCGGTCGGCGGGCTGGCCATGGGTTTTGCCCGCATGGCGCGGGCGCGCAGCACGCTGATCCTGGATGCCGCGCCGCCGCCCGGCGGTCCGGCGGCGGTCCGCGCCCATGCCTCGACCCTGGCCTTCGAGCTGACCGTGGCGCGCCAGCCGCTGATCGTGAATTGCGGCCCCGGCGACGGTTTCGGCCCGCTCTGGGCCAGGGCCAGCCGCGCCACGCCCTGCCATTCGGCGCTGTGCCTGGCCGGCCTTTCGTCCTCGCGGCTGAACCCGAACCGGCAGGAGGGCGAGCCCGACATCCTGACCGAGCGTCCCGACCTGGTCTGGGCCGGGGATTGCGACGCCCTGGGCAACCTGACCGCCCCGGATTGCGGTCCGGTGCATTCCCCGGAACCGGCGCATCTGCTGGCCGGCCATGACGGCTGGCTGGCCAGCCACGGGCTGACGCATCTGCGCGAGCTCTGGCTCGATCCCGACGGCATGGGCCTGAGGGGCGAGGATTCGCTGGCGGCTCTGGATGCCAGCGCCCAGGCGCGGCTGGACCAGATCCGCCCTGACGAAGGGCTGGCCTTCGACATCCGCTTCCACCTGCACCCCGAGATCCAGGCCCGCCAGCAGGGGCAGGAGATCCGGCTGACCCTGCCCACCGGCGATGAATGGCTCTTTGCCCATGACGGCGTGGGCCAGCTGCGGCTCGAGGCGTCCTGCCTGCTCGACCGGGCGCTGGCCGAGCCGCGCCCCTCGCGCCAGATGGTGATTTCCGCCCATCTGCAGGGCCGCGCCATCCAGATCGGCTGGACCTTGGCGCGTTCCGGGGGTAGGTGACGGGCCAAATCCGCCATCCACCGCACGGGGCCCCGACCGATGACCGACCGCATTCCGCTGAAGCGCGCGCTGATTTCCGTTTCCGACAAGACCGGGCTGATCGACTTCGCGCGGGCGCTTTCGGCGCGGGGCGTCGAGATCCTGTCGACGGGCGGCACCGCCAAGGCGCTGCGCGAGGCCGGGCTGAGCGTGGTGGACGTGGCCGAGGTGACCGGCTTTCCGGAAATGATGGACGGCCGGGTCAAGACCCTGCATCCGGTGGTGCATGGCGGCCTGCTGGCGCTGCGCGACAACGAAGAGCACATGGCCGCCGCGAAATCGCACCGGATCGGCATGATCGACCTGCTGGTCGTGAACCTCTACCCGTTCGAGGCGACGGTGGCCAAGGGCGCGGCCTATGACGATTGCATCGAGAATATCGACATCGGCGGCCCGGCGATGATCCGCGCGGCGTCCAAGAACCACGCCTTCGTGACCGTGGTGGTGGACGTGCAGGACTACGCTGCCGTGCTGGCGGAGCTCGACGCCAACGACGACGCTACGACCTATGCCTTCCGCCAGCGGCAGGCGCAGATCGCCTATGCCCGCACCGCCGCCTATGACGCCGCGGTCTCGACCTGGATGGCGCAGGCCATCGGCGAGGAAACGCCGCGCCGCCGCAGCTTCTCGGGCACCTTGGCGCAGACCCTGCGCTACGGCGAGAACCCGCACCAGTCCGCCGCCTTCTACAAGGACGGCTCGGACCGCCCCGGCGTCGCCACGGCGCGGCAATGGCAGGGCAAGGAGCTCAGCTACAACAACATCAACGACACCGACGCGGCCTTCGAGCTGGTGGCCGAGTTGGACCCGGCCGAGGGCCCGGCGGTGGCGATCATCAAGCACGCCAACCCCTGCGGCGTGGCCCGCGGCGACAGCGCCGTCGATGCCTATCGGCGCGCCTTCGACTGCGACCGCACCTCGGCCTTCGGCGGCATCATCGCGCTGAACACCACGCTCGACGCCGAGACGGCGCAGGCGATCACCGAGATCTTCACCGAGGTGGTCATCGCCCCCGAGGCCAGTGACGAGGCGAAGCAGATCTTCGCCGCCAAGAAGAACCTGCGCCTGCTGACCACCGGCGGGCTGCCCGATCCCCGGGCGCCGGGCCTGGCCTTCCGCCAGGTCGCCGGCGGCTTCCTGGTGCAGGGCCGCGACAACGGCGTGATCCTGCCCGCCGACCTGAAGGTGGTGACGAAACGCCAGCCGACCGACCAGGAACTGGCCGACCTGCTTTTCGCCTGGACGGTGGCCAAGCATGTGAAGTCGAACGCCATCGTCTATGCGCGCGAGCTGGCGACGGTCGGCATCGGCGCCGGCCAGATGAGCCGCGTCGATTCGACCCGCATCGGCAAGCGCAAGTCCGAGGACATGGCCGAGGCGCTGGGCCTGGCGCAGGCGCTGACCATCGGCTCCTCGGTCGCCTCGGACGCCTTCTTCCCCTTCGCCGACGGGGTCGAGGCGCTGGCGGCGGCGGGCGCGCGGGCGGTGATCCAGCCCGGCGGCTCGATGCGCGACGACGAGGTGATCGCGGCCGCCGACCGCCTGGGCCTGGCCATGGTCTTTACCGGCCAGCGGCATTTCCGGCACTGATGGCCGAGACCGCGACCCCCAAGCCGCGGAAAAGCCCGGCGGCCCCCAGGCGGCGCGCGAAAAAGCCGCCGCCGCGGGTCTGGCGGCCGGTCCTGCTGACGGCCGGGCTGATCTTCCTGCTGGATCAGGCGCTGAAATATCTGGTCGTGCATGTCATGCGGCTGGACCGGGTGCGCGAGATCGACCTGCTCGACCCCTGGCTGAACCTGCGCATGGCCTGGAACCAGGGCATGAATTTCGGGCTGTTCGCCAGCGACGTCGAGGTGATGCGCTGGGTGCTGATCGGCATCGCCCTGGCGGTCTGCCTGTGGGTGGCGGTCTGGATCGGCCGCGCCAAGCCGACGCGCTTTGCGCAGGTCTCGGCCGGGCTGCTGATCGGCGGCGCGCTGGGCAATGTCGTGGACCGGCTGGTCTATGGTGCGGTGGCGGATTTCCTGAACATGTCGCTGCCCGGCTGGCGCAACCCCTACAGCTTCAACGTGGCGGATATCGCCATCTTCCTGGGCGCGATGGGGCTGGTGCTGCTGCCGCCGGAAAGGAAGACGCCGACGAAGCGGCGCAAGAGCCCGTCGCGGCCCCGGTCGGCGAAACCCCGCGCGTCCGAGCCGCAGCCGCGTCCCGAGGCGCAGGGCCAGCTGGCTTTGGACGACAAGACCCGTGACGAGGCCGGCAATACGCGCTAAGAACGGCGCCAGAAGAACGTGAGGGACGGAAGATGCGGGCGATCGCGCTGACCTTGACCATGCTGGGCCTTGCCGCCTGCAGCACCGATCCGCATCTGATGAACGTCAGCGCCGGCCGCAGCAGCCCGGACGAATTCGCCATCCTGCCGACCAAGCCGCTGCAGATGCCCTCGGACCTGAACGCGCTGCCGGCGCCCACGCCGGGCGGGGCGAACATCACCGATCCGACGCCGCAGGCCGATGCGGTGGCGGCGCTGGGCGGCAATCCGGCGCAGCTTTCCGCGCAGGGCGTCGGCGCGGCGGACGGCGCGCTGATCGCCCATGCCTCGCGCCTGGGCCGCGATCCGGCGATCCGCCAGACCACCGCGCAGGAGGACGTCGAATGGCGCAGCCGCCACTCGCGCCGCCTGCTCGAGGTGCTGGCGCGGACGAATGTCTATTACCGCGCCTATGAGCCGATGACCCTGGACAGCTGGGCCGAGCTGGAGCGCTGGCGCCCGACCGGCGTGCAATTGCCCGCCGCGCCGCCGCGCGACCGGGGCGGCGCCCAGGCGGCGCCGCGCGCGGCGGATCAGGCGCCGGTGCTGCGCGGCCACTGACCCGCTTCGCGCCTCGATCACGCTTAGATGAGGGACGGCAGGCTTGCGCGCGCCCGCGCGCAAGGGCAGGGTCTGGGCGCGACCCGGAACCGGAGCCTGCCATGACCATCCTGACCCGCCTTGCGCCCCTTGCGCTGGTGCTGGCCGCGACCCCCGCGCTGGCCGAGATGCCCAAGGGAATCAGCCATTTCACCCTGGATAACGGCCTTGAGGCCGTGGTGATCGAGGATCACCGCGCCCCGGTCGTGGTGCAGATGCTGTGGTATCGGATCGGATCGGCCGATGAGCAGCCGGGCAAATCCGGCATCGCGCATTACCTGGAACACCTGATGTTCAAGGGCACCGACAAGCTGGGACCGGGCGAGCTTTCCAAGACCGTGACCGCGAATGGCGGCCGGGACAACGCCTTCACCAGCTATGACTTCACCACCTATTTCCAGCGCATCGCCAGCGACCGGCTGCCGCTGATCATGGAGATGGAGGCCGACCGCATGGCCAACCTGCGCATCGGCGAGGACGACTGGCAGGCCGAGCGGCAGGTGGTGCTGGAGGAACGCTCGCAGCGCACCGACAGCGATCCCGGCGCGCAGTTCTCGGAAGAACGCAGCGCGGTGCAGTTCTACAACCATCCCTACGGCCGCCCGGTAATCGGCTGGCGGCAAGAGATGGAGGGCCTGACCCGCGAGGACGCCATCGCCTGGTATGACGCGCATTACGCCCCGAACGCCGCGGTTCTGGTCATCGCCGGCGACGTGACGGCCGAAGACGTGCGCGAACTGGCCGAGACATATTACGGTCCCGTGCCGCCCAAGCCCGATGCCGCCCGCAAGCCGCGCCCGCAGGAGCCGATCCAGCGCTCGCCCCGGCGGATGGAGCGGGTGGACCCGCGCGTCGCCCAGCCGGTGATGATCCGCAGCGTGATCGCGCCCGAACGCAACCGGGGCGAGCAGCAGACCGCCGCGGCGCTGACGGTGCTGGCGGAACTGCTGGCGGGCTCCAGCCAGACCTCGGTCCTGGCCCGCGATCTGGTGCTGACCGGCAAGGCGCTTTACGTCAACGCTTCCTATGACGGGTTCTCGGTCGATCCGACCACCTTCGGCCTCTCGATGGTGCCGGCGCCCGGCGTCAGCAACGAGGATGCCGAGGCGGCGCTGGACGCGGCGCTGGCGCAATTCCTGAAGGACGGTCCCGATGCGGCGCAGCTGGAACGGGTCAAGACCCGGATCCGCGCCGCCCGCGTCTATTCCCAGGATTCGGCGCATGGCCGCGCCTATGACTATGGCCAGGGCCTGGCCACCGGCCTGACCATCGAGGATGTGAACGACTGGCCCGACATCCTGGCCGCCGTCACGCCCGAGGACATCCGCGCCGCCGCGAAACTGGTGCTGGAAAACCCGGCCCCCGTCACCGGCTGGCTGCTGCCGGCGCCGGACGCGCCGGCCGAAGCCGGGGCCGATGCAGCGGCCGCCGCGCCGCAACCCGCCTCGGCCGATGCCTCCAGACCCGAAACCGCCAATCCGGGGGAAGTCGAATGATCCGCGCCCTTGCCACCCTTGCCTTCGCCCTGCTGGCCGCGCTGCCGGCGCGCGCCATCGAGATCCAGCAGATCACCTCGCCCGGCGGCATCCAGGCCTGGCTGGTCGAGGACCACTCGATCCCCTTCACCGCGCTTTCGCTGATGTTCAAGGGCGGCGCGAGCCTAGACGCGCCCGGAAAGCGCGGCGAGATGAACCTGATGACCGCGCTGCTTGAGGAAGGCTCGGGCGAGATGGATTCGGTGCAATATGCCGAGGCGGTCGAGGCGCTGGGGGCGCAGAACCGCTTCGATGTCGGCGACGACGCGCTGACCGTGAACGCCCGCATGCTGACCGAGAACCGCGATCAGGCCGCCGCGCTGCTGCGCCAGGCGCTGGCCGAGCCGCGCTTCGACCCGGATGCCGTCGAGCGGGTACGGGCGCAGGTGCAGGCGGTGATCCGCTCCGAGGCGACCGATCCGAACGCCATCGCCAGCAAGGAGCTGGCGCGGCTGGCCTGGGGCGAGCATCCCTATGCGACCTCGATCAACGGCACGCGCGATTCGGTGGCGGCGCTGACCCGCGAGGACCTGATCGCCGCCAAGGACCGGGTGCTGGCCCGCGACCGTGTGGTGGTGGCGGCGGCGGGCGACATCACCGCCGAAGAGCTGGGCAGGCTGATCGACACAATTCTGGGCGACCTGCCCGAGCAGGGCTCGGCCCCGCTGCCGCAGCCGGCCGAGCTGCAGCTGACCGGCGGGGTGACGGCGATCGACTGGGACAGCCCGCAGACGGTGGTCAGCTTCGCCCAGGCGGGCCTGCCGATGTCCGACCCGGATTATTTCGCCGCCTTCGTGGCCAATCACATCCTGGGCGGCGGCGGGTTTTCCTCGCGCCTGATGGACGAGATCCGCGAAAAGCGCGGCCTGACCTATGGCGTCGCCACCGGCCTGTCGAACGGGCTTTACGGCGAGACCTGGCAGGGCGGCATGGCCAGCGCCAATGACAAGGTGGCCGAGGCGGTGGGACTGATCCGCAGCGAATGGGACCGTTTCGCCGAGGGCGGCGTCACGGAAAAGGAACTGGCCGACGCCAAGACCTATCTGACCGGCGAATATGCGCTGCGCTTCGACGGCAACGGCAAGATCGCCGGGATCCTGGCCGGGATGCAGCTGATCGGCCTGCCGGCGGATTACGTCAACACCCGCAATGCCCAGATCGAGGCGGTGACGGCCGAGGACGTGCAGCGCGTCGCGCAGCGCCTGCTGCATGCCGACCAGATCCGCTTCGTGCTGGTCGGCCGGGCCGAGGGCATCGACGCCACCAATTGACGAATCCTTTCCCGGCGGGCCGGGAAATGCTAGATCTGGGGGCATGAACACTCATGCCCCCAAGATGCGCCCGATTATCCGGCAACTGGACGAGGCCGCCGCCAACCGCATCGCCGCCGGCGAGGTGGTCGAGCGCCCGGCCTCGGCGGTCAAGGAACTGGTCGAGAACGCACTGGACGCCGGCGCGACGCGGGTGGACGTCGCCATCGCCAAGGGCGGCAAGGCGCTGATCCGGGTCGGCGACGACGGCTGCGGCATGACGGCCGAGGACTTGCCGCTGGCGCTAGCCCGCCATGCCACCAGCAAGATCGACGGCAGCGACCTTCTGGACATCCGCAGCTTCGGTTTTCGCGGCGAGGCGCTGCCCAGCCTGGGCGCCGTCGGCCGGCTTGTGATCACAAGCCGCGCTGCCGGTTTCGAGGCTGCGCAGATCGCCGTCTCGGGCGGGCGCATCGGCGCGGTCAAGCCGGCCGCCGGCAATCGCGGCACCGTGGTCGAGCTGCGCGACCTGTTCTTCGCCACCCCGGCGCGGCTGAAATTCCTGCGCAGCGACCGGGCCGAGACCCAGGCCGTGACCGAGGTGATCCGCCGCTTGGCCATGGCCGAGCCCTATGTCGGCTTCACCCTGACCGACGAGGACGAGGGCCGGGTGCTGTTCCGTGCCGATGCCGAGCAGGGCGAGGTGTTCGGCGCCCTGCAGACCCGGATCGCGCGCGTCATGGGCCGCGATTTCATCGACAACGCCCTGCCGGTCGACGCGACGCGCGACGGCATCACCCTGACCGGTTTTGCCGCCCTGCCGACCTATTCGCGCGGCGCGGCGGTGGCGCAGCATCTTTACGTCAACGGCCGGCCGGTGCGCGACAAGCTGCTGACCGGGGCGCTGCGGGCGGGCTATATGGACGTGCTGGCCTCGGGCCGGCATCCGGCGGCGGTGCTGTTCCTGACCTGCGACCCGCATCAGGTCGACGTGAACGTGCATCCCGCCAAGGCCGAGGTCCGGTTCCGCGAACCCGACATCGCCCGCGGGCTGGTGGTTTCGGCGCTGCGCCATGCGCTGGCGGGGGCGGGGCATCGCGCCTCCTCGACCGTGGCGACGGCGGCGCTGGGAGTGGCGCGGGCGGAGCCCGTTTCCGAGCCGCCGCGCCGCTATCAGGCGCATTACGGCCCCGCCCGCCCCTCGGCCCCGGCCATCGCCGCCAGCCTGGCCTTTCAGGCGCCGGGCTTTGCCGAGGCGCCGACCGCCCGGGTCGAGCCCGAGCCCGATTCCCAGCCTCAGCCTGCCGAGGCGCCGCTGGGTGCCGCCCGCGCGCAGCTGCACGAGAACTGGATCATCGCCCAGACCGCCGACGGCATCGTCATCGTCGACCAGCATGCCGCGCATGAGCGGCTGGTCTACGAACGGCTGAAGGCGCAGCTTGACGCGAACGGCATCGCCAGCCAGGCCCTGCTGATTCCCGAGATCGTCGAGCTGTCCGAAGCCGAGGCCCATCGCATCCTCGCCATCGCCGAGGAACTGGCGGCGCTGGGGCTGGTGATCGAGCCCTTCGGCGGCGGCGCCGTGGCGGTGCGCGAGGTGCCGGCGCTGATCCAGCGCCTGGACGCTGCGGCCCTGATCCGCGACATCCTGGACGACCTGGCCGATCAGGGCGCATCGGACCGGCTGCAGGCGCGGGTCGATGCGGTGCTGTCCTCGATGGCCTGCCACGGCTCGGTGCGCTCGGGCCGGCGCATGTCGGCGGACGAGATGAACGCGCTCTTGCGCGAGATGGAGCGGGTGCCGAAATCCGGCCAGTGCAACCACGGCCGGCCGACCTGGATCGAGCTGAAGCTGGCGGATATCGAGCGGCTTTTCGGGCGATGATCGTCTCGCACCGGCACCGCTATGTCTTTGTCCATATCCCCAAGACCGGCGGCACCTCGCTGACGCTGGCGCTGGAATCGCGGGTCGGCCGCGACGACATCATCCTGTCCGACACGCCCAAGGGCCGCAACCGCCGCCGCCGGGTCAGGGGCGCGGCGGCGCGCGGCCGGCTGTGGAAGCATTCGACGCTGGCCGATATCGAAGGGCTGGTGGCGCCCGAGCTGCTGGCGGGCTACCTGCCCTTCACGCTGGTGCGCAACCCCTGGGCGCGGGCGGTCAGCTATCACCGCTGGCTGCGGGACCAGAGCTTCGACCACCCCTCGGTCCGGCTGGCCAGGGCGACGGGCTTCGCCGATTTCCTGCGCGACCCGATGACGCAGGCGCAGCTTTCCGTGCCGGCGCGGCATTACCTGACCGGCTCGGCGGGCGAGCGGCCGGGACTCTATCTGCGGCTGGAGCATCTTGACGAGGACCTGCCGGAGCTGGAGGCCCGGCTGGGCTTTTCCCTGCGCCCGCTGCCGCATGAGAACCGCTCGGCCGGCGGCGGCTGGCGCGCCGCCTATGACGATGACGGCGCCGCGCTCATCGCGCGGCTCGCGGCCGAGGACATCGCCCGTTTCGGCTATCGCTTCGATGCGCATTGACCGCGGCCTTCGTCGGGGCGACAAATGGACAGACGCCGGAGGTGCCGCCATGCTGGAAATCAGTCCCGAAAAGATCGCCCATGTCATCATCCGCGCCCGCGAATACGACAGCGGCGTGAACGCCTGGGCGCATAGCGGGCACCGCAAGGGCCACGGCACCCAGACCGAGCTGGCCGAATTCATCGCCAGCCTGAACGAGGACGAACAGGCCAGCCTGGTGGCGGTGATGTGGATCGGCCGCGACACCTTCGGCCCCGAGGACCTGGACGAGGCAATCGAGACCGCCAAGGCCGAGCGCAGCTCTCCGACCGAGGATTACCTGATGGGCGAGCCGCAGCTGGCCGATTACCTCGAAGCCGGGATGGAGGCCCTGGGCATTTCCCCCGAGGAGGTCGAGGACGACCTGCACCGCCCGGTCTGAGCCTCGCCGACTGTCAGGGCTGCGCCTCGCGGGCCAGCCGGACCAGCGAGCCGCGCTCGCCGTCGATCAGCACCAGCAGCGCGCCGTCGGGGGCCACCTCGATGTCGCGCACCCGGCCGATGCCCTCGGCCAGCCGCTGCTCTCCGGTGACGCGGTCGCCCTCGATCTTCAGCCGCACCACCGCCTGGGCGCGCAGCCCGCCGATCAGCGCGTCGCCGCGCCATTCGGGGAACATCGGCCCGTCATAGAACACCATGCCGCTGGGGGCGATCACCGGGTCCCAGTAATAGACCGGCTGCTCCATCCCCTCGCGGCTGGTGATGCCCTGGCCGATGGGCGTGCCGCTGTAATCCTGGCCATAGGTGATGACCGGCCAGCCGTAGTTGCGGCCCGGTTCCGGGCGGTTCAGCTCGTCCCCGCCCTGCGGCCCATGCTCGACCGTCCACAGCCGGCCCTGCGGGTCCAGCGCGGCGGACTGGATGTTGCGGTGGCCGTAGGACCAGATCTCCGGCCGCGCCTGGCCGGGTGCGAAGGGGTTGCCGGGCGCCGGTCCGCCGCTGGCGGGGTCGATGCGCAGCACCTTGCCCAGATGCGTGCCCAGGTCCTGCGCCAGTTGCCGGGGTTCCGGCCGCGAGCGTTCCCCGGTGGTGACGAAAAGCCGGCCCTGCGGGTCGAAGACCAGGCGCGAGCCGAAATGCAGAGTCGAGGCCCAGGCCGGCTCCTGCCGGAAGATGGTCCGCACCTCCTCGAGCGCGGTGCCATCCGCCGACAGCCGGCCGGTGCCGACCGCGGTGGCGTTCCGTCCCCCGTCCCGCGGTTCCGAGAAGCTGAACCAGACCTGCCGGGTGCTGGCGAAATCCCGGGCGACGGCCACGTCCAGCAGCCCGCCCTGCCCGCGCGCATCGACCTTGGGCAGGCCCTTCAGCGGCGCCGAAAGCGCGCCCTCGCGATAGATCCGCATGGTGCCGGCCTTTTCGGTGATCAGCAGCCCGCCATCGGGCAGCAGCGCCATGCCCCAGGGATTGCGCAGCCCCTCGACCAGCGGCATGCGGACCAGGGGCACCGCCTGCTGGATCACCGGCGCGCGGGTCTGGCCCTGAAAGGCGGGGGTCTGGCCCCGGGCATTCGGCGGCGCATCGTTGAAATCGGCCAGGGCGGCCGATCCGGCCAGCATCAGGGGCAGGGCGGCGGCAAGGGATCGAAAGGACGTCATGGCATCGGTTCCGTCACTGGGCGTCGCCCGGCGCGCGGGCGGATACCGGCCGGGGCGTCGCGATGGGCGTTCGGGGCCCAACCCGCGCCGGCCCCGGCTTGTTCCGGCGCGGCCGCGGATTTCAGTCCAATGCGGCCAGATGCGTGGCGAAGTGCGCCTGCGCCCGGGCCCAGGCCCCCTCGTCGATGCGGTCGAGCGCCTTCAGCACCGGCAGCAATTGCCCGGCATAGTCCAGCGTGCTTTCGCGCGGCAGCAACGAGGGCAGGTTGTCGATCGCCATGACGTCCAGCGGCGGCCCTTCGGCGACGCGGATCGCCGGCTGCGCCCATTCGGTGGTCCGGTCGTAGACCTTGACCGGGTTGAAATCGCTGGAGGGGTCGCAGGCGACATCGCCGATCACGGTCAGCAGCCGGCCGGGATTGACCGCCTCGGGCGGCAGCAGGACCGGGGTGTGCGGCCCGGCGAGGATGCAGTTGACGAACAGCTCATGCGCCAGGATCTCGGGAAAGGGGCCGCCGCCGGCGGTCTCGGCCATGTCCCATTTCGTGACCGGCACGCCCATGGCGGTCAGCAGGTCCGAGGCGCCGCTGCCGACCCGTCCCAGCGCGCCCACGACGATGGCATGCGGGCGCGGCGCGCCGGTGGCGTCCAGCTCGGCCCGCAGCTCGGTCAGCAGCGCCTCCTGCGAGGGCCAGGCCGCGACCGGGCCGCAGATGCCGCCGCGCCGCTGGGCCGCCCAGGCCTTGAGCGAGACGGCCGCCCCGGCGAAACCGGCCCAGTAGCCGAAGGCCGCCAGCCGGCGGCCGTTCTCGTCGGTCAGGTATTCCAGGTCGTAGAGCGTGCCGCCGCCGTCGCGAAAGCGGCGCAGCAGCGCCAGCCCGGCGGGCTGGCCCTTGTAGGCATGACCGAACATGATGTGGCGATGGCGCAGCGGCGTGCCGTCCGCCGGCAGCTCCTTGAGGCCGAAGATGATCGCCTCGGCCGGGGCGTCGGGCCAGGAGCCCTCGGCCGCGATCTCGCCCCCGGCGGCGGCGTAATCGCCGGGGGGCAGGACGCGATGCGGGCTTTCCTCGACGGTGACGCGGAAACCCTGCGCCACCAGATCGCGCAGGCCGGCCGGGGTCAGGCCGGCGCGCCGCTCGTTGGCGCGGCTTTCCGCGCGGAGCCAGAGATGAACCATGCAGGCCTCCTTCCGTCAGGCTAGGGGAACGGGGTCCGCGCGGCAAGCGAGGGCCGCCGCGCGCCGCGGAACGGGCCCTGCCCGGCGGCCTCGATCCGGGCGAGGGCCTGCGCGATGGGCTCGACGATCACCGCCATGGCCGAGGCGGTGGCGTGGATCATGCGCTCGCCGTCCAGCGCCATGCCGACATGGCCGGGCCAGAACAGCAGGTCGTTGCGGCGGATGCCGTCGCCGGCCGCGGGGAAGGCGGATTCCTGCATGTCGCTGTCGCCGGGGCAGGGCAGGGCGCAGGCCCCCAGCGCCGCCTGCACCAGGCCCGAGCAGTCGATGCCGCAGCGGCTGTTGCCGCCCCACAGATAGGGCGTGCCCAGGAAAAGCTCGGCCACCGCGGCCGGATCGCCGCCGGGCCGGTCCGAGATATGCTGCGCAGGCACCCAGCCGCCCTGCGCCAGACGGGCGAAATTGCCCTGCATGGCGGCGACCGACAGCCGCGCGCCCAGCGACAGGCGCATCAGCTCGGGGGTCTTCATGTCCGGCTCGGCATAGACATGGGTGGCGGGGGCGCTGACGCGATGCGTGATCTCCGGCATCTGCTGGCTCAGCCCGTCGGCCCGCAGCCAGCCGCAATAGCCATCCGCGGCGGCCTGGACGAAAGCCCAGCCCTCCAGCTGGTCCAGCAGCGTCAGGTCGGCGCCGAAATTCAGCTGCCGGTCGCGGGCGCCCTGGGGTGCGCGGCACAGATCGGCCAGCGGCGCCGCCAGCCGCACCGGGCGGCCGGGCGTATAGGCGGGGCGCTGCAGGATGCCGCGCAGCGATTCCAGGGCGACGCGCTCGGTGGCCGGGGTCAGGCGGCGGTCGGTCATGGGCGCGGTCATGGCAGGATATCCGGCAGGGCGTGAAGGATCGCGCGCATGCCCTGGCCCACGCCGCCCTTGGGCCGGCCGGGCGCGGCGGCGGGCTGCCAGCCATAGATGTCGAAATGCGCATAGGCCCGCGCCTGGCCGGCAAAGCGGCGCAGGAACAGCGCCGCGGTGATCGCCCCGGCGAACCCGCCCGAGGGGGCGTTGTCCAGATCGGCGATCGCCGGCTCGATCATCGCCTCGTAGGGCTCCCAGAAGGGCAGGCGCCAGACCGGGTCGGCATGGGCGCGGCCCGCGGCCTGGATCGCGGCGGCCAGCGCGTCGTCGTCGCAGAAGAACGGCGGCAGGTCCGGGCCAAGCGCGACCCGGGCGGCGCCGGTCAGCGTCGCCATCGAGATCAGCAGATCCGGCGCCTCTTCCTCCGCCAGCGCCAGCGCATCGGCCAGCACCAGCCGGCCCTCGGCATCGGTATTGTTGACCTCGACCGTCAGACCCTTGCGGCTGGCCAGGATGTCGCCGGGGCGGAAGGCATTGGCGGAAATGGCGTTCTCGACCGCCGGAATCAGGACCCGCAGCCGGATGCCCGCGGTCAGGCGCAGTCGCGCCAGGGTCTCGGCCAGGCCCAGCACATTGGCCGCGCCGCCCATGTCCTTTTTCATCAGCGCCATCGAGGCGGCCGGCTTGATGTCCAGCCCGCCGGTGTCGAAGCAGACCCCCTTGCCGACCAGCGTCAGCCGCGGACCCTCGCCGGGAAAGCGCAGGTCGATGAGCCGCGGCGCCTGTGCGCCCGCCCGGCCGACGGCATGGATCATGGGAAAGTTGCGGGCGATCAGCGCGTCCCCGCGGATTACCTCGACCGAGGCGCCATGCCGCCGGGCCAGGTCCCGGGCGGCCTGTTCCAGTTCGTCCGGCCCCAGGTCCGAGGCGGGAGTGTTGATCAGGTCGCGCGCCAGATATTCGCCGGCCGCCATGGCGGCGAGCCGCTCGGGGTCAAGGGCTTCCGGGCAGACCAGCCGGGCCTGCGGCGCCTCGACGCGCTTGTAGCGGTCGAAACGGTATTGCGCGAACAGCCAGCCAAGGGCGCCCAGCGCCAGGTCGAAGCCCTCCGGGTGATTCGCCAGATGCCAGCTGCCTGCGGGCAGGGTTTCGGCCGCCCGCGCCAGCAAGAAGCGCTCGCGGGGCGGCCGATCTGCCGGCTTCGCCTCCGGGCCGATGCCGAACAACGCCCCGCTCAGCCCGCCTTCGGCCGAAGGCAGCAGGCAGAGTTGGCCCGGCTTGGCCAAGAATTTCTGCGTCCTGGCCCAGTTCGCCGCGACGGGGCCGATCTCGGGCGGCAGCTCCGGCTCGGCCTCGCCCTGCCGGACCAGCCAGAGGGGCAGCGAAGGCGCATCGGGATCGGCGAATTCGGGAATCATCGGCATGCTCTTGTCTGTTTTCCGGATCGCAGCCTAGCGCCCGCGCCGAAGGCTGCAAGGGCGGGTCCTGCTAGGAATTCTCCGGCACATCCCACAGCTCGGTCAGCGAGCGGTTGCCGATCCGCTCCAGCCGGCGGGTGGTGGCGGCCAGCGCCGGGCGGTCGCGCCGTTCCGCGCAGGCCCCGACATCGATGGCCACGCCCGCCAGGGTGACAAGCCCCACCTGCCAGGCCAGCCGCGAAAGCTGGTCGGCATTGCTGACGGCAGCGCCCAGATCGCCCTGCCGCGACGCGGCCAGCGTGCGGCGCAGGGCCAGCGCCAGCTGCTCCAGCGCCGCCCCGATGACCTGCACGGCCGTGGCCTCGCCCAGTTCGCCGATGATCTGTTCAAGCCTTTGCAAGTCGATCCGGACGGTTTCGTCCACAGCCAGAATCGCAATCTTGGTCATCCCTGCTCCATCTTGGGCCCTAGCCGCACTGAGGCGCAAACTGGCATCAATGCCTCAAGAAAAGGTTATGCGGCGCCTGCTAAACCTCTCGAACTTTATCGGTTCAGCGGCTATCACACTCGCGAACGGTAGATGAGGGATCAATGAGAGAAGCACGTCCACTGCCGCAGTATCTGGTCCAGCGCTATCACGGCTGGCGCGCGACGGCCTTCGTTGAGAATCGGGCCTGGTATCGTCGTCTGGCCGAGGGGGGCCAGCATCCCCGTGCCATGGTCATTGCCTGTTGCGATTCGCGGGTGCATGTGACCTCGATCTTCGGCGCCGATACCGGCGAGTTTTTCATTCATCGCAATATCGCAAACCTGGTGCCGCCCTATGCGCCGGATGGCGAGCAGCACGGCACCTCGGCCGCGGTCGAATATGCGGTGAACACGCTCAAGGTCGCTCATGTGGTGGTCGTCGGGCATACGAATTGCGGCGGCGTGCAGGGCTGCCATGCCATGTGCTCGGGGCACGCGCCCGAGCTTGAGGAAAAATCCAGCTTCGTCGGCCGTTGGATGGATATTCTGCGGCCGGGATATGAGCGGGTGGTCTCGCTGCCGCCAGAACAGCAGATCCGCGAGCTCGAGCGGCAGGCGGTGCTTGTTTCGCTCGAGAACCTGATGAGCTTTCCCTTCGTGAAATCCGCGGTCGAGGCAGGAAACCTGTCTCTGCACGGGGTCTTGCACGACATCGCCGAAGGAACGCTCGAGCAATACGACAACCAGGTCGAGAGCTTCGCGCCGATCATCTGAGCCCCCGGGGCGGCTCGGCCACGATCATCCCAGCAACCAGGCCCGGCGGATGACTGTCGCACGAGGTCCGGGGTGAACCTTTGTCTGCATGGGTAGCTGTTTCGGACTCAGTTCACGATGAACTCGGCATGCAGCGCGCCGGCGGCGTGGACGGCCTTGAGGATGTCGATCATGTCCCGGGGCCGGATACCCAGGGCATTCAGGCCCGCCACCACATCCGACAGCGAGGATTCGCCGGCCACCTCGGCAAAGCCGATGCCCGGTTCCTGCGTGATCTCGGCCTGGGTCCGGGGCACCACCACGGTTTCGCCGGGGGAGAACGGGTTGGGCTGCGAGACCACCGGCGTTTCACGGACCCGCAGGGTCAGATTGCCTTGTGAGACGGCCACGCGAGAGACGCGGACGTCCTCGCCCATGACGATGGTCCCGGATTTATGATCGATCACGACGCGCGCCACGGCCTCCGGCTCGACGGTGATGTTTTCGATCTGTCCCATCAGTCGCGCCGGGTTCACCCGGCCAAGCGCATTGGTGTTGATGGCAATGGTACCTGAATCGATAAGCTCGGCCAGGCCGCGGCCGAGCGTGCGATTGATTGCTGCCTCGACGCGGGCGGCCGTGGTAAAATCCGGGCTCCTGAGCGCCAGCCGCAAGTTGGTCATCTGGGAAAAGTCGAAGGCGACCTCCCGTTCGACCCTGGCACCCGAGGGAATGGTGCCCGTGGTCGGAACGCCCTGGACCACGGAAGCTGCAGCGCCCGAGGCCTCTGCGCCCCCAGCCAGAACCGCGCCTTGGGCAACGGCATAGACCTCTCCGTCGGCGGCATTCAGCGGTGTCATCACCAATGTGCCGCCGAGCAGGCTTTTTGCGTCCCCGATAGCGGCCACATTCACGTTGATCTGGGAACCCGCCCGGGCAAAGGGCGGCAGAGTTGCGGTGACGATTACCGCCGCGACGTTCTTGGGGCGAAAAGCCTCGTCAGTTACGTTCACGCCAAGCCTTTCCAGCAGCCCTGCCATGATCGCTTCGGTGAATGGCGCATTCCGCAGGCTGTCGCCGGAACCGTTGAGCCCGACGACAAGGCCATAGCCGACCAGATCGTTACCTCGGACGCCGTCAATATTGGCCAGATCCTTGATGCGGATCGGCGCGGCCGCGCTGGGGGTTGCCAGCCCGATCAGGAGCAGAAGAAAGCAAAGGAACCTCATGACAGATAATCCGTCAGGGTGAGACGGGAAAGCCGAGCCGTGAGGGCATAGAGGCTTTGAATGCCGGTCTCGGCTTCCTGCAGGGCGGTCGCGGTTTCATAGGGGTCAGCCCCGATCAGGTTCAGGCGGGCGATGGAAAGTGTTGCCACCTCGGCGGCATTTCGCGTCTGGGCCTGGGTGACCACGGCCTGCCGCTGTCCCAGATCGGCCCGGGCATGTGTCAGTCCGCCGGTGGCCTTGACAAGCCGCGCGCCCGCTTCGGAAAACAACTCCCGCAGGGTTGCCTCGTCGATTGCCGCGCCGGCTGCGGAAGCATGAGCCATGATTGCCATTCCCTTGAGCGTATCGCGCAATTCCGCGGCATTCGCAGTGAGAGGGCTGCCGGTCTGATGATCGGGCGAAACCGAGAACTGCGTGCTGCCGGTATGCGCGCCCATGTAGACCGTGTCGGCAAAGCCACCTGCCCCCGCCGGAGCATCGAACCACGCGTCAATACTGCTCGCGATATCTGCAGCGGTTGCGGCGCCGGCTGTCACATTCCCCAACTCGGCGAGCATCGCGTCAAAGCTGCCCAGAGGCGCAGTGTCGGCCCTGGTGCCCGCGAAAAGGAAACGGCCGCCGATATTGGTGTTCAATGTATTGAACATCAGCCTGAAACTTCGTGTAATGTCAGCAGTTCGTGCGCGCAGGTCGCCTTCGCTCAGGATGTTCGGCTCACTAAGCAATTTGGGGCCGAGGTCCTCGACCAAGGTCTGGACCTGCCCGACAGCCGCCTGCATCCCTGCGAAACGGCCATGCGCTTCCGATGCGTTCTGCTGGAACGTGGCCAACATCTTCAGTCGCGAGTCTATATGCGCGATTCCCGAGACGTCTCCGCCAAGCGCCTGGGGAATGTCTGATTTGATGCCTGTCATCACTTCCTGGGTCAGGCGGTCCAGTCTGGTTTTCAGCCCATACTGGCCAAGCCGAAGCTGGTAGGAACGGGAAAGGTCTCCGATGGAATTGAAAGAACTCATGTCAGCCTCAGGATAGCGTCAAGCATGTCATTTGCGGTCTGAAAGACCTTTGCGTTTGCGGCATAGGCACGTTCCAGCGCCAGCAGGCTTTCCATTTCCTTGTCGGTGTCGACTCCCTCGGCCAGCAGGGCCGTCTTGAGACCCACCTGCTGGGAACTGTCTTGCAACGCGATCGCCTGGGAGCGAAGGCGATTGGTAGCAGCCTTGGAGGAGAGATCCGCGGCAAGCGTCTGCAAGCTTCCTGGTGCGTCAGAAAGATTCGCTGAGACCGGAATACGCGAAGCCGAGATCGCAGAGCCCAAGCGCGCCAGCAATGCGCTTTCGCCCGCATCTCCCGCGTCAGCTGCATTGATGCCGGCGCGGATGCGCCACAATTGTCCCCCGGCGCCGGGATCGACCAATGCGTTCACCGCTATGCGTCCGGCCAGACCGGTTTCGTCTGCGGGATCGAAGGCGCCTTGGGCGTCGGTGAACAACCCTGGCCCGCCGGCATTCAGCGATGGATCGATCACAGGATCGGAGAACCGCGCATAGAGGTCGTAAGCAAAAGCGTCGATTTGCTGCTGGTAGGCAGGGGCAAGCTGATCGCGAATGGCGAAGCTTGCGCTCAGGGTTCCCCCGTCCAGCATGGCTTGCTGCGTATTGGTCAGGGGCTTGCCGTTGAAGGTCAGCACGGAAAGCGCGCCGCTGGCCGCGGACATGTCGGCGGTAATGCCGGCGACAGCGCCGAACTCGATTCTGGCCGGCTCAGTACCATCCAGAAGAATTGCGCCGCCCGAAGTGAAAAGAGCGACGCGGCCGTTTTCTCGCGGTACCTCCTTGATCGGCATGATATCAGAGATGCCGTCTATCACTGCCTGACGCGCGTCGATCAGGGAGGAGGCGTCTTTGCCTTGTGCCGATGTGGTGACGATCTGGGTGTTCAGCTTTGCCACTTGCTCCAGCGCGGCGTTCAGGCGCGTAACATCCTTCTGGATTGTCTGTTCGGCCTTGCTGCGCTCGGCCTGGATCGCGGTGGAGATGCCGTTGATCTTCTGCGCCAGAGCCGAAGCGGTCTCGAGCACGGTGGACAATCGGATTTCGCTGTCCGGGCGGGATGCTGCGCTTGTCAGGGCGCTTTCGAAATCGGTCAGGACCTGCCCCAGCGCGGATGCTTCGGTGCCAATACCAAAGACTTTTTCCATCGTTGCGTGAAAGCCGGCCGTCGCTTGCGAGGCACCGACATTGGCCGCGGCCAATCGGTGGTCAGCCAGCAGTCCGGTCGTGATCATCCGGCTGACGCCATCAATGCTGACCCCGCCGCCGCGCTCGAGCAGGCGGGGCGACAGGTCGAGTTCGCGCCGGGCGTAGCCAGGTGTCAGGGCGTTCGCAATGTTCGACGATACGATCTCGGTGCCGCGCGAGGTTGCGGTCAGGCCGGAAACGGCATTGGAGATGGCGGATGAAATGCTCATGGAGATGCCCTGGATTTCTGCGTGCGGGGGCGGCCTGGCGCTGCCCCGGTCAATGTCAGCGTTTGAGATTGGCCGTTTCCTGCAGCATCTCATCAACCGTCTGGATGACCTTGGCGTTCGAGGTATAGGCACGCTGTGTCTGGATCAGATCGGTCAGTTCGGCGGCGACATCGGTGGTCGATGCCTCGCGCGAATAGCCGGCAACCGCACCGGTCGGACCATCACCGGCGTTCCAGAGATAGAACGCACCGGATTGGGGCGAGACCTTGTAGGTCTGGTTGTCCATGGCGATCAGGCCATTGGGATTGGGGACATCCACCAGAGGCACCTGATACAGGGTGCGGGTGAAGCCGGTGTCATAAGTCGCCTGAAGATAGCCGTTCTCGTCGATCTGAAGTCCAGTCAGGTTGCCGACCGGAGAGCCGTTCTTGGTGACGTTGGCCGGTGAGAACCCGGCGCTGAGCTGGGTGATTCCCTGGCTGTCGCCATAGCGACCGAGATTGATGGTCATGGGCCCGTTTGCGCCGGGAACCGTCAGCAGGCCGGTCGCCGGGTCATAAGCGCCCCCGCTCACCGCGGTGACGTTGGCCAGGGTCCCGCCGCCTGCCTGGCTGTCGTTGAAGTCCAGCGTATAGGTGCCGATCAGCGATTCATCCTCGGCTGTCGCAGGATCGTCGATGATGGCCGAATCGCGGATTTCCATGGTCCAGCTGTTCGATCGCACGCCGGCAGCGCCGGCGACATCCGGCGTGAAGGTAATCGTCATCCGTTCGGAGTTGCCGAGATTGCCGAAATATTCGACCTCCATTTCTCGGGCATCGCCGACAGCGCCGCCGACGGCGTCGTTGGCGGGCAGGTTGACGCGCAGGTTGATCCGTGTCGTCGGATCCGCCGCCGTCTGGCTGGGATTGATCAGGATGGGCTGCAGCCCGTTGGCGGAATCGCGCGGCTGGCTGGGGATGGTGCCGTCGGCATTTGCCGGCCAGCCCATCAGGACCAGGCCAGAGCTGGTGCGCAGATAACCCTGGTCGTCGGTGCGGAATGAGCCGGTGGTCGTCATGGTCAGGTCGCGCGGCGTGGTCGGACCGGAAAGCAGCGTCGCGGAACTGACGACCGGAAGCATGCCCCGGCCGGAGATCGCGATGTCCAGGGGATGCGAGGTGCTGACGAGGTTGCCGCGCTGATCGACGACCCGGCTGGTGGTGGCCCGGACACCGCCGGCCGTATAGGTCCCACCGCCGCGCGCCTGGTTGATCACCATGCTTTCGAAGCTGGTATCCACCCGCTTGTAGCCATAGGTGCTGGAATTCGCGATATTGTCCGAGATGTTGGCCAGGCGCGTCGAATTCGCGGCCAGTCCGGACACTCCGGCGCTGAGGGCAGATGAGATCGACATATCGTTGTCACCCTATGTGAGTCGCTGTTGCGTCAAGTCTGCGGCCGGGGGGTTAAGATGCCGCTAACGGCGGCAGTTCCCGGCCGGCTATCTCAGTAAAATCACTTCGATCCGGTTGTTGTTCGGATCCATGGGATTGACCGACCGGTTGCGCCGGTCGGCAAAGGCGGTGACGCGCTGGATGCGGGTGCTGTCGAAACCAGCCCCCTCCAGCAGGTTGCGCAGCGCATGGGCCCGGGCATCCGAGAGCGCCCAGACCGGCGACTGGATCAGCATCTCCGGATAGGCCCTGACATGGCCGGTCAGCGCGAGCTCGTTCTTGACCCGTCCCAGCACGCCCGACAAAATCCCGGCCAGTTCCTTCATGGCCGGGGTGGGCTGGGCGCTGTCGCCGACGAAAAGCGGCTCGTCCATCAGATCGGTCAGTTCGATGACCAGCCCTCATCGGTCATGCGGGTCACGACATGGCGCAGCAGGTTGACCTTTTGCATCGATTCCGCGCCGCTGCCGGTCAGCTGGTCCTGGATGTGCCGGACCACTTCCTCGAAACCGGATTCCTGTCCCTCGCGTGCCCGCGCGGCAAGGGTATCGCGCGAGGCGCCGGCGCCCTTGCCGGAATTCGTCTCGGCATCCTGCACCTCGCCGCCGAAGGGGCCGTCGTGGCCGCTGCGGGTGGATTGGATCAGGGTCGGGTTGAAATAATCCGCCAGCCCCTGCCGCTGCTTTTCCGTGGTGGCGTTGAGCAGCCACATGAGCAGGAAGAATGCCATCATTGCGGTCACGAAATCGGCATAGGCGACCTTCCAGGCGCCGCCGTGATGACCGCCGCCGCCCCCGGCCTGGACCCGCTTGATGATGATCGGGGCGCCGCCCCCGTTCCCGGCCATGAGCCATTCCTTTCGTTGCCTGTCCGAAAGGTCTAGCGGTGCGCGGCTAATTTCCAGTTAACGGCTCAAATGCCGCATATTTCACCCGGAAAGCAGCATGGCATTCAGCGCCATCACGTTGAAAGAAAACAAAATACAGCACATCGCAAGGACCAGTCGCAGGACAGACCGTTCGGGCTGGCCCTGCTGAAAGCCGGCCGCCGCAGGCGAGGGGACCATAACCGGACCCGGACGAATCATCGGATGCGGCATCTTGCGCCCGACCCGGGCCCCGATATTCTGCACCCATGCAGACCGAGGGCGAATATGACCTGACCACCGGCGCGGGGCTGATCGCCTGTCCGCGCTGCGACGCGCTGCATGTCGAGCGCGAGCTGGAGCCGGGCGAGACCGCGCGCTGCGTGCGCTGCAACACCCTGCTGGCCAGTCCGCGCGCCGGCGCTTTCACCCGGATCATCGCGCTGTCCTTCACCTCGCTGGTGCTGATGGTGGGGGCGGTGTTCTTTCCCTTCCTGGAAATCTCGCGCATGGGTTTCGGCAACCAGAGCTCGCTTTTCGGGGTGGCGCTGGCCTTTTCGCATGGCGCCCTAATGCCGCTGACCGTGGCGGTGCTGGGCATGATCGTCGGGCTGCCGGTGCTGCGGGCGCTGCTGCTGGTCTATACCCTGCTGCCCCTGTCGCGGAACCGGGCGCCCTATGCCCATGCCGTGCCGGCGTTTCGCCTGTCCGAGGCGCTGCGGCCCTGGTCCATGGCCGAGATCTTCGTCATCGGCACCGCCATTGCCCTGGTCAAGGTGGCGGGGCTGGCGAATATCAGCCTTGGCCCGGCCTTCTGGGCGTTTTGCGGGCTGATCGTGGTCAACGCGGCCAGCAATGCCTTTACCAGCGCCACCACGATCTGGGACGCCATCGAGGATGCCGGCATGGCCACCGACGGGCGCGAGATCGTGCCAGAGAGCCGGGCATGAACGCGCCTTCGGACGCGCCCGTCCTGACCGCGCATCGCGCCGGGCTGGCCGGCTGCCGCGGCTGCGGCCGGGTCTGGCCGGAAACCGAGACGATCTGCAGCCGCTGCGGCGGCGCGCTGGTGTCGCCCGACCGGCGCTGCCTGAACGCGGTCTGGGCCTGGCTGGCGGCGGGCTTCGTCTTCTACATTCCGGCGAACCTGTTCCCGATGCTGAAGACCTCGACCTTCGGCGGGCTGCGCGGCAACAGCGAAGCCACCATCCTCGGCGGCGTGGTCGAGCTGATGCATTACGGCAATTACGGCGTTGCGGCGATCGTCTTTCTGGCCTCGATCGTGGTGCCGATCGGCAAGTTCATCGCCATCAGCTGGCTGGCGCTGGTCGCGGGCCGGCCGGCGACGGTCAGGGCCGCCCACAAGCGGCTGCATCTTTACGAGGTGGTCGAATTCATCGGCCGCTGGTCGATGATCGACGTGTTCATCGTGGCGATCCTGTCGGCGCTGGTGCAGCTGGGCTTCGTCGCCTCGATCCATCCCGGGCCTGCCGCGGTGTCATTTGCGCTGTCGGTTGCCTTCACCATGCTTTCCGCGCAAAGCTTCGATCCGAGATTGATCTGGCGCGGCCTTCCGCTGCGCAGCCGCAAGGACCATGAATGACCGACAGGCCCTCGCCCGAGCGCAGCGACACCCCCCTGAAGCCAGCCGAACCCGCCCGCAAGCCCGCGGCCCGCGCCGTGCGGGCCGGGCTGCCGCTGATCTGGCTGGTGCCCATCGCGGCGCTGATCGTGACGCTGGGCGTGGGCTGGAACATGATCGCCAGCCGCGGCACGCTGATCTCGGTCGCCTTCAAGGACGCGACCGGCATCACGCCCGGGGAGACGGCGCTGAAATTCCGCGAGATCACCGTGGGCAAGGTGGAATCCGTCCGCTTCACCGAGGACCTGCAGCAGGTCGAGGTGAACATGCGCGTGGACAAGGACCTGGCGCCCTATATCGACAAGGATGCGCAGTTCTGGATCGTGCGGCCGCAGGTCTCGGCCCAGGGCATTTCGCGGCTCGACACGGTGCTGACCGGCTCCTTCGTCGAGGGCTATTGGGACGACAAGGTGGACGGGCCGCAGACGCGGTTCCAGGGCCTCGACAAGCCGCCGCTGACCAGCTTCGGCGAGCAGGGCACCTGGATCGTGCTGGCGGCCGAACGCTCGCGCGGCATGACCGAGGGCGCGCCGGTGCTGTTCCGCGGCCTGCCGGTCGGGCGGATGCAGAACCTGCGGCTTTCCGAGAATGACGAGGGGGTGCTGACCGATGTGTTCATCGCCGCGCCCTATGACCAGCTCCTGACCACGAACACGGTGTTCTGGGACACCTCGGGCTTCTCGGTCTCGCTGGGGGCGCAGGGGCTGTCGCTGAACGTGAACTCGCTGGCCTCGGTGCTGCAGGGCGGCGCGGAATTCGCCACGCTGACCTCGGGCGGGGCCCCGGTCGAGGACGGGCATGTCTTTTCCCTGCAGCCCGACCGGGGCGCGGCCGAGGCGAACCTGTTTGCCGACGAAAGCAAGGCGCTGCGCCTGACCATGCTGGTCGACGAATCGGTGCGCGGGCTGGAGACCGGGGCCGATGTGCAGTTCATGGGCCTGACCGTCGGGCGGGTCACCAGCCTTGCCGCGCGGGTGGTCCGGGGCGCGGACGGACAGGACCATGTCGAACAGGAGGTGACGTTGGCCGTCACGCCCGAGCGGATGGGCCTGTCGGGCGAGGCGACCCCGGAAGAGGCGCTGGATTTCATCGCCGGGCAGGTCCGGGCCGGGTTGCGCGCCCGCATCGCCAGCGCCGGCTTCTTCGGCACCTCGCTGCAGGTCGAGCTGGTGGACCTGCCCGGCGCCGAACCGGCCGAGCTGGACCGCACCGCCAAGCCCTACCCGGTCATCCCCTCGGTCCCCGGCGATATTTCCGATTTCAGCGAGACGGCGCAGGGCTTCCTGGCGCGGGTCGGCAACCTGCCCATCGAGGAGGCGCTGAAATCCGTCACCGACATGATGAACAGCGTCACCGCCATCGCCAGCAGCGAGGACACCCGCGCCATCCCCGGCGCGCTGCGCGGCACGCTGGAGGATGCGCAGGCCGCCGCCGGCGAGATCCGGCAGGTCACCACCGAGCTGCGCGAATCCGGCGCCGTGGGCCAGCTGCGCCGCATGGTGGACGAGGCCGCCGCCGCCGCCGAGGCGGTCAAGCTCGCCGCCGCCGACGTGCCGGCCATGGTCGACCAGATCGACGCCGCCGCCGTCAAGATCGAGGCGGTGGACTATGCCGCCATCGGCGCCGAGGCCGAGGGCATCCTCAAGGACGTGCGCGCGCTTCTGGGCACCGAGGATGCCGAGCAACTGCCCAAGAACCTGTCCGAGACGCTGAAATCCGCCTCCGGCCTTTTGAACGACCTGCGCGACGGCAATGCGGCGGGCAGCCTGAACAATGCGCTCGCCTCGGCCAGCACGGCGGCGCAGGATGTTTCGGACGCGGCGAAGCGCCTGCCGCAGCTTTCCGCGCGCCTGGAAGCCCTGGCGGCGCGCGCCGATGCGGTGATCGCCGCCTATGGCGACCGTTCCAGCTTCAACACCGAGACCATCAACCTGATGCGCGAGATGCGCCGCGCCGCCAATGCCTTCGGCAGCCTCGCGCGCACCATCGAACGCAATCCGCAAGCCTTCATCCTGGGACGATAAGATGCGCCTGATCCTTGCCTCCGTCGCCTGTCTTTCCCTGCTCGGCGCCTGCTCGAACGGCGAAAAGACCGCGCGCTATCTGATCGACCCGCCGGCCACCGGCGAGCGCGTCGCCGACCGGCTGGGCACGGCGGAACTGAAGGACGTGTCGCTGCCGGAATACGCCTCGGGCGGCGAGATCAGCTGGCAGACCGGGGACGGGGCGGTGCGCTCGAACACGAAACAGCTTTGGGCGGACGATCCGCAGCGGGCCTTCACGCTGACGCTGGCGCGCAGCATCTCGGACCTCTCGGGCGCCACGGTGATCGCCGAGCCCTGGCCGCTGGCCGAGCCGCCGCGTCGCCGGCTGGAGGTGCGCGTCGAAAAGGCGCTGGCGCAGGCCGACGGTCTTTATCGCCTGACCGGGCGCTATTTCGTCTCGGACGAGGGGGCGGGGGGCGCCAACCAGGCGCGCAGCTTCGACATTTCCGTGCCGCTTGCCGACCAGAACCCCGCCGCCATCGCCCGGGCGCAGTCGCAGGCCATCGCCCAGCTTGCCCGGCAGATCGCCACGCTGTCCGGGCCGGGCCGGTCGATCCGCACCAGCACCGCACCGCTGCCGCGGATCGACGACATCTTCTCGCAGCCGCTGCCGCCGCTGGAGGGCAGCTGAACCCGGCTGCGACAGTTTGACGGCTTTCCGCCTTCCCGCCCCCGCCTAGACTGCGCCCATCCCGGCAGCGGAGGTGAAATGCAGGCCGATCAGATCCAAGGGGTGCCGCTGCTGGCGCCGCCCGGGCGGCTGGACTTTCTCGACCGGCAAACAGTGCTGCTGCCGGCGCCGATCACCCCGCTGGAGGCATGGAACCGTATCCGCAGCCGCCCCTTGCCCCTGCTGGGCCTGGCCTTCCGCATTCGCGACGCGGTGTCGGCGCGGTTCGGCGTGCGGCGCATCGGTGGGCTGGGCAAGGCGCCCAGCGACAGGGTGCGCGCCGGTCAGCGGCTGGATTTCTTTCTGGTCGAGCATGCCGCGCCCGACCTGCTGGTGCTGACCGAGCGCGACCGGCATCTGGACGTGATGACCTGCATCTCGACCCGCGGGGCAGAGCTGGCGGTCACCTCCTCGGTGGTGACGCATAATCGCTTCGGCCGGGCCTATATGCTGGTGGTGGGGCCGGCGCATCGGCTGATCGTGCGCGCCATGCTGCGCCGGCTGATGCGCGGCTAGCCCGGCCTAGCCGACATCCGGCTCGAACTGGCCGAAGCGGCCGGCGGCAAAGACCAGCGGGTGATCACCCGGCCCCGCCACGGTCACGCGCAGCACCCGGCCGATCAGCACCGAATGGTCGCCCGCTTCATGCGCGGCATGGGCCATGCAGTCGAAGCGCGCCGCGACGCCGGCAATGACCGGCACGCCCTCGGGGGTCAGCACGCTTTCCAGCCCCTCGAACTGCCGGCCGCCGCGGGTGAAGCGCAGGCAGGTCTCCAGCTGCTCGGAACCCAGCACATGCACCGACCAGGCCGCCGCCCCGGCGAAGGCCGCATGGCGGGCCGAGGCGCGGGCCGGGCACCACAGCACCAGCGGCGGCTCCAGCGAGACGCTGGAGAAGCTGTTCACGGTCATGCCCAGCGGTCCCTCGGGCCCGGCGGTGGTCACCACGGTGACGCCGGTGGCGAAACGCCCCAGCGCCTCGCGCAGCAGCCGCGCCTCGGCATTGGCGGGATGAAAGGTGATCTCGTCGGCCAGCCGGTCGCGGGTCGCGGGGGGAAGACGGCTCATGCGCGGGCCCTGTCATCTGCGGGACATGGCCAGAGCGGTTCCGGCCTTTGCCCCTTCTTAGTCGGCGGGCGGCGGCGCATCAACCCGACCGCCGGGCATCGCCATCCGCGGTGTCATGGCGGCGATCAGCTGCCCGTGCAGGGCGGGCGCCGCCACCACCAGCCCGTCAGTCAGCGGCCGGGCGGCGTTGAAGCGCATCGCCGCGCCGGTCAGGTCGCTGGCCAGGCAGCCGGCACGGGCGGCGATCAGGCTGCCCGCCGCCACGTCCCATTCCCAAGCCGGCCTGACGGAGAGCGTCGCGTCGAACTGCCCGTCCGCCACCAGGCAAAGCCGCCAGGCCAGCGAGGGGCGGAAGCTGCGCCTGACCGGCGGCGGCGCGCCCCGCCAATGCGCGGGGTCGAGCCCGGCCTTGCTGGTCAGCACGCGCGCGCCCGTCAGGCCATGCGTCGAGGGGGCGATGGGCTTGCCGTCGCGCAGCGCCGGCCCATCGGCCGAGGCGGCATAGGTCGTGCCCTGCGCCGGCAGATGCACCACCCCCGCCACCACCCGGTCGCCGCGGGTGATCGCCAGCGCATGGGAAAATCCGACCTGCCCGTCGATGAAGGCGCGGGTGCCGTCGATCGGGTCGATGATGAAGCAATGCTCGGCCTGAAGCCGCGCCGGATCGTCGGCGCTTTCCTCGCTGAGCCAGCCGTAATCGGGCCGCGCGGTGCGCAGCAGGCGCTCCAAATGCGCGTTGACCGCCAGGTCGGCCTCGGTCACCGGGCCGGCGCCGTCGCCCTTGTCCCAGACCCGGGGATCGCGCCGCCAGTAGCGCAGCGCGATCTCTCCGGCCTCTTGCGCGGCCTGTTCCAGAAGCGCAAGGTCACTCGCCGGCAACGGTCATCCCCTCGACCAGCAGGCTGGGCACGCGCATTCCCCGCCAGTCGGGCAGGTCGTTCGCCGCCGTCACCCGCAGCAGCATGTCGCGCAGGTTGCCGGCGATGGTGCATTCGTTGACCGGATAGGCGATCTCGCCGTTCTCGACCCAGAAGCCGCCGGCGCCGCGCGAATAATCCCCGGTCGTGCCGTTGATCGAGGCGCCCAGCATCGAGGTCACGACCAGCCCGCGCCCCATCTCGCGGATCAGCTCCTCGCGGGTCTTGTCGCCAGCGGTCAGTTCCAGATTGGTCACGCCGGGCGAGGGCGGCTGACCGGCGCCGCGCATGGCACTGGCGGTCGAGTCCATGCCGAGCTTGCGCCCGGTGGCCAGGTCCAGGGTCCAGCCCTGCAAGACGCCGTCGGCCACGATCAGCCGCGGCGCGGTCGCCAGCCCCTCGCCGTCGAACAGGCGCGACGAGCCATAGCGGGGCCGGTGCGGGTCCTCGCGCAGCTCGAACCCCCTGGGCAGGACCTGTTCCCCCAGCGCGTCGCGCAGCCAGCTGGCGCCGCGCGCCACCGAGGCGCCGTTCACCGCACCGACCAGATGGCCGATCAGCCCCGCGGCCACGCGCTCGTCGTAAAGGATCGGGAAGGCGCCGGTGGGCGGCTTCCGCGCGCCGCGGCGGGCGACGGTGCGCTCGGCCGCAAGCCGGCCAATCTCCTCGGGCGCGGGCATGTCGGCGGCATGGACGCGGCTCTCGCCGGCCCAGTCGCGCTCCATCCCCAGCCCCTCGCCGGTGATGGCGACGGTGGACAGGCTGTGGCCGCTGCGCCCGTAGCCGGCCGAGAAGCCGTTGCTGGCCGCCAGCCACATGCGGCGCTGCGAATGGCCGGCGCTGGCGGCTTCGATCTGCGAGACGCCCTCGACCGCCAGCGCCGCGGCCTCCGCGCGCAGCGCCAGCTCCTGCAGCGCCTCCGGGCTCGGCTCGGGGCCGTGGTCGCAAAGGTCCAGCCGGGCGCTGTCGGTGTCGCGGGCCAGCTGTCCGGGTTCGGCCAGGCCCAGCGTGTCGTCCACCGGCGCCTCGCGGGCCATGGCGACGGCGCGGGCGGCCATCTCCTCGATGGTGCGCTGCGAGCGGTCCGAGGCCGAGACGCAGGCCTGCCGCCCGCCGATCAGCACCCGCAGCCCGATCTCGACCCCCTCGGCGCGCTCGGCATGCTCCAGATGGCCGGCGCGCACATCGACCGAGACGGCGGCGGCCTCCAGCGCCACGGCATCGGCCTGATCGGCGCCGGCCTTGCGCGCCGCCGCCAGAAGCTGCTGGGTCAGGGCCTCGAGTCGATGGAATTCGGACATGCGGTTCACCTTGGACAAGAACGGGGGCCGCGACGTCAACGCCCGGCCCCCGCGATACGATCCGTCAGGGCGCGCGGACGCCGCGCTGGACGGGATTACTTGATCTGCTGGCCGTTGGCAAAGATCGAGCCGCCTTCCTTGAACTCCAGCCGGGTTTCCAGCTTGTCCTCGCCCTCGGCGACCGGCTTGGCGAACATGGCCATCATCATGCGCACGCCCATGAGCTGATCTTCGGGGATCAGGCCCATGGCGCCCAGCTTGTCGATCAGCGCGTTCACGCCCTCATAGGTGGCGTGGATCTCGCCGACCGGGGCGGTCATGTCGCCGCCCTCGGGCGCCTGCAGCGCGCCCTCGGCATTCACCTTGGCGCCGAGCGCGTTCAGCGCGAACTGGTTGATCGCGACCTCGAGCGGCTCGAAGGGCTGCGGCGCGGCATCCGCCTCCATGTCCCCGGTTTCGTCGGCCTCTCCGTCCTCGGCCGGCTCCTCTGCCGGCGGCGCCATGGCGGCGGGGTCGAAGATGTCCTTGAGGACCTTCATGGTGCCGGTCACGTCCAGATCCAGCGAGGCCGGGTCGCGCGGCAGCTGGCCCTCGGCGTCGAACAGGTTCCAGATCGCATCGCCCAGCGTCAGCCCGGCCAGCGAATAGGCGAACTTGAAAGGCTGCGCCTCGTCCGACTGCATCACCGGCAGCTGCATGTCGAAGCTGCCGCTTTCGATGGCGTAGTTGATCGGGAAGGCCAGGTCGCTGCTGGTCAGCTCGAAGCTGCCGGCGTCCGAACCGGCCTGGTAGGACATGCCGTCCTGCGACAGCGCATAGCTCAGCTCGAAGCCCTTGCCGTCGTATTTGCCCGCGCCGCTGGTGGCCTGGCCTTCCTCGTCCGTGCCGGCGAAGTCGAAGCTGGCGACCAGCGCCCCGGCCTTGAGCACGCCGTTCATGGCCAGCCCGGCCTTCAGCGCCGCGTTCATGTCCTCTTCGATCTTCGCGCCGCCGGGCACGGCCATTTCGCCCGTGGTCTCGGCGCCGTCGATGCTGCCCTCGAACTTGACCTTGTCGGATTCCTCGGCGGTCACGTCGCCGCTGAAGATGATCCTGCCCGACTTCATCGCATAGTCGTATTTCGCCGGCGATCCGGCGACGATGTGGAAGGTGCCGGTCGAATCCGCCACGCCCACCTTGATCGGAAGCGGGGTTTCCTTGTCGCCGCTCTTGATCGTGGTCAGGGTGAAATCCATCGCGGGATAGTCGAAATCATGCGTCATGTCCTCGGGCGCGCCCGAGGTGACGATGACGTTGCCCGGCATGTCCACGGTAAAGGGCAGGCTGTAGCTTTGCCCCTCGGGATCGGTGCCATGCGCCTCGCCGGTCATCTGGTCGGCAAAGACCGTCCTGACCTTGCCGTCGCCGCTGTCGCTCAGCGTGACCTGGGGGATGCTGAAGCTGACCTGGCTTTCGGGCATGCCGCCGCTGATGGCGACATCGCTGAGGGTCAGCGTGTCGCCGGCCTTGTCGCGCTTGCCCTCGGTCACGCTGTAGCCGAGCGACTGGTAGTAATCGACCCAGGACTGCCACACCTGTTCCGAGGTCACGTCGGCAAGGGCCGGGGCGGTCATCGCGGCCAGTGCCAGGGCCGAGCTTGTCAGTCGCAGGTTCATTTCATAACACCTTTCCGGGCGAGAATTGCTTTTGAAACGCCAGCCCGGTTTCTGCCACAGCCGGCGCGCGGGTCCAAGGAGGGAATGATGATCGCAAGGGAATTCACCGGCGCAATCGGGCGCATCACCATCGCGCGCCCGGCCAAGGCGAATTCGCTGACCGGCGCCATGCTGGCGGAGTTGACCGCCGCCTTCGACGCCCTTGCCGCCGAGCCCGGCCTGCGCGCCGTCATCCTGACCGGCGAGGGCGCGGTGTTCTCGGCCGGGGCCGATCTGGACGAGGCCCGCGCCGGGCTGGCCCTGTCCCCGGAATGGGAGCGGCTGTCGTCCCGCGTCGCGGCGATGCCCTGCCTGACCATCGCCGCGCTGAACGGCACGGTGGCCGGGGGCGCCATGGGCATGGTGCTGGCCTGCGACCTGCGGCTGGCGGTGCCGGGGGCGAAATTCTTCTATCCGGTCATGCGCTTGGGCTTCCTGCCCCAGCCCAGCGACCCGCCGCGCCTGCGGGCGCTGGTCGGGCCGTCGCGGGCGAAGATGATCCTGATGGCCGGCCAGAAGATCCTTGCCGAGGAGGCGCTGGCCTGGGGGCTGGTGGACCGGCTGGTCGCGCCCGAGGCGCTGCTGGACGAGGCCGCGGCCCTGGCTGCGGACGCAAGCACCGCCGGCGCCGAGCAGGTCGCGGCGATCAAGCGGATGCTGGACTGACGCCAGCCCCGGCGCTGCCGGCGCGCGGACCGGTTTCAGCCGCCGCGCCGGCCCTGCCGTGACGTTGCGTCACAAGGTTCAGGCATAGGCGCTCTGTTTGCCGAAATGCGTGCAGAGCTGGTAATAGACCACCGCCCGGTACTTGTTGCGGTTCGCGCTGCCATATTGCGCCACCACCTCGTCGATGGCGGCGGAAAGCTCGGGACCGTCGGGCAGGCCCAGCTTTTTCACCAGGTAGTTGGTCCTGATCCGCTCCAGTTCCGCCTTGTCGGATGCGGCCACGGTCTCGCCATCGGCATTGTAGATCGAAGGCCCGCAGCCGATGACCACCTTGGTCAGCAGCTCCATGTCGGGCGTGACGCCCAGCTTTTCCTTCATGTCGGCGGCGTATTTGGCGATCAGATCGTCGCGCTTGCTCATGCTCCGTCCCCCTCGGGTCTGTTTCATCCCGAGGGGAAGCCTAGCGCCGGACTGACAAATATCAACCGAAACCGCGCGCTTGCGCGGTCCTAGACGGCGAAGGCCGGGGCCAGGGCCGCCGCGATCCGCTCGCCCTCCTCGGCCGGCAGCTGCGGCGGGGCCGAGAAGCTGCCGATGCCGTCCTGCAGATAGGCCTGCGACGAGACGTCATGCACATGATGCATCGGCACCACATGGGCATGGGCATGGGGGACATGGATGCCGGTATAGAACAGCGCCACCCGCTCGACCGCGTAAAGCGCCTTCATGTGGCGGGCGAGGCGCTGCGCGCAGCTGGTGATGCGGGTGGCCAGCCGTTCGGGCAGGTCCTCGAACCAGGGGTAATGCCGCCTGGGGATGATCAGGCAATGGCCGGGGCGGATGGGATGCAGGTCCAGGAAGGCCAGGATCTCGTCGTCCTCATGCACGCGATGCGCCGGCAATTCGCCGCGCGCGATGCGACAGAACAGGCAATCGTCGGACATGCAGGCATCCCCCCGGCTGATGGCGCCAGTTCAGTAGCGGTAATGTTCGGACTTGAACGGGCCTTCCGGCGTCACGCCGATATAGTCGGCCTGCTCCCTGGACAGCGTGGTCAGCTTGACGCCGATCTTGTCCAGATGCAGCCGGGCGACCTTCTCGTCCAGCGCCTTGGGCAGGATATAGACGCCGGGCCGGTATTCCGCCGCCTTGGTCCACAGCTCGATCTGGGCCAGCACCTGGTTGGTGAAGCTGGCGGACATCACGAAGCTGGGGTGCCCGGTGGCGTTGCCGAGGTTCAGCAGCCGGCCCTCGGACAGCAGGATGATGCGATTGCCCGAGGGCATCTCGATCATGTCCACCTGGTCCTTGACATTGGTCCATTTGTGGTTGCGCAGGGCGGCGACCTGGATCTCGTTGTCGAAATGGCCGATATTGCCGACGATGGCCATGTCCTTCATCTCGCGCATGTGCTCGATGCGGATCACGTCCTTGTTGCCGGTGGTGGTGACGAAGATGTCCGCCGTCGAGACCACGTCCTCCAGCAGCACCACCTCGAACCCGTCCATGGCGGCCTGCAGCGCGCAGATCGGATCGACCTCGGTCACCTTCACCCGTGCGCCGGCACCCTGAAGGCTGGCCGCGCAGCCCTTGCCCACGTCGCCATAGCCGCAGACCACGGCGACCTTGCCGGCCATCATCACGTCGGTGGCGCGGCGGATACCGTCCACCAGCGATTCCTTGCAGCCGTATTTGTTGTCGAATTTCGACTTGGTGACGCTGTCGTTCACGTTGATCGCCGGGAAAGGCAGAAGCCCCTTCCGGTGCAGGTCGTAAAGCCGATGCACCCCGGTCGTCGTCTCTTCGGAGACGCCCCGGATCGCGTCGCGCTGCCGGGTGAACCAGCCGGGCGAGGCGTCCAGCCGCGTCCTGATCTGGGCAAACAGCGCCTCTTCCTCCTCGCTGGTCGGCACGTCGATCAGCCCGGTCTCGCCCGCCTCGACCCGCGCGCCCAGCAGCACATACATGGTTGCGTCGCCGCCGTCGTCCAGGATCATGTTCGCCGTGCCTTCCGGGAACTGGAAGATCTGGTCGGTATAGGACCAGTATTCCGGCAGCGTCTCGCCCTTGACGGCAAAGACCGGGATGCCGGCCTTGGCGATGGCCGCCGCCGCATGGTCCTGGGTCGAGAAGATGTTGCACGAGGCCCAGCGGACCTCGGCGCCCAAGGCCACCAGCGTCTCGATCAGCACGGCGGTCTGCACGGTCATGTGCAGGCTGCCGGCGATGCGGGCGCCCTTCAGCGGCTTCGCTTCGCCATATTCCGCGCGCAACGCCATCAGGCCGGGCATCTCGGTTTCGGCGATGTCCAGCTCCTTGCGGCCGTAATCGGCCAGGGCGATGTCTCGGATGATGGAATCGGTCATGGGGCCCTCGCGCCTTGTGCTGTTGGCGCGGCCTTAGCATTCCCGGCGCGGTCCTGCAAACCGAAGCGGTCAGCCGTTGAGCCCGGCCTTGACAAAGAAGACCTGCGGGCTGGTCTGGTCGCTGAAGCCGATCCCCGAGGCGATCACGCAGCTGGTCGCGTCCGGGCGCTCGAAGACCACCGTCCAGGTGCCCATCAGGTCCGAGCCCCACAGCGTGGTGCCCTGGCTGCCGCTGGCGATTCTGCTCTCGCCGAAATCGTGGCGCAGGGTCGCCTCGATCGCGGCCTTGCGGTCGCACCAGGGCTGGTCGTTCACCGCCTCGTCGGACAGCGGCAGGGTGCGGGCCAGCTCGCGCACGGCGCGCGGGTCCATGCCGGCGACCGCGGACCAGCCGCGCGGATTGGCGGCGTTCTCCTCGCGGGTCTGGATCGCGGCCTGCGCGGACAGGGCCGGCAGGGCCAGAAGCCCCGCCAGAAGCACGGGCGCGATGCGGGGGATCAGGGTCGTTTTCATCGCCTCAACCTTTCGCTTGCGCAGGTGACGAGGGAAAACCGCCGCGGTTCGCGAAAGGTTCCGATCCGACCGCGAATGTGAGCGGTAGCAGCTTTCGCTGGAATGGCTTAGAAGGACCGGAACCAAGGCCGGGTGAAGGGGGAAGGCAGCATGGCGATCCTGTTGGCGGATGTGGGCGGCACCAATGCGCGGATGGCGCTGGCGCGGGACGGCGCGCTTGCGACCGGGACCATCACCCGGTTTCGCGGCGACGACCATGCCAGCTTCGACGAGGTGGTGACGAGGTTCCTGGCCCAGCAGGGCAGCCCGCAGATCGAGGCGGTCTGCGTCGCCGTCGCCGGCCCGGTCTGGGGCGACGAGGCGCGGCTGACCAATCGCGACTGGACCTTTTCCGAGGCGCGGCTTTGCGCGCTGTCCGGCGCCCCGCGCGCCCGGCTGATCAACGACCTGATCGCGCTGGGCTATGCCACGCCGGCGCTGGACGGCGAGGCGGCGGGTTTCCTGCGCGCGGCGCCCCAGGGCGCGCTGTCGAACGGCCAGCGGCTGGTGGTGAATGCCGGCACCGGCTTCAACGTCTGCGCGGTCAAGGTCCTGCCGGATGGCGGCATCGCCTGCCTGGAGGCCGAAGAGGGCCATACCCGCCTGCCGCTTTCGGTGGCCGCTCCGCTGGCCGAGGCGCTGGGCGAGCCCGGCCGCGCCATCGATTCGGTCGAGGAGCTTTTCGCCGGCCGCGGTCTTGCCCGGCTGCACGCGTTGCGCATGGGCGGCGCCCAGGGCCGGGCGGAAGCCGTGGTCGCGGCCGCCGCCGAAGGCGATGGCGCGGCCGAGGAAACGCTGGCGCTCTATGCCCGGCTGTTCGGGCTGTTCTGCCGCGAACTTGCCTTGCGATTCATGCCGATGGACGGGATGTTCCTGGCCGGCAGCGTGGCGCGTTCCTGCACCGACCGCTTCGAGATCTTCGAGGCGGCCTTCCTGTCCGACCCGCTGATGGCGCGGATTCCGCAGGCGGTTCCGGTCGGGGTGATCCGGGACGACATGGCCGCGCTGCATGGCTGTCTGGCCGCAATCCGCTGAAAAATGCCCGGATTCGGGCGGGGATGCTGGATTTTGTTAACGCGGCCTGCAATGCTTTCGGCAAAACCGCCAGAAGCAGGGCAGTCAGGCAATGAAAAGCTGGATCAAGGCAGGAACGGCTGCCGCAATCATGCTGGGAACCGGCGCGGGCATGGTCTGGGCGCAATCCTCGGCCTCGCCCTCCTCCTCGCCCTTTTCGGGCTGGTTCGGCGGCGGCGACCGCAATGACCGCTCGCCCGTCGATCTGGATTTTCAGGTGCATGGCGGCGACGACGCCCTGCTTCCGGCGATCCGGCAGACCTCGCTTCTGGTCAGCGCCCAGGACGAGGGGCGGGTGACCGGGCAGGACATGCTGGCCGCGGCGCGCGGCGATTACGCCCGCATCCTGGGCGTGCTCTACGATCAGGGCTATTACTCGGGCATCATCGACATCACCCTGGACGGGGTCGAGGCGGCCAGCATCGCGCCGCTCGATGCGCCCAGGGAGGTGCGCAAGGTGGTGGTCTCGGTCCAGCCGGGACCGCGCTTCCGCTACAGCCGGGCCGAGATCGCGCCGGTGGCGCCGGGGACCGAGCTGCCGCGCGACTATCGCCGGGGCGAGATCGCCCGCACCGGCGACATGAAGAATGCCGCGACCGCTGGCGTCGCCGGCTGGCGCGATGTCGGCCATGCCAAGGCCGAGGTGGCCGATACCCAGATCATCGCCGATCACGCCACCAACCTGATCGACAGCCGCATCCGCCTGGCGCCGGGCCCCGAGCTGCGCTTCGGCCAGCTGACCATCCGCGGCTATCAGCGCATGGACCCGCGCCGGCTGCGCAAGATCGCCGGCTTCCCCGAGGGCGAGCGTTTCGACCCCGAGAAGCTTGAGGATGTGAGGAAGCGCCTGCGCCGCTCGGGCGTGTTCTCGGCCATCACCCTGACCGAGGCGGATTACATCGGCCCGGGCAACACGCTGGACGTGGACCTGCTGGTGGTCGAGCAGAAGCTGCGCCGGCTGGGCGCCGGCTTCGAATATTCCAGCACCGACGGGCTGTCGCTGACCGGCTACTGGATCAACCGCAACCTGTTCCGCGGCGGCGAGCGGTTGCGCATCGATGCCAGCGTCTCGGATATCGGCGGCGATACCGGGCGCGACTACAGCCTGGGACTGCGCATCGACCGGCCCGCCACCATCACCGCCGACACCACCGGCTATGTGCTGGCCAAGGTCGAAAGCCTGCAGGAAGAGGATTACGACCTCAAGTCCGGCACCTTCGGCCTGGGCTTCACCTGGATCCCCAGCGACGAGCTGACCGCCGACATCGCCCTGCAATACCGGGCGCTGCGGGTGGACGACGACAGCGGCCGCACCGATTTCCGGCTTTTCGCGCTGCCTGCCTCGGTCATCTGGGACAAGCGGGACGAGCCGAACGACGCCAAGCGCGGCTATTGGCTGTCGGGCGGCATCACCCCCTTCGTCGGCCTGCAGGAGGAAACCGGCTCGGGCGCGCAGATCCTGGCCGAGGGCCGGGCCTATTACAGCTTCGGCCGCGATGACCGCTTCACCCTGGCGGGCCGCGCGCGGCTGGGCACCGTGGTCGGCCCCGAGATCGAGGAAACGCCGCGCGACTATCTGTTCTGGTCCGGCGGCGGCGGCACGGTGCGCGGACATTCCTATGAATCGCTTGGCGTCGAGGCGATCCAGGGCCCGGAGGGCCCGGTGCGCACCGGCGGCATGTCCATCGCCACCCTGACCGCCGAGGCCCGCATCCAGGTCCGCGAGCGCATCGGGCTGGCGGTCTTTGCCGATGCCGGCCGGGTCTGGGAGGACAGCGCCTGGTCCGGCGCCAGCGGCTGGCAGGCCGGGGCCGGGGCGGGCATCCGCTATCGCACCCCGGTCGGACCGTTGCGCTTCGACATCGCCACGCCGGTCGGCGGCGGCGATGGCGACGGGGGCGGGGTGCAGCTCTATATCGGTCTGGGGCAGGCGTTCTGATGCGTGATCTGGCTTATCGACTCATCCTTGGCTTCTGCCTTGTGCTGGCCGCGCCCCTGGCCGCGCTGGCGCAGGATACCGCCGCCGAGATCTCGCAGGAGGTCGAGGACGACCGCGGCTTCATCACCCGCTTCCTCGAAGAAAAGCTGTCGGGCGCCGGCCGGCAGGTGGTGATCGAGGGCTTTCGCGGCGCGCTGTCCTCGCGCGCCACCTTCGACCGCATGACCATCGCCGACGACGACGGCGTCTGGATCACCCTGGAAAACGGCGCCATGCAATGGACCCGCTCGGCGCTGCTGGCCCGTCGGGTCGAGATCAACGAGCTTTCGGCCGAGCGCATCATCCTGCCGCGCCTGCCCGGCACCGGCGAAAGCGCGCCGCAGGCCGAGGCGCGGGAATTTTCCCTGCCGCAGCTGCCGGTGGGGGTCAACATCGCCCGCATCGCCGTCGGCCGGGTCGAGCTTGGCCAGCCGGTGATCGGGCAGGAGGCGGTGATTTCCATCGACGGCTCGATGAACCTTTCGGGCGGCGAGGGCGAGACCAGGCTGACGATCAACCGCGTGGATGGGCCGCGCGGCGAATTCGCGCTGGATGCGGGCTTTTCCAACGAGACCCGGGTGCTGCGCTTCGATCTCAAGCTGGACGAGGATCGCAACGGGCTGTTCGCGAATGCGGTCAAGCTGCACGACCGCCCCGCCGTGCGGGCCGAGATCACCGGCGAAGGGCCGATGTCGGATTTCGCCGCCGATATCCAGCTGGCGACCGACGGCCAGCCGCGCGTGACCGGCACCGTCTCGGTCGACGCAGAGGAGCGCGACGGCGCTGCCGGCACGGCCTTCCGCGCCGAACTGGGCGGCGATGTGGCCGCGCTGGCGCCGCCGCAGCATCGCGCCTTTTTCGGCACGCAGTCCCAGCTGGTGGCCGAGGGCTGGCGCGGGCAGGACGGGCGGCTGGTGGTTCCGACGCTGCGGCTGGCGACCGAGGCGCTGCGGCTGGACGGCAACCTGGCCACCACCAGCCGCGGCGCGCCGGAAAGCGCGCATCTGACGCTGCTGCTGGGCGAGGATGCGGGGGCTGCGCAACTGCCGGTGCGGCTGCCCTGGGCCGACAGGCCGACCACCGTGCGCTCGGGCAGCCTGCGGCTGGATTACGACGCGGCGCAGGGCTCGGGCTGGGTGCTCAAGGGCGTGGTGGGCGACATTTCCCGCGACGACATCGCGCTGTCCGAGCTGCGGATGGACGGGCGCGGCCGCATCGCGCTGACCCCCGAGCAGGCGCTGGAGGAGGTGCGCGGCTGGATCGCCTTCGGCATGGACGACCTGGCGCCGGCCGATCCCGGACTGGCGCAGGCGCTGGGTGACACGCTGAACGGCGGCCTCAACTTCGCCTTCACCCCCGGCAATGCGCTGCGGCTCTGGGGCATGAACATCAACGGCGAGGATTTCGGCTTCAGGGGCGAGACGACCGTCTCGGGCCTGCGGACCGGCATCACCCTGTCGGGCGACATCACCGCGCAGCACCGCAATGTCGGGCGCTTCTCGACCCTGGCCGGGCGCGAGCTGGGCGGCACCGCCGACGCGCATATCAAGGGCCGCTACGCGCTGCTGGGCAAGGGATTCGACGTCGAGGCAGAGGTGCTGGGCAACGGCATCCGCATCGGGCAGGAGCACGCCGACCGCATGCTGGCCGGCCAGTCGCGCATCGAGCTGAGCGCCCGGCGCGACACTGCGGGCATCAACCTGCGCAAGCTGACGGTGAACGCCCGGAACCTGACGGCCGAGGCGCAGGGCCGCCTGGACAGCTTTTCCAGCACCCTGACCGCGACCATCGCCATGCCCGACCTGTCGGTCGCGGACCCGGACATGGCGGGCAGCGTCCGCACCGAGGCCCGCGTCACCGGCGCTGCCGGCACGCGCAAGATCACCCTGACCGGCAAGGCGCAGGACCTCGTCACCGGCATCGCCGAGCTCGACGGCGCGCTGAAGGGCGAAACCGACCTGCTGGTCGAGGCCGCCGAGACGCGGGGCAGCTTCGAGGTGCAGACCTTGCGGCTGACCAACCCGCAGCTGGATGCCGAGGGCCGGGGCAATTTCGCGCAGGGCGCGATGGATGCGACGCTGAACCTGTCGATGCCCGACCTCGCGGTGCTGGGGCGCGGCTTCTCGGGTGGGCTGACCGCCGAGGCGACGGCGGTGGAACAGGACGGCGCCCGCCGGATCGAACTGACCGGGCGCGGCACCGACCTGCGCTTCGGTCAGCAGGACGTGGACGGGGCGCTGACCGGCGTGACCGATCTGCGGCTCTCGGCCGAGCAGCGCGGCGACGAGATCACCGTGTACGGTTTCAACCTGACCAACCAGCAGATGCTGGCGACCGCGCAGGGCCGCATCGCGCCCACCGGCACCGACATGGAGGGCCGGGTCGAGATCCGCTCTCTGGCCAGTTTCGGCCGCGGCTGGCGCGGTGCGCTGAACGCGCAGGGCAGCTTCAAGGACGACGGCTCGGGCGCGCGGCGGCTGGACGTGACCGGCACCGGCACCGACCTCTCCTTTGGCCAGGCGCAGGTCGATGGCGCGCTGGCCGGCGAAACCCGGCTGGCCCTGCACGGCGTCGAGCGGGACGGGGTGTTTTCCATCGAGACCGCGACGGTCGACAACCCGCGCCTGAACCTGGGCGCCGAGGGCCGCGTCGGCCAGGGCGCCACCGACCTGACGGCGACCCTGCGCGCCGACGACCTGCGCTTTCTGGGCCGCGGCTTCCGGGGCGCGGTCAATGCCTCGGGCCATGTCCAGGACCAGCAGGGCGGCGGGCGGCAGATCACCGCCAGCGGCGCGGCGCGCGGCCTGGGCATCGGCAACCCGCAGGCCGATGCCGTGCTGGCGGGCGAAACCAGCTTCGACCTTGCCGCCGCGCAGCGCCCGGACGGCAGCCTGACCGTCAGCCGGCTGCGCGCCGGCAACGCACAGTTCAGCATCACCGGCGACGGCAACCCGACCGAGGGGCTGAACCTCGATGCCCGACTGAACGATCTGGGCCTGCTGGTGCAGGGCTTTCCCGGGCCGGCCACCGTTGCCGGCACTGTCCGCAACACCGGCCGCGCCTATGACGTGAACCTGACCGCGACCGGGCCGGGCAATACCCAGGCAAGGGTGACCGGCACGGCGGCGACGGATCTTTCGACCGCCGATATCGCGGTCAGCGGCAGCAGCAACGCCGCCGCGGCGAATCCCTTCCTGCGCACCCGCTCGATCGAGGGGCCGCTGAGCTTCGACCTGCGCCTGAACGGCCGGCCGGCGCTGGAATCGCTGTCGGGCCGGGTGGCGCTGACGAATGGCCGGCTGGCCGAGCCGCGCTTCGGCCTGGCGGTCGGCAGCCTGAACGCCAATGCCGATTTCAACGGCGGGCGCATCGCCGTCGATCTGCGCGGCGCGGTCGAGGCCGGCGGCATCATCACCGTCAGCGGCCCGGTCAATCTGGTCGGCGACCGGCAGATGAACCTGGACGTGCGGCTGTCCGACGTGGTGCTGCGCGACCCGAATCTTTACCAGACGCTGGTGAACGGCGCGATCAACGTCGCCGGCACGGTGGGGCAGGGGCCGATGGTCTCGGGCCGCATCGATGTCGGCCATACCGAATTGCGCATCCCCTCGACCGGGCTGGGCGGCGCCAAGGCGATCCCGGACATCATCCACCGTTCCGAACGCCCGCCGCAGCGCCAGACCCGCGCCAAGGCCGGGCTGCTGGAATATCCCAGCGAAGCCTCGCGCCAGGCCGGGATGGCCGCGCCGCCGGCGACGCCGCCGGCCAATCCGGCGCGCTTCGACCTGCTGATCTCGGCCCCCTCGCAGGTCTTTGTCCGCGGCCGCGGCGTCGATGCCGAACTGGGCGGCGAGCTGCGCCTGACCGGCAATGCCCGCCAGCCCATCCCCATCGGCCAGCTGGAGCTGATCCGCGGCCGCGTCGACCTGCTGGGCAAGCGGTTCGACATGACCGAGGGGCTGATCGAGCTGCAGGGCAGCCTGATCCCGGTGATCCGGTTGGTGGCCGAGACGGTGCAGGACGGCATCACCACCCGCATCATCATCGACGGCGAGGCGCAGGATCCCGAGATCACCTTCGAATCCTCGCCCGACATGCCGCAGGAAGAGGTGCTGTCGCAGCTGCTGTTCGGGCGCGGCCTCGACAATATCAGCGCCCTGCAGGCCGCGCAGCTGGCCAGCGCCGTGGCGACCCTGGCCGGCCGTGGCGGCGAGGGGATCGTCGGGCGGCTGCGCGCCTCGACCGGGCTTGACGACCTGGACCTGGCGACGGACGATCAGGGCAATGTCTCGGTCCGGGCGGGCAAGTATCTCTCCGAAAATCTCTATACCGACGTGCAGGTCGGCGGCGACGGCAAGACCAAGCTGAACCTGAACCTCGACATCTCGCAGACCCTGACCGCCCGCGGCTCGGTGGACAGCGAAGGCGAAAGCACCATCGGCCTGTTCTACGAGCGCGACTACTGATGCCTGTTCTGCAGGCCGCAGCGATGGACCCCGCCCGCAGCCGCGCGGCGGGGTCTTGAATAACTGCGGCGAGTTTATTAGCTAGCTAATGAAATTTGTCCCAGGACATTCCATGCCAGACCGTTCCTTCACCCTTTTGGAATCGCTGATCGCCCTGACCCAGACGCTGCGCTCGGCCTTCGAGAGCCGCGTCGAACAACACGGGCTGACCTTTGCCCGCGCCCGGCTCCTGACCACCATCGGCCGGAACGAGGGCGCGAGCCAGGCCGAGCTTGCCGCCATCCTCGGCATCGAGACGCCGACGCTGAAGCGCCTGCTGGACGCGCTGGAGGATCAGGGCCTGGCCGAACGCCGCCCGATCCCCGAGGACGGCCGCAAGCACGCCATCTTCCTGACCGAGGCGGCGCGCATCGAGCCGCTGCTGGGCTTCCGTGCCGAGGTCGATGCCGCGCTGGCCGAGGGCATCCCGCCCGAGGATCTGGCGGCGACGCGCCGCACGCTGGCGCAGATGGCGCTGAATGCGGAAAAGCTGAGGCAGGCATGAGCCAGCCCGCCGCCGACCCTGCCCCGGCCGCGCCCGCGCCGCCGCCCTTCGTGCCGATGTCCTGGCCGGCGACGCTGGGCTATATCGGCGCCTCGGTGACCATCGGCCTGACGCAGGGTCTGGCGCAGGGCTTCGTCAGCACCAACATCCCGCAGATCGCCGGCGATCTGGGCGCCACCACCACACAGGCGAGTTGGCTGATGGCGGCCTTCATGATCCCGCGCGCCTCGATGCCGATCCTGCTGATCAAGATCCGCACCCAGTTCGGCCTGCGCCGCTTTGCCGAGGTGGCGATCCTGGTCTATCTGGCGGTCTCGCTGGCGGCCTTCGCCATCTCGGACCTGCGCTCGGCGGTGACGGTGCAGTTCTTCGCCGGCATGGCCTCGGCGCCGCTGTCGACGCTGGCCTTCATGTATATGCTGGAACCGCTGCCGCCGGCCTGGAAGATGCGGCTGGGCCTGCCGATGGTGCTGGGCATGGTCGCCGCCGGGCCGATGCTGGCGCGGGTGATCTCGCCCGCTTTGATGGGCGATCACGGCTGGGACGGGCTGCATGTCATGGCGCTTGGCATGGCGGCGGTCTCGCTGGGGCTGGTCTATGCCCTGCCGCTGGCCTCGCAGCCGCGCGTCAAGGTGATCGCCGCGATGGACCTGGTCAGCTGGCTGCTGATCGCCACCGGATTCGGCGGGCTGACGGTGGCCTTCGTCATGGGCTCGATCTACTGGTGGACCGATGTCGCCTGGCTGGGCTGGGTGCTGGCGCTGGCCATCGTGGCGCTGACGCTGGCCGTGGTGATCGAGCTGCACCGCAAGGCGCCGCTTCTGGACATCCGCTGGCTGGCCAGCCCGGCCATGCTGCACCTGACGGCGACGCTGCTGATCTTCCGGCTGGTGCTGTCCGAGCAGAGCTCGGGCGCGCCGCGCATGTTCCAGGTGCTGGGCGTGACGCAGGACCAGCTGGTGCCGCTTTTCGCGCTGATCTCGGCCGCGACGGTGCTGGGCGGGCTGGCGCTGATCCCCTTCATGAAGCCCGAGCGCGTGCCGCTGTTCCACATCATCGCGCTGGTGCTGATCGCCGCCGGCGCCTTCATGGACAGCCATGCCACCATCGACACCCGGCCGGCGCAGATGATGCTGAGCCAGGCGATGATCGCCTTTGCCGGCTCGTTCTTCCTGGCGCCGGCGATGATGCGCGGGCTGCTGTCGGCCCTGGCGCGCGGGCCGAACTACATCCTGTCCTTCGTGATCGTCTTTCTGTCCACGCAATCGCTGGGCGGGGCCGTGGGGTCCGGCCTGTTCTCGACCCTCATCAATCACCGTCAGGCCCTGCACCTGCAGGTGCTGCGCGAGGAGCTGACCGCCGCCGACCCGCTGACCGCGGCCGAGATCGCGCAGCGCAGCATGGCGCTGGCGCCGCAGATCGCCGATGCCGCGCAGCGCCAGGCGCAGGCGGTGGCGCAGATCGCCCAGGACGCCGGCGCACAGGCCTATGTCATGGCCTATAACGACGCCTATTTCCTGACCTTCCTCGTCGCGGCGGCGGCGCTTTGCGCGCTGCTCCTGCACCTGTTCCGCGACTGGCTGGTGGCGCGCCGCGCGCCGCTGCCGGCTGTCGCCCAGCCCCTTTCCGAGCCCAAGACATCATGACCAGAAACCACCTTGTCCCGACCTTGATCGCCCTTGCCGCCGGCCTGGCCGGCCTGCTGATCGTGCTTTACGCTTGGCACCTGCCGCCGTTTCGCCCGGCGCATCCGCAGACCGAGAACGCCTATATCCGCGGCCAACTGACCACCATCGCGCCGCAGCTTTCCGGCTATGTGGCGGCGGTCGAGGTGCGGGACTTCCAGCCGGTGACCCGGGGCCAGGTCATCGCCCGGCTCGACGACCGGCAGTATCGCCAGAAGCTGGCCCAGGCCCAGGCCAGCCTGCAAGGCGCCGAGGCGGCGCTGAAGATCCAGGAGCAGAGCGTCCAATCCGCCCGCGCCAGCCAGCACTCGGCCGAGGCGGCGCTTTCCGCGGCGCAGGCGGCCCGGGACACGGCGGCATCGACCTGGGACCGGGCGCAGGCCCTGCAATCGCGCGGCGTGACCGCGCAAAGCTCGGCCGACCAGACCGAACTGGCGCTGCGTCAGGCCGAAGCCGCCGTCACCCAGGCCGAAAGCGCCATCGCGGTCGCGCGCGAGAACGTCGCCGGCGCCGAGGTCGGGCTGGCCGCGAAACGCGCCGAGATCGCCTCGGCCAGGGCGGCGGTGGAACTGGCGCAGATCGACCTGGACAACACGGTGATCCGCGCGCCCTCGGACGGGCGGCTGGGTCAGGTCGGGGTGCGGCTGGGCCAGTATGTGACCGCCGGCACCGCGCTGGTCAGCCATGTCGGCCCCGAGGTCTGGGTCATCGCCAATTTCCGCGAGACCGAGCTGCATGGCATGCGCGTCGGCGACCGTGCCACCTTCACCGTGGACGCGATGCGGCATCGCAGCTTCACCGGCCGCGTCGAGGCATTCTCGCCGGCCACGGCCTCCGAGTTCAGCCTGCTGTCCGCGTCAAACGCCACCGGCAATTTCACCAAGGTGGCGCAGCGCCTGCCGGTACGCATCAGCATCGACCCGCAGCAGGAGATGGCGGATTATCTGGAGCCCGGCCTGTCGGTGGTGGTCACCGTGGACGAGGGTTCGGCCGCGCAGGGGCACTCTGCCAGCGCCGCACCGCTGATCATGGGTCATGCGGGATAGGGGCGGCCCGGCCTGCCCGCCTCCCGCTCAATCGGCCAGGCAGAACTGGATCTCGATGGTCTGGCGGTCCTCGCCGGCTCCTGTCCAGTCGTGATAGACCTCGCGGCTTTCGCCCGTCAGCGTCCGGCCGGATTCACGGATCGCCGCCAGAAGCGGGGCGTAGCCTTTGCCGAACAGGGTCGCCAGCGGCCCGGCATGGATCAGGCTGGCCACGGGGACGGCCGGCAGATGGCAAAGCCCGGCCGCGCCGTTCACCCGCCCTGCCCGGATGACGGGGCGGCAGATCGACCAGTCGAAGAGGGTTTCGCCATCCTTCGGCAGGCCGCGAGAGACGAAGTGCCAGGGCCCGCCGGCCTGCAATCCCTGCCGTTCCCTCTGCTGCTCGATCTCGGGCGCCAGCGCGGCGGCGGCCTGGCCGATCTCGGGGATGCGCAGCCTGCGCTGCCGGCACAGCGCCCATATTTCGTTCGTCGTGCCAATCCGCATGATGCATCCCGTTTCGCTGCCAAGCTTTTCTCGCAAGGCCCCGGCACACCGGCCAGAGGGGGCTCAGCGCCGCCTTCGCCATGAAAAAGGCCGGGCGCAGCGGCCCGGCCCCGATTCCGATATGCGGCCGGCCTCAGACCTCCGGCACCAGAACCTCGCGCTTGCCGACGTGATTTGCCGGGCTGACGACGCCCTGCTCTTCCATCTGCTCGACCAGCCGCGCGGCCTTGTTGTAGCCGATGGCGAGCTTCCTCTGGATGTAGGAGGTCGAGCATTTGCGGTCCTTGGCGACGATGGCGACGGCCATGTCGTAAAGCTCGGCATCGCCGCCCTCGCCGGTGCTGAGCCCCAGCACCTGGTCGATGCTGTCGGCGCGCTCCTCGTCCGGGCCCTCGACCACGCCGGACATGTAGCTGGGCGGGCCGAAGCTTTTCAGGTGGTTCACCACCTCCTCGACCTCCTCGTCGCTGACGAAAGGCCCGTGGACGCGGGTGATGCGCGAGCCGCCGGCCATGTAGAGCATGTCGCCCTGGCCCAGCAATTGCTCGGCGCCCTGCTCGCCCAGGATGGTGCGGCTGTCGATCTTGGAGGTGACCTGGAAGCTGATCCGGGTCGGGAAGTTCGCCTTGATCGTGCCGGTGATGACATCGACCGAGGGGCGCTGCGTCGCCATGATCAGGTGGATGCCCGAAGCCCGCGCCATCTGCGCAAGGCGCTGGATGCAGGCCTCGATCTCCTTGCCGGCCACCATCATCAGGTCGGCCATCTCGTCGACGATGACGACGATATAGGGGAAGGTCTCGGGCTGGAATTCCTCGGTCTCGAAGACCGGCTCGCCGGTGTCCTCGTCGAAGCCGGTCTGCACGGTGCGCTTGAACAGCTCGCCCTTGTCCAGCGCCTCGCGCACGCGGCCGTTATAGCCCTCGATGTTGCGCACGCCCATCTTGGACATCTTGCGATAGCGTTCCTCCATCTCGCCCACGACCCATTTCAGGGCGACGACCGCCTTCTTGGGATCGGTGACGACGGGGGAAAGCAGATGCGGGATGCCGTCATAGACCGACAGTTCCAGCATCTTGGGGTCGATCATAATGAGCCGGCATTCCTCGGGCGTCAGCTTGTAGAGCAGCGACAGGATCATGGTGTTGATCGCCACCGACTTGCCCGAGCCGGTGGTCCCGGCGATCAAGAGGTGCGGCATCTTGGCCAGGTTCGCCACCACCGGCCCGCCGCCGATATCCTTGCCAAGCGCCAGCGGCAGCGGCTGGGTGCCGTCGCCATAGGCCTTGGAGGCCAGGATCTCGCGCAGCACCACCTTCTCGCGCCGGGCATTGGGCAGCTCGATGCCGATCACCGAGCGGCCGGGCACGGTCGAGACGCGCGCCGACAGCGCCGACATGCTGCGCGCGATGTCGTCGGCCAGGCCGATCACCCGGCTGGCCTTCAGCCCCGGCGCCGGCTCCAGCTCGTAAAGCGTGACCACCGGGCCGGGGCGGACCTCGGTGATCTGGCCCTTGACGCCGTAATCGTCCAGCACCGCTTCCAGCATGCGGGCGTTTTCCATCAGCGCCTCTTGCGACAGCTGGTGCCGCTCGACGGTGGTCGGCGCGGTCAGCAGCGACAGCGGCGGATGCTCGTAATGGCTGGCCGATTCGTCGAAGCGCAGCGCCGGCTGCGCCTCGGACTGCGCCTGCCGCGAGGGGGCGGGTTTCTTCGGCGGCACCACGACGCGCGGCGTTTCTGCGCCGAAGGGCGCGGCGCTGACGGGTTCGGCGAAATCCTCGTCCTCGTCCTCCTCGGCGCTCAGCGGCGGCTGGGCGCGCGCCGGGGCGGCGCGGGCGCCGGTCAGCCGCGCGGTCACCGCCGACAGCAGGCTCTTGCCTTCCGAACGGGTGCGGATGGCATCGGTGATGCGGGCGCTGATCGCGGCGTCCGAAGGCGGCTCGTCATCCTCGGCATAATGCGTCTCGGGGTCGATCAGCTCGGGCTGGGGGGCGAACTCGCGGTCCTCGGCCAAGGGGGCCGGGGCAGGGCGCAGGCCCGGCAGGCTGCGGCGCGACGCCTGCGGCAGGGCTGCGTCGCCAGAGCGGCCGGCGCGCTCGCGCCGGGCCTCGGCCCGGGTCCTGATCCCGCGCGCCGCGCCCGAGGACAGCCGCGCCCCGCGATCCACCGCATGCAGCGCCAGGATGCGGGCGGTGGCCAGCCCGTCGCGCAGGAAGGTGCCGATGGTCGCCAGTTCCTTGCGGTCGAAGCCCAGCACGAAGGCCAGGAAGGCCAGGGCGCCGATGGCGGTCAACAGCGCCAGCAGCTTGATGGCGATCGAGGCCTTCATCGGCATCGCGGACAGCATGCCGCCCATCAGCATGTCGCCCAGATGCCCGCCCAGACCGAAGCTTTGCGTCCAGTCGAGGGGCGGGGTCATCGAGGTGGCATAGATCGACACCAGCACCATGGCGATGGGCAGAAAGATGCCGCGCATCAGCCGTTCCTCGCCCCGGTGCAGCATCAGCCGCAGGCCCCAGGCCACGGCACCGACGACCAGCACCCAGGTGCCGTAGCCGGTGATCATGAACAGGGCCGAGGCGACATAGGCGCCGAAGCGGCCCAGATAGTTCTGCGCCGGCTGGTCGGTCGCCGACATGAAGCTGGGATCGTCGGGGGAATAGCTGACCAGCATCATCGCGATCAGCACGCCCAGGATGACCAGGCCCGCGCCCAGCAATTCCTTGCCGCGCCGTTCCAGCGCCGCCTGCGTGCTTTGGTCGAACAGCGGATCGCGGTGTTTCGCCTGCCAGCTCGCCATGCGTCAACCCCCTTGATACAAACAGTTTTTCAGGCGGTTCAGCGCCGCCTCGGTCTGGTCCGCCGGGGCGACCAGTGCCACGCGGATGAAATTCCGGCCGGGATTGCCGGCCTGGCCGTCGCGGGCCAGATAGGCGCCGGGCAGCACCTGGATGCCGGCCTCGGCCCAAAGCTTCTTCGCGGCATCCTCGCCGGTGCCGACGCTTTCCGGCACCGGCAGCCACAGGAAGAAGCCGCCCGCGACCGGCTGATAGCCCGGCACATTGCCCAGCACCCGGTCGGCGATGGCGTATTTCTGCTGATAGAGCGCGCGGCTGGCCTCGACATGGCCCTCGTCGCCCCAGGCCATGGCGCTGACCCGCTGCACCGGCAGGGGCAGGGGGGCGCCGGCATAGCTGCGCAGCCGCCGCATCTGCGCGATCTGTTCCTTCCCGCCCGCCGCGAAGCCCGAGCGCAGCCCCGGCAGGTTCGAGCGTTTCGACAGCGAGTTGAACATCACCACCCGGTCGGGCAGGCCCATGCGCGTCGCCACGGCAAGCGCGCCGGGTGGCGGCGCGTCGCGCCAGATCTCGGAATAGCATTCGTCGGAAAACACCAGGAAATCGTGCTTTTCCGCCAGCGCGATCAGTTCCTCGAGATAATCCTCGGAGGCGATGCTGCCCTGCGGATTGGCGGGCGAGCACAGATAGGCCACGGTGGCGCGGTCCAGCACCGCGGCGGGCAGGTCGGCAAAGCGCGGCAGGTGGCCGGTTTCCGGGGTGGCGGGCACGAAGACGGGCTCGGCGCCCACGGCGGCGGCGGCCACGGCATAGACCTGGTAGAACGGGTTCGGGACCAGGATTGCGGGCTTCTGGCCATTCTTGCGTTCCGGCGCCAGCGCCAGGGCAGCGTTGAACAGCCCCTCGCGCGTGCCGTTCAGCGCCATGATGCGCTCGGGCGCCACATCCAGCCCGTGGCGCCGCTTCAGCCAGCCCGAGATCGCGGCCAGCAGTTCGGCCGTGCCCTCGTTCGCGGGGTATCTGCCGAAATCGGCGATGCTTTCGGCCATGACCGGGCCGACGAAATCCGGCAGCGCGTGGCGCGGTTCGCCAATGGTCAGGATCAGGGGATCGCCCCCGGGCTCAATGCCCGCGAGCAGTTTCCGCAGGCGCGGAAACGCGTAATCCGGCAGGTTCGAGAACCGCTCGGGAATTGCCATGACTGCCTCTCGTTCGGGGTCGTCGCGCCCCGTTTCGTCGCAAGATTACCGGCAATCCCCCCATGCGTCCAGAGTTTCGCGGGAAGATTGCGCCTGCCCGCTCCGGATTTGCCCGGAAAATCCGGGGGTCAGCGCAGGCCGGCCTCGGCCCCGGCGGCGGCGGCCAGCAAGGCGCGGTCGCCGCCCGCGCGGCCCATCAGCATGATGCCGCAGGCCGGATGGCCGGTCGGCAGGCTGATCGCCGGCAGGCCCAGCAGATTGGCGATGCGGGTGTTGCGCAGGGTCAGCAGGTTCTCGCGCGCGAAGAATTCCTCTTCGGCCAGCAGCCGGTCCACCGGCGGCGGCAGGATCGGCGCCGTGGGCAGGATCACCGCGTCGAAGCCGGCGACCAGCCGCGCCCAGTCGGCGCGCAGCCGGTCGAGCTCTTCCCAGGCGGCGACGTAATCCGCGGCCAGCACGAACTGGCCGCCCCGGAAGCGTTCCAGGATCGGCGGATACATCAGCTCGGGCGCCGCCTCGATCTGCTCGCGCCAGATGCCATAGGCCTCGGGGGCGAAAAGCAGCGGCGCCAGCACCATGGCCTCGGCCACGCAGGGCGGCGCGGCATGGGTGATGCGGGCGCCGGCGCGGGCCAGGCGGTCCACCGCATCCTCGAAACCGGCCACGGGCTCCTTGCGCGCCTCGTCGAAGGGCACGCCGTCCAGCACCATCAGCCGCAGGCCGCGCGGGCCGGCCCCGGCCAGGTCGGGTGCGGGCTCGCCGCGCAGCACGGCGAAAAGCTCGGCGCAATCCTCGACCGTGCGGGCGATGGGGCCGGCCACGTCGAAGCGGCGGCACAGCGGCACGATGCCCTCGCCGCTGACGGCGCCCTGCGTGGGCTTGAACCCGACCAGCCCGTTCCAGGCCGCCGGCACCCGCAGAGAGCCGCCGGTATCCGAGCCGACGGCCGCCGCCGCCAGCCCCAGCGCCACCGAGACCGCCGCCCCCGCGCTTGATCCGCCCGGCGCCAGCTCCTGGTCGATGCTGTTCGGCGGGGTCGCCGTCACCGGGTTCACCCCCAGCCCGGAAAAGGCCAGTTCGGTCATATGCGTCTTGCCCAGGCAGACCAGCCCGTCCAGCGTCGCCCCGGCCAGGATGGCGGCGTCGCGCTCGGGCACCCGGCCCTCCAGCAGGCGCGAGCCCGCCTCGGTCGCGGTGCCGGCGCTGTCGATATTGTCCTTCCAGCTGATCGCCACCCCGTCCAGCAGCCCGCGCCGCAGCCCTGCGCGGGCCCGGTCATGGGCGGCGATGGCCTCGGCCCGGGCGCGTTCGGGGGTCAGCCGGGCATAGATGCGGTCGCCATAGGGGTGGCGGGCGGCTGCGTCCAGATAGGCCTCGGCCTGCCCGACCGGGCTGATGAGCCCGGCGAGGATCGCCCGGCCCTGTTCCGCCGCTGACACCTTGAGCCAATCCATGCCCATCCCCCGACAAACGTTCAAATACCAAATAAGGCACAGGCTATCCCGCCGCGCAGGCGCCCGCAATGCCGCTTGGCGGCGACGGAGACGCATGGACATTGCCTCGCCGACGGTCATAGTGCGCAGCATGAAGACCGATTTCGACATCCTGATCGCGGGCGGCGGGCTGAACGGCCCGGCGCTGGCGCTGGCGCTGGCCGATGCGGGCCTGTCGGTGGCCGTGGTCGATGCCCGCCCCGCCGATGCCCGCGCGGGCGACGCTTTCGACGGCCGCGCCTATGCGCTGGCCCTGGCCTCGCAGCGGCTGCTGGCCGCGCTGGGGCTGTGGCGCGACCTGGCCGACAAGGCGCAGGAGATCCGCAAGGTCGAGGCCACGCAGGGCGTGCCGGGCGAAGGCGCCGGTCCCTTCGGCCTGCATTTCGACGGCGCCGAGATCGAGGAGGGCCGGCTGGGCTACATGCTCGAGGACCGGTTCCTTTACCGCGCGCTGCTGACCGGGATGCAGGACCGGGTCGCGCATCTGCCGGGCCTTTCGGTCATCGGGCAGCAGCCCGACGGCCCGGCCATCCGCGCCACGCTGTCGGACGGCCGCGTGCTGCGCGCGGCGCTGCTGGTCGGTGCCGACGGGCGGCAGTCGGGCGTGGCGGCGCGGGCCGGAATCCGGCGCATCGGCCATGATTACGGCCAGATCGCGCTGGTCGCGGCGGTCGATCACGACTTGCCGCATCACGGCACCGCACATCAGTATTTCATGCCCACCGGGCCGCTGGCGATCCTGCCGCTGCCGGGCAATCGCAGCTCGATCGTCTGGTCCGAGGCCGAGGCCCAGGCCCGCGCCATCATCGAACTGCCGGACCCGGACTTCCTGGCCGTCCTGCGCCCGCGCTTCGGCGATTTCCTGGGCGAAATCCGGCTGGCCGGCCCGCGATTCTCCTATCCGCTGAACCTGACGCTGGCCGAGCGCTATGTCGATGCGCGCGTGGCGCTGGTCGGCGACGCGGCGCATGGCGTGCATCCCATCGCCGGGCAGGGGCTGAACCTGGGCCTGCGCGACGTGGCGGCGCTGGCCGAGGTGATCGTCGCCGCCCGCCGCCGCGGCGAGGATATCGGCGCCGCGCCGGTGCTGGCCCGCTATCAGGACTGGCGCCGCCCGGACGCGACGGCGCTGGCCCTTGGCATGGACGGGGTGAACACGCTGTTTTCCAATGCCAATCCGCTGCTGCGCGCCGCGCGCGAGATCGGCATGGGCCTGGTCGATGCCATCCCGCCGCTGCGGCGCGGCTTCATGCGGCAGGCGGCGGGGCTGGGCCTTGATCCGATGCCGCGGCTGCTGACCGGGCGAAGGCTGTGACGGAACGCTCACGCCGCCGTCAGCGTTGAGGCGCCGCGCATCCAGCGAACGTGATGTGCAAGACATCGAAGGATCAGTATCATCCAGCCCATGAAACTGAAAACGCTCGCCCTCGCCCCCGTCCTGTGTCTGGCCATGGCCTTTCCCGCCCTGGCCGAGAAGATCCCGCTGAACGAGATCTCGCGCTATCTCAACGGCCTGAAGACCGCCAAGGCGGATTTCACCCAGGTGAATGCCGACGGCTCGATCTCGACCGGGGTGCTTTACATCCACCGCCCGAACCGGGTGCGCTTCGAATACAAGGGCGACCGGACGCTGGTGCTGGCCTCGGCCGGGCAGGTCGCGGTGTTCGACGGCAAGACGCGCGGCGGCCCGCAGCAATATCCGCTGTCCAAGACGCCGCTGTCGCTGATCCTGGCGCCGAACATCAACCTGGGCCAGGCGCGGATGGTCACCGGCTATGCCGAGAAGAAGAACACCACCGTCGTCACCGCGCAGGATCCGCAGCATCCGGAATACGGCAATATCCAGATGGTCTTCACCGCCAATCCGACGCAGCTGCGGCAATGGGTGGTGACCGACGACACCGGCAAGCGCACCACCGTCATCCTGGGCGACATGCAGACCGGGGTCAGCTTCGCGCCCTCGACCTTCGCCATCGAGAACGAGATCGCCCGCCGCCGCTGAAGACCGCGGCGGGCCGGCATGAATTGGTGGCGGCCTTGCGGCCCCGTTCTCCTGCGCCGCGCCCGTGGAACGGCCGGCATGGGTATTTGAGAAACAGAGAAGACCGAGCGCGGGGCTTCGGTCTTTCACCGTTTCCCAAATACTCCTATACGGCCGCGCTACGGCGGCTCAGCGGCAGGAGGCGAGCTGCATCCGGTAAAGCTCGGACCGGGTCTGAACCTTGCCGGCCACGTTCACCAGCCAGGGCTTGGAATTGTGCGATCCCTTGGCGAAGCCGCTGCGGCCTTCGTGATAGGCCAGGTATTGCGCGCCGGCATCCCATTTCGAGATGCCCAGCATCCGCGCCGAATCGTTCATGTACCAGCCCATGAAATCGGTGGCGTCCTTGATGTTGTCGCGCCGGGCGCGGCGGTTGCCGGTCTGCTTGCGGTAATCGTCCCAGGTGCTGTCCAGCGCCTGGCTGTAGCCATAGGCCGAGCTCTGCCGCCCGATCGGGATGATCCCCAGCGCATATTGATGCGGGGTCCGGGCATCGCCGATGAATTTCGATTCCTGGTGAATCGTCGCCATCTGGACGTGGACGGGGATGCCCCAGCGCCGCTCTGTCGCCTTCATCGCGCGCATATAGGCGGGCCGTTCCGCCGCCAGGGCGCAGGCGTTTTCCAGATTGCGCGGTGCCTTGTAGTTCCCGCCTCCTCCGCAAGAGGCCACCAGCCCGACGATGGCGAGCTTGAGAAACCTGTTCATACTGCCCTCATGTTTTTGCGGGCAGGATAAGCGAAATTTCCGGGGTCGCGCAAATGACAAAGCCTCGACCCGACCTAGCTGGGCAGGACCGAGACCGATTTCACGACCGCATGGCAGGCGGTGCCCGGCTGCAATTCCAGTGCCTTGACCGAGCGCGGCGTGACTTGCGCAAGCATCCGCTCATCGCCCAGGGCCAGCTGTACCAGCCCGCCCTCGATCCGCGTCACCGCGACCGGTAGCACATTTAGCGCCGAGAGGCCCTGCGGCGCCTCGCGCGCCAGGATCACCTCATGCGCGAGGATTCGCAGCCGCAGCACCCGCCCGGGGGGCAGATCCAGTTCCGGCAGCAGCATCGGCCCCCCGGCGGTGGCGACCCTTGTCATGCCGTCGGGCTCGCGCCCCTCGACCGTGGCGCGGATGAGCGCGCCGGCCTCGCGCGCGCCGAGTTGCGGGGCCAGCGCCGGATCGGCCAGGATCTCGGTCAGCGGGCCGGAATGGGTGACGCGGCCCTGCCGCATCAGCACCACCGTGGTCGCCAGCCGCAGCACCTCGGGGACCGAATGGCTGACATAGAGGATCGGCAATCGGATCTCGTCCCGCAGGCGTTCCAGCCAAGGCATGATCTCGGCCTTGCGGGCCTCGTCCAGCGCCGCCAGCGGCTCGTCCATCACCAAAAGCGCCGGGTCCGACAGAAGCGCCCGGCCGATGGCGACGCGCTGGCGCTCGCCGCCCGACAACGTGCCGGGGCGGCGCGCAAGCAGCGGCGCCAGCGCCAGCATCTCGACGATGCGGTCGAAATCCCGCGCCGCGCCGCGCCGCCAGCGCGAGGGATAGCGCAGGTTCGCCGCCACCGTCATATGCGGAAACAGTCGCGCGTCCTGGAACACGCAGCCGATGCGCCGCGCCTGAGGCGGCAGATTAGTCCTGCCGTCGAACAGCACCCGCCCGTTCAGCGCGATCCGGCCCTGGTCGGGGCGCAAGAGCCCGGCGATGGCGTTGATCGCCGTGCTTTTCCCGCAGCCCGAGGGGCCGAACAGCGCCGTCACGCCGCCCGGCGCCTCGAAGGCGACATCCAGCGCCAGGCCGGGAAAGCGGTGGCGAAAGGCGACCGCCAGCATCAGCGCCGCCCCGACATGCGCGCCGACATGCGCCATGCCAGCCATTCCGAGACCAGCACCGCCGCCATGGCGATCACCACCGAGACCAGCACCAGCCGCAGCGCCGCCGCATCGCCCGAGGGCACCTGCAGCAGCGCATAGATGGCCGAGGGCAGCGTCTGGGTCTGGCCGGGGATGTTCGAGACGAAGGTGATGGTGGCGCCGAACTCGCCCATCGCCTTGGCGAAGCCCAGCGTGGCGCCGGCCAGGATGGCGGGCAGGATCAGCGGCAGGGTCACGGTCAGGAAGATCCAGGCCCGCGGCGCGCCCAAGGTGGCGGCGGCCTGTTCCAGCCTGGGATCCACCGCCTCGAAGCCCAGCCGGATGGCGCGCACCATCAGCGGAAAGCTCATGATGCCGCAGGCCAGCGCCGCGCCGGTCCAGCGAAAGGCGAAGACGATGCCCAAGGGCTTCAGCAGGCTGCCCACCGGCCCCTGCGTGCCGAAGGTGACCAGCAGCAGGTAGCCGGTGACGACCGGGGGCAGGATCAGCGGCAGGTGCACGAGGCCGCTCAGCAGCCCGTGCCCGGGAAACCGCCGGCGCGCCAGAAGCCAGGCGATGGCGACGGCAAAGGGCAGGCTGGCGAGCGTGGCGACGCAGGCCACCCGCAAGGACAGGCGCACGGCCTGCCATTCCTGAGGGCCAAGCCAGTCGGTGGGGATCATTGCGTGACGGTGAAGCCTTGAGATTCAAAGATCGACTTTGCCGGCTCCTGCGACAGGCTGTCAAGGAAGGCGGCGGCCTGCGGCGTGTCGGCGGCCCTGGTCACAGCGCCGGGATAGGTGATCTTGTCATGGCTGTCGGCCGGGAAGGTCGCGACCACGCCCACGCCCGGCTCGGCCACGGCGTCGCTGCCATAGACGATGCCCAGGGGCGCCTCTCCGGTGGCGACCAGCTTCAGCGCGGCGCGGACGTTGTCGGCCTGAGCGACCTGGCTTTCCACCTGATCCCAGAGGCCCAGCGAGGTCAGCGCCGCCTTGCCGTATTGCCCGGCGGGCACGGAATCGACCAGCGCCATGGCCAGCTTGCCGTCGCCCAGCAGGGCGGGCAGCTCGGTCACCGGCGCCTCGGCCGGCTTGCCGGTGCCGACCAGCACCAGCGTGTTGCCCAGCAGGTCCTTGCGCGTGGCGGGGTCGATGTCGCCCGATTCCTGCACCGCGTCCATCCAGTCCGTCGAGGCCGAGATGAACAGGTCGGCCGGCGCCCCCTCCTGGATCTGCTTGGCCAGCTGCGAGCTGCCGGCATAGGAGATGGCCACCGTATCGTCATGGCTTCTCTGCCAATCGGCGGCGATCTCGTCCAGCGCGTCCTTGAGGCTGGCGGCGGCGAAGATGGTGATCTCGTCGGCCTGCGCGGCGGGGGCAAGCGCGATCAGGGCGGCGGCAAGGAAAGACAGGCGCATCGGGCTGGTCCATTCGTTATGTTTCAATGGACATAACCAGGCGGCTGGCCGTCTGGCAACCGTTATTTACGCTGAAACAGATCGCTGCCCCGCCCGCAGCCGCGCCAGCTGCCCGGCGCCCTGGTCGCGCAGCAGCGCCTCCAGCGCGCGGTAATCGGCCAGCACCTGCCGGCCCCGTTCGGTCAGCTGGGCGCCGCCGCCCCTGGCGCCGCCACGGCTGCTGTCGACCAGGGGTGCATCGAAATGCGCATTCATCTCCTCGACCAGCGACCAGGCGCGGCGATAGCTCATCTTCATGCGCCGCCCGGCGGCCGAGATCGAGCCTTCCTCGGCAATGCCTTGCAGCAGGTCGGCCTTGCCGCGCCCGAAGGTCAGGCCGGAATCGAAATGCAGGCGGAGGCTCAGCCGGGGATCGTTCGTCATGGCCGCATCTTGCGCGGTTTCCGCAACGTTGCAAGAGGCCGGGTCTTTTCCGTTCGCTGCCGCGCGGCTACGAGTAATAAAATTCCAGCATGACCGGAGGAATCATGTCCGAGAACGAAATCGTCATCCTGTCCGGCGCGCGCACGGCCATTGGCACCTTCGGCGGCAGCCTGGCGGGCGTGCCGCCGATCCAGCTGGCCGCGACCGTGACCCGCGCCGCGATCGAGCGCGCGGGCATCGGCGCCGAGCGCATCGGCACCGTGGTCTTCGGCCATGTGCTGAACACCGAGCCGCGCGACATGTATCTGTCGCGCGTGGCGATGCTGGAGGCTGGGGTGCCGGACACCACGCCGGCGATGAACGTGAACCGGCTCTGCGGCTCGGGGGCGCAGGCCATCGTTTCGGCCGCACAGGCGCTGATGCTGGGCGATGCGGATTTCGCCGTGGCGGGCGGCGCGGAATCGATGAGCCGCGCGCCCTATGCGGTGCCCGCGGCGCGCTTCGGCGCCAAGATGGGCGACGTGCAGATGCTGGACATGATGGTCGGCGCGCTGACCTGCCCGATGGGCACCGGCCATATGGGGGTGACAGCGGAAAACGTCGCGCGCGAGCACGACATCTCGCGCCAGGCGCAGGACGAATTCGCGCTGGAAAGCCAGAAGCGCGCCGCCGCCGCCATCGCCGAGGGCCGCTTCAAGGAGCAGATCGTTCCCATCGAGATCAAGACCCGCAAGGGCATGGTGGCCTTCGACACCGACGAGCACCCGAAAGCGACGGATCTGGAGAAGCTGGCCGGGCTGAAGGCGGTGTTCCAGAAGGACGGCACGGTCACCGCCGGCAACGCCTCGGGCATCAATGACGGCGCGGCGGCGCTGGTGCTGGCGCGGGCCGAGGCGGCGCAGGCGGCGGGCGCCAGGCCGCTGTTCCGGGTGCTCGGCTATGCCGTGGCGGGCGTGCGTCCCGAGGTGATGGGCATCGGCCCGGTGCCTGCGGTCGAGGCGCTGCTGAAGCGCACCGGCCTGAAGGCCGGCGATTTCGACGTGATCGAATCGAACGAGGCTTTCGCCGCGCAGGCCCTGGCGGTGAACAAGGGGCTGGGCCTCGACCCCGCCAAGGTCAATCCGAACGGCGGCGCCATCGCGCTGGGTCATCCGGTCGGAGCGACCGGCGCCATCGTCACCGTCAAGGCCATGTACGAGCTTATGCGCACCGGCGGCTGCAAGGGCCTGATCACCATGTGCATCGGCGGCGGCCAGGGCATCGCGCTGGCCATCGAGCGTATCTGAGCCTGGCTCGACCCGGTCCCTGCATCGGGGCCGGGGCTTTGACGGCACCCTCCTATGGGTATTTGGAAAACAGAGAAGCGACCTGGACTTCTCTGTTTTCCAAATACCCATGCGACCTTGCCACGGGCGCGACGCTCGGGGGGTGTGGCATTGGCCGGAAAATGGAACGAGCCGTTCTGCTGGAGAACGGCTCGCGAGATCCACGGAGATGGTCCGGTTAGGGTTGGTGCCCACCGTCCCAGCCAGGGTTTACGACCCTTGGGGCTGCCCTCAGGCCACGGCCCCCCTGACTGTCCCGACACCTCTCTCCAATATCACTCTCGACACTGGACCACCTCCTTTCAATAAGTTGCCGTATGGGTTCAGCCTGCCACAGAACCGTTGACAGTCAATGAATTTGCGCGCGGCGCTGGATCAAATTTCCGACGACGATGCGGAACGGCACGAGCGCCAGCACCGCTTGCGCAAGCTTCACCGAACAGTCCGCGACGGCCAGAGAGACCCAGAGCGGCTGCACGGGGCCATGCCCCAGCAGCGGAACCAGTTCATTTGCCCAGGAAACATCGTCCGCCGGGAAGATCGGCGTCAGCTGCGAGGCAAAGGCGATGCTGAAGAAAATGGTGGTGTCGATGATCGAGCCGACGACGCTGGCCGCCAGGGGTGGTAGCCACCAGTTGTATTTTCGCAACTGGTTGAAGACCGAGATGTCCATCAGCTGCGCCGAAAGGAAGGCGGCGCCCGAGGCGACGGCGATGCGCAGCGTGGTCTTGTCCATGCCGGCGGCCACGACCGAGCAGAGCACGCCGGTCACGAAGCCGGCATAGACCACCTTGCGCGCGGCGGTCGGGCCATAGACCCGGTTCATGATGTCGGTCACCAGGAAGGCGACCGGATAGGTCAGCGCCCCCCAGGTCAGCCAGGAGCCCAGCAGGTGCTGGACCAGGATATTCGAGGCCACCACGACGGTGGCCATGGCGATGACGCCGGGAAGAAGGCGGGGCATGTCTGTTTTTCCGTTTTGGCAAGGTCGCGGAGACTCGGCCCCGTCGGGGCAAGGCCGCATAAGGCCGTCCGGGGATTCTGTCAACGATCTCGTGCGGGCTTATAGCGCGGCCGCGGCGGCGATTTCCACCGCGAAGGCGCCGTTCATGCCCTCGACCGCGGTATTGGTCAGCGCGACCAGGCTGCGGCGGCGGGCGGGATCGACGATCCAGCTGTGGCCGTAGATGCCGCCCCAGCTCAGGCTGCCCTGCGGCAGGCCGATGCCCGCCGCCACGGCATCGGTGACGACCGCGCCCGCCCAGGCATGGCCCCAGCCCGGACCGCGCAGCGGATGGCGCTGGCGGATGCGGTTGCGCTGCGCCTCGGTGCGCAGGTCGTCGCCGAGGAAGGAACCCGTGCGCAGGGTTTCCAGCAGCGCCAGCGCGGCCCCGGCCGTGCCGGCCATGCCGCCGCCGCCCGACGGATAGGCCGAGGGGTCGCGGATGCGCTCGGGCAGGTAGGCGTAGCTCTGCTCGGGCTGCAGCGGGTTCCTGACCCGGGTCGGGCCGCGCATCCGCCGCGGCTCGGGGCGGGCATCGGCGTAGTTCGCGGCCAGATCGGCGGCATCCGGGGCGCGGAAACCGGCCTCGATGCCCAGCGGGTCGGTCACCAGCCGGGCCATGGCCTCGGGCAGCGGCATGTCGGCGGCCGCCTCGATCACTGCGCCCAGCACATCGGTCGCCACCGAATAGCGCCAGCGCGTGCCCGGCAACCGGTCCAGCGGCACCGAGGCGATGCGGCGCAGGTTCTCGGCCAGCGAGATGCCGCTGTCGCCGATCCCGTCCGAGATCCCGGCGCGGGCATAGGGGCCGTCCGGCGGCTGGTTGAAGCCGTAGTCGAGCCCCGCCAGATGCGACATCAGCTGGTCCACGGTGATCACGGGGCGGCTGCCGTCGGGCAGCGCCGGGACGAAATCCGGCAGCCAGCGCGTCACCGGATCCTCGGAAGACAGCCGCCCCGCCTGGATCAGCCGCAGCGCCGCGACCGTGGTGAAGGGCTTCGAGACCGAGGCATAGCGCAGCCAGCTCCCCCGGCGCATCGGCCGGGCGGCCTCGCGGTCGGCGAAACCTTCGGCGCGGGCATGGACCTGCCGGCCATCCTCGGCCAGCAGGACCACGCAGCCGACGATTCGCCGCTCGGCCAGGGCGCTTTCGACCGCGCGGTCCAGCGCGGCGATGCAGGCGGCAAGGCTCATTCCGTCACCCGGTATTCGACCAGTTCCGTGCGCTGCAGCCAGCCGAAATTGTCGTCCGAGATCAGCGTGATGCGGATGCCCTGCCCGTCATGCCAGACCGAGATCCCTTCGAGGTTGTCGTATTGCAGCGGCCGCGATTCCAGCAGCACCCGCTCGTTCGAGACGCCGCTTTCCGACAGGTCGAAGCGCCGGACGCGGGAGCGGAAGCCCAAGAGGCCCTTGAAGTCGCGTTCCAGCAGGTAGAAGCGCCCGTCCGGGCCGATATCGGCGCCCACCGCCAGCCAGTCGCCCGAGCGCGGGATCGAGAAGGGCTGGTCCCATTTGCCGTTCCGCCAGCGCCAGACCGGAAAGGGCCGGGTCAGGGCGCCGGATCGCTCGGGCAGGGTCAGGAGCGTGCCGTCGGGCAGGATCGCCAGCGCCTCCAGCGAGGAATTGCGCTGCATCGCCTTGAATTCCGGCGGCCGGGGCAGGGGCTTGGCCGGACTGTCGGGGGTGTCGTAGCCCGCGACGCGGGTCAGCCCCTCGAAGCTGACCCAGATCGTGCCGTCCGGGGCGATGGCCAGCCCCTCGCTGTCGCCCTGCCAGCCGGGCTTCAGCGGCTGGCCGGCGCTGTCGCGCAGACGCGCGCGGCCGGCCGGCTCCAGCCCGCGGATGCGACCCTGCGCATCGCGCTGGACGCTGCCCCAGCGAAGGGTGGCGCGATCCGAGAGCGCGGTGAAGCGGCTGCCGTCGGCGCTGATCTCGATGCCCGAGAAGCCGCCGAAATCCTCGTCCTCCATCTGCCAGACATAGGTCGCGACGTAATCCGCCTTCGGCGCGGCCGGCGGCGCCGGGTCGGCCGCGCAGGCCGACGAGGCCGAGAGCAGCAGCAGCGACAGCGCAAGGCCCGGCAGGCGGCGGGGCCGCGCTGCCGCGCCGCCGGCCGTGCCGCCGCGCCCTAGCGGGCGGTGGCGACGACCTGGCATTGACGGGGCATCTCGCTTAGCCTGAAGCTGCGGGGGTGGCGATAGTTCGGGTCGGGCGGAACCGGCTTGACCCGGCTGGGATCGATGCGGTTCTTGATCCATTCCGCCGCCTCGGCGCAACCGTCGCCGGGGGGCGGCGCGTCCTGCTGCTGGCAGACCGAGCCTGCCGGGCAGGCCATCCGGACGTGGAAGTGATAGTCGTGGCCGCCCAGCGGCCGGATCTTGCGCAGGTAGCTGCGGTCGCCGGTCTCGGTCTGGCACATGGCGAGCTTGGCGACCGGATCGACGAAGATGCGCTCGACCCTGGGGTCGCGGGCGGCGGCGCGCATGATCGCCATGTGCCCGCCGTTCCACAGGCCCGAGGGCGCGGTGCCGGCCTTGTTCACCACCGATTGCGACGAGATCTTCTCGCGCTGCGCCGCGGTCAGGCGCAGGCTTTGCGGCGGCAGCATCCAGATATCGGCGTCGAGCCCGGACTGGTGGCTGGCGTGGCCCGAGGTCATCGGCCCGCCCCTCGGCTGGCCCATGTCGCCGATATAGAGCCCCTGCCAGCCCACCTGGCGCGCCGCCTGCGACAGGCCGATCAGGAAGCTGACCAGTTCGGGATGGCCCCAGTTGCGGTTCCGGGACAGGCGCATGGCCTGCCAGGTCGGGCCGGTTTCCGGCAGTTGCACGGCGCCCGAGACGCAGCCCTTGGAATAGAACCCGATCGAGACGGGCGCGCCCCCGGTCGGGCCGGGAACGGCGCCGAAGACGCTGCGGGCCAGCGGGTCGGCCCCGGCGGGCTGCACGAGGCCAAGCCCGGTCAGCGCCAGCACGGCGGCGGTCAGGAATTTGCGGATCACTGCTCGGCCTCTCCTTTTGCTTTGACCCAAACTAGCAGAACCAGCGCCAGAAGGAACATCACGATGAGCGGAGAGATGCCGAGCCGTTGGCTTCCGGTCACATCCGTCACCGTGGCGATCAACAGGGGCGCAAGGAAAGCCGTCGCCTTGCCCGACAGCGCGTAAAGGCCGAAGGCCTCGGTGGCCCGTTCCGGCGTGGTGTGGCGCACCATCATGGTGCGGCTGGCCGATTGCAGCGCGCCCCCCGCGCCGCCGATCAGCGCGCCGCAGAGGAAGAACAGCGCATCGGGCAGGCGCGAGCCCTCGGCCAGCGGCAGGCCCAGCACCTGCTGGCGGCTCATGCCGGTGACGAGGATGCAGACGCCGATCAGCACCAGCGTGCAGGCGACGATCACCGGCTTCGGCCCCCAGCGCCGGTCGGCGCGGCCGCCGATCCAGCTGATGACGGCGGCCGAAACGGCGCTGACCACGCCGAAGACCCCGGCCAGAAAGACCGGCCAGCCCAGCACCGTGCCGGCATAGACCCCGCCAAAGGCGTAAAGCGCGTTCAGCGCATCGCGCGAGAACATGGACGAGGCCAGCCAGGCCGCCAGCGAATGCCGGTGCCGCAGACTGGCGAGCAGCCGGCCCAGTTCCGCCATGGCCGCGCCCAGATGCAGCGGCCGGCGCGGCCCCCGCGTTTCCGGCACCCAAAGCGCGAAGGGGATCATGAAGGCCAGATACCACAGCGCCGTGAACGGCCCCACGGCCCGCGTGCCCTCGCGCAGCGCCGGATCGAGGCCCAGCACCGGCGCGATGCCCAGCATGGTGCGGCCGGTCTGGGCGTTCTCGGCCAGAAGCAGCAGCACCGCGGCCAGCGCGATGACGCCGCCGAGATAGCCGAAGGCGAAGCCCGAGCCCGAGATGCGGCCGATCTCGTCATGCGGCGCCAGCCCGGGCAGCAGGGCATTGGTGAAGATGGTGGCGAATTCCATGCCGATCAGCCCGATGCCGAAGCTGACGATGGCCAGGTGCAGGTTCGGCTGGTCGGGCATCAGGAACCACAGCCCCCAGGACCCTGCCATGTAGAAGGCGGAAAAGATCCAGACCCAGACCAGCCGCCGCCCGGTATTGTCGGCGATGGCGCCCAGAACCGGGGCCAGAACCGCGATGATCACCCCGCAGATGCCCAGCCCGTAGCCCCAGAGCGACTGCGCCGCCGCGCCCGCCGCCTCGGGCGTCATGCCTTGCGCGGTATAGTGCTGGCGGGCGACCTCGGCGTAATAGACCGGGAAGATGAAGGTCATCAGCAGCGTCGCGAAGGGCTGGCTGGCCCAGTCGAAGAACCACCAGCCCCAGATGCGTCTGCGTTCCATGATGGTTCCCCGCCCTTGGGATGCGCTGAAGCGCACCCTGTGTTCCGCCTTTCGGGGCGCATAAGGCCCCAGCGCGGTCAGGCTGGCAAGTCGGCATTCCGGTCGGCGGGGGCAATCGGCGGCAGCACCGGCGGCCAGGGCCGCTGGGCATCCGCCGCGATCCAGGCCTGCACCCAGCTTGGCAGGTCCGGGCTGACCGGATCGCGCCCGGCCGCCTGCATCAGCCGCGCCGGCGCGACGATGCCCTGGGCCGAGGTGATGGCGCCGCGCAGCAGCATGTGGTTGCAGCACTCGCCCGCCCGCCACATGCTTTGCTCCATGTAAAGAAAGCGTGCGTCCCAGCCCAGGGTGCGCGAGACCATGGTGAAGCGGTTGAAGGCCCTGATCCGGCGGCGATAGCGCACCGTGTTCCCCGCCACGGTGATGCCCCAGCCGTTCCGGCGCATGGTGTCGACGATCCCGGTGCGGACCGCCATCGGCAGCCGCCCGAGGTCGTAAAGCGTCAGGGTGCGGCCGTTGTTCAGCTCGATCCAGGGATCCAGGTCCCAGGGCCAGCAGCGATGGGTCGAGACATGCGCGTCCAGCACCCCGATCCGGGGACTGCTGCGGAACTTCAGCACCTCTTTGGCAAAGCGGAAGATGGGATACATGGGCGGCTTCTCCTGCCTTGGGCAACGCCGCGGGGCTAGCGGCGGTCCGCCGGGGCGTCAATCGGAACGCTGCGGCCGTGCTTGCTGCTTGCGCAAGGCGGATGCCTGCCTTACCTGTCCACGGAACAGCCGGAAGGGAATGGAATGGGCACGCTCTACGAAGCCTTGATGCTGATACTCGACGTGGTCTGGTTCGTGATGATCGCCCATATCATCATGTCCTGGCTGATCAACTTCCAGGTGCTGAACCTGCGCCAGCCGCTGATCTGGCAGGTCTGGAACGGGCTCAATCGCCTGCTGGAGCCGATCTATGCCCCGGTGCGGTCCATCCTGCCCAATACCGGCGGGCTGGACCTGGCGCCGCTGGTGGTGTTCATCGCCATCATCATCCTGCAGCGCGCGCTCGCCAACAACGCCGGCTGGTTCTACGGCTTCTAGATGTCGGCCGCCCCCCTCCTGCGGCAGGTCTTCGGCTTCGACGCCTTCCGTCCGGGGCAGGAGGAGATCGTCGATGCCGTCGCCGCCGGCCGCGACGTGCTGGCGATCATGCCGACCGGAGGCGGCAAGTCGCTGTGCTACCAGCTGCCGGCGCTGATGCGCGACGGGCTGACCGTGGTGATCTCGCCGCTGATCGCGCTGATGCGCGACCAGGTGCGGGCGCTGACCGAGGCGGGCGTGGCGGCGGCGGCGCTCACCTCCGGCAATTCGGACGAGGAAAACAGCGAGGTCCTGCGGGCGATGGCTGCCCGCGAGCTGCGGCTTCTGTATATGGCGCCGGAACGATTGGCCTCGGGCGCGACCATCCCGATGCTGCGCCGCGCCGGCGTGCAGGCCATCGCCGTGGACGAGGCGCATTGCGTCAGCCAATGGGGCCACGACTTCCGCCCCGACTACCTGCGCGTGGGCGAGCTGCGCCGGGCGCTGTCGGTGCCGCTGGCCGCCTTCACCGCCACCGCCGACGCCGAGACCCGCGAGGAAATCGTCAAGCGCCTGTTCGACGGCGCCCAGCCGCAGATCTTCCTGCGCGGCTTCGACCGGCCGAACATTCACTTGGCCTTTCAGCCCAAGGACGGGCCGCGCCGGCAGATCCTCGACTTCGCCGCCGCCCGCCGCGGCCAGTCCGGCATCGTCTATTGCGGCACCCGCGCCAAGACCGAGACGCTGGCCGGGGCGCTGAACGAGGCGGGACTGGCCGCCGTCGCCTATCACGGCGGCATGGAGCCCGAGGCCCGGCGCGAGGTCGAGACCCGCTTCCAGCGCGAGGACGGGCTGATCGTGGTCGCGACCGTGGCCTTCGGCATGGGCATCGACAAGCCCGACATCCGCTGGGTCGCCCATGCCGACCTGCCGAAATCCATCGAGGCCTATTACCAGGAGATCGGCCGCGGCGGCCGCGACGGCGCCCCGGCCGAGACGCTGACGCTTTACGGCCCCGACGACATCCGCCTGCGCCGCGGCCAGATCGACGAGGGGCTGGCCCCGGCCGAGCGCAAGGCCGCCGACCATGCCCGGCTGAACGCGCTGCTGGGCCTGGCCGAGGCGACCGCATGCCGGCGCGTCGCCCTGCTGTCCTATTTCGGCGAAGAGGCGACGCCCTGCGGCAATTGCGACATCTGCGACAACCCGCCCGAATGTTTCGACGCGACCGAGGCGGCGCAGAAGGTGCTGTCGGCGGTGCTGCGCACCGGCCAGACCTATGGCGCCGGCCATGTCATCGACGTGCTGACCGGCACCATGACCGACCGCATCCGGGGCCGCGGCCATGACCGGCTGCCGACCTTCGGCTGCGGGCGCGATCTGTCGAAGGCGCAATGGCAGGCGGTGATCCGGCAGATGCTGGGCCGCGACCTGATCCGGCCCGACCCGGAACGCCATGGCGGCCTTGCCATCACCGCCGCCGCCCATCCCGTGCTGCGCGGCGAGGCGCGGATCACCCTGCGCCGCGACGCCATGACCCGCGCCCGTCCCGCCGTGGTGGTCCGCGCCTCGGTCGACGAGGAGGACGCGCCGCTGCTCTCGGCGCTCAAGGCCAAGCGGCGGGCGCTGGCCGAGGCGGCGCGGGTGCCGGCCTATGTCATCTTTCCCGACCGCACGCTGATCGAGATGGCGCAGAGCCGTCCCCGGACGCTGGACGAGATGGCGCGGGTGAACGGCGTCGGAGCCAAGAAGCTGGAAAGCTATGGCGAGGAATTCCTGCGCGTCATCGCCGGCGAGGTGGCGCCGATGCATCCGGCACGCCGGGCGCTGGCCGGTCGCGCCTCGGGCGCATTGTTCGACCGGCTGGCAGAGGCCCAGGCCCGGCTGATGCGCGGCGAGGACGGCACGGAAAAGCCGCTCTCGGTCGGCAATTCCGCCCTGCGCCGCATCGCCGAGGACCGGCCGCGCGACCTGTCGCGCTATCTGGACGCGGCGCGGCTGGAGCGTTTCGGCCCCGCCTTCGCCGCCGAGATCACCGCCGACCCCGAGGGCTGAACGGGGCAGGAGGCCCCATGCCGGCTTTTCGGCAGCAACGGGGCGCGTCGCCGGATCGCGGGCGATGGCGGAGCAAAGGGGATGCGGCTTCTGTGGGCCCATGCAGGCGATTTCGCGGCGGCGATCTCCGGCTTTGCGTCTCGGACGGCCCTACGGGCAGCGGCGGTCGAGCCATCCGGCCGTGGCGTCGCCCTTTGCCGCTTCGATGCCCAGTCGGATCTGGCGATGTCTGCGGGAACGCCTTTTCCGCTTCCTCAGGGCTGATGGACTTCGGAACCAATGCTTAAGGCATTCCGAGGATGGCGCCCATCATCCCGGATAATGCGCGTCCCCGGCTGGGGATTTTTCCCGACACCGCGCATCGGACCGGATGGAGGCCGGAGCCATATTCCCGGCATGACGCGACGCCCCCGGCCTGGGCTCGGCGCGGCCAGGGGCGTTTTCACGCCGGGCCGGCCTTCGCGCCGCTGTCCGCTCTGTGCGATAAGCGCGAAGATGCGCCGCTGCTCCGGCTTCGGGCCCGGGCGGCGGCCCGCACGGCAATCTGCCTGATCCTCGCGCCCTGCCTCATTCATGCGCGGCGGCGCGGGCGCGGTCCTCGGGGCTGGGCATCGGGTCGCCTTCGGGCGGGCGCACGCCGAACACCGCGCAATAAAGCGCCGGGACGAAGATCAGCGTGACCAGCGTGCCGGCGATGATGCCGCCCATCATGGCAAAGGCCATCGGCCCCCAGAACACCTGCCGCGAGATCGGGATCAGCGCCAGGCTGGCAGCCGCCGCCGTCAGCAGGATCGGGCGGGCGCGGCTGTCCGAAGCCTCGAAAACCGCGTCCCATCTGGCATGGCCGCGCGCGATCAGTTCCTGCACCTCGTGCACCAGGATGACCGAATTGCGGATCAGGATGCCGATCAGCGCCAGGATGCCCAGGATGGCGACGAAGCCCATCGGCACGCCGAAGGGCAGAAGCGCCGCCACCACGCCGATCAGACCCAGCGGCGCGGCGGCAAAGACGATGAAGGACAGCCGGAAGCCCTGCATCTGCACCATGACCAGGGCTGCCATGATCAGCAGCATGATCGGCACCACCGCGGCGATGGGTTCCTGGCTTTCGGCCGAGGTCTCGACCGTGCCGCCCACCGTCACCCGGACGCCGGGGGGCAATCCGGCCTGGAAGCGCGCGACCTTGTCGGCCAGCGCCTCGACCAGCGTGGCCGGCTGGTCCTTGCTGGCGATATCGGCCTTGACCGTCACCGTCGGCAACCCGTCGCGCTGCATGATCAGCGGCTGTTCGGTATCGTATTCCAGCTGCGCCAGCGAGGCGAGCGGGATCGGCATGCCGGTGGGCGTGGCCAGCTGCAGGTTCTGGATCGATTCCAGCGATTCGCGATCCGCCTGCGAACCGCGCGCCGTGACGTCGATCAGGAAGATCCCGTCGCGCAGCTGGGTGATGGTGCGGCCGTTGAACGTGCCCGACAGCGCCCCCGAGATATCCTCGTTCGTCAGCCCCAGCCGGCGCGCCTGGTCCTGGTTCACCTGCAGCCGCACCACCCGGGCGGGCTCGTTCCAGTCCAGCGCGATGTCGCGCAGCCGCGGCTCGGTCGCCAGCAGCGCGGCAAGCTCGCGCGCCGCGTCGCGCGCCTGGTCCAGGTCGGGCGACGAAACGCGGTATTGCACCGGCTTGCCGACCGGCGGCCCGATCTCGAGATTCTTGACATAGAGGTCGGTGCCGATCAGCTCGCGCTGGCCGAATTCGACCAGCCGCGCCTTGAGCCGGTCGCGCGCCGCCAGATCCGGGGTCTGGATCACGATCTGGCCCATATAGGGGCCGGGGGTCGGCACATCCATCGACAGCACGAAGCGCGGCGCGCCGCGGCCGACATAGGTGGTCCAGAACAGCGCGTCCGGTTCCTCGGCCAGCATCGCCTCGATCCTGGCCATGTCGGCATCGGTCTTGGCGATCGAGGCATTGGCGCGTTCGGTCACGTCCAGGATGATCTCGGTCCGGTCCGAGGTCGGGAAGAACTGCTGCTCGACGAAGCGCATGCCGACCACCGAGGCGCCGAAGACGGCCATGGTGATGGCGATGGTCAGCCATTTGCGCCGCATCCCCCAAAGCAGCAGGCCGTGGAACTGCCGCCTGAGCCAACTCGGCCGCTCCGGCTTGTGCGCCATGGTCGCGGGCAGCATGGTGACGCCCAGAAGCGGCGCGAACAGCACCGCCACGATCCAGCTGACGATCAGCGAGACCGCGATCACCACGAACAGCGAAAAGGTGAACTCGCCGGCCGCCGAGCTGTTCAGCCCGATGGGGATGAAGCCCGCCACCGTGACCAGCGTGCCGGTCAGCATCGGGAAGGCGATGGAACTCCAGGCGTAGCTGGCGGCGCTCTCCAGGCTGTCGCCGACCTCAAGCCGCGAGATCATCGTCTCGATGGCGATCATTGCGTCGTCGACCAGCAGCCCCAGCGCGATGATCAACGCCCCGAGCGAGATGCGCTGCAGGGTGATGCCATAGACGTCCAGGATCACGAAGGTGATCGCCAGCACCAGCGGAATGGTCAGCGTCACCACCAGCCCGGCGCGCAGGCCCAGGCTGACGAAGCTGACCAGCAGCACGATGGCCACCGCCTCGACCAGGGCCTGCACGAAATGGCCGACCGCCTCGTCCACCACGTGCGGCTGGTCGGCGAACTTGGCCATCTCGATGCCGATGGGCAGGCCGCGCGCCACCTCGGCCATCAGCGCATCGACCTCCTGGCCGAATTCCAGGATGTTGCCGCCGTCGCGCATGCCGATCTGCAGGCCGATGGCCGGCTTGCCATTATAGCGGAACAGCGCGCTGGGCGGGTCCTCGTAGCCGCGCTGCACGGTCGCCACGTCGCCGATGTTGAAGAAGCGGTCGCCGACCCGCAGGTTCACCGCCGCGATCGAGGCCGCGTCGTCGAACTGGCCGCCGACGCGCACCAGCACCTGCTCGGGCCCGGCCTGCACGATCCCCGAGGGCGAGATGGCGTTCTGCACCGCCAGCGTCTGCACCACCTGGTTGTGGTTCAGCCCCAGCGAGGCCAGCCGCGCCGAGGAGAATTCCAGATAGATCTGTTCCTTGCGCACCCCCAGCAGCGAGGTCTTGCCCGCCATGGGCAGCGCCTGGACCTGCTTGCGGATGTCCTCGACCCGGTCGCGCAGCTCGCGCTGGGTGAAGCCGTCCGAGGTGAAGGCGTAGATATTGCCGAAGACGTCGCCGAAATCGTCGTTGAACTGGAAGCCCTGGAATTCCTGGGGGAATTCCGGGCGGATGTCCGACATCATGTTGCGGACCCGCTTCCAGACCTCGGGGACCTGCGGGCCGCGGATGGTCGGGTCCAGCTCCAGATAGACCACCGACTGGCCCGGCATGGTGACCGAGCGGGTGAATTTCAGCTCGTCCAGCTCCTCGAGCTTGGTCTCGATCCGGGTGGTGACCTGGTTCAGCGTGTCCTCGATGGTGGCGCCGGGCAGCGAGGCGCTGATCACCATGATCTTGATGGTGAAATTCGGGTCCTCCTCGCGGCCGAGGCGCAGATAGCTCAGCGTGCCGGCGACCATCGAGACGATCAGCAGGAACCACACCAGCGAACGGTGGTGCAGCGCCCAGTCGGAAAGATTGAAGCCGCGTCGGGTCATGGTGTCACGCCTGGTCCCACGGATTGGCCCTCGGTCAGGGAATGGATGCCGCGGATCACCACCTCCTCGCCCGGGGACAGGCCCGAGGCGACGGTGACGCTCCGGCCGATCGGCGGGCCCAGGACCTCGATCCGGCGCAGCGAGACGGTGCCTTGGTCGCCCTCGCGGCTGACCACCCAGACATGCGCGCCGTCGTCGCGCTGCAGGATCGCGGCCTCGGGCAGGACCAGCCGCGCGGCGGCGGCGCCGGCGGGCCGGGCACGCACCAGCGCCCCCAGGCGCAGGTCGGCGTCCTCGCCAAGCGCCAGGTGGATGCGCCGGGTCCGGGTCACGGCATCGGCGACCGGCTCGATCTGCGAGACGGTGGCCGGCAGGATGCGCTCGGGCTCGTTTTCCGACCAGACCTCGTAGGGGTCCCCCGGCCCGACGCGGGAAAGCACGGTATCGGGCAGGTCGATCACCGCCTCGATTCCGTCCTGGGTCGAAAGCCGCAGCACCGGCTCGCCGGCGCTGACCACGGCGCCGGCATTGGCGAAGACCGCGCTGATCACCCCGTCGAAAGGTGCGCGCATTTCCGCGAAGCCTTCGGCGTCGCGGGCGCGGATCAGCTCGGACTGGGCCTGCTGCTCGGTCGCCTGCGCCGCGGCCAGGGCGCGCTCGACCTGTTCCAGCTGCGCGGTCGAGGCGACGTTGCGCCGGGCCAGCGCGCGGGTGCGCTCGGCACTGGCCTGGGCGGTGCGCAGCTCCACCTGCGCCGCCTCGACCGCGGCCTGGGCGGCGCGGACATCGCCCTGAAGATCGTCCGGGTTCAGCGTGGCCAGCACATCGCCCTGGCGGACCACATCGCCGATATCGACATTGCGCGCGGTGACGCGGCCCAGGGTCTGGAAGCCCAGGGCGACCTCGATCCGGGCCGCGATCACCCCGGGGACGGAATGGCCGGCGGCCTGGGCGTCGCTGACCAGGGTGCTGACCACGGGGCGCGGAGCCGCCTCGGGCTGGGCGGGCGGCTTGCGCCAGGGCAGGGTGAAGCCCGCTGCCGTGCCAGCCAGCAGGGTCAGCGCCAGAAATGCCGGGACCAGGGTCTTGCGCATCATTCCTGCCTCGACGGTTTGGATGCGTCCGCGACCTCGCGGCCGGGATAGAGCAGCTGCGATCCGGCCCCGACCACGGTCTGGCCGGGCTCGATGCCGGCGCGCAGGATCACCGTGCCGTTGGCGAAACGCTCGATCTGGACCGAGGCCAGCGAGACGCGGCCGTCGTCCCCCACCAGCCAGACGGCCGGTTTCCCATCCGCGGCGGTCAGCGCGGTCCAGGGCACGGCGATGCCGGTGCCGGCCGGGAAATGCACCGCCCCCCGCACCGCCGCGCCCAGCAGGCTGGCGGTCGGCGGGGCATCCTCGATCTCGGCCCGCACCGTGACCGAGCCCGTGGCCGGATCGACCAGGGGCGCGATCTCGGTCACCCGCGCCCGCATATGCAGATCGGCAAGATCGATGCCGGTCAGCGTCACCGGCGCGCCGATCGCGCCGCGCAGCAGCGGCGTGTCGGGGGTCTGGAACACCGCCTCGCGTCCCGTCGCCGAAGCCAGCGAGATCACCGCCTGCGCCGCGCCCACGATCTGGCCCGGCTCGGCCCGGCGGGCGGTGACGATGGCATCCGCGGGGGCCCGGATCACCGTGTCCTCCAGCGCGCGCTGCGCCTGGCCCAGGGCAGAGCGGGCCTGCGCCAGGCCGCCGCTGGCCGCCGACAGCGCCTGGCTTGCGGCATCCAGCGCCGCGCGGGTGCCCACGCCGCGATTCAGCATCGCCTGGGCGCGCTCCAGGGCCTGGCGGGCCTGGGCTTCGGCCGCCTCGGCCGAGGCGACCCCCGCCTGCGCCACGCGCAGCGCCTGTTCCTGCTGGAGCGGATCGGTCCGCGCCAGGGCCTGGCCCTCGGCGACGTGGTCGCCCTCGCGCACCAGCACCTCGGTGACGCGCCCGCCCAGGCGGAAGCCGATATCGACGCTGTCCTTGGCCTGGATCGTCCCGGCCAGGGCGGCGTCGAAGGTCAGCTCGGTCCGCTGGACCTGCACGAACTCAACCGGCAGCGCCGTCTCGGCCCGGACCGGCGCGGCCAGCAGAAGCGCTGCAAAGATCAGCATGGTCAGGCGTGGCATGGCTATCCCGTCGTCCGTTTCCCATCCGATGCCCAAATCCCGCGCTCCTGAAAAGCCCCCGGGCGCAGTGACCTTGCGGACACCAGGCCCCGCCCGGCTGATTTTCGCCGTCGGCTGTCGGCACGGCCGCATTCCGCCCTGGCCCGCCCCGCCGGGTCTTGGTCTTGGCGGATTCCGGTCCCGGACCCGGCCGGGCGGCCTGCTATTGATAACTTCGCACCAGCGCGGCCGCAATCATCCCCAGCCGTCGACGACGACAAAGAACGCCAGCTTGAAGGGCAGCGCGACCATGACCGGAGGCACCATCATCATGCCCATCGACATCAGCACCGCCGAGACCACCAGGTCGATGATGAGGAACGGCAGCGCGACCAGGAAGCCGATCTCGAAGGCGCGCTGGATCTCGCTGAGCATGAAGGCGGGGATCAGCACCGACAGCCGGTCGGGCGGCGCCTCGGGATCGGGCGCGACCTCGGCCAGGGCGGCCAGCATGCCGGGATCGGTCCTGACCTCCATGAAGCCGCGGAAGGGGACGATGCCGCGCTCGAAGGCCTGCTCGACGCTGATCCGGCCGTCGCGCAGCGGCGCGCCGGCGACGTTCCAGGCCTCGGACAGCACCGGGCTCATCACGAACCAGGTCAGGAACATCGCCAGGCTGACGATCAGCATGTTTGGCGGCGATTGCTGCAGGCCCAGCGATTGCCGCAGGATCGACAGCACCGTCACGATGAAGGGAAAGCAGGTCACCATGATGGCGATGCCGGGTGCCAGAGACAGCGCCGTCATCACCGCCAGCAGCGTGACCGCATGCCGCCCGACCCCGCCAGAGACCGCGTCGAGCCCCGCCGTGTCGAACAGCGGCAGGTCCTGCGCCGCCGCGGCCTGGGGCAGGAACAGGGCCGCAAGGACAAGAAGCAGCCGGATCACGATGCGCTGGCCGGACCAAGGATGCGGACGCAGAGCCGGTTGTCGGTCTCGTCGCCCGACACCAGTTCGCCGCGGGCGATGACCCGGTCGCCGACGCAGATCTCGACCCCGTCGGACATGTCCTGATCCAGTGTCAGGACATCGTCCGGCCGCAGGCGGGAAAGCTCGGCCACGGAAAGCTGCGTGCCGCCCAGCCGGATGGTGATTTCCACCTGGATCTGGTCGGTTGCAATCAGGCTGGCGAGATCGTCCATGATCATTCCTCGGTCTTGATGTCGTCAATGATGGATTTCAGCGCGGCGGTGACGAGCGAAGGGTCGAAGGTGATCGCGCCCTGGCCCGAGGCCAGCTCGACCAGGTCCTGGCCGGCAGCCGGGAGCTCGATCCGCGCATCCGCCAGCCCGGCCCGGGCAAGGCAGTCGGCGAGGTCGGGATGCAGGTCTTCGGGACAGCGGATGGTCAGAACCCGGCCGGGGGCATGTTCGATCAGACGGGCCATCTCTTGCGCCAGGGCCAGACGCAGCCGCTCCCTTTCCGTGCGTGGACCCAGCAGGTCCACGACGGCATGCAGCACGGGGACCAGCGCGTTGCGGATTTCCCGGCGCAGGGCTGCCTCCCTTTCAAGGCTCGCCGACAGGTCCTTGCGCAGATCGGCCAGGGCCCCGGTCAGGGCATCGAGGCTGAGCTCGCGCCCTTCGGCCAGGCCTTTTTCGTAGCCGTCGTGAAAGGCGCCGTCCCGCGCCATCGCGGCGGCCAGCTGCGCGGGGTCCGAAGGGCCCGAGGAGAACGAGTCGAGGCGAAGTGCGGCGGGTCTCATACGGCATCCTCACGCTTCTCGATCCAGCCCGACAGGATCTGCAGGCTTTCGTCCTTGCGCGATTTCATCAGCTCCTTGAGCCGCCCGACCGGATCGGCGTCGCCCGCGGCCATCGGCGTGAAGTCGATTTCGGGGACGACGTTCGGAATGGCCGGCGCCGGCGCGGCATCGGCAGCGGTCCTGTCCGCCGCCAGGGCGGGCAGCGGCCCGGACCTGTCGAGCGCTGCCGGGGCCGCTCCGCCCCCGGTCCTCGACCTCAGCAGCGGGCGCAGCAGGAAGGCCGCCAGCGCCAGCGCGAAGAAGCCGACCAGCGCGATGCGGATGAAGCCGTTCAGGTCCAGCCTGGACAGGAAGCCGCCGGTGCTGGCAAGGGTGCCCGCCTCGGACAGCGTAGCGAAGGGCAGCGATTTCACGGTGATCGCATCGCCGCGCGCCTCGTCGAAGCCGACGGCCGAGGCGACCAGCTCGCGGATCGCCTGCAGCTCGGCCTCGTCGCGCGGAACCAGCGCGGTTTCGCCATTCGCACCCGGTCGGGCGACGCCGTTGACCAGAACGGCCACCGTCAGGCGGCGGGTCGCGCCGGGCTGGCGCGTCACCTCGCGCGTGACCCTGCTGACCTCGAAATTCGAACGCTGGCGGGTTTCGGACCGCGAGGAGCGGCTCTGATCGCCGGAACTGCCCTGCCCTTCGGGCAGATTCGAGGCCGCAGTGACCACGCCCTGCTGCGCGTTGGTGCTCTGATCGGCGGTTTCCTCGTTTTCCTGCGAGATCAGCGCGCGTTCCTGCGGGTCGAAACGCTGCTCGGTCAGCAGTTCGGATTCGTTGACCACGTCCAGATGCAGCTCGACGATGGCGTTGCCATGGCCGACATGCGCGGCCAGGATGCGCTCGACATTGCGCTTCATGTCGGCCTCACGGTCCTCGCCGGCGAATTCCTCGCCCGACGAGACCACGCCCCGCTCGCTGTCGATCACGGCCACCCGATCCGCGGACATCCCCGGCACGCCGGAGGAAACCAGGAATTTCAGGGCCCTGGCCTGGCCGCGATTGATGGGCGTGCCGTCGGTCGTCAGCGTCACCGAGGCGGTCGCCTCGGCCTCGCGCCGATAGCCGCGGCCCTGGGGAACGGCCAGGTGCACGCGGGCCGCCTTGACATTCGGCAGCGCCAGGATGGTGCGCGCAAGCTCGCCTTCCTTCGCGCGCCAATAGGCGGCATCGAACATCTGCGATGTGGTGCCGAATCCCGACATGCCGTCGAGGATTTCGTATCCGGTGCCGCCGGCAGAGGGCAGCCCCTCGCCGGCAAGCGTCATGCGCAGCGCGTCGCGGCGGCTTTCCGCGACCCAGATCGAATCGCCCCGGATCTCGTAGGGGACGCCGGACTTCTCGACCGCGGCCATCACCGCGCCGGATTGCTGCGGGTCGAGGCCGGAATAGAGCAGCGCCATCCCCGGACGGCTGGCCATCCAGGAAAGCCCGGCAATCGCGGCAAATGTGAACAGAAAGGCCGCGGCCAGAATGGCCCTCTGCCTTGCGCTTCGTTCGCGCCAATAGTCTTGCAGCTTCAGCAAAACCGCCCCCTTCGAATCGCATCATCCTTGTGGCGACCTTGATGGCATGGGGCGATTAAGAATTGGTTAGCCCGCCGGTGATATCCAGACCCCAGACGGATGGAGAATCACCATGACCGATGTCGCCGACATCAATGCGGAAGAAAAGCCCCGCGGGGGGATCGGCCGCATCCTGCTGCCGCTGGGGCTTGCGCTTGTGCTGGGCGGGGCTGGCTTTGCCTCGACCTATCTGGGTTTCTGGTCGCCGCTGTCGCTTCTGGCGCCAAGGGCGGAAAAGGTACAGGCCGAAGCCGTCCCGGCGGTCGATTTCGTCGATCTTCCCCAGATCGTGCTGACGCTGGCCGGGCCCAGGTCGCGGACCCTGGTGATGACGGTCAAGATCGAGACCGACCAGAGCCATCGGGCCGCGGTCGAGCATCTGATCCCGCGCCTTCTGGACAGCTTCAACGGCTTTCTCGCGGATATCGACGGCTCGGCCTTCGAAAAGCGCGGAATACTGGAGATCGTCCGCGACGAGCTCGCGACCCGCGCGGTCTTCGTCCTGGGCAAGGAGGCGTTCACCGATGTCCTCATCACGGAGTTCAGGGTCCAATGACGATAGCGCAGCTTTTGCAGATCGCTCTGATCGCCTTCACCATCGGCCTGTCGGGCTTCTGCTTCGCGCTGGCGCGCCGCCTGCGCAAGCTGAACGACCTGGAGACCGGGCTGGGCGGCGCCATAGCCGTGATGACCAGCGAGATCGGCCGGCTGGAGAGGTCCATCCTGCTGGCCAAATCCGAGGCCACCAGCGCGACCCAGGCCCTTGCCGACGAGATCGAGCGCGCCAAGGAAGAGCGGGCCTTCTGGATGCTGCAGCAGAAATTCGCCGAGGCCGGTCCGGCCCGCCCGGCGCGGCTGCAGCGTCGCCGCCGGCGCGAAGGGGTGGCGGCCGATGCGTAAGCCGATCCTGTCGTTTCTGGGCGGAGTGATGATCCTTGCCGCGGCCGGCCAGGCGGTGATGCTGATGGATGGCGTGTCGCGCCTGTCCGCCAATGCCGAGCCCTCGGCGCTGATGGCCGGCTGCACCGACGTTCCCGAGGCCGTCGCCCTGGCCGATACGCTGCGCGAGCGCGCGCTGCGCATCGACCGCTATATGCAGGACATCGACCGCCGCAAGGCCGAGATCGCCTTTGCCGAAAGGCAGCTGACCGAAAAGCTGGTCGAACTGCGCAAGCTGAAGCAGCAGATCGCCCAGGGCCACCAGGGCCAGAGCCAGGCGCAAGGCGAGGATATCGCGCGCCTAATCGCGGTCTATGACCAGATGAAGCCCGAACAGGCGGCCATGGTCCTGTCCAACCTGCCGCCCGACTTCGCCGCGCAGATCCTCGCCCGGGTCCAGCCGGAAACCGGCGCCCGTATCATGGCCTCGGTCGAGCCGGGCCATGCGGCGGTCCTGACCTCGTACATGGGCGCAATCAGAGCTGCCAGGAAATAGGTGTAACTCATGTTCGGCATGATCGGCATTGTCGTGACCTTCGCGATGGTCTTCGGCGGATATATCATGGCAGGCGGAAAGCTCGGGGTCATCCTGCATTCCCTGCCCTTCGAGATGATGATGATCGGAGGGGCGGCCGTCGGCTCGTTCCTGCTTTCCAACGAGACCGTGGTGATCAAGCAGGCGCTGACCGGCATCGGCCGCTCGCTCAAGGGCCCGCGCTGGCACGAATCCGACCTGCAGGACGTGCTTTGCCTGCTGTTCCAGCTGCTGCGCATCGCGCGGTCCAGCCCGGTCGAACTGGAGGAGCATATCGAGAACCCCGAATCCTCGCCGATCTTTCAGGCCTATCCCCGGATCATGGCCGACGAGAACGCGGTGACGCTGATCACCGACACCCTGCGCTCGGCCAGCCTGAACTACGACGATCCCTATCAGGTCGAGGAAATGCTGTCCCAGCGCATCGGCCTGATGAACGAAGAGGCCATGCATGCGCCGCATGCGCTTCAGAACATGGCCGATGCGCTGCCGGCACTGGGAATCGTCGCCGCCGTCCTGGGGGTGATCAAGACCATGAGCGCCATCGACCAGCCGCCCGAGGTGCTGGGCAAGATGATCGGGGGGGCGCTGGTCGGCACCTTCCTCGGCGTGTTCCTGGCCTATGCGATCGTGGCCCCCTTCGCCCAGCGGCTCGGGGCGGTGACGAAGCAGGATCAGGCCTTCTACGACGTGATCAAATCCGTGCTGGTTGCGGGCCTGCACCAGCACGCCACCAATCTTTGCGTCGAGGTGGGCCGCCAGTCGGCGCCGGAACATGTCCGCCCGTCTTTCGGAGATGTCGAGAACGCGCTGCGCGAGCTGAAGAGGGCATCGTGATCGCCGTCCTCATCCTGTCCGCGGCGCTGGCCGCCGAACCGGCCGGCGGCCCGGTCTCGACCCGCGACGGCCTGATCCGCGAGGCGACGGACTGGCTGCTCAACGGCGAATCCCTGCCGCGCGACATCGATGAAAGGCTGATGCGGCTGCCTCCGGCCGACCGGATCGAGGTGCTGATCTTTCTGCGCCGGTCGGGAATGCTGATCGGACCCGGCTGGACCATCGACCGCCTGCTGGCGCCAGCCAAACCCACAGGAAACCAGGCCAGGGGAGCCCAGGAATGAGCATTGCCGAGACGGGCCAGGGCGCGGGCTGGGCGGCGCGCCCGCTGATCATCACCGGCGTGCTGCTGCTGATCGTGCTGTCCATGGTGATCCCGATGCCGGCGCGCCTGCTGGACCTGGGAATCGCGCTTTCCATCGCCAGCGCCGCCTTGATCCTGGTCATGGCCTCGCTGGTCGAGAAGCCGACGGACTTCCAGGCCTTTCCGGTGCTGCTGCTGATCTCGCTGCTGATCCGGCTGTCGCTCAACATCTCGTCGACACGGCTGATCCTGACCGACGGCCAGAGCGGTACCGCCGCCGCCGGCCATGTCATCCAGGCCTTCGCCGAATTCGTCGCCGGCGGCTCGCTGCTGGTCGGGCTGACCGTCTTTGCCGTGATCACGGTGGTGAACTTCATGGTCATCACCAAGGGCTCCGGGCGGATGGCCGAGGTCTCGGCCCGGTTCGCGCTGGATTCCCTGCCCGGCAAGCAGCTCGCCATCGACGGCGACCTGAACTCCGGCGCCATCGACCATGAGGAAGCCAAGCGCAGGCGGGCCCGCGAGCAGCGCGAGATCAGCTTTTTCGGCTCGCTCGACGGGGCTTCGAAATTCGTCAAGGGCGATGCCATCGCCGGCCTGGTGATCACGCTGATCAACCTGTTCGTCGGCCTGGCTGCGGGCGTGCTTGTGCACGGCATGCCGGTGGGCGAGGCGATGACCACCTATTCCAAGCTGACCATCGGCGACGGGCTGGTCAGCCAGGTTCCGGCGCTGATCACCTCGATGGCGGCGGCACTGCTGCTGTCGCGGGGCGGCGCCACCGAGACGACGGCCGACCTGCTGTCGCAGCAGTTCCTCAGCAACTGGCAGGTGCCCTTCGTCAGCGGGGTCGGGATGCTGGTCATCGGCCTGGTTCCCGGCATGCCGACGCTGGTGTTCTTCGGCTTGGCGGCGGTGCTGGGCACGGCCGCGTGGTTCAGCCGCAGCCGCCAGGGCAAGCCCCCGCCGGACAAGGCCGCGATGCCAGAGCCGCAGGCCGTCGCCCCGGCCCCGGCGCGCATCGGCGACGTGCTGGACACGGACGAGATCTGCGTCGAGATCGGCGCGGGGCTGATCCTCGGCGCGCTCGATCCGGCGCGCGGGCTGGGCCAGCGCATCACCAACCTGCGGCTGCATATCGCCCGGACCTATGGGCTGATCCTGCCCGATGTCCGCATCACCGACGGCACCGGCTTCGAGGATGGCGAATATGTCATCCGCCTGCAGGGGGTGGTGCGGGGCAAGGGGGTTCTGCGGCCGCAGGGGGTGCTGGCCCTGGGCGCCGATTCCGCCCTGGAGGGGCTGGTCGGCGAAAGCGTGCGCGAGCCGGTCTATGGCAGCGCCGCGCGCTGGATCGCGCCGGACTGGCAGGACGAGGCGGCGATTGCCGGCGCCACCGTCGTGACCCCGATGGAGGTCCTGTCCACCCATCTGATGGAGGTGGTCAAGACCAACCTGCCGGCGTTGCTGACCATGTCCTCGATGCAGCGCATGATCCGCGAACTGGGCAGCGTTTCGGACGAGCACCGCGCGCAGCTGAACCAGCGGTTCTTCGACAGCATGGTGCCGGACAAGGTCTCGCCCGAGATGTTGCTGGCCGTGCTGCGCGGCCTGCTGGAGGAGCGTATCTCGATCCGCAACCTGGTGCTGATCACCGATGCGGTGCACGAGGCGCGCAATGCCGCCACGCCCGAAGCGGTCTATGAGCAGGTGCGCAAGCGGCTGCGCGGCCAGATCACCGAGCAGTTCCTGGACGCCGAGGGTCAGCTCGGCATCCTGCAGTTGCACCCGCAATGGGAGGCCGAGATCACCCGCGCCGAAGCCGAGGCGGCCCGGTCGGGGGCAAGCGCCATCCCGCAGATCCAGAAACGGCTGGCCGAGGCGGTGCAGGCCGCCTTGCGCGACCAGCGGCCGGGTCCGGAGGTGGTGCTGGCCGTGCCCGATCACCGCCGGCGCCTGGTGCGGATGATGCTGGCCTCGGCCGGGATCGCGATGCCGGTTCTGGGGCTGGACGAGATCGACCCGGCCGCGCAGGTGCGGCTGCTGGGCTCGGTCGAACCATGAGCCAGCTGCTGGCAGATCCGCGCATGGCGGCCGCGCTGACCGCGCTGCTGCTGACCTATTGCCGCGTGCAGGCCTGCTTCCTGATGCTGCCGGTCTTTTCCGAGCGCGCCATGCCCGTCAGGCTGCGCGCCGCGCTGGCCATGGCGGTCACGCCGCTGCTGGCCGAACATGCGCCGCCGCCGGGCGAGATCGGCGGCCTGCTGCCCCTGGCCGCCCTGGCCGGGGCCGAGATCCTGTCGGGGCTTGCCCTGGGCGGGCTGGTGCGGCTTTTCGCCAGCGCGCTGGATATCGCCGCGACGGCTATCGCCGCCACGGCCTCGCTGTCGCAGCTGGTTGGCGCCGCCAATGAATATTCGCCCCATCCGATCGGCAACCTGATGCATGTCGCCGGCCTGGCCCTTCTGATGGCGCTGGGCTTTCCGGTCCTGGCCTGCGACCTTTTGCGCGAAAGCCTGGCGCTGCGGCCGCTGGGGGCTTGGCCGCAGATCCCGGACATCCTGCCGGGCGCCGTTTCCCTGACCCGGCAGAGCTTTGTCCTGGCCATGCTGCTGGCCGCGCCGTTCATCCTGGGCGGCTTTCTGTTCCAGGCGCTGTCGGGGATGATCAGCAAGGTGATGCCCGCCCTGCCGGTGGTCTTCATCGCCGCGCCGGGGGCGATCCTTCTGGCGCTGCTGGCGCTTGTCGTGCTGACGCCCACCATCCTTTCGGTCTGGGCCGAGGCCGTCCTGGCCATGATGGAAACCCTTCTCCGATGAGCCAGGACAACGACGACAAGCAATTCGACCCTACGGAAAGCAAGCTGCGCAAGGCGCGGCAGGAAGGCGACGTCCCGCGCTCGGCCGAGCTGCAATCGGCGCTGATGTATCTGGGCTTCTGGCTGGCGGCGCTGTTCGCCATGGGCTGGGCGGCCCCGGCTTGGACCGGCATGGCCGCCCGCGCCCTGGGCGGCGAGCCCTGGCCCGATGCCGAAGGCCGGGCGGTCGCCGATCTGGCGCGCGCCCTGGCCGGCCAGGCGGGTCTGGCCACACTGGCGGGGGTGGCGATCATGGCGGTGCCGGTGGTGCTGGGCATGGTGGTGCAGCGCTCGGTCGTGCTGACGCCCAAGAAGCTGCTGCCCGACGTCAAGCGCATCAATCCGGTCAAGAATGCGGCGCAGAAATTCGGGAAAAGCGGGCTCGTGACCTTCTCGATCTCTCTGGGCAAGGCCCTGCTGGTGGGTGTCGGGGGGTGGTTTCTCTATGCCTCGCTGCTGTCCTGGCTGCTGAACTCCGGCGTCATGGCAGATCTGCAATGGGTCGAGGGGCTGGGGCTGATCCTGCGCCGGGCGGCTTTGCTTGCGCTGGGCATCGGCGCGATCTTCGCCGGCATCGACCTGATCTGGAAGCGGCGGGAATACCTGAAGCGGCATCGCATGTCCCGGCAGGAAATGCAGGACGAGCACAAGGAAAACGAGGGCGATCCCCACCTGAAGGCCGCGCGGCGGCAAAAGGGGGTCGACATCGTGCTCAGCACCATGCTGGCCGATGTGGAAAAGGCGGATGTGATCATCGTCAACCCCACGCATTACGCGGTGGCGCTGGAATGGAAACGCGGCAGCGGCCGGGCCCCGGTCTGCCTGGCGAAAGGGGTGGACGAGGTCGCCCGCCGCATTCGCGAGCGTGCGCATGAGCATCGGGTCCCGATCTGGTCCGATCCGCCCTGCGCGCGCGCGCTGCACGCCACGGTCGAGATCGGGCAAGAGATCAAGGCCGAGCACTTCGCCCCGGTCGCCGCCGCCATCCGCTTTGCCGAAGCCATGCGCAAGAAGGCGCGCGAGGGCTGGGGCGGCCTGCCGCGGCGCAAGGAGGGAACATGAGTCGCAGGCAGGATGCGCTTGGCGGGCTGGAACGCATCGCGCGGTTGAAGGCCGATCTGGAGATGCGGCGCCTTGCCGCCTTTCGCGCCCATGTCGAGGCCGCGCGCCATCGCGTCAGGCAATTGGAGGATGAGCTCGACACCCTCTATCGCGCCGAGCGGCCGTTTTCGATCGCCGAGGCGCGGCTGGCCAATGCCCTGGCGGGCGAGCGCAGCCGGGCGTTGCTGAATGCCGAACAGGAGCTTGCCCGGCTCCTGCCCGGCTACGAGCAGGCGCGACAGGTTGCGGCGCGCGAATTCGGCCGGGCCGAGGCTGTCCACTCCCTGCGAAGGCAGCTGATCGCCGAGGCGCACCAGAACAGGCTGCGGCGCGGTGCGCTGGCCGATCCTGCAGGGCCGGGCGGCGCCTTGGGCCCTGCGTCCTGTCCCGGCGCCGGATGATGCGATGCCGGGCCGATCTCCATGGCGATCCTTGCCGCGATTTCCGAGGGACGAAGGCGTGGCGATCAGCGCCACCGATGTCGGCTCCGATGCTTCTCGCAGCACAAAAGCGCGCAGTTCATCGTATGCGGCCCTTTGCCGGCGGCCGAGAGATCGCCGACGCTGCAGCGCGGCTTTCCCGGACCGGACGCCCGGCTTGCCGTTTCCCGGGCCAATGCCACCGATACGGGGCAAAGCTTCCATTGGCGCGTCAGGATATTCTACCCCTTCGGGGGCGCCCGGTGGCCGAGCCCTGTGCCAAGCGGCCGCCATCCGATCGCAGTGACCAGCGAGATACCGGCTGCGGCCACCCAGAAGGGGGCGGTCAGGGCCGAGTCGCGGGCGACCACCGCCTCGGCTGCGCGCAGGACGATGCCGGACAGCAGCAGGCCAAGCGGCATCATCCCCCAGGCCAGCAGCCGGTAGAGGCTGTTGACGCGGCCGAGCATGCGGTCGGGGATCATCCGCTGCCGGGTCGAGACCGAAACCGTGTTCCACACCAGCCCGCAGAACTCGAAGATCGCAAGGATCAGGCCCAGCACCCACGCGCTCGGGGCCAAGGCCATGGCTGCAAAGGCGGGAATCGAGGCGAAGAGCATCCATTGGGCCGCCGTTCCGGCACCCATCCGCCGCACGACGCGCTCGCCGAGCAATCCGCCAGCGATGCCGCCGACTGCCCCCGCTGCCAGCACCAGCCCATAGCCGGTGGCGGACAGGCCGAGATTCTCCTGCACATGCAGGATCAGGCCGATCATCACCATCTGGAAAAACAGGTTCCAGAACCCGGTGAGCCAGGCGAGCAGCCCCAGGATCGGGGCAGCGCGCAGAAAAGCCATTGCCTCGGCCAGTTCACTGCGCCAGTTCCTCCTGTCCGCGTGGCGTGGCCGGAAGCTCCCCGCGATCCCCGCAACGATCAGCGCCGCAAGGCCATGGCTCATGCCGTTGACGACGAACGGCAGCGGCAGCGCCATCGCCACCAGCATTGCGCCGAGCGGGGGACCGACAAGCGCGTTGCCGGTCAGTTCCACGCTCCACAACCTGCCGTTTGCCGCCTCCAGCCGCTCATGCGGCACCAGCGAGGGCAGCATGGTCTGCGCGGCATTGTCGCGAAAGACCTCGGCCGCGCCAACGGTCAGGGCTGCAAGGATCAGCGCCGCGAAAGCAGGCATCGAGGAGACCCCGACCTGCGGCGCGTCCGCCAGCGGCAACGCCGACCAGAGCGCCACGGCCGCCCCGCCGAAACCCGCAGACCGAAGCACATCCATGCCGAGGATGAGCCTGCGCCGGTCGGCCCTGTCGGTGACGATCCCGGCCGGAATCGCGAAGATGGCCCAGGGCAACCGCAGCGCCACGGCAACCAGGGCGATCAGCAGCGGGTCACGCGTCAGCAGCGACGCCGTCCAGGCCCAGGCGACGGTAGCGATTCCGTCCGCCAGATTGGTCAGGCCGCTCGCCGCGATGAACCGCGGGAGCGGCCCGCCGCTGATCGTTGCGGGTGGCTGCCGAACATGCTGCCCCATGATCCCTCCCTCGCGCTTTCGGCCGGTTCCACGGATCGTGCATCCTCAAGTCCCCTGGAAATCAAGCCGAATGTCGCAGGCAGAAGGTGAAAATCCCGCGGGCCTGACCGTCGGGCAGATGTCGGCACGCTCATCCTCGATCGGGAGCGACCCCCGACATGAACGATGCATGCTCGCGGCTTGAGCGCCATGCTTTTGCGCTGGGATAGTGGAGACAGAAACGGGGAAAGGCGGCAGGAAGCCCTCCCGCATCGGGCGCACCGCGTGCGGCATCGGTCGAAGCCTGATTGGCGGGTATTCACACGCATGCCGGATGGTTCTGCCACGCCTCTTGCCCGGGCAGGGCCGGCGTCCTATCTTCCGGGGCGAAAGGACGATTACATGCATCAGTCGATCCGCAAGCGCTAAGGACCCGGTTTCCGGTTTCGCCACCCTGCCTGCCGGCGGGGGGTCTTCTTGCACTTGCTGGACTGATATCATGAAAACCTTCCAGACTTTCGACAATCCCGATGGCTGGGCTTCCGCCGCCGAGGCCTTCCGCGACGACTTCGCCGCCGGCGAGCGCATCCAGATCGCGCCATGGGGAGGCTATGCCATCCTGGGCCACCGGGAACTGGTCAGCCTCGCCCGTAATCCTCTGGCCGACGGCATGGCGCCCGATCCCGCCGCGATGGCGGAGACGCCCGCGCTGCTGTCGCTGCTCGACCGGGCGATCTTCACCAAATCCGGCGAAGTCCATCGGACCGAGCGGGCCGCGCTGATCGCCGCCCTCAACACCGTGCCGCTGGCCGGCATCACCCGCGAAGCGGTGCGGCGGGCGCTGCCCTCCGGCCCGGCCAGAATCGACCTGAGGACGGGGCTGATCGCGCCGGTCGTGCGCCGGGTCTGGGGCGAGATCATCGGTCTTGACGCGACTGCGGCCCTGCAGATGGAGGATGCGGTGCGCGACCTGGCCCATGTCCTGTCCCTCTCGCCCGATCCGGCAAAGGCCCATCTGGCCGAAGCGGCGGCCGGCAGGGTGCGGGACCTGTCGCTGGCGGCGCTGGAGGGCGGGGCGCCCTTCTCGCGGAACCTGCGGGACCGGCTGGGCGACGGGCTGGCCGCCGACCTGATCGCCGGCATGGCCTTCGACGCGATCGAGTCGGCCGCCACCGGGCTGGATGCGGCGCTGCGGGTGGCCTTTGCGCATCGGGACCAGGTCACGGCGACGGCGCAATGCGCCAATGAATGCCTGCGCCTGGCCAGCTCTACCCCGATGACCATGCGGCTGGCGACGGGCAGGATTGCCCTGGGCGATCTGGTGGTGGAGGCCGGGACCGTCCTGTCGATGGTCTGGGCGGCGGGCAATCACGACCCGCTGGCCTTCCCTGCGCCGGAACGGTTCGATCCCGATCGCGAGGGCGCGCGCCCGCTGATGTTCGGCATGGGCCAGCACGCCTGCCTGGGCCATGCGATCATCCGGGCGACCTTGGTGCAGCTGCTGGGCGTCCTGGAAACGCTCACCCCCGAGACCGGCACCCTGCCAGCGCGCTGGTCGCCATTTGCGAAGGACTATCTTCCCGCCCTCGGCATCCGTTTCGAGGGCTGATCGAGGGGGGGCGGGTCGCAGCTTGGCCGTGGTCTTTCCTTGGGGTGATGCAGATCGCGCCTTGCTTGCGCCGCACCTCGCCCGAGTGCCCGGCCTGACGACTTTCGCCGCAGGGGCTGCGGCCGATGCGCAATTGGCAGCCCGCATCGGCCGTGCCAGAGTGAGGGCGGATGCGCCTTACAGGAGGGGGCGATGACGACCGCATGCAGCATGGTCCCCGCCGGCCGGATGGGCGCCACGCTCGTGCGGCGGGCCCCGTCTCGTCGCCATCCTCATGCGTCAGGTCGAAGGGAAGGCGGATGAGCGAAACAGGAAGGGTAGCATCATGAAGGAACTGCCGCTGAGCCGCGCCTTCACCCTGATCGAGCCGGGACCGGTGACGCTGGTCACCACGCATGACGGCGCAAGGGACAACGTGATGACCATCACCTGGACCATGGTGATGGATTTCACCCCGCGTTTCGCCATCACCACCGGGCCATGGAACCATTCCTGGACAGCACTGCGCGAAACCGGGGAATGCGTGATCGCCATCCCGACGCTGGACATGATCGACACGGTGATCGGCATCGGAACCTGCTCGGGCGCCGAGGTGGACAAGTTCCAGCGGTTCGGCCTGACGCGCCTGCCCGCGACGCATGTCCGGGCGCCGCTGATCCGCGACTGCCTTGCCAATATCGAATGCCGGGTGGTCGATATCGTCGAGCGGCACGGCATCGTCGTTCTGGACGGGTTGGCGGCCTGGTTCGACACCAACCGCACGGAAACGCGAACCCTGCATGCGGTGGGCGACGGCACCTTCGTCATCGACGGAGACAGGCTCGACCGAAGGCAGGCGATGCGATCGAAGCTGCCCGCGGGGGTATAGGCAGAACCTTGCGGAGACAATCGGCCCTGGCAGCAGGCCGCACGCGGTTTCCCCGCAACCGCGGCCTGAACCTGGCGCAGCGAAAGCGGTCCGAAGGTCACCGCCTGTCCGCACCGCTGTTAAGCCCGGCCCGTTACCCGTTGTTCGGCAAGGAAAGGATTGGTGACCAGCATCGTCGGAAAATCCGACGGCGCGCTCCCCGCCGTCCAGTTCCCGGGCGTTCGTTTTCGCTATGGTCTCATGCAGTCGCAGATGGGCGGATTGCCATGCATCGAGCGCGCCACGGCCTGGTCGAGCGCCGTCTTGTCCAGCCCATCGAATTGAGGAGCCGCCTCCTTGATCGCCCAGTAGAGCCGGCGCATCACCGGGCTGTCGCCCCGGCGCGCATAGCCCCCGGCATAGCGCGGCATCCCTGCCTTCGGCACATCGACATGGTGCTTTGCAGCCCCGGCGGCTGCAGGGTTTTGCAGCGCCTCGGGCATAGGGTTCGCCGAAGGCACGAGCGCCAATGCAGCCCAAGAAGCGGATGCTGATATTCGAACAGGACCGCTCGCCTTGGCCCCGGCATGGGCTGCCGGTCCTGCAGCCAGCGCATCAGCGTGCCGTCGTCGCCTGCCTCGTCCGGCAGCTGCAGCGATAGGCCGCCGGTCTGCTGGGGGGCAAGATCCATCGGCGACACAGAGCCGATCGCGCTGCCTTTCAGTTCCGGCAGATGCACCGCGACGGGCGTGCGAACTGGCCGGACACCTGTACGGGGTCGAGAGTTTTCTGTCGGTGCACCGTGCGGCGCTGCATCATCCCTTGCGCGGACAGGATCGCGACGCTGGTCGGTGCCGTGGCGGGAACCTCCGCGGCCCGGGATAGGCTTGGCCTCTTTCCGGGAACGGATCGCCGAGCGGCGGCTGAAGCAGCCGCGGATGACGTCCGCGGACCGGGGAGATCCTCGCTTAGGAAGGTCGGCGCCGCAAGCCGGTGCGCCGGGTGCTCTGGCCGGGGCGATCCCGATCCTGATCCCGAGGCAGATCGGCGGCTGAAGCAGGGAAGGGAGGGGAAATACGCCCGGCCCATGGCGCGCGAAATGACCGCCGCGCGGGCGTTTCGCCCGATCCCCCTCCAGCCGAAGGCGCGACCGGCCGGCTTTCCCGGCATGGCGAAAAGGCGACCCGCCCAGGCCGATGCCCGCGCCTTGCCGCCGCCGCTTCGGTCCGCCGGAAGCTGGCAGCGCCGGTTTCTCGGCCCGGGGATGCCGGTGCCGGCCGGGGCAAGGCCGCCCCGCCCGCTGCCGGCCGGCGGCGCGTCAGCGCAGCTGCGCCTTGTGCGGGGGATTGAGCTTGAAGATCCGCTCTTGCGCCAGCCGCCAATGCGCCAGGTCACCGACGCATTTGCGCACCTCGCTCAGGCTGCCCTCGACCCGGATCGTGCCCGGCACGACCTCTTCGGCCGGCAGCGGCTTCAGATGGTCCAGCATCTCGGCCGTTTCCTCGCGGCTGGGATCGCGGTCGTCGGAATAGACGAGCATGCAGCTTTCGGTCTTCTTGCGTTGCGCCTTCATTGCCATCATCCTTGGCCCTGGTTCTGGTCGATCAGCCCCGCACCTTCGTATTCCGGGCCGAAGCCGATCGGAACGGCATGGCTGTTCGCCATCTTGATAATGTCGTCGGAACGCTGCTGGTTGCGCTCGGCCGACAGGAGTTCCGGGGTCGCGGACAGCAGCCGGGCAATCAGTCCCGCCACCGCGGGACAGGCCATCGAGGTGCCGTCCATCACCCCTTTCGAGGTCTTGCTGACCCAAGATATAATCCCCACGCCGGGGCCGATAAAGTCCACTTCCGGTCCGATATTGCTGAATCGGGCGAAAAAGCGGTTCCCGACGTGGGCGGGATCCGTTGCGACGTTGCGCCCGGTGATCGCGCCCTCGGGCCAGGCGTCCAGCACCCCGCCGGCCGAAACCGCCACCACCGTGCCCGAGCGCGCCGGGTATGAGACCGGCGACATGTAGTCGTTGCCCGAGGCGGCGACGCAGACCGCGCCCATCGCCCGCGCCCGCCGCACCTCGCGCGAGATCGAGACCGGCTCGGAGCCCTGGCCGAGGCTGAGATTGATCAGGTCGCAGCCGTCGTCGACGGCCTGGCGGATGGCGCGGGCGATGGCGAATTCGCTGGCCCCGCCCGCGTCCTTTTCGAAGACGCGATAGGAATGCAGCGCGACCTCGGGCGCCACGCGCGCCACGATGCCCGCGACATGGGTGCCGTGCCCGGTGCCGTTGTCGAACCATTCGTCGGCGGGCTCGGTGCCGGTGGTGTTCAGCCCGCGTTCGAGCTTCAGCCCCTTCGCGGGATCGACCCCGGTGTCGACGATGGCGACGCGGACGCCGCGCCCGTCGGCCTTTTTCGCCGGCGCCAGCATCCGCGCAAGCCCGTCGGGGAAATCCGCCCGGATCGGCGCCAGCGACAGGGTCAGCTCGGTCGGGCCCTTGTCCCTGACGGCGATATCCTCGGCCCCGCCCGGCCAATGGTCCGCGAAGGGCTGGCAGATCACCGCGTCGATGCGGGTCTGCCCGGCCGGCAGCGCGGTGCGGTAGCGCCCGTCCCGGTCCGTCACCCCGTCCGAGATGCCGAAGCCGCGCCGGCTGTCCAGCACCACCACGACCGAGGCCCCGGCGACCGGCTTGCCGCTGGCCGCATCGACGCAGCGCAGCTCGAGCTCCTTGGCCGAGCGAAAGGCCGAGGGCTTGGCCTCCTTGCGGATGATGTCCATCTGGCCGTAGCGCAGCGGGTAAAGCCGCAGCTCGCGCCGAACGCGCAGGCCGGGATAGGCGCGCTGCAATTCGCGCGCCTGCTCGGGCCTCATGCAGACCAGCGATGCCTCGTTCTCGCCGATCGAATCGATCAGCCGGATGCGGCCGACCTCGGTGTCGAGCAATCGCAGGCGCGGCCGGATCGCGGGCGCCGAGCCCTCGCCGGCGCCCTGCGCCACGCTGCCCGCGGGCCGGGCGCCCGATGCCCGGAACAGCCGGTGATGCATGGCGCGGAACAGCCGGAAGCTGCTGGTCTCCATGCTGTCGTTGAAGACGTTGTCATCGGGGACGATGACATAGCGGGCGGTCTTTCGGGACATGCGCTTGTGCTCCTTCCTGCCACCGCAAGGCTACACCGCCCGGCCGGTTTCGCCAAAGAATTGTCCATCACGGCCCCGGCCGCCGCTTTCGCGGAGGGCCGGAACCATGGAACCGGGCTGGTTTGTTTGTCGAGAGGTGCCGACCGGGCCGGGGGCGGCGCGGGGGAATACGGGCCCCGGCCGGGCGGCGGCGGGTCCGGGTTCAGTCGGCGGGAGCGGGCTCCGGCACCGGCTTGCGGACGTATTTCGCGTTCATCCCGGCCTCGATGACCGCGATCTGCGCGGCGATCTCGTCCTCGGTCAGGTTGCGCCAGCCCGACGTGTCCTCGATGAGGCCGAGCGCCTTCAGTTCCTGCCCGACCTGCCCCAGATCCACCTCGCCCCAGGACGAGCGGCCGATGCGCGGCAGGCGTGCATGCACGTGATTGGCGACCAGACGGTCGATCACCGTCACCTGGCTGCCGCCGAAGGATTCGAGATGCTGCACGATGTCGTCGACCGCATTCATCGAGCGCCGCTTGATGATGGCGATCTGCTGATGGGGCTGGGCGACATAGGCCAGAAGATGCAGCGGCGAGGCGTCGACCGAGATGATCTGCCGGGCGGCGCGATATTGCGCGACCTGCTCCTCCTTGCTGCAGCGATGCGGCAGCCAGATCCGGTAGCCCTCGCGCTCCAGAAGCGCCTCGACCAGCGTTTCGCCCAAGATGGTGCCGCGGTCGAAGGGCAGGTCGCGGCGCGAGATGTAGAGCTTTTCCGCACCGGCCGGCGCGACCTTCTCCGCCGCGCTGCGGGCGAAGGCGACAAAGCGTCCGCTGCCCGAGATCAGGTCCGGGCCCAGGCCGAATTCCTGTCGCGGCACCACCAGCCGCTCGACCCGCGTCGGTCCCTTGGCGACCCGGATCTCGGCCGAGATGCCCAGGGCGGCAAGCAGCGCGGTCTGGGCCTTGATCGCCGCATCGTTCACCGGCCCGGCCTTGGGGATGTAGAGCGCCGAGCGGGTTCCGAAGGCCGGATCGTCCAGCGCCCAGAGCCTGCCGGTCGATTCCGTGATGAAATGGCCGAAATGGCCAAAGAAGATGCCGCCGAAGACATGGGTGCCCGGAATGAACTCCGGCGCCTCGGGGGCGCTGTATTCGACCGGGGCGTGCCGGGGGCGGCCATGGGTCAGCGAGACCGCGATCTCGACCGGCCTGCCGTTCCTGTCGAAAACGCCCGAGGCGTTTTGCAGGCGGCCGTTCTCATCCTCGCTGGGCGGCAGAATTATCGCATCGTCAACAATGATATAATCAACTGATTCGGACATATGGGCACCTTGAACGGCTTTGGCGCCACATTAGCCACGCGCGCGGCCATCGGCCAGCGGTAAAGGGCCGCGCATGCCGGCACGCCCCGGGAAAGCCGTGGAACGCGCCGGCCCAGAGGTCGGCGAAACTTGACCGTGCCGCGGGAATGCGGGATCAATCCTGACGGGTCCGGCCCCCAGCAGGGCACCATCTGGAGAAGAAACCTCTTGGCTAGCGGCGCACAATCGGTTCGGCGGACAGGCGATCGGCTGCGGACGATCGTCTGCACGGTGAAGAACGAGGGGCCATTCTTTCTGGAATGGCTGGCCTATCACCGCCTGATCGGTTTCAACCGCTTCGTCATCTTCTCGAACGACTGCACCGACGGCACGCACGAGATCCTGCAGGCCCTGGACGGCGCCGGGCTGATCCATCACTTCGACAACAGCGAGCTGTCCACAGACCTGCCCGAGGACCCGCAGGTCCGCGCCTATACCCGCGCCAACCGCATGGAGATCGTGCGCGAGTCGGACTGGATCATGGTGATCGACGGCGACGAGTTCCTGCAGGTCAAGGTCGGGGACGGCACGCTGGACGCGCTGTTCGCGGCCATGCCCGACAACGCCGATGCCATCGGCCTGCCCTGGCGGATCTTCGGCTCGGGCGGGGTGATCGAATTCAGCGACCGGCTCCAGATCGACACCTTCCGCCGCGCCGCGCCGCTGGACTTCGCCCCCAGCCCCAACCATCTGGCGATCAAGACGCTGTTCCGCCCCGACCTGGTGCAGCGTTTCGGCGTACATCGCCCGGTCTACAAGGGCACATCGGGCACGCCGCGCAATCCGCTGCTGTTCGTCAACGGCTCGGGCCAGGACGTCACCGAGCATTTCCTGCGCGGGCGCTGGTGCATGCCGCCGGCGCTGGCGGGGTTCGATCTCGCGCAGGTCAATCACTACATGATCCGGTCGCACGAGGTCTTCCTGATGAAGAAATGGCGCGGCACGGCGAACAGCGCCAATGCGCAGCGGATCAATTTCGAATATTTCGACAAGTACAACAGCAATCACGACGTCGATCGCGGCATGCTGCGCTGGGTGCCCGCCGTGACGCAGGAAATCGCAAGCCTCACCGCCGCGCTGCCCGAGCTGACGGCGCTGGGCCGGTCGGCCTTCGATCTTTATGCCGGCCAGATCGCCGAGCTGAAGTCCCGGCTGCTGCGGGAATCGCCGCAAGAGCACGACCGCCTCTTCGATCCCGAGGTGGTGCAGGCCGAGATCGAGGCGCAAGAGCGGCGGATCGCGAAGCTCCGCGCCACCGTGCCCGCCGCGGACCGGGTGCGGATGATGCCGCCCGAGCGCCCCTCGCAGGCCGCCCCGGCGCCGCAGGCCGGCAAGGACGACGCCGCCGCCCGGGCCGCGGGCGGGGACGATGCCGCGCCGCCGCCCGTTCCGGCGGCACCCGGCTGGCTTCTGGAGCTGCGCGGCGATCCGGCGCGGCGCGGGTTCTTCCAGTCCTTCGAACAGACCGGGCTGCATTACGTCCAGCGCGACACCGACCAGCTGGTGATCAGCTTCGACAACCTGTCGGCGGTCAATATCGACCCCGTCGACCGCGAAAGCTGGGGCTACGGCTTCATCAGGAAGAACGGCTGGTCGCATCTGGGCGTCTTTGCCTATGCCGCGAAATGGTTCCGCGAGGATGCGCTGTTCGACTACCTGTCCGGGCTGGCGCGGGACGGGTTCTTTGCCCGGTTCCGGTCGGTGGCGCTGATCGGCACCTCGATGGGCGCCTATGCCGCCACCGCCCTGGCGCCGCTGGCTCCGGGCTGCACGGTGGTGGCGTTTTCCCCGCAATCGACGCTGAAGAAGGCGCTGGTGCCCTGGGAGAAACGCTTCAGCTCGGGGCGCAAGGCCGACTGGTCGGGCGATTTCGCCGACGGCGCCGAAGGCGCGCGGGCCGCGGGCAAGCTGTGGCTGGTCTACGATCCGCGCATCGAAGAGGACCGCCTGCATATCGAACGCTATCAGGGCGAGAACGTCTCGTTCCTGAAGGCGCGCTATGCCGGGCACAAGACGGCGCTGTTCCTGCGCCGGGCCGGCCTGCTCAGCACGGTGGTGCGCGAGGCGGTCACCGGCACGCTGACCGAAAGCCGGTTCTACGACCTCTATCGCCAGAGCCGCTCGATGCCCTGGTATCTGAACAGCACCGCGAACCGCATCGCCGAATCCGCGCATCCGCGGCGGCTGCAGCGGCTGGACGCCTATCTGAAGAAGGTCGAGAAGCCGCAGATTTCCCGCAACCTGCACGCCCGCTTCCCCGAGATCATGTCCTCGGCCTGATCCGCCGGGGCGGCGGCTTCGGCCAATGGCCGCCGTTCGTCACCAGGATCCGCGCGATCTTGGCGTCCGGCGCCGCGACCATACCGGCCGCCGGCTCGCGCTGCCGAAGATGCGGCCGACCGTCTGGACATTCCCCTGACCGGGCGAAGAGGTCGGATTGACAGGGCAGGGCGCAAAACCCAAGCTGGCCGGCGGGGTGAAATGCGTTTCCGCAGATGGCCCCCTGCGCAACCGCCGCCATTCCGAAGGATCCATGGACCCCCGCAGCGCCCTTCCCTCGATCGACAGGCTTTTGCGCCAGGCCGAGGCGCGGGAAATGATCGCGCATCACGGGCGCGACAATGTCGTCGGGATGCTGCGCGAATTGCTGCGGGACCGGCGCATGGCGGCGGGCCGCGGCGATGCGGCGGCGGGCGAGGGCGTGTTGGAGGAATGCGCCCGGCGGCTGGCCGCGCAGGCCCGGCCCTCGCTGCGGCCGGTGCTGAACCTCACCGGCACGGTCAACCACACCAATCTGGGCCGGGCGCTGCTGTCGCGCCGCGCCGCCGAGGCCGCCTTTCAGGCCATGATCAATGCCACGAACCTGGAATACGACCTCGACGGCGGCGCGCGCGGCGACCGCGACAGCCATGTCGAGGCGCTGATCTGCCGGCTGACCGGGGCCGAGGCGGCGACGGTGGTGAACAACAACGCCGCCGCGGTGATGCTGATGCTGAACACCCTGGCGCTGGGGCGCGAGGTCGTCGTCTCGCGCGGGGAGCTGGTCGAGATCGGCGGCGCCTTCCGGGTGCCCGACGTGATGGCCCGCGCCGGCTGCCGCCTGCACGAGGTCGGCACCACCAACCGCACGCATCTGCGCGACTATGCCAATGCGGTGAACGATGACACCGCCGCCTTCATGAAGGTCCATGCCAGCAATTACGCCATCGAGGGCTTTACCGCCGAGGTGCCGCAGGCCGATCTGGCGGCGCTGGCCCGGCGGCACGGCATCCCCTTCCTGATCGACCTGGGCAGCGGCTCGCTGATCGATCTGGACGCCTTCGGCCTGCCGCCCGAGCCGACGGCGCGGCAGGCGATCCGCGACGGCGCCGACGCGGTGACCTTCAGCGGCGACAAGCTGCTGGGCGGGCCGCAATGCGGCATCATCGCCGGCTCGCGCGCGCTGGTGGACCGGATGCGGGCCAACCCGCTGAAACGGGCGCTGCGGGTGGACAAGATCATCCTGGCCGCGCTGGCCGAGACGCTGCAAAGCCATGGCGATCCCGAACGCGCCCGGGCCGAGGTCCCGACCCTGCGCCTGCTGACCCGGTCCCGGGACGAGATCCGCGCCCTGGCCGAGCGGCTTTGCCCGCAGGTCCGCGCCGCGCTGCAGGGCGCGGCCGAGGTCTCGGTCGTCGACTGCCTGAGCCAGATCGGCAGCGGCGCCCAGCCCGTGGACCTGCTGCCCAGCGCCGGGCTGGCCTTTGCCGAAACCGGCGCCGTCTCGGCCGCGCGCATCGCCCGGGCCTTCCGCGACCTGCCGCTGCCGGTGATCGGCCGCATCCACAGGGGGCAGTTCCTGCTGGATCTGCGCTGCCTCGAAGACCCGGCGCCCTTCCTGGCCCAGCTCGACCGGCTGCGCTTCGCGGGGCCGGCCGCGTGAATGCGGGCCATGCGCGGCGGAATGCGGGCCGGCGGCAAGCCGGCCAGGCCCCCGGCGCCGCGCCTTGAGGCGGGCCGCCCGCCGTGGCAGGGAGGGCGCGCCGCAAGGGACGACAAGATGACGCAACCCGGTCCTGGACAGGAGAACGAGCCATGGAATTCAGCCTGAAACGCCGACAAGTCATCGCGGGCCTCGCCGCCTGCGCCGCGATCGCCCCCGGCCTGGGCCGCGCCGCCGAGGTGCTGCGCTTCTCGGCCATCCCGGACGAGGACGCGACGAAGCTGATGGGCCGCTTTACCAAGGTGGCCGAATACCTGTCCGGCAAGCTGGGCGTTCCGGTCGAATTCGTGCCGGTGAAATCCTATCCCGCCGCCGTGGTGGCCTTTCGCAACGACCAGATCCAGCTGGCCTGGTTCGGCGGGCTGTCGGGCGTGCAGGCCCGGCTGGCGCTGCCCGGCTCGGTCGCCATCGCCCAGGGCGAGGAGGACGCGGCCTTCGTCAGCTATTTCATCGCCAACAAGGCGGTCGGCCTGACCGAGAGCCCGGATTTCCCGCAGGCGGCCCGGGGACGCAGCTTCACCTTCGGCGCCAAGACCTCGACCTCGGGGCGGCTGATGCCGGAATACGAGATCCGGCGCAACACCGGCATGGCGCCCGAGGCGTTCTTTTCCCGGGTCGGCTTTTCCGGCGATCACACCAAGACCGTCGAGCTGGTGCAGAGCGGCGCCTACGAGATCGGCGCGGTCAATTTCACCGCCTATGACGACATGGTGGCCAAGGGCCAGGTCGATCCCGCCGAAGTTCCGGTCATCTGGCGCACGCCCTCCTATCCCGACTACAACTTCACCCTGCGCGGCGATGCCGACGACCGGTTCGGCGCAGGCTTTACCGAGCGGCTGAAAGCGGCGATCCTCGGCATGGACGATCCGGAGATTCTCGGTGCCTTTCCGCGCAGCAAGTTCATCCCCGCCAGCAACGCGGATTATGAGCCCATCGAAGAGGTCGCCCGGCAGCTCGACCTGCTGGACTGAGGCCGGCTGATGGTGGAACTGCGCGGGCAGACGCTGGCCTACGGCCCGACCGTGGTGCTGGAGAACGTGACGCTGGCGATCCGGCCCGGCGAGCGGGTGGCGCTGCTTGGCCGCAGCGGGGCCGGGAAATCCACCCTGCTGGCGGCGATCCGCGACAGCGCCATGGCGGCGGGCGAGGATGTGGCGCTGGTGCCGCAGGAAAACGGGCTCGTGCCGCAGCTGAGCCTGTTCCACAACGTCCATATGGGCCGGCTGCACCGGCATTCGGCCTTCTACAATCTGGTCACGCTGCTGCGCCCCTTTCGCCGCGACCGGGCCGAGGTGGCCGCGCTGGCGCGCGAGCTGGGGCTGGAGCCGCTGCTCGACCGCCCGGTCGAGCGGCTGTCGGGCGGCCAGCGCCAGCGCACGGCGGTGGCCCGCGCCATCCATGCCGGCGGCGGCTTCCTGCTGGCGGACGAGCCGGTCTCGGCGCTGGACGAGATGCAGGCGCCCGAGGTGCTGCGGGCGCTGCTGTCGCGCTTTCCGACCAGCGTGATCTCGTTGCACGATATCGGGCTGGCGCTGGCGCATTGCACCCGGCTGGTCGGGCTGAAGGACCGGCGCATCATCTTCGACCTGCGCACGGGCGAGCAGAATGCCTCCGACATCGACCGTCTCTACGCCGCTTGAGCCGCCGCGGCCGCGCCGGCGCGACAGGCCGCTGCGGCGGCTGCAGGTGGTGTGGATCGCGCTGACGCTGGCGGCGCTGGCGCTGTTCGCGGCCGATCTGCAGGTCAGCGCGCCCTCGCCCGGGGCGGTGCTGAAGGCGCTGGCGCTGGGCTTTGCGCGTCCCGATTTCCTGGCGCTGGAGAATCTGGGCCAGGCGCTGCTGCTGACGCTGACCGTGGCCTTCGGCGGGGTCGCCATCGGCGCCGCGGCGGGCTTCGCCATGGCGCTGGCCTGGAACTGGCGGGCGGTCCGGGTGCTGTCGCTTTGCCTGCGCAGCGTGCACGAGCTGATCTGGGCGCTGTTCATCATCACCGTGACCGGCCCGGTGGCCATCGCGGCGGTGATGGCGCTGGCCCTGTCCTATAGCGGCATCTTCGCCAAGGTCTTCGGCGAGATCCTGGACGAGGCCGACCCCGCCCCGCGCGATGCCCTGCCGGGGCGCGGCCTGACGCTGTCCGGGCTGATCTATGCCAAGCTGGTGCCCAGCCTGCCGGCCTTCTGGAGCTATTTCTGCTATCGCATCGAATGCGGCATCCGCTCCAGCGCGGTGCTGGGCTTCGTCGGCCTGCCGACCCTGGGCTTCGAGCTCGACACGCTGTTCAAGCAGGGCCGCTACGACGGCGCGGCGGCGGTGCTGCTGCTGACCTATGCGCTGATCATCAGCCAGTCGCTCTGGCTGCGGCGGCGGCTGGTGCCGCTCTATGTGCTGGGGGCGCTGGCCTATCTTGCCGCCCTGTCGCCGGGCCAGGTGTCGGGCTTCGGGCTGTGGCAGCTTCTGGCGGTGGACATGGTGCCCGCGCCGCTGCGCGGCGCCGACCTGACGGCGGCGGGGACCTGGGGCGCCTTCGGCGACTGGCTCTGGCGGCTCGTCTCGCAGCAGGTCCTGCCGGGGGCCTGGGCCACGGTGCTGGTCAGCTATCTGGCCTTCGTGCTGTGCGGCATCGTCGCGCTTGTGGCATTCCCGCTGATCGTCACCGCGCTGGCCGGCCGGATCGGCGCCGGGCTGGGCCATGTGGCGCTGGTGATCATGCGCTCGACCCCGGAATACATGCTGGTCTTTGTCGGCGTGCAGGTGCTGGGCCCCTCGATGCTGCCGGCGGTGCTGGCGCTGGGGCTGCACAACGGCGCCATCATCGCCCATCTGGTCGGGCGGCAGGCCGAGGGCATGGTCCCGACCCTGCGCCCCGACCGGCCGGGCGGGGCCGGGCTTTATGCCTATGAGCTGGTGCCGCGCGTCTCCTCCGGGCTCATCGCCTATCTGTTCTATCGCGGCGAGATCATCCTGCGCGAAAGCATGATCCTGGGCATCCTGGGCATCGCCACGCTGGGCTTTTACGTGGACAGCGCCATCGCCACGCTGCGCTTCGATCGCGCCGCGCTGCTGGTGGTGGCGATGATCCTGCTGACGGCGCTGGCTGACTGGGCCTCTCGCGCGCTGCGCCGGCGGCTGAAGGTCGGCGCCCTCTCGACCCGGCCCTTCTGCTGAGGTCCTAGCCGGCGCCCGGGGCCGGAAAGCCGCTGATCCGCATGGCGGCAAAGCGTTCGCGCAGCCAGCGCGCGGCCGGGCCGCTGGGACGCTGCTTGTGCCAGACCAGTTCCAGCGCCACCGGCCAGTCGGCGCCGTCGAATTGCAGCGCCGGGGTGACCAGATCGTCCCGCACCGGCGATTCCTCGATGATGTGGTCGGGCACCAGCGCCCAGCCGATACCGCGGCGCACCAGTTGCAGGATCACCCAGTGGCTTTCCACCCACCAGACCTCGGCCGCCGTGCGCAGGCGCTGCTTTTCCGGTCCCTCGCTGCGCACCGCGACCATCAGCTGGCGGTGGCGCTTCAAGTCCTCCCAGTCCACCACCGTATGGGCCAGCGGGTGGTCCTTGCCGCAGACCAGCTTCAGCGGCACCCAGCCCAGCGTGTGGAAGGCGATCTCGGTCGGCAGCACCTCTTGCCGCCACATCACGCCGATATCGGCCTTGCCGTCCAGCACCAGCCGGCTGACATCCTCCATCATCGGGAACAGCAGCTCCAGCTCGACATGCGGGAAGCGCGCGGCGAATTCGGCGAACAGCGTCGCCAGCGGCTCTTCGGGATAAAGCTCGTCGATGGCGACGACCAGCCGGTGCTCGACATGCGCGGTCAGGCTGGCGGCAACGCCGATCAGGTGCTCGCGGCGGTCCAGCACCACGCGGGCCTCGGCCAGCAGCCGCTCGCCCGCGGGCGTCAGCACCGGGTTGCGCCCTTCGCGGCTGAACAGCGCCACGCCCAGGTCGTCCTCGAGATTCGAGACCTGGGTGCTGATCGCCGACTGCGCCTTGCGCAGCGCCCGGCCGGCGGCCGAGAACGAGCCGTGCTGCGCGGCGGCGACAAAGGCTTCCAGCTGGTCCAGCGTGACGGTCATCTATCTGCAAATCCGATGGTATCTAACTTTGTATTCTGGAAAATACAGATAGAAAGCGCAGCAAGCAACGATGAGGAATCACGATGACGATGCGCAGTTTCCCGGACCGGGTCCGCCACGCGGTGAGCTTCGAGCTGATCGGCCTGGCGATCGTCACCCCGCTGGCCGCCTGGATCTATGACAAGCCGGTGTTCGACATGGGCGTCGTCGGCGTCGGCGCGGCGACGCTGGCCACGGTCTGGACTTTTGTCTTCAACCTGGGCTTCGACCACGCCATGCGGCGCTGGGTCGGCCATGTCGGCAAGTCGCTGCGCCACCGGCTGCTGCATACCGCGCTGTTCGAGCTGGGCCTGCTGGTCATGCTGCTGCCGCCGATGGCCTGGTATCTGGGCATGACGCTGTGGCAGACGCTGCTGCTCGACCTGTTCATCGTGGCCTTCTATCTGGTCTACAACTTCGTCTTCAACATCGCCTATGACCGGATCTTCCCCCTGCCTGACGCGCCGCAGGGTCGCGGGCGGGGTCACGGGCGCCGCCAGCCGGCCTAGCCCGGATCGCAGGCGATCTCGTCCAGCAGGAAGGCGCGGAACTTGCGGATCGCAGGACGGTTGCGGCGGCCCTTGGGATAGACCAGCCAGAAGCTGCGGCCGTTCTGCGCCACCAGCGGAAAGGGCTGGATCAGGCTGCCGGTCGCCAGCTCGAAGCGGAAGAAGCGCGGCGTCAGCAGCGCCACGCCGTAACCCTCCAGCGCCGCCCGCGCCTCGTGCAGGTCGGTCGAGAGCGTCAGGCCGGGCTTGGGCGGGGCCTCCCAGAAATCCACCCCCGCCTCGCGCATCCAGACCGCCCAGTTCGGGTCCACCCGGTCCAGCAGCGGCAGCTTCAGCAGGTCGGCGGGCTCGCGCAGCGCGTGCTTCCTGGCCAGCGCGGGCGACAGCATGGGGGTGTATTCGATGGGCATCAGGAAATGCTCCTCGACCCCCGGCCAGCCGCCTTCGCCGGCGCGGATGGCGACGGTGATGTCCTCGCGCCCGAAATCGACCAGATTGTCGCTGGTCTCCAGCCGCACCGCCAGGTTCGGGTGGTTCATCTGGAACTTGCCCAGCCGCGGCGACAGCCAGGCCCCGGCAAAGGTCGGCACGGTCGAGATCGACAGGGTCGAGACCGAATCCGCCGAGGGGTCGGCAAAGGCTTCGCGCAGCATGTCGAAGGCGTCGATGGTCGGCCGGGCGAACAGCGCCCCGGTCTCGGTCAGCACGATCTCGCGCGGCTTGCGCAGGAACAGCGGCGTGCCGAGCCGTTCCTCGAGCAAACGGATCTGATAGCTGACCGCGGCCTGGGTCATGCCCAGTTCCTCGGCGGCGCGGGTGAAGTTCAGGTGCCGCGCCACCGCCTCGAAGGCGCGCAGGGCGGCAAGCGGGGGAATCGACATAAGCCTGCCTTATGGATGCTTGCCGAGGCTTTGTTGGTCATTGCCGTGGAAACCTAGCATGATCGAAGCGTGGATCAACCATGACCACCGAAAGGAGGGCAAAAATGTCCGATAATTCCGTATGCGATCGCCAACGCCCCTTCCTGCCGGGCCTGACCCGGCTGCTTTTCGGTGTGCTGCGCCGGGATAAGCCCAGCCTATCGCCATGCGAGGGGCGCATGGCGGCGCTGGACCATCCCGCGACCCGCAAGGCGCTGGCCGATCTGCCGGCGCATCTGCTGCGCGACATCGGCGTCGCCGACACGCGCAGCGACACGGCCGCCCCGCCGCAGGAAGGCGACGCGCTGCGCCGGCATCTGTGGTAAGGCGTCAGCCCGCCGCGCTTTTGCGCACGGTTTCCCCGAACTGCTTGCGATAGGCGCGCGCCAGCGTGGCGGGCGACGAGAACCCGGTGCGCGAGGCGATCTCGCCCAGCGTCAGCTTGGTCTCCAAGGCCAGCGCCCGGGCATGGGACAGCCGGATCTGCCGGTAATAGCCGCCGGCCGACAGGCCCAGATGGGCATGGAACAGCCGGTCCATGCTGCGCGGCGACAGCGCCGCGCGCTCGGCGATGCGGGGCAGGGGCAAGGGCTGCTCGGCGGTCTCGCGCATGGCGACGATGGCGCGCTGCAGCGACGGCGGCAGCGCGCTGTCGGTCATGCGGCTGGGCAATTGCCATTCCACCGGATCGGTGCTGCGCCCCATCACCCGGCCGAACATGTTCGCCACGTCGAAGCGCAGCGCCTCGCCCGCCTGCGCGCCGATCAGGTCCAGCGACCAGCTGAGCACGCTTTGCGCGCCGCCGCAGGTGACGATGTTGCCGTCCGCGACATAGGGGTCCGGCACCACGGTGATTTCGGGAAAGGCTTCGGCCAGCGCCTCGCGCTCCATCCAGTGGATCGCGGCCCGGCGCCCGGCCAGCAGGCCCATGCGGGCCAGCAGCCACGCGCCGGTATCAAGGCCCCCCACCACAGGCAGCCCGCGCGCCTTGCGCAGCACCGCCTGCGCCGAATCGCGCTGCAGATGGTCGCGCATGCCATAGCCCGAAACCAGGATCAGCGCATCCGTCGCCCCCACCCGTTCCAGCGGCAGATCGACCGAGATCGCCAGCCGCGAGGAACTGGTCACCGCCCCGCCGTCCAGCGAAGCGACCTGCCAGGAAAACAGCCGCCGCCCCGACAGGTCGCGCGCCGCCCGCAGGGGCTCGATGGCGCTGGCCAGCACCATGTTCGAGAAGCCGTCGAACAGCAGGAAGGTCAGGTGCAGCGGCGATTTTGGCGACATGGGCAAAGATTATGGCGTAAACTGCACATCATGCCAGCCAAATAGCTGTCAGGCTGCGGTGAAATCACATATTGCCGGAGCCATGAATGAACCGTGACGTCTTCATCACCTGCGCGGTGACCGGATCGGGGCAGAGCCACAAGAAGTCCGACCTGGTGCCGATCACGCCCCGGCAGATCGCCGAAGCCTGCATCGAGGCGGCGAATGCGGGCGCGGCCATCGCCCATGTGCATGTGCGCGATCCCCAGACCGGCGCGCCCTCGCGCGATCCGGCGCTGTATCGCGAGGTGGTGGACCGGGTGCGTTCCGCGGGCACCGACGTGGTGCTGAACCTGACGGCGGGCATGGGCGGCGACATCGTGCTGGGCTCGGCCGAGGCGCCGCTGCCGCTGTCGCCGCAATCCGACCTGATCGGCGCCAGCGAGCGGCTGGTGCATGTCGAGGAACTGCTGCCCGAGATCTGCACCCTCGATTGCGGCACGATGAACTTCGCCGAGGCCGATTACGTCATGACCAACACCCCCGGCACGCTGCGCGCCATGGCGGCGCGTATCCAGGCGGCGGGGGTGCGGCCCGAGATCGAGGTCTTCGACACCGGCCATCTGTGGCTGGCCAAGACGCTGGTGGAGGAGGGGCTGATCGACGATCCGGTGATGATCCAGCTGTGCATGGGCATCCCCTATGGCGCGCCGGCCGATCCGAACAGCCTGATGGCGATGGTGAACAACATCCCGCCCGGCTGGGTCTATTCCATGTTCTCGATCGGGCGGATGCAATTGCCTTACGTCGCGCAGGCGGCGCTGGCCGGCGGCAATGTGCGTGTGGGGCTGGAAGACAACATCTGGCTGGACAAGGGCGTGCCGGCCCGCAACGGCGATTTGGTCGAGCGGGCGGCGACGATCCTGAATGCGATGGGCTGCCGCATCCTCGGCCCGCAGGAGGTGCGCGACACGCTGAAGCTGACCCGGCGCTGAGCCGCAGGCCGAACCAATCCATAACACAAGACAGGGGGTCCATCATGAGCATCAATCTGACGAGGCGGGGGCTGACAAGGCGGGGCTTGCTGGCCGGCGCGGCGGGCATGGCGGCGGCGGGGCTGATCCTGCCGCGCGGCGCGCGGGCGCAGGAGGCGAAGCGCGGCGGCAGGCTGCGCATCGGCCATCTGGGCGGCGCGACCTCGGACACGCTGGACCCGGCGACCTATGCCGCCGGCCCGGTGGTGACGGCGATGCTGGCGGTCTGCAACAATCTGGTCGAGATCGACGCCAAGGGCCAGGCCGTGCCCGAACTGGCCGAGTTCGAGCCCGATGCCGAGGCCCGCATCTGGACCTTCCGCCTGCGCGACGGCGTCACCTTCTCGGACGGGCGCAAGGTCACGGCGCGGGACGTGATCGCGTCCTTCGACCACCATCGCGGCGCCGATACCAAGTCCGGCGCCAAGGGCTCGCTGGAGCAGGTCAAGGAGATCCGCGCCGATGGCGACAATGTGGTGGTGTTCGAACTGACCTCGGGCAATGCCGATTTCGCCTATCTGACCTCGGACTATCACTTCGTCATCATGCCGGCGAACGAGGACGGCACGCTGGACTGGCAGTCGGGCCTGGGCACCGGCGGCTATGTGCTGGAGAATTTCGAGCCGGGCGTGCGCATCACGCTCAAGCGCCGCGACGATTACTGGAAGCCCGACCGCGCCTGGTTCGACGAGGCGGTGCTGCTGACCATCAACGACGCCACCGCCCGGCAGAACGCGCTGATGACCGGCGAGGTCGATGTCATCAACTCGCCCGACCTCGCCACGCTGCACCTGTTGCAGCGCCGGCCGGGCCTGCAACTGGTCGAGGTGACGGGGACCGCGCATTACACCATGCCGATGTTCTGCGACCAGGCGCCCTTTACCGATCCGAACCTGCGGCTGGCGCTGAAATACGCCATCGACCGGCAGGAGGTGCTGGACAAGGTGCTGCGCGGCCATGGCCAGATCGCCAATGACAGCCCGATCGCGCCGGCGAACCGCTTCTTTGCCGCCGACCTGCCGCAGCGGGCCTATGACCCGGACAAGGCGAAGCACTACCTGAAGCAGGCCGGCATGGAGGGGTTGAAGGTCGAGATTTCCGCCTCGGACGCGGCCTCGGTCGGGGCGCTCGACATGGTGCAGCTGTTCCAGCAATCGGCCAAGGCGGCCGGGATCGACCTGACCGTCAAGCGCGAGCCGGACGACGGCTATTGGTCCAATGTCTGGCTGAAGAAGCCCTTCTGCGTCAGCTACTGGAACGGCCGCCCGACCGAGGACGACATGTTCAGCCTGGTCTATGCCCGGGGCGCCGAGTGGAACGAGAGCCATTGGGACAACGAACGCTTCAACGAGTTGCTGCTGAAGGCGCGGGCCGAGCTGGACGACAGCCTGCGCGCCGAGATGTATCGCGAGATGCAGGGGCTGGTCTCCGAGGACGGCGGCACCATCATCCCGATCTTCGTGAACTATATCGACGTGGCCAATGACAAGGTGGCGCATGGCGAGGTGGCGTCGAACCGCTTCCTCGACGGCTGGAAGATCGTGGAACGGTGGTGGCAGGCATGAAGATCGCGGCAATCGGCGGCGGGGTCATCGGCGGCGGCTGGATCGCCCGCTTCATCCTCTCGGGGCATGACGTGGCGGTCTTCGACCCGCATCCCGAGGCGCAGCGCATCGTCGGCGAGGTGCTGGCGAATGCCACCCGCGCCTGGGAAAGGCTGTTCCAGGCGCCGCTGCCCCGGCCGGGCCGCATCCTCTGGGCCGGCTCGGTCGCCGAGGCGGTCCGGGACGCGGACTATATCCAGGAAAGCGTACCCGAGCGGCTGGAGCTGAAGCACCGCATCATCGCCGAGATCGAGGCCGCCGCACCCGGGACGGCGCTGATCGGTTCCTCGACCTCGGGCTTCAAGCCGTCCGAGTTGCGGCAGGGGGCGCGGCATCCCGCCCGCATCCTCGTCGCCCATCCGTTCAACCCGGTCTACCTTTTGCCGGTGGTCGAGGTCGTGGGCGGCGGCGAGGCGGCGGATCGCGCCTGCGAGATCCTGGCGGCGGTCGGCATGAAGCCGGTCCGGATCGCGCGCGAGATCGACGCCCATATCGGCGACCGCCTGCTGGAAGCCGTCTGGCGCGAGGCGCTGTGGCTGGTCCATGACGGCATCGCCACCACCGAGGAGATCGACGACATCATCCGCTTCGGCTTCGGCCTGCGCTGGGCGCAGATGGGCCTGTTCGAGACCTATCGCATCGCCGGCGGCGAGGCCGGGATGCGGCATTTCCTGGGCCAGTTCGGCCCGGCGCTGAAATGGCCCTGGACCAAGCTGATGGAGGTGCCCGACCTCGACGAGGCGCTGATCGACCGTATCGCCGGCCAGTCCGATGCGCAGTCGGGCCGGCATTCGATCCGCGAGCTGGAGCGGATCCGCGACGACAACCTGGTCGGCATCTTCCAGGCCCTCAAGGCGAACGACTGGGGTGTCGGCCAGACCGTGCGCGCGCAGGAGGACGGCTTCTATGCCCGCGCGCCCGTGCGGGCCGAGGGCTATCCGCTGCGCATCCATCAGGCCCGCGTGACCGGCGGCTGGGTCGATTACAACGGCCACATGACCGAGTTCCGCTATCTCCAGGTGCTGGGCGATGCGACGGACGCCTTCCTGATCCATATCGGGCTGGATGCCGATTACCGGGCACAGGGCCGCTCGGCCTATACGGTCGAGAGCCATATCCGCCATCTGGCCGAGGTGAAGGCCGGCGAATTGCTGACCGTCGAGACCCGGCTGCTGGGCCATGACGCGAAACGCTTCCGCCTGCATCACGCCATCCTGCGCGAGGACGGGACCGAGGCCGCGACCGGCGAACACATGCTGCTGCATGTCGATACCGGCGAGGGCCGCGCCATCCCGATGCCGCCGGCGCTGCTGGAGGCGCTGGACCGGGTGGCCGCGCAGGACGGCGCGCCGCATCCCGACCATGCCGGCGCCGGCATCCGCCCGATCCGCCAGAAGGAGGCCACCGCATGAGCGCCGCCGAGGCCCGGCGGCGGCCCATCCTGCGGATGATCGCGGGCCGGCTGGGCATCGGGGTCTTTACGCTCTTCGTCATCTCGGTGCTGATCTTCCTGGCCGTCAGCCTGCTGCCCGGCGATATCGCCCAGCAGGTGCTGGGCCAGTCCGCCACGCCCGAGACCGTCGCAGCCTTCCGGCGCGAGCTTGGGCTGGATCAGCCCCTGGCCTGGCGCTATCTCGACTGGGTCGGCGGGGTTCTGTCGGGCGATTTCGGCCGCTCGCTGGCCAATGGCCGGCCGGTGGCGGACCTGCTGGCCGCGCGGCTGGGCAACACGCTGTTCCTGGCCGCCTATGCGGCGGTGATCGCGGTGCCGCTGGCGGTGGGGCTGGGCCTGCTCGCCGCTTTGTGGCGCGGCAGCTGGTTCGACCGCATCGCCAATGTGGCAACGCTGTCGGCGATCTCGTTTCCGGAATTCTTCATCGCCTATATCCTGATGTTCTGGCTGTCGGTCAGGATGGGCTGGTTCCCCTCGATCGCCGATCCCGGCGCCTCGCCGCGGCTGGCCGAGATGCTGGGCCGCGCCTTCCTGCCTGCGATCACGCTGGTCCTGGTGGTGACCGCCCATATGATGCGGATGACGCGGGCGGCGGTGGTCAACGTGCTGGGCGCGCCCTATGTCACCATGGCGCGGCTGAAAGGGGTGTCGCGCTGGCGCGTCGTCACCCGCCACGCCCTGCCGAACGCGCTGGCCCCCATCGTCAACGTGGTGGCGCTGAACGTGGCGTGGCTGATCACCGGCGTCGTCATCGTCGAGGTGGTCTTCGTCTATCCCGGCCTCGGCCAGCTGATGGTGGACAGCGTCACCAATCGCGACATCCCGGTGGTGCAGGCCTGCGCGCTGATCTTCGCGGCGGTCTATATCCTGCTGAACCTGCTGGCCGACGTTCTGGCGATCGCCACGAACCCCCGCCTGCTGCATCCGAGGTAAGCCCATGATCCGGATGCTGAAAACCATGCCGCCGACTGCGATCCTGGGGGTTCTGGTCATCGCCGCCTATGCGGTGATCGCGCTCTTCGCGCCGCTGCTGGCCCCCCATGCCGAGGCGCAGATCGTCGGCGCCCAGTTCGAGCCGTGGAGCGCCGCCTATCCCCTTGGCACCGACACGCTGGGCCGGGACATGCTGTCGCGGCTGATCTGGGGCGCGCGCAATACCGTGGGCGTGGCGCTGGTCACCACGGCGCTGGCCTTCGGCATCGGCGCCATTGCCGGACTGCTGGCGGCGGCGCTTGGCGGCTGGGTCGATCTGGCGCTGTCGCGGCTGGTCGACGTGCTGATGGCGGTGCCGGCGCTGATCCTGACGCTGCTGGCCCTGTCGGCGCTGGGGCCGGGGGTGGCAAACCTGATCGTCGTGGTGGCGATCCTCGATTCCACGCGGGTCTTTCGCCTGGCCCGCGCCACGGCGATGAACGTCATGGTGATGGACTATGTCGAGGCGGCGCAGCTGCGCGGCGAGGGCACCTGGTGGATCATCAGCCGCGAGGTGCTGCCGAACATCTCGGCGCCGCTGATCGCCGAGTTCGGGCTGCGGTTCTGCTTCGTGTTCCTGACCATCTCGGCGCTCAGCTTCCTGGGCCTCGGCCTGCCGCCGCCGATGGCGGACTGGGGCGCGATGGTGCGCGACAATGCGGCGCTGATCACCTTCGGCGACATCACGCCGCTGCTGCCCGCCGCCTGCATCGCCGTGCTGACGGTCTCGGTCAATTTCGTGGTGGACTGGATGCTGCACCGCGCCTCGGGTCTGAAGGACTGAACCATGCTGCTGAACATCGAAAAGCTGAAGGTCGAGGCGCGGGGCGAGGAAGGCTGGACCCCGATCCTGCACGGCGTCGACCTGCAGGTCGCCCGGGGCGAGGTCGTCGGGCTGATCGGCGAATCCGGCGCCGGGAAATCCACGCTGGGCCTTGCGGCGCTGGGTTTCGCGCAGGGCGGGCTGCGCTTTGCCGGCGGGCGGGTGATCCTCGACGGCACCGACCTGCTGCAATTGCCCGAGCGCCGGCGCCGCGCCTTTCGCGGCCGCCGGGTGGCCTATGTCGCGCAATCGGCGGCGGCAAGCTTCAACCCGGCATGGCGGCTTCTGGACCAGTTCTGCGAGGGGCCGGCGATCCACCACACGGCGGACCGCGCGGAATCCGAAGCCTTCGCGCGCCAGCTCTACGCCGCCATGCACCTGCCCGACCCGGAGCATTTCGGGCTGCGCTTTCCGCATCAGGTCTCGGGCGGGCAGTTGCAGCGGGCCATGGTCGCCATGGCCATGGCCTGCAAGCCCGACCTGATCGTCTTTGACGAGCCGACGACGGCGCTGGACGTGACCACGCAGATCGGCGTGCTGGCGGCGATCCGGCAGGCGGTCGAGACCACCGGCACGGCGGCGATCTACATCACCCACGACCTGGCCGTGGTCGCCCAGATGGCCGACCGCATCAAGGTCATGCGCCACGGCCGCGAGGTCGAGGACGCGCCGACCCGCCGGATGATCGAGGCGCCGGCGCAGGATTACACCCGCTCGCTCTGGGCGGTGCGCGCGTTCCGCCGGCCGCCGCGCGCCCTGCCGCAGGTCAGCGCGCCGACGATCAGCATCCGCGAGGTGACGGCGGGCTATTCCTCGCTGGACGTGCTCAGCGAGGTCAGCTTCGACATCCCGCGCGGCGCCACCGTGGCGGTGGTGGGCGAATCCGGTTCGGGCAAGTCCACCACGGCGCGGGCGATCACCGGGCTGCTGCCGCCGCGTGCGGGCAGCATCGCGCTGAACGGCACGCCCCTGCCGCCGCGCCTGGCGCAGCGCAGGCTGGAACAGAAGCGGGCGGTGCAGATGATCTATCAGATGGCCGACACGGCGCTGAACCCGCGCCAGACCATCCGCCAGATCCTGTCGCGGCCCCTGCAATTCTACCTGGGCCTGACCGGCCGCGCGCGCGAGACGCGGCTGCATGAGCTGATGGAGCAGATCGAGCTGGAGCCGGCGCGCTTCCTCGACCGCCTGCCGGGCGAGCTGTCGGGCGGGCAGAAGCAGCGCATCGGCGTCGCCCGCGCGCTGGCCGCCGATCCCGAATTCATCATCTGCGACGAGGTGACCAGCGCACTGGACCAGCTGGTGGCCGAGGGCATCCTGCGGCTGCTCAGCAAGGTGCAGGACGAAACCGGCGTCAGCTACATGTTCATCACCCATGACATCGCCACCGTCCGCGCCATCGCCGACGAGGTGGTGGTGATGAAGGGCGGCCGGGTCATGGACAAGGGCCTGAGGTCCGAGGTGCTGGACCCGCCGCGCCATGCCTATACCCGCGAATTGCTGGCCTCGGCGCCGCAGATGGACCCGGACTGGCTGACGCGTCGGATTGCCGAAGGTGCGGCGTGATCCGCGACCCGCAGGTGCTGGATTTCATCGCCCGGACCGAGGCCGCCTATCCGCCCGAGGCGAACGCGGCCAGCGCCGCCGAGAACCGCCGCGTCTACGATGCGATGTGCGCCGTCTTTCGCGCCCCGCGCCCGCCCGGCCTGCCGGTTCGGGATCGCCGCATCGGCGGCGTGCCCTGCCGCGTCTATGGCCCCAAGACCCGCGTGGCCGTGGCCTATGTGCATGGCGGCGGTTTCGTGGTCGGCGGGCTCGACAGCCATGACGATATTTGCGCCGAGATTGCCGATGCCACCGGCTTGCAGGTCGTCGCGGTCGATTACCGGCTGGCGCCCGAGCATCGCTGGCCGGCGCAGATCGCGGATGTGCAGGCGGTCTGGGACGCGCTGGACCGTCCCGCCGTCATCGCGGGCGACAGCGCGGGCGGGCTGCTGGCCGCCGCGCTTTGCCTGTCGCGTCGCGGGGCGCGGCAGCCGCTGGGGCAGGTGCTGGTCTATCCCGGCCTTGGCGGCGACGGCAGCGCGCCCTCCTATCGCGAGAATGCCGAGGCGCCCCTGCTGCGGACCGAGGATCTGGCCGGCTATCATGCCGCGCTGCATGGCAAAGGCCCCGTCGATCCGCTGGCACGTCCCTTGCAGGCCGACAGCCTGGCCGGGCTGGCACCGGCCTTGGTCGCCACCGCCGATGTCGATCCGCTGCGCGACGACGGGCGCGACTATGCGCGGCGGCTGCGGGCCGAGGGCGTCGCGGCGCATTGGCGCAACGAGCCGGAGCTGCCCCATGGCTATCTGCGGGCCCGCCGCCACAGCGACCGGGCGCGGCGCAGCTTCCAGGCGATCCTGGTCGCGATCCGGCAATTCGCGGACCGGGCCTAGTCGCGCTTGCCTGCCAGCGCGACGATTTCCGAATGCGGGCGGTCCAGCCTCTGGTGCAGCCCGTCGCGGAAGGCGCGCTGCAGGATCCTGCGATAGCGCGCCGCGTCCGGGCCGTAATGCCGCGCCTTGCCGCGCCAGCGCAGCGCCAGCACCGGCAGAAGCGGCCAGAACCACGGTCCCGCCGCGACGCGATAGGCCAGAAGCGCGTTGCGATACATGTAATAGACCTTCCACATCGGCCGCAGCACCAGATGCCCGCCGGACTGGATCGAACCGGTGTCATGCTCGAACCGGATCTCGGGCAGGAAGCCGATGCGCAGGCCCTTGCGGCGCATTTCCAGCGTATAAAGCTGGTCGTCGCCATAGATGAACAGCCGCTCGTCGGGATAGCCGGCGCGGGCGATGCTGGCGCGCGACAGGAACAGCCCGACAAAAGAGGTCATGTCGATCTCGACCGGTCCGCCGTCGGGGCCGTAATCGTCGTCGCCCAGGTGAAAGCCGCGCCGCCCGGCGCCGGCGAGGGTGCGCAGGAATTCCGGCAGCCGCCAGAACGGGTTGCGATAGGGCCGGTTCATCTCGCAGACCTGGCCCCCGGGCGTCAGCACCGCCGCCCCCAGCGCGTCCCAGCCCCGCAGGTCCAGGCTGCGGAAATGCGCGATCTGGCCCGGGGCGGGGCGGCCGTCGTCGTCCATCAGCACCACCCAGTCGGGGTCCAGCGTCTCGACCACCTGGCGCAGCCCGCGCGCGAAGCCGCCGGCACCGCCCAGGTTGACCGGGTGATGCACGGCGATCAGCCGGGGATCGTTGATGCCGCCCAGATAGTCCCGCGTGCCGTCGCCCGAGGCGTTATCGAAGACCAGCACATGATCCAGGTCCTCGGCCAGCAGGCGCGAGAGCGTGACGCGCAGCCGCTCCAGCCGGTCATGCGTGACGACCAGCGCCGCGATGATCTGGCGTGCGGGGACCGCGCTGGCGGGCGGAATCTGGTCTGGACGCATATCCGGTTCGCTGTTCAGGACTACGCCACGGATCGCCGGCCTGCGCCCGCCCCGGATCGTAATGAACAGCATACATATCGAAGGATAGCGTCCGGAACAAGCGCGCCCGCACCAGAGCGACGGGTCCGGTTCAGGCCGGATCCGGGCGGCGGAGCCCAAGCGCCAGCATGGCCAGCGTCACGAGCCCCGAGCAGACATAAAGTCCAATCAGCCCGGCAGGGCCGATGCCGGCCAGACATCCCGCCATGGCCGCAAGCTTGGCGATCAGCACGGCAAGGATCAGGATCGGCATGCCGCCCCGTGCCCAGCCGGCCGGTTCCGCCGGACGCCATGCGTCCTTCCCGATGATCCCCGTCCCGATAATCCTTGCCCTTGGTCCTGCCGCATGCCGTTTCCCGTCGATTCGCCCGTGTGCGAATCAAGCTATATCGGCAAAAGATTGACGGAGTCCTGACGGCGTGGCGTCAGCAAGGGGGCGGTTGGCGTGAAACCGCCGAGTCGCGGGCCGCCCCGCGACCGGGCGGGGCGCCTGATCGGGCTTACAGGTGGATCGCGGCGAATTTGGCTTCGTCGATGCCCAGGCGGCGCAGGTCCGCGGCCGCCGGGCGGCGATGCGCTTCAGCCGCCGAGGCGACGGCGATGGCGGCCCGCAGGGTCGAAAGGGCCGAATGGATGGAATGGAAGGCGCGGTGCATTTTTCTGCCTGTCTGTATGATCGTTTCCGATGACAGACAGATGGGCGCCGCAGGCCCGTTCTGCAACGCAGCAAAAGGACAAGGCGGCCATGCCGCCAGAACATGGCAGGCCCCGGCCCTTGCGGGACCGGGGCGGTTTTTCGGTCAGTCCTCTTCGCCGGCGAGCTGGCTCAGCACCTCGCCCTTGCCGCGGGCGCGCAGGATCAGCGGCACGATCAGCGCCAGCGCGGCGATGCCCAGCAGCGCGGCCGCGATGGGGGACTGCACCAGCGTGGTCCAGTCGCCCTGGTTGATGGACAGCGCGCGGCGCAGCTGCTGCTCGGCCAGCGGGCCAAGGATCAGCCCGACCACGATCGGCGCGATCGGATAGCCGAAAAGCCGCATCACATAGCCCAGCACGCCGAAGCCCAGCAGCATCCCCAGCTCGAAGGCCGAGGGGTTGGCGCCGATGGTGCCCAGCGTCGCGAACAGCAGGATGCCGGCGTAAAGCCAGGGCTTCGGCACCGTCAGCAGCTTTACCCACAACCCGATCATCGGCAGGTTCAGCACCAGAAGCATGGCGTTCGCGATCAGGAGCGAGGCGATCAGCCCCCAGACCAGCGTCGGGTTGGTGGCGAAGAGCAGCGGGCCGGGCTGCAGCCCGAACTGCTGGAAGCCCGCCAGCATGATCGCCGCCGTGGCCGAGGTCGGCAGGCCCAGCGTCAGCAGGGGCACCAGCGTGCCGGCGGCGCTGGCGTTGTTGGCGGCCTCGGGTCCGGCCACGCCTTCGATGGCGCCGTGGCCGAATTCCTCGGGATGCTTGGTCAGCTTCTTCTCGGTGGCATAGGACAGAAAGGTGCCGATCTCGGCCCCGCCGGCCGGCATGGCGCCGATGGGAAAGCCGATGAAGGTGCCGCGCAGCCAGGGCTTCCAGGACCGCGCCCAGTCGCGCGCGCTCATCCAGATCGAGCCCTTGACGGCCGTCACCTCGTCCTCCTGCTGGTTGCGCTGGCCGGCGATGAACAGCGCCTCGCCCACGGCGAACATGGCGACGGCCATGGTGGTGACTTCGATCCCGTCCAGCAGCTCGGGCGTGCCGAAGGACAGCCGCGCCTGCCCGGTCAGCTGATCGATGCCGACGCAGGCCAGCGCCAGGCCCAGGAACAGCGAGGTCAGCCCGCGCAGCGCCGAATCGCCGAAGGCGGCCGAGACGGTGACGAAGGCCAGCACCATCAGCGCGAAATATTCGCGCGGACCAAAGACCAGCGCCAGCTTGACGATGCTGGGCGCCAGGAAGGCCAGAAGCAGCGTCGCGATCAGCCCGGCGATGAAGGACCCGATGGCCGCGGTGGCGAGCGCCGGCCCGCCGCGGCCCTTGCGGGCCATCTTGTTGCCTTCCAGCGCGGTGATGATCGAGGCGCTTTCGCCCGGCGTGTTCAGAAGGATCGAGGTGGTCGAGCCGCCATACATGCCGCCGTAATAGATGCCGGCGAACATGATGAGCGAGCCGGCCGGGTCCAGCCGGTAGGTGACGGGCAGCAGCAGCGCCACGGTCAGCGCCGGCCCGATGCCCGGCAGCACGCCGACGGCGGTGCCCAGCGTCACGCCGATCAGCGCGTAAAGCAGCATCATCGGCTCGGCGGCGGTGCCGAGCCCCTGCAGCAGGAATTCGAATGCGCTCATGGTTCAGCCCCGCGGAAAAGCCAGATGCTCAAGCGGCCCGGCGGGCAGGTGCAGCATCAGAAGTTGCGAGAAGACGACCCAGACCACGAAGGCGAAGACGATGCCGACGGGAATGGTCATCGCCAGGTTGCGCTTGCCGAAGGCCCGGGCGGTAAAGCCGAAGAGAATGCCGGTGGCGATTGAAAAGCCGGTCGTGTGCAGCAGCATCAGCTGCAGGGCCAGGCCCGCGACGATCCATAGCACCGGCGCGGCGTTCTGCGGCGGGCGTTCGGGGAAATCGCCGCGCAGCGCCTCGATGGCGGTCCAGACGGCCAGGCCCAGCAGGCCGAAGCCGACCACGCGCGGCACGCTGGCCGGGCCGATGCCGGAATAGCCGCCCAGATCGGCCAGGCGCGCGCTGTCCCACAGCATCACGCCGCCGGCCACCACCAGCCCGGCGGCGATGATCAGCGCCGCCGTATCCCGGCGGCGCGGCGGTTCATGGCGGGGCGCGCTCATTTCACCAGACCGATGTCCTTGAGGATCGCCTCGGTCGCGGCGACGTCCTGTTCCAGCTGGGCCTCGAATTCCGGGCCGGCCAGATAGGTGTCCATCCAGCCCTTGTCGGCCAGCTGCTTCTGCCAGCTTTCCGATTTCGCCATCTTCTCGATATCGGCGGTGACCTTGGCCTTCTGCTCGTCCGAGAGGCCCGGCGCGGCGGCGACCATGCGCCAGTTTTCCAGCACCACGTCCAGCCCGGCCTCTTGCAGGGTGGGCGCATCGACGCCCTCCAGCCGCTCGGGCGAGGTGACGGCCAGCAGCCGCAGCGTGCCGGCCTGGATCTGGGCCTCGAACTCGCCCAGCGAGGAGATGCCGGCCGTCACCTGGTTGCCCAGGATCGCCGCCAGCGCCTCGCCGCCGCCGGAATAGGCGATATAGTTGATCCTGGTCGGATCGACGCCCGCCGCCTTGGCGATCAGCCCCACGGCGATATGGTCGGTGCCGCCGGCCGAGCCGCCGGCCCAGCTGACCGCGCCGGGATCAGCCTTCAGCGCCTCGATCAGCCCGGCGATGTCCTGGATGGGCGAGGCGGCGGGGACCACGATCGCCTCATATTCGCCGGTCAGCCGGGCGATGGGCGTCACGTCCTTGAGCGAGACGGGCGAGTTGTTGGTCAGGATGGCGCCGACCATCACATAGCCGCCGACGATCAGCGCGTCGGGATTGCCCTTGTTCTGGCTGGCGAATTGCGCCAGCCCGATGGTGCCGCCGGCGCCGGGCACGTTCTGCACCTGCACCGAGCGCGACACGCCCTCTTCCTGCAGCACGGTCTGCATGGTGCGCGCGGTCTGGTCCCAGCCGCCGCCGGGATTGGCCGGGGCGATGATGGTGTAATCGGCCATGGCCGGCAGGGCCGTGGCCGCCGCGAACAGGCTGGCGAGAACGAATTGCTTCATGGTCTTCCTCCGCATCGACCGGGCGCGTCCGCGCCGGTCCGTTTATCCGTTTTTCCGGTTCTGGCCCGCATCTCTCCCGGAATGCGGGCGGCTCCTCCGCGGGTCCGCGCGCAGGCGGGCCCGGTGCCTTTCCAGCACAGAAAGCTGTCACGGACCTGACATCGCGGCGAAAAACTATTCCCCGGCCAGCGCCTTGTTCCAGCGCGCAAGCAGCCTGGCCCGCGTCGCCTGGTCCAGATAGGCCAGAAGGCCGGGGCTGACCGGCACCGGCTTCAGCCGCAGCCCGGCCAGGTCCTGCATGCCGCCCGCCGGGCCGGGCTGGCCCGCCACCTCAAGGCTGACGGCCGACAGCCGCAGCGTTCGGGACAGCAGGCTCTGGCCCTCGGGCGACATCAGGAAGGCCAGGAAATCCGTCCCCAGCCCCGGCTGGCGCGCCGCCGTCGGCACCAGCGCCACGCGCGAGACAACCACGGTGAAATCGCGCGGCAGGATCACGCCCACCTCGGGATGCTGGCGCGCCCAGTCGGCGGCATAGGAGCCGAGCAGGTTGTAGCCCACCGCCAGCCGCCCGTCGGCGATCCGCTCCAGCAGCTCGGCCGAGGTCGGGAATTGCTGCACGCCGGCGCGGCCCATCGCCTGCACCACCGACCAGATGCCGGGATAAAGCTCCTGGTCGCGGGCCAGGAACAGATAGCCCACGCCCGAGCGCGCCACGTCATAGGTGCCGATCCGGCCCTGCGCCTCGGCCGGATGTTCGGCCATCCAGCGGATCAAGGCGGCGCGGGTGGCGGGCGGCTCGTGATCGGCGAAGCTGGGCTTGTGATAGGCAAAGACCGCCGGCTCGAAGGTCAGCGCATAGGCGGTGTCGCGCCAGTTCGCCCAGTTGGGCCAGCCGGGCGTGTCCGGCGTCGCGACCGGCCGGGCGTAGCCGTCATTCGCCAGCTTGACCTGCAGGTCCATGGCCGAGGAAAAGGCGAAATCCGCCGTGCCGCCGCCCGCCTGCGTCTCGGCCACGATGCGGTCGTGCAGCTCGGTCGTCAGCAGGTTCTCGTAGCGCACGGCGACGCCGGGATGGATGCGCTGGAAGGCGGCGACCAGCGGCGCGGCCAGATCGTCGTCGAGCGAGGAATAGACCGACAGCTCGCGCCCGTCGCCGGCCGGGGCGGGAAACAGCGTCACCTGGGCCGATGCGTCGCCTGGCCACAGCGCAAGGGTGGCGGCGATGGCTGGCATAAGGCGGGCAAGCAGGCGCATGATCGGCGACTTTGCCAAAGCGGCAGCCCGTTCACAAGTCCGCCCCGCGCCGCTAGGCTGCAGGCGAGGGGGAAAACCATGCGCATCCTGCTTGTCGAGGACAACCTGTCGCTGGCCGAGGGGCTGACCGCCCTGCTGCGGCAATCGGGCTATGCGGTGGACGTGGTGCATGACGGCGCCTCGGCCGAGGCGCTGGCGGCGGCGGAAAGCTTCGACCTGGTGATCCTGGACCTGAACCTGCCGCAGATGGACGGGCTGGAGGTGCTGCGGGCGATGCGGGCGCGGCGCAATCCGGCGGCGGTGATGATCCTGACCGCGCGCGGCGCGCCCGAGGAGCGGGTGCGCGGCCTTGACCTGGGTGCCGACGACTATCTGATCAAGCCCTTTGACATCGGCGAGTTCGAGGCGCGCATCCGCTCGCTTCTGCGCCGTCAGGCGGGGCTGCGCAACTCCACCGTCAGCTTCGGCGATCTGGTTCTGGACCAGACGGCGCGCAGCTTCCTGCTGGCGGGGCAGCCGCTGGACCTGCCGGCGCGCGAACGCGGGCTGCTGGAGCTGCTGATCATGCGCGCCGGCAAGGTGGTGGCGCGCGAATCGATCGTGCAGTCGCTGACCTCGCTGGAGGACGACCTGTCCGCCAATGCCATCGAGCAATATGTCAGCCGGCTGCGCAAGCGGCTGGCGCCGGCGGGGCTGACGGTCCGGACGGCGCGCGGCATCGGCTATTTCCTCGACCGGGCGGCGCCTTGATCCGGCGGCCGTTTTCCCTGCGCCGCCGCCTGCTGGCCTGGCTGCTGCTGGCGACGCTGGTGCTGGGAACCGCCGCGCTGATCGACACCTGGCGCGAGGCGGTGCGCATGGCCAATGCGCTGGCCGACCGGGTGCTGGCCGGTTCGGCGCTGGTGATCGCCGAGCGCGCCTCGCTGGACGATCAGGGCCGCATCGCCATCGAAATCCCCTATGGCGCGCTGGAGATGCTGAGCTCCGCCGCGCAGGACCGGGTCTTCTATCGCGTGGACGGCCCGCCCGGCCATATCGTCACCGGCTATGGCGATCTGCCGATGGCCCCGGCGCGGCAGGGCGGCGAGCCGGCCTATGCCGACGGCGCGTTCCGGGGCGAGCCGGTGCGGGTCGCGAGCCTCGCCCGCGCCGCCTCGACCGGCATCGACGAGGTGCCCTTCGTGGTGACCGTGGCCGAGACCACCAATGCCCGGCGCGAGCTGACGCGGGCGATCCTGATGCGTTCGGCCCTGCGGCTGGTGCTGATGATCGCCGGCGCGGCGCTGATCGTCTGGATCGCGGTGACGGTGTCGCTGCGCCCGCTCTACCGGCTCAGCGAGGAAATCGCCGCGCGCAGCCCCGACGACCTGAGCCCCATCGGGACGCCGGTGCCTTCGGAGGTGCGGGGGCTGGTCGGCACGGTGAACTCGTTCATGCGGCGGCTGGGCGCGGCGCTGGACGGGATGCGCAACTTTACCGGCAATGCCGGGCATCAGCTGCGCACGCCGCTGGCCGTGGTGCGCACGCAGCTGGCGCTGGCGGCGCGGGCCGCCACCCTGTCCGAGGCGCAGGCCGCCGCCAGCAAGGGCGACGCCGCCGTGGCCCATGCCGAGCGCATCCTGGCGCAGCTTCTGCTGCTGGCCAAGGTCGATGCCGCCGAGGGCGCCGGCCGGGGCACGGTCCTGGACCTTGCGGCGCTGGCGCGCGACCTGACCGCCGAGCATATCCCCGCCGCCGCCGAGGCCGGCATCGACCTGGGCTTCGAGGGCGCGGGGCCGGTGACGGTCCGGGCCGAGCCCCTGCTGCTGGGCGAGGCGCTGAGCAACCTGATTTCGAACGCGCTTCTGCATGCCGGCCGCGCGGCGGTGGTGACGGTGCGCGTCCGGCGCGAGGCCGGCGAGGCGGTGCTGGAGGTCGAGGACAACGGCCCCGGCATCCCGCCCGAGGCCCGCGCCGCCGCCGTCAGCCGATTCGCCCGCGGCCAGACCTCGGGGCCGGGCATGGGGCTGGGCCTGCCGGTGGCGCTGGAGATCGCCGGCCTGTTCGGTGGCCGGCTGACCCTGGCCGAGGGGGCCGACGGACGCGGGCTGCTGGCGCGCATCACCCTGCCGGCGGCGGCCCCGGCCCGGTCCGTGCAAGAAAATGCCGGGATCGGCACGGAACCCTTGCAATCGTGACCCGGATTCGCCATCTTTTGCGCGTTCGCGTCTTCGTGAACGCAGTTTGATGGCCGGGCCCCTCTGGCGGACGTGGCGGCACGTCCGTGATGTCGGCATCGATCTTTGACCAGCCGCCTGGACTTGTTCTTAACATGCAGCAAGGAAACAACCCGTCCGCGGGGGGCTCGACGAATGGAACCCATCGTCCGACCCTGCACTATTTCAAGTGGTCCTTCATCGTCACCGTGCTTGGCCTCGCCCTGGGCGCGGTGCTGGGATGGCAGACGACCGGAACCGTCGGCGGCACGCTGACGATCTTTTTCATCTGCGCCGTGCTGGCGGTGCTTGAAATCTCGCTTTCCTTCGACAACGCCATCGTCAACGCCAACAAGCTGAAAGAGATGACCCCGAAGTGGCAGCGCCGCTTCCTGACCTGGGGCATCCTGATCGCCGTCTTCGGCATGCGGATCGTCTTTCCGCTGCTCATCGTGGTCATCGCCGCCAATATCGGCCCCTGGCAGGCGATGGTCCTGGCCGCAAGCCAGCCCGACGAATATTCGCGCATCATGCACGAGGCGCATCTGCCCATCGCGGCCTTCGGCGGCACCTTCCTGATGATGGTCGGCCTCAGCTTCTTCTTCGACCACGAAAAGGACGTGCATTGGGTGCGCTGGCTGGAACATCGCATGCAGCGTTACGCCACCGTCCGCGGCATCGAGGTGGCGGTGGTGCTGGTCACGGTGCTGATCTTCTCGCGCTTCCTCGAAGGGGCCGATTCGCAGGTGTTCTTCCATTCCGCGATCTGGGGCCTTCTGACCTTCCTGCTGGTCGAGGTGCTGGGCGGCCTGCTCGACAGCTCGCAAGAGGCGATGCAGGCCGGCGCCAAGGGCGGCATCGGCGCCTTCCTTTATCTGGAAGTGCTGGATGCCTCTTTCAGCTTCGACGGCGTGATCGGGGCCTTTGCGCTGACGCATAACCTGTTCGTCATCGCCATCGGCCTGGGCATCGGCGCCATGTATGTGCGCTCGATGACCATCATGCTGGTCGAGCGCGGCACGCTGGCCGAATACCGCTTCCTGGAACACGGCGCCTTCTACGCCATCATCGCGCTGTCGGTGATCATGTTCGTGCAGCCCTTGGTGCATATCCCCGAGGTCATCACCGGCCTGGGCGGCGCGACGCTGATCGGCATTTCGTTCTGGTCCTCGATCCGCTGGAACCGCAAGAACCACGCGGTCGAGGCGTAAGCACTGCCTGAAAAGCCTGTCGGCCGCCGCCTTTCGGGGCGGCGGCCTTTTTGCTATCCCTGATCCCGTGGTTCGGAACGAGGGATGGACATGCGTTACCTGCTTGCCCTGCTGGTCGTCGTCGCGCTTGCGGCGCTGTTCTACTGGCGCCATGCGCAAAGGGCCGGGGCGGTGCCGGATGACGGCGCCGATGTGCAGGCGCTTTACCAGGCGGGCCGGGCGCTGCCGCAGGGACCGCTGCGGGTCTATCACCTGGGTCACAGCCTGGTCGGGCGCGACATGCCGGCGATGCTGGCGCAACTGGCCGGGCAGGGGCACGATTACGCGCTGCAGCTGGGCTGGGGCACGGCGCTGCGCGAGCATTTCCAGGGCCCCGACGCGATCAACGGCTACGAGCAGGAAAACGCCACCCCCCGCCACCGCGAGGCGCATGAGGCACTGCAAAGCGGCGATTACGACGCCTTCGTCATGACCGAGATGGTGCGGCTGCAGGACGCGATCCAATACAAGGAAAGCCGCCTCTATGCCGGGAAATGGGCGGCCGAGGCGGCGGCGGCCAATCCCGAAGCGCAGATCTTCCTTTACGAAAGCTGGCACGCGCTGGACGACCAGCCGGACTGGCTGTCGCGCCTGCCCGACGACCTGGAGACGATGTGGAAGCCCGCCCTGCTCTGGCCCGCCGCCCGCGCTGCCGACAGGCCGGTCTGGCTGATCCCCGTGGGGCAGGTCATGGCCCGGCTGGTGGCCGAGGCCGAGGGCAAGGGCGGCATCGCCGAGATGACCTCGCGCGAGGACCTGTTCGCCCGCAATCCCGACGGCTCGCTGGACAGCATCCATCCGAACGATCTGGGCGCCTATCTGGTGGCGTTGACGCATTACGCGGTGCTTTACGGCAAAAGCCCGGTCGGGCTGCCGCATCAGCTGCTGCGCGCCGATGGCAATCCGGCCGAGGCCCCCTCGCCCGAGCTGGCGCGGCGCATGCAGGAGCTGGTCTGGGAAGTGGTCAGCGCCGAGCCGCTGACCGGCCTCTGACCCGCACGGAAGCCGAATTCTGCTTTTACGGATCGTTGAAAACATTCCCATTGATCCGGCGGCGATTCTGCCCTCTTGGCAGGCATGGCTGATCGCATTCCGGGCAATTGCCCGATCCGCGGTCAGGCTTGCGCAGGAGGTCCAATGCTTACCGGGTTCGTGCTGTTCTATGTCGGCGCCGTGCTGTTTCTCAACGGCCTCTGGCTGATGGGCCGGATCGCCGATCGCGAGATCGTTGTCATCAACATCGTCACCGCGCTGGTTTCGGGCGCGGCAGTGCTGCACGACGCCTTCGGCGCCGGGGCCGGCGCCGCCAGCATCCGCAACGGCGCGCTGAGCCTCTTGTTCTGCACCACCTATCTGTGGGTCGCCTATAACCGGTTCAGCGGCGCGGACGGGCGCGGCCTGGGCTGGTTCAGCCTGTTCGTCGCGGTGACGACCGTGCCGGTCTGCCTGCGCGGGCTGGCCGAAGCCGCGACCGCGACCGAGCTTTGGCTGGCGGCGAACTGGGCCGTCTGGGGCGTGCTGTGGTTCCTGTATTTCCTGCTGCTGGCGCTTGGCCGCCCGATCCAGCGGCAGACCGCCTGGGTCACGCTGCTGGCCGGGATCTTCACCGGCTGGCTGCCGGGCTTCCTGCTGCTGGACGGGCTGATCTGATCACCAGAACAGATGCGCCTCGTCGATGGCGCGGCGCCAGAAGGCGTCGCGGTCGGCCTCGGGCGCCCAGCCCAGCAGGCGCTTGGGCTTGGCATTGTCGAAACGCGACAGGTGCCCGCGCGACTTCCAGTCCGCCAGCGAGGCCGGCGCCGCGCCCTTTTTGCGCAGGGCATGGCGCTTCAGCCCCTGCTTGACCGCATCGACCGCCCAAAGCGCGGTCAGGTTCGAGCCGCTGACCTTCAGCCGCGCCCCGGTGCGGCGGTGGATGGCGTCGAAATAGTCGCGGCCGGAAAACATCGGCTCGCCGATCAGGTTGAAGCTTTCGCCGATGGCCTCGTCGCGCTCCATCATCGCGATCAGCCCGTCCGAGACGTCGTCGGCCAGCACGAAGGGCAGGATGTTGCGGCCATTGCCCCACAGCCGCACCGCCCCCGCCCCGTGCCAGCGGCCGATGCCCCAATGCTGCAGGGGCCCGCCGTCGCCCAGCACGATGCCGGGCCGTGCGATCACCAGCCGCAACCCCTGCGCCTGCATCGCGATCAGCCGGCGCTCGCCCTCGGCCTTGGACCGGGCATAGATGTTGCGGCTGTCCATCTCGCCGAAATCGGTGGCCTCGGTGATGGCGCGGGCCGGGTCGGACATGTTGTATGAGGCGATGGTGCCGGTATGGACCAGCCGCCCGATGCCGGCGCGGATCGCGGCGCGGCCGACGCGCTCGGTCGTGGCCACGTCGTTTTCCAGCGCCGCCTGCCAGCTCTTGTCGGTGGATTTCGCCAGGTTGAAGACGCAATCCATGCCCTGCATGGCTTGGGCCAGCCCGTCCTCGTCGCGGAGCGACACGCCCAGCGTCTCGACATGGTCGGCGATGTCGGGAAAGGGACCGTTGCGTCCGCGCGACAGCACCCGCACGTCGTGGCCGCGCTGGACCAGCCGCCGGGTCAGGTTGCGGCCGATGAAGCCGGTGCCGCCGATCACCATGACGCGCGGCCGCGGCGTGCCCACGGGCCGGGCCGGGACCGGAGGCAGGGCAGGCAGGCTGGCCAGCGCATCCTCGATCCCCCGCATCACCGCCCGGGCCGAGGCGGGCGCAAAGCGCGGGTCGGGTTGCCCGGCGCGGATGCCGTCGTAGAAGGCGGCGATGGTGGCGCGGAAGCTCAGCCCATAGGGGCTTTTCTGGTTCAGCGAGGCGGCCTGACGGAAGGCGTTGCGCAGCCCCTCGCGCAGATGCGCCCCGGCGCGGGACAGTTCCTTGATCAGCGGATTCAGCACCAGATCGGCGGTGTTGTCGCGCGTGACCACCAGCGCATCCGCCGCATAGTCCAGCCGTGCCATGCCGGAGGAGCCGCGCAAGCTGACCGAACGGTCGTCGAAGGTCTCGACCACCGACAGGGCGATGGTCACGTCCACCTTGCCGGCGCGGGCCAGGATGCGCCAGCTTTGCGGCCGCTCTTCGCCGCCGGGCAGGGTGATCCATTGGCCCAGGCTGACATGCTCGACCTCCAGCGGGCCGAACAGGTCCACCGCGAACGAGAAGGGATGCGCGCCAAGCTCCAGCAGCAGGTTCTGCGTCTGCCGCAGCATCCACAGCCCGTAAGGCCCCGAGCGCAGGGGCACCAAGGGCAGCGCCCAGTTGATCTGCGCGGCCGAGACCAGGCCCAGATCGCCCGCCTGCACCGCCTGCTTGAGCCGGCCGTAGCCGGGCAGGCCCAGAAAGTTGTGGCAGGCGCCCAGCTGGCGGCCGGCGGCCCGGGCCGCGGCCTCCATCTCGTCGATCTCGGCGACGGACAGGGCCACCGGCTTCTCGACCAGCACATGCAGGCCGGCGCCCAGGCATTTCACCGCCAGGTCGCAATGCAGGTTCGGCGGCGTCAGGATATGCACCAGGTCGCAGACCCCGGCGGCGATCATCTGGTCCAGGTCGGCAAAGGCGGCGACGCCATGGCTGGCCGCCAGCGCCTCGGCCGCGTCGATGGCGGGGTCGCAGATCGCGACCAGCCGCGCGCCCGGCGCGGCCTTGATCGCATCGGCGTGCCACGAGGCGATGTAGCCGGCCCCGACAATGCCGACGCGCAGGTCCGAGGTCATGAAAAACTCCTATTTATACTCGATAATACGCATGGCGTCGCCCTTGCGGCGGCGCCGGTGGTAAGTCATCATTCCCAAAAGGTTAGGGATCTTGGCCAGCGTCAGCAGCGCGGCCTGCCCCGCCGCCATCGGCCGGCCCTTCAGCCCCTTGAGGGTCTTCCAGAAGGACAATGCGTAAAGCCCCAGCACCGCCAGCGAAAGCCAGAGGCTGGTAAACAGCCCCAGCAGGAAAAGCAGCGGCAGCGCCAGCCCATAGATCCAGACCCGCACCTGCTCGCGCCGGAAATGCGGCGGGTGCATGCGGCCCACCTGCGCGAAGCCGTGGCCGTTGCGGATGGTGCGCTGCCACCATTGGGAAAAGCGGGTCATGTCGGCATCGTGCCAGGTCATTTGCACCGGCAGGCGCTGCAGCTTCCAGCCGGCCTTGCCCAGGCGCAGGCAGAATTCGTCGTCCTCGGCCGCGATCACCGCCGGGTCGAAGCCGCCGATCTCGCGGAAAGCCGCGACGCGCACCATCATGTCGCCGCCGCAGGCCATGATCGGGCCGGCGGGCCGGTGCCAGTCCACCTCGCACATCTGGTTGTAGACCGTGGCCGTGGGGTGGATCTCGGAGCGCCAGCCGGTGACGAGGCCCAGCCCGGGGTCGTCCTGCATGGCGGCGATACCGGCCTCCAGCCAGCCGGGCTCGACCCGGCAATCGCCGTCGACGAATTGCACCAGGTCCAGCGTGCCGCCGGCCAGCAGCGCGTCGAACCCGGCATTGCGGGCGCGGGCGGCGGTAAAGGGAACCGAGCTGTCCAGCTCGACCACGGTGACGCCCAGGCTGCGGGCGAAACCGACGCTGTCGTCGCGCGAGCCGCTGTCCACATAGACCACCCGCTCGCAAAGCGGCACCAGAGAGCGCAGGCAGGCTTTCAGCCGCTCGCCCTCGTTGCGGCCGATCGCCACGGCGCCGAGCGTGGGACGGGTCATGATTCCCCCAGGGTTGTTCCGGTCAGGGAAACCTATCCCTGCCGGGCCGCTTTCTGCAATGCGGCGCGGCCTGTCGTTATCGGCATGTCCGGGCGGGATCAGGGTGCCGGCAGGTCCTGCCGCAGGCTCTGGCGGGCCAGGGCCGAGATCAGGTCGGTCTGGGTGACGATGCCGACGATGCGCGGCCCGTCCAGCACCGGCACCGCGTCGCATTCGCCCGAGGCCAGCAACGGCAGCAGCGCCCCGATGGGGGTATCGGGCGCGACATGCGGCGGGTCGGTCTGCATGATCTCTCGCGCGCGGGTCGGCATGCCGCGCCTGGGGTTCAGCAGGTCCGACATGGCGACGGAAAACCGCCGGTCGTGGCGAAAGGCGTCGTCGCGGGCGCGGCGGATCAGGTGCAGCTGGAAGATCACGCCCAGGAACCGGTCGCCGTTCTCGACCACCGGAAGCGAGGTGAAGCCGTGCCTGCGGAAGATGTCGGCGACGCGCACCAGCCGGGTCTGCGGGCCGACGGTGACCAGGTCCCGCGACATCACGTCCGCTGCGGTCAGCGGTCCGGTGCGGTGGGTGGCGGCCTGCAATTCCGCGGCGCCGATCAGCCGGGCAAGGTCCTCGACGCCCAGGTTCAGCGACTGGCGATAGCGTTGCAGGATCTCGGTCAGCTCGTCCTTGGACAGGCCCAGCCGCTCCATCGCCGGATGGTCGGCGGTGCCATGCGGCCCCGGCTCGTCGAACTGGCGGAAGGGATAGCGCCGCCCGGTCAGCCGCGCATAGATCATCGCCAGGCCGACCAGGGCCAGCGTGCCGACCAGCACCGGCGCCAGCACGAAGTGGAAGCCGAGCTCGCGGATCGCCTCGGGGTTCAGCGCGGCGGTCATGGCGACCGCGCCGGCGGGCGGATGCACGGCGCGCAAAAGGATCATCGCGGTGATGGTGATGCCCACCGCCAGCGCGACGCAAAGCGCCGCGTTGGGCGTCATCATGCAGGCCAGCACCCCGACGGCCGCGGCGACGCCGTTGCCGACCACCGCCGACCAGGGTTGCGCCAGCGGGCTGTTCGGCACCGCGAAGACCAGCACCGAGGTCGCGCCGAAGGGCGCGATCATGTAAAGCCCCAGCCGCAGGTCGGTCGCCGGAGACAGCAGGAACAGGCCCGAGACGCCCAGCCCCACCAGCGCGCCGATCCCCGCCCGCAGCGCCTCGCGCGGCGAGCCGGGCGCGATCGCCGGGCCGAGGGCCTGCGTGATCTGGTGCAGCACGGCCCCCGCCGGTCTGGTCATCTGATCTGTCCTTCGCGCCTGCCCGGAAAACGGGCTTCCGATGTGCTTAATTGTCGCAGGAACGGGCAGGGCGCAAGTCCCCGGTAAGGCTGACCTGCGGCGCCGTCAGCCCAGCCGGGCAAAGGCCTCCAGCACGGCGCGCTCGGACTGGGTCAGGTAATCCTCCAGCATGCGGGCGGCGCCGGCCGGGTCGCCGGCCTCCAGCCTGCCCAGAATCTCGGCATTGCGCGAGATATAGGGGCGGTGCAGCAGCTCGGGGCTGTCCAGCAGGCCGAAGGCCAGCCGCAGCTCGGCAATGATCTGGGTGAAGAACTGGATCAGCCGCGGGCTGTCGGTCAGCGCCACGATGGCGGCGTGGAATTCCATGTTGGCGCTGCCGACGCCGCGCCAGTCGGGGATCGCCTGCAGCGCCTCGGCCCGCGCGACTGCGGCGCGCATCCGGGCCACGGCGGCATGGCCGGGCCAGGCCTGGGCCAGGGCCGGCACCTCGATCAGCCGCCGCACCCGGTAGATGTCCAGGATCGAGGCCATCGAGGGCACGGCGACGAAGACGCCCCGGTTCGGCTCGTGCCGCAGGATGCCCTCGCGCGTGAGCAGGCGGAACACCTCGCGCAGCGTATTGCGCGAGATGTCCAGCTCGGCCGCCAGCCGGGCCTCGGACAGGCGCTGGCCGGGCACCAGCGCGCCGCCGGTGACCTGGTCGCGCAGCCGGGCGGCGATGCCTTCGGCGAGGCTGGCGGCGGGGCTGGGGGCGGTTTCGCGGGCTTCCGCCATCGCGGCAGGTTCCTTGGTCATGGGGGCGGATGTCGTCAGGGCGTCGGTGCGGTTTCGCGGATCGGCCGATCTTGGCCGAGAGGCCGGGGGCAAGGCAAGGCGGCCCGCGCCGATTCGTCCGGTTTTCGGCATCCTGAAGGGACGGTGGCCGCCACCCGAGCGGGCAGGACGGGCCGGAACTGCCGATGATCCGGGCAGATTATCCCTGCTTTGTAGGCATGTTGTTCAACAATTTAACCATACATGTCAAATTATCGTTGACGGATTGTCTTGTTGAATTCACAGTCGAGCTATTCCCAAGACGCACTCCACCCTTGCAGCAGGAGCAGACCGATGGCCGAATCCGTCACCTCCCCCTCTGCCGCCTCGGCTGCCGCGCGCGGCGGTTTCATGGCGGCGATCTTCCTGATGGCGACTTCGGCCATCGGGCCGGGCTTCATCACCCAGACCGCGACCTTTACGGCAAAGCTGGGCGCCGCCTTCGCCTTTGCCATCCTCGCCTCGATCGTGATCGACTTCGTGGTGCAGCTGAATATCTGGCGCATCACCGCGCTGACCCGGCGCAACGCCTCGGACACCGCGAACGCGGCGATTCCCGGCGCGGGCTATCTGCTGGCGGTGCTGGTGCTGGTCGGCGGGCTGGCCTTCAACATCGGCAACATCGCCGGGGCGGGGCTGGGCCTCAATGCCATGTTCGGGCTGGACCCCAAGATCGGCGGCGCGCTGTCGGCGGCGCTGGCCATCGGCATCTTCCTGTCGCGCCGGGCCGGGCTGCTGCTCGACCGTTCGCTGATCGGGCTGGGCCTGCTGATGATCGGCATGACGCTGGTCGTCGCCCTGGTCTCGAACCCGCCGGTGGGCGATGCGATGCGGCAGATGGTGCTGCCCGAGATCGTCGATTTCGCCACCATCACCACCATCGTCGGCGGCACGGTCGGCGGCTACATCACCTATTCCGGCGCGCACCGGCTGCTCGACAAGGGGCTGGTGGGCGAGCAGAACCTCGCCGCCGTCACCCGCGCCTCGCTGACCGGGATCGCGGTCACGGGCGTCATGCGCTTCATCCTGTTCCTGGCCATCCTGGGCGTCGTCGCCTCGGGCGTGACGCTGGACCTGTCCGGGCAGGCCGCGAACCCCGCCGCGCAGGCCTTCGCCGTGGTGCTGGGCGAATGGGGCATGCGCATCTTTGGCCTGATCTTCTGGGCGGCCGCCATCACCTCGGTCATCGGCGCGGCCTATACCTCGGTCAGCTTCCTGGTCGCCTTCCGCACCATGGGCGACCGCGACCGCAACATCGCCACGGTGATCTTCATCGCCATCTCGCTGGCGGTCTATCTGTCGCTGGGCACCGCGCCGGCCGCCATCCTGGTCTTCGTCGGCGGCTTCAACGGGCTGATCCTGCCCATCGGCCTGACCATCTTTACCTATGTCGGCTTCGCGCGGGCCGACCTGATGGGCGGGCATGTCTATAACCGGCCGCTGCTGATCGCCAGCGCCGTGGTCTGTGCGCTGACCTGGTATATGGGCTTCAACTCCATCGGCCCGATCTTTGCCTTCCTGGCCGCCTGAGCCATGATCGCGGCAGGCCCTCGCGGGCCCGCCGCCCCAACGTCCCGGAGGAACACATGACCCGCAACATCGACCTGAACAGCGACCTGGGCGAGGGCTATGGCGCCTGGAAGATGGGCGACGACGCCACCATGCTGGGCATCGTCAGCTCGGCCAACATCGCCTGCGGCTTCCATGCCGGCGACCCGCTGACCATCCTGGCCACCGTGCGCGAGGCGGCGGCGCGGGGCGTGGCGGTGGGCGCGCATGTCTCCTATCCCGACCGGGTGGGCTTCGGCCGCCGGCCGATGGACGTGACCCATGCCGAGCTGGTCGCGGATGTGATCTATCAGATCGGCGCGCTGCAAGGCATCTGCGCCAGCGCCGGCACCCGCGTCAGCTATGTCAAGCCGCATGGCGCGCTTTACAACACCATCGCCGTGGACCCGAAACAGGGCGCGGCGGTGATCGAGGGCATCAAGGCCGTCGATCCGGGATTGGCCATGATGGGCTTGGCCGGGACGCAGATCCTGCGGCAAGCGGCCGAGGCCGGCTTGCCCACCATTGCCGAGGCCTTCGCCGACCGCGCCTATCGTCCCGACGGCCAGCTGGTCTCGCGCCGCGAGGCCGGCGCGGTGCTGCACGACCCCGAGGCCGTCGCCGCCCGCATGCTGCGGCTGGCGACCGAGGGCGAGATCGAGGCGGCGGACGGCTCGACCCTGCGCCTGCAGGCCGACAGCATCTGCGTGCATGGCGACAGCCCCGGCGCCGTCGCCATGGCCGCCCGTATCCGCGAGGTGCTGCTGGCGGGCGGCGTCTCCATCGCCCCGGCTGCGGGGGGCGCGGCATGACCCTGCTGCCCGATCCCGCCTCCGCCCGCGCCGCCCGGCTGGCCTGCCGCGAAGGCGCGCCCCGTCCCACGGCGGGCATGGCGCCGGGCTTCACCCAGTGCAACATGATCTCTCTGCCCAAGGACTGGGCCTGGGATTTCCTGCTTTTCGCGCAGCGCAACCCCAAGCCCTGCCCGGTGCTGGACGTGACCGATCCCGGCAGTCCCCGCACCGCGCTTGCGCCCGATGCCGACCTGAGGACCGACATCCCGCTTTATCGCATCTGGCGCGACGGCGTGCTGGCCGAGGAGACCCCCGACGCCAGCGCGGCCTGGGCCGAGCATCCCGATCTGGTGACCTTCCTGATCGGCTGCTCGTTTACCTTCGAGACGCCCCTGCAACAGGCCGGGATCGAGATCCGCCACATCGCCGAAGGCTGCAACGTGCCGATGTTCCTGACCGACCGCGACTGCCGGCCGGCGGGGCGGCTGCATGGCAAGATGGTGGTCTCGATGCGGCCGATCCCGGCGGGGCGGGTGGCCGAGGCGGCGATGATCTCGGGCCGCACGCCGGCGGTTCACGGCGCCCCGGTGCATATCGGCGCGCCCGAGGCCCTGGGCATTGCCGACCTGTCGCGTCCCGATTTCGGCGACCCGGTGCCGATCCGGCCGGGCGAGGTGCCGGTGTTCTGGGCCTGCGGCGTGACCCCGCAGGCGGCGCTGATGGCGTCGAAACCGCCCTTCGCCATCACCCATGCGCCGGGCTATATGTTCATCACCGACGTGCCCGACACGCATTGGCAGGTGTGACCATGCGCTTCCTGCCCATCGGACCCCGGACCCTGCTGGCGGAACTGGACGACCTGGACCAGACGCTGGCGCTGTTCGACGCGCTCTTGGCCGATCCGGTGCCCGGCGTGGCCGAGATCGTCCCGGCCGCCCGCACGCTGATGATCCGCACCGCGCCGGGCACCGCCGCCGACGCGCGGTTGGCCGGCGCGGTCCTCGCCCGCCAGCCCGCCCCCGGCACGCCGCCCAACGCGCGCGCCAGCGAGACGGTCGAACTGCCCGTGACCTATGACGGCGAGGATCTGGCCGATGTCGCCGCCCATATGGGCGTGACCGAGGCCGAGGTGATCGCCGCCCATCAGGACACCACCTGGCAGGTGGCCTTTTGCGGCTTCGCGCCCGGTTTCGCCTATATGACCTGCGACGATGCCCGCTTCGACCTGCCGCGCCGACCGGCGCCGCGCACCCGCATCCCGGCGGGTTCGGTGGCGCTGGCCGGGCGCTTCTGTGGCGTCTATCCGCAGGAAACCCCGGGTGGCTGGCAGTTGATCGGCCGCACCGAGGTGCCGATGTGGGACCTGTCCCGCGACCCGCCGGCGCTGCTGCGCCCCGGCGTGCGCTGCCGTTTCGTGGCGCGCAGGGCCGAGGTCCACGCCTCGGCCGCCATCCCGCAATCGCAGCCCCAGCGGGGCCTGCGCGTGCTGTCCACCGCCTTTCCCATCGTCTTTGAGGACGAGGGGCGGCCGGGGCAGGGCGGGCAGGGTGTCTCGGCCTCGGGCGCGCTGGACATAGGCGCGGCGCGCCGGGCCAATCGCGCCGTCGGCAACCCTTCGGACGCGCCGGTGCTGGAGATCACGCTGGGCCCCGTCCGCCTGCAAGCCGACCAGCCGATGACTCTGGCCCTGACCGGTGCGGCGCAGGCCAGCATCGCCGGCCATGCCGTGCCACGCGGCGCAGCCTTCGCCGTCGATGCGGGCGACGAGATCGCCATCGACCCGCCCGGCGCGGGCATGCGCAGCTATCTCGCCCTGCGCGGCGGGTTCCGGGTCGCGCCGGTCCTGGGCTCGGCCGCCACCGATACGCTGGCCCATGTCGGGCCGGGGCCGATCACGGCGGGCGCGGTGCTTGCCCCCGCGAACCGTCCCGCCGTCGCTGCAGCCGCCGCGGAAGCCGAACCCGCCTTGCCGAAACCCGGCGATCTGGTCGAGCTGCCGGTGACGCTCGGCCCCCGCACCGACTGGTTCACGCCCGAGATGGTCCAGAATTTCCTGACACAGGAATGGCTGGTGACGCCGCAAAGCTCGCGCGTCGGCATCCGCCTGCAGGGCGATGCGGTGACGCGCGAGGACGCGCGCGAATTGCCCTCGGAAGGGACCGAGACCGGCGCCATCCAGATCCCGCATTCCGGTCAGCCGGTGCTGTTCCTGGCCGACCATCCGCTGACCGGCGGCTATCCGGTCATCGCCACCCTGCGCCCCGAGGCGCTGGACCTGGCCGGGCAGATCCCGCCCGGCGCCCGCATCCGCTTTATCGCCAGCGCCGATTTCGCACCCATCACGCCAGAGAGGCCCGCATGACCATCTTTGCCACCGGCCCCACCCGCCCCATCCGTCGCCTGCTGATCGCCAACCGGGGCGAGATCGCCGTCCGCGTGATCCGCGCCTGCCGCGACGAGGGTATCGAAAGCGTCGCCGTCTATGCCGATGCCGACCGCGACGCGATCTTCGTGCGCATGGCCGACCAGGCGCACGCTCTGGGGGGCGACAAGCCCGCCGAGACCTATCTGGATGCCGGCAAGATCATCGCCATCGCCCAGGCGGCGGGGGTCGACGCCATTCATCCGGGCTATGGCTTCCTGTCCGAGCGTGCCGAATTCGCGCAGGCGGTGCAGGATGCCGGGCTGATCTGGATCGGCCCCGATCCCAAGGTGATCGAGGCTCTGGGCGACAAGATCGAGGCCCGCCGCATCGCCGAGGCGGTGGGTGCGCCGCTGGTCGCCGGCACCCCCGGCCCGGTCGAAAGCGCCGCCGAGGCGCTGGCTTTCGCCAAGCAGCACGGCCTGCCCATCGCCATCAAGGCCGCTTTCGGCGGCGGCGGGCGCGGCATGAAGGTCGCCTGGCGGCTGGAGGAGGTCGAGGAGCTGTTCGAATCCGCCACCCGCGAGGCGCTGACCGCCTTCGGCCGTGGCGAATGCTTCATCGAGCAGTTCCTCGACCGTCCGCGCCATGTCGAGGCGCAGGTGCTGGCCGACAAGCACGGCACCGTCAAGGTGATCGGCACCCGCGACTGTTCCCTGCAGCGCCGCAACCAGAAGCTGGTCGAGGAGGCGCCGGCGCCCTTCCTGACCGACGAGCAGCGCGCCCGCATCCACGACTCGGCCCGCGCCATCTGCGCCCATGCCGGCTATTCGGGGGCGGGGACGGTGGAATACCTGCTCTCGGCCAATGGCACGATCTCGTTTCTGGAGGTGAACACCCGGCTGCAGGTCGAGCATCCGGTGACCGAGGAAACCACCGGCATCGATCTGGTGCGCGCCATGATCCGCGTGGCGCAAGGCGCAAGGCTGGCCGACGAGACGGTGCCCGAGCCGCGCGGCCACGCCATCGAGTTCCGCATCAATGCGGAAGACCCGGCCCGGGGGTTTCTCCCCACTCCCGGGCCGGTCGAGGTCTTTGATGCGCCCTCGGGGCCGGGCATCCGCATGGATAGCGGCGTGGCCCAGGGCTCGGTGGTGCCGGGCAGCTTCGATTCGCTGATGGCCAAGCTGATCGTCACCGGCGCGACCCGTCAGGAGGCCCTGCAGCGCGCCGAACGGGCGCTGCGCGAGTTCCGCATCGAGGGCGTGGCCTCGGTGCTGCCCTTTGCCCGCGCCGTGCTGGCCCAGCCGGATTTCCGCGCCGAGGACGGGGATTTCCGCGTCCATACCCGCTGGATCGAGACCGATTTCGCCGAGCCGCTGGCCGAGGCGGTCGCGCCCCATGCCCGCGTCGCGCCGGCCGCGCAGGCGCCGCTGCTGCGCCTTGCCGTCGAGATCGACGGCAAGCGGCACGAGTTGGGCCTGCCCGCGAACCTGCTTTCGGCGCTGCCCGCGGGCGGCGGCGGACCCGTCCCGCAACCCGCGTCCGAGGCGGATGAGGCGCTGCTGACCGCCCCGGTCCCCGGCACGCTGACGCTGTGGCAGACCGAGGACGGGGCCGAGGTCGAACAGGGCCAGGTCGTCGCCGTCATCGAGGCGATGAAGATGGAGACCCGCATCGAGGCGCATCGCGCGGGCAAGCTGACCCGCATCGCCGCGCAGGGCGAGGTGCTGGGATTCGGCGCGGCCCTGGCGCGGATCGGCTGAGCCGCTTTGACATTCCCCGGCGGGCCGTGCCAATTCGGCCTGCCGGCGCGCGGGCGCCGGATGCCCGCCGGGAATGACGATGAGCTTGCCGAAACGCCGTATCCTGACCTTCGTTCTGGCCGCCCTGGGCGGTGCGGCCTTCCTGCTGCTGCATCTGCCGCTGCCCATGCTGCTGGGGCCGATGCTGGCCTGCCTGATCGCGGCGCTGGCCGGCGCGCCCCTGGCCGGGGCCGGCCAGTTCGGCATCTTCATGCGCACCATCCTGGGGGTGGCGGTCGGTGCCTCGATCACGCCCGGCGTGCTGGCGGAGCTGCCGGATGTGGCGGCATCGCTGCTGTTCGTGCCGGGCTTCATCGGCGTGATCGCGCTGGTCGGCTATCCGCTGTTCCGCCGCGCCTTCGGCTTCGACCATGCGACGGCCTGGTATGGCGCCATGCCCGGCGGCTTGCAGGACATGCTGGTCTTTGGCGAAGAGGCCGGGGGCGACATCCGCGCGCTGTCGCTGATCCATGCGACGCGGGTGCTGGTGATCGTCACCGTCGCGCCGCTGATCATGACCGGCTGGTGGGGCGTGGACCTGTCGCAGCCACCCGGCGCGCCGATGCGCGCCACCGGCGCGGCCGAGATCGCGCTGATGCTCGCCGCCGGGCTGGTGGGCTGGAAGGGGGCCGAGCGGCTGGGCGTCTTCGGCGCCTCGATCCTGGGGCCGATGGTGCTGACGGCGGCGCTGTCGCTGTCGGGCCTGATCACCCATCGCCCGCCGGCCGAGATGATCCAGGCCGCGCAATTCTTCATCGGCATCGCCGTCGGGGTGAAATATGCCGGCATCACCCTGCGCGAGCTGCGGCTGCATGTCACGGCGGGGCTGGTCTATGCGCTGCTGCTGGCCGCGATCAGCCTGGTCTTCATCGAGGTGATCGTGCATCTGCGGCTGGCGCCGGGGCTCGACGCCTTTCTGGCCTTCCTGCCGGGCGGGCAGGCCGAGATGGTGGTGATCGCGCTGATCGCCGGGGCGGACCTGGCCTATGTGGTCAGCCATCACCTGCTGCGCATGGTCATCGTCATCGTGCTGGGGCCGGTGGTGGGCAAGGTCCTGGGCCGGCGCATCTAGGCCCCGTGCCGCAACCAGAGGAGGAGACGCATGAGCCATCGCATCCTGAAAGCCGCCGACCATCGCCGCATGCCGTGGAAGAACGGCCGCGGCGAGACGGTCGAGATCGCGGTTTACCCTGAAGGCGCGGGTCTGGCCGATTTCGGCTGGCGCGTCAGCATGGCGGGCGTGACCGAGGACGGCGATTTCTCGCTCTTCCCGCAGATCGACCGCACGCTGGCGGTGCTGACCGGCGAGGGGATCGAGCTGCAGGTGCAGGGGCAGCCCGCGCAGCGGCTGACCCCGGAAGCCGAGCCGCTGGCCTTTCCGGCGGATATGCCGAGCTCGGCGCGGCTGCTGGCGGGGCCGATCACCGACCTGAACGTGATGACCCGGCGCGGCGCCTTCACGCACCGGCTGGTGCGGTCGACCGAGGCGGACGGGGGCGCGGCGGAATGGCGGCTGCTGCTGGCCACCGCGCCGGTCACGCTGGATTTCGCAGGCGAAACCGTGGTGCTGGAGCCGCTCGATGCGCTGTTCTGCGAAGGCCCCGAGGCGGCGCTGCCCCTTGGCCCGGTCCCGGATGCCTGGCTGATCGAGATCGACCGCGCCTAGTCCCGGCGGTTGCCGAGCAGCAGGTCGCGGCCGGCGAACAGGCCGCCGACGCATTCCATCTGAAACCGCTCCATGTCGCGGCCGCGGATCTCGGCCATGACCTCCTCGACCTCGTCGGGATCGTCGCCAAGCTGCAGCAGCGCCTCGCGGCCCATGGCGAAGGCGCTTTCCAGCGTCTCGCGCAGCTGGTAGTCGGCGCCGGCCTCGACCAGTTCCCGCGCATGTTCGCGGTCGAAGGCGCGGGCGATGACCGGAACCAGCGGGAATTCATGCTTGACCAGCTCGACGATGCGGGTGGTGGCCTGCCGGTCGCCGGGCACCGCGACGATCAGGCTGGCATTGCCGGCCCCGGCGGCGTGCAGGATGTCCAGCCGCGCGCCGTCGCCATACCAGACCTTGAAGCCGAATTCGTCGGCATCGCGGATGGTTTGCGGATCGCTTTCGATGATCGAGATGGAATGCCCGCGCGCGATCAGCGGCTGGCTGACGATCTGGCCCATGCGGCCGAAGCCGATCATCAGCACCCGCGCCTCCAGCCCCTCGGCCGCCTCGACCCCGTCGAGCGAGGGGGCGGGTTTCGGCGCCAGCCGGTCGTGCAGGATGATCATCAGCGGCGTCAGCACCATCGAGACGATGACGATGGCGGTCAGCACGGCATTGTCCTGGCCGCTGATGATGCCGAACTGCATGGCGCTGGAATACAGCACGAAGGCGAATTCGCCGCCCTGCGCCATCAGCACCGCGCGCTCCAGCGCCTCGGCGCGGCTGGCGCGCAGCACCCGGCCGACGGTATAGATCACCAGCATCTTCAGCAGCATATAGGCCGGCACGCAGATCGCGATCAGCGCCCAGTTGGCGGCGATGATCCGCAGGTCCAGCGCCATGCCGACGCCCAGGAAGAACAGGCCCAGCAGCAAGCCGCGAAAGGGTTCGACATCCGCCTCGAGCTGGTGGCGGAAGCTGGATTCCGACAGCAGCACCCCGGCCAGGAAGGCGCCCATCGCCATGGACAGCCCGCCCCATTGCATCAGCAGCGCCGCGCCCAGCACCACCAGCAGCGCAGCGGCGGCCATCACCTCGCGCCCGCCGAAGCGCGCCAGCAGGCCGAACAGCGGGTTCAGCAGATAGCGCCCGGCCGCCACCAGCACGGCGATGCAGCCCAGCCCGACGGCGATGCCCAGAAGGCGCTGGGGCAGGGTGACCTCCTCTCCCCCCGGCGCGAGAAAGGCGACCAGCGCCAGCAGCGGCACGATGGCCAGGTCCTCGAACAGCAGGATGGCGATGATGCGGCGGCCCTTGGGCAGCGCCATCTCGCCCCGCTCGGCCAGCATCTGCATGACGATGGCGGTCGAGGTCAGCACGAAGCCGGTCCCCGAGACGAAGCTGGCGGCGACCGGAAAGCCAAGCGCCAGCCCGACGCAGGTCAGCGCCGCGATGGCCAGCAGCACCTGGGCAAGGCCCAGCACGAAGATCTCGCCCCGCATGGCCCAAAGCCGCGAGGGCTGCATTTCCAGCCCGATCACGAACAGGAACAGCACCACGCCCAGCTCGGCCACATGGATGATCGCCTGCGGGTCGTGGAAAAAGCCCAGCCCGAAGGGCCCGATCGCCAGTCCCGCCGCCAGATAGCCCAGCACCGAGCCCAGCCCCAGCCGGCGAAACAGCGGCACCGCCAGAACCGCCGCCGCCAGCAGCACGACCACGCTCAGCAGCGGCACCCCGCCGCCATGTGCCGCCGCCCCGGCGGCGGCCGTCACCTCTGTCGCCATCCATCCCCCGTTCGCGCTGGTTTCCGGGGCAAAGCCTATACCCCGTCCCCGCGATCACAAAGCCCCCCGCTCAGCGCCAGCCGAGCGCGGGCGCGACGTGCTTCAGTATCGCCTCGATCACATGGGCGTTGTAATCGACGCCCAGCTGGTTCGGCACGGTCAAGAGCAGCGTGTCGGCCTCGGCGATGGCCTCGTCCTCGCGCAGCTCCTCGACCAGCCGGTCCGGCTCGCCGGTATAGCCGCGGCCGAAGATCGAGCGGGTCTCTTCGATGAAGCCGATCTGGTCGCCTTCCTTGCCGCCGCGGCCGAAATACATCCGGTCGCGGTCGTCCATCAGCGGAAAGATCGAGCGGCTGACCGAAACCCGCGGCGCGCGCTCGTGCCCCGCCGCCGCCCAGGCCTCGCGATAGGCGCGGATCTGCTCGGCCTGCTGGATGTGGAAGGGCTTGCCGTTCTCGTCCGTCTTGAGGGTCGAGCTTTGCAGATGCATGCCCAGCTGCGCCGCCCAGCGGGCGGTGGCGTTCGAGGCCGCGCCCCACCAGATGCGGTCGCGCAGGCCCGGAGAATGCGGCTCGATCCGCAGCAGGCCGGGCGGGTTCGGGAACATCGGCCGCGGGTTCGGCCGCGCGAAGCCATGCCCCTCGATCACGTTCAGGAACACCTCGGCATGGCGGCGCGCCATGTCGGCGTCGCTTTCCCCCTCGGCCGGGGAATAGCCGAAATAGCGCCAGCCCTCGATCACCTGCTCGGGCGAGCCGCGCGAGATGCCAAGCTGCAGCCGGCCCTGCGCGATCAGGTCGGCCGCCCCGGCATCCTCGGCCATATACAGCGGGTTTTCATAGCGCATGTCGATGACCGCGGTGCCGATCTCGATGCGGCTGGTGCGCGCCCCCACCGCCGCCAGCAGCGGGAAGGGTGAGGCGAGCTGGCGGGCATAGTGATGGACGCGGAAATAGGCGCCGTCCGCGCCCAGTTCCTCGGCAGCGACGGCCAGCTCGATGGATTGCAGCAGCACGTCCTGGGCGCTGCGGGCCTGCGAGGCGGGCTCGTCCGACCAATGGCCGAAGGACAGGAAGCCGATCTTCTTCACGCCAGGTTTCATCAGGGGGCGACCTTTGGGGTTGAGGGTTCCCGGGATATGGGGTCGCGGCGGCCCGTTCCCCAGCCCGCCTGCCATGCCGGGCTGTGCAGTTCCGCGGCCAGATGGTCGATGAAGCGGCGCAGCTTGGCCGGCATGGGCTGGACCGGCGGCCAGACCGCGACGATGGGCAGCGGCCTGGTGCCGAAGCCGGTCAGCACCCGTTCCAGCCGCCCCTCGGCCAGCGCGGGCGCGACGATGAAGCCGGGCAGGATGGCCAGCCCCAGCCCCTCGATGGCCATGTCGCGGATCGCCTCGCCGTTGTTCATCGACAGCCGTCCCTGCACGAGGGGCGAAACGAAGCGGTCGCGGTCCTGGAACTGCCAGAGCTGGCTGTTCGGCAGGTGGCTGTAGCCGATCACCTCATGCTCGCGCAGATCGGCCAGGGTCTGCGGGCGGCCCCTGCGGTCTAGATAGGCGGGGCTGGCGCAGGCGACGCTTTCATCCTCGCACAGCTTGCGCTGCATCAGCGCCTTGTCGCGCATCTTGCCGATGCGGATGCCGATGTCGAAGCCCTCGCGCGCCAGGTCGCGGCTGCGGTCGTCGTAATCGACGCTGATCTCCAGCTCGGGGTTCTGGGCGGCGAAGCGGGCGATGATCGGCCCCAGATGCAGCACGCCGAAGCTCATCGGCGCGGCGATGGACAGGCTGCCGCGCAGCGGCGCCAGCCCGTCCATGTCCCAGGCGGTGCTTTCGGCGGCCGCGACCAGCTCGGCCAGCGCCGGGCGCAGCCGCTCGGCCAGGCGCAGCGCCGCCTCGGTGGGGGTGATGCGGCCGGCATTGCGGCGAAACAGCGCCGCGCCCAGCGTCGCCTCCAGGTCGGTGATGCGCTTGCTGACCACGGATTTCGACAGGTTCAGCCGCGCGGCGGCGGCGGTGACGGTGCCCAGCTCCATCACCGTCAGGAAGGTTTCCAGATCGTTCAGGTCGTAACGCATGGCCCGAGCTTACCCGGTCCCGCGCCGTTCGCAATCGGCGAACGCAAGGTTCGCGGCCGCTCCGGTGGCGGAAACGGCCGCGATGCCCGATATTGATGCCAAGAGAAAGGAGGCCCATCATGGAGCTGACCGGAATTCACCACCTGACGGCGATCACCGCCGATGCGCCCGGCAACAAGCGGTTCTATACCGACACGCTGGGGCTGCGGCTGGTCAAGAAGACCGTCAACCAGGACGACACCAGCGCCTATCACCTGTTCTATGCCGACGGGCTGGCCCGGCCCGGGACCGACCTGACCTTCTTCGACTGGCCGGCGGCGCCCGAGCGGCGCGGCACCCATTCGATCAGCCGCACCGGGCTGCGGGTCGCGGGCGACAGCCTCGACTACTGGGCCGGGCGGCTTGCGGACCGCGGCCTGACCCTGGGACAGATCGCCGAGATCGACACCCGCGCCAGCCTCGATTTCGAGGACCCCGAGGGCCAGCGTTTCCGCCTGACCGCGGATGCGCCCGGCGCCGAGCCCGCGCCCTGGGCGAAAAGCCCGGTGCCGGCGCAGCACCAGATCCACGGGCTGGGGCCGATCACCATCTCGGTGCCGGACCTGGCCCCGACCGAGCTGGTGCTGACCCAAGTCATGGGCATGCGCAAGGTCCGCGACTATGCCAGCCCCGACGGGCATGGCACCGTCCATGTCTACGAGATGGGCCGCGGCGGCCCCGCGGCCGAGCTGCATGTCGCGGTCCAGCCCGACCTGCCCACGGCACGCCAAGGCGCGGGCGGGGTGCATCACGTCGCCTTCCGCGTGCCCGACAAGCCGGCCATTCACGAATGGGCCAAGCGGCTGACCGGGATGCGGGTGCCCAATTCGGGCGAGGTCGAGCGTTACTATTTCCGCTCGCTCTATTTCCGCGAGCCGGGCGGCAACCTGTTCGAGATCGCCAGCGACGAGCCCGGCTTCGCCGTGGACGAGCCGCTGGAGAGCCTGGGCGAGACGCTGTCCCTGCCGCCCTTCCTGGAAGGGCAGCGCGCGCAGATCGAGGCGCGGCTGAAGCCGCTGGACTGAGCCCTGCCGAACCGAAGGAAAGGCCGCCGGAGCGATCCGGCGGCCTTTTCCCGGCGCGCGGGAATCCGCCCGCAGCCGGCGGGCCTGTTGCCGCATCGGCGATTTCGCCCCATGCTCCTGACCGCGGCAGGACGGAAGGGAGCGACACGGCATGAGCCAGCCGGAAACGGAACAGCCCGCCTCGCAGCTGATCGATGCGCGGATCAAGGAACTGGGCGATTGGCGCGGCGAGACCCTGGCGCGGCTGCGCGCCCTGATCCACGAGGCCGATCCCGAGGTGGTCGAGGAATGGAAATGGCGCGGCGTGCCGGTCTGGTCGCATGACGGCATCCTCTGCACCGGCGAGACCTACAAGCAGGTGGTCAAGATGACCTTCGCCAAGGGCGCGGCGCTGGAAGATCCCGCGGGCCTGTTCAACGCCAGCCTGGAGGGCAATACCCGCCGCGCCATCGACCTGCGCGAGGGCGACCGGATCGATGCCGCGGCGCTGAAGGCGCTGATCCGCGCCGCCGTGGCGCTGAATACGGCCAGCAAGAAAAAGGGGCGGTCGAAATGACCGCCCCCCTGCGCTGCGTGACCCGGATGCCTCAGGCGGTCCTGGCGCGCTGCGCCATGGTCGCTTCGGCCCACCAGCGCAATTCGTCCAGCATGGCGTTCAGCGCCGGCAGCAGGTTCGCCTCGACCTCGGCCATCTCGCCATTGGCGCCCAGCGGCGAGACCTTGAAGAAATCGCCGCCGCCCAGATGCACGGCATTGCGCAGCGGCACCATCTGCAATTCGACGGCGATGCCGCGCAGGTGCTCGATGGCGCGGGCGGCGCCGACGCCGCCATAGCCCATGGCCGCCGCCGGCTTGTGGTTCCACTCCTTGTAAGCCTGGTCCAGCGCGTTCTTCAGCGAACCGCTGACCGAATGGTTGTATTCCGAGGTCAGGAAGACATAGCCGTCGAACCCGGCCAGCTTCTGCTGCCATTTCACCGCCCGCGGGTCCTGCGACGGCACCCAGAGGTTCGAGGCGACCTCGTCGAACAGCGGCAGGTCGTAATCGCGCAGGTCCACCAGCTCGAAGCTCATGTCCTCGCGCTTTTGCGCGTTTTCCAGCAGCCAGGCGGCGGGCTTGTCGGCAAAGCGCGCGGCGCGGGTCGAGCCGATGATGATGGCGATATGCGGTTTCTTGCTCATGGGGTCAGGTCCTTCGTGATGGTCTTGCAGGCCGTCGCGGCCTCGGGATCGGATGTCGTGCCCTCAAACTGGCCCTCGCGGGGCTTTCGGGCAAGCCAACCGGAATCGGAAGCGGCGTTCGAAAATCGGAAACGCGTCGCCGGAAAGGAACAGGCGGGCCTCGCGACCCGCCTGTCCGTCTTCTCTGTTTCACAAATACCCATGCGGCAGCGCCGAGGGTCGCCGCGCTGCCGGTCCGGCCCTCAGCCGCGGCCCAGCCAGTCGGCGGCCAGCGTCAGGTCCTCGGGCTGAAGCTCGTGCCCCGCCTCGACGGTCCGCGCCTCCAGCGCCGCGCCGCCGTCCCGCAAGGCGCGCTCCAGCGCCGGGGCCATGCGGGCGAAGGGATCGCGGGCGCCGGTCAGCATCAGCACCCGGCTGCCGGCCAGGGCCTGCGGCTCCAGCGCCGGCGGCTCCTTCAGCACCTGCACGGCGCGCAGCAGAACCGCGCGGCCGATCAGGCCGGGATGCAGCTGCATGACCGCGCCCAGCAGGTTCGCGCCGTTGGAATAGCCCAGATAGGTCAGCGCCGCGGGGTCCAGCCCGTAGGCCCGCGCCGCCTCGGCGATGAAGCCGGCAAAGGCCCCGGCCTCGGCGCGGATGTCGGCCTGGTCATAGGTCACCGCGTCATAGCGGCGGAACCAGCGATTGATGCCTTCCTCGGTCGAGCGGCCGCGGACGCCCAGCAGCGTGGCGTTCGGGGCGATCCGATGCGCCAGCGGCATCAGGTCGGATTCGTTGCCGCCGGTGCCGTGCAGCAGGACGATGGTGCTGCCGTCCGGGTTTTCCGGCCGGTGGAAGCGGTGGATGAAATGCAGATCGCGCATCGGGCTCCTTTCCTCGCCCGGCAGGGCGAATTGCGGCAGGATCACGCGCAGGTCCTCGGCGCGGGCCGCGTCATGGGGCGGGACGAACAGCGTCTCGCCCAGGTGCTCGGCCGCCTCGTCCACGGTGAAGCCGGGGGCGTCGGTGGCATATTCCAGCAGCGTCCCCGCCGGCTCGCGCACATAGAGCGACAGGAAATATTTCCGGTCATGCACGCTGGTCGCGTCGGTATCCTTCAGCGCCAGCCGCATCCGGCGCACCGCATCGGCGTCCGGCGCCCGGAAGGCGACGTGATCCAGGGTGCCGGTGCCGGGAATGCCCGGAAAGAAGCCGGTGGCGTCGCGGATGTCGACGACATCCGTGTCGGATTCCATGCGCTGCACCGCGCCCTCGGCCGCGCCGGGGCGATAGCCGAAGCGGGTCAGGAAATCGCGCGTTGCGGCGGGCTGCTCGGTCAGGATGGTGACGCCGCGCAGCCGCGTCGGCGCGATGGGATCGGGCAGGGGCGCCGCGGCCGGCAGTTCCGCCCCCACCAGCTTGACGATCACGCCGTCGGGGTCCTTGAGGCGCAGCACCGTCTCGCCCCGCTCGCGCAGCGGTCCCTCGACCGGCACCCGGGCGGTCATGGCGCGGGTCAGCCAGTCGCCGATGCTGGCGGGCGGCACGGCCAGCGCGATCTCGGCAACCTGGCCGTGGCCCACCCGGCCCGGCGCCCCGTCCTCCCACACCAGGAAGGTGACGAGCGAGCCGGGCGAGCCGAGCGCGTCGCCATAGAACAGGTGCAGTTGCTCGGCATCCTCGAACCCGCCCGTGCGCTTGACCAGACGCAGGCCCAGGAAGCCGGCGTAGAAATCGACATTGGCCTGCACCCGGCGGGTGATGCCGGTGACGTGATGGATGCCGGTGGGCATGGGTCTGTCTCCTTATGCGCCCTCTTCGCGGGCAAGGACGGTCTGCACGGCCGGATCGGCCGCGATGCGGTCATGCAGGGCCTGCACATTGGCCCAGCCATCGGCCCCCTCGGGCAGCAGCTTCGCCGCCCAACGCAGCATCGGAAAGGCATAGGCGTCGATCACCGAGCGGCGGCCCAGGATCCAGTCGCGCCCCTCCAGATGCGCGTCCAGCAGCGCCAGCCGCTTGCGGACCAGCTTGCGCGCGGCCTCCTGCACCGCCTCGCGGTCGGCCTGCTCGCGGCTGGTGGTATAGCGCTGCGGCGTGAACAGCGGAAAGAAGGCCGGATGCAGATCGCCGGTGAAGAAGCTCGACCAGCGGTCGAGTTCCGCCTGCGCCCGCAACTCGTCGCCGCCGGCTAGATCGGCCTCGGGATGCTTGCGCGCCAGGTGGTGCAGGATCGCGCCCGCCTGGGTCAGGATCCAGCCGTCATCCTCGCGCAGTACCGGCACGGCGCCGGCCGGGTTCACCGCCAGCAGTTCGGCCGAGCCGAATTCGACCGCCACCGCCTCATAGGGGGCGCCGGTCCATTCCAGCACGATATGGGGCGCGAGCGAGCAGGCCCCGGCATGGTAGAACAGGGTGGGCATGAAATCCTCCGTCTTGCGATGCGTCCAAGATAGCGCCGCGCCGCGTTTCCCCAACCGGCAAAGCCGGGAACGCGGCGTTCTGCACTGTCGAACGCGCCGGGCGGAGGATCGGTTCAGGCGCTGTGCGCGCCGCGCGCCAGATCGGCGACGAAGGCCAGGATCTCGGGCACCGGCCGGCCCTCGCCGATCAGCTTGACGATGGCCGAACCCACGACGCAGCCATCGGCCACGCCCGCCACCGCCTGCGCCGCCTCGGGGGTCGAGATGCCGAAGCCCACCACGACCGGCAGTTTCGCGCTGGCGCGGATGCGGGCCACCTCGGGCGCGACCTCGGCCGCGTTTGCCGCAGGACCGCCGGTGATGCCCGTGACCGAGACGTAATAGACGAAGCCCGAGGTGTTCTTCACCACCGCCGGCAGGCGGCGGTCGTCGGTGGTCGGCGTTGCCAGGCGGATGAAGTTCAGCCCGGCCTCGCGCGCCGGCAGGCACAGCTCGGCATCCTCCTCGGGCGGCAGGTCGACGACGATCAGCCCGTCTACCCCGGCCGCGGCGGCCTCGGACAGGAAGCGGTCGACACCGCCCGCGCGGGCATAGATCGGGTTGTAATAGCCCATCAGCACGATCGGCGTGGCGTTGTCGGTTTCGCGAAAGGCGCGCACCATGTCCAGCACCCGGCTGACGCTGCCGCCCGCCGCCAGCGCCCGCTGGCCCGCCGCCTGGATGGTGGCGCCGTCGGCCATCGGGTCGGTGAAGGGCATGCCCAGCTCGATGACGTCCACGCCCGCGCCGGGCAGGCCGCGCATGATCTGCAGCGAGGTGTCGAAATCCGGGTCGCAGCCCATCATGTAGGCGACGAAGGCCTTGCCGCCGGTTTCGGCCAGCCGCGCGAAAGTGTCGTCGATTCTGCTCATGCGCCCCGTTCCCTCTTGTTCCGCCCAGCCCTAGCCCGCGCCCGGGGCAAGATCAACGGCCCGCCACTGGACTCGGGCGACGCCGCCCCATAATAAGCGCGGAAATCCGGGAAAAGGGGTGCATCATGGGCTTTCGCATGGGGATCGTCGGCCTGCCCAACGTGGGCAAATCGACGCTGTTCAACGCGCTGACGAAAACCGCCGCCGCGCAGGCCGCGAACTTCCCCTTCTGCACCATCGAGCCGAACGTGGGCGAGGTCGCGGTGCCCGATCCGCGGCTGGACAAGCTGGCCGAGATCGCGGGCAGCAAGCAGATCATCCCGACCCGCATCACCTTCGTCGACATCGCCGGGCTGGTGAAGGGCGCGAGCAAGGGCGAGGGCCTGGGCAACCAGTTCCTGGCCAATATCCGCGAGGTCGATGCCATCGCCCATGTCCTGCGCTGCTTCGAGGATGGCGACGTCACCCATGTCGAGGGTCGCGTCGATCCCATCGCCGATGCCGAGACCATCGAGACCGAGCTGATGATCGCCGACCTGGAATCCATCGAGCGGCGGCTGGCCAATATCCAGCGCAAGCTGAAGGGCGGCGACAAGGAGGCCGTGGCGCAGGAAAAGCTGCTCAGGGCCGCGCAGGCGGCGCTGGAATCCGGCAAGCCCGCCCGGACCGTGCAGGTCGCGGACGAGGACCGGAAAGCCTGGGACATGCTGCAGCTGCTGACCGCCAAGCCGGTCCTGTTCGTCTGCAATGTCGAGGAAGACAAGGCCGCCACCGGCAACAGCCAGTCCGAGCGCGTGGCGCAGATGGCGGCCGAGCAGGGCGCCGGCCATGTGGTGATCTCGGCCCGGATCGAAGAAGAGATCAGCCAGCTTCCCGCCGAGGAAGCGACGATGTTCCTTGAGGAAATGGGCCTGCACGAGGCGGGCCTCGACCGGCTGATCCGCGAGGGCTACAAGCTTCTGGGCCTTGAGACCTATTTCACCGTCGGCCCCAAGGAGGCCCGCGCCTGGACCATCCACAAGGGCACGCTGGCCCCGCAGGCGGCGGGCGTGATCCATGGCGATTTCGAGCGCGGCTTCATCCGCGCCGAAACCATCGCCTATGACGACTACGTCACCTACAGGGGCGAGGCCGGCGCGCGCGAGGCCGGCAAGTTCCGCGTCGAGGGCAAGTCCTACGAGGTCAAGGACGGCGACGTCCTGCATTTCCTCTTCAACGCCTGATTGCCCGGATTTCCAGAAGATGACGCCTAGGACCGGTCCTGCAAGGACGGGTCCTGTCGCCCCGCGTCCCCGGGCCGTTCAGTGCAGGCCGAACTTGCCCATCAGCCGCTTGCGCAGCTGCACGAATTCGGCCGAGTTGCGGTCGCGCGGCCTGGGCAGCTCTACCGGAATCGTCGTCGGGGCCGCGCCGTCGGTGGACAGCACCAGAACCCGGTCCGCCAGGAAGATCGCCTCTTCCAGATCGTGGGTGACCAGGATCGTGGTGACGTTCTCCTCGGCCCAGATGCGGGTCAGCTCTTCCTGCATGGTCAGCTTGGTCATCGCGTCCAGCGCGCCCAGCGGCTCGTCCAGCAGCAGGATCTCGGGGCGGATGGTCAGGGCGCGGGCGATGCCCACGCGCTGCGCCATGCCGCCGGAAAGCTGGCGCGGATAGGCGTTCTGGAAATCGGTCAGGCCGACCAGATGGATGTAATGCCGCGCCTGCTCGCGGGCCCGGGATGCGGGCAGGCCGCGAACGTCCAGGCCGAAAGCCACGTTGTCCAGCACCGTCAGCCAGGGCAGCAGCCGCGGCTCCTGATAGATCACGGCGCGTTCGGTGCCCACGCCCGAGACCGGGCGGCCGTCGATCAGCACCTCGCCCCGGTCCGGGGTCTCCAGCCCGGCCAGCAGCCGCAGCAGCGTGGTCTTGCCGCAGCCGCTGGGGCCGACGATCGCCAGCGCCTCGCCGCTGCGGATATGCAGCGAGAGGTCGCGCAGGACCGGCCGCATGGCGCCCTGCAGCGGAAAGGATTTCGACAGGTTGCGCACCGCAACCTCGCCGCGGATGCTTTCGGCCGCCCGGGTCATTTCGCCGCCACCGTGCTGCCCGGCGCGAAGAGCACCTTTTCGGCCGAGAGCTGGCCGGGTTGCAGCTTGCCCTCGCGTTCCAGCACCTCGATCCAGAACTCGACGTCTCGCGGCACGGCGCGCCCGCCCTCGCGCACGCCGAACCCGGCGAAGAAGGCGGCGACGGCGGGATTCTCGCCGCGCTCCTCCAGCGCCTTGGCGATCGCGGCGCGGGTTTCCTCGGGATGCTCGCGGGCATAGTCCAGCGCCCGGGCGGATTGCTCGACATAGGTGCGGGCGGCCTCGGGATGGGCCTCGACCCAGTCGCGCCGCAGCACGGTGAAGCCGCCGGCGATCTCGCCCAGCACGTCGGTGTCGTCGAAGATCGCCCGCAGCCCGCCGGCCTCGCGCGCCACGCCCTCGAAGGTGGTCTGCCAGTAGCCGAAGGCGGCCACGTCGACCTGCCCCGAGCGCAGCACCTGTTCCAGCTGCGGCCCCGGCACCGTCACCAGATTGGCGGCGTTCTGCGCCAGGCCCTTCTGATGCAGGGCCTCGCGCACGGTATAGTCCAGATGCGCGCCCAGCGTGTTCACGGCGACGGTCTTGCCGGGCAGGTCCTCGATGCCTTGGATCGGGCTGTCTTCGAGCACGTAGAAGATCGACTGGACCTGATCGTTGATGCCGTTCGTCGGATAGGCGGCGACGAAATCGTTGCCGCCGGCGATCGAGTTCAGCACCGCCGCGGTCGCCGCGCTGCCGATCTCGATCGAGCCGCCGGCCAGCGCCATCAGCGATTCCGGGCCGCCCGAAGCATAGCCGACGTTTTCCAGCGTGATGCCGGTGCCCTCGAAATAGCCCAGCTCCCAGGCCAGTTCATGGGCGTTCAGCCCGCCATGGCTGGCCATGAAGCGCATGGTGACCTCTTCGGCATGGGCGGCCGTGGACAAAAGCGCGGCAAGGGCAGAGCCCAGGGCGATGCGGGTAAGGGGATGGGTCATCGTTTCGTTTCCTTGGAATTGCGTCGCGAGAGGGGGTCAGGCCTGATCCAGGGACCAGCGGCACAGCCGCCGCTGCAGCCAGATCAGCACCGCATTGGCGGCCAGCCCCAGCCCGGCCATCAGGAAGATCGCCGCGAACATCAGCGGAATCTGGAAATTGTACTGGGCATTCATCACCTGAAAGCCGATGCCCTTGTTCGCGCCGATCATCTCGGCCGCGATCAGCAGCAGCAGGGCGGTGGTGGCCGACAGCCGCAGCCCGACGAAAATCGCCGGCACCGAGGCGGGCAGCACGACGCGGCGGAAGATCTGCAGCTGGCTGGCGCCGTAGCTGCGCGCCATCTCGATCAGCTTGCGGTCCACCTCCTTCACGCCGCCGATGGTGGCCAGCAGGATCGGGAACAGCGTCGCCCAGAAAATGACGAAGACCTTCGAGGCCTCGCCCAGCCCCAGCAGCAGGATGAAGACCGGATAGAGCGCCAGCGCCGAGGTCTGGCGGAACAGCTGCAGGATCGGGTCCAGCGCGCGCTCGGCCGGGCGCAGCTGGCCCATCAGCAGGCCAAGCGGGATGCCCAGCCCCACGGCGCCGAAAAAGGCCAGCCCGGCGCGCTGCAGGCTGATGGCGATGTCGTCGACCAGCGCCCCGCTGGCCAGCCCCTGCCAAAGCGCGGCCGCGATCCGGTCCAGCGGCGGAAACACCGCCGGGCTGATCCAGCCCAAGGTGCTGGAGAGCTGCCACAGCACCAGGAAAACCAGCACGAGGCCATAGCGGGACAGGAAGCCGGCCACCGGCGGCATGGGCAGGCCGCGGCGCGGGCTGCCGCTGCGGCGGCGGGGCAGGTCCAGGGTTTCCAGGCTCATCGTGCTACTCCGCGGCATTGGCGGCCGCGCGGATGGCGGCGTGCCGGTTGACGGGGAAGGGCAGGCCCAGGTTCTCGCGCAGGGTCCGGCCCTCGTATTCGGTGCGGAACAGGCCGCGGCGCTGCAGTTCGGGAATGACCAGGTCGACGAAATCGCTCAGCCCGGTGGCCAGCCAGGGCGGCAGGATGTTGAACCCGTCCGCGCCCTCGTTCTCGAACCATTCCTGCAGCGTGTCGGCGATCTGCACGGCGCTGCCGACGATGGTGAAATGCCCGCGCGCCGAGGCGATCCATTGGTAGAGCTGGCGGATGGTGAAGCCGTTCTCGTCGGCGATCTGCCGGATCAGCGCCTGGCGCGACTTCATGCCCTCGGTCGGGTCCAGCGGCGGCAGCGGGCCGTCGAGATCCGCCCCGGTCAGGTCCAGCGTGCCGCCGGTCAGCCCCTTGATCAGCGCGATGCCGTCCTCTTCCAGGATCAGGCTGGTGAGGCGCTCGTATTTCTCGCGCGCCTCGGCCTCGGTCCGGCCGACGAAGGGCGCGACGCCGGGCATGATGAGCACATGCCCGGGGTTGCGGCCCTGCCCGCGGGCGCGGGCCTTGATGTCGCGATAGAACTCCTGCGCGGTGTCAAGGCGCTGATGGGCGGTGAAGATCACCTCGGCGGTGGCGGCGGCAAGGCCGCGCCCGTCCTCGGACTGGCCCGCCTGCACGATAACCGGATGGCCCTGCGGCGAGCGCGGGACGTTCAGCGGCCCCCTGATCTTGAAATGCTCGCCCTCGTGATCGGTGAAATGCACCTTGCCGGTGTCGAAGAACACGCCGGTTTCCTTGTCGCGGATGAAGGCGTCGTCCTCGAAGCTGTCCCACAGCTTGCGGACCACCTCGACATGCTCGGCCGCGCGGCGATAGCGCCAGGCATGGGGGTGCTGCCGGTCGAGGTTGAAGTTATGCGCCGCGCTTTCCGTGGCGGTGGTCACCACGTTCCAGCCGGCGCGCCCGCCCGAGATCAGGTCGAGCGAGGCGAACTTGCGGGCCAGGTTGTAGGGCTCTTCATAGGTGGTCGAGGCGGTGGCGATGAAGCCAAGGTTGCGGGTCAGCGGCGCCAGCGCCGAGAACAGCGTCACCGGCTCGAACCCGGCAACCTTGGCGTTGCCGCCCTCGATGCCGCCGCCGAAGGCGATGGCCAGGCCGTCGGCCAGGAAATAGGCGTCGAACAGGCCGCGCTCGGCCTCTTGCGCCAGCTTCACATGGAAGTCGAAGCTGGTCGCGCCCTCGGCCGGCTGGTCGGGGTGGCGCCAGGCGGCGATGTGCTGGCCGCCGCCGGGAAGAAAGGCGCCTAGGCGGATCTTGCGGGTCATCTCGTCATCACTCCTTGCTGCGGCCTTGGGCGCGGGGCTTGGTCAGGGCGGTGCTGGGCCGGCCGTCCGGTCCGACCGGGATGTCGCCCTGGATCGTCACCCGGCGCACGACGCGCGGCGCATCGCCGTAGTCGTTCACCGCGACATGCTGGGTGGCGCGGTTGTCCCAGATCACCACGTCGCCGGCCTGCCAGCGCCAGCGCACGGTGTTTTCCGGCGCGGTGACATAGGATTGCAGGATCTCCAGGATCTTCTGCGATTCCTCGCGCGAGAGCCCGGCGATGCGCTGCACGAAGCTGCCCAGCACCAGCACCTTTTCTCCGGTCTCGGGATGGATGCGGACCACGGGATGCTCGGTCTCGTAGACCTCCGAGGCGAAGACCTCGGCATGGTGCCGCCTGTCAGCCTCCGAGGCGCGGGGGCGTTGCCCGGCATAGTCATAGGCGTTCGAATGCACGGCGCGCAGCCCGTCGGCCAGCACGCGCAGCGGCTCGGGCAGGTCGGAATAGGCGGTGGCGGTATTGGCCCAGATCGTGTCTCCGCCCACCGGCGGGATGACGACCCCGCGCAGCACCGACGCCTTGGGATAGGCCTCGACGAAGGTCACGTCGGTATGCCAGCGGTCCGCGCGCCCGCCGCCGCGCCGGGAATCCAGCTCCAGCACCGAATCCGTGCCGGTCACCACCGCCTGGGTCGGGTGCGGGACCAGCGCGCCCAGGCGCCGGGCAAAGGATTCCTGCGCCGCATTGTCCAGATGGGTCTGCCCGCGAAAGAACAGCACCTTGTGGCGCAGAAGCAGGGCCTCGATGGCGAGGACGGTTTCTTCCAGCAGGTCGCCGGCAAGGGCGACGCCGCGGATCTCGGCGCCGATGCGCGGGGTGACGGGATGCACCCGCTCGGCGGGGATGGCGAGGCTGAAGGTCTCGTGGCGTGTCATGGGAAATCCTTTCCAAAGCCATGCAGGGGCCGGTCCCGGTCCGGCCGGGCCTTCCTGTCAGGGCTCGTGTCTGTCAGTGCGAGGAGGGGGGCGGCTCAGCGGATGCGACACCGGCGCGGGCCGGCCGGCATGCAGGGCATGGCCGGCATCGCGGGGCGCGTGGCGGGGGCTGGCATTCGGATGGACATGTCCGTCTCCTTATCACGACTGCGTTGGTAGATATTTAGGCTGCTTTGCGGCTTTCGCCGATTCCAAACTTCGCCGGGAAAAGAGAAACGATTGCTCGCAGCCCCCCGCTGTGCAGCATGAAATTTCCGCCGACCTTCCGGCAGGTCCGGCCGCGGCGCGGCAGGACCGGCCTGCCGGGAACAGGGGCGGGGCTTCGTCTCACCCCGTTCCGGGCCGAGAGAACCGGGCGGACCAGGCCCTGTCGCGGATTTTTGCGGCGCGGGCCGTCCGGGGTTTCCTGAAGCAGGCAGCGACCGGCGTCGCCGGCGCAGGCCGCCCGAATCGGGCCTTGGGCGATGAGCCCGGCTGACCGCGCTGCGCGACGAGCTGCGGCGCATGCTGGACCATTGCGCCAGCCATACCATCGCCGATTGCCGGGTGATCGAGGTTCTGGGCGACCACGCGCTTTGCGCCCAGGACCACGACATGCCGCAAGAGAGGGCATGGCCGGGGATTGAGCGCGGCGGCGCCTCCGGTCGCCTCTTCCCCCCGTCGCGCCGAAGCCCTAGATTGCCGCCATGCGCTGGACCTTGCCCAATCTCCTGACCGTTCTGCGACTTGCGGCCGCGCCGCTGGTGCCGCTGATGTTTTTCTTCCTCAGCCGGCCCTTCGCCGATTTCGCGGCGCTGGCGCTGTTCCTGATCGCTGCCGTGACCGACTGGTTCGACGGCTACCTCGCCCGGGCCTGGGGGCAGGAAAGCCGCTTCGGCGCCGCCATGGACCCGATCGCCGACAAGGCCATGGTCATCATCGCCGTGGTGGTCATCACCGGCTATTCCGGCATGAACCCCTGGCTGATCCTGCCCGCGACGGTGATCCTGTTCCGCGAGGTCTTCGTCTCGGGCCTGCGCGAATTCCTGGGCGACAAGGCCCGGCTGCTCAAGGTCACCAAGCTCGCCAAGTGGAAGACCACGGCGCAGATGGTGGCCATCGCCGTGCTTTTCCTGGGCACCGGCCTGAACTATTATGAGACCGGCCACCCGCCCCTGGTGGGCGAGACCAGCCTGCCCTGGTCCGACAGCTGGTCGGATCTGGCGACGCAGGCCGGGCTGGCGCTGATCTGGATCGCCGCGGTGCTGACCGCGATCACCGGCTGGGACTATTTCGCCAAGGCCCGGCCCTTCCTGAGGGATGACCATGGCGCTTGACGTGCTTTACTTCGCCTGGCTGCGCGAGCGCATCGGCCAGCCGCGCGAGCGGATCGAGACCGAGGCCGCGACCGTGCGCGAACTGGTCGCGCAGCTTGCCGCCATGGACGAATGGCACGCTGCGGCGCTGGCGGATCTGTCTGCGGTGCGCGTCGCCGTCGATCAGGAGCTGGCCGATCTGGACGCGCCGCTTTCCGACGCGCGCGAGGTCGCTTTCTTTCCGCCGATGACTGGGGGCTGAGATGTCGGCCCGGGTCCAGAGCGCGCCTTTCGACCTTGGCGCCGAACTGGCGGGTTTCGGCGCGGGCTCCGGCGCGGTCGTCACCTTCACCGGCCTGGTGCGCGACGAAGGCGGCCGGCTGCAGGCGCTGGAGATCGAGCATTACCCCGGCATGACCGAAAAGGCGCTGGCCGCCTATGGCGAGCAGGCGGCGCGGCGCTTCGGGCTGGACGACTGGCGCATCCTGCATCGCCACGGGCGGCTGGCGGCGGGCGAACCGATCATGATGGTCGCCACCGCGGCCCGCCATCGCGAGGCGGCCTTCCAGGCGGCGGAATACCTGATGGACTGGCTGAAATCCCGCGCGCCGTTCTGGAAGCGCGAGATCGGTCCGGACGGTCCCGGCGCCTGGGTCGAAGCCCGCGCCGAGGACGAGGATGCATTGTCGCGGTGGCAAGGCTGACGTTGCAATCCGGGACTGCCGCAAGCATATAGACCGCAACCAGACCGGATGACAGCGCGGAGCCCTGAATGACTTACCTGGAGTTCGAGAAGCCCCTTGCCGATCTTGAGGGCAAGGCCGAGGAACTGCGGGCACTGGCCCGGAAGGGCGAAGGCGTCGATCTGGAGAAGGAGGCGGCGGCCTTGGACCGCAAGGCCGAGGAGATGCTGCGCGACCTCTACAAGCAGCTCGATCCCTGGCGCAAGACGCAGGTCGCCCGCCACCCGGAACGGCCGCATTGCCGCGACTATATCGAGCAGCTCTTCACCGAATACACGCCGCTTGCCGGCGACCGCGCCTTTGGCGAGGACCACGCGGTGATGGGCGGGCTGGCGCGCTTCAAGGACCAGCCCTGCGTGGTGATCGGCCATGAGAAGGGCAACGAGACCAAATCGCGGATCTTTCATAATTTCGGCATGGCCCGGCCCGAGGGCTATCGCAAGGCGATCCGGCTGATGGACATGGCCGACCGCTTCCGCCTGCCTGTGATCACGCTGGTCGACACGCCCGGCGCCTATCCCGGCAAGGGCGCCGAGGAGCGCGGGCAAAGCGAGGCCATCGCCCGCGCGACCGAGAAATGCCTGCAGATCGGCGTGCCGCTGGTCTCGGTCATCATCGGCGAGGGCGGCTCGGGCGGCGCCGTGGCCTTCGCCACCGCGAACCGCATCGCGATGCTGGAACATTCGATCTATTCGGTGATCTCGCCCGAGGGCTGCGCCTCGATCCTGTGGAAGGATGCCGAGAAGATGCGCGAGGCGGCACATGCGCTGAAGCTGACGGCGCAGGACCTGAAGAAGCTGGAGGTGATCGACCGCATCATCTCCGAGCCGGTGGGCGGCGCGCAGCGCGCGCCGGCCGAGACCATCGCGGCGGTGGGCGAGGCGATCGCCGCCATGCTGGGCGAGCTGGCCGGCAGGAAACCGGCCGAGCTGATCAAGGACCGGCGGCAGAAATTCCTGAACATGGGCGCGAAGGCCCTGGGCTGAGCGCCCGGCCGCTCCCTCGTACGGGGATTCGGGAAACGGAAAAAACGAACGACGCTGCCCGGCGCGGTTGCGCCAGGATCCGGGCCTTTGCGTCTTCTCTGTTGTCCAAATACCCCTGCGACGGTGCAAGCCGGCGCCGCCGCATGGGTATTTGGGCAGCGAAGAAGCACCGGGGAAGAGGCGCCGGGCGCGCCGCGGTTTGCGTGGCGGTTCTTTCCGTTCTCCGAATACCCAAGCGACGCTTCCCCTGGGCGCGGCCGCGGGAGTATTTGCGAAACGGTGAAGACGCGCGATCAGCCGCGGGCGGCCCGGATCGACTCCTCGAGGATGTCGAGCGCCTCGTCGAAGACGTTTGCCTGGATGGTCAGCGGCGCAAGAAAGCGGATCACGTTGCCATGGACGCCGCAGGTCAGCAGGATCAGCTTGCGGGCGAGCGCCTCTTCGCGGACGCGGTTGGCGAAATCCGGGCTGGGCCTGTCGGTGCCGGCGATGTTGAATTCCACCGCGTTCATGAAGCCGGGGCCGCGGATGTCGACGATCTCGGGCACCCCGTCGGCGATGCCGGCCAGGCGCTGCTTCAGCCGCTGGCCGAGGCGGGTGGCGCGGTCGCACAGCCCTTCCTCCTCGATCACGTCCAGAACGGCATGGGCGGCGGCGACGGCCAGCGGGTTGCCGGCATAGGTGCCGCCAAGGCCCCCGGGGGCCGGGCTGTCCATCACCTCGGCCCGGCCGGTCACGGCGCTGATCGGCAGCCCGCCCCCCAGCCCCTTGGCCATGGTGGTCAGGTCGGCCGCCGCGCCGTGGTGTTCCATCGCGAACAGCTTGCCGGTGCGGGCGAAGCCGGTCTGCACCTCGTCGGCGATCAGCAGGATCGAATACTGGTCGCAGATCTGCCGCAGGCGCTGGATGAAGCCCGCCGGCGCCTCGTAGAAGCCGCCCTCGCCCTGCACCGGCTCGATGATGATCGCGGCGACGCGCGAGGGGTCGATATCGGCCTTGAACAGCCGGTCGAGCGCCGCCAGCGCCTCCTCGGCCGTGACGCCGTGCAGCGGGTTCGGAAAGGGCAGGTGCCAGATATCGTTCATCATCGGCCCGAATCCGGCCTTGTAGGGCTGGACCTTGCCGGTCAGCGACATGCCCAGGAAGGTGCGGCCGTGGAAGCCGCCGGCGAAGGCCACCACCCCGGCGCGGCCGGTATGGTGGCGGGCGATCTTGACCGCGTTTTCGACCGCCTCGGCCCCGGTGGTGTAGAAGGCGGTCTTTTTCGGTCCCTCGCCGGGGACCAGCCGGTTCAGCCTTTCGGCCAGGGCCACGTAATTCTCATAGGGCACGACCTGGTGGCAGGTATGGGTGAAGCGGTCGAGCTGGGCCTTGACCGCCTCGATCACCCGCGGATGGCGATGGCCGGTATTGACCACGGCGATGCCGGCGGCGAAGTCGATATAGCGGTTGCCGTCCTTGTCCCAGATTTCGGCATTCTCGGCGCGCTCGGCATAGATCTGGGTGGTCATCCCCACCCCGCGCGAGATGGCGGCGTTCTTGCGGTCGGTCAGGCTGGTCATCGGCCCCTCCTCGATGCGATTCGGGGCCGATGCTATACGCGGGCCAGTGATCCGAACAGGGCCGCTTGCGCGCGCCCATGCGATGCTTCAGGCTGTGGCCATGTTCCCGATCCGCGACCATAATCCTTCCGAGCGCACGCCCTATGTGACCAACGGGCTGATCTTCCTGAACCTGGTCATGTTTCTGGTCACCATGCCCTGGGCCGGCGGCCAGGTCGGGCTGTGGGACCGGCTGGCGCTGTATCCGGTCGCAATCATGCATGGCGAATGGCTCTGGGGCCTGGCCACGCATATGTTCCTGCATGCCGGGATCATGCATATCGCCGGCAACATGCTGTTCCTGTGGGTCTTCGGCGACAATCTCGAGGACCAGATGGGCCATGCCGGCTTCCTGGTCTTCTATCTGGCCTGCGGGCTGGCGGCGGCGGCGGGCCAGATCGCCACCGATCCGATGAGCGACATTCCCATGGTCGGCGCCTCGGGCGCCATCGCCGGGGTGATGGGCGGCTACCTGCTGATGTTCCCGCGCGCGCGCGTCGACGTGATCGCGATCATCATCGTCATCATCCGCCGCTTCACCATGCCGGCCTGGGTGCTCCTGCTGGCCTGGTTCGGCATCCAGCTCTTGTCGAGCGCCGGCATGGTCGACGACGGCGTGGCCTATGTCGCCCATGCCGCCGGGTTCCTTGCGGGGATGGTGCTGGCGGTGCCGGTCTTCCTGCGCCGGGGTGGGCCGGATTTCTGGCGCCGCACCCATGGCCGCCCGCCGCATGCGCCGACCTATGCGCCCTCGCGCATCCCGCCGGTCCGGCGCTAGAGCCGGCCGCGGCTCATGTGGCGCTTGCCCGCGAAACCGGGCGCGCGCGTGACTTCGAACCCCGCCGCCGTCAGCGCCCGGCGCACATGGCCCGCTGCTGTATAGGTGGCAAAGGTGCCGCCCGGCGCGGTGTGGCGGGCGACCTCGGCCATCAGCGCCTCGCCCCAAAGCTCGGGGTTCTTGGCGGGGGAAAACCCGTCCAGGAACCAGGCATCGGCAAGGCCGTCCCAGCCGGGCAGCGCCTCGCGGGCATCGGCCTCGATGATCTCGGCCTCGACCAGGCCCACGGAAAGGCGGCGTTGCGGCCATCCGTCGCGCAGCTGTTTCGCCAGCGGCGCCAGCTCGGGGAAGGCGGCATGGGCCCGGGCCAGTTCCCCGACGCCCATCGGGAAGGCCTCGAAACTGGTGAAACGGACCGGCACCGTGGCGACCTGCGCCAGCGCCAGCAGGTTCAGCCCGGTGCCGAAGCCCAGTTCCGCCACATGGAAGCCGGGCCGCAGCCGCGCCGGCAGGTCGTTGCCGGCCAGAAAGACATGCCGCGTCTCGTCCAGCCCGCCGTTCAGGCTGAAATAGGGATCGTCGAAACGGCGCGAGACCGGAATCGCCCCCTCGCGCCAGTCCAGGTCGGCGCTGCTCTGGTCGCGCTCATCCATCCGCGCTAACTCCTTTTTGCAGGCAGATGCGGCAAGGGGCGGCGGAATGGCAAGCGAAATCACGGTGGCGGGCGCGGGCGTCTTCGGCCTTTCCTGCGCATGGGAGCTGGCGCGGCGCGGCGCCCGCGTGCGGGTCTTCGAGGCCGAGCGGATCGGCGCCGGCGCCTCGGGCGGGCATGTTGGCGCGCTGGCCCCGCATGCGCCGGAAAACTGGAACGCTAAGAAGCAGGTGCAGCTGGAGGCGCTGGTCGCGGCGGCCGACTGGTGGGCCGAGGTGGCGGCGGCGGGCGGCATCGACCCCGGCTATGCCCGCCATGGCCGCATCCAGCCGGTGCCCGAAGGGGCCGCGCCGCGCATGGCCGAGCGCATCGCGGCCGCCCGCGCGCATTGGCCCGACTGGGCCGGGATGGAACTGACCGACAAGCCGCAGGGGACGCTGGTGCCGGCCTCGCCCTCGGGCCTGTGGCTGGTGGACCGGCTGACGGCGCGGATCAGCCCGCGCCGGGCCGGCGCCGCGCTGGCCGCCGCCATCCGCGCCCGGGGGGCCGAGATCGCCGAGGGGCGGCCTGCCCCCGATGCCCCGGCGATCTGGGCCACCGGCGTCGCGGGGCTTGCGCCCTTCGGCGGCAGCGGCGTCAAGGGGCAGTCGGCGCTGCTGGCGTTTTCCGCCCCCGACGCGCCGCAGGTCTTTGCCGACGGGGTCCATATCGTGCCCCATGCCGACGGCACGGTGGCCATCGGCTCGACTTCGGAACGCGACGCCATGGACACCGGCACCGACGCGCAGCTGGAGGCGCTGATCGACAAGGCGCGCGCGCTGTGCCCGGCGCTTGGCGATGCGCCGGTCGTGGATCGCTGGGCCGGCATCCGGCCGCGCGCCCGCTCTCGTGCGCCGCTGGTCGGACCATGGCCCGGACGGCCGGGCCATTACGTCGCGAATGGCGGCTTCAAGATCGGCCTGGCCATGGCGCCGGCCTGCGCGGTCCTGCTGGCGGACCTGATCCTCGACGGGCGCGACCGTATCCCCGAGGGCTTCAGGGTGCCCGAGCCTAAGGCCGGGGACTGACCCCGATCACCAGCGGATGCAGGTGGAACAGCGCCAGCCAGACCAGCACCGCCAGGGCCAGCCGCGGCCAGGTCCAGCGCAGCGCCACGCCGCGGCGCAAGCCCACCGCCAGCCCGAACAGCGCATAGGCCAGAAGCAGGCCGAACAGGATCACATGCGCCAGGTCGCCATTCGCGACCAGATGCGCGCCGCCCCACAGCGCAAAGCCCGCCATCAGCCCCGCCATGCCGCCCACCGCCGCCGCCAGCACCGCGACGGGCATGGCGATATTCACCAGCCAGCGCATCCAGCCCCATTGCGGCCACAGCTCGACATGGGGCGCCCGCCCCGCCGCCAGGATCAGCCAGTAAAGCAGCGCCAGCGACAGCAGGCTGTACCCGATGACATAGCCCCGTCGCCCCAGCGCCGCGACCAGCGGCTCGCGGAACCGCGCCGGGATCACATGCGAGCCCAGGAAGGCCGCCAACGCCAGGATGAATTCGCCCCATTCCATGCCGGCAGCCTAGCCCCGGCCCGGCGCGGCGGCAATCCGCGTTGACGCGGCGCCCGGCTGCGGCATGATGGCGCAAAGAGAGGATGCCATGACCCGCCTTCAGACCGCTTTCGACGCCATCGACAAGGCCAATTCCGCCGATCCGCACCTGGACCCCGAGGGCCGGCCCGAGGCGCTGCTCTACGGCCAGCGCATGACGGCCGAACAGCAGGCGCTCTATCCCGACGCCTCCGAGCCTCTGCGCATCGCCTGCCGCGGCCAGCATGTCGAGCGTTTCCTGCTGCCCCGCGACGCCTATCCGATGGACCGCGCCGGCTATCTGGCCTGGCGCACCGAACAGGGCCGCCGCCACGCCGGCCGCATCGCCGGCATCATGCGCGAGGCCGGCTATGGCGACGAGGACATCGCGGCAGCCGGGAAGATGCTGACCAAGCAGGGCATCAAGCGTGATGGCGAGGTGCAGGCGCTGGAAGACGTGGCCTGCTTCACCTTCATCCGCTGGTATATGGGGCCCTTTGCCGAAGGCCGCGACCCGGACGAGCTGCAGCGCATCGTGGAAAAGACCGCGCGCAAGATGTCCGCCATGGCCCGCGCCCGGGCACTGGAGGAATTCGCCATCCCCGAGCCCTTCGCCGCCGCCTTCCGTGCGTAACGTCCTTATCGTCGCCCATGGCCAGCCCGGCGACCCCGCCCCGCAGCAGCAGGCCATCGAGGCGCTGGCCGCCCGCATCCATGTCCCCGATGCGCAGGTCAGGGGCGCGACGCTGGCCATGCCCGGCGCGCTGGACCGCGCCGATGACGAGACGCTGATCTATCCGCTGTTCATGGCATCGGGCTGGTTCACCCGCAGCGAACTGCCCCGCCGCCTGCGGCTGGCCGGCGCGCCGAATGCCCGCATCCTGCCGCCCTTCGGCAGCGATCCCGGCCTGCCGGCGCTCTGCCTCGCGCTGGTCGTCAAGGCGGCCGAGGCGCAAGGCTGGCGGCTGGCCGAAACCCATCTGCTGATCGCCGCCCATGGCTCGGGCCGTTCCCGCGCACCCTCCGAAGCGGCGCGCGAGATGGCCGCCGCCCTCGCCCCCCATGCCGCCGCGACAAGCTGCGGCTTCATCGAGGAAGCGCCCTTCATCGCCGAGGCCGCCCGCGACCTGCCCGCGCAGTCGATCTGCCTGCCGCTTTTCGCCACCCGGGCGGATCACGTCACCGACGACCTGCCCGCGGCGCTGGCCGATGCAGGCTTTCGCGGCCTCCTCCTGCCCCCGGTGGGCCTCGCGCCGGATGTTCCGGCGATGATCGCCGAAAGCATCAAGGCCGCCCTGTCCGAGCGGCCCTGATCTTCTCTGTTTCCCAAATACCCTTGCGACCGCGCCACCGGCACGGCGCAAAAGCCAGGAGTCACATCGCCGCCAGCTGCGCCAGCGCCGCGCGGATTCGCGCCAGGTCGTCCTCCAGCGCGGCAAGCTTCTCGCGCGTCTCCTCGATCACCTCGGGCTCGGCATTCTCGACGAATTTCGGATTGCCCAGCCGCCCGCGCAGGCCCGAGGCGTCCTTCTCGGCCTTCCCCGCCGCCTTTTCCAGCCGTGCCGTTTCGGCCGTCACGTCGATCATCTCGCCCACCGGCAGCGCGAAGCTCGCCCCCAGTGCCGCGACCGAGATCATGCCCGGCCCCATGGCGCCCTCGGCAGGCGCGTTCACCCGCGCCAGCCGCTCGATCAGCGGCGCGTTGGCGGCCAGTGCCGCCCGCGCCGCATCGTCGGCCTCGGTCACGATCAGGTCGGGACGGGCGCCGGCCGGCACGCCGATCTGGGCGCGGGCCGAGCGGATGGCCTCGATGAGCTGGATCACCCAGTTCATCTGCCGGTCGGCCTCGGCGTCGATCAGCTCGGGCCCGTATTCCGGCCAGTCGCCATGCACCAGCATCCGCTGGCGATCCCCGGTCAGCGCCCAAAGCTCCTCGGTGACGAAGGGCATGATCGGGTGCAGCATCGTGTAGCACTGGTCCAGCACCCAGCCCATGGTGGCCCGGGTTTCCTCGCCATATTCGCCGTCGAACAGGGGCTTGGAGAACTCGACATACCAGTCGCAGACCTTGCCCCAGACGAAGGCGTAAAGCCCGGTCGCGGCGTCGTTGAAGCGGAACGTTTCCAGCGCCTCGTCGGTGGCTTGCCGGATGCGGGCGACCTCGCCGATGATCCAGCGGTTCACCACATGCCGCGGCTGGGGCCGCGCCACGCCGCCGCGCACGCCGTTCATTTCGGCAAAGCGGGTGGCGTTCCAGATCTTGGTGACGAAATTGCGGTTCGCCTCGACATGCTTCGGCCCCAGCTTGGGGTCGCGGCCCATGGCGGCCATGCTGGTCAGGGTAAAGCGCAACGCGTCGGCGCCGTATTCGTCGATCAGGGTCAGTGGGTCGATGACGTTGCCTTTCGACTTCGACATCTTGGCGCCCTTTTCGTCGCGCACCAGCCCATGCACATAGACGGTGCGGAACGGCACCTGCCCGACCACGGCCAGCTGCATCATCATCATCCGGGCCACCCAGAAGAAGATGATGTCGAAGCCGGTCACCAGCACCGAGGTCGGGAAATACCTGCGCAGCTCGGCCGTATCCTCGGGCCAGCCCAGCGTGCCGATGGGCCAGAGCCCCGAGGAAAACCAGGTGTCCAGCACATCCGGGTCGCGCCAGACCGGATAGACCAGCTTCGTCGGGTCCTGGGTCAGGTTGTAATCGGCCAGCCCCTGGGCGAAGGCATCCACCGCCGCCTCGCGGTCGGCGACCTCGACCACCCGGGCCATTTCCAGCGGCACCGGCAGTTCGGCGATGGAATCGCGGAACTGTTCGGCCACCTCGGCAAAGCTCGGGGCGGCGTGGTGGATCTCGTCGCGATGCACCAGCCCTTCTTCCAGCAGGGCGAAGATCTCGACCTCGTCCAGCACGCCGTCATGGTCGTCCTCGACCTGGCCCTCCAGCCGCAGGTCGAGCCCGTACCAGACCGGGATCTGGTGGCCCCACCACAGCTGCCGGCTGATGGTCCAGGGCTCGATATTCTCCAGCCAGTGGAAATAGACCTTTTCATGCTGCTCGGGCAGGATGCGGGTCTGGCCCGAGCGCACCGCTTCCAGCGCCGGGCCGACGATCTTGGCGGTGTCCACGAACCACTGGTCGGTCAGCATCGGCTCGATCACCACGCCCGAGCGGTCGCCGAAGGGCTGCATGATCGGCTTGGCATCGACCAGCGGCCGGCGTTCCAGATGCTCGGCGCCGGTCTCCTTGTCGATGGATTTGTGCAGATAGGTGACGGCCAGCCCTTCCTCGGTGATCGCCTCGACCACCCGCGCCCGCGCCTCGTAGCGGTCGAGGCCCCGCAATTCCTCGGGCACCAGGTTCACGTTCGAGACGTCGCCCACATCCTCGCCCCGGGCCGCGCGGGTAGCGATCTCGGCGCTTTCCTCGTAGCTCAGCCCGTCGGCGCGCATCTGGCCCTTGCCGTCCATCAGCGCGTAAAGCGGGATGCCGTTGCGCATGGCGACGGCATAGTCGTTGAAGTCATGCGCGCCGGTGATCTTGACCGCGCCCGAGCCGAAATCCGGGTCGGGATATTCGTCGGTGATGATCGGAATCAGGCGGCGGTGTTCCTTGGGTCCGACCGGGATCTCGCAAAGCTTGCCGACGATGGGGGCATAGCGGGCGTCGTCCGGATGGACCGCGACCGCGCCGTCGCCCAGCATGGTCTCGGGCCGGGTGGTGGCGATGCTGATATAGTCCCGCATCTCGCGCAGGGTGACGTTGCCGTCGGCGTCGCGCTCGACATATTCATAGGTCTCGCCGCCGGCCAGCGGATATTTGAAATGCCACATATGGCCGGGCACCTCGCGGTTCTCGACCTCGAGGTCGGAAATCGCGGTCTCGAAATGCGGGTCCCAGTTGACCAGCCGCTTGCCGCGATAGATCAGGCCCTTCTCATACATGTCCACGAAGACCTTGATGACGGCATCGTGGAAATTGCCCTCTTCGCCCGCGGGGGCGCCGGGGGCGCCGGACATGGTGAAGGCATTCCTGGACCAGTCGCAGGAAGCGCCCAGGCGTTTCAGCTGCTCGACGATGGTATGGCCGGATTCCTGCTTCCAGGCCCAGACCTTCTGCAGGAAGGCTTCGCGCCCGATCTCGCGGCGGTTCGGTTCCTGCCGCTCGGCCATGCGGCGCTCGACCACCATCTGCGTGGCGATGCCGGCATGATCCTGCCCCGGCTGCCACAGCGTGTCGAAGCCGCGCATCCGGTGCCAGCGCACCAGGATGTCCTGCAGCGTGTTGTTCAGCGCGTGGCCGATATGCAGGCTGCCGGTCACGTTCGGGGGCGGGATCACCACCGAGAAGCTTTCCGCCCCCGGCTTCGCATTGGCGCCCGCGGCGAAGGCATTGCTTGCCGCCCATTCCCGCGCGATCCGCGCCTCGGCGGTCCCGGCGTCGAAATTCTTGTCCATGGCCATGTCGCTTACCCCTCGAATCGAAAAGGGGATAGCGAAACCACGGCGAAAGGCCAAGAGGCGCTAGAGAAACCGCGCCGCGATCCCGTCCTTGAACGGGAACCAGCCATAGAAGGGCCGCGCGCCCTCGATCACCCGCTGGACCGAGGGCCGCGCCACCAGCCGCTCGAAATACCCGGTCAGGCGCGGATGAACCGCGAAGGGGTGGATGGCGCCGGCATAGAACAGCGCCGGCATGGCGGCGCAATCCGCCAGGCCGAAGCCGCCCGCGATCCAGTCGCGCCTGTCCAGACGGCGGTCGAGCGCGGCATAGGCCAGGTCCAGCTTGCCGCGGGCAAAGGGCGCGACCCGTTCCTCGGCCCCTTCGGCCATGAAGATGCGGGCATCGACGATCTGCTGCATCATCTGCATCACCTGGAAATCCAGGAAGCGGTCCCATTGCCGCGCCGGCAGCGAGGCGTCGGGGTCGGGGTCCAGCAGGCGCTGCGGTCCGGGATGGTGCCGGTCCAGCCATTCGATCATCAGCGAGCTTTGCGACAGCACCAGATCGCCCTCGCGCAGCGCCGGCATCCGGCCCATCGGCTCGACCGACCGCATCAGCGCCCGGTCGCCCTCGTCACCCAGGTCGATATGGCGAAACTCGAAATCCGTCCCCAGCTCGTAAAGCGCGATCAGCACCTTCTGCGTATAGGAGGACAGCGGGTGGCCATAGAGCGTCAGCATCACGCGGCCTGCGCGAAATGCGCGAGCTGCGCGGCATGGGCGCGCCGGAAGGCCGGGCGGGCGGTGATGCGGTTCATGTAGGCGGAAAGCTACGGATGGGCGGCCAGTTCGCCCACGCTGTCCACCACGCGCAGCACATCGGCCAGCAGGAGGTCGGCGATGGTGAAGCGGCCGGCGGCGATGAAGTCCCGCCCTTCCAGCACCGGGACCAGCTGCCCCAGACGCTCGTGCAGGCGGGGCAGGGCCAGTTCCTCGGCCCTTGCGTCCTGATCGAAGATCCGCGCCAGCACCATGGCCATCACCGCCGGCTCAAGGCTGTTGAGCGCGGCGACCAGCCATTGCTGCGTTTCGGCCCGCGCGGCGGCCTCGCGCGGCATCAGTGCCTCGGAGCGTTCGCCGAGATAGAGCAGGATCGCGCCGCTCTCGAACAGCGACAGTTCGCCGTCCCGCAGGATCGGCACCTGCCCGAAGGGTTGGCGGGCGAAATGCTGCGGGGTCTTTTCGCGCACGCTGGTGGTCTCGATTTCATAGGGCAGGCCGGCTTCCTCGCAGGCCCAGCGGATGCGCAGGTCGCGGACATAGCCGACGGCAAAGGGCGGCACCCAGTCATAGGTGGTGATCACGATTGTCATGGCTTACTCCTGCCGGGCGAACTCGGCGTCGATTTCGATGGTGATCGGATCGGTGAAGAATTCGTTCATGCCATGGGCCTGCGGGTCGATCTCGGTCCGGGCATGGATGCCGATCAGGTCGCGGATGATCGGATTGCCGGCTTCGTCGCCGGTATAGCCCTTGCCCGCGCCGATCAGCGTCACCTCGAATGTCGCGGGCTGGGTCTTGCCCAGCAGGGTCAGCTGGCCCGAGACTGTGCCCTTGGTCGGGCTTTCCGCGCTGAAGCTGTCGGCGATGAAGCGCGCGGTGGGGTTCGCCGCGCTGTCCAGATAGTCCGGGCCGGTCAGGATCTCGGCAAAGCCCGCGACCGGGGTCATGACCGAGGCGATCTCGACCTCGGCTTCCAGCCGGCTTTGCGCCGGGTCGTCGGGGTTCCAGTCGAGCTGGCCCGAAACGGTGCCGAGCGGAAGACGCTGACCGAAAAGCCCATATGCGGCACGCGGGCCTGCACCGCCGAATGCGCCGGGTCCAGGCGATAGGCCCCGGCGGCTGCGGCATGATAGTCCTGCTGGCCGCGCGGGATGCTCTCTGGCGTCACCTCCTGGGCCGCAGCGGGTGCGGCCCAGAGGGCGAGCGCGATCAGGGATGCGCGGATCATGGCGTTTCGTCCTTGGGCCCGACCACGGCGAAATGCGCGCCCTGCGGGTCGCGCGCCACCGCGATGAAGGCCGGGCCCGGCACCTCCATAGGGCCGTGCAGGACCTCGCCGCCGCCGTCGCGGATGCGGGCGATGGCGGCATCGACGCCGTTCACGCCGAAATAGGGCAGCCAGCAGGGCACCGGCGCATCGCCCAGCCCCATCATGCCGCCGATATCGGTGCCCTGCCAGGCGAACAGCTGGTAGGTGCCCATCTCGCCCATGTCCATGGCGGTGGACTTCGTCCAGCCGAACAGCTCGGCATAGAAGTCGAAGCCCGCGCCGGGATCGGTGGACATCAGCTCGATCCAGTTGCCGCGGCTTTCCTTGCCCTGGTTCCAGGCCCCGGATTCGACAGGGGGCTGGGGGTCCATCGGCGCCGGCTGCAGGATGCCGAAGGTGGCGCCCTGCGGGTCGGTGACGACGGCGAACCGCCCGGTGCCGGGAATGTCGGCCGGCTCGCGGAAGACCGAGCCGCCCAGCGTTTTGATCTTGGCCGCCGTGGCATCGGCATCGTCCACGTCGAAATAGATCATCCAGAAGGGCGGCACCTCGGCGCAGTCCTCGGGCATCTCCATCAGCCCGGCGATCATGTCGCCGCCATGGCTGGCCAGGTGATAGGTAAAACCCTCCATCCCGGAATCGGCGGTCGTCCAGCCGAGCACCTTCTCATAAAAGGTCCCGGCCGCGTCGAGCCCGCCCCTTGCGGTGGAGAGCTCGAACCAGCAGGGTTTGCCGTGATACATGGCCGCCCCCTTCAGGCTTTCTCGTCCACGATGGGCTCGAAGCCGCCCCACATCATCCGCATGCCGTCGAAGGGCATCTCGGGCGGCCCCTGCATCTCGGGGTCGGACATCATCTTTTCGAAGCCCGCATCCGCGGTCGCCTTGTCGGGCCATTCGATCCACGAGAATACCACGGTCTCGTCGTCCTTGGCCTGGGTCGACATGTAGAAATCGTTGACCTTGCCGCGGGGCACGTCCACCCCCCATGCCTCGACCATGCGCAGCGCGCCATAGCGCTTGAACATGGACCAGGCCCCTTGGGCCATGTCGATGTATTTCTGCTTGTTCGCCGTCGGAACCGGCAGCAGGAAACCGGAGTAGTAGGTCATGTCTCTTCCTCCTCATCGGGCGCGACATGCGCCAATGAGTCGCAGGCTGACAGTTGCAGTATGAAAAAGCAACTGCTAATATCGAAATATGACTGACACCAGCAAGATCTCGCGACTGCGCTATGAAGAAGGGTGCCTTGGCGCCCATGCGCTGAATTTCATCGGCGACCGCTGGGCGCTTCTGGTGGTGCGCGAACTGATGTTCGCGCCCAAACGCTTCCAGATGATCCGCGCCGGGCTTCCCGGCGTCACGGCCAGCGTCCTGACCCAGCGCCTGACCCAGCTGGTGCAGGCGGGGGTGGTGGTGCATGACGATGTGCTGGGGGTCTACGCGCTGACCGAGGCCGGCCGGGCGCTGCATCCGGTGCTGCGCGAGCTGTGCCGCTGGGCGCTGGTGATGCCGGGCCACGATCCGCGGAAATTCATCAGCCTTTCCGCGCTGATGATCTCGATCTCGGCCACGGTGGACCGCGCGGCCGCTGCCGGGTCACCGCTGCGCGCCGGCTTCGTTTCGGGCAAGGAGGGGTTCGCGGTCACGCTTTCCGCGGACGGGATGCCGCTGGTCCGGGCGGCGCGGGCGCCGGCGGCGGATTTCGTGCTGGAGGGTTCGGGCAATGCCCTGGCGGCGGCGGTCTATGGGCCGGGGCCGGTGGCGCTGGCCTCGGCCGGGCTGATCGCGCTGCGCGGCGACCGCAGCGCCGCGCAGCAGTTCACGGCGCTGTTCCGCCTGGCGACTCAGACGAGGTCCAGGAGCGAATCGCCCGAGGAGACCGAGCAGGCGCCGGGCGTTTCCTCGACCTGAAGCTCTTCCACCGTGCCGTCATTGACCAGCATGGCATAGCGTTTCGAGCGGCCGTTGACCCAGCCCGCGCCCTCGATGTTCATCCCCAGCGCCTGGGTGAAGCTGCCATCGGCATCGGCCAGCACCTCGATCCCGGCATCGGTCGCGCCGGTATCCGCGGCCCATTTCCCGGCGACGAAGGGGTCGTTCACCGTGATGCAGACCACGCGCGACACGCCCTTGTCGCGGAACTTGTCGGCATTCTTCACGAAGCTGGGCATATGGGCATTGGTGCAGGTCGGCGTATAGGCGCCCGGCACGGCAAAGATCGCCACGCGGCCCTTGGCCAGATCGGCGGCGGCCACTTCCTCGGGGCCGTTGGCGCCCGGTTTCAGCAGCTTGCCTTCGGGCAGCTTGTCGCCTTTCGAGATGGACATGCGCGGTTCCTCCGTCAATTGCATCGTTCCGGGGGCGACTATAGGCTCTGCGCCGCAGGCAAACCAGCGAGGGCGAAGAATGAACATCGTGATCCTTGGCGCGGGACAGGCGGCGGCCTCTCTGGCGGCGAAACTGCGCGCGCTGGGGCACGAGGGCGGCATCGCCGTCATCGGCGACGAGCCCGCGCCGCCCTATCAGCGCCCGCCGCTGTCCAAGGCCTATCTGCTGGGGCAGATGGGGCTGGACCGGCTGACGCTGCGCACCGCGGACTGGTGGGAGGAGCAGGGAATCGCCCTGCATCTGGGCGAGCGCGCGACCCGCATCGACCGCGACCGCCGCGTGGTGGTGACGGATCGCGGCGAGCATCCCTATGACCAGCTGGCCCTGACGCTGGGCGCCGCGCCGCGCCGCCTGCCCGCCGCGATGGGCGGCGACCTGCCCGGCGTGCATGTGGTGCGCAACCTGGCCGACATCGCGGGGCTGCGGCCGGCGCTGGTCGCCGGGCGCCGTCTGGTGGTGATCGGCGGCGGCTATATCGGGCTGGAGGCCGCCGCGGTGGCCCGCAAGCTGGGGCTGGAGGTGACGCTGGTCGAGGCGGCGCCGCGCATCCTGGGCCGCGTCGCCGCGCCCGAAACCGCGGACATGATCCGCGCCCTGCACCGCGCCCATGGCGTCGAAATCGTCGAGGGCACCGGCATTGCCCGCATCACCGGCGAAACGGCCGCGGACGGGGTCGAACTGGCCGACGGCCGCCGCCTGCCGGCCGACCTGGTGATCTGCGGCATCGGCATCGCGCCCGAGACCGCGCTGGCCGAGGCGGCGGGGCTGGCCATCGACAACGGCATCGCCACCGATGCGCTTGGCCGGACCTCGGACCCGGTGATCTGGGCGGCGGGCGATTGCGCCAGCTTTCCGGCAGCGGGGGGAGGGCTGCGGCTGGAAAGCGTCGGCAATGCCATCGACATGGCCGAGGCGGTGGCGGCGAACATGCTGGGCGCGAACGCCGCCTATGTGCCGAAGCCGTGGTTCTGGTCGGACCAGTTCGACGCGAAATTGCAGATCGCCGGGCTGAACCTGGGTTACGACCGGGTGGTGACGCGGCCGGCGGACAATGGCGGCTCGGTCTGGTATTTCCGCGACGGCCGGCTGATCGCCGTGGACGCGCTGAACGACGCCCGCGCCTATATGATCGGCAAGCGGCTGATCGAGGGCGGCCGCTCGCCCAGCCCCGGGGCTGTGGCCGAGGCGGTCGAGCTGAAGGCGCTGATGGCATGAGAATCGTGGGCGGCACCCTGCGCGGGCTGAAACTGGCCGAGATCGGCGCCGGCGATCCGGCGGCGCATCTGCGCCCGACCACCGACCGGGTGCGCGAGTCGATCTTCAACCTGCTCATCAACGGCACGCATGGCAATCCGATCCCCGGCGCGCGGGTGCTGGACCTGTTCGCCGGCACCGGCGCGCTGGGGCTGGAGGCGCTGTCGCGCGGCGCGGCCCGCGTGGCCTTCGTCGATGACGGCGTGGTGGCGCGCGGGCTGCTGCGCACGAATATCGAGAAGGCCCGCGCCATGGGCGTGACCGATGTCTGGCGCCGCGACGCGACAAGCCTGGGCGAGAATCGCGGCGCACCCTACGGGCTGGTGTTCCTCGACCCGCCCTATGGCAAGGGGTTGGGCGAGCGCGCGCTGGAATCGGCGCTGGCCGGCGGCTGGATCGCCCCGGGCGGCATGGTGGTCTGGGAGGAATCGGCCCCGCCCGGCCCGGTCGCGGGGCTGGAACGGATCGACCAGCGCAAATACGGCGACACGTTTGTCACATTGTTGCGCGCGGGACACGATCAGGTGGCGCGATCCAGCTTCGTGGACAGGTGAATCAGGCTCTCGCTGGAGCGCACACCGGTCAATCCGCCGATCTGATCCAGCACATCGTCCAGTTGGCTGGTCGATATGGCGGCCAGTTGCAGCAAAAGATCGACGCGGCCGCTGGTGGTATGGATGCGCTCGACCTCGGGCAGGCTGCGCAGCCGGGCCAGGATCGCGGCCTGGGCGCGGGGTTCGATGGTCAGCATGCAGGTGGCGCGGATGCGATGCTCGCGCGCGGAATCGCCCAGCCGCAGGGTGTAACCGGCAATGGCGCCCGAGGTTTCCAGCCGCTCCAGCCGCGCCTGCACGGTCGAGCGCGCCACCTTCAGCCGCCGCGCCAGAACCGCGACCGACATGCGCGCGTCCTGCGCCAGATGGGCCAGAATGCCGCGATCAAGTTCGTCCACCTGGCCACCCGTCGATTTGCCGAAACTTTCGTCATATTAACGAAGCTGCGGCCCATTTCCACCCTTTTCATTGCAGCAATCGGAACCCATAGGGCGCAGACTTGTTTCCACCCACACGCGCACAGGAAGGATATGCCGATGGGACTGACCGAGGGCCGCGGCCCCAAGACCGTCTGGAACAATCCCGCCGAGATCATCCGCAGGCTGAGCCCGGAAAATCCGGTGATGGTCTTTGCCCCCTCGGTCCTGCGCGCCACGGCGCAGCGGTTCCTGCAAGGCTTTCCCGGCCTTGTGACCTATGCGGTGAAATCGAACCCGGACGAGGCGGTGATCCGCACGCTTTCCGCTGCCGGGATCAAGGGTTTCGACGTGGCCTCGCCCTATGAGATCGACCTGATCGGCCGGCTGGCCCCGGATGCGGCGCGCCATTACCACAACCCCGTGCGCTCGCAGGCCGAGATCGTCCATGCGGTCGAGGCGGGGATCAAGTCCTGGTCGGTGGACAGCCGCTCGGAACTGGACAAGCTTTTCGCCCGCGTGCCGGCCGAGAATTGCGAGATCTCGCCGCGCTTCAAGCTGCCGGTGCTGGGCGCGGCCTATGACTTCGGCTCGAAATTCGGGGCCACGCCGGAACTGGCGGCGGAGCTGCTGCGCGCGGTGGCGGATCGCGGCTACATCCCTTCGCTGACCTTCCACCCGGGCACGCAATGCACCGATCCGCATGCCTGGGAAAGCTATATCACCACCGCGGCCGAGATCTGCGCCATGGCGGGCGTCAAGGCGCGGCGGCTGAACGTCGGCGGCGGCTTCCCCTCGCATCGCGTGACCGGGGTCGAGCCCGACCTGGCCGCGATCTTCGCGCTGATCCGCCGCGTGACCGACGAGGCCTTCGGCCCCGAGGCGCCGCAGCTGGTCTGCGAGCCCGGCCGCGGGCTTTGCGCCGATGCCTTTTCGCTGATCACCCGCGTCAAGGCGGTGCGCGACGGACAGAACGTGTTTCTGAACGACGGCGTCTATGGCGGGCTGTTCGAACTGCCCATCGTCGGCAATCTCGACCGGCTGCAGGTGCTGACCCCCGAGGGCACCCCGCGCGAGGACGAGCCGATGCCCCGCATCATCTTCGGCCCGACCTGCGATTCGGTGGACCGCCTGCCGGGCGAGCTGACTTTGCCCGCCAATATCCGGGAAGGCGACTATGTCGTCTTCCACGGCGCCGGCGCCTATTCGACCGTCACCAACACCCGCTTCAACGGCTTCGGGCTGATGGCACACCTGACCGTGAACGCGCTTGAATAGGCATTAATCGACGCTTCGCTTTTCCGTGCTAGCGTCGGCGCATGGAATCAACGCCTCCGCCGATATGCCAGATCGTCCTGATGGACGGCACCTTCGCCTCGCTGACCGAGGGGCGAAGGTCCTCCATCGCCCGCATCCATGCCATGCTGTCGGGCGAATACGGGGCGCTGCCGGCGCCGGTCCGGATGCATTACGCCCCCGGCCAGCAATGGGACGCCTGGCGCACCCTGCCCGAACTGACCATGGGTTCGGCGCTGGAGCGGCATATCTGCAACGCCTATGCCTGGCTCGCCCGCGAATGGCGGCCGGGCAATCCGCTGTTCTTCTTCGGCTATTCGCGGGGGGCCTTCGCGGTGCGGTCGCTGGCCGGGATGATCGGCCGGGTGGGGCTGCTGACCCATGCCCATGCGACGCGCCGCAACGTGCAGCTGGCCTGGCAGCTGTACCGCAACGGCGGCGACAGCCTGGTGCGAAGGCTGGATCCCGGGCTGTGCCATCCGACGGTGCCGATCCGGATGATCGGGGTTTTCGACACGGTGATGGCGCTGGGGATCCGGCTGCCGCTGCTGTGGATCCTGACCGAGCCGCGCTTTCGCTTTCACGACGCGCATCTGGGGGCCGAGGTCGAGCACGGCGTCCAGGCGCTGGCGCTGGACGAGACGCGGGCCGCCTTCCAGCCCCTGATCTGGGACAGCGCCTCGGCCCCCGGCCGGGTCGAGCAGATGTGGTTTCGCGGCTGCCACCCCGATGTGGGGGGCCAGCTTTCCGGGCTGGAATATGCCCGGCCGCTGGCCAATATCCCGCTGGTCTGGATGATGACGCGGGCCGAGGCATTCGGCCTGCCGCTGCCCGAAGGCTGGGGCCGGCATTTCCCCTGCGACACCACCGCGCCCTCGGTCGGGTCCTGGCGCAGATGGGGCAAGGCGTTTCTGGCCCGCGCGCCGCGGCTTGCCGGCGCCGACCCGTCCGAGGTGCTGCATCCTTCCGTGCCACGGCCCTATACCGGCCCGGCGCTGCTGGCGGGGGCGCTGGCCGAGGCGGCACCGCCGCGTCCGCATCGCCGGCGGCGGCTGGTGCGGTTCGGATCGCCTGCTCCGCCGGTTCCCGGACCTCCGATGCCGGGGCTGGGCGGGGAACCGGCCGGGGCTTCGCTGCCGGTCGTGGTGCAGCCCGAAGGAATGGCTTCCGCAGGGCCGGCCGTTTCGCCCGCTCTGCGCCCCGAGCCTCCGGCGCAGGGCAGGGACGGACCCGAGCCGGCAGCGCCGGCCGAGGGCCTGGCGCAGACCGGCCGGAACGGCGATGGCTGATCCGTTGCCGGCACAAGGGACCACTGCGGGCCGGGAAACGCCTGCCGCATCCTGTCGGCCCGTGGCCCGACCCGGGGACGCTGGCGGCCCTGGCCGATCGCGGCCTGTCAGGCCACGCGCGAGAATTCGCCCTTGGGCTCGATCCCCAGCGCGGCGCAGACTTTCAGAACCAGTTCGGGCTTGTTCAGCGTGTAGAAATGCAGCCTGTCCACGCCGCCCTCGACCAGCCGCTCGCACAGGCGGACGCAGATATCCAGCGCCAGCTGGGCCTCGCCCTCCTTGCCGGCGGCGGCGAAGGCCTCCTCGGCCCATTGCGGGACCGAGGTGCCGCAGCGTTCGGCAAAGCGGCGGGTGCCGGCCCAGCTCTGGATTGGCAGGATGCCGGGGATGATCGGCGCCTCGATCCCCGCCGCGACACAGGCGTCGCGAAAGCGGAAATAGGTCTCGGCGTCGAAGAAGAACTGCGTCATTGCCGAGCTCGCGCCGGCATCCACCTTGCGCTTGAGCCAGGCCACGTCGGCGGCGGTGTCGGGGCTTTCCGGATGCGGCTCGGGATAGGCGCCGCAGCGAATGGTCATGTCGCCGCGGGCCGCGATGGCCTCGATCAGCTCGACCGAATTGGCGAAACCGTCGGGATGGGGGGTGAACCGCTCCTGTCCCTGGGGCGCGTCGCCGCGCAGCGCCACGATCTCATGCACGCCGGCGGCCGCATATTCCTGGACGATCTGCAGCGTCTCCTCGCGCGTGGCGTCGACGCAGGTCAGATGCGCGGCCACGTTCAGCCCGTAATGGCTGGCCAGCGCCGTCACCGCCTCATGCGTCAGCTGCCGGGTGGTGCCGCCGGCGCCGTAGGTGACCGAAACGAAATCGGGACCCAGGGGGGCAAGCGCGCGCGCCGTTTCCCACAGTCGGAACGACTGGTCCAGGTTCCGGGGCGGAAAGAATTCGAAGCTGGTCGCGGGCACGGGCATGGCACTCATCCTTTTGTCGCAGGACTTGTGACATGCGCCGCGACGTGAGACAAATTCATAATCTTCAAGATCGTGATGAGCGCCAATCAAGATGCACCTCGAGCTTCGCCACCTGCGCAGCCTGCGCGCCATCCATGAGCAGGGCGGCCTGGCCCGCGCCGCCGAGGTGCTGAACCTGACGCAATCGGCGCTGTCCCATCAGATCAAGGCGCTGGAAGAGCAGGCGGGGGTCGAGCTTTTCCTGCGCAAGACCAAGCCCTTGCGGCTTTCGGCGGCGGGCATGCGGCTCTTGCGCACCGCCGAGCAGGTGCTGCCGCTGGTCGAGGCCGCCGAGGCCGAGTTCCGCGCCGTCGAGCTGGGCCGCGCCGGCCGGCTGCATATGGCGATGGAATGCCATCACTGCTTCGACTGGCTTCTGCCGGTGCTGGACCAGTTCCGCCGCGCCTGGCCCGAGGTCGATCTGGACATCCGCTCCAGCCTGGCGCTGAAGGCGCTGCCGGCGCTGGAGCGGGGCCAAGTCGATATGGTGATTTCCTCTGACCCCGAGGAGATCGCCGGCATCACCTTCCAGCCGCTTTTCGACTATGCCCCGACCATGGTGGTCGGCGCCGGCCATCCGCTGGCCGCCAAGGGCTATGCCGAGCCGGCGGATCTGGCGGGCGAGACGCTGATCACCTATCCGATGGACCGGGCGCGGCTGGACGTGTTCTCGCAATTCCTCGATCCCGCCGGGGTCGAGCCCGCCCATGTCCGGCAGGTCGAGCAGACGGCCATCGCCCTGATGCTGATCGCCTCGGGGCGCGGGGTGGCGGTGATGCCCGACTGGGTGCTGCGCGCCCAGGCCGGCAATCCCGAGCTGGCGCTGCTGCCGCTGGGCCGGCAGGGCATGCTGCGCCGGCTTTACGCCGCGCTGCGCACCGAGGATCTGCAGCAGCCCTATATGGCGCATGTGCTGCGCCTGGCCCGGACCGAGCCGGTCAGGATGATGCGGGCGTTGGCGCAGGGCTGAACGCGGCGGCGCAGGGGGCGGTCATCCTCGGGATCATCGTTACAACGGCACTCTTTGAGCCAGATCCCGAGGAGTCCTTCCCCCGGCAGGGCCTTGACCGGGCCATGCCGCAAGCGATTTTCTTCATCACGACGCGCGCCAGGATGCGTATCCGAAGCGGTTTCCGGGCCCGCCTGCCCGGGATGGCTGCCGCCATTCCTGCATGAAGAAGCAATGCGTGGCTAACTAAACCTTAACGTGCATTTGGTCAATATATCCAATGCGAAAATCTGTAACAAAAATCGTTGTAAATCCGCCCGCGCTCCGGGTTCCGGCAGCGGGCCTTCAGCCCGGCCCGCATGTTGCGGCGCGGGGCCGATCCGCCACAGCGGCGGGGCGGAAATGCTGCGCGGATTTGACAAACCCCCGCAATCGCCGGATGAATCCGATTCATCCGTTGCGATCAGGACCGTCATGGCCAGCCTTCCCGACGACCCCAAGCTCAGCGCCACCGTTTCGGACGGCGTGCTGCGGCTGTCGGGAGAGTTCAGCGTCTGGACGCTGGGCCAGCTGCCGCCCGAGGCCGGGACCGCGCCCCAGCTGGAGCTGTCGGGGCTGACCCGGCTGGACACCGCTGCCGCCTGGTATCTGACCGGGCGCGAGCGCGAGGGCGTGCGGCTGGACGGGCTGACCGAGGCGCAGGCCCGGCTGCTGGACACCGTGCGGCAGGCGCTGCCCCGCCGCGATGCCGAGGCCTGGGGGCCCGCGGGCTGGCGGCTGATGCTGGAACAGACCGGCCGCCGCGTGGTCGCCGCGCTGGTGTTCCTGCGCGAGATCGCCGAGTATCTGGGCCGCTTCCTGGCCGCCCTGGCGCGCGGCCTGCTGCATCCGCGCGATTTCCGCTTCACCTCGCTGGTGTATCATTGCCAGGAAACCGGGCTGCGCGCCGTGCCCATCGTAGCGCTGATGTCCTTTCTGATCGGCGTGGTGCTGGCCTTCCAGGGCGCGGCGCAGCTGCGCCAGTTCGGGGCCGAGGTCTTTGTCATCGACCTGATCGCCATCTCGATCCTGCGCGAGCTGGGCATCCTTCTGACCGCGATCATCGTCGCCGGACGCACCGCCTCGGCCCTGACCGCCTCGATCGGCTCGATGAAGATGAACGAGGAAATCGACGCCATGCGCACCCTGGGGCTGGACCCGGACATGGTGCTGATCCTGCCGCGGGTGCTGGCGCTTGTGATCACATTGCCGATCCTGGGGCTGGTCGCCAATCTTGCCGGGCTGGTCGGCGGCGCATTGATGTCCTGGATCGAGCTGGGCATCTCGCCCTCGATGTTCCGCTATCGGCTCTTGGCGGATACCAGCGTCGACCATGTCATCGTCGGCCTGTCCAAGGCGCCGGTCTTTGCGCTGATCATCGGCGTCATCGGCTGCCATGCCGGGATGAAGGTCGGCAAGGATGCCGAATCGCTGGGCGCCGAGACCTCGCGCGCCGTGGTCAACGCCATTTTCGCGGTGATCGTGGTCGATGCGCTGTTCTCGGTCTTCTTCGCCGAGGTGGGGCTGTGAGCGAAAACCTCATCGAGGTCAGGGGGTTGCGCACCCAGTTCGGCCGCCATGTCGTGCATGACGGGCTGGACCTCGACCTGCGGCGGGGCGAGATCCTGGGCGTGGTCGGCGGCTCGGGCACCGGGAAATCGGTGCTGCTGCGCACCATCGTCGGGCTGAACCGGCCGACCGCCGGGACGGTGCGGGTCTTCGGCCAGGACGTCGGCGCGCTGACCGGCCCGGCGCGCGAGGCGCTGGAGCGGCGCTGGGGCGTGATGTTCCAGGGGGGCGCGCTGTTTTCCTCGCTGACCGTGCGCGAGAATGTCGAGGTGCCGCTGCGCGCCGTGCCGGATCTTTCCCCCGAGGCGCGGCAGGGGCTGGCCGAGCTGAAGGTCTCGATGGCCGGGCTGCCGTGGAACGCGAATGACAAATACCCCTCGGACCTGTCGGGCGGCATGAGAAAGCGCGCCGGTCTGGCGCGGGCGCTGGCGCTGGACCCCGAGATCGTGTTCCTGGACGAACCTACCGCCGGGCTCGATCCCATCGGCGCCGACGCCTTCGACCGGCTGATCGTCGAGCTGCGCGATGCGCTGGACCTGTCGGTGTTCCTGGTCACGCATGACCTGGATACGCTGCATGCCTGTTGCGACCGCATCGCGGTGCTGGCGGAAAATCGGGTGCTGGTGACCGGCACCATGGCCGAGATGCTTCAGGTCGATCACCCTTGGGTGCATGAATATTTCCACGGCCCGCGCGCCCGCGCCGCCATGACCACCGGCCGCGCCAAGGAGTAGCCCTATGGAGACCAAGGCCAATTACGTCCTGATCGGAGCCTTCACCATCGCCGGCTTCCTGGGGATGCTGCTGTTCCTGATGTGGTTCGCCAAGCTTCAGCTGAACCGGCAATTCGCCTATTACGACATCTATTTCCCGGAAGTGTCAGGACTGGGCGTGTCCTCCGAGGTGCTGTTCGCCGGGCTTCCCGTCGGGCGGGTCGTGGACATGCAGCTGTCGCCCAGCATCAACGGCGCCGTGCGGGTGCGGGTCGAGCTGGCCGAGGACACGCCGGTGCGCACCGATTCCCGCGCCGCGATCGAGATCCAGGGCGTCACCGGCGTCTCGAACGTGGCGATCTCTGCCGGCCGGCCGGATTCGCCGCTGCTGCGCGATGCCGACCCGGATTCGATCCCGGTGATCGCCGCCAGCCGCTCGGCCCTGCAGACGCTGTCGGAGCAGGGCCCCGAGATGCTGTCGCGGCTGAACACCGTGGCCGAGCAGCTGACCCAGCTTCTGGGCGACGAGAACCAGAGCCGGGTGCGCAACATCCTGGACAATGTCGAACGCTCCAGCGCCAATCTGGACAAGGCGTTGGCCGACGTGACCACAGCCACCGAATCCATCGCCTCGGCCGCTTCGGACATCTCGGGTTTCGGCGAGCGGTTGGACGGGCTCAGCGCCGCGGCCGAGGCGACGCTGGGCAATGCCGACACGGCGCTGGCCAAGTTCAACGAAAGCGCCGCCAAGGTAGACACGGCGCTGGATTCCGGCACCGCGACGCTGGACGAGGTGCGCGCCTATGTCTCGGGCGACCTGAAGGCGCTGACGCAGCGGCTGGACCAGACCGCCGCCACGCTGGAATCCGACCTGACCCGGCTGGCCGGGCGCGCGGACCAGAGCCTCGACAATCTCGACGCCGCGCTCGCGGTCGGGCAGCGGACGCTGGCCTCGGCCGAGCGGGCCTTCGACGGTGCCGACCGGGTCATCAACAGCAATGTCGAGCCGGTGGTGGCCGACCTGCGCGTGACGCTGGGCAAGGCGAACGAGGCCATCGACCGCGTGGTCGCCGACCTGCCCGAGATCACCGACCGCCTGCGCAATGCCGCCGACAGCGCCGATACCGCCTTTGCCAGCCTGCGCGGCATGCTGGACAGCGCCCGCGCCCCGGTGCAGGCTTTCACTCGCGAGGGGCTGCCGCAATTCACCCGCATGGCCAGCGATCTGCGCGGGCTGGTGGGCAATGTGAACGAGCTGGTCTCGGCGCTGAGGCGCAATCCGTCGCAAGTCCTCTCGGGCCCGCGCGTGCCCGAGTTCCGCCGCTGAGGGAGTCCATGATGCGCATCACCGCCGCCCTGCTTGCCCTGACCCTGACCCTGCCGGGTTGCGCCGCGCTGCGGGCGCTGGAGGGCGAGCCCGACCGCGACGTCTTCGAGCTGCGCCCGCCCTCGGACGTGCCGCGGAGCTGCGGCCGCGGCCGGCTGGCCGAGCTGGTGATCGAGCCGCCCAAGGCGCGCGGCACGCTGGACACCGACCGCATCATGATCCGGCCGAACGAGTTGCAGACGCAATACCTGCCCGATGCGCGCTGGGGCGACACGGTGCCGGTGACGCTGCAGACGCTGCTGGTGCGCGGCTTCGGGGTCTATGACGCCTTCACCCATGTCGGCCGCGCGCCGCTGGGCACGGCGGGCGATTACGCGCTGATCAGCGAGATCAACGATTTCAACGCCGAGGTGGCGGGCAAGGGCGCGATCATCAAGCTGACGGTCGATGCCCAGATGGTGCGCGAGATGGACGCCCGCGTGGTGGCGCGCGGGCATTTCGCCGCCACGGCCCAGGCGCCGACCACCCGGACCGCGGATCTGGTCCCGGCCTTCGACGCGGCCGGCCAGCAGCTTGTCGCGCAGATGGCCGATTGGGGGCTGCGCGCGGTGGGCGTGAACCCGGCGCGCTGCCGCTAGGGCCGCCGCGCCTCGGAGGGACGGCCGCGGCGGAACAGGCTGGCGCGGTCGTAAAGCTCTTCCAGCCGCTTCATGCGCGGCTCGGTCTCGGGCCAGGTATGTTCCAGAACCGCGGCCAGCAGCGTCTCGACCAGCAAGAGGGCCGCCAACGTGCTGTCCCAGGGCGAGGGCACCTCGACCTGCGCCGAGAAGCGGAAGCGGGCATGGGCCGAAACCGGGCTGACCCAGGGATCGGTGATCAGCACGATCTCGGCGCCCTGCTCGGCGGCCAGTTCCGCCAGCTGCAGGATGGCGCCTTCATAGCGGCGGATGTCGAAGACGATCAGCACGTCGCCCGGCCGCAGCTCCAGCAGCGCCGGCGGCCAGGCGCTGGACAGGACGGGCAGCGCCGTGACGCCCGGGCGCACGATGCCCAGCTGCGTGACCAGATAATCCGCCAGCGCATGGGTGATGCGGCCGCCGATGACCAGCACGCGCCGCGCCGGATCGGCCAGAAGCGCGGCGCAGGCGTCGAATTCGGCATGGTCGATCCGCCCCAGCGTCACCGACAGGTTGGTCAGCACCGCATCGGCAAAGCGGTTCAGGATATGGGTGCGCGGCACGCCCTGGGTCCAGCGCGCTTGTTTCGACAGCGGCGATTCCAGCCGCGCCTCGACCTCGGCGCGCAGCTGGGTCTGGAAGTCGGGATAGCCGCGAAAGCCCAGCTTCTGCACCAGCCGCAGCACCGTGGGGGTCGAGACCCCGGCCTCTTTCGCCAGTTGCGGCATCGACCCCAGGCCCGCCACCGGGTAGTGCCGGGTCAGGTGGCCGGCCAGCAGCCGCTCGGAAGGGGTCAGGGCCTCGAACCGCTGCGCCAGGCGGTCCTCGATCATCTCTGGCGCGGCCGATTGCTGCGGCATCTGCCCGTCCCCCCTCCCGCATTGTTTCTGCGAAGTGGTAACCATTGCGGCAGGCTGCGTCCATGGCGGAATATTATTGACAGAATCCAGCGCCTTGCCGCAGCCTGTGATCGCAGGGCGCGCAGGGACCGCCCGTCCTGCCGGAGTCATTCATGCCCGCGAACCTGACTTTCGAGGCCCTGGAAACCGCCGTGCTGTCCGGCGAGATCGACACCGTCGTCGTGGCGCTGGCGGACATGCAGGGCCGGCTGATGGGCAAGCGATTCCACGCCGCGCATTTTCTGGAGAATCCGGGCGAAACGCATTGCTGCAACTATCTGCTGGCCACCGATCTGGAGATGGCGACGGTGCAGGGCTATCGCGCCACGGGTTGGGCCGCGGGCTATGGCGATTACGCCCTGAAGCCCGACCTTTCGACCCTGCGGCGCCTGCCCTGGGCACCGGGAACCGCGCTGTGCATGGCCGATCCCTGCGACCATGATGGCCACCAGCCGGTGCCGCATGCGCCGCGCAACATACTACGCCGCCAGATCGCGCGCGCCGCCGCCCTGGGTTTCCAGCCGATGATGGCGACCGAGCTGGAGTTCTTTCTGTTCGAGGGCGATTACCGGCAGCTGCACGATGCCGGCTATCGCGGCCTGGTGCCCACGGCGCGGCACAATATCGACTATGCCCTGACCGGCACCGCCGCCGACGAGCCGGTGATGCGGGCCTTGCGCAACGGGCTTCACGGCGCCGGCATCCCGGTCGAGAATTCCAAGGGCGAGGCCGAGGCGGGCCAGCACGAGATCAATGTCCGCTATTCCGACGCGCTGGACACCGCCGACATGCATGTGCTGGTCAAGGCCGCCACCAAGGAAATCGCGCAGGCGCATGGGCGGTCCGCGACCTTCATGGCGAAATACGCCCATGGCCGCGCCGGTTCTTCCAGCCATGTGCACCAGTCGCTGTTCCGCGACGGGCTCAACGCCTTCCACGATCCGGGGGCCGAGCATGGCATGTCGGCGCTGATGCGGCACTATCTGGCCGGCCAGCTTGCCCATGCCGGGGCGCTGACCTATTTCCTGGCGCCCTATGTCAACAGCTACAAGCGGTTCGTGACCGGGCTGTTCGCTCCGACCAGGGCAGTCTGGGCGCTGGACAACCGCACCGCCGGTTTTCGCGTCTGCGGCGCGGGCAGCGGCGCCATCCGCATCGAATGCCGCATCGGCGGGGCGGACCTGAACCCCTATCTGGCCTGCGCGGCGCTGCTGGCGGCCGGGCTGGACGGGGTCGAGCGCCAGCTGGAGCTGGGCCCCGCCTTTGCCGGCGACGCCTATGCGGCGCGGGACCTGCCCGGGGTCCCCCGCACGCTGGGCGATGCGGCAAGGGCGCTGGACGCGTCGGCCATGCTGCGCGCGGCCTTCGGCGATGCGGTGATCGAGCATTACCTGCACGCCGCCGCGTGGGAGCTTGAGGAACAGAATCGCGTCGTCACCGATTGGGAGCTCGCCCGCGGCTTCGAACGCGCCTGACAGCCCAGAGAGGAGCAGATGACCCAGACCATCCGGCTGATTTCCCCCGTGGACGGCGCGGTCTTTGCCGAAAGGCCGCTGCTCTCTGGCGAAGAGGCCCGGGCCGCCGTGACCCGCGCCCGGGCCGCGCAGCCCGCATGGGCCCGCCGTCCGCTGGCCGAGCGCATCGCCCGGGTCCGGGCCGGCATCGAGGCGCTGAACGCGATGCAGGACCGGATCGTGGCCGAGCTTGCCGGGCAGATCGGCCGCCCGGTGCGCTATGGCGGCGAGCTGTCGGGCGTGAACGAGCGCGCGGATTACATGGCCCGGATCGCGTCCGAGGCGCTGGCCCCGACCGAGATCGAGGACAGCGACCGTTTCCGCCGCGAGATCCGGCGCGAGCCGCTGGGCGTGGTGCTGGTCGTCGCGCCCTGGAACTATCCCTATCTCACCGCGATCAACACCATCGTCCCGGCGCTGATCGCCGGCAATGCGGTGGTGCTGAAACATGCCAGCCAGACCCTGCTGGCCGGCGAGCGGCTGGCCGAGGCCATGGCGCGGGGCGGCGTGCCCGCCGACGTGTTCCAGAACCTGGTGCTGGACCACCCCACCACCGAGGCGCTGATCGCCGAGCGCCGCTTCGGCTTCGTCAACTTCACCGGCTCCGTCCGGGGCGGGCGGGCCATCGAGCGCGCCGCCGCCGGCACCTTCACCGCCATCGGGCTGGAGCTGGGCGGCAAGGACCCCGGCTATGTCCGCGCCGATGCCGATCTGGATGCGGCGGTCGAGGGGCTGATGGACGGCGCCATGTTCAACTCGGGGCAATGCTGCTGCGGGATCGAGCGGATCTATGTCCATGCCTCGCTGTTCGACGCCTTCGTCAGGCGGGCGGTGGACTGGGTGCTGCGGCAAAGGCTGGGCGATCCCTACGATCCCGGCACCACGCTGGGCCCGATGGCGCAGCGCCGTTTCGCCGATGCGGTGCGCGGCCAGATCGCCGAGGCGGTGGCGCAGGGCGCCCGGCCGCTCATCGACCCGGCCGCCTTTCCGCAGGACGACGGCGGCGCCTATCTGGCGCCGCAGCTTCTGGTCGGCGTGACCCATGACATGCGGGTGATGCGCGAGGAAAGCTTCGGTCCCGTCGTCGGCATCATGCCCGTTCGCGACGATGACGAGGCGGTGGCGCTGATGAACGATTGCGACTACGGGCTGACCGCCTCGATCTGGACCGCCGATGCCGATGCCGCCATGGCCATCGGCGCGCGGCTGGAAACCGGCACCGTCTACATGAACCGCTGCGACTATCTGGACCCGGCTTTGTGCTGGACCGGCTGCAAGGATACCGGCCGCGGCGCGGCGCTGTCCGGGCTGGGCTATCTGGCCGTGACCCGGCCGAAATCCTATCATCTGCGAAAGGTGCAGAAATGACCCTGCGTGCCGACTGGTCCTATCCGACCACCATCAAATTCGGCGCCGGCCGCGTCACCGAACTGGCCGAGCATTGCCGGGCCGCGGGCATCGCGCGTCCCCTGCTTGTAACCGACCGGGCGCTGGCCGGCCTGCCGATCACCGCGCGGGCCCTGGATATCCTCGAGGCCGGCGGGCTGGGCCGCACGGTCTTTTCCGAGGTCGATCCGAACCCGCACGAAGGCAATATGGAGGCCGGCATCGCCGCCTACAAAGCCGGCGGGCATGACGGGGTGATCGGCTTTGGCGGCGGCTCGGCGCTGGATTTGGGCAAGATGATCGCGCTGATGGCGGACCAGACCGTATCGGTTTGGGATCTGGAAGACATCGGCGACTGGTGGACCCGCGCGGATGCCGACAGGATCGCGCCCATCATTGCCGTGCCGACGACGGCCGGCACGGGCTCCGAAGTCGGGCGCGCCGGGGTGCTGACCGATGCCCGGACCCATCGCAAGAAGATCATCTTCCACCCCAAGCTGATGCCCGCGGTCACGATCTGCGATCCCGAACTGACCGTGGGCATGCCGAGGTCCATCACCGCCGGCACCGGCATGGACGCCTTTGCCCATTGCCTCGAAGCCTTCTGCTCGCCCCATTACCATCCGATGAGCCAGGGCATCGCGCTGGAGGGGATGCGGCTGGTCAACGAATACCTGCCGCGCGCCTATGCCGTGCCCGACGATCTGGACGCCCGGGCGCAGATGATGAGCGCCGCCGCCATGGGTGCCGTCGCCTTCCAGAAGGGGCTGGGGGCGATCCACAGCCTCAGCCATCCGGTCGGTGCGGTCTATGGCACCCATCACGGCACGACGAATGCGGTGGTCATGCCGATGGTGCTGGACTTCAACCGACCGGCCATCGAGGACCGGCTGGCCCGCGCCGCCGCCTATCTTGGCATCGGGGGCGGTTTCGACGGGTTCCGCGCCCGGGTGATCGAACTGCGCGCCCTGCTGGGCATCCCCGAGACCCTGACCGCCCTGGGCGTCGGGCGCGACCGGCTGGACGAGCTGACGGCCATGGCGCTGGAGGACCCGTCCTGCGCCGGCAACCCGGTCGCGATGACGCGCCAGAACACCCGCGCGCTGTTCGAGTCCTGCCTGTGACCGCGGCGGGTCAGATGATGCCGTGCTGCTTCAGCAGCGCCTGCTCGTCCCCCGCCACCCAGCCAAAGACCCTGGGCGTGCCGTCGAGGACCTGCACCAGGTAATGCACCTCGAACCCGATCGCGATCTCGGGCGCGTCGCCCCGGTCATAGGTCGCCGTCCAGCCGACATGCGCAAGGCAATGCAGCGCGTCCATCGGCGACAGCCGGATCTCGCGGATCGTCATGTTCCTGGTGCCGATGGCGCGGTAATGCGCATAACCCTGGGCCATGGCCTGCCGGAAGGCGTCGTCGTTGCGCCCCGCATTCACCCCGGCCGGAGAGGCGGCGATGAATTCCGGGGCGTAGAGCGCGGCGACCTCCTCCATATCCGCCTCGCCGGCCAGCGCCTGCGCGAACAGTTGCTCGTAGCGGGCGAAGAAGGCGCGAATGATGTCCTCCATGCTTCCCTCCTGTCAGCCCTTGTGGAAATGGTCGACGATCTTCTGCGCCATGGATTCGCTGATGCCCTCGACCGCGACCAGATCGGCGAGCCCGGCGCGGCTGACCGCCTTGGCGCTGCCGAAATGCTGCAGCAGCGCGCGCTTGCGGGCGGCGCCGATGCCGGGGATCTCGTCCAGCGGATTGGCCATCGTGGCCTTGGCCCGCTTGGCGCGATGGGTGCCGATGGCCCAGCGATGCGCCTCGTCCCGCAGGCGCTGGACGAAATACAGCACCGGGTCGTTCATCCGCAGCGCGAAGGGCCGCTGGCCGTAGCGGTGGAACTCTTCCTTGCCGTGGTCGCGGTCCTCGCCCTTGGCGACGCCGACCATGGGGATGTCCTCGACCCCCATCTCGGCCATGATCTCGTGCACGGCCGAGACCTGCCCGGCGCCGCCGTCGATCAGCAGAAGGTCGGGCCAGGTGTCGGTCTGGCGGTCCGGGTCCTCTTTCAGCAGGCGCGAGAAGCGGCGGGTCAGCACTTCCTTCATCATGCCGAAATCGTCGCCCGGCGTGATCTCGGTGCCCTTGATGTTGAACTTGCGATACTGGCTCTTGATCCAGCCCTCGGGGCCGGCCACGACCATGCCGCCGACGGCATTGGTGCCCTGGATATGGCTGTTGTCATAGACCTCGATGCGCTGCGGCACGGCGGGCAGGTCCAGGGCCTCGGCCAGCCCCTCCAGCAGACGCTGCTGCGCCGCGCTTTCCGACATGCGGCGCGCCAGGCTTTCGCGGGCATTGCGCAGGGCGTTTTCGACCAGTTCGGCCTTTTCGCCGCGCCGGGGCACGCCCAGCGTGACCTTGCGCCCGGCCTTTTCCGACAGCGCCTCGGTCATCAGGTCGGGATCCTCGATGCCATGCGACAGCAGGATCAGCCGCGGCGGCACCTTGCCGTCGTAGAACTGCGCCAGGAAGGCCTGCATCACCTCGTCGGCCGATTCAACGCCGTTGAGCTTGGGATAGAAATCGCGGTTGCCCCAGCTCTGGTTGCCGCGGATGAAGAAGACCTGCACGCAGGCCTGCCCGCCCTCCATGTGCAGCGCGATCACGTCGGCCTCGGGCACGCCGCGCGGGTTGATCGCCTGCACCGATTGCACGGCGGTCAGCGCCTTGATGCGGTCGCGCAGGGCGGCGGCGCGTTCGTATTCCATCGCCTCTGCCGCCTCGGCCATCTCGCGCGCCAGGTCGGCCTGGATGCGGGTGGTCTTGCCCTGCAGGAACAGCTCGGCATCCGCCACCAGGCTGTTGTATTCCTCCAGCCCGATGCGGCCGACGCAGGGCGCGCTGCATCGCTTGATCTGGTAAAGCAGGCAGGGCCGCGTCCGGCTGGAGAAGGTCGCGTCCGTGCAGCTGCGCAGCAGGAACACCCGCTGCAGCTGGTTCAGCGTCCGGTTCACCGCCCCGGCGCTGGCGAAGGGGCCGTAATAATCGCCCTTTTCCGCCTTGGCGCCGCGGTGCTTCTTGATCTGCGCAAAGGGATGCGACTTGGCGACCAGGATGTTCGGAAAGCTCTTGTCGTCGCGCAAGAGCACGTTGTAGCGCGGCTTGAGCTGCTTGATCAGGTTCTGCTCCAGCAGCAGCGCCTCGGTCTCGGTGCGCGTGGTCAGGAACATCATCGAGCAGGTCTCGCGGATCATCCGCGCGATGCGCGCCGAATGCCCGCTGCCGCGCGCATAGTTCGAGACCCGCGCCCGCAGGTTCCGCGCCTTACCGACGTAAAGCACCGCCCCTTGCGCATCCAGCATCCGATAGACCCCCGGCGAGCCGTCGAGCGTCTTCAGATAGTCCTGGATCAGCGCATGGCCCGTCTTGGCGGGCCGCTTTTCTGGGGTGGAGTCGGTCATGCTGCTAACGAAATGATTCTCGGGCTCGGCTGCAAGTTCGGACGCGAAAGTTCAAGCTGAATCCTGTCCACGGAATCTGTGGATAACTCTGTGAATCAGCTTGGGAGTATCATGCGTTCAATTAGCGTTTCTTGGGGTTTCATTGCTTTGCACAAATTCTAGGCAGTATTGCAAGGCGTTGATTGCAGGAGATATTTTTTCTCTCTTGCGCAATCCCCTGAATTTCTTGCCAGAATCGTGAAGATTGCGTGAACGCCTTGCGCAAGGTGGACAACTTGGCGGGGACCGGCGGTTTTTTGCTCTATTCGACGCCCAGCACGTCGGGGGTGCGCCAGGCCAGATGCTGGCCTCCGTCCACGCAGATCAGCTGCCCGGTGACCGAGGGCGCGTCGATCAGATAGCCAAGCGCGGCGCAGACATCCTCGGGCCCGGCGCCGCGTTGCAGGATGGTCGCGGCGCGCTGATTGGCGAAATGGCTGTCGGACTGGCGGATGCCCTGCATGGTCGGGCCGGGGCCGATGGCGTTGACGCGGATGTCCGGCGCCAGCGCTTGGGCCGAGGTGCGCGTCAGCCACCACAGCCCGGCCTTGGCCAGGGAATAGGTCATGAATTCCGGCGTCGGCTTCAGCACCCGCTGGTCGATCATGTTGACGATCAGGCCGCGGGCCACCGGCTCGGCGCCGCTGCGGTCCGCCTTGGGCGCCTGACGCGCGAATGCCTGGGTCAGCAGGAAGGGCGCCCGCAGGTTCGAGCCCATATGCCGGTCCCAGCTGTCGCGCGTCGCCGTGGCGATATTGTCGTACTCGAAGATCGAGGCGTTGTTCACCAGCAGCGTCAGCGGCCCCAGGGCGGCATGGGCGCGATCCACCAGCGCCTCGCTCTGGTCCAGATCCAGAAGGTTGGCGCCGAAGATCTCGGCCCGGACGCCCAGGGCGCGGGCTTCGGCCGCGGTGGCCCGGGCCTCCGCCTCCGAGCTTTGGTAATGGATCGCCACATCCAGCCCGCGCCGCGCCAGATACAGGGTGATGGCCCGCCCCAGGCGGCGAGCGCCTCCGGTCACCAGCGCCGTCATTTCCGCCCGATCCCCAGCAGCTTGGCGATGATCCGCCGCACCCCGGGTCCGGCGGCCAAAGCCAGCGCGCAGATGATGAGCAGGCACAGGATGACGACCTTGATCATCCGCGTCCCGCCCCGAAGCGCGCAAAGGCGGCGCGTTCCTCGATGCCGTCGATGAAATCATCGGCGGACAGGCCGAAGCGGCGCAGCAGCGGCACGCGCTGGCCGTAGGTCAGGAAGCGTACCTTGTCACCGTAAAGCTCGCGCATCTTCGGCACCAGATGGGCGATGCCGTCCGCCAGCCCCAGCCCGACCGCCTCGCGGCCGGTCCAGATCTCGCCGGTGAACAGGTCGCGATCCTCGGGCAGGCGGCTGCCGCGGCGGGTGCGCACCTGTTCCTTGAAGGCTTCGTGGATCGGGCCCAGCAAGCGGTTCAGCCGCTCGATATCCTCGGGGGTCTGGGGCCGGAACGGGTCCAGCATCGATTTCGAGCGGCCGGCGGTATGCACGCGGCGCTCGATGCCGTGGCGCTGGATCAGCTCGACGAAGCCGAAGCCCGAGGAAATCACCCCGATCGAGCCCAGCACCGAACTGTCGTCGGCCCAGATGTAATCCGCCGCCGTCGCCAGCCAATAGCCGCCCGAGGCCGCCACATCCTCGACGAAGGCATGGACCGGGATCTCGCGCTCTTCGGCGAGGCGGCGGATGCGGGCGCCGATCAGGCTGGACTGCACGGGCGAGCCGCCGGGCGAGTTCAGCGCCAGCGCCACGGCGGCGGGCTTGCGCCGCTTGAAGGCGCGTTCCAGCAGCGGCGCCAGCGCGGCATCGGACAGGCCGGGGCCGCCGCGGCCGGCAACCCCGATGGCGCCTTGCAGGCGCAGGACGGCGACGGTGGCCGGGCGGTTCATGAATGGAATTCTCATGGGCTCCAGATAGGCGGATGCGGGGCTGCGGGCAAGCTCTCAGCCGCGGGCTTTCAGAAAGGCCAGCACCTCGGCGCGGTCGGGCATGGCATCGCCGGCGCCCCGGCGGGTGACCTGCAGCGCGGCGGCGGCGGCGGCGTGGCGCAGCGCGGTCGGCGGGTCCTCGCCCCGCGCCAGCCCGGCGGCGAACCAGCCGGCAAAGCAATCCCCGGCGCCGGTCGTGTCCACTGCCTGCACCGCGAAGGCCGGCTGGCGCCAGACCTGGCCGCCGCGCAGGTCGCGGAACTCGGCGCCATCGGCGCCGCGGGTGATCAGCAGCGCCTCGACCGGCAGGTCCTCGCCCAAGGCAGCGAAGGTATCGCGGGCCTCGATCGCGTTCACCGCCAGGATCGAGACCTGCGGCAGGACCTCGCGCAGCGCGGCGATGCTGAAGGGCGCGGCGGAATAGATCACCCGCGCCCCGGCCTTGCGGGCCAGCGCCGCCGTCTTGGCCTGCAGGCTGGTTTCGTTCTGCATCAGCAGGATGTCGCCGGGGCGGAAATCCGCGCGCTCCGCCAGCTCGGGCGGCAGGGCCAGGTTCGCGCCGCCATGCAGCACGATCGAGTTCTCGCCGTCGGCATCGACCAGGATGATGGCATGGCCGGTGGCCACCTCCGGCAGCCGAAGAATGCCGCCGGTCTGCACGCCGGCGGCGGCCAGCCGCTCCAGCACCCAGTCGTCGCCCATGCCCATGGCGCCCAGATGCACGACGCTGGCCCCGGCGCGGGCGGCGGCGACCGACTGGTTGGCGCCCTTGCCGCCCAGGCCCAGGGCATGGGATCGCGCGTGCAGCGTCTCGCCGGCGCGGGGCAGGGCCGGCAGGCGGTAGACATGGTCGATGTTGATCGAGCCGAGATTGTAGATCGTCATGTCCGTCCCCGTCCTGTTCCGCCCATCTGAGCGGGGCGCGGCCGGCTTGTCCATATCGGGCGCGGCGAAACCGGCGGCCGCGAACGAAAAACGCGCCCCGGGGGGCGCGCTTCAAGGTCAGGTCCGGCGGATCAGTCCGGCTTGCGCCGATCAGTCCGGCTTGCGCCGATGCTTTATCGGCCACCACAGCTTCTTGTTGGTCAGGTAGAGCAGCACCGTCAGCACGATCAGGAAAAGCACCGAGACGAAGCCGACCTGCTTGCGGTCCATCATCTTCGGCTCGGCGGTCCACATCAGGAAGGCGGCCACGTCGCGGGCCATCTGGTCGACGGTGGCCTCGGTGCCGTCCTCATAGGTGACCTGGTCGTCGCTGAGCGGCGGCGGCATCTGGATCCAGCCGCCCGGGAAGGCGGTGTTGTGATAGAGCACCGCGCCCGCCTCTTCCTTTTCCTCGCCGTCATAGCCGGCCAGGATGGCATGGATGTATTCCGGGCCGCCGATGCCGTTGAACAGCTGCGAGATGCCGGTGCCATAGGGCCCGTGGAAGCCGGCGCGCGCCTTGGCCATCAGCGACAGGTCCGGACCCATGCCCTCGCCCGAGACGGTCGGGAAATGGTCGGTCGGAACGCGCGGACGATCCTCGCCGGTTTCCGTATCGGTGATGTCGAAATTCGCGGCATAGGCGCGGACCTGATCCTCGGGCAGCTGCGGGCCGCCCTCGTCCGCCAGGGTGCGCAGCGGCACGTAGCGCAGGCCGTGGCAGGCGGCGCAGACCTCGGTATAGACCTGCAAGCCGCGCTGGAGCTGGAACTGGTCGAACTTGCCGAAGGGACCCTCGAAGCTGAACGAGATGTCCTCGATATGCCCGGCGGCATGGCTGTCGCCGGCCTCTTCGGCCGCGGCATCGCCGTGGCCTTCTTCGGCGGCGGCCTCGGCCTCCTCGACGGGCGCCTCCTCGGCCGGGGCTTCCTCGGCTGCCGCGTCCTCCGCCGGGGCTTCTTCCTCGGCGGCTTCCGGTTCCTCGGCGGCCGGCTCTTCGGCGGCCTCTTCGGCCGGCGCTTCCTCGGCCGGGGCGGCGGCTTCTTCCGCCGCAGGCTCGGCCGCGGCCGGCTCGTCGGCGGCCGGAGCAGCCTCCTCCGCCGGTTCCTCCGCAGCAGATTCTTCCGCAGCGGGTTCCTCTGCGGCCGCGGGTTCCTCTGCCGCGGGTTGCTCCGCGGCCGGTTCTTCCGTCGCCTCGGCCGCGGGTTCGGCTTCGGCTTCGCCCTCGGCCGGCTCGGCCTCGGTGGCGGCCGGCTCGTCGGCCGGTTCTGCGGCGGTTTCAGCCGCCGGGGCCGCATCGGCCGCCGGGGCGGCCGTGTCGTTCGCTTGATAGCTCGAGCCCGCAGGGGCTGTGGTGCCGGGCGCGGTGCTTGCGTCCTGCGCCACGGCGCCGCCTGCCAGGGCAACGGTCAGGGCCGCAACAGCCGTGAGCGATGCGTTTCTCAGGGTCATTGTTGCCTCTCCTTACTCGGCAGGATGGGTTTCGGGCCCGTAATGGGCGTTGAAGTCTTCCTCGATGGTCTGCGGCATCGGATCGGGCTTTTCGATGATGCCCAGCAGCGGCAGGATCACCAGGAAATAGGCGAACCAATAGGCCGAGCCGGCCAGCGCGATATAGGGATAGATCCCCTCGGCCGGCATGGCGCCCACCCACATCAGGACCACGAAGTCCACCGCCAGCAGCCAGAACCACCACTTGAACTGCGGCCGATACTGGCCCGACCGCACGCGCGAGGTGTCCAGCCACGGCACCAGCGCCATGACCAGAATGGCGCCGAACATCGCGATCACGCCGAAGAACTTGGCGTCGATGATGCGGAAGGACAGCCAGTTCACCAGCTGCACCAGCCAGACATCGGCGGTAAAGGCGCGCAGGATGGCGTAGAAGGGCAGGAAATACCATTCCGGCACGATATGGGCCGGGGTCGCCAGCGGGTTCGCCTCGATATAGTTGTCGGGGTGGCCGAGATAGTTCGGCATGAAGCCGACGACGGCGAAGAACACCACCAGCACCACGGCCAGCGCGAACAGGTCCTTGATTACGAAATAGGGCCAGAAGGGCAGGGTGTCCCTTTGCGCCTCTTCCTTCGAGCCGCGGCGGACCTCGACGCCGGTCGGGTTGTTGTTGCCGGTGGTGTGGAAGGCCCAGATATGGACGATCACCAGCGCGGCGATGACGAAGGGCAGCAGATAATGCAGCGAGAAGAAGCGGTTCAGCGTCGCGTTGTCCACGGCCGGGCCGCCCAGCAGCCAGGTCTGGATCGCTTCGCCGACCCCCGGGATGGCGCCGAACAGGCCGGTGATCACGGTGGCGCCCCAGAAGGACATCTGGCCCCAGGGCAGCACGTAGCCCATGAAGGCGGTGCCCATCATCATCAGATAGATCAGCATGCCGACGATCCAGGTCACCTCGCGCGGGGCCTTGTAGGAGCCGTAATAGAGGCCGCGGAAGATGTGGATGTAGACGGCGAAGAAGAACAGCGAGGCGCCGTTCGCATGCAGGTAGCGCAGCATGTAGCCGCCGTTCACGTCGCGCATGATATGCTCGACCGAGGCGAAGGCCAGGTCGACATGCGGCGTGTAATGCATGACCAGCACGATGCCGGTCGCGATCTGCAGCACCAGGCAGAAGGCCAGCACGATGCCCCAGATCCACCACCAGTTCAGGTTCTTGGGGGTGGGGATCATCAGGGTGTCGTAAAGCAGGCTGACGATGGGCAGGCGGCGATGCAGCCAGCGCTCGAAGCCCGTCTTGGGCTCGTAATGGTCGTGGGGAATACCGGCCATGTGCGCCTCCTCAGCCCAGCTTGATGGTGGTTTCGTTGACGAATTCGGCAACGGGAATGTGCAGGTTCTGCGGCGCCGGCCCTCTGCGGATGCGGCCCGAAGTGTCGTAATGCGAGCCGTGGCAGGGGCAGAACCAGCCGCCGAAATCGCCGGCGCCGTCGCCGATCGGCACGCAGCCCAGATGGGTGCAGACGCCGATCATCACCAGCCATTCGCCGGCCTCGTCCAGGCTGCGGTTTTCGTCGGTGGCGGGCTCGCCCGGCTTGTTGGCGTTCTCGGCGTTCTGGTCGATGAGCTCGCCAAGCTGCACCTCGCGCGCCGCGGCGATCTCGTCCTCGGTGCGGCGGCGGATGAACACGGGCTTGCCGAGCCATTTCACCGTCAGCTGGGTGCCGGTTTCGACGCCGCTGACATCGACCTGGATCGAGGCGAGCGCCTGGACGTCGGCCGAGGGGTTCATCTGGTTGACAAGGGTCCAGGCGGCGGCCCCGGCCGCGACGGTGCCGGCTCCGGCCGTCGCGTAATAGAGGAAGTCCCTCCGGGTGGCGCCGTGATCGCCTGCGTGTTCGTCTGCGTGGGACACGGGTCTGATCTCCATTTATGCCCCGGAATCGGGGCGATACGACGGAACGGGCCGTGTCGTTGCACAGCCCTCGCCGGGCGGTTCTAGCGATCAAATCCCCGTCAGTCCAGCGGGCCCGGCGCGGCCGCGCGCCGCAAATCGCCGCAGGTGTGGGATTTTGGCTGCGCGATTAGAGGCGCCTTTTCGGGTGATTGCGCTAAAGCAGCCCCTCGCTGCGAAAGCTGAGCTCGCGCGACCGGCCGATGATCAGGTGATCGTGGACCGCGATTCCCATCACCTCGGCCGCGGCGACGATGCGGGCGGTCATGCCGATATCGGCCTGCGATGGGGTCGGGTCGCCCGACGGGTGGTTGTGGACCAGAATCAGCGCGCTCGCCGTCAGTTCCAGCGCCCGGCGCATGATCTCGCGCGGATAGACCGGGACGTGGTCGACGGTGCCGCGCGCCTGCTCCTCATCCGCGATCAGCACGTTCTTGCGGTCGAGATAGAGCACACGGAACTGTTCGGTCTCGCGATGCGCCATCGCGGTGTGGCAATAGTCCAGCAGCGCGTCCCAGCTGGTCAGCACCGGGCGGTGCATGACGCGCGAGCGCGCCAGCCGCTGCGCCGCGGCCTCGACGATCTTCAGCTCCTGCACCACGGCGGGGCCGACGCCCGGAACCTCGGCCAGCCGGGCGGGCGGGGCCGAGAGCACGCGATTGAAATCGCCGAAACGGTCGAGCAGCCGCCGCGCCAGCGGCTTCACGTCCTGCCGGGGAATGGCGCGGAACAGCACCAGTTCCAGCAGTTCGTAATCCGGCATCGCCCCGGCGCCGCCCTGCATGAAGCGGTCGCGCAGCCGGGCACGGTGATCGGCAATGTAGCTGGGAAGGCGGTTGCCGCGCGCCGGGCAGGCGGTCCCGGCGAGCGGCGCCTCGTCCCCCGCGGCGGTCGGGGCGGGGGCGAAAAGCGGCAGCGGTGCTTCGTGAAAGGCGCGATTCGGTTCCATGCCGCCAGACTGGCACAGCAGGGGTAAAGGCCGGGTTAACGCACGCGACCCCGCCCTCCTCGGCCTTCTCTGTTGTCCAAATACCCAAATCCCAAGGCGGCCAGGGGCGCCGCCCTGTCCGGTTCAGCCCTTCATCTCGTCCCAGAAGCCCTTGATCTTGTGAAAGAAGCCCTGGGTCTGCGGGTTGTTGTCGGCGCTGATCGCCTCGAATTCGCGCAAAAGCTCTTTCTGCCGCGCGGTCAGGTTCACCGGCGTCTCGACCGTCAGCTCGATCAGCATGTCGCCCGATTCGCCGTTCATCCCCGGCCCGTGGCGCAGCGGCGGCATGCCCTTGCCGCGCAGCCGCAGCTGCTTGCCGGATTGCGTGCCCGGCGGAACCTTGACGCGCGAGCGGCCGCCGTCGATGGTCGGCACCTCGATCTCGCCCCCCAGCGCGGCGGTGGCCATGCTGACCGGCACCTGGCAGGCCAGCATCCGGCCGTCGCGCAGGAAGATCGGGTGTTCCTTGACCTCGATGAAGATGTAGAGATCGCCCGCCGGGCCGCCGCGCATCCCGGCCTCGCCCTCGCCGGCCAGGCGGATTCGGGTGCCGGTCTCGACGCCGGCGGGGATGTTCACCGACAGGGTGCGTTCCTTCTGGACGCGGCCGGCGCCACGGCATTCCTGGCAGGGATTCTTGACGATCTGGCCATGGCCGTTGCAGGTCGGGCAGGTGCGCTCGACGGTGAAGAAGCCCTGGGTGGCGCGGACCTTGCCCATGCCGGAACAGGTGGGGCAGGTGGCGGGCTCGACCGCGCCTTCGGCGCCGGTGCCGTTGCAGGCGCCGCAGGCGACCGAGCCGGGCACGGTGATGGTCTTCTGCACGCCGCCATAGGCCTCTTCCAGCGAGACGCGCAGGTTGTAGCGCAGGTCCTGGCCGCGGCTGGCGCGCGAGCGGCCGCCCGCGCCGGGCCGGCGGCCCATCATGTCGCCGAACAGGTCCTCGAACACATCGGCGAAGGCCGAGCCGAAATCGCCCTGACCGTTGCCGCCGCGCCCGAAGCCGCCGCCGCCATTCTCGAAGGCGGCATGGCCGAAGCGGTCATAGGCGGCCTTCTTCTGGTCGTCCTTCAGGCAGTCATAGGCCTCGTTCACTTCCTTGAACGCCGCCTCCGAGACCTTGCAATCCTTGTTGCGGTCGGGGTGCAGCTGCTTTGCCTTGGCGCGGTAGGCCTTCTTGATCTCGTCGGCCGAGGCGCCCCGTGCAACGCCCAGCACCTCGTAATAGTCACGTTTCGCCATGTCGATCGCGTCCGGGGTCTTTCAAGACAGGACCGGCCCGTGCGGGTCTGCAGCGGGCCGGCCGGTGGGTTTACATCGCGCTCACTTGCGCTTGTCTTCGCCGAGATCCTCGAAATCGGCATCGACGATCTCGTCATCCACGTCGCGCGGACCGGCTTCGCGCTCGGCATCGCCGGCGCCCGCCTCGGCCTGGCTGGCCTTGTAGATGGCCTCGCCCAGCTTCATCGAGGCGTCCATCAGGTTCTGGATGCCGCCCTTGATCTTGCCGGCATCCTCGGACTTGACCGCCTCTTCCAGCGCGCCGACCGCCAGCTCGATCGCCTCGACGGTCGAGCCGTCCACCTTGTCGCCGTGCTCTTCCAGCGATTTCTTGGTGGTGTGGATCAGGCTTTCGGCCTGGTTCTTGGCCTCGACCAGTTCCTTGCGCTTCTTGTCGGCCTCGGCATTGGCCTCGGCGTCCTTGACCATCTTCTCGATCTCGTCGTCCGACAGCCCGCCCGAGGCCTGGATGGTGATCTTCTGTTCTTTCCCGGTGCCCTTGTCCTTGGCCGAGACCGAGACGATGCCGTTGGCGTCGATGTCGAAGGTCACCTCGATCTGCGGCATGCCGCGCGGCGCCGGCGGGATGTTTTCCAGGTTGAACTGGCCCAGAAGCTTGTTGTCCGCGGCCATCTCGCGCTCACCCTGGAAGACCCGGATGGTCACGGCGTTCTGGTTGTCCTCGGCGGTCGAGAAGATCTGCGACTTCTTGGTCGGGATGGTGGTGTTGCGGTCGATCAGCCGGGTGAAGACGCCACCCAGCGTCTCGATGCCCAGGGACAGCGGCGTAACGTCCAGCAGCACCACGTCCTTGACGTCGCCCTGCAGAACGCCGGCCTGGATGGCGGCGCCAAGCGCCACGACCTCGTCCGGGTTCACGCCCTTATGCGGCTCCTTGCCGAAGAAGGCGGTCACCTCCTCGACCACCTTGGGCATCCGGGTCATGCCGCCGACCAGCACGATCTCGTCGATGTCGCCTTTCGACATGCCGGCATCCTTCAGCGCGTCCTGGACGGGCTTCATGGTGCGCTTGATCAGGTCGGCGACCAGGCTTTCCAGCTTGGCGCGGGTCAGCTTCATCACCATGTGCAGCGGCGTGCCCGAGTCCTTGTCCATCGAGATGAACGGCTGGTTGATCTCGGTCTGGCTGGAGCTCGACAGCTCGATCTTGGCCTTCTCGGCGGCTTCCTTGAGCCGCTGCAGCGCCATCTTGTCCTTGGTCAGGTCGACGCCATGCTCTTTCTTGAACTCGTCGGCCAGGTAGTTGACGATGCGCATGTCGAAGTCTTCACCGCCCAGGAACGTGTCCCCGTTGGTGGATTTCACCTCGAAGAGGCCGTCGTCGATTTCCAGGATGGTGATGTCGAAGGTGCCGCCGCCAAGGTCATAGACCGCGATGGTCTTGCTGTCCTTCTTGTCGAGCCCATAGGCCAGCGCGGCCGCGGTCGGCTCGTTGATGATGCGCAGCACTTCCAGCCCGGCGATCTTGCCGGCGTCCTTGGTGGCCTGACGCTGGGCGTCGTTGAAATAGGCGGGCACCGTGATCACCGCCTGGGTGACCGGTTCGCCCAGGTAGGATTCTGCGGTTTCCTTCATCTTCTGCAGGATGAAAGCGGAAATCTGGCTGGGCGAATACTTGTCGCCCCGGACCTCGACCCAGGCGTCGCCATTGCCGCCGTCGACGATGGCATAGGGGACGAGCTTCTTGTCCTTCTCGACTTCCGCGTCGGTGGTGCGGCGGCCGATCAGGCGCTTGACGGCAAAGATGGTGTTCGAGGGGTTGGTCACCGCCTGGCGCTTGGCGGGCTGGCCGACCAGACGCTCGCTGTCGGTGAAGGCAACGATCGAGGGCGTGGTGCGCGCGCCTTCCGAATTCTCGATGACCTTGGGCTGGCTGCCATCCATGATGGCGACGCAGCTGTTGGTGGTTCCGAGGTCGATGCCGATGACTTTGGACATGCAATAACCTTTCTTGCGGCGATATTCTGGGCCTTGGGTCCTCAATCGGCCCCCGAAAGCCCGATCCCTGGATTGACCGAAGGGACCCTGTTCAGGGCCCTCCGAGCTTCATGGGCCTATATAGGAAGGGGTCTGGCGGGCTGCAAGCAGACCGGATGGCAGAAAACATCCCGCCTGCGCCTGCGCTTGGCATGCCTGCGCCAGGGCGGGCGGGACGCCGCGCGCGGGCACAGAGGGGGCGGGGGGCGGGACACGCTCACCGGCCGGCCGACCAGCTGATCGAGACCGCCTTGCGGGTCACGAATTCCGCCATCAGCCCGATCATCAGCAGCGTCAGCGTGGCATAGAGCGGATAGTCCAGCGACGAGTTGCGCGGCGAGTAGTTGATGAAGGCGAAGCCGCGCGTCTGGTCGATGACATGGAACAGCGGGTTCCACGAGAACATGTGCAGCATCACCGTCGGCATCATGTTGGCCACGAACATCTTGCCCGAGAACACCATGTTGATGCGCTGGTAGAACTGGGTCAGCACCTGCGCCGCCTGCGGCCACCACGGCCGGATCGACAGGAAGATCAGCCCGATGCAGCAGCCCGAGAACCAGGCCAGCAGCAGCATGGCATAGCAGGCCAGCGGCCGGTCGATCTGGATCGGCTGGATCAGGTAGTGATAGCCGGTCAGCACCACGATGCTGGAGAAGGTCTGCCGGTAAAGCGAGGCCAGCGCCGCGGCCGAGATCATCACCGCGGTGTTCATCGGCCCGTGCTTCATCATCTGGTTGCTGGGGCTGCCCGCCCCCGCCACCGCGCCGATGGCCTGGGAATGGGCCATGAACATGAAGATGCCGGACATGATATAGACGATGTAGTCGCCCCGGATCGGCGCCCGGCGCACCCCCATCATGGCGAAGATCAGGTAGAAGCCCGCGATCATGGCGATGGCCTGGGTGACGGTCATGATCAGGCCGACCACGGCGTTGCGCTGGCCCTTGCGCAGGTTGTTCACCGTGACATGATAGATCAGCGACAGCGTGGTGAACGCGGCCTCGACCATGTTGCGGTTGCGGCGCTGGGTGAACATCGGCGGGTCGGTTCCTGCCCAGGGGTTAGGGGCCCGGGGGTTTCTGTTGCGGCTTTCGCGGGGCGCTTGCCCTGCGCGATCCGCCGCATCATAAGGAAGCCGACAGCCGTATTCAATCGGCGCCGCATCCCCGAGGCTTCGGGACGGAAAGGAAAAACCATGCAATTCGATCGAATGATTGCCGAAATGCGCCGCCTCGCCCTGCGGGCCGGCGACGAGATCATGCAGGTCTATGGCGCCGAGGATTTCGACGTGCGCGCGAAATCCGACGCCTCGCCGGTGACCCAGGCCGACGAGGCCGCCGACGCGCTGATCTCGGCCGGGCTGCGCGCCGCCTTTCCCGACATCCCGCTGGTGACCGAGGAGCAGGCCGAGACCCACGGCCAGAGCCTGTCCACCTTCCTGATCGTCGATCCGCTGGACGGCACCAAGGAATTCGTGCAGCGCCGCGGCGACTTCACCGTCAACATCGCCTATGTCCAGGACGGCGTGCCGCGGCTTGGCGTCGTCTATGCCCCGGCCAAGGGCCGGCTGTTCTATACCAATGCCGAGGGCGGCTCGGTCGAGGAGCATGGTCCCTTCGGCGACGAGCCGGGCGAGGTCACGCCGATCGGCGTCAACTCGACGCCCGACAACCGGGCGCTGATGGTCGTCGCCTCGAAATCGCATCGCGACGCGGCGACGGACGACTATATCGCCCGCTACGGGGTGCGCGACATGACCTCGGCCGGCAGCTCGCTGAAATTCTGCCTGGTGGCGACGGGCGAGGCCGACCTCTACCCGCGGCTCGGCCGCACCATGGAATGGGACACCGCCGCCGGCGACGCGGTGCTGCGCGGCGCGGGCGGCGAGGTGGTGCGCTTCGACGACCACACGGCGCTGAAATACGGCAAGCCCGGCTTCGAGAACCCGTTCTTCATCGCCTTCGCCCCCGGCGTGCTGCTGGTCAAGGACTGATCCCCATGTCGGTCGTCATCGTCATTCCCGCCCGCCACGCCTCGACGCGCTATCCCGGCAAGCCGCTGGTCGAGCTGCGCGGTGCCACCGGCGAGGGGCAGTCACTCATCCGCCGCAGCTGGGAGGCGGCGCGCGCCGTCCGGGGCATCGACCGGGTGATCGTCGCCACCGATGACGAGCGCATCCGCGACCATGCCGAGGGCTTCGGGGCCGAGGTCGCCATGACCTCGACCGCCGCCCGCAACGGCACGGAACGCTGCGCCGAGGCGGTGGCGAAGCTGGGGCTGACGCATGAGATCGTGGTGAACCTGCAGGGCGATGCCCCGCTGACCCCCGCCTGGTTCGTCGAGGAGCTGGTGGCCGGGCTCAAGGCCGATCCCGGCGCCGATGTGGCGACCCCGGTGCTGCGCTGCTCGGGGGCCATGCGCTCGGACCTGATCGCCGACCGGGTGGCGGGCCGCGTCGGCGGCACCACCGCGGTCTTCGGCCATGACCGCCGGGCGCTGTATTTCTCGAAGGAAGTGATCCCCTATGCCGGCGCGGATTTCGGTCCCAGCGACCCGACGCCGGTCTATCACCATGTCGGCGTCTACGCCTATCGCCCCGGGGCGCTGGCCGAATACCCGACCTGGGAGGAGGGCCGGCTGGAGGCGCTGGAAGGGCTTGAGCAGCTGCGCTTCCTGGAGCGCGGCCGCCGCATCCTTTGCGTCGAGGTCGAGGCGAAGGGCCGCGAGTTCTGGGAGCTGAACAACCCCTCGGACGTGCCCAAGCTGGAGGCGATGATGAGCCGCATGGGCATCGCCTGATGCCGCAGCGGCCCGGCCGGGCGCCCAGGACCAGCATCGTCGTCGTCTCGCGCCACCGGCCGCAGGCGCTGGAGCGTTGCCTGACCGCGCTGGCGGGCCAGACCCACCCGGATTTCGAGATCGTGCTTGTGGCCGATCCGGCCGCGGCCGGCATCCGCCCCGACCTGCCGCTGAAGCGGCTGGCCTTCGACCGCGCCAATGTCTCGGCGGCCCGCAACGAGGGGCTGGCGCTGGCGGCGGGCGAGGCGGTGCTGTTCATCGACGACGACGCGCTGGCCGAGCCGGGCTGGGCCGAGGCGCTGGCCGCGCCCCTTGCCGATCCGCGCGTGATCGCCGCCACCGGCTTCACCCGCGGCCCCGACGGCCTGCGCTGGCAGGTCCGGGCCGAGCGGATCGCGCCCTCGGGCCGCGCCCTGCCGCTGGAGGTTGCCGGAACCGCCCTGCTCGGGCCGAAGGACGGCTGCCCGGTCAGCACCATCGGCACCAATTGCGGCTTTCGCCGCGAGGCGCTGGTCGCCATCGGCGGCTTCGACCCGGCCTTTGCCTATCATCTGGACGAAAGCGACGTGAACCTGCGCATGGCGGCGCGCTTTCCGCAGGGGCTGACGGCGGTGGTCCCGGCGGCGCAGGTGATCCATGGCGTCGCGCCCGGCGCGGACCGGGGCGAGGCGGGCGTGCCGCGCGACCTGACCGCCATCGGCCGCTCTGCCGCGATCTTCGCCGCGCGGCATGGCGGCGATCCGGGCTGGCTGCGCGACAGCCAGCGGCGGCGGCTGCTGCGGCATATGGTGGCGGGGCGGCTCGATCCCTTCAGGGTCCGGACGATCCTGGCGACGCTGGATCGCGGCCTGGCCGAGGGGCAGGGCCCGGCGCCCGCGCCGCCGGTCTGGGATCGGGCCGCGCCGCCGGCCTTCCGGCCGATGCCCCGCATGGCGGCGGGCCTGGCGGAGGAGCCGCTGTTCCTGGCCGGTTGGCACTGGCAGGCCCGCGCCCTGCGCGCCCGCGCGGCGCGGGCGGTGGCCGAGGGGCGGCTGGCGGCGCTGCTGCTGCTGACGCCCAGTTTCCTGCCGCATCGGCTGACTCTGGTCCCAGGCGGCTGGTGGGAGCAGCGCGGCGGGCTTTGGGGCGCGTCGCGCCCCGGAGATTCGCCTGTCATATTTCTGAGCAAGACCGCGCGCATTTTGCGCGAGCGGGGAAATTTGCCTAGACGCCGGGGGTGAACAAGCAGAATATTGCCGCAAACGGCAGAATTGACTCGCTTTAACATTTTTTAGGAACGACTGGGCCAACCAGGCGCTTGTTGCGCAGGCGTCGACAAAGAGGGATAACCTCCGGGCCGTTGGCGCAGAAATCAGGAGACCGAATTCATGACGCGCAAAGTCACCAAGGCCATCTTCCCCGTGGCTGGACTGGGCACCCGCTTTCTACCCGCCACGAAGAGCATTCCCAAGGAGATCATGACCTTGGTGGATCGCCCGTTGATCCAATACGCCATCGACGAGGCGCGCGCCGCGGGGATCGAGGAGTTCATCTTTGTCACCTCGCGCGGCAAGGGCGCGCTCGAGGATTATTTCGACCATGCCCATGAGCTGGAATCGAGCCTGAAGAAATCCGGCAAGACCGAGCTTCTGGACATCCTGCGCTCGACCAACATGGATTCGGGCGCCATCGCCTATGTGCGTCAGCACAAGGCGCTGGGTCTTGGCCATGCCGTCTGGTGCGCCCGCCGCCTGGTCGGGGACGAGCCCTTCGCCGTCATCCTGACCGACGACGTCATCATGGGCGAGCCGCCCTGCCTGCAGCAGATGATCGAGGCCTATCAGGAAACCGGCGGCAGCATGGTCGCCACCATGGAAGTGCCGGCCGAAAAGACCCAGGCCTATGGCGTTCTGGACGTGGCCGAGGACATGGGCGCCATCGTCCGCGCCCGCGGCATGGTGGAAAAGCCCAAGGAAAACCCGCCCTCGAACCTTGCGGTGATCGGCCGCTACATCCTGGCGCCGTCGGTGCTGGCCAACCTCAACAAGCTCAAGCAGGGCTCGGGCGGCGAGATCCAGTTGACCGACGCCATCGCCGACGAGATCGCCGAGGGCCGCGACGTCTATGGCCTGCGCTTCCGCGGCCAGCGGTTCGACTGCGGCTCGAAGGCCGGCTTCCTGCAGGCGACCGTGGCCTTCGGCCTGGCGCGCGACGACCTCAAGGGTGAATTCGCGGATTATCTTTCCGACGTCCTGGCGATGCGCAAGGCGGCGGAATAACCCGAATGGCCGACAGGGTTCTGGTGACGGGCGGCGCGGGCTATATCGGCTCGCACGCCTGCAAGGCGTTGCGGGCGGCGGGCTTCGAGCCTGTGACCTACGACAATCTCTGCACCGGCTGGCGCCAGGCGGTGAAGTTCGGGCCTTTCGAGCAGGGCGACCTGCTGGACCGTGCCCGGCTGGACGAGGTTCTGGCCCGTCACAACCCTGTCGCCGTGATGCATTTCGCGGCGCTGAGCCAGGTCGGCGAGGCCATGCGCGAGCCGGGCAGGTATTGGCGCGGCAATGTCTGCGCCTCGCTCAACCTGATCGAGGCGGCGCTGGCGGCGGGGGTGCGGAACTTCGTCTTTTCCTCGACCTGCGCCACCTATGGCGACCATGACGGCGTGGTGCTGGACGAGACGACGCCCCAGACGCCGCTGAACGCCTATGGCGCCTCCAAGCGCGCCATCGAGGACATGCTGAAGGATTTCGGCGCCTCGGACGGGCTGCGCTCGGTGATCTTCCGCTATTTCAACGTGGCTGGCGCCGACCCGGATGCCGAGGTGGGTGAGTTCCACCAGCCCGAGACGCATCTGATCCCGCTGATCCTCGACGCCATCGACGGCAAGCGCGCGGCGCTGACCATCCACGGCACCGACTACCCGACGCCGGACGGCACCTGCATCCGCGACTATGTCCATGTGATGGACCTTGTGGACGCGCATGTGCTGGGGCTGCAATACCTGCTGGACGGCAAGGTCGCCGATGGCGGGCAGGAGGTGTTCTGCCTGGGCACCGGCAACGGCTTTTCGGTGCGCGAGGTGATCGACCATTCCCGGCATGTCACCAACCGCGCGGTGCCGCTGACCGAGGGGCCGCGCCGCGGCGGCGATGCGGTCAAGCTGGTCTCGGGCAGCGAGAAGGCGGTCTCGGTGCTGGGCTGGAACCCGGCGCGCTCGACCCTGCCGCAGATGATCGGCGACGCCTGGCGCTGGCACCAGAACGGCGGATATGAGGCCTGATCCGGCGATCGTGCTGGATGTCTCGCGGCTGATCTCGCGGCTTGGCGGCGGCCCGGCGACGGGCATCGACCGGGTAGAGGCCGAATGGCTGGCCCATCTGCAGGACCGCCCGCATCTGCTGCTGTGCCGGGTGCGGCGCGGCCAGCTGCTGCTGCCGCCTCGCGCCGGCGCGGCGATCCTGGGCTGGCTGGGCGGGGCGCTGGACGACCTGCCGCCGCCGGACCTGCTGGACCGGCTGCGCGGCCGGCGCACCCTGCCCGCGCGGGCCGAGGCGGCGCTGCGCCGGATGGCGCTGGTGCGGGCCGGGCGCCAGGGCAGGGGCCTTGGCCGCGCGGCGCAGGCGCATCTGGGGCCGGCAGCCTATGTGAATGTCGGCCATGCCAATCTGCTGCCGGGCCTGCTTGCGAACCTGCGCCCGCTGCGGCGGGCGGTGCTGATCCACGACACCATCCCGCTTGATCATCCCGAATTCACCCGCGCCGGGCAGGCGGAGAAGTTCCGCGCCCGCTTCACCGCCGCGCTGGAACAGGCCGAACTGATCCTGACCGTCTCGGCGGCGACGCGCGCCGACGTGCTGCGCTGGCGCGGGCGGCTGGGGCTGCCGGGGCGCGCGGCGATCGTCGCCGCGCCCATCGGCACCCGGCTGGCGGCGCCCGACCCCGCCGGGCTGCCGGCGGATCTGGACCTGTCGCGCCCGTTCTTCGTCACCCTGGGCACCATCGAGCCGCGCAAGAACCACGCGCTGCTGCTGGACGCCTGGCAGATGCAGGCGCGGCCGCCGCAGCTGTTCATCATCGGCCGCCGCGGCTGGGAGAACCGCGAGGTCTTTGCCCGGCTCGACCGCCTGCCGCCCGGCGGCCCGGTGCGCGAGCTGCGCGACCTGGACGACGGCGCGGTGGCCGCGCTGATCGGCCGCAGCCACGGGCTGCTGATGCCCAGCCGGGCCGAGGGCTTCGGCCTGCCGCTGACCGAGGCCGCCGGCCGCGGCGTGCCGGTCCTGGCCAGCCCCCTGCCGGCGGCGCGCGAAATGCTGGGCGATTACGCGACCTGGCTGTCCCCGGACGCTCCGGCCGACTGGGCGGCCGAGGTGGCGCGGCTGGCCGGCGCACCGGCCCGGCGGCTGCCGCCCCTGCCGGTGCCGGACTGGCAAGGGCATTTCCGGCTTTGCTACGCTGGGTTGTGTCACACATTGCGCGACCTGACCGTTGCCGCTATGTGACGCCGGTAAAAGGTAAAGAAGGTCCGTGCCGCGCCCGTTCAGGATTATCAGGCGAAAGCTGATGCTTCGCGCCCGCCGTCAATGGCTGCTGGGGCGCGCGATTCGCCGTCGCCGCCGGCTGCGGCCGGTATGGGACCGCACCGCGCGCATCCGGCCGGGCGATATCCTGCTGTTCATGGTCATGCGCAACGAGGCGCCGCGCCTGCCCTGGTTCCTGGACTACTACCGGGCGATGGGTGTCCGGCATTTCCTGGTGGTCGACAACGGCTCGGAGGATGGCGGGCGCGACTATCTGGGCCAGCAGGAGGATGTCTCGGTCTGGCTGACCCGCGCCAGCTACAAGGCCTCGCGCTTCGGCATGGACTGGATGAACGGGCTGCTGCGCCGGCATGGCAGCGGGCATTGGTGCCTGACCGTCGATCCCGACGAGTTCCTGGTCTATCCGCATCACGACACCCGGCCCCTGCAGGCGCTGACCGACTGGCTGGATGCCAGCAACATCCGCTCGTTCTCGGCCATGCTGCTGGACATGTATCCCAAGGGCTCGCTGGCCGCGCAGCCCTATCGCGCCGGGCAGGACCCGTTCCAGATCGCGCGCTGGTTCGATCCGGCCAATTACGCCATCCGCAAGAACGGCGAATACGGCAATCTCTGGATCCAGGGCGGGCCGCGGGCGCGGGCTTTCTTCCGGGACGACCCCGAAAGCGCCCCGGCGCTGAACAAGATTCCGCTGGTCCGCTGGGAAAGGGGGCATGCCTATGTCAGCTCGACCCATATGCTGCTGCCGCGCTCCCTGAACATGGTCTATGACGAGAATGGCGGCGAAAAGGCCTCGGGCTGCCTGCTGCACGCCAAGTTCCTGTCGACCTTCGTCGAGAAATCCGCCGAGGAACTGACCCGGCGCCAGCATTACGCCAACAGCCAGGAATACCTGGCCTATCACGCCGGGCTGCGGGACGACCCGGATTTCTGGTGCGAGGAATCCTGCGAGCTGCAGGACTGGCGCCAGCTCGAGGATCTGGGGCTGATCTCCAAGGGGAACTGGGCATGAGCGGCGGGCCGGTCAGGCTGGGCGTGGTCATGCTGTGCCATGACGAATTGCCCATCGCCGCGCGCATGGCCCGGGTCTGGGCCCAGGGCGGGGCGGCGGTCGCGGTCCATGTCGATGCCAAGGCGCCCGCGGATGCGGTCGAGACCATGCAGGCCGACCTTGCCGACCTGCGCCAGGTGCTGTTCAGCCGGCGCCATCCCTGCGAATGGGGCACCTTCAGCCTTGTGCGCGCCACCCAGGACGCCGCCGGCCTGCTGCTGGACAGGTTCCGCGAGGTCACGCATGTGCTGGTCGTCTCGGGCGCCTGCCTGCCCCTGCGGCCGGTGCAGGATCTTTGCGCCTATCTGGCGCTGCATCCGACGCGCGACTTCATCGAAAGCGTCACCGCCGAGGATGTCGGCTGGACCGTCGGCGGGCTGAACGAGGAACGCTTCACCCTGCGCTTTCCCTTCTCGTTCCGGCGCCGGCGCAAGCTGTTCGACCGCTATGTCGAATTGCAGCGCCGGCTGGGCTGCAGGCGGCGCATCCCGCAGGGGCTGGTGCCGCATCTGGGCTCGCAATGGTGGTGCCTGACCCGGGCCACGCTGCAGGCCATCCTGACCGACCCGCGCCGGGCCGAGTTCGACCGCTATTTCGCCCGGGTCTGGATCCCGGACGAGAGCTATTTCCAGACCCTTGCCCGGCGGCATTCGATGAGGATCGAAAGCCGCTCGCTGACGCTGGCCAAGTTCGACAACCAGGGCAAGCCCTATATCTTCTACGACGACCACCTGGAGATCCTGCAGCAATCGCGCTGCTTCGTCGCCCGCAAGATCTGGCGCGGCGCCGGGCGGCTGCACGACCATTTCCCCGATGGCGACGGCGCGCAACCGTCCGCCGCCGAGCCGCGGCCCGAGCGGGTGGACCGCATCATCAGCCATGCAGTCGCGCGCCGCCGGCTGGGCCGGCCCGGGCTTTACATGCAGAGCCGCTTTCCGCTGAAGGACCGCGAGAACGGCAAGACCTCGGCACCCTATGCCATGTTCCAGGGCTTCACCGACCTGTTTCCCGGCTTCGAAACCTGGCTGGCCAGCCGGATCGACGCCGATGTGCATGGCCATCTTTTCGCGGTGCATGGCGTGGAATTCGCCGGCCGCCGGCCGATCGGGCCGGGGGCGCTTTCGGACAGCGCCCCGCTGCGCGACCTGGACCAGCGCGGCTTTCTGGCCAACCTGATCCGCATCGCCACGCGCATGCAGGTCTGGCAGTTCAGCCCGCGCGACGGGCAGGAGATGAACTGGTTCCTCGCCACCGATCCCAATGCGCGCATCTTCGTGGTCACCGGCGCCTGGGCGGTGCCGCTTCTGCATTCCGACATGCCCTTTGACGACATCCGCCGCGTCGCGGCCATCCTGCAGCGCACCGAACTGGCGCAGATGGAGGCGCTGAATTCGGTCTGGCTCAAGGCGCAGACGCAGATCTGGGACCTGGCCGATTTCTGCGCCCGGCCCTCGGCCGTGCTGGGCAGCATCCTGCAGCGGCTGGGCGGCGAGCCCGAGGCCGCGGCCGACCTGCCGCCGATGCGCGACATCGCCGGCATGGGGCGGTTCCTGCAAAGGCTGCGCAATGCCGGGCTGCGCCCGCAGCTGATGGGGGATTTCCCCGCCACCGATCCCGACCCGCCGACCGCCGCCGTCCATGAAAGAACCGCGCCATGACCCAGTCTTTCCGCAGCTTCGTGATCTTCGCCGAGATGCGCACCGGCTCGAACCTGCTCGAGGCGACGCTGAACGCCATCAAGCGCGTCACCTGCTTCGGCGAGGCCTTCAACCCCTACATGATGGGCTGGCCCGACAAGGACGAGCTCAAGGGCATCACCATGGCCGAGCGCGAGGCCGATCCGCACCGCCTGCTGGCGGCGATCTTCGACAAGCCGAACCACCTGCCGGGGTTCCGCTATTTCCACGACCACGACCCGCGGGTCTTCGACGCGATCATCGAGGATCGCGCCTGCGCCAAGATCATCCTGACCCGCAACCCGGTGGACAGCTATGTCTCGACCGCGCTGGCGCGGGCCACCAACCAGTGGAAGCTCAACGAGACCGAGACGCCGATTCCCGCCGCCGTGCGCTTCGACGGCGCCGAGTTCCGGCAGGTGGCGGGCGAGATCGAGGAGTTCCAGCTGAAGGTCATGCACCGGCTGCAGGTGACCGGCCAGGCCGGTTTCTGGCTGGGCTACGAGGACCTGCGCGATGCCGAGGTGATGACCGGCCTGTTGCACTGGCTGGGCCGCACCGACCTGAAACGGGTCGAGCCGGCCAGCGACCAGGTGCCGCAGAACCCGCGCGAACTGTCCGAGAAGGTCGAGAATTTCGACGAGATGCAGGCGGAACTGGCGCGGCTCGACCCGTTCATGCTGCGCAAGATCCCGAATTTCGAGCCGAGGAAGGGCCCGGCGGTGCCCTCGTTCCTGGGGGCCGAGGCGGGCAGGGGGCTGATCTTCATGCCGGTCAAGGGCGGGCCTGCGGACAGCGTGACGCGCTGGCTGCGCGCCATGGGCGAGGTCGTCGGCGACTTCAACCAGAACAGCCTGCGGCAATGGAAGCGCCAGCATCTCGGCCATCGCAGCTTCACCGTGCTGCGCCACCCGCTGCTGCGCGCCTGGGCGGCCTTCGAATCGCTGATCGGCGGCCGCAATGCCGAGCTGCGCCAGCTGATGCGGCAGATCCATCGCGTCGCCCTGCCGCCGGATCCGGAGCTGGGCGCGCTGGACCAGGGCCGCAAGGCCGAGCTGTTCGCGGCCTTCCTGGACTTCCTGCGCCGCAACCTGAACGGCCAGACCACGCTGCCGACCTATCCCGGCTGGGCCAGCCAGTCCGAGGTGCTGGCGGGTTTCGCACGCTTCGGCGCCCCCGACATGCTGCTGCGCGAATCGGACCTGCCGCGCGACCTGTCCTGGCTTGCCGCCAGCGCCGGGATCAAGGCGCCGGCCGATTTTCCCGACCCGGAGCCCTTCCCGGACTTCCTGAACGAGCAGGAATTGCGCGGCGCGGCGAAGAAGGCCTATCTGCGCGATTACGTCGCCTTCGGCTTCGGCGGCCAACCCTGACCCGGCCCCGCCCTGACCCGGCCCCGCCCTGATCAGCCCTGCGGGGTCATGGCCTTGCGCTGGCGGTTGCGCTCCAGCCCCAGCTGCCGCTCGCGCCAGATGATTAGGATGCCGGCGGTGATGACCAGCGCCGCGCCCGCCAGCATGACCAGCGTCGGCGCCTCGTCGAAGACGGACCAGCCGATCAGAAGCGCCAGCAGCATCGAGGCATATTCGAAGGGCGCCACCAGCGAGGCGTCGGCATAGCGATAGGCCGAGGTCAGCAGGATCTGCCCCAGCCCGCCCAGAAGGCCGATGGTCACCAGCAGCGCCGCCGTCCCGGCATCCGGCATCACCCAGCCGAAGGGAATGGTCAGCAGTCCGAGCAGCGTCGATGTGACCGAGAACCAGAAGACGATGGCCGAGGTCCGCTCCTCCTGCACCAGCTTGCGCACGAAGATCTGCGCCAGCGCCGCGCAGGCGGCGCCGGAGAGCGTCACCATGGCGCCCAGGCTTTCCTTGTAGCCCATGTCGGCGCCGAAGCTCAGCCGGGGCGATAGCACGATGACCACGCCGACCAGTCCCAGCACCACCATGGACAGGCGGAACAGCCGCACGTCCTCGCCCAGGAACATGGCGGCGAAGATCACCGTCAGCAGCGGCGCGGCATAGCCGATGGCCGTGACCTCGGGGAAGGGCAGCAGCGCCAGCGCCCAGAAGCCCAGCCCCATCGCGGCGGTGCCGATGATGCCGCGATAGAAATGCCCCATCGGCCGAAAGGTCTTCAGCCCCACGCCCAGCTCATGCCGGAAGGCCAGCCAGAGCAGGATCACCGGAATGGCGAAGAACGAGCGGAAGAAGACCTGCTGGCCCGGCGGCACGCCCAAGCCGCCCTCGGCGGTCGCCTTGACGATCGAGGCCATGATGGTGAAGACCAGCACGCTAAGGCATTTGAGCAGGATGCCGCGCAGCGGGCTTGGGTGCGTGTGGATCATGGCAATCGTTCGCAGGCCCAGCGTGCCGCATCGGCGACGGCGGGGTCGGGGTCATGCTGCAAGGATTCGGCCAGCGGCCGCAGATGCGCAAGCCCCGAATTGCCGATGGCGTAAAGAACATTGCGCACCATGCGGTCGCGGCCGATGCGCTTGATCGGGCTGCCCGAGAAACGCTCGCGGAAGCCCGCATCGTCAAGCTGCGCCAGCTCGGCCAGCGCCGGGGCGCCGTGCGGGCCGTGATAGCGCAGCTCGGTCGCGGCCTGGGCGAACTTGTTCCAGGGGCAGGCGGCCAGGCAATCGTCGCAGCCATAGATGCGGTTCCCCAGCATCGGGCGCAGCTCGGGGTCCACCGGCCCCTTGTGCTCGATGGTCAGGTAGGAGATGCAGCGCCGCGCGTCCAGCTGGTAGGGCGCCGGAAAGGCCCCGGTCGGGCAGGCGTCGAGGCAGGCCCGGCACGAGCCGCAATGCGAGCGTTCCGCCGCGTCCTTCGGCAGGTCCAGCGTGGTGAAGATCGCGCCCAGGAAGAACCAGCTGCCCAGCTCGCGCGACAGCAGGTTGGTGTGCTTGCCCTGCCAGCCCAGCCCTGCCGCCTGCGCCAGCGGCTTTTCCATCACCGGGGCGGTGTCGACGAAGACCTTGATCTCGCAGCCGGTCAGCCCGACCAGCCAGCCGCCAAGGCGCTTCAGCCGCTTCTTGACCAGGTCGTGATAATCCTTGCCCTGGGCATAGACGCTGACCGCGCCGCGATCCTTGCGGCGGATGGCCTCCATCGGGTCGTGTTCGGGCGTGTAGAGCTCGGCCAGCATGACGACCGAGCGCGCCTCGGGCCAGAGGCTGGCGGGCGAGGCGCGCCAATGCGCGCGCTCGGCCATCCAGCCCATCTGGCCGTGCCGGCCCCGTTCCAGGAATGCGGCCAGCCGCTCGGGCAGTTGCGGGTTGGCGTCGGGGGCGCAAATGCCAAGGGCCGAGAAACCCTCGGCCCGCGCCTGCTGTTCCAGCCGGGAACGGATCTCGGCCGGGTCGGTCGGCCTAGAAGTCGAGCAGCGCATAATGCGGCGCCGGGTGGACGCCCGGCAGGTGGTCGGCCAGAAGGCTGCGGAAGGCCGGCCGCGACTTGATCTTGGCATACCATTCCTGCACCTCGGCCGAATGGGTCCAGTCCACGTCCGAGATGTAGTCGAGGCAGGACAGATGCGCCGCGGCGGCGAAATCGGCCAGCGTCATCACGTCGCCCGCCAGCCAGCGGCGGTGTTCCAGCAGGCTTTTCATGTAGTCGAGATGATAGCGGATCGCCGACAGGCCGGCCTTGACGGTGCGGCTGTCCGGGTAGCCCAGGCGCATCACCTTCTTCCAGACCCGTTCGGTCATCACCGGGCGGGTCACCTCGGCGTTGAACTTGTCGTCGAACCAGGCGCAGAGCCGGCGCACCTCGTAACGCTCGGCCGGCAGGGACGGCATCAGCGAGGGCTGCGGCTGGATCTCGTCCAGGTATTCGCAGATCGCCTGGCTTTCCGCCAGAAGCCGCCCGTCCATGCGCAGGACCGGCAGCTTGCCGGCCGGGTTGCGGCGCATGATTTCCGAGCCCGGTTCCCAGAAACGGTCCTCGACCAGCTCGACCTCGATGCGCTTTTCGGCCAGCACCAGCCGGACCTTGCGGCAAAAGGGCGACAGGGCGACATGGTAAAGGCGGATCGTGGAACTGGGCGAGGGCGTATTCATCAGGGGAAAACCGGTTCGTTCTCGGGCTTCCGGTTGATACGCCCCGGGACGCCCGGTTTCAACCGCCATGGCGGGCATGGGCGGATCAGCGCGGCAACCTCAGGCAGAAATCGCGGCCATCCGCCCGGATCGTCTCGGCGCCGCTGACGATCGAGCGGGTGCGGGCCGAGCCGGTCTGCGGGTTGCGCGTGCGCGGCGCCGGCAGGATCGAGGCCAAGGCCGCCGACTGGCGCAGGGTCAGCTTGTCGGGCGTGGTCTGGAAGTAATGCTCGGCCGCCGCCTTGATGCCGAAGACGCCGCGGCCGAATTCGGCGATGTTCAGATAGACCTCGACGATGCGGCGCTTGGACCAGAGTGCCTCGATCATCGGCGTATAGACCGTCTCCATCACCTTGCGCGGCCAGCTGCGCCCCTGCCACAAGAACACGTTCTTGGCCGTCTGCTGGGTGATGGTCGAGGCGCCGCGCGACGAGCCCGAGGCGATGACCCGGCGGATCTCGACCATGTCGAAACCCCAGTGGTTGCAGAAATTGGCATCTTCGGCGGCGACAACGGCGCGCACCATATGCGGCGAGATGCGATTCAGATCGACCCATTGCCGTGCCGCCCGGCCGGGAAACTCGCGCTGGCCCTGGATGATGGTCCAGGTGGTCGGCGGGTTGACGAAAGAGAACAGCAGCACCAGCACGGCCATCAGCCCCAGAAGCCGCAGGCCGATCCAGCGCAGCCAGGACCCCAGCCACAGCGCCGCGCGGCGCAGCGGCCGCCAGCGCCGGCGGGCGCGGGTCGTCGGCGGCTCGGTCAGCGCCTCGGGGTCGTCAAGGGTTTCCATGCGTCGGGGCATGGGGGCGTCCTGTCACGCCCATGCCCCTTGCGTCAAGCGTCAGGCCGAGCCCGGGGGCGCCGTCGTGCCCGCAGGCGCGGGATGATCGATCTGCGGCACGCCGAGCGCCGCGCCCAGCCTGCCGCCCGCGAAGGCCTCGCGCAGGCGCTCTTCCTCGGCCTCGGGCAGCGAGGTCTGCAGCACCCGGCCGCGCAGGTGGAAGCCTTCCAGCCGCGCCAGCACCTTGTCGGCGGTCATCTTGCGCACCAGGATGAACACGGCCGAGCCGCCCGGCGGGATGGACTGGCCCAGATCGCGCATGAAATCGTCGTTGATGCCGATATCCGAGAGCCTGCCGGCGATGGCGCCGGCGCCCGCGCCCACCGCGGCGCCCAAGAGCGGATTGAGGAAGATCAGCCCGACCAGCGTGCCCCAGAAGCCGCCGCCAAGCGCGCCCGCGGCGGTCAGGTTCACGGCCTGATGCAGCTGGATGTCCTTGGCCGAGGGGCGGGTGACGACCACCGCGTCCTCGAGCTCGATGAGGTATTCCTTCTGCATCTTGACCAGTTCGGTGCGCAGCTCGAAGCCGGTCGCCTCGTCGTCGAAGGCGATGACAAGCAGGTCGGACATGGCGGGATCCTTGTTGACTGATGACGGGGCGCAACGCCGGCGCGGGCTGGCGGGTTCCCGCCGCGACGCGGGGTCACGAAACGGCCTTACGCGTGCGCGGGCCTTGGCCGGAACAGGGGCGGACAGGCAGGGAGGAAGCCGGCAATGGCATTCCGCTTTACGGCGCCCTGATGGCGCTGCTGGCCGGGCGCGGAACTGCCGCGCAACAGCATGGGCGAGGTGCAGAAGAATCTGCTGCGCCAGGATTTCGCCCGCGTCCTTGCCTGAACCGCCGGACCGGGGGCCGTCTGCCCCCGGACCCCCGAGGATATTTCTCAAGAAAGAAGCGCAGCCAGGCCGGGGTCCTGGCCCGGCGGCGGCTATTCCTGTCCGGCGGCCGGCCGGATGACCAGCTCGTCATGGCCGGAAAGCGGGCAGGGCGCGCGGCTGAAAGTGAGGTCGTCGAGGATCAGCACCACGATCTCGGCCGTGGTATGGACCGCCGAGCCCGGCAGCAGGTGGCCGCCGAAGGCCCGCCCCTCGCCGTCGGCGATGGTCAGGTGCAGGTGCTGGCCGGCCGGGTCGATGGTGCCGGTCAGCGCGGTGATCTCGAAATGGCCCTGGTGGCAGGTGCCTTCCGGCCGGTTGGCGTGGCGGATCATGGCGCGGGTCAGGCTGCCGACGCAGGTGACCAGCGCCATGGCCGGCGCCCCGATCCGGCGCTGCAGGGCGCGCAGGGCCGCCAGCGGGTCCTCGCCCGGCCGCAGGCGGATCGTGGCATAGCGGCCGGAGGAGAGCGGGACCATCATTCGCCCCGCGGGAATCGCTTGGATTCCTCAAGCACGTTCAGGTCCATGTGGTTGCGCATGTAGCGTTCCGAAGCCTTCATCAGCGGCTGGTAATCCCAGGGGAAATAGGCGCCGTTGCGCAGCGCCTCATAGACCACCCAGCGCCGGGCCTGGCTTTCGCGCACCTCGGCGTCATAGGCGGCGAGGTCCCAGCGTTCGCCGGCCATGGCGCGCATCCGTGCCAGCACCTCGGCCGCCGCCGGGTCGGTGGCGCGGTTCTGCCGTTCCTCCGGGTCCTCGGCCAGGTTGTAGAGCATTTCCGGGTCGGCGGCGCAGGCGATGTATTTCCAGTCGCTGTCGCGCAGGCAGACCAGCGGCGCGATGCTGCCCTCGGCCGCGTATTCCATCGCCACCGGCCCGCGCCCCTCGGCGCCCCGCGCCAGCGAGCGGCCGTCGGTCCAGGGCGCGACCTCGGCCATCGAGATCCCCGCGAGGTCGCAGATCGTCGGCAGCACGTCGATGGTCGAGACCGGCGTCTCCACGCGGCCGGGTGCCATGGCAGGGGCCGCGATCATCAAGGGCACCCGCGCCGAGCCCTCGAAGAAGCTCATCTTGAACCACATGCCGCGGTTGCCCAGCATCTCGCCATGGTCGGAGAGGAAGACCACGATCGCCTCCTGCCGGGTGCGCTCCAGCACGTCCAGGATCTCGCCCAGCTTGTCGTCGATATAGGAGATGTTGGCGAAATAGCCCTGGCGGGCGCGGCGGATGTGATCCGGCGTCACCTCGAGCCCGCGCCAGTCGCTGGCATCCATCAGCCGCTGCGAATGCGGGTCCATCCGCTCGTAGGGGATCGCCTCGGGCGGTTCCAGTTCCGGGATGCCCTCATAGAGATCCCAATATTTGCGCCGGGCGACGAAGGGGTCGTGCGGATGGGTGAAGCTGACGGTCAGGCACCAGGGCCGGTCGTCGCCGCCGCGCGCCAGGTCGTAGAGCTTGCGCGTCGCGTGATAGGCGACCTCGTCGTCATATTCGTACTGGTTGGTGATCTCGGCCACGCCGGCGCCGGTCACGGAACCCAGGTTGTGATACCACCAGTCGATGCGCTCGCCCGGCTTGCGGTAATCCGGGGTCCAGCCGAAATCGGCCGGGTAGATGTCGGTGGTCAGTCGTTCCTCGAAACCGTGCAGCTGGTCGGGGCCGACGAAATGCATCTTGCCCGACAGGCAGGTGTGATAGCCGGCCCGGCGCAGGTGATGGGCATAGGTCGGGATGTCCGAGCAGAACTCGGCCGCGTTGTCATAGACCCGGGTGCGGCGCGGCAACTGCCCGGACATGAAGCTGGCGCGTCCGGGCGCACAAAGCGGGCTGCCGGTGTAGCTGTTGGCATAGCGGGTCGAACGCTCCGCCAGCCGGCGCAGATGCGGCACGTGCAGGAATCCGGCCGGGCCGTCGGGGAACAGCACCCCCGACAGCTGATCGGCCATGACGACCAGAATATTAGGTTTCTTCAATCAGTTCACCGATGCCATGACTGCTTCCGCACCGGGTTTTCCGTCCAGCGTGGTCACGCCGTCAAGCCATTTCGCCACCGTCTCGGCATTTTGGCTGATCCAGTCCTTTGCGGCTGCGGTGGCATCCGCGCCCTCGTCGAGGATCTTGGCCATCAGCATGTTTTCCTGATCGACGGTAAAGACCAGCTGGCTGAACAGCTTCGCCGCATTGGGGCAGGCGGCGATCCATTCCTTGCGGGCCAGGGTGTGAACGGTGGCGCCGCCGTAATCCGGGCCGAACTCCTCGTCGCCGCCCGACAGGTAGGTGATGTTCAGCGTGACGTTCATCGGATGCGGCGCCCAGGCCAGGAAGACCGAGGGCGTCTTGGCGGCATCGTTGCGCTGCACCTGGGCAAGCATGCCCTGTTCGCTGGATTCGACCAGCTCCCAGTCGCCGAGGCCGAACTTGTCGGCTTCGATCATGGCCTGGATGGTCTGGTTGGCAGGCGCGCCGGGTTCGATGCCGTAGATCTTGCCCTGGAAGGCGTCCCTATGCGCATCGAGATCGGCGAAATCCGCGACGCCCAGCCCGGCGGCGGCATCGGTCACCGCCAGGGTGAACTTGGCGCCTTCCAGGTTCTGCACCAGCTCTTCGGTCTTGCCCGAGGCTTCGAGGTCGTCGCGGAACCTCTGCTGGGCCGGCATCCAGTTGCCCAGGAAGACATCGGTATCGCCGTTCTTCAGCGCCTCATAACCCACGGGCACCGAGAGCGTGCGGATATCGGGCCGGTAGCCCAGCCCCTGCAGCAGGGCGGTGGCGACGCCATTGGTGGCGGTGATGTCGGTCCAGCCCGGATCCGAGAAGCGGACCGTGCGGCAGCTGGCGGGGTCCTCGGCCAGGGCGGGCGTGGCGGCCAAAGCAAGGGCGAGCAGGGACAGCGGCGTGGTTCTTGACATGATCGGAACTCCGGTTTCGTGCTGCGGGCGGGCCGCGGCTTGCGGTTTCATGCGCTATCAGCCCACAGGTGCTGCGCCGGATCAAGGGGGTTGCCGAAGGCGCGGATTGCGGCATTTTCCGGCTGGCCGGGGCGATCCGATCCTTGACGCGGGCGGCCGGCTCGATCAATGGTGTCGCCGGTCAGGGCCTGTAGCTCAATGGTCAGAGCAGGGCGCTCATAACGCCTTGGTTGGGGGTTCGAGTCCCTCCGGGCCTACCATTGTTTTCCTTCCAGATCGCCAGAGGGTTTTCGATGGGCCTTCCGGTCTTGCCCGCCCTTTTCCGATTTCCGCGCTGGCCGGGTGAACTTGCTGGCCGGGTGAACTTATGGGCGGCTTTGCAATGGAAGCGGTCGAGGTGTTCCTTGGCGTCCGTCAGGGCTCGGGCGATGCGCAGGACGGCCGATGCAGAGCCTCTGCCCCAGGAATTTTGCGCGGTTGCTCCATCTCCCGATGGGCCGCCGCTTCACGCCTTTGACCGTCAGCGTGCCAAGGCCACCCGGCCCGCTGCAAGGCTTATGGCTTCCAGCGGAGCGATCCGCACCGCATTGCGCTGCCTGCTGGGCCGGAACCGATGCAGCCGGAAGGCCGGGTAGCTGGCATGATCGTCGCGGCTCACTGTTGCTGGCAGGGGCATGGCGCCCCCGCCGAGAAGGCTTTCGCGGAGCCTTGTCACCTGCCCAGCGCGTCATAGCGACGCTCCCAGGTTTCCGTCAGGCGCAGGACGGCCAGTTCCTGACGTTCGTCGATGGCGGCGCTGTCGTCCAGCATATTGGCCGCCCCCCTGAGCTGGCGGCGCTCGTCAAACACCGCCTGTTTCACTTGGCTTCTGTCTGGCTTGCTAGTCATTTCAGATCCTCCGAAACCGGCAGCGCGTGGGCTGCGCGACGAATTCATCATAGCGGATTCCAAGCGATTTTTACACGATAAAAACTAGCGAGTTTTCCGTAAATTAACGATGCAGGCGATTCGGAACCAGGATCGGGCCTTTGCCTGCTGATTTCCCCTGAGAGGCGACCCGGCTTTCGAGAACTGCCCCATCTTGAGAATATGGTTGGCGGGTGATGGCTGGGCGGCTGTTTTCGTGCTTCTGCGGGCGGTGGCTTCAGGGCTGGCCTTGACGCGGAAGCTGTCGTCGCCCGATCAACCGTTGGAAACGTTGGAGGTGAGTGGGTTTGCGTCGCCATTGATGTTGCTTCGCGATGCATCCTCGGCCTGCGGATCGCTGCCGCACCATCGGCGGAAGAGTTCAGGAAACTGCTGGAAATGGTCGTTTCCGACAAGACCGACCTGGCGCGCGCCTGCGGTGCTCAGGGGACGTGGCATCAGTGTGGTCGCCCGATGACCATCGCCACCGATACCGGTTCCAGCTTCATCGCGACCGGATCCATCGAGCGGGCCAATGATATGGCAGCGGCCATGGAATCTGCCCCGGTGAAATGCGCCGAACTGCGCGGTACCGATGAGCGGCTCTTTGGTACGTTTGGGCGGATGCTGATGCCCCGGCTGCCCGGTCATACGCAGCCCGATCCGGTAAAATGCGGCGATTACGACCCACGTCCTAATGCCTGCCTCGACGACGATGACCTGATCCGGATTCTGGTTTGCTTCGTGGTCGATGAATGCCACCGCAACCCGCATGGCGGGCTGGGCGGCCAGATGCCGGTGTCGAAGTGGGTTGACCTGGAGAAGGAGGCCCGGTTCTCTGCAGCCACCTGTCGATCGCCTGACCCGTTGCGCGGCGCTCGGTGTTGATCTCGACGTCAAGCTCGGGAAACAGGGTGTGCTTGTATTCGGCAATCACTACAGTTGCAAAGACGTTCGCGCGCATTATGCCGAAGGCAAGAACCGCGACATGAAGGTCCGTGTCGATATCTCTAACCTCGGGATGGTTGCAGTCGCGGTCGGGGAGAGATGGGTGGCGGCCCACCCTCACACACGCGACATGGAAGGCATCAGCCTGCCGGAATGGGATGAGCAGTGCCGGGTATTGCGGACGCGCTTCAAGCACGAGGCGGAACTCTCCGCCGAATACCGCGCCCATGCTGCCAGGACGATCCGCGACATCGCAGCGAACGCGCGGGCACGGTTGCGCCGTGAGCAGGCGACACCCTTTGGGCATTCGGCAGCTTATGTCCAGCATCTGCAAGCCACGCTCTATTCCGGGTTCCGGTTCCGGGAGGAGGCGGGGCCCAATTTTGGTGAAGCGTCCGACGGCCTCGGCCGCGAGATTCTGCCCGCGCCGGATCCGGAGGTGCAGGACACGGCAGGTTTGACATCACCGGCGGTCTCTCTGGGCGAAGATGATGACGACAACTGGGATGGGTGGCCAGATCAATCCGGGGATGACTGGCGGCTGGAGGACGACGATGAGCATATCTTCAGATCGCATGACCGAAGTAGCCGGTGCCGTAGCCGACCTGAAAGCGCGATTCTTTCCCACGCCGACCTACCGCCAGTTCCAGCATGAGTTCGACCTTCTGCTTGCCGAACGCCGCGCCAATCTTGCTGCGGGACGGCAAAAGGAGGCTCATGGCTTGCTGGTTTTGGCCCCGTCAGGGGCGGGCAAGACCACGCTTGTCCGGAACGCTCTGCATCGGCACCCTTCAGGTCTGCGCATGCTGACCGGCGAAGAGGAGCGGGCCGACGTGGTCAGCATGGCGGTGCCGTCGCCTGCGACGCCGAAAGGGGTCGGTCTCAGCGTGCTGGAGGCGCTTGGCTATCCGCTGCGCAGGGACCGCTCGGCCCACATCATCTGGCGATTGGTCAAGGCTCAGTTCGCAGAGCGGCAGCTGCTGTTCCTGCATCTGGACGAGGCGCAGGACTTCAGCCGGCACAATAATCGCAACGACCAGCATGCGGTGATCAGCACGCTGAAATCGCTGATGCAGTCACCGCAATGGCCGGTGGGCTTGATCCTCAGCGGCATGCCGGAACTGCTGGAGCTGGTGAATATGGACCCTCAGCTGGCGCGTCGGCTGAAACCGGTGGAGCACCGCCCGCTCAAGACCAGCGTGGATGGCGGCATGATCGTTGCCGCCATCAGGCAATACGCGGCAATTGCGCATGTCCCTGTGGACGACAAGCTTCGCAAGCCGCGGTTTGTCAGACGGCTTGTCCATGCCGCCGATCATTGCTTCGGCATTCTCGTCGAAATAGTCTGAGAAGCCATCGGCGAGGTGCTGCTGTCGGCCGAAAATACGCTTTCCTCCAAATCCTTCGCAGCTTGTTTTGCCCGGCGATCCGGCTGTCCGGAAGGCCTCAATCCCTTCATGGTCGAAGATTTCCTCGCCCTGGATGTGCGCAAGTTGTTGCAGCTCGAATCCGGGCCCGAAGATCGGGGAGACGGAAATGAGACTCGGCCTTAGCCTGCCCATCCTGCCGCAGGAAACCTTGCCGTCCTTCGTCTCGCATGTCGCGCAGAAGAACGGGTCGCGCCATGTCCAGGACTTCGTGCTGGATATGGACCTGTCCTGGCGGCGGATCCTGCAGCTTGATCCTGACACGGTTCAGGAACTGGCCGATCTGACGGGAACCGATACAGAGCGACTTGCGAAGAACAGTTTTGCCCCGATCGGTGACAGCTCTTTCCGCTTGCAAGGCAGCAATCTGCCCCGGTCCTTTCTTGACCGCTCAGCGCTGAAGTTCTGCCCGATCTGCATCAAAGCCGATCAGGACAATCATGGCCGGACATGGGGGCGCGCCCTGTGGCAGATTGATTCGCTGCATGTCTGTCCGGATCATGGCGTGCTGTTGGGCGCATTGGTCCCGCCGGACTATCCTCGCTGTCCGCATGATTTTGCCGGTCGCGTTGCCGATTGTCGCGCGCTGGTCAATGAAGTTGCTGTCGAGGTAGGGGCCGAGGCCATACGGTATGCGCGCATGCTTTCTGATCGGCTGCAAGACCCATACCAGAGCGAACGCCGCTCGTGGCTCTATGATCTGCCCATCGATGTCGCCGCGCGCCTGTCCGCCCGGATCGATGCGGATGCGGCCGTCCTGATCTCGACCGGCGGCGGCAAGATCTTCGGCGAGATGGTGCGGCAATCGATCATGGAGGAAATGGAACGGCATGCGGTGCCCGAGGATCATTGGCCACCCGTCGACCGGATCTTCGAGCAGGTCCGCGCGAATCCGGAGAGCGACGAGCTCTGGGCCGGTTCCAGCTTCCGATTGCCGAGGATCAGGAACGCCGCGAAGCCAAGGCCGATCTGGAAACCCGCTCCGACCGGGAATATGCCGAACTGGTCGGCCGCTTCGAGCTGTGCCAGGTGGCGCTTGCCATCGATGAAGGCCGGGCGCTGACCGGCGCGACCAAGGAAGTCGTGGACGAACTGCGCAGCAAGGGCGGCTATCAGGGCGTCCCGGTCCCGCTGGCGGCTCTGGAAACCCGCGCGGGCGAAACCGTCGCGGCCGACCAGATCAACCCGAAAACCATCCGCCCGGTCATCGATCGGCTGTTCCCGGCTTCGGTGGCTTCGCGCCTCGGCGTCCAGTCGATCAACATCACCTCGGGCGAACTGGAATTCCCGGTTGCGACCGCCGGCGCGGTGTTCGGCTGGCAGACCACCGAGCTTGCCAATGTCGGCACGGCCTCGGAATACCAGACCTCGGAACGCAGCCTGAACCCCGATCAGACCGGCGGGGCGCAGATGATCATCAGCCGCAAGGCGCTGAAACAGGCGGGCGAAGGGCTGGAATCGGCCATCCGCCGCGACCTGAACGCGGTGATCGCCACCGAGCTTGACCGCGTGGTGGTGAACGGTTCCGGCGCGGCCGGTCAGCCTCTGGGCATCATTCCCGGCGCGGCAACCTATGGCATCGCCTCGACCGCCGTTGGCGCGGCTGCGACCTGGGCGGCGTTCCGGGCGCAGGTGGTGGCCTTCATGCAGGCCAACGCGATCACCTCGGCCAGCCAGGTCAATCTGGGTTTCGGCCCGGCGATCTGGGCCGAGCTGGATGATGCGCTGATCACCGGCACCGCCGTTTCGGAATGGGACCGCCTGACCAAGCACATCGCCAGCCCGGCGATCAGCAACGTGATCCCCGACGAAACCGCGATCCTGACCGCGACCGTGCAGGGCATCGCGCCGGGCTATCTCGGCATCTACGGCGGCGTTGCCGCAAATGAGGTTGGCATGGTCGCGCGCCTGCACGGGCTTCGGAAGGCGTTTTGCGTCTATTGGGCCGAGAAGGGCGCGACCACGCATCAGATCGCCGCGATGGCCGGGCACATGACGCTTGGCGAAGTTGAGCGCTACACGCGCGCGGCGGATCGCCTCAAATGGTTAAGCTTCTGGTGGAGGGATAATGAAACGGGACACGCAAGCCCAAGAACGGGACATGCTTCACCAACAGGCTGATTTTTCGGGGAATTTCTCGGAAAATCTGGAAAGTGGTGAGCCCGACAGGATTCGAACCTGTGACCCACTGATTAAAAGTCAGTTGCTCTACCAACTGAGCTACGGGCCCATCGCACGGGGGGCTAACTACGGTCGGCTGCGGACAGGGTCAAGCGGAAAAATCGCCGCCTCTGGCAGAATCTTTCCGGCAGGAGTATGTCACCGCCATGGAACACCAGCAAAACCCCGGCCAGAGCGCCCCTCTGCCCTTCATGAAGATGCACGGGCTCGGCAACGACTTCGTGGTGATCGACGGCCGCCGCTCGGGCGCGCTGCCCGATGCCGCGACCGTGGCCGCCATCGCCGACCGCCATCGCGGCGTCGGCTTCGACCAGATGGCCGTCATCCTGCCCGGCGAGAACGCCGATGCGCGGCTGGTGTTCTTCAACGCCGACGGCTCGCTTTCGGCCGCCTGCGGCAATGCCACGCGCTGCGTGGCCCGCTTCCTGATGGACGAATCGGGAGCCTCGGCCCTGCGGCTCGCCACCGACCATGCCGTGCTTGCGGCCGAGGATGCCGGGGACCGGCTGACGCGGGTGAACATGGGTGCGCCGGTCCTAGACTGGGCGCGGATCCCTCTGGCCGAGGATGTCGATACGCTGCACCTGCCCATCGAAGGCGATCCGGTGGCGACGGGGATGGGCAATCCGCACATGACCTTTTTCGTGCCTGATGCCGCGGCGGTCGACCTGGAACGCTTCGGCCCTGTGCACGAACATCATCCGCTTTACCCGCAACGCAGCAATGTCGAGCTGGTGCAGGTCGTCTCGGACAGCGAGATCGTGCTGCGCATCTGGGAACGCGGCACCGGCATCACGCTGGCCTCGGGCTCGTGCTCCTGCGCGGCGGTGGTCGCGGCGGCGCGGCGCGGGCTGACCGGGCGGCGGGTCAAGGTCAACGTGCCGGGCGGCGTGCTGGAGATCGACTGGCGCGAGGACGGGGTCTGGATGACCGGGCCGACCGCGCATGTCTTCGACGGGGTCTGGCGGGGATGAAGGACCTGAAACCGCCCGTTTTCGCGACCCTCGGCTGCCGGCTGAACGCCTATGAGACCGAGGCGATGCGCGAGATGGCCGAGGCCGCCGGGCTGCAAGGCGCGGTGATCGTGAACACCTGCGCGGTGACCGCCGAGGCGGTGCGCAAGGCCCGGCAGGAGATCCGGCGGCTGGCGCGCGAGAATCCCGGCGCCCCGGTCATCGTCACCGGCTGCGCCGCCCAGACCGAGCCCGAGACCTTCGCCGCCATGGCCGAGGTCAGCCGCGTCATCGGCAACCATGAAAAGATGCAGCCGGCGACTTGGGCCGCGATGCAGGCCCCCGACCTGATCGGCGAGACCGAGAAAGTGCAGGTCGACGACATCATGTCCGTGCGCGAGACGGCGGGCCATCTGATCGACGGCTTCGGCCGGCACCGCGCCTATGTGCAGGTGCAGAACGGCTGCGATCATCGCTGCACCTTCTGCATCATTCCCTATGGCCGCGGCAATTCGCGCTCCGTGCCCGCGGGGGTGGTGGTGGACCAGATCAAGCGGCTGCGGGACCGCGGCTTCAACGAGGTGGTGCTGACCGGTGTCGACCTGACCTCTTGGGGGGCCGACCTGCCGGGGACGCCGCGGCTGGGCGATCTGGTCATGCGCATCCTGCGGCTGGTGCCGGACCTGCCGCGGCTGCGCATCAGCTCGATCGATTCGATCGAGGCGGATGAGAACCTGATGCTGGCCATCGCCAGCGAGCCGCGGCTGATGCCGCATCTGCACCTGTCGTTGCAGGCCGGCGACGACATGATCCTGAAGCGGATGAAGCGCCGCCACCTGCGCGACGACGCCATCCGCTTCTGCGAGGATGCGCGCAAGCTGCGGCCGGGAATCGTCTTCGGCGCCGACATCATCGCCGGTTTCCCGACCGAGACCGAGGCGATGTTCGAAAACAGCCTGAAACTGGTCGAGGATTGCGGCCTGACCTTCCTGCATGTGTTTCCCTATTCGGCGCGCAAGGGCACCCCGGCGGCGCGGATGCCGCGCGTGCCGGGCCCGGCGATCAAGGAACGTGCGGCGCGGCTGCGCGCGGCGGGCGACGCGGCGCTGGCCCGGCATCTGGCCGCGCAGGTCGGAGAGGCGCGCATGGTGCTGACCGAGGGGCCGCGGCTGGGCCGGACGGAGCATTTCACCGAGGTGGCCTTCCAGCGCGACATGCCCCCGGGCACGCTGATGGAATTGCGCATCGCCGGCCATGACGGTCAGCGGCTGACGGTCTGATCCTTCGCCGTTGCGCCGGGGGCTGTCTGCCCCCGGACCCCCGAGGGTATTTGTAAAACGGAGAAGGACGGGGTTTCCGGCGGGGTGGTCGCCATGGGATCGGGCCGGTTGCGCAAGATTGGCTTGCCGCGCGGGAAAGCCGCACATAATCCTTGGCCGATGACCTTGCTTTATACGCACCCCTCGGGGCTCTTGCATGTGACGCCGCCCAGCCATCCCGAACAGGTGGCGCGGCTGGATGCCGTCCTGGACGCATTGGGCGGGCTCGACCTGGTCCGGGGCGAGGCGCCGGAGGCGGCGGAGGCGGACATCCTGCGCGCCCATCCGCCGGAATACCTGTCCGGGCTGCGCCGGAAATCGCCGGCCGAGGGCTGGATGATGCTGGATTCCGACACCTATCTGTCGCCCGGCAGCCTGGAAGCCGCGCGCCATGCCGTCGGCGGGGTCTGCGCGGCGGTCGATGCGGTGCTGGCGGGCGAGGCGCCCAACGCCTTCGTCGCCATGCGCCCGCCGGGACATCATGCCGAGCGGGCGCGGGCCATGGGCTTCTGCATCTTTTCCTCGGTCGCCATCGGGGCCTTGCGGGCGCTGGACCATCACGGGCTGGACCGCGTGGCGGTGCTGGATTTCGACGTGCATCACGGCAACGGCACCCAGGACGTGCTGTGGGAGGAGAAACGCGCGCTCTTCGCCTCGACGCATCAGTTGCCGCTTTATCCCGGCACCGGCGCGGCCTCGGAGCGGGGGGCGCATGGCCAGATCGTCAACATGCCGCTGGCGCCGGGCAGCGGCGGGGACGAGGCGCGCGCGGCCTGGCGGGCGATCTGCGACCGGGTCGCGGCCTGGCGGCCGCAGCTGGTGCTGGTCTCGGCCGGGTTCGACGCCCATGCCGACGATCCCCTCGCCGCGCTGATGTGGCGCGAGGCGGATTTCACCGCCATCACCCGGATGATCTGCGACACGGCGGCGGCCTGCTCGGCCCCGGTGGTATCGGCGCTGGAAGGCGGTTATGATCTTGCCGCTCTGGGCCGCTCGGCGCGCGCCCATGTCGATGTGCTGAGGGAGACTGCCGCGTGACCGAGATCGAGAACATGTCCTTCGAGGAGGCGATGAAAGAGCTTGAGGCGACGGTCGGCCGGCTGGAGCACGGCGAGGCGACGCTGGAGGAATCGATCAAGCTCTACGAGCGCGGTGCGGCCCTGCGGGCGCATTGCGACAAGCGCCTGCGCGAGGCCGAGGAGCGGGTGGAAAAGATCACTTTGGCGGCCAACGGCCAGCCCGACGGGACCGTTCCGGCCGAGGGGCTGTGATGCGGGACCGCCTTGCCGAGGTGAAGGCGCAGGTCCAGACCGCGCTGGACGAGGCCATGGCCGGCCTGCCCGAGGGCGAGCTGACCGATGCGATGCGCTATGCCTGCACCGGCGGCAAGCGCATCCGCGCCTTCCTGGTGATGGAATCGGCGCGGCTGTTCGGCCTGGCCGACCCGGCGGCGCTGCCCGTCGCGGCGGCGGTCGAGGCGCTGCATGCCTATAGCCTGGTCCATGACGATCTGCCCTCGATGGACGACGACGATCTGCGGCGCGGCCTGCCCACCGTGCATTTGCGATGGTCCGAGGCGACCGCGATCCTGGCCGGGGACGCGCTGCAAGGCCTGGCCTTCGGCCTGCTGGCCGATCCGAAGATCGGCGCGCCCGAAAGGCGGCTGGCGCTGGTGCGCGGCTTCGCCGAGGCGGTCGGCGGGGGCGGCATGGTCTGGGGCCAGGCGCTGGACATCGCCGCCGAGACCGCCGCCGAGCCCTTGGACCTTGCCGCCATCACGCGGCTGCAGCAGGCCAAGACCGGCGCGCTGATCCAGTTCTCGGCCACTGCCGGCGCGGTCATGGCCGGCGAGGCTCCCGGCCCGCTGGCGGATTATGCCCGCCGCCTGGGCCTTGCCTTCCAGATCCAGGACGACATCCTGGACGTGACCGGCACCGAGGCCGAGACGGGCAAGCGCACCGGCAAGGACGGCGCCGCCAACAAGGCGACCTTCGTGTCGCTGCTGGGCCTGCAGGGCGCGCAGGACCAGGCGCGCCAGCTGGTCCGCGATGCCGAAACCGCCCTTGATCCCTATGGCGAGGCCGCAGGAAACTTGCGGCAGCTCGCGCGTTTCGTTATCGAGCGCGACGCCTGACAGCCCGCCCGGAGAGGGGCAAGCCATGACCCATGAGACTTCCGACCGCCCTTCGACGCCGATCCTGGACCGGGTGGCCTTGCCGTCCGACCTGAAGGATCTGTCGGATCGCGAACTGCGGCAGCTTGCCGACGAGCTGCGGGCCGAGACGATCAGCGCCGTTTCCGTCACCGGCGGCCATCTGGGCGCCGGGCTGGGCGTGGTCGAGCTGACCGTGGCGCTGCATGCGGTCTTTGACGCGCCGCGCGACAAGATCATCTGGGACGTGGGCCATCAGTGCTATCCGCACAAGATCCTGACCGGGCGCCGCGACCGCATCCGCACGCTGCGTATGGAAAACGGCCTTTCCGGTTTCACCAAGCGGTCGGAAAGCCCCTATGACCCGTTCGGGGCCGGGCACAGCTCGACCTCGATCAGCGCGGCGCTGGGTTTCGCCATGGCGCGCGAACTCGGCGGCGATCCGGGCGATGCCGTTGCGGTGATCGGCGACGGCGCAATGAGCGCGGGCATGGCCTTCGAGGCGCTGAACAATGCGGGCGACCTGGGCAAGCGGCTGTTCGTGGTGCTGAACGACAATGAGATGTCCATCGCGCCGCCCACCGGGGCGCTGTCGCGCTATCTGACCCGGCTCTACGCCGAGGGGCCGTTCCAGGACCTGAAGGCCGTGGCCAAGGGCGCCGTGGGCTTCCTGCCGCCCTCGCTGCAGGAGGGCGCACGCCGCGCCAAGGAGATGCTGAAGGGCATGACCGTCGGCGGCACCCTGTTCGAGGAGCTGGGCTTCTCCTATATCGGCCCGGTCGACGGCCACGACCTCGACCAGCTTCTGCCGCTCTTGCGCACCGTCAAGGCACGGGCCACCGGGCCGGTGCTGATCCATGCCGTGACGAAGAAGGGCAAGGGCTACGGCCCGGCCGAACGCGCCGCCGACAAGGGCCATGCCACGGCGAAATTCGATGTCGAGACAGGCGCGCAGGCCAAGGCCAAGTCGAACGCGCCCAGCTATACCTCGGTCTTTGCCCGGGCGCTGGTCGATCAGGCCAGCCGCGACGCCCGCATCGTCGCCGTCACCGCCGCCATGCCGGACGGCACCGGGCTGAACCTCTTCGCCGAGCGTTTTCCGCGCCGCTGCTTCGACGTGGGCATTGCCGAGCAGCATGCCGTGACCTTCTCGGCCGGGCTGGCGGCGGGGGGGATGAAGCCGTTCTGCGCGCTTTATTCGACCTTCCTGCAGCGCGGCTACGATCAGGTCGTCCATGACGTGGCGATCCAGCGCCTGCCGGTGCGTTTCGCCATCGACCGCGCCGGTCTGGTCGGGGCCGACGGCGCCACCCATGCCGGCGCCTATGACATTGCCTTTCTTGCGAACCTGCCCGGCTTCGTGGTCATGGCCGCCGCGGACGAGGCGGAGCTGGTGCATATGGTCGCCACCGCCGCCGCCCATGACGAAGGCCCCATCGCCTTCCGCTATCCCAGGGGCGAGGGCACCGGGGTCGAGATGCCCGAACGCGGCGAGGTGCTGGAGATCGGCAAGGCCCGCGTCATGGCCGAGGGCAAGCGCGTCGCCATCCTGTCCTTCGGCACCCGGCTGGCCGAGGTCATGCGGGCGCGCGAGGCGCTGCTGGCGCGCGGGATCACGCCCACGGTGGTCGATGCCCGCTTTGCCAAGCCACTGGACCGCGACCTGATCCTGCGCCTTGCCCGCACGCATGAGGCGCTGATCACCATCGAAGAGGGCGCGGTCGGCGGTTTCGGCAGCCTGGTCGCGCAGCTGCTTGCCGACGAGGGCGTCTTTGACGGCGGGCTGCGCTTCCGCCAGATGGTGCTGCCCGACACATTCATCGACCATGCCAGCCCCGAGGCCATGTATCGCTGCGCCCGCATGTCCGCCCCCGATATCGAGGCCAAGGTGCTGGAGGTTCTGGGTGTGGCGCTGGCGAAACGTGCCTGAGAGGTGACAATGCTGCGTATCCTTCTGACCGGCCTCGTGCTTGCCGCCCCGCTGGCGGTGCAGGCGCAGGACTATCTTCCGAACCTGTTCGACGTCACCGTGGTCGAGACCTGGGACAAGCTGAACGTGCGCGAGGCGCCGCATGGACAGGCCAAGATCATCGGCCGGCTCGCCTCGACCGCCAAGGGGGTCGAGCTGCTGGACCGCGACGCCTCGGGCAAATGGGGCCTCGTGAACGTGGGCGAGACCACGGGCTGGGTGGCGTTGCGCTTTCTCAAGCCGCAGGCCACGGTCTGGAAGCCAGCCGAGCTGCCGCTGTCGCTGCAATGCAGCGGGACCGAGCCCTTCTGGTCGGTCAAGACGGTGCAGAAGGGGCTGGTCTTCAGCGAGCCCGACCAGCCCGAGCGCCAGCTTTCGCTGCGCAAGGTCATGGATCGCGGCATCGAGGGGGAGCCGACGCGCGGCATCATCGCCGGCGACGACAAGGGCCGGCTCACCGCCTTCCTGCGGCCCGAGCAATGTTCGGACGGCATGTCGGACCGCGGCCATGCGCTGGCGGTCAGCGTGATCCTTGACGGGCAGGAGCAGCCCTCGCGCATGCTGACGGGCTGCTGCACGATCGCCCGCTAGGCGGGGGTCCCCTCGGCGCGGGCCAGCGCGGCCAGCCCGGCGCGATAGTCGGGATAGCGCAGCCTCACGCCCAGCTCGCGCTTGATGCGGTCGTTCGCGACGCGCTTGTTCTCGGCATAGAAGCTGCGCGCCATGGGGGTCATCTCGGCATTGGCGTAATCCTCGGCGGGCGGCAGGGGCAGGCCCAGCAGTTCCGCCGCATGAGCGATCACCGCCTCGGGCGGGGCCGGGTCGTCGTCGCAGACAGTGTAGATCGCCCCTGGCCGGGGCGCGTGGATCGAGGCCAGCAGCACCTGCGCGATGTCCTCGGCATGGATGCGGGAAAACACCTGTCCCGGCTTGACGATGCGCCGCGCCGTGCCCGCACGGACCTTGGCGAAGGGGCCGCGCCCCGGCCCGTAGATCCCGGCGAGGCGGAAGATATGCAGCGGCAGCCCATGCTGGGCGGCCAGCCGCTGCCAGCCCTGCTCGGCCGCGACCCGTTCGCGCCCGCGCCGGGTCGAGGGGGCGCAGGGCGTTTCCTCGTCGACCCAGCCGCCCTCGCGGTCGCCATAGACCCCGGTGGTGGAAAGATAGCCCAGCCAGCGCGGCCGCGCCGCGGCGATCTCGGCGCCGAAAGCCGCCAGAACCGGGTCCGCGCCCCGGTCCGGCCCGACCGAGACCAGGATCGCGTCGGCTTGGGCGATGGCCTCGCGCAGCGCCTCCTCCTGCCCCGGCCAGCGCAGCGGCTCGGCCCCGGTCTGCGCGACGCGATCCGTCGCCTCCCGGGTGGTGCCGGCGACCTGCCAGCCCTCGGCCAGCAGCAAGGGCGTCAGGAAACCGGCCGAATAGCCGTGACCGAAGACCAGCATCCTCATGCGCGCCCCCGCAGGATCTCGGCCGCGATGGCAAAGGAGCGGTGCCGCGCGGCCTGGTCGTGGATATTGCCGACGAGGATCAGCTCGTCGGGGCGGTGGCGGGCGATCAGCTCCTCCAGCCGGGCCGCGACGGTTTCCGGCGCGCCGACCGCGCTGACCGAAAGCGCATGCTCGACGGCGGGCAGGATGCGCACCGGGATCGCGTCCAGCACGTCCTCGACCGGCGGCGGCAGCAGGCCGGGCATGCCCAGCCGCAGCCGGGCGAAGCTGATCATCTGGCTTGTGCGCAGGCGCTGCGCCTCGGCATCGGTCTCGGCCGCGATGACGTTCACCGCCAGCATGAAGCGCGGGCGGGTGCCGAATTCGGTCGGCTCGAAGCGGTCGCGGTAAAGCTGCACGGCCTGGTCGAGATCGCCCGGCGCGAAATGGCTGGCAAAGGCATAGGGCAGGCCAAGCGCAGCGGCGAGGCTGGCGCCATAGAGCGACGAACCGAGGATCCAGACCGGCACGTTCGTGCCTTCGCCCGGATGCGCCGCCACCGGGGCGCCGGGGCGCGGCGGGCCCAGATAGCGCAGCAGCTCGACCACGTCGTTGGGGAAATCCTCGTTGCGCTGCATCGACCGGCGCAGCGCATGCATCACCGCGCCGTCGCCGCCCGGCGCACGGCCCAGGCCCAGATCGATGCGGTCGCCGTGGATCGTCGCCAGCGTGCCGAACTGCTCGGCGATGGCCAGCGGTGCGTGGTTCGGCAGCATGACCCCGCCGGCGCCGACGCGGATGGTTTGCGTATGATCGGCGACATGGCCGATCAGCACCGCGGTGGCGGCGCTGGCGATGCCGGGCATGTTGTGATGCTCGGCCAGCCAGAAACGGCTGTAACCCCAGCCTTCGGCGGCTTGCGCGAGCGCGACGGAATTGGCGATGGCCCGCCGCGCGTCCGAGCCTTCGGCCACCACCGCCAGGTCGAGAATGGAAAATTCCATGCGGATCACTCCTTTGCCCCTGTCAGATAAGGCCTCCGCTGCCGGCTTGCCAGCCCGCGGCGGCGCTGGCACTCTCCGCCGAAACTGGAGAGCGCGCATGATGACCGACCGCCGGAGACTTCCCATCGAAACGCCCGAGCCTGCCGAGCGGGTCTATTTCGACGACCCGGCCGCCGCCGTGGCCCAGCTGATCGCGCTTTACGAGCGGGCGTCGCATTTCCTGCTGGACCGGTTCCTGGCCACGCTGCAGGGCGGCCGGCCGGCGGCGCGCTATCGCGCCTTCTACCCGGAACTGCGCATGACCGTGCCGGTGCATTCCAAGACGGATTCGCGCCTGTCCTTCGGCCATGTCGCGTTGCCCGGCACCTATTCGGCCTCGATCACCCGGCCCGACCTGTTCCGCGGCTACCTGACCGAGCAGATCGGCCTGCTGATGCGCAATCACGGCGTGGCGGTGGCGATCGGCGACAGCGGCACGCCGATGCCGGTGCATTTCGCCGTGGCGACGCAAAGCGACCTGAACGTCCCGCAGGAAGGCGTGCTGGACTATTCGCTGCGCGACGTCTTCGACGTGCCGGACCTGAACACCATGAACGACGATATCGTCAACGGCACCGCGGGGCCGAACCCGGACGGCAGCCACCCGCTGGCGCCCTTTACCGCGCAGCGCGTCGACTATTCGCTGGCCCGGCTGGCGCATTACACCGCGACCCTGCCCGAGCATTTCCAGAATTTCGTGATGTTCACCAACTACCAGTTCTATGTGGACGAGTTCGAGGCCTTCGCCCGCCGCGCGCTGGCCGATCCGGATTCGGGCTATACGGGTTTCGTCGCGCCGGGAAACCAGATCCTGGAACGCCCCGAGGATATCATCGCCACCGGCGCCAAGATGCCGCAGATGCCGGCCTATCACCTCAAGCGCCCGGACGGCGACGGCATCACGCTGGTCAATATCGGCGTGGGACCGTCCAACGCCAAGACCGCGACCGACCACATCGCCGTGCTGCGCCCGCATGCCTGGCTGATGGTCGGCCATTGCGCCGGTCTTCGCAACAGCCAGTCCCTGGGCGATTTCGTGCTCGCCCATGCCTATCTGCGCGAGGATCACGTGCTGGACGACGATTTGCCGGTCTGGGTGCCGATCCCGGCCCTGGCCGAGGTGCAGGTCGCCCTGCAGGAGGCGGTGGCCGAGGTCACGCAGCTGGACGGCTATGAGCTCAAGCGCATCATGCGCACCGGCACGGTGGCCACCATCGACAACCGCAACTGGGAATTGCGCGACCAGTCCGGCCCGGTGCAGCGCCTGTCGCAGTCGCGCGCCATCGCGCTGGACATGGAAAGCGCCACCATCGCCGCGAACGGCTTCCGTTTCCGGGTGCCCTATGGCACGCTGCTTTGCGTCAGCGACAAGCCGCTGCATGGAGAGCTGAAGCTGCCCGGCATGGCCACGGATTTCTATCGCACCCAGGTCGCGAACCACCTGCTGATCGGCATCCGCGCCATGGAAAAGCTGCGCGCGACACCCCTGGAACGCATCCACTCGCGCAAGTTGAGGTCCTTCAATGAGACGGCCTTCCTCTAGAACCGCGCTTTGGCGGCGAATTTCGCAGCGTTTGCTGGGGAAAACCGCCGAAAAAGCTTGATCTGCGCCGAAAAAGCTTGTGTAGCGGCAGGCGTGCCGCCAAGGTGGCGTCCGAAAATTTCCCGAACGGGGAACAACGAGGAGACAGAATATGGCCCAGGCCGCTTCGAAACCGATGACCAAGACTCAGCTCGTCGCCACGCTGGCCGATGAAATGGGCAGCGACAAGAAGACCGCCGCCGCGGCTCTTGACGCGCTTTCGGCCGTCGTGTCGCGCACCGTTGCCGAAGGTGGCGCCGTCACCCTGCCGGGCATCGGCAAGGTCGCCTGCCGCGCCCGCCCCGAGCGTCAGGTCCGCAACCCGCAGACCCAGGAAATGATGACCAAGCCGGCCGACAAGGTGGTCAAGGTCACCATCGCCAAGGCGCTGAAGGACAGCGTGAACGCCTGAGTTTCGGCTTTCGCCGCATAAGGGGCCGCGCATGACCTGCGCGGCTTCTTCCGTTTCCGGCCGCCGATCCGGCGCCGATCCGGTCCGGGCCCTTGCGCCCGCCGGCCCATCTGCTAGCCCATGGGGGGCAAGGGCAGGGGGGCGAGATGGATTTCAGGGCCATTCTGATGGGTTTCGGCTTCGCGGTCCTCTGGGCCTCGGCCTTCACCTCGACACGTATGATCGTCATGGCCGCGCCGCCGCTGACCGCGCTGGTGATCCGGTTCGGCCTGTCCGCCCTGGTGGCGATCCCGCTGGCCCGCGCCATGGGCCAGAGCTGGCAGCTGAGCCGCGGCGAATGGCGCACGGTGGTCCTGTTCGGCCTGTGCCAGAACGCGCTCTACCTCGGGTTCAGCTGGGTCGCCATGCAATATGTCGAGGCCTCGGTCTCGGCCATCATCGCCTCGATGATGCCGCTGGTCGTCGCCTTCCTGGGCTGGCTGCTCTATGCCGAGCGGCTGCGCCCCATCGCCGTGGCCGGGTTGGTCGCGGGCGTGGCCGGTGTCACGCTGATCATGGGGGTGCGGCTGCAGCACGGGCTGGACGTGCCCGGGGTGATCCTGTGCCTGATCGGCATGGTGGCGCTGACCTTCGCCACGCTGGCGGCGCGCGGGGCCGGGGGCAGCCGCAACATGATGATGATGGTGGGCCTGCAGATGGCGGTGGGCGCCGTCCTGCTGCTGGTTCCGGCGGTGCTGATGGAATGGGGTCGCCCGGTGGCGTGGAGCGCGGGCCTGCTCTGGGCCTTTGCCTATACCGTGGCCGTGCCGGGCATCGGCGCGACCTTGCTGTGGTTCCGGCTGGTGAACCGCATCGGCGCGGTGCGGGCGGCGACCTTTCACTTCCTGTCGCCGATCTTCGGCGTCGCCATCGCCGCGGTGATGCTGGGCGAGCGATTCGGCGCCTCGGACGTGATCGGCGCGATGATCGTGGCGGCGGGCATCCTGATGGTGCAGCTGGCCAAGCTGCCCGCCGCGGCCGCGCCTCAGCCGTCGCCCTCGGCCGCGCGTGCCATCGAGGGGCGGGACTGAATCCGCCGCGCCCAGGCGTCGACGGCGGGCGTGCGCGGCATGCTTTCGCCGAAATACAGGAACAGGCCTGCGACCAGCAGGTCGGCGGCCGAGAAATCGCCGCCCAGCAGGTAGGGCTGCCCCGACAGCACCTCGTCCAGCCGCTGCAGGGCGGTATCGTAGTCGCGCAGGGTCGCGGTCAAGGCCGGATGCTCGATCTTGAAGAAGCTCAGGATCGCGACCGGTTCCAGCACGCCCTGATACCAGCTGAGCCAGCTGAGATACTGGCCGCGCCTCGGGTCGCCCGGCAGCGGGCCCAGCCCGGCCTCGGGGAACATGTCGGTCAGGTAAAGCACGACGGCGCCGCGCTCGCGCACCCAGTCCTCGCCGTTGACCAGATAGGGCACCTTGCCCTCGGGATGCGGATTGGCCGGATCGCGCCTGCCCGAGCCGTCCTGGCGCGGGATGGTGACGGTGCGGATATCCACCTTGTCCCTGATCCCCAATTCGTCCAGCAGCACGAGGATGCTGGAAGAGCGGCTTTTCGGGGCATGGTATAGGGTCAGCATCTTGGCCTCCTTTGGTTGCGGGGGCATGATGGGGCCGGCCCCCTGACAGAAGGTGACAGCATGTCCCGCACCGACCGGCTGATGCGCCTGATGGACGCGATGCGCCGCCTGCCCGCGCCGGTGACCGCCGCGCGGCTGGCCGAGGAGACCGGCGTCTCCCTCCGCCAGCTCTATCGCGACATCGCCACGCTGCGCGCCGGCGGCGCGCTGATCGACGGCGAGGCGGGGCTGGGCTATACGCTGACCGAGGACCCCGCCCTGCCGCCGCAAAGCTTCTCGCGGCTGGAGATCGAGGCGCTGCTGCTCGCCATCTCGGGCCTGCGCACGCTGGGCGATCCCGAGCTGACCCGCGCGGGCGAGGATGCCATGGCCCGCATCATCGCCACCCTGCCGGAAAGCCAGGGCCGCCACGCCATGCACGCCACCATGCGGCTGTTCCGCGAGCCGGCGCAGCGTCCCAGTCCGCAGGTGGACATGGCCCTGCTGCGTCAGGCTTTGTGGGAGGAGCGCAGCCTGATCATCGACTATCTGGACCTGCAGGGCCGGGCCAGCACGCGCGAGATCTGGCCGCTGGGCATGTCCTACAGCGACAACCACATGATGCTGCTGGCGCATTGCCGGCTGCGGCAGGATTTCCGCACCTTCCACATCCCGCGCATCCGGGCCATGCGGCCGGGCGGAGAAAGCTTCCGGCCCCGCCGCGTGGCCCTGGTGCGCGACTATGTCGCCTGCCGCGCTACTCCGCCGCCACCGGGGTGAAGATCGCCGTGGCGCGGTCGCAGCGGTAATGCGCCAGGTGATCCGGCGCGCGTTCGGCCAGGTCGCAGACGGCGTCCAGGATCGCCTCGATTTCGGCAAGCGGGGCGGCCCAGCACAGGTTCAGCCGCACGAAGCCGGGCTTCTCGATCTCGTCCCCGGCCAGGATCGCGTCGCGCAGCCGGGCCGAGTCCTCGGGGCCCAGCCCCAGCAGGTGATGGACGTAAGGCCCGGCGCAGGCGCAACCGCCGCGCGCCTGCACGCCGTAAAGGTCCGACAGCATCCGCGTCGCCAGTTGCTGATGGACAAAGCCGCCCCGCCCGTCGCGGATGCGGAGGCTGAAGAAGGGCAGGCGCGGCGCGTCCAGGTTGCCCAGCAGCTCGATCCTCGGATGGTTCCGCAGCCGCGCCATCCCCAGCGCCAGCCATTCGGCATTGCGCGCGTCGATGGCGTCCTGACCCACGGCGGCCTTGGTCAGGAAGACCAGCGCGGCGCGGATGTCGCCGATCACGTTCGGGGTGCCGCCTTCCTCGCGCGCCTCCAGCGACAGGGCATAGTCGTGGCTCTCGGGCGAGACGAAACGCACCGTGCCGCCGCCGGGCAGGCTGGGGCGGTCGGCGACCACCGCCTCGCGCCGCAGGATCAGGACGCCCGAGGCGCCCGGCCCGCCGATGAACTTGTGCGGCGAGATCACCACCGCATCCATGCCCAGCCGCATGTCGATGGGAAGATAGGGCGCGCCGCCGGCATGGTCCCAGACCACCTTGGCCCCAGCCGCCTTCAGCAAGCGCGTGACCTCTGCCACGTCGGTCAGCGTGCCGGTGACATTCGAGGCGGCCGAGAAGCTGCCGATCACCGGCCCCTCGGCCCGCGCCAGCGCCTGCTGCAAAGCCGCCAGATCCGGCCCACCGGTGGCGGCTTCGGGGATCGTCACGACCTCGGCGCCGCTTTCGCGCCAGGGCAGGATGTTCGAGTGATGCTCGTAAGGTCCGATCAGCACCGTCGTGCCGGGCCCCGCGCCCAGCAGGTGCACCAGCCGGTTGATGCCCTGCGTCGCGCCCGCGCCGGTGAAGATCACCGCATGCTCTGCCCCGGCATGGGTGATCGCGCCGATCGCCTCGCGCGCCGCGCGGCGCATCCGGGTCATGGTGCTGCCGCAATGGCTGGCCTCGGTATGGCTGTTGGCATACCAGGGCAGGACGTTTTCCATCACCCAGTCCTCGATGGGCCGCAGCGCCCGGCCCGAGGCGATGTAATCGGCATAGATCATCCGCCGCGGCCCGAAAGGGCCGTCGATCACCGCGTCGCGGCCGATCACGCCGTCATGGATCACCTGCATCGGATCGTCGCCCAGCCGGGCGAGGTAGCTGTCGAAAGGCGGCATCGGGTTCCTCGTCTTCATGCGCGTATCTTGACCCGCAAAGGCCGAGGAATCATTCTGAATCTCAGCCGATATCCTGTGTTTTGGTTGTCAAATGAACGATAAATCTCTCTTGATTGATGAAATCGACAACCGCCTGCTGGCGCTGCTGCAGCGCGATGCCAGCCTGTCCCAGCGCGAGCTGGCCGAGCGGGTGGGCCTGTCGCAGAACGCCTGTTGGCGGCGCTTGCAGCGGCTGACCGAGGCCGGGGTGCTGCAAGGCAGCCGCGCGGTCATCGACGCCGCGGCGCTGGGGCTGGGGCTGACGGTGTTCATCATGATCCGCACCCGCCATCACGACGACGCTTGGGCGCGGCGCTTTCGCGCCCGGATCGAGGCGTTGCCGCAGATCACCGAGTTCCACCGCATCGGCGGTGAATGGGACTACATGGCCAAGGCGGTGGTGGGCGGCATGGCGGGCTATGACGCGCTTTACAAGCAACTGATCGCCGATATGGATCTGGAACGCGTCACAGGCGTTTTCTCGATGGAGACGATCTTCGAGGGCCGGCCGCTGTCCCCGGCTTGATTTTCACGAAATGTTCTACATCTTCGGATCATGCGCGCCGATTCCATCCTGTTCCCGACCGAAGCCGGCCTTTTCTGCCCAGAAGGCGGCTTTCATATCGACCCGCTGAAGCCGGTCGAGCGCGCGCTGATCACCCACGGCCATTCCGACCATGCCCGCTTCGGCCATGGCGCGGTCATGGCCACGGCCGAAACGCTGGAGATCATGCGGCTGCGCATGGGCGACGGCTTCGCGGGCTCGGTCCAGGTGGCTGAAGGGGAAACCCGCATCGGCGGCGTCACCGTGGGATTCCACCCGGCCGGGCATGTGCTGGGCTCAAGCCAGATCGCCGTCGAGGCGGGGGGCTGCCGCATCGTCGTCTCGGGCGATTACGCGCGCCAGCCGAACCCGACCTGCGCGCCCTTCCAGCCGGTGCCCTGCGACGTCTTCGTGACCGAGGCGACTTTCGGCTTGCCGGTGTTCCGCTTTCCCGACCCGGCGACGCAGGTGGAAAAGCTGCTCTCCAGCATGGCCGAGTTTCCCGACCGCCCGCATCTGGTCGGCGCCTATGCGCTGGGCAAGGCGCAGCATGTCATCGCCCTGATGCGAGAGGCCGGCTATGACGCGCCCATCGCCATCCATGGCGCGTTGAAGGCGCTGTGCGATTTCTATGCGGCCCGCGGCGTCGATCTGGGCGCGCTGGTGCCGGCCACCGCCGAGGATGTGGCGGCGCAGCTGGTGATCGCGCCGCCCTCGGCCTTTGCCAGCCCCTGGGTGCAGCGGTTCCGCGACCCGGTGATCGGCTTCGCCTCGGGCTGGATGGCGGTGCGCGCCCGCGCCCGCCAGCGCGGGGTGGAGCTGCCGCTGGTCGTCAGCGATCATGTGGACTGGCCGGCGCTGACCGCGACGCTGGCGGAACTGGCGCCCGCCGAGGTCTGGGTCACGCATGGCGCCGAGGACGGCGTGATCCGCTGGTGCGAATTGGCGCAGATCCCTGCCCGGCCGCTGCGGCTGGTGGGTTACGAGGACGAGGCGGAATGAAGGCCTTTGCCGCCCTACTGGAACGGCTGGCCTTCACGCCGGCGCGCAACGCCAAGCTGCAGCTTTTGCAGCACTATCTGGAACGCACGCCGGACCCGGATCGCGGCTGGGCCCTGGCGGCGCTGACCGGCGATCTGGAACTGCGCCGGGTCACGCCCTCGCTTCTGCGCGGGCTGGCGGCCGAGCGGGTCGACGACCAGCTTCTGGCGCTGAGCTATGATTTCGTCGGCGACCTGGCCGAGACCATCGCGCTGATCTGGCCCGAGGGGGCCGAGGATGATCCTTCGCTGACCCAGGCGGTGGCGCTGCTGCAGGGCACCGGCAAGGCGGCGCTGCCCGGCGCCATTGCCGCGATGCTGGACCGGCTGGGCCCGTCCGAGCGGCTGGCCTTCCTGAAGCTCGCCACCGGCAACCTGCGCGTCGGCGTCTCGGCCCGCATGGCGCGGATGGCGCTGGCGGGGATGGGCGCGCCCTCGGTCCCCGAGATCGAGGAGATCTGGCACGGGCTCGCGCCGCCCTATGGGCCGCTGTTCGGCTGGCTGGGCGGCGGGACGCGGCCGGACAGCGCGGCGCTGGCGCCGTTCCGCCCGGTGATGCTGTCCACGCCGACCGATCTGGACGAGCTGCGCGCGCTGGACCCCGGCGAGTATTTCGCGGAATGGAAATGGGACGGCATCCGCGTGCAGGCGGTCAGCGAAGGCGGCATGCGGCGGCTGTATTCCCGCACCGGCGAGGATATCTCGCATGCCTTTCCCGACGTCATCGAGGCGATGGAGTTCGAGGGCAGCGCGGATGGCGAGCTGATCGTGCGCCGCGAGGGCGAGGTCGCGCCCTTCGGCGAGCTGCAGAAGCGGCTGAACCGCAAGACCGTCGGCAAGGGGTTGCTGTCCAGCCATCCGGCGGGCTTGCGGCTTTACGACCTGCTGCTGTGGGAGGGCCGCGACCTGCGGGCCGAGCCGCTGGAGATGCGCCGCGCGGTGCTGGAGGCGGTGGATTTCGGCACCCGCATCGACATCTCGCCGCTGCTGGATTTCGCCACCTGGGAGGATCTGGCCGCGCTGCGTGCCGATCCGCCCGCCGCGGTGATCGAGGGGGTGATGATCAAGCGCCGCGACAGCGCCTATGTCGCCGGCCGGCCGCGCGGGCCCTGGTTCAAGTGGAAGCGCGACCCGATGGTGGTCGATGCGGTGCTGATCTATGCGCAGCGGGGCCATGGCAAGCGCTCGGGCTTTCATTCCGATTTCACCTTCGGCCTGTGGGATGGCGGCGAGCTGGTGCCGGTCGGCAAGGCCTATTTCGGCTTTACCGATGCCGAGCTGCGCGAGCTGGACCGTTTCGTGCGCCAGAACACCGTCGAGCGTTACGGGCCCGTCCGGGCGCTGGCGCCGAAGCTGGTGGTCGAGGTGGCCTTCGAGGGGCTGAACCGCTCGACCCGGCACCGTTCGGGCGTGGCCATGCGCTTTCCGCGCATCAGCCGCATCCGCTGGGACAAGCCGGCAGCCGAGGCGGACCACTTGGAAACGCTTGAGGCGATGCTGTGATCCTGCCGGCCGCGTTCCAGGACTGGTTCGCCCGCCAGGGCTGGCAGCCGCATCCGCATCAGCTGGCGCTGCTGGCCGCCGAGGGGGACAGCCTGCTGATCGCGCCGACCGGCGGCGGCAAGACGCTGGCGGGGTTCCTGCCCTCGCTGGTGGAGCTGGCGCAGGCGGCGCGGCCGGATGGGTATTTGGAAAACAGAGAAGGCCGAAAGGGCCTGCATACGCTCTATGTCTCGCCGCTGAAGGCGCTGACCGCCGATATCGGCCGCAACCTGGCGCGGCCGGTGGCGGAGCTGGGGCTGGGGGTGCGGGTCGAGGACCGGACGGGCGATACCGGCCAGAGCCAGCGCCGCCGCCAGCGCGTCGATCCGCCCGAGATCCTGCTGACCACGCCCGAGAGCCTGGCGCTGATGCTGAGCTATCCCGAGGCGCCGGCGATCTTCGGCGGCTTGCGCCGGGTGGTCCTGGACGAATTGCATGCCTTGGCGGAAAGCAAGCGCGGCGACCAGCTGATGCTGGGGCTGGCCCGGCTGCGGCGGCTTGCGCCCGGGTTGCGGGTGACGGGGCTATCGGCGACGGTCGAGGATCCGCAGGCGCTGGCCGGCTTCATGGCAGGGGCGGCGCCGGTCGAGGTCGTCGAGGCCGATCCCGGTCCCGATCCCGATATCGCCATGCTGCCTACCGCCCGCCCTGCGCCATGGTCCGGCGGCGGCGGGCATCATGCCATCCCCGAGGTGCTGGCGGCGATCCGCGAAGCCCGGACCACCATCGTCTTCATCAACACCCGCGCCCAGGCCGAGCTGTTCTTCCAGGCGCTCTGGGCCCGGAATGACGAGAACCTGCCCATCGGTCTGCACCATGGCAGCCTGGCCCGCGAACAGCGGGCGCGGGTCGAGGCGGCGATGGCGGCGGGCGAGTTGCGCGCCGTGGTGGCGACCGGCAGCCTGGACCTGGGCATCGACTGGGGCGCCGTCGATCTGGTGATCCAGGTCGGCGCGCCCAAGAACGTCAAGCGGCTGGTGCAGCGCATCGGCCGGGCGAACCATCGCTACAACGCGCCCTCGAAGGCGCGGATCGTGCCGGCGAACCGGTTCGAGCAGATCGAATGCGTCGCGGCGCTGGAGGCGGTGCGGGAACGCGACCTGGACGGCGATCCGCGCGGGCCGGGGCCCTTGGACGTGCTGTGCCAGCATATCGCGCTGACCGCCTGCGCCGCGCCCTTCGATGCCGATGCGCTTTATGCCGAGGTGGTGACGGCGGGGCCTTACCGCGGGCTGGTGCGCGCCGATTTCGACGCCTGCCTGGATTTCGCGGCCACCGGCGGCTATGCGCTGCGGGCCTATGACCGCTGGCAGCGGCTGATGCTGCGGGACGGGCTGTGGCATCTGCGCGATCCGCGGGCGGCGAAACTGCTGCGGATGAATGTCGGCACCATCGTCGAGGCCGAGATGATGAAGGTCAGGCTGCGCGGCCGCGGCGGCGCGCCCTTGGGCGAGGTCGAGGAGGGTTTTGCCGCCAGCCTGACCCCCGGCGACAGCTTCCTGATCGGCGGCCGGGTGGTGCGCATGGACGCGATGCGCGAGATGGTGATCGAGGTCACGCCAGACCCCACCCGGCAGCCCAAGATCGCGGTCTATTCCGGCGTCAAGCTGGCCATGTCCACGCAGCTTTCGCATCGCGTGCTGGCGCTGATCGGCGATCCGGCGCGGCATGGCGCCTTGCCGGGACAGACCCGCGACTGGCTGGATCTGCAGGCCCGGGTCTCGGCCCTGCCCGAGCCGGGGCTGCTGCTGTCGGAAAGCTTTCCCCATGCCGGGCTGTGGCATTTCGCGCTTTACGGTTTCGCCGGCCGCAATGCCCTGCAGACGCTGGGCCTGCTGCTGACCCGCGAGATGGAGGAGGAGGGGCTGGGTCCCCTGGGTTTCCTGTCCACCGATTACGCGCTGCTGGTCTGGTCGCTGGATCCGCTGCGCGATCCGCCGCCGCTGCTGGATCGGGCGCGGCTGCGGGCGGGCCTGGGCGACTGGCTGGGCGGAAATGCGGTGATGAAGCGCACCTTCCGCAATGTCGCCACCGTCGCCGGGCTGATCCAGCGCAACATGCCCGGGCAGCGGAAAACCGGGCGGCAGGCGACGTTTTCCAGCGACATCCTTTACGACACCTTGCGCAAATACGATCCCGGCCACCTGCTGCTGCGCATCACCGCCGAGGAGGCCGGGCGGGGCCTTGTCGATTTCGGCCGGATCGAGGAGATGCTGGACCGCTCGCCCCGGCGCGAGCATCGGATGCTCGACCGGGTCTCGCCCATGGCCGCGCCCTTGCTGCTGGAGGTCGGCCGGGTGCCGATCCGCGGCGAGGGGCGCGAGCGGCTGGCGCAGATCGAGGCCGAGGCGCTGATGGCCGAGGCCGGGCTGGAAGGGATCGCATGAGCGGCTACGCCTTTGATTTCCACGGCTTGCGGCTTGAGGCGCGGGCCTCGGGCGCGCTGTGGTGGGCCGATGGTGGCTGGCTGATCGTGGCCGACCTGCATCTGGGCAAGTCCGAGCGTCTGGCCCGGCGCGGCGGTCCGCTTTTGCCGCCCTATGAAGGGCTGGCGACGCTGGAGCGGCTGGCGGCCGAGATCGCGGTTCTGCAGCCGCAGCGCGTCGTCAGCCTGGGCGACGGTTTCGACGATCTGGCGGCGGCCGAAGCGCTGGACCCGCTGGTGGCGGCATCGCTGGCGCGGCTGGCGCAGGGGCGGGGCTGGCTGTGGATCGCCGGAAACCACGATCCCGGCGCGCCGTCGGGCATGCCGGGGCGGGTGGCGGACAGCGCGACCCTGGGCCGCGTCGCGTTGCGGCACGAGCCGGCGGAAGGCCCTGACATCGCCGGGCATTTCCATCCCGCCGTGCGGCTGGCGGGCGAGCGCCGCCGCGCCTTTCTGATCGGGCGCGACCATCTGCTGCTGCCGGCCTTCGGCGCCTATACCGGCAGGTTGATGCATGACGATCCGGCACTGCGCGCGCTGGTGCCGCAGGGGCTGGCCGTTGCCTGCGGGGCCCGCGCCATCGCCATGCCGCTGGCCCGGCGCTGACGAAAAAGGGCCGCCCGAAGGCGACCCTTTCAATCCGTGGAGCCGGATCAGGACGGCGGATCAGAACTTGAAGTTCAGACCCAGTTTCACATTGTGGAAATCCGGGGTGGCGCGGGTCGAGGCGCCGAGGCCGTCTTCCAGGGTTTCCTTGCCGAAATTGGCATATTCGTATTCGCCGGTCAGCGACAGGCGTTCGGTCAGCTTCTTCTCGGCACCCAGGCCGACGATGTAGCCAGTCTTCGAATAGGAGTCGTTGACGGCGATCGGGCCATGGTCCCCGTCGCCCTCGACGCGGTAGTCGACCTTGGCGCGGGCGACGCCGACGATCCCGTAGACCAGGATGTCGTTGCCGGTCAGATAGCCGGTCTTCATACGCAGGGCGAGAACGCTCTTGATCTCCGATTCGGCCTCGTAGCCGCCGGTCGAGAAGCTGTCCTCGATCTTGCCGCCTTCATAGCCCAGTTCGGGGCCGAAGACCCAGCGGTCCCTTTGCCAGCGATAGCCGAGACGCAGGCCGGCATTCGCCCCGCTGATCTCCAGCGAAGCGGGGGTGCCGACTTCGGGCTGGTCCACGCCGACCTCGTCGTCGCCGCCGAAGGCATAGCCCAGCGTCAGACCGGCATAGCCGCCGGCCCAGTCGCCAACCGGCGCGGCCTCGATGACCGGGGCCACGACGCCGGTGTCAACGACCGGGGGGGTATAGCCGCCCGCATTCGCAGCCAGAGCCGAGCCAAGGACCAGCGAAGCCGCGACCGCGGCGGCGCGAGGGGTCTTAACACAAACAGCGCACATGTCCACATCTCCTATAGATGGTGATGCCGGCAGGGCGCAGCGTCCCGAGGCATCGAATTTCCTAACTGCTAGCCCTGCAACCGGCAGGCTGCAAGAACGGCGTCGCGATGGGGTCACTCTGTCGCGCAATGCGCGGCATGATGGCAACAATAAACCATAGGTTGTAACAAGAAACGATGATTCGCCTGTGGCGATTTGACGACGGCGCGACTCAGATGTCCAGATTTTCCACGCTCAGCGCGTTCTGCTGGATGAAATCGCGTCGCGGTTCGACCACATCGCCCATCAGCTTGGTGAAGATGTCGTCGGCCTCGCTCAGATCCTCGATTCGCACCTGCAGCATGGTCCGCGCCGCCGGGTCCAGCGTGGTCTCCCACAGCTGTTCCGGGTTCATCTCGCCCAGGCCCTTGTAACGCTGCAGCGACAGGCCCTTCTCGCCTTCCAGGAAGATGGCCTGCAACAGGCTGATCGGTCCGTGGATGGGGATGTCGCGGTCCTTGCGGATCAGATGCGCGGTCTGGCCATAGATCTCGTGCAGCGCATCGGTCATGGCGCCCAGCCGGCGGCTTTCGGCGCTGCGCAGCATCGGCCCGTCCAGGGTGCGGCTTTCCTCGACCCCGCGCAGCAGCCGGGTCAGGCGGATGCCGGCATCCTGGGTCGGGCGGCCGGTCCAGCCGCGCTCGTATTCCTCGGCGATCATGTCCAGGCGCTGCGCCACGGCATTGGCCACGCCCTGCGCATCGGCATCGACCCGGCCCTGCACCAGCGCGCCGGCGATGGCGGCCTGTTCGGTGATATGCGCCGGGTAATGCGTCGGATAGGCGCGCAGCACGCGCCGCGCGGTGCGGGCCTCCTCGACCACCCGGGCCAGGTCGGCGCCGCTCAGGGTTTCGCCATTGCCCAGCCGCAGGCTGGCGCCGTCGATGCCCTGCTCGATCAGGTAATCCTCCAGCGCCGCCTCGTCCTTCAGATAGACCTCGGACCGGCCGCGGCTGACCTTGTAGAGCGGTGGCTGGGCGATATAGAGATGCCCGGCCTCGATCAGCTCCGGCATCTGCCGGAAGAAGAAGGTCAGCAGAAGCGTGCGGATATGCGCGCCGTCCACGTCGGCATCGGTCATGATGACGATCTTGTGGTAGCGCAGCTTGTCCAGGTTGAACTCGTCCCGGCCGATGCCGGTCCCCAGCGCGGTGATCAGCGTGCCGATCTGGTCGCTGGACAGCATCCGGTCGAAGCGCGCCCGTTCCACGTTCAGGATCTTGCCGCGCAGGGGCAGCACCGCCTGGTTCTGGCGCGAACGGCCCTGCTTGGCCGAGCCGCCGGCCGAGTCGCCTTCGACGATGAACAGCTCGGACAGCGCCGGGTCCTTTTCCTGGCAATCCGCCAGCTTGCCGGGCAGGCTGGCCACGTCCATCGCGGTCTTGCGCCGGGTCAGCTCGCGGGCCTTGCGCGCCGCCTCGCGGGCCAGTGCCGCCTCGATGATCTTGCCCAGGATCGACTTGGCCTCGGCCGGGTTTTCCTCGAACCATTCGGCCAGCTTCTCGCCCACCAGCCCCTCGACCGCCGGGCGCACCTCGGAGGAAACGAGCTTGTCCTTGGTCTGGCTGGAGAATTTCGGGTCCGGCACCTTGACCGACAGCACGCAGGTCAGCCCCTCGCGCGCGTCGTCGCCGGTGAAATCGACCTTTTCCTTGCGGACCTGGGCGTTCGACTGGGCGTAATTGTTGATGACGCGGGTCAGCGCGCCGCGGAAGCCGGCCAGATGGGTGCCGCCGTCGCGCTGCGGGATGTTGTTGGTGAAGGGCAGCACCGTCTCGTGATAGCTGTCGTTCCACCACATCGCCACCTCGATGCCGATGCCGTTCTTCTCGCCCTGGATGAAGATCGGCTCGGGCATGACCGGGGTCTTGGAACGGTCGATGAACTTCACGAATTCCCGCACGCCGCCTTCATAGTAAAGCTCGGTCCGCAGCGGTTCGGCATGGCGCTCATCCTCCAGGATGATGCGCACGCCCGAGTTCAGGAAGGCCAGCTCCCGCAGCCGGTTCTCCAGCACCTTGAAGCTGAAGTCGCGGTTCGAGAAGGTGCCGTCCGGCCGGTCCTCCTTGGACGAGGCGAGGAAGCGCACCTCGGTGCCCTTCTCGCCGGGCCCGGCCTCGCCGACGACGCGCAGGTGCTCGACCGTGTCGCCGTTCTCGAAGCGGGCGTAATGTTCCTTGCCACCCCGCCAGATGCGCAGCTCCAGCCAGTCCGACAGCGCATTCACCACCGAGACGCCGACGCCGTGCAAGCCGCCCGAGACCTTGTAGCTGTTCTGGTCGAACTTCCCCCCGGCATGCAGCTGGGTCATGATGACCTCGGCCGCCGAGACGCCCTCGGTCGGGTGCATGTCCACCGGAATGCCGCGGCCGTTGTCGCGCACCGAGACGCTGCTGTCGGCATGGATCTTCACGCGCACGAAATCGGCATGACCGGCCAGCGCCTCGTCGATGCCGTTGTCCACGACCTCATAGACCATGTGATGCAGGCCCGAGCCGTCGTCGGTATCGCCGATATACATGCCGGGACGCTTGCGCACCGCTTCCAGGCCCTTGAGAACCTTGATGGAATCGGCGCCGTAATCGGAGGTCTGGGGGGCGGGTTCGGTCATTGTCTTCTTATCCTGCCTTGGACCCGCATCTTATAGTGTGCGCCGCACGGAATGTCACGGGAAAGCCACAAGATTTAGCGGTTCGTGCGGCATGCGCGCGGCGTCACGCTTCCATCGGACGGAACCGGTCCGAACCTCGGCTTCTTTGCTCCCCGAATACCCATGCCGCCCGTCAAGCCGGACGAGTCCGCCGACCCTTTCACCGTTTTCCAAATACTCATTCGGGCGGTTCAAGCCAGCCCGTCCTCGTCCAGCAGGGTGCGGCCGTCGCGGCTCTCGATCTCGATCACCCACAGGTCGGGATCGCGGGCGGCATTGCGGGCGATCTCGGCGTCGATCTCGGGCTCCCCGGCCTCGTTCAGCCGCAGCCAGATCCGCCGGTCGGTCTCGAAATCCCATTCGCGGATCCATAGGCTGGCGCGGCCGTCCAGCGTGGCGCATTTCACCATGACGCTGCCCGCGGTGTCGTCGCCGTGCCGGGCGACATAGGCCGGGATGTCGGCCAGCCCCAGCCGGCGCAGATAGGCCGCGACCCAGATGCCGGCGGCCAGCCGCGGCTCAGGCATCGCCGTCGCGGAAGTCGAGGCCCATCTCGTTGTAGCGCTCGGCCTCGTCCAGCCAGTTCTCGCGCACCTTCACCTGCAGGAACAGGTGGACGGGGCGGCCCATGAACTCGGCCAGCTCGGCCCGCGCCGCCTGGCCCACGGCCTTGATCGTCTCGCCGCCCTTGCCCAGGACGATGCCCTTGTGGCCCGGGCGGGCGACATAGACCACCTGCTCGACCCGGGCCGAGCCGTCCTTCTTCTCCTCCCAGCGTTCGGTTTCCACCGTCAGCTGATAGGGGATTTCCTCGTGCAGGCGCAGGGTCAGCTTCTCGCGGGTGATCTCGGCGGCGATCATGCGCATCGGCAGGTCGGCCACCTGGTCCTCGGGGTAAAGCCAGGGCCCCTCGGGCACTTCCTGCGCCAGCCAGTCCAGCAGGTCGTCGCAGCCATAGCCCTTTTCGGCCGAGATCATGAAGGTGCGGGTGAAGTCGAAAGCCGTGTTGAGCTGCTGCGACAGCGCCAGCAGCGCCTCGGACTTCACCCGGTCGATCTTGTTGATGACCAGCGCCACCGGGGTCTGGCCGGCATGCTGGCGCAGGCTGTCGATGATCGCCTGCGCGCCGTCGGTCAGCCCGCGATGCGCCTCGATCAAGAGCAGGATCACGTCGGCATCGGCCGCGCCCCCCCAGGCCGCCTTGACCATGCTGCGGTCCAGCCGCCGGCGCGGGCGGAAGATGCCGGGCGTGTCGACGAAGACGATCTGGCTCGCGCCGCGCATGGCGATGCCGCGGATGCGGGCGCGGGTGGTCTGCACCTTGTGGGTCACGATCGAGACCTTGGCCCCGACCATGCGGTTCAGCAGGGTGGATTTCCCGGCATTCGGCTCGCCGATCAGGGCGACGAAGCCCGCGCGTGTTTCGCTCATGTCGTTCTTTCGATCTGCTCGAGCAGCGCGGCGGCGGCCGCCTGTTCGATGCTGCGTTTGGTGCCCTTGCCGCGGGCGGCGGCCTCGCGGCCGTCGTCCAGCCGGACGGTGATCTCGAATTCCGGGGCGTGGTCCGGGCCCGTGCGCGCGGTCTGGAGATAGCGCGGCGGGGTCATGCCCTGCGCCTGCGCCCATTCCTGCAGCGCGGTCTTGGCGTCGCGGGCGTCGCTTTCGACATTCTTCAGCCGGCTGGACCAGAGCCTCAGCACCATGCTGCGCGCGGCCTCGAAGCCGGCATCCAGATAGACGGCGGCGATCACCGCCTCCATGGCGTCGGCCAGCAGCGCCTCTTTCCGCCGGCCGCCCGACATCATCTCGGACCGGCCCAGCTTCAGCACCTCGCCCAGCCCGATCTCGCGGGCGATGGCGGCGCAGGTCTCGCCCTTGACCAGCGCATTGTAGCGCGGCGCCAGCTGGCCCTCGGTCGCGGCGCGGTCGGCCGAGAACAGCGCCTCGGCCATGGTCAGGCCCAGCACCCGGTCGCCCAGGAATTCCAGCCGCTGGTTGTCGGGCCGGGTGGCGCTGGCGATCGAGCCATGCGTCAGCGCGCGGCGCAGCAATTCGGGGCGCGAGAATTCATGCCCCAGCCGTTCCGAGAATGCGCGCAGGTCTGCAGAAATCTTCATGTCCCGATCCTGCCACGGCGCGGGGCGTCGCGGCAATTCTTCCCTTAGTTCACGGCCTTCAGGAACCGGTCCGGACGCCAGGTCCAGAAATACAGAAGCGATTTCCCGGCCGAGGAGAACATGATCCGGTCGGCGCGGCCGATCAGGTATTCGGCCGGCACCATGCCGACCCCGCCCACCGCCGCCGGCCAGCGCGAGTCGCCGGAATTGTCGCGGTTGTCGCCCAGGAAGAAGTAATTCCCCTCGGGCACGGTGAACTCGGCCGTGTTGTCGCCGGGACCGTTGTCGAAGATGTTCAGCACGTCATGCGTCAGCCCGTTCGGCAGCGTCTCGGTATGGCGGTCCTTTTCGCAGGCCGCGCCCTCGGGCACCGGCTCGTTGCGGCATTTCGGCAGGGTCTGCTGCGGGCCCTGCGGCGCGTAGGGTTCGGTGAAGGTGCCGGCGGGCTGCTGCGGCACCTCCTGCCCGTTGATCCACAGCACGCCGTTCTTCATCTGGATGCGGTCGCCGGGCAGGCCGATCACCCGCTTGATGAAATCGTCGCCCCGCGTCGGGTGGCGGAAGACCACGACATCGCCGCGCTCGGGTTCGGAACCCAGGATGCGGCCCGAGATCGGGCAGAGCGCGAAGGGGCAGGAGACCCGCGAATAGCCATAGGCCATTTTGTTCACGAACAGGAAATCGCCGATCAGCAGCGTGTCCTTCATGCTGCCCGAGGGAATCCAGAACGGCTGGAAGAACAGGGTGCGGAACACCCCCGCGATCACCAGCGCCCAGAAGATGGTCTTGACGGTTTCCCAGATGCCCCCATCCTTGCGGGCTACGCTTTTCGCCATGGATGCCATTCCCTTCATCGGCAAGTCGCGCGTTCATGGGGTGCGGGGGACGGCAAAGTCAAGCCGTGCCCGTCCTCATGCCGTCGTCTTCACGTTGTCGGGAAGCGCCTCGATCACCACGAAGGCCTGCGCCCAGGGGTGGTCGTCGGTCAGCGTCACATGCACATGCGCGCGATGGCCGGAGGGCGTCATCGCCGCCAGCCGCTCGGCCGCCCAGCCCGTCAGCTGCATGGTGGGCTGGCCGGTCGAAAGGTTCCTGACCGCCATGTCCCGCCAGCTGATGCCCATGGCGAGCCCGGTTCCCAGCGCCTTGGAGCAGGCCTCCTTGGCGGCCCAGCGTTTGGCCAGGGTCGCGGCTTCCTGCCGGCGGCGGCGGGCCAGCGCCAGCTCGGTCTCGGTGAAGACCCGCTGCCGGAAGCGGTCGCCGTGGCGGTCCAGCACCCCGGCGATGCGGTCGATGTTGCAGAGGTCCGAGCCTATGCCGAGAATCATGCGCCTGGTTGGTCCTGTGGTGACATGGGTATTTGGGCAACGAAGAAATCAGGGGCGGGCCGCGTCCATGCGGCGGCGCATCTCGCGGATCGCCGGGCCGAGGCCGAGAAAGACCGATTCGGCGATCAGGAAATGGCCGATGTTCAGCTCGCGCAACTCGGGGATGGCGGCGACGGGGCCGACCGTGTCGAAGGTCAGGCCGTGCCCGGCATGGACCTCGAGCCCCAGAAGATGCGCCTGTGCCGCGCCCTTGCGCAGGGCTTCCAGTTCCAGGTCGCGTTTGGCCAGCCGCCCCTCGGTGTCGAAATCGCAATAGGCGCCGGTATGCAGTTCCACCACCGCGGCGCCGATGCGGGCGGCGGCCTCGATCTGCTCCTGCTCGTGGCCGATGAACAGCGACACCCGGCAGCCCGCCTCGCGCAGGGGGGCGATGAAATCGGCCAGGTAGCTTTCATTGCCGGCGACGTCGAGCCCGCCCTCGGTGGTGCGCTCCTCGCGCTTTTCGGGGACGATGCAGACGGCATGCGGGCGGTGGCGCAGGGCGATGGCCTGCATTTCCGCCGTCGCGGCCATTTCCAGGTTCAGCGGCAGCTGCAGCGCGGCCATCAGCCGGTCGATATCCGCGTCCGAGATATGGCGCCGATCCTCGCGCAGATGCGCGGTGATGCCGTCGGCGCCGGCCTCTTCGGCCAGTTCCGCCGCGCGCACCGGATCGGGCCAGGGCGTGCCGCGGGCGTTGCGGATGGTGGCGACGTGGTCGATGTTGACGCCGAGGCGCAGCATGGTTTCCCCTCTCGGATTTTTACGGCAGGTTAGAGCTTTGCCGGCGCAAGTCCAGATGCGGCCACCCACCAGCCGGGATTTGCCGCGGCGATGCGGGCGCGGGCGGCCTCGGCCGCGGCCGCGCTGGCGAAAAGCCCGAAGCAGGTCGCGCCCGAGCCAGACATGCGGGCAAGCGCCGCCCCTTCGGCCCGGATCGCGGCGAGGCAGTCCGAGATTGCCGGCATCAGGGCGATGGCCGGCGCCTCGAGATCGTTGCGGCAATCCTGCAGGAAGGCGATCAGCGCGCCGGCGTCGGGAAAATCCGGCAGCGGTTCGGGCATGGGCGAATTGTGGCGCCGTGCCAGTGCCCTGAACACGGCGGGGGTCGGCAGGCCGCGCCCCGGATTGACCAGCAGCACATGAAGCGCCGGCAGGGGCGGCAGCGGCGTCAGGATCTCGCCCAGGCCCCGCATCCGCACCGGCCGGCTGGCAAGGCAGGCGGGCAGGTCGGCGCCCAGCGTTTCCAGCCGCGCGGGCCCGGCCTCCAGCGCGCGCAGCACCGCCGCCGCATCGGCCGAGCCGCCGCCGAGGCCCGAGGCCACCGGCAGGTTCTTTTCCAGGGTGATCCGCGCCTCGCGCCCGGCCAGACGCGCGGCGCGCAGGCAAAGGTTGTCGGGCTCGGCCGCGAGGCCCTGGGCGAAGGGGCCGGTCAGGCTGAGCGACAAGGGCCCGGGCGCCACCGTCACCACGTCGCCCAGCTCCAGGAACACCACCAGCGAATCGAGCAGGTGATAGCCGTCCGGGCGGCGGCCGGTGACATGCAGGGTCAGGTTCAGCTTGGCGGGGGCCGCCTCGCGCCGGGGCAGGGGCATGGTTCAGTCGGCCCGGGCAGGGTCCGGCGAGCGGGTTTCGGGGGCGCGCGGTTCGGGCAGCTTGCCGCCATTGGCCTTTTCCTCCTCCAGTACCGCATCCAGCCCGCGCTCGAGCTTGGCGCGGATGCGGCTGGCCTCGGCCTCGGTTTCCGGCTTCAGCGACAGGGCGCGGTGCCACTGGATCTCGGCCTCGCGCTTGCGGCCGACCATCCAGTAGATGTCGCCCATATGGTCGTTGACCAGCGAATCGCTGGCCATGGCGGCGACGGCCCGTTCCATCGGCGCCACGGCCTCCTGATAGCGGCCGAGGCGGAAATAGGCCCAGGCCAGCGAATCGAGGATATAGCCGTCATCCGGCCGCAGCTCGACCGCGCGCTGGATCAGCTTCAGGGCCTCGTCCAGCTTTTCGTTGCGGTCCACCAGGCTGTAGCCGAGATAGTTCAGCACCTGCGCGGAATCGGGGCGGATCTTCAGCGCGGCGCGGAAATCGGCCTCGGCCTTGGGGAACTGGCCCGCGCGTTCCAGCGCGATGCCGCGGGCATAGAGCGGGAACCAGCGCGCCTCGGGATTGTCCTCGCCGATCAGGCTCAGCGCCTTGTCATAGGCCGGGACCGCCTGGCCGAACTTGTCCTGCTGGCGCAAGAGGTCGCCAAGCGCGATCCAGCCCTGCGCCAGCTCGGGATGGGCGGCGGTCAGCGCCAGCGCGGCCTTTTCGGCATCGGCCAGCCGCTCGGCCCGGGCCAGCGCGTCGATGCGGGTCAGCTCGGCGACGGGGCGCATGTCGCCCAGTTCGCGCAGCTTCTCGAATTCGCGCTCGGCAAGGTCGAACTGGCCGAAACCCTGCAGGAGCTGCGCCGCCAGCAGCCGCGCCTCGCCCAGGTCGGGGGCGAGATATTCGGCCAGCCGGGCATGGATCAACGCCAGCGGGTCGGGTTCGTCGCTGGTCGCCAGAACCGAGCCGAAGGTCAGGAAGACCTGCGCGATGCCGTCCGAGGGCGTGCGGATCGAATCGAAGGGCAGCGTCTCGCCCCGGGCCATGCGGTCGCGCAGGGCGACCAGATGCGGCTCTTCCGTGAAGCCCGGCGTGGCTTCGAGCATGGCGATGGCATCCCTGTTGCGCTCAAGCTGCGACAGCACCTGCGCGCGGGCCACGACGCCCAGGATATGCGCCCCGGTGGCCGGATCGGCCAGCAGCAGCTCGGCGCCCTCGAAATCGCCGACCCGCGCCTTGGCCAGCGCCAGGTGATAGTTCACCATCGGCCCGGCGCCGCGCAGCTCGGCCAGTTTCTTGAAGGCGGAAAGCGACTCGCCCGCCCGGCCGGCGCCCAGCAGTGCCCAGGCCCGCATCATGCCGTCGACCAGCATGCCGCCGCCGGGCGCGCCGGCCTCGTCCTCGGGCGGGGGGGCGGCGTCGATGGCGGCCAGCAGCGCGTCCCAGCGACCGGCGCGAGCCATCTCGGCGCGCTGCACCAGCCGGGCCAGCTCGGTGGCGCGGCCCTGGTCGGACATGGTGCCGGCCAGGGCGGTGGCGCGCTCCATCTCTCCGGCCGAGATCAGCGCGACCATGGCGCTGTCCTGCAGATAGCCGTCGCTGTCATCCTGGGCCAGCGCCTGCAGATAGTAATGCGCGGCGCGGGCATAGTCGTTCTGGATCGCCGCCATGCGCGCGGCCAGATAGGGGCCGGAAAGACCGCGCAGCTCGGGCGCCGGCGCGGCCGGGCGGTGCGCCGGCCGCTCGCCGTTCGGGGGCGCGGGCTGTTCGGCCTGGGCCAGCATGGGCGCGGCGAGGGCGCCCTGCGGCAGCGGCAGGGCGATCAGCGCGATCAGCGCCATGGGGATCAGTCTTGTGGTCACGGCTTGGGCCCATGTCTCGGCGATTGCGCCAGCGACCCTAGCCGCCGCAGCGCGGATGGGCAACGCCGCGACCGGCGTGGCGCACGCCTCTGCGATCACATATTCGGGTAGTTCGGCCCGTCGCCGCCCTGCGGGGTTGTCCAGTTGATGTTCTGGCTGGGGTCCTTGATGTCGCAGGTCTTGCAGTGGACGCAGTTCTGGAAGTTGATCTGGAACTTTGGCCCCTCGGGCCCCTCCAGCACCTCATAGACCCCGGCCGGGCAATAGCGCTGCGCCGGCTCGGCATAAAGCGGCAGATTCACCGAAATCGGCACCGAGGGATCCTTGAGCCGCAGGTGGCAGGGCTGGCTTTCCTCGTGGTTGGTGAAGGAAAACGCCACGTTGGTCAGCCGGTCGAAGCTGAGCTTGCCATCGGGCTTCGGATAGTCGATCGGCTGGAAATCCGCGGCCTTGCCGGTGGCCTCGGCATCCGTCTTGCCGTGCTTCCAGGTGCCAAGCGGGTTCCAGCCAGTGAGGTTCGCCACCCACATGTCGAAGCCCCCCAGCGCCAGGCTGGCCCAGGGCCCCAGCTTCGACCAGAGCGGCTTGACGTTCCTGACCGGCTTCAGGTCGCGGGCGATGGGGCCGGAGCGCAGGTCGGCCTCGTATTCGGCCAGCTCGTCGCCCGCGCGCCCCGCGGCGATGGCCGCAGCCGCCGCCTCGGCCGCAGCGATGCCGGACAGCATGGCATTGTGGTTGCCCTTGATGCGCGGCACGTTCACCAGCCCGGCCGAGCAGCCCAAGAGCGCCGCCCCCGGCACGGTCAGCTTGGGGATCGACTGCCAGCCGCCCTCGGAGATGGCGCGGGCGCCGTAAGCGACGCGCTTGCCGCCTTCGAGCAGTTCCGCGACCAGCGGATGGTGCTTGAAGCGCTGGAACTCCATATAGGGATACAGGTAGGGATTGGCATAGTTCAGGTGCACGACGAAGCCGACCAGCACCTGATTGCCCTCAAGGTGATAGATGAAGCTGCCGCCGCCGGCGTTCTTGCCCAGGGGCCAGCCCATGGTATGCGTCACCGTGCCGGGCTTGGCCTTGGCCGGGTCGATCTCCCAGATCTCCTTCATGCCGAGGCCGAATTTCTGCGGCTCGTGGCCGGCCGAGAGGTCGTATTTCGCGATGAGTTCTTTGGCGAGGCTGCCGCGCACGCCCTCGGCGATCAGCACGTATTTGCCGCGCAGCTCCATGCCGGGCTCATAGGCCGGGCCGGGGGTGCCGTCGGCGTTGAGCCCCATCTCGCCGGCCACCACGCCGACCACGCGCTCGCCCTCATAGACCAGCTGCGAGCAGGCCATGCCGGGGAAGATCTCGACCTCCAGCGCCTCGGCCTGCTCGGCGAGCCAGCGGCAGACATTACCCATACTGACGATGTATTTGCCGTGGTTCGACATCAGCGGCGGCATCGGCCAGTTCGGCACCCGGACCTGGCCATGCGGGCCGAGGATGTAGAAATTGTCCTCCTTCACCTCGGTGGTGACCGGGGCGCCCTTCTCCTTCCAGTCGGGGATCAGCTTGTCGAGGCCGGCGGTGTCCAGCACCGCGCCCGAGAGGATATGCGCGCCGATCTCGGAACCCTTCTCCAGCAGCACCACGGAAAGCTCGGGGTTCACCTGCTTCAGCCGGATCGCCGCCGACAGGCCCGCAGGCCCGCCGCCAACGATCACGACGTCGTAATCCATGGATTCGCGTTCGATCTCAGACATGGCTCGGCCTCCAATCCCCTGGCTCTTGACTCTGCGCCGAACACCTAACGCGTAACATTCTTGCGGGCAATCGGAACGCGACGAACAATTGCAATTCTGCGACCTTTCTGCGCGAGGTCTCGCGGATGGCCTCTGCCGGGGCTTGAAACAGGGCCCGGAACCGGCCACGATGCCTTTCGGATTTCAGCGGACGCCCCCGGCCCAAGGTCGGGGGCGTTCCAACACCTTGTTTCGCGTTGACTGGCGTCGCACCGTTGCGACCGGAAGGACTGGAATGGAAAAGATACCGATGACCCGCGCGGGCTATGACCAGCTGGACGAGGAATTGCGCGAGCTGCGCTCGGTCCAGCGTCCGGCGGTGATCCGCGCCATCGCCGAGGCGCGCGAGCACGGCGACCTGTCGGAAAACGCCGAATACCACGCCGCGCGCGAGAAGCAGAGCTTCGTCGAAGGCCGCATCAAGGAGCTGGAGATGATTCTGTCCCGCGCCGAGGTCATCGACCCGAGCCGGCTGAACGGCTCGATCAAGTTCGGCGCCACCGTCACCCTGCTCGACGAGGATAGCGAAGAGGAGCGCACCTATCAGATCGTCGGGGAGGCCGAGGCGGATCTGGAGCGCGGGCTGCTGAACATCCGCTCGCCCCTGGCCCGCGCCCTGATCGGCAAGGACGAGGGCGACAGCGTCGAGGTCGTCACCCCGGGCGGCGGGAAATCCTATGAGATCATCTCGATCCGCTATGTCTGAAGGATGGGGCCGGGCGCATGAACTCGCTTGATCCGCTGCGCAGGCTGGCCATCGAACAGGCGCGCGGCCGCGTGCTGGCCGTCGGCGCGGCGTCCAGCCTGGCCTGGCTGGCGCTGGCCGGGCTGTTCGCGCTTTTCGGTCCCGAGTCGGAAGGGACCGGGGCGGCGGGCTGGCTGCTCTGGCTGGTCGGCCTGTTCCTGCCGCTGGCGCTGATCTGGCTGGCGGTCTGGGCGGCGCGCGGCCTGCTGGCGCTGCGGCAGGAGGCCGAGGAGCTGCGCGCCATGCTGGCCCGGATGCAGGACGAGGACGCTGCGGCCGAGCCCATGGCCGAGCCGCGCCCCGTCGCAGCCGCGCCCGCACCCGCCCCGGCGGCGCGGCGCAATGCCATTCCCGCGCCGCCGCGGCCGGCGGCGGACACGCGGCAGGCCACGCTGGAGCTTGATTCGCCGGCGGCGGCCGAGCTGACCCCGACCGAGCTGTTCTATGCGCTGAACTTCCCCGACGGTCCCGAGGATCGCGAGGCGATTCGCTGCCTGCGCCTGGCGCTGGCCGATCCGGGCATGGCCCGGCTGATCCGGGCGGCGCAGGACGTGGTCACGCTGCTGGCCGGGCAGGGGGTCTATATGGACGAGCTGGCGCTGGCCGAGGCCGATCCCGCGCTGTGGCGCCGCTTCGCCGAGGGCGCGCGCGGCGAGGCCGTGGCGGCGCTGGCGGTGATCCGCGACGAGGCCGCGCTGGCCACCGCCGGGACGATGCTGCGCGCAGACGAGGTCTTCCGCGACGTGGCCCATCATTTCCTGCGCCATTTCGACCGGCTGCTGAGCCGCAAGGCGCAGGACGGCGATCCGCAATTGCTGGCCGTGCTGGCCGAGACGCGCTCGGGCCGGGCCTTCACCTTGCTGGCGCAGGTGACCGGCATGCTGGGCCAAGCCGGGGCAGAGGCCGAGGCGGCGGAGGGGTCCTGAAGCCGAGGGTGCGCGCGGGTCGCCTTGCGCCCCAGGCGGGCGGCGTGGCTAAAGCGGCAGCCGCAGCACATGGGCTGGCGCCGACCAGGGCCAGCCCAGCCTTTGCCGCGCCAGCGGGCAGAAGCCCATCGCCTGCCATGCCGCCAGCCCGTCACGGTTGCCCGCCTGCACTTCGGCGCGCAGGGCCGGATGGCCCAGTGCGCTTGCATGGGCGGCGGCGCACCGGATCAGGGCGCGGGCGATGCCCTGCCGCCGCCATTGCGGCAGCACGGCGATGCCGTCCAGCACCAGATCCGCGGTCGCCGCACCGGGACGGTAGAGCCCCGCCGCCAGATGCCGCAGCCGCCCGCGCGCCGGGCCCCAGACCGCGACGAAGCCCTCGGCGCTGGGGTCGAGAAAGCCGCCGCCCGCCCCGCGCAGCCCGACGATCCCGACCAGCCGCCCCGAGGGCGCCAGCGCCACCCCCTGCCGCGCCGCCACCGGCAGCGGCAGGACCTGCGCGCCGAAATGGCGCCAGTAAAGCGCCGCCGCCGCGCCCTGCAGCTCGGGCGGGATGCCGCGCAGGATGCGGGGCGGGGTCTGCGGTCCGGGCATGGCGGTCCCTTCAGGTTCTTGTATGGAGGTTCTTGTATCGGGCCGCGGTTTTGGCCAATGTGCCGCCAGCCATATCCCGAACATGAGCCGTTTTCACCATGTCCGCGCAAGCCGATCTTGCGGCCCCTTCCCGCCTGACCCCCGAGCAGAGCCGCGCCCTGCAGCGCAGCCCGGCGCAATGCCTGCGCCATGGCTTCCTGCAGGCGCTGCCCTTCATCCTTGTGCTTCTGCCCTTCGGCATGCTGTTCGGCGTGGTCGCCAGCGATGCGGGGCTGGACCTGCCGCAGATCCTGGGCTTCACCGTGCTGGTGCTGGCCGGGGCCTCGCAATTCACTGCGGTGCAGCTGATGACCGATCACGCGCCGGCGCTGGTGGTCATCGTCTCGGCCATCGCGGTCAATTTGCGCATGGCGATGTATTCGGCCTCGCTGGTGCCCTGGCTGGGCGGGGCAAGGCCGCGCGACCGGGCCTGGATCGCCTATGTGCTGATCGACCAGAGCTATGCGCTGGCGATCCAGCATTATGAAAAGCATCCCCGGCTGAGCCTTGAGCAGCGCATCGGCTATTTCCTGGGCGCGGTGCTGGCGACCTGTCCGTTCTGGCTGCTGGCCACGCTGCTGGGTGTCTGGCTGGGCAAGGCCATCCCCGAGGACTGGGCGCTGGATTTCGCCATGCCGATCACCTTCCTGGCGCTGATCGCGCCGATGCTGCGCAGCCCGGCCCATGTCGCGGCGGCGCTGGTTGCGGTGCTGGGCTCGCTGGCCTTCGCCTTCCTGCCCTCGGGGCTTGGGCTGTTCGTGGCCGCGCCGCTGGCCATGCTGACCGGCGCCGGGGTCGAGGCGCTGATGGAACGCAGAAACGGAGCCCGCCCGTGACCGGCTACAGCAATGCCACCATCTGGCTGATCATCCTTGTCCTGGCGCTGGGGACCTATGGCTTGCGCTGGTCCTTCCTGGGCGTGCTCGGCGGCCGGCCGATGCCGCTCTGGGCGCAGCGGTTGCTGCGCTATACCGCTGTCGGGGTGCTGCCGGCCATCGTGGCGCCGCTGGTGGTCTGGCCGGCGGCGACGCATGGCGCGCCCGATCCGGCGCGGATGATCGCGGCGGTCGTCGCCGTGGCGGTGGGGGTCGCGACGCGCAACGTGCTGGCGGCCATCCTGTCCGGGATGGCCACGCTTTACACGGCGCTTTATCTCATCACGTGAAGGCGGCCGTCGGCGCCATAGCCGGCGATGGTGCCGCTTTTCTGGCGCAGGAGCACGTCGTGGTTGTTGGCGGGATCGCCGTCCATGTGCTTCTTGGAGGTCACGCCCGGCAGGGTCAGGAACCAGTCGCGCAGCTTGAGCACCGAGAAGCCGGTCGGCGCGGCCTCGAAGCCCGGCACGCGGCTCAGCGCCTTGCCGGTGTTGACGGCGCAGAAGCTCTTGTTCGAGGCGCCCTGCCGCTCGACCGAGCGGATCGCGGCATCGGCGACGGCCAGCGGCACGCGGACGGTGTCCTCGGCCACCCAATAGGTCGAGCGCGCGTGATAATCGATGTAGAAGTTCTTGAAGTTCGGCGTGATGCCGTAAAGCACGTCGTGCCGTTCCGGGATCGCCGGATGTTCCCAGCTGCCGGCGGGGTCGTAGATCACCCGCTGGCTGCCGTTGATCATCAGCGCGGAATGCCCGCCCTCGCCGCGCGGGATGCCGATGACGCTGAACAGCGTGATCGAGGGCGGCTCGTCCGAGACATAGCGCGCGCGCCGGATGGCCTCGTCGCTGGCCCATTTGTTGTCTGCCCCGCAAGCCGCAAGCGCGGCCGGCAGCGCCAGCGCAAGGAAGGCACGCCTTTGCATTTCTGGTCTTTCCCCGGTCAGGATCAGGCGTTGGTCAGCGCCAGGAACACCAGCACGGCGATGGCAAGGATGCTGACCCAGGTCGCAGCCTTGATGAAGCCGGCAAAGGTCGCCTGCTGGGCGCGGATGTCCATTTCGCCATGCTTGTGTTCGGTGATTTCGTGATGCGAGGCCATGATCCTGTCCGTAACGATGCGATGCGTCGGGCGCAGGGATAGCGCAAGGCGGCGGCCGTGTCACGCCCCCCAAAGCACCGCGCCGGACCCGGTCTTGCCCATGGGCCACACCCGGCCGGTCGCGCGCAGGTGGTTGATATGCCCGACCGCCTCGGCCAGCGCCAGGCCGAATTCGGGCTTGGCGATCTGCCGGCGATAGAGCAGCGGGAAGCAGTCCACCACGCTGTGCGGTTGCTGGCGCAGCCCGTCCAGCAGGCGGTCCAGCGCCGCGCGCTGGTTCTCGGCCAGTTGCCGCAGCCGGGTCGGCAGGCCGCGATAGGGCAGCTTGTGGCCGGGCAGCACCAGCTGCTCGGGCCGGGCGAATTCCGCCAGCCGCGCGCAGCTTTCCAGCCAGTCGCCGACGGTATCGGCCTCGGGCTCGGTCGGATAGACGCCGAGATTGGGCGAGATCGTCGCCAGCATCTGGTCGCCGCCGATCACCAGATCGTCGTCCAGAGACCACAGCGTCACATGTTCCGGCGCATGGCCATGGCCCATGCGCACGATCCAGCGCCGCTCGCCGAATGTGACCTGCTGCCCCTCCCACAGCCGGCGATAGCCGGGCGGCAGCGGGGCGCAGACATCGGCGCTGTTGAAGGGACGCTCGTGGCTGCGTTCCTCGATCAGCTCGGGCGGCATGCCGGCCTGACGCCAGAAGGCGATCGCCTGCGGGGTCGGGCGTTCCTGCACGTCGAGGATGCCCATCCGCGCCGTGAGCCAGGCCGAGCGCGAGGTCCAGAGTTCGGCCCCCTGCGCCTGAAACCAGCCGGCAAGGCCCATGTGGTCGATATGGTGATGGGTGGCGATCAGCCGGCTGACCGGCGCCCCGGCCAGCGGGCCCTGCAGGATGCCCTGCCAGATGCCGCGGGTGCGGCGGGTGTCCAGCCCGCTGTCCACCAGCGTCCAGCCATCCGCGTCGCGAAGGGCGTAGACATTGACCGTATCGGGCTTGAACGGCAGCGGAAGCTGGAACCAGAACACGCCGGGGGCGATCTCATGCGCCTCGCCCTCGGCCGGCGGGTTATGGGTCTCGCTGCGTATCACCCGGCCATTTGACCCAGCAGCGCGGCATCGTCAAGCGCCGCCAGATCGGCCAGCCCGGCCCGCGCAGCCGCCAGATCGGCGGCGAAATGCGGCAGGATGCGGGTGATGTAGATCCGCGCCAGCGCCTTGCTGCCGCCGCCGGTCGCGGCGCGCAGGTGGTAATGCGCCCCCAGCACCCGGGCAAAGGCCGACAGATAGGGCACCGCGCCGGCGAAACGGTCCTCCATGCCCAGCTCCAGCAACTCATGCGTGGCCTCGCGCAGGGTCTCGGCGGCTTGCCAGAGCTGGTTGGCCAGCTCGGGTTCGGCCGATTGCGCGGCCTTGGCGCCGTCGAGGATCTCGTCCAGCAGCGCCATGGCCGCCGCGCCGCCGTCCGAGAGCTTGCGCCCGACCAGGTCCATGGCCTGGATGCCGTTCGTCCCCTCGTAGATCGCGGTGATGCGCACGTCGCGCAGATACTGGGCGGCGCCGGTTTCCTCGATATAGCCCATGCCGCCATGCACCTGCACGGCGGTATCGGCGACGCGGATGCCGATATCGGTGCCATGCGCCTTGGCGATCGGGGTCAGGAAGGCGGCGCGCGCGGCCCATTCGTCCGAGCCGGTGGCCCGCGCCATGTCCAGCGCCACCGCGCAGCCCAGGCAGATGGCGCGCGCCGCAAAGACCTCGGCCCGCGATTCCGCCAGCATCCGGCGCACGTCGGGATGGCGGATGATCGGGCCCATCTGCACCCGCTCGGCGGCATAGGCCACGGCCTGCTGCAGCGCCGCCTCGGCCTGGGCCACGCCCTGCACGCCCACGCCCAGCCGGGCGCAGTTCATCATGGTGAACATGGCGGCCATGCCCTTGTGCTCTTCGCCGACGATCCAGCCCTTCGCGCCCTCGAAGCTCATGACGCAGGTCGGGCTGCCGTGGATGCCCAGCTTGTGCTCCAGGCTGACGACGCGCAGGTCGTTGGCGAGGCCGGGCTTGCCCGCCTCGTCGGGGATGAATTTGGGCACCATGAACAGGCTGATGCCGCGGGTGCCCGCGGCCCCGTCGGGCAGGCGCGCCAGCACAAGATGGCAGACGTTTTCCGTCACGTCGCTGTCGCCCCAGGTGATGAAGATCTTCTGCCCGGTGATGCGATAGCTGCCGTCCCCGGCCCGCTCGGCGCGGGTGGTCAGCGCGCCTACGTCCGAGCCCGCCTGCGGCTCGGTCAGGTTCATGGTGCCCGACCATTCGCCCGAGATCAGCTTGGGCAGATACAGCGCCTTGAGCTCGTCGCTGCCGTGATGCTCCAGCGCCTCGATCTGGCCCTGGGTCAGCAGCGGATTCAGCTGCAGTGCCAGGCAGCCCGAGGCGATCATCTCGTTCACCGCCATGTTCAGCGCCTGGGGCAGGCCCATGCCGCCATGTTCGGGGTCGGCGGCAAGCCCGATCCAGCCGCCCTCGGCCAAGGCGCGGAAGGCCTCGGCATAGCCGGGGGATGAGCGCAGCTTGCCGTTCTCCAGCCGCGCGGGGGTCAGGTCGCCGGCGCGGTTCACCGGCGCGACGACCTCGGTCGCCAGCTTGCCGGCCTCGGTCAGGATGGCGGACATGGTCTCGGCCGTCGCCTCGGCGAAGCGGTCGGTGCCGGACAGGTCCGGAAACGACACGACCCGGTTCAGGATGAACGCGATCTGATCGACGGGGGCTTGATAGGCCATCCGCACTCTCTCCCTCTGGCGCCTTGGCAAATCCGGCTGCGGCGCGTAACTGATGCCTTGGTTTCGATCATATTTGCCGCCCCGCGTCCATCAACCACAACCCGACGTAACGAATGCAGACCCTGATCCTAGGCCACGATCCCCGGGGCGTGCGCGCCGCCGCCGACCTGCTGGCGCAGGGCGAGCTGGTCGCCATCCCGACCGAGACGGTCTACGGCCTGGCCGGCGACGCGCGCGACGCCCGCGCCGTGGCGCGCATCTACGAGGCCAAGGGCCGGCCCAGCTTCAACCCGCTGATCGTGCATCTGCCGGACCTTGCCGCGGCCGAGCGCATCGCGGTCTTCGACAATGCGGCGCTGGCGCTGGCGCGGACCTTCTGGCCCGGCGCGCTGACGCTGGTGCTGCCGCTGCGGCCGGGGGCCGGCATCGCCTCGCTGGTGACGGCGGGGCTGGACACGGTGGCGATCCGCGTGCCGGCGCATCCGGCGGCGCAGGAGGTGCTGCGCGCCTTCGGCGGGCCGCTGGCGGCGCCCTCGGCCAATCCGTCGGGGCGGATCAGCCCGACCTCGGCCGCCCATGTCGCGGATCCCGAGACCGGGCTGGGGGGGCGTATCGCTGCGGTGCTGGATGCCGGCGCCTGTCCGGTCGGGGTGGAATCCACCATCGTCGGCTGGGTCGGGGGCCAGCCCGCGCTGCTGCGCCCCGGCGGCGTCGCGGCGGAAGAGATCGAGGCGGTTCTGGACCGGCCGCTGGCCCGGCCCGAGGCCGATCCCGACGCGCCCACCGCGCCGGGGCAGCTGACCAGCCATTACGCGCCGCGCGCCAGCCTGCGGCTGGCTGCCGGGGCCGCGCGGCCGGGTGAGGTGCTGATCGGCTTCGGCCCGGTGGCGGGCGAGATGACGCTGAGCGAGACGGGCGATCTGACCGAGGCTGCGGCGCGGCTGTTCGACCTGCTGCGCCGCGCCGACGAGCTGGGGCGGCCCATCGCCGTGGCGCCGGTGCCGGAACGGGGGCTGGGCGCCGCGATCAATGACCGGCTGCGCCGCGCCGCCGCGCCGCGCTAGGCGTCAGGCATGGCCGGCGCTGGGCGACAGCATCAAGGGGTCGATGCCCAGCGATTTCAGCGCCGCGCGCCATTTTCCGGAATTGTCGGGGCCGAAGATGATCTCGTCGCCGCGGTCCGAGGTCAGCCAGCCGTTGTCGCGGATTTCCGAATCAAGCTGACCCGGCCCCCAGCCGGCATAGCCGAGCGCCAGCATCGCCGGCTGCGGCCCGTGGCCGTGCGCGTAATCCTCGAGAATGTCGCGGGTGGTGGACATGGCGAGGTCGTCGGCGATGCGCATCCGGTTTTCGTCAAGCTGGATGTCGCGGGGCACGCGATGCAGCACGAAGCCGCGCCCCGGCTCGACCGGGCCGCCGAAGCGCACGGGAATGTCCAGCGCATTCGCGTCCGCATGGATGCCAAGCTGCGCCAGCAGGTCGGAAAAGCCGATCTCGGGCAGCGGCCGGTTGACCACCAGCCCCATGGCGCCGTCCTCGGAATGGGCGCAGACCAGGATCACCGACTGTTCGAAGCGCGGGTCGCGCATGCCCGGCATGGCGATCAGCATCTTGCCGGTCAGGTTGCTCGACTGGTCCATGATCTGCTCCGTCCTTTTCCCTAAAGATCGGTCCTGCCGGCTGTTTTCGCAAGGGATTGTCGCTATTGTGACTTCACGCCGGGGGCGGGGGGCGACTAGAACGGCGCCATGAAGACCCTTGCCCTGCTATTCCTGACCGCCGCGCCGGCTTTGGCGCAGGACCTGCCGCCCGGGCTGGTCTCGGCCGAGCTTCTGCCCGGCTGGATCACCGCCGAGGGCGAGCGCATGACCGCGCTGCACCTGCGGCTGGAGCCGGGCTGGAAGACCTATTGGCGCAGCCCCGGCGATGCCGGCGTGCCGCCGCGCTTCGACTGGGGCGCCTCGCGGAACCTGGGCGAGGTGCGGCTGCTCTGGCCGCGCCCCGAGGTGATCGAATCGGGCGGCGAGCGGACGCTGGGCTATCACGAGGAACTGGTCCTGCCGATCGAGATCGCCCCCGCCCGCCCCGGCGCGCCGGTCGAGCCGAGGGCCGTGGTCGATTTCGGCATCTGCCTGGACATCTGCGTGCCGGTGCAGGTGGCCTTGCAGGCCGGACCGCCCGGCCCAACGCCCGATCCGCGGATCGAGGCGGCCATCGCCCGCCAGCCCGAAGCCTCGGACCGGCAGCCGGAATGCCGCATCGCCCGGATCAAGGACGGCATGCAGGTCACCGCCACCCTGCCCGCGGCGGAAAGCGCCCGCGGCGACGAGGTGGCGATGGAGCTGGCCGATGACGAGATCTGGGTCTCGGCCCCGGAAACCCGCGAGGCGGGCGGGCGGCTGATGGCGCAGGCGGATTTCGTCGCCGCCTCGGGCAAGCCGTTTCCGCTGGACCCGGAGGCGCTGCGGGTGACGCTGATCGGCCCCGACGACGCGGTCGAGTTCGAGGGCTGCCGCGAGGTGGCCGACTAGCCGTCGAGCCGGGCTGCCAGCGACAGCAGGTCGGCCCAGGCATCGCGCTTGGCCAGCGGCGTGCGCAGCAGATAGGCCGGATGCGCCATCGGCAGCGCCGGCAGGCCGAAGGCGGTCGTCCAGGTGCCGCGCAGCTTCAGGATGCCCTGCTGGTTCAGCGCCGCGATGCAGGGCGTGTTGCCCATCAGCACCAGCAGCTGGGGCTGGACCAGCTCCACATGACGGCGCAGGAAGGGCAGCATCATGGCGATCTCGGCCGGTTCGGGGCGGCGGTTGCCCGGCGGGCGCCAGGTCAGCACATTGGTGATATAGAGCGCGCGTTCCGCATCCACCGCCTTGCGCGACAGGCCGATGGCGTCGAACATCAGGTCCAGAAGCTGGCCCGCGCGGCCGACGAAGGGGCGGCCCTGGCGGTCCTCCTCCTCGCCCGGGGCCTCGCCGATGATCATGACGCGCGCCGCCGGATTGCCGTCGCAGAAGCAGAAATTGCGCGCGCCCTTCTTCAGCTCGATCCCGTCGAAGGCTTCCTGCGCGGCGGCAAGTTCGTCCAGGGACGTCGCGGCGGCCGCCATGGCCTCGGCGCGGGCGACCAGGTCCTCGGCCGCGTCCCTGGCCTCGTCGCGCGGTGCCGGGGCGGCGGCCGGCGGCGGGGCGGGGGGCGGCTCGGCCCGCTCGGGCATGACATAGCGGTCGAGCGGCGCGTCGAGGCAGGGCTCGTCCGCGCCCAGCTCGGCCTGCCACTGCAGAAGCGCCAGCGCCGTCTCGGCATCCAGCGCGAATCCCCTGAAGGTCGGATCGGCGGTCATGGCCGCAGGCTAGGCCGCGGCGTGGGCGCGGGCAAGGTGCGACGCGCGATTGCGCGGCGGCGCGAGGCTTTATTGCGATTGCGTCAGCGGCGTCGTGCCGCCGCCCATGCCGACCAGCCGCTGGATCAGCGGCTTCGCCGTCGGCCCGATGCGGTCGCAGGCGCCCGGATCGTCCAGAAGCTTGAAGGCCGGCCCGTAATAGGTCCGGTCATAGGCCGAGGCGTCCAGACCCAGTTTCGCCGCCAGCAGGTCGCCCGTGCCGGTGATCAGCGTCCATTCCCCGTCCGTGATCGGGTAATCCGGGCAGTTCGAGGTGATGACGTTCACATTCGCCAGGTCCGCGATCAGCGACTTCGCCTCGGCCTCGGACAGGCCCGAGACATCGGGAAGCCTGACGGTGATGCCGCCGTCCGCCAGCGCCGCGCCTGACACCAGGACCAGCGTGCCGGCCAGAGCCGCGAGTGCCTTCATGGATTGCTCCCTTGCTTGTTCTGGGCGTTCGGTTTGCCCGCCCATCCCGCCCGATCCGCCCAGCCGGCGCAACCCAATTCGCCGTGAACTTGACGCAGCGGGGCCGCAAGGCTAGGCGGGTCGCCAAGTGCCAGAAGCATAGAGGATGCCTGCGATGACGACCTATTCCCTGCTGATCCTGCCCGGCGACGGCATCGGCCCCGAGGTCATGGCCGAGGTGCGCAAGGTCATCGGCTGGTTCGAGAAGAACCGTGCCCTGTCCTTCGACGTCAGCGAGGATCTGGTCGGCGGCGCAGCCTATGACAAGCACGGCAAGCCCCTGGCGGACGAGACCATGGCAAAGGCGCAGGCGGTCGATGCGGTGCTGCTGGGTGCTGTGGGCGGGCCGAAATACGACGACCTCGACTTCTCAGTGAAGCCCGAGCGCGGCCTGCTGCGCCTGCGCAAGGAGATGGACCTGTTCGCCAACCTGCGCCCGGCGCAATGCTTCGACGCGCTGGCCGATTTCAGCTCGCTCAAGCGCGAGGTGGTGGCCGGGCTCGACATCCTGATCGTGCGCGAGCTGACCTCTGGCGTCTATTTCGGCGAGCCGCGCGGCATTTCCGATGACGACACCCCCGGCAACGAGGGCGGCCGCGTCGGCGTGAACACTCAGCGTTACACCAGCGGAGAGATCCGCCGCGTCGCGCGCTCGGCCTTCGAACTGGCCCGCAAGCGCGCGGGCCGCGTCTGCTCGATGGAAAAGGCCAATGTGATGGAATCCGGCATCCTCTGGCGCGAGGAGGTGCAATGGGTCCACGACAACGAATATCCCGATGTCGAGCTGTCGCACATGTATGCCGATAACGGCGCCATGCAGCTGGTGCGCAATCCGCGCCAGTTCGACGTGATCGTGACCGACAACCTGTTCGGCGACATCCTGTCGGATGCGGCGGCGATGCTGACCGGCAGCCTGGGCATGCTGCCCTCGGCCAGCCTTGGCGCGCCGATGGCGAACGGCCGGCCCAAGGCGCTTTACGAGCCGGTGCACGGTTCGGCCCCCGACATCGCCGGGCAGGGCAAGGCCAACCCGATCGCCTGCATCCTGAGCTTTGCCATGTGCCTGCGCTATTCCTTCGATCTGGGCGCCGAGGCCGATCTGCTGGAAAAGGCGGTCGAGAAGGTGCTGGCCGATGGCCTGCGCACCGGCGACCTGATGGGTGCCGAGGGCGGCAAGCCGGTCTCGACCGCCGAGATGGGCGACCACATCGTCGCGGCGCTTTCGGCGCTGTAATCGGCCGGCCGCGCCTGTCCCGGGCAGGCGCGGCCCCATCGCGGAGCGTCGGAGGGGCGCATGACGGCGGGCAATATCAAGGGCGCGCTGCTCGCCCTTCTGTCCATGGGGCTCTATTCCACCCATGACGTGATCATCAAGCTGCTGGGCGAGAGCTACCCGGCGCTGCAGATCCTGTTCTTCTCGGCGCTGCTGTCCTTTCCGCCGCTGGCGGTGCTGCTGCTGCGCGATCCGACGCATGGCACATTGCGGCCGCGCAACCCGTTCTGGGTCGGGCTGCGGTCGCTTTGCATCGTCGCCTCGGGGGTCGGCGGCTTCTACGCCTTTTCCGTGCTGCCCCTGGCGCAGGTCTATTCCATCCTTTTCGCCGCGCCGCTGATCGTCACCGTGCTGTCGGTGCCGCTTCTGGGCGAAAAGGTCGGGTTGCACCGCTGGCTGGCGGTCTGCGCCGGGCTTTGCGGGGTGCTGATCGTGCTGCGACCCGGTGCGACCTCCCTGGGCCTCGGCCATCTGGCGGCCTTGATGGGGGCGACGGCGACGGCGCTTTCCGCCATCGCCGTGCGCAAGCTGGGCCGGTCCGAGCGCACGGTGATCCTGCTGCTTTGGCCGATGATCGGGAATTTCCTGCTGACCGGCGCCTCGCTGGGCTTCGCCTATCGCCCGATGGAGCTGGGGGACCTGGCGCTGACCGGGGTGATCGCGGCCCTGGGCCTTGCGGCGGGCTTCCTGCTGATCCTGGCCTATCAGGCCGGCGAGGCGGCCAATGTCGCGCCGATGCAATATTCGCAGATGCTCTGGGCGGTGGCCTATGGCTGGTTCCTGTTCGGAGAGCGCCCGGACGGGCCGACGGTGCTGGGGGCGGGGCTGATCATGGGCTCGGGCCTCTACATCCTGATGCGCGAGCGGCTGGGCGCGTCGCGGCTGCGCCCGGCGACGCGGGCGCGCTTTGGCAGCGATGCGGTGACCGCGCCGCGCTGGAGCCTGCTGCAGCGCCTGCTGCGCGAGCGGGGCTGAGGCGGTTTTTCTGGGGCTGAACCGCAAGATTCCCCCTTGCATTCCGCCGTCCCAGGGGCTACCTGCCCCACACGGTCGGAGCGTAGCGCAGCCTGGTAGCGCACCTGCTTCGGGAGCAGGGGGTCGGAGGTTCGAATCCTCTCGCTCCGACCAGTTTTCGCTTGGTGTGGCGTTTCAGAGAGTCCTGCCTTTTGTTTCATGAGGCGGTCATTCTGCCTCTCGTCTTACGCCCCATCAAAGTCATGGCTCCATGCACCGGTGACGGACCATGGCTACCAACAAGGCTTGGCACCCGGCGCCGTCGCTCCCGGCCTTTGCAGATCTACGACGCTCTCAAAAGCTGCGCCGGGGCATTCCTTAAAGCTGTTTCCTTGACGGTGGCGGCAAGGCCGCACACGCCCCGCTCAAAGGCGGTGACGCTGCCAGAACTGTCCCGCGGCGCCGGCAGAGCCGTAACGATGTGAACGGAGCGGCGGTTTGCCGGTGATGCCGAGCAGCACGCCGCCGGTTTCGTGCAGCAGGCGTTCTGCGCGCAATGCCGCGATCTGCCCGGCAAGGCCCTCATCGTAGGTTACAGTCCAGCTGCCGAGCGCGATTTTCCGGGCCGGCAGTGCCGTCGCTTCCGTTGGGCTGACGCTGTGATCGTCAGCGAGGGTCGAGGACATGCGCATCCGGGGCATGGACCAGAAGACCCCGAAGGCCCACATCCGGGCGACCAAGGATTTGCAGCGTTTCCGGATCCTCTGTCATAGCGTGCGGCGCCGGGTCGCAACCCGCTGCGACAGGCGGAAAGGTCTTCCTGTCCGCCATCCTCCTTGCTGCAGCCGTCTTGTTCTGGCTGTGAAACTCAATGAGTCTGGCACCCGAAGCTTGCTGCGGAAAGGCGATGGACGGATGACGGCACAGCCCTATTCAACGATCGGAGAGGACCGGCCCTCGCGCTGGCTGATCACCTGCGATCATGCGACGAACCGCGTGCCGGACTGGATCGCGGGCGGCGATCTGGGCATCGCGCCAGAGGACATGGCGCGCCACATCGCCTATGACGTCGGCGCCGCCGGGCTGACGCGCGCGCTGGCCGAGCGCCTGGACGCGCCGGCGATCTTGTCGGATTTCTCTCGGCTGGTGATCGACCCGAACCGCGGCGAGGACGATCCGACCCTGCTGATGCGCATCTATGACGGCACGGTGATTCCCGCGAATCGCCGCATGGACGCGGCCGAGCGCGAGCGGCGGCTCGAGCGGCTCTACCGTCCCTATCACGCCGCCTATGCGCGGCTGGCGGCCGGGCGGCCGGACCGGGCGATCTGCGCCATCCACAGCTTTACCCGCCAGCTGCGCGGCCGGCCGCGCCGGCCCTGGGCGGTGGGGGTGCTCTATTCGCATCGCGACAAGCGGCTGGGCCCGGCCCTGGTGCGGGAATGCCGCGACCTGGGCTGGATCACCGGCGAGAACGAACCTTATTCCGGCCATCTGGATGGCGATTCCATCGACCGCCACGCCCTGGCGCATGGCCGTCCGAACGTGCTGATCGAGGTCAGGAACGACCTGATCGCGGACGAGGCCGGCCAGCAGCTCTGGGCCGACCGCCTGGCCTCGGTGCTGGCGGGTTTCCTGGCGCGGCACCGGGTCTGAGGTTGCCGCCGCGGTCCCTCCGATGCATCGGCCATCTTCAAGGCATGAATGGTCGGCTGTCGGGCGAACACGAAAGGGCGGCATGGGCGGCTTTGCCCGATGATGATGGGGCCGACCGGCAATGAGTTCGGGCCCCAAGCCAATCGCAAGGCCAAGCACAGTTGCCGCAGACCGGCCAATAGGCCATAAACGCAGCGACGATAGCGCAAACATCCGCGGGAGGAACGCATGAGACGGCATCGCAAGGTCAAGATCGTGGCAACGCTTGGGCCGGCCTCCAGCGATTTCGCCACCATCCGCGCCCTTTTCGAGGCCGGCGCGGACGTGTTCCGCCTGAACATGAGCCACGGCACGCATGAGGAGCAGCGCGCCCGCTACGACATCATCCGCAAGGTCGAGGCCGAATCGGGCCGGCCCATCGCGGTGCTGGCCGACCTGCAGGGCCCGAAGCTGCGCGTCGGCACCTTTGCCGAGGGGCCGCATGATCTGCAGGACGGGCAGGCTTTCCGCTTCGACCTCGATCCGGCGCCGGGCACCGCCAGCCGCGTGCAGCTGCCGCATCCCGAGATCTTCGCGGCGCTGGAACCCGGTGCCGAGCTTCTGGTCAACGACGGCAAGATCCGCCTGCGGGTCGAGGCCTGCGGCGCCGATTTCGCCGATTGCGTGGTGACGGCGGGGGGCGCGATCTCGAACCGCAAGGGCGTGAACGTGCCCGACGTGGTGCTGCCGCTGGCGGCGCTGTCGGACAAGGACCGCGACGACCTGGAATTCGCCTGCGGGCTGGGCGTGGACTGGCTGGCGCTGTCCTTCGTGCAGCGCCCCGAGGACGTGATCGAGGCGCGCGAGCTGGCCAAGGGCCGCGCCGCCATCCTGTCCAAGATCGAGAAACCCGCCGCCGTGCGCGCGTTTTCCGAGATCCTGAAGGTCTCGGACGGGATCATGGTGGCGCGGGGCGACCTGGGGGTGGAACTGCCGGTGCATTCGGTGCCGCCGATCCAGAAGCGGCTGGTGCGCGCCTGCCGCGCGGCGGCCAAGCCGGTGATCGTGGCGACCCAGATGCTGGAATCGATGATCGAAAGCCCGATGCCGACCCGCGCCGAGGTCTCGGACGTGGCCACCGCCATCTACGAGGGCGCCGATGCGGTGATGCTTTCGGCCGAAAGCGCGGCCGGCGCCTATCCGGTCGAGGCGGTGGCGACCATGGACAATGTCGCGCGCTCGGTCGAAAGCGACCCGACCTATCGCGACATCATCGAAAGCTCGCGCAGCGCCAGGCGCCAGACCGTGGCCGATGCCATCGTCGCCGCGGCGCGCGAGATCGCCGAGACCACCGACATTTCCTGCATCTGCGCCTTTACCCAATCCGGCACCACCGCCAGCCTGACGGCGCGCGAGCGGCCGCGGGTGCCGATCGTCGCCATGTCCTCGGAACAGGGCACGCTGCGCCGGCTGTGCCTGACCTGGGGCACGCATTGCGTCAAGACCCCCTCGCTGGAACGCTTCAAGCAGGCGGTGGTGAACGCGGCCAAGGCGGCGCGGGATTTCGGCTTTGCCGACGAGTCGAACCAGATCGTCGTCATGGCCGGCGTGCCCTTCAACGTGCCGGGCACCACCAACATCCTGCGCATCGCGCCCTGCGACGAACGCTTGATCTACCGCACCGATCCGGAATAAGCCGCGGGTTCAAAGAGATCCGCAACGGAAAGGTGATCCGATGATCGACATCCTGCTGCTGGCCGGCGTGGCGCTATGCGCCCTCTCGGTCCTTCTGGCCATCCTGTCGGTGGCGCGCACGCAGGCCCCCCGAGGTGCCGCGATCCTGCTGGTGCTGGGCATCGTGCTGCTGCTGGCGGGCGGCTGGCTCGATCAGCGGCCCTTCGGCATCCAGTCGCTGCAGGAAAGCTGGCAACGGCTGGTGAACGGCGAGGTGACGACCGGCACCGACCCGGTCACGGCGCCCGCGCCCGAGGCCCCGGCCGAGGAAGCCCCGGCCGGCGAGGCCGCGCCCGAGACCCCGGCGGTGGAAGCCCCGGCGCAAATGCCGGCCGCCGAGGCCCCTGCGGCCGATCCCGCGCCGGAAGCCCCCGCCGCGGAGGAGCCTGCCGCCGCCGATCCCGTTGTCGAGGATCCTGCCGCCGCCGATCCCGTTGTCGAGGATCCTGCCGCCGACACCCCGGCTGCGGATGCGCCGGCGGCAGAGGACGGGGCCGAGGCTCCGGCCCAGGGCCAATAACCCTTGCCAATCCGTGCGTGCCCGCTTATAGGGCACGCTTCCACCCGCGCGGCCGGCCGAGATGGCATTGCCGAGTCGCGCGTTCACTCTGACCGCAAGGAGAGTAAAATGCCGAAGATGAAGACCAAATCGGCCGCCAAGAAGCGGTTCTCGATGACGGCCACGGGCAAGGTCAAGGCCGGCCCGGCCGGCAAGCGCCACGGCATGATCAAGCGCTCGACGAAATTCATCCGCGACGTGACCGGGACCATGATCCTGTCCGACGCGGACGCGAAGATCGTCAAGAAATACATGCCCTACAACCGCTAAGGAGAACCGGACATGGCACGAGTCAAATCGGGTAAGATCACCCACGCCCGCCACAAGAAGGTTCTTGACGCGGCGAAAGGCTATTACGGCAACCGGTCGCGCAACTTCCGCACCGCGACCCAGGCCGTCGACAAGGCCAACCAATACGCGACCCGCGACCGCAAGACGCGCAAGCGCAATTTCCGCGCGCTGTGGATCCAGCGCATCAACGCCGCCGTGCGCGCCGTGGATGCCGAGATGACCTATTCGCGCTTCATCGCCGCGCTGGCGAAAGCCGGGATCGAGGTGGACCGCAAGGTCCTGGCCGATCTGGCCGTCCACGAGCCCGAGGCCTTTGCCGCCGTGGTCGCGCAGGCGAAAGCCGCCGCCTGATTCCGGGCCAAGGCTGAAACGGACAGGACCCGCGCCGCGAGGCGCGGGTTTTTTCGTTGCCGGCGGCGCGCGGGTCCGGGGGCACTGCCCCCACGCCGCACCGGCCCCTCGGCGGGGCCGGTGCGGCGTTCCCCCGGGATATTTGGGCAAGAAAGAAGCTTTCGGCATCGGCCGCCGGGAACCTCGGTCGCCTTGGCGGGTTTGGCCGCTGATGTCTCTGGACCCGCCGCCCGACCGCTACCCCGCCCGCGTGCCCCTGCATCGCCAGCCGATGGGGGTGCTGGCCAGCGCCATGACCGCGCGGCGCAACGTGCTGGAGCTGATCCCCGAGATCGCCGTGCGCCAGCCCATGGTCTCGGGCAAGACCGGCAAGCGCTGGCACATGGTCATGGACCCCGAGGCGTTGCGCCGGGTGCTCAAGGACCGGGTCGAGGATTATCCGAAATCGCTGGTCACCCGGCTGATCCTGGAGCCTGCCATCGGCAATTCCATGTTCGTGGCCGAGGGCGCGCATTGGCGCTGGCAGCGCCTGGCCGCTGCGCCGGCCTTCGCCCAGCGCCATGTCGAGGCGCTGGCGCCGGTGATGACCGCCGCCGCCGAGGCCAGCGCCCGGCGGCTGGCGGCGGCGCAGGGCCCGGTCGATGTCTTTGCCGAGACCGTGGCCGCGACCTTCGAGGTGATCTCGGACGTGACCTTTTCCGGCGACGAGGGCTTCGACCGCGACGCGGTGCATCAGGCCATCGACGCCTATATTGCCGGCGCGGCCCGCATCTCGGTCCTGGACATCCTGGGCCTGCCGGGCTGGCTTCCGCGGCCCGGGCGGCTGGTCTCCGGCGGCGACCTGCGGCGGATGAAGCGCGTCGCCGACGAGGCGATCCGCGCCCGGGCGCGCTCGGGTCCGCGCCCGGTGCCGGACCTTCTGGACCTGCTGCGCGCCGGCGAGGACCCCGAGACGCATCGCCGCATGACCCCGGCCGAGCTGCGCGACAACCTGCTGACCTTCATCGTCGCCGGGCACGAGACCACGGCCTTGACGCTGGCCTGGGCGCTTTACCTGCTGGCCTTCGACCCCGAGGTGCAGGACCGCGCCGCGCGCGAGGCCCGGGCTGCGCTGGCCGGCCGGGCCGCCACTGCAGACGACCTGCCGCGCCTGACCTATATCCGCCAGGTGGTCGAGGAGGCGCTGCGGCTTTACCCGCCCGCCGCCTTCCTGTCGCGCACCGCCCGCATCCACGACAGCCTCGGCGGGCGCGAGGTGCGGCCGGGCGACACGATCATGTTGCCGATCTATGCGCTGCATCGCCACCGGATGCTCTGGGACGATCCCGACCGCTTCGACCCCGGGCGTTTCGCCCCCGGCGTGACCCGCGACCGCTTCGCCTTCCTGCCCTTCGGCGCCGGGCCGCGCATCTGCATCGGTGCCAGCTTCGCCCTGCAAGAGGCGGTAATCATCCTTGCCACGCTGGTTTCGCGTTTCCGCTTTGCCCTGACGGCGCGCCGGCCGCAGCCGCGCATGATCCTGACCCTGCGCCCGCATGGCGGGGTCTGGCTGCAGGTCGCGCCGCGGCAGGCGGGTTGCGATGCTCACGCATCCGTTACACAATCCCCCGGCGAACGGGGGACACGACCATGACCGGCATCATCGACTTCCTGAACACGATCTTCTGGGGCTACGTCCTGATCTATGGCCTGCTGGCGGTGGGGATCTTCTTCACCATCCGGCTGGGCTTCATCCAGATCCGGCATTTCGGCGAGATGTTCCGCTGCGTGCTTGGCTCGCGGACGGCCGACAAGGACGGCATCTCGCCCTTCCAGGCGCTGACCGTCAGCCTGGCCAGCCGCGTCGGCACCGGCAATATCGCCGGGGTGGCGGTGGCGATCACGCTGGGCGGGCCGGGCGCGGTCTTCTGGATGTGGATGGTGGCGCTGGTCGGCATGGCCACGGCCTATGCCGAATCGACCCTGGCCCAGCTTTACAAGGAGCACGGGCCGAACGGCATGTATCGCGGCGGCCCGGCCTTCTACATCAAGAAGGCGCTGGGGCAGGGCTGGCTGGCGGTGATCTTCGCCGTGGCGCTGATCATCGCCTTCGGGCTGATCTTCAACGCCGTGCAGTCCAATTCCATCGCCGAGGCGGTCGCGGGCGCCTTCGGCATCGACAAATCCGTGGTCGGCATCGCCATCGCGGCGCTGACCGGCGTGATCATCTTCGGCGGCATCCCGCAGATCGCCCGGGTGGCGGAATATGTCGTGCCCTTCATGGCCGGCGCCTATCTGCTGGCGGCGGCCTGGGTGCTGGTCGCCAACATCACCCTGGTGCCCGGGGTGATCGGCCAGATCATCGGCTCGGCCTTCGGCCTGCAGGAAGCGGCGGGCGGCGCCGCCGGCGGCATCGCCGCCGCCATGCTGAACGGCGTCAAGCGCGGGCTGTTCTCGAACGAGGCCGGCATGGGCTCGGCCCCGAACATCGCCGCCGTCGCCGTGCCCGATCCGCATCACCCCTCCAGCCAGGGCTTCGTGCAGGCGCTGGGCGTGTTCATCGACACCATCCTGGTCTGCACCGCCACCGCGATCATGATCCTGCTGTCGGGCGCCGTGCCCTCGGCCGAGTTGACCGGCGTCGCCCTGACCCAGGCGGCGCTGGGCGAGCATTTCGGCGGCTTCGGGCATTATTTCGTCGCCATCGCCATCTTCTTCTTCGCCTTCACCTCGATCATCGGCAATTACGCCTATGCCGAGAACGCCATCGTCTTCCTGGGCCATGGCAGCCCGGTGCCGGTGATCGCGCTGCGCATCGGCGTCATGGCCATGGTGATCTGGGGGGCGATCCAGACCGTGCAGACCGTCTTCGACTTCGCCGATGCCTCGATGGGGCTGATGGCGACGATCAACCTGATCGCCATCGTGGCGCTTTCCGGCACCATCGCCTATGTCACCCGGGACTGTCTGCGCCAGCGTGCCGAGGGGTTGAACCCGACCTTCCGCCTGGCCGATCATCCCACAGTGGCGCCGGGCGCCAGCGCCTCGATCTGGAAATAGGACATGATCACCATCTATCACAAGCCGACCTGCTCGACCTCGCGCAAGGTGCTGCAGATGATCCGCGACGCCGGGCACGAGCCCGAGATCGTCGATTACGCCCGCGACGGCTGGACCCGCGGCCAGCTTCTGGGCCTGTTCGCCGCCGCCGACGTGACCCCGCGCCAGGCCCTGCGCGTCAAGGGCACCGATGCCGAGGCGCGCGGCCTGCCGGAAGCCAGCGACGAGGACATCCTGGCCGCCATGGTCGAGAACCCGCTGCTGGTCGAGCGGCCCTTCGTCTGCGGCCCCGGCGGCGTGCGGCTGTGCCGCCCGGCCGAGCGGGTGGCCGAGACCTTCGCCCGCTAAGGGCCTCCCCCGGGCTTTTCCCTGCGGTCTCCGCGTGCTAATCGGCCCGCGAACCGCAAGGAAACCTGCCCATGTCCGACCAGTCCGACCTGACCGCCCTTCGCCAGTCCTATCTCGACCGCATCGCGACCGCCGCCGACGGCGAGGCGCTGGAACAGGTGCGGCTGGCCGCCCTGGGCAAGAAGGGCGAGATCAGCGGCATGATGAAGGAACTGGGCCGGATGACGCCCGAGCAGCGCCAGACCACCGGCGCGGCGCTCAACCGCCTGAAGGACGAGATCGACGCCGCGCTGCGCGCCCGCAAGCAGGGGCTCGAGGATGTGGCGCTGGACGCGCGGCTGAAGCAGGAATGGCTGGACGTGACGCTGCCCGGCCGGCCGCGGCCGCAGGGCACGATCCACCCGATCAGCCAGGTGACCGAGGAAGTCACCGCGATCTTCGCCGACATGGGTTTCCGCGTCGCCGAGGGCCCGCAGATCGAAAGCGACTGGTTCAATTTCGACGCGCTGAACATCCCGCCCGAGCATCCCGCCCGGCAAGAGCACGACACTTTCTTCATGGCCCGCGCGGCGGACGACCCGCGCCCGCCGCATGTGCTGCGCACCCATACTTCGCCGGTGCAGATCCGCGCCATGCAGGCGACGGGCGCGCCGATCCGGGTGATCTGCCCGGGCCGGGTCTACCGCATGGATATGGACCAGACCCATACGCCGATGTTCCACCAGGTCGAGGGGCTGGCGCTGGGCAAGGGCATCTCGATGGCGAACCTGAAATGGACGCTCGAGGAGTTCTGCCGCGCCTTCTTCGAGGTGGACGAGGTCGAGCTGCGCTTCCGCGCCAGCCATTTCCCCTTCACCGAGCCCTCGGCCGAGGTCGATATCCGCTGCTCGTGGGAGGGCGGCAAGCTGACCATCGGCCAGGGCGAAAGCTGGCTGGAGATCCTGGGCTCGGGCATGGTGCATCCCAAGGTGCTGGCGGCGGGCGGCATCGACCCCGAGGAATGGCAGGGCTTCGCCTTCGGCATGGGCATCGACCGCATCGCCATGCTGAAATACGGCATTCCCGATCTGCGGGCGTTCTTCGAGAGCGACCTGCGCTGGCTGCGGCATTACGGCTTTGCTGCGGGGGATGTGCCCAGCGTGGCTGGCGGTCTGTCGCGCTAAGCCGCTCGGGATTGCTTCACGTCTGAGGCGTTAACGTGAGCGGCTAGGCGTCCGTGCGATATGCGGGCCTTTATCGGCCCTGCCGCGAATCGCGTGCCAGCCGCCGCAGCGCCGCTTGCCGCCACGCCCGGCACAACCGGAACCGTGTCCACTGCGTCCTCCGTTCCCGCCTAGCCGCAACCTGCGACGGCCGGGCTCGGCAGCAAGCCGCAGCCCACGCCCCTGTCAGATGACAGCTCTGCCGCGCGCCGCTATCTTGCGCCCGACCGCGAGTCACCGCACCAAGCCAGCAGCAAAGGGCCAGCATGTCGAACCCCACCACGCTCACCGCCTATGCCTCGGCCTTCATGGCCTCGATCAGCCTGTTCGGCCTTGTCGATGCCGGGCGGGTGACCGAAGGGGCGCCCGTCGCCTCGGCCATCACCCAGGCCTATCTGTTGCCGGTGCTCGGCATCGCTGCGGCAACCTTCCTGGCGGTGACCATCATCACGCTGTCGCGCGGCTACCTGACCCGCCCGCATCGCTGGAACGACGAGCGGACCGAGCGCGCGGTGCTCGAGGTCGGGTTGGCCGCCGCCTGTTATTTCGGGGTGCTGGCGCTGATCGGCTATTTCCTGGCGCTGATGGCGCCGGGCTGGATCTCCGGCGCCGCGCCGGGGCTGGCGCGGCACTGGCCCTGGTTCCTTGCCGCGCCTTGCCTGGGTTTCGGCATCCTCGGCCACCGGCACAAGCCCGCCTGGCTGGCGGCGGCGGCGGTCTTCGTCACCTTGGGCCTGTTCACCGGCTGAAGCCTCAGCGCAGGCCCGAACCCAGCCGCCGGCGGATCTCGTCCTTGTCCTCCTGGATCATGCCGGGGATCAGGAACAGGTCGACCAGCGCCCACAGGCAGACCAGCCCGACCAGCGGCCAGCCGATCAGGATCGGCGCCGTCAGCCAGCCCAAGCCCCACAGCGCCAGCATGATGAGGCCGCTGGCCCAGCGGCCCAGATACATGCGATGCGCCCCGAAGCCCCAAAGCAGGATCGCCAGCAGATAGGCAACCAGCGGCGATTTCGCGTCATTCGCGACCCTCTGTTCGATCAGCAGTTCCCGTTGCGTGTCCATTGGCTCCCATGCCCATGTTAATCCTGTTCACATATAGGTCGCCGCGCAGCCCCGACAAGGCCGGGCGGCCGGCGTGCCCTTTCACGCACGATCCCCGGCAAATGCTGGAAAACCCGCCTCGGGCGGGCAGGGGCGGTGCACGACCCTACCAATCCGCCGCGCCATGCGCTAAGGGACGCCCAAACCGACGGAGCCCTCGCCCATGAAATTCACCCTCTCCTGGCTCAAGGAGCATCTCGACACGACCGCCAGCCTCGACGAGATCACCGAGGCGCTGACCGATCTCGGCCTCGAGGTCGAGGGCGTGACCGATCCGGCCGCGAAGCTGAAGACCTTCACGCTCGCCAAGGTTCTGGAGGCGGTGCAGCACCCCGATGCCGACCGGCTGCGGGTCTGCAAGGTGCTGACCGACGAGGGCGAGAAACAGATCGTCTGCGGCGCCCCCAATGCCCGCGCCGGCATCACCGTGGTGCTGGCCAAGCCCGGCGACTACGTTCCCGGCATCGACGTGACCCTGGGCGTCGGCAAGATTCGCGGCGTCGAGAGCCATGGCATGATGGCCTCGGAGCGCGAACTGGAGCTTTCCGACGAACACAATGGGATCATTGAGCTTCCCTCGGGCGAGGTGGGCGAGAAATTCGTCGACTGGCTGGCCGCGAACCGGCCCGAGGCGGTCGATCCGGTCATCGAGATCAAGATCACCCCGAACCGCCCCGATGCGCTGGGCGTGCATGGCGTCGCCCGCGATCTGGCGGCGCGCGGGCTGGGCCGGCTGAAGCCCGTGGCCGATGTCACCGTGCCGGGCACGTTCCCCAGCCCGATCACGGTGGTGATCGCGCCGGAAATGGCTGAAAAGGCGCCGTTCTTCAGCGGCAGGCTGATCCGCGGCGTCAGGAACGGCCCCTCGCCGGACTGGCTGCAGAAGCGGCTGACCGCCATCGGGCTGCGGCCGATCAACACGCTGGTGGACATCACCAACCTCTTCACCTTCGACCTGAACCGGCCGCTGCACGTCTTCGATGCCGACAAGGTCAAGGGGGACCTGACCGTGCGCGCCTCGGCCGAGGGCGAGGAACTGCTGGCGCTGGACGGCAAGACCTATGCCTTCGCGCCCGGCACCATGATCATCGCCGACGAGGCAGGGCCGGAAAGCATCGCCGGCATCATGGGCGGCGAGCATAGCGGCTGCTCGGACGGGACGGTGAACGTGTTCCTGGAAAGCGCCTATTGGGACCCGATCGCCATCGCCGCGGCGGGCCGGGCGCTGAAGATCAATTCCGACGCCCGTTACCGCTTCGAGCGCGGCGTGGACCCGGCCTTCACCCGGCCGGGGCTGGAACTGGCGACGCGGATGATCCTGGAGCTTTGCGGGGGCGAGGCCTCCGACGTGGTGACGGCGGGCACGGTGCCCGACACCCGCCGCAGCTACCGGCTGGAGCCGGCGCGGGTCAGCAGCCTGGTCGGCATGGACATTCCCGAGGACGAGCAGCGCGCCACGCTGACCGCGCTGGGTTTCCGACTGGAGGGCGATCAGGCTTTCGTCCCGAGCTGGCGCCCCGATGTGCAGGGCAGCGCCGATCTGGTCGAGGAGGTGGCGCGCATCGCCTCGCTGACCAAGCTGCAAGGCCAGCCGCTGCCGCGCCCGCAGGCAGGGGTGCCGCAGCCGGTGCTGACGCCCTTGCAGCGCCGCGAGCAGGCGGCGCGGCGCATGGCGGCGAGCCTCGGCTATAACGAATGCGTCACCTACAGTTTCATCGACGCACAGGCGGCGGCGCTGTTCGGCGGCGGCTCGGATGCCGTCCGCATCGAGAATCCGATCAGCAGCGAGATGACGCATATGCGCCCCGACCTTCTGCCCGGCCTGCTGGCGGCGGCGGCGCGCAACCAGGCACGCGGCTTTGCCGATCTGGCGCTGTTCGAATGCGGCCCCGTGTTCAGCGGCGGCGAGCCGGGCGAGCAGGACCTGCATCTCTCGGGCATCCTCGTCGGCTCTATCGCGCCGCGCGACCCCTATGCCTCGCGGCGCAAGGTGGATATCTACGACGCCAAGGCCGATGCCGAGGCGGTGCTGCAGGCCATCGGCGCGCCCGCCAAGGCGCAGATCAACCGCAAGCTGGACGGCTGGTGGCATCCGGGCCGGGCGGGGAACATCGCGCTGGGGCCGAATGCGCTTGCGACCTTCGGCGAGATCCATCCGCGCGTGCTGCGGCATTTCGGCATCAAGGGCGCCGCGGTCGGCTTTACCGTGCGCGTGGCCGCCGTGCCGCTGCCCAAGGTCAGGACGCCCTCGCGCCCGGCGCTGGTGCTGTCGGACCTGCAGGCGGTCGAGCGCGACTTTGCCTTCGTGGTGGACAGCGGCGTCGAGGCGCTGACGCTGGTGAATGCGGCGGCCGGCGCCGACAAGGCGCTGATCGAGCGGGTGACGGTCTTCGACCAGTTCACCGGGCTCGAGGGCGGCAAGAAGTCCATCGCCATCACCGCGCGCCTGCAGCCGCGGGAAAAGACCCTGACCGATGCCGAGATCGAGGCGGTCAGCGCGAAGATCGTCGAGAAGGTCGGCAAGGCCACCGGCGGGGTGCTGCGCGGCTAGACCCGGAAGGGCGTCCCCCGGTCAGGATGGGTCAGGCCGGGGACGGACCCCGGCCTTTCCCCTCAATCATCATCGTCGTCGTCATCGTCATCGTCGCGGCCATGCCAGCGGCGTCCGCGGCGGTCATCATCGTCGTCGTCTCGGTCCCAATGGCGATGGGCGCGATACCCGCCGCCCTGATCCCGACCAGGATGTCGCCAGCCAGGCTGCACCGGCCGGTCGTCCCATCCGGTCAGGCCGCGGATCAGCAGGTTTTCCAGCGAGGGAGGGTGAGAACGCCATGGTCCGTCGTCGTCAGCCTGCGCGATACCGGGCAAGGACATCGCCGAGAACGTGGCGGCGGCAAGAAGTTTGTGCAAGGATTTCATCTGTCCGTCCTCTGAGCTGCAACATTAACCGTTGCGGCAGGTTTACGGACGGCGGGACCGATTATTCCCCGGCCTTCGGGATTTTACGCCCGGCGGTGCGCCCCGCCCGGCTGGCGGGGCGCTTTCGATGTCAAGCAGCGCCGACCTCGATCCCTCTTTGCACCGCCGGCCGGGCCAGGAAGCGGTCCAGATAGGCCTGGACATTGGCAAAGCCGTCCATCCCCGTTTCCTTCTCGGCCTCGTAATTCACCCGCACCGTGCGCAGCCAGGGACCGACCGCCATGTCGGCGATGGAATAGTCGCCGGTGATCCAGTCGCGGCCCTGCAATTGCCGGTCGAGCACGCCCAGAAGCCGCCGCGCCTCGTTGTAATAACGGGTGCGCGGGCGGGGGTCTTCGATCTCGCTGCCCTTGTAGCGGTGGAAATAGCCGACCTGGCCGAACATCGGCCCGACGCCGCCCATCTGCCACATCAGCCACTGGATGGTATGATAGCGCGCCGCGCCCGAGGCGGGCAGGAACTTGCCGGTCTTGTCGCCCAGATAGATCAGCATGGCGCCGGTCTCGAACAGGCCGATGGGCCGGCCGTCGGGACCGTTCGGGTCGATCATCGCCGGGATCTTGTTGTTGGGGTTCAGCGACAGGAATTCCGGGGTGAACTGATCCTCGGGGTCGCCGATGCTGATGCGGTGGGCGTCATAGTCCAGCCCGCATTCCTCGAGCATGACCGAGGTCTTGATGCCGTTCGGCGTGTTCAGCGTATAGAGCTGGATCACCTCGGGGCGCCGGGGCGGCCAGCGGCGGGTGATCGGGAAATCGGAAAGTGCCGTCATGTCGTTTCCTGTGCTGACTATGTTGCAAGGGGCAATCGTGATATGGCAGCCTGTGCCGGAACGCGCGCAACAGGCTGGAAAAGGTAAGCCCATGTTCAAGGAATTCAAGGAATTCATCGCCCGTGGCAATGTCATCGACCTGGCCGTCGGCATCATCATCGGTGCAGCCTTCACGGCCATCGTGAATTCGCTGGTGGCCGACCTGATCAACCCGATCATCGGCCTGTTGACCGGCGGGACCGATTTCAGCGGGCATTACCTCGTGCTCAAGGGCGAGGTTCCGCCGGGCGCCAGCCTGCAGGTGGCGCGCGATTCCGGCGCCTCGGTCTTTGCCTATGGCGCCTTCCTCTCGGCGGTCATCAATTTCCTCATCATCGCCTGGGCGGTGTTCCTGCTGGTCAAGGCAGTGAACAGGGTGCAAAGCGCCGCGGTCCGCAAGAAAGAGGACGAGGCGGCGCCTGCCGGCCCGACGCAGGAAGAGCTGCTGATGCAGATCCGCGACGAGCTGCGCGCCAACCGCGCCTGAGATCGCCCCTTCGGGATCGTGCGGCGGCGCGGCCTGCGGGTCGCGCCCTCGTCGTTTCGGGCCTTGGCGATTTTCGCTTATGCGGGCGGCCATGGCGCGCTATTGTCGAAGAAACCGGCGCCGCAGGGCGTCCGCGAGACAGGGATCGCCCCGATGATCGAGCTTGACGCAACGGATCGCCGCATTCTGTCGGTCCTGCAGCGCGACGGACGCATGACCAATGCCGACCTGGCCTCCGAGGTCGGGCTTTCGGCCAGCGCCTGCCACCGCCGCGTGCAGCGGCTGGAGGAGCTGGGGGTGATCCGCGGCTATGTCGCGCTGCTCGACGCGCGCAAGCTCGAGCGCCCGACCACGGTCTTTGTCGAGATCACCCTTTCGGGCCAGGCCGATGAACTGCTCGAGGCTTTCGAGCGCGCCGTGCGCACCATTCCGGATGTGCTGGAATGTCACCTGATGGCGGGGTCGGCGGATTACCTGCTGAAGGTGGTGGCGCAGGATACCGACGATTTCGCCCGCATCCACCGCCAGCGGCTGGCGAAACTGCCGGGGGTCCAGCAGATGCATTCCTCGTTCTCGCTGCGCACGGTGGCGCAGACCACGGCGCTGCCGGTGTGAATAGAAAACCCCCGCGCCGGGCACGGGGGTTTTCCTGAAACGAACGTGTCGCTCGTCTTACAGCGCGCCTTCGCGTTGCGCTTTCTTGCGCGCCAGCTTGCGGGCGCGGCGGACGGCCTCGGCCTTTTCACGGGCCTTCTTGACCGAGGGTTTCTCGAAATGCTGCTTGAGCTTCATTTCACGAAACACCCCCTCGCGCTGAAGTTTCTTCTTCAGAGCACGAAGCGCCTGTTCGACGTTGTTGTCGCGAACACTTACCTGCATGTGGTTGTCACCACCTTCCTAGGCTAGAGTTGATCTGATTGCAGGACGCGGCCTTCTAGCAAGGCGAATCGGCTTTGTCCAGATTTTCCGGGCCGGGTCCGCGTGATGGAGGAAGGAGAGCGCCATGACGGATGAACGCGAGCGGCTGGTCGAGGCCGCGCTGTCGCATGTCATCTTCGAGGGCATGGGCGAAAAGGCCATCGCCGAAGGCGCCCGCGACATCGGCATGAACCCGGCGCTGGCGCGGGTCTATCTGCCGCGCGGCGGCGCGGATCTGGCCGCCGCCTATCACCGCAGGGGCGATGCCGCGCTGCGCGACTGGCTGGCCGCGCATCCGCCCGAGGGGCGGTTCCGCGACCGGATCTCGGCCGCGGTGATGCATCGGCTGTCGCTCAGCAACCGCGAGCTGGCGCGGGCCGGGGCGGCGATCCTGGCGCTGCCGCAGAACGCGGCTCTGGGCGCACGGCTGGTCTGGGAGACGGCGGATGCGATCTGGGACGGGCTGGGCGACCGGTCCGAGGACGTGAACTGGTATTCCAAGCGCGCGACGCTGTCGGCGGTCTACGGCGCGACGGTGCTCTACTGGCTCGGCGACGAGTCGCCCGAGGCCGAAGAGACGCGCAGGTTCCTCGACCGCCGCATCGAGGGCGCGATGCGATTCGAGACCTTCAAGGACCGTCTCGGCGCGCTGCCCGGGGTTTCGGCGCTGGCCGGGCTTGCAACGGGCTGGATCAGGCGGCCGGAAAATCGCAATCTGCCCGGAGAGTTGCGCGCAGGCCCGCGCGCCCGGACAGAAGGAGGCGATGGGTGATTCCCGATGTGATGCAGGCGGTCGAGATCTCGTCTCCGGGCGGGGCGGAGGTGCTGCGGCCGGTGACCCGGCCGGTGCCGGTGGCCGGACATGGCCAGATCCTGATCCGCGTCGCCTGGGCCGGGGTGAATCGCCCCGATCTGCTGCAGCGCGCCGGCTCCTATGCGCCGCCGCCCGGCGCCTCGGACCTGCCGGGGCTGGAATGCGGCGGGGAGGTGGCGGCCGTCGGCCCGGGGGTGACGCGCTGGAAGCCGGGCGACCGCGTCTGCGCATTGCTGCCGGGCGGCGGTTATGCGGAATACGCCACCTGCCCGGCCGAGCACGCCCTGCCGATCCCCCAGGGCTTGTCGCTGCGCGCCGCCGCTGCGCTGCCGGAAACCGCCTTCACGGTCTGGTCCAATGTGGTCATGCGCGGCGGGTTGCAGCCGGGAGAGCGTTTCCTGGTCCATGGCGGCTCCTCGGGCATCGGGACCATGGCCATCCAGACCGCCCGGGCGCTGGGGGCACGGGTCTGGGCGACGGCGGGCTCGGCCGGGAAATGCGCGGCCTGCGAGAGGCTGGGCGCCGCGGCGATCAACTATCGCGAGGAAGATTTCGTCGCCGTGCTGCGTAAGGCCGGCGGCGCCGACCTGATCCTGGACATGGTGGGCGGCGACTACATCGCCCGCAACATCCGGTGCCTGGCCGATGACGGCCGGCTGGCGATGATCGCCTTCCTCGCCGGACCCAAGGCCGAGATCAACTTCGCGCAGATCATGGCGCGGCGCCTGACCGTGACCGGCTCGACGCTGCGCCCGCAATCGGACCTCGCCAAGGCGCGGATCGCCCGGGAATTGCAGGAGCGGCTCTGGCCGCTGATCGAGGCGGGAGCGGTGCGTCCGCTGATCGACAGCGCCTTTCCCTTGCGCGAGGCGGTCGAGGCGCATCGCCATATGGAGAGCAGCAACCATATCGGCAAGATCCTGTTGCAGGTCTCGGCCGAGGATTGAGCCCTTCGGTGCCAACGGCGCGGCCCGAGGCCTCCGGCGGGGATATTTGAACAAGAAAGAAGCGCACACACCCCGCCCGCCGCAGCAAAGGTCGGGGTGTGGCTTCTCTCTTGACGGTCATCGGCGTCCCCGCCTGTACCGTGAGGCCAGACTGACAGGAAATCCTTGCGATTCGGTTAACGGCTTCTTTCTTGCCTAAATATCCCCGCCGGAGGCCCGCCGCCGCGCCATCACCGCGGCGCCGGCATCAGGAAACTGCCCGGGCAATCGCGCCGGATGTCCGGGGCGCAGGCCCGGGGCTCGAGTTCGCGGGTCAGGCAGATGCGGACCTCCTGCAGGGCGCGGCTGCGGCAGGTGACGGTGATTCCGTCGCGGGCAAGACCGGGGTTCGCCTCGATGAAGGCGTCCTCGACGACCGTCGCGGGCAGGGTGGCGTCGCGGTCGAGCCGGCGCAGCGGCTCGGGAATCGCGATCGCGCCGGCGGCCTTGCGGGTCAGCGCGAAATAGTCTCCCGCCGGCAGGCCCGAGCAGCGGCCGTGTTTTTTCCATTGATACCAGGCCAGTCCGCCCGAGCCCATCACATCCGCCATGGCCCGGGTCTCGCGCCGCGTGGGGTCGCGGGCATCGGTCGGGCAATCCTCGGGCCAGCCGCGCTCGTATTGCGGCCAGAGGCCATGGACGATGAAACCGGTGTGCCGTCCGCTCTCGCATTGATCGGCGCCTTCCGCATCGCCCTCCGCCCGGCACCAGCTGGGCGACCAGCTCAGCGACAGGACGTAATAGTCGAAACGTCCGGCGGCGTCCTGGGCCAGGGCGGCGGGGGCAATCAGCAGCGCGGCAATCAGGGCAAGGGCTTTCATGCTCGCGAACCTAGCGCCCGGCCCGGCGGCGCGCCATGAAATTCAGGCTTTATTTTGACCTTTTCTGGCCCTATATAGCCCGTCAATCCCCCGAAAATGGAATGGCAGCCGCCGAAAGCCGTTTTCCCCGGCCGGAAGAGATATTGTTAAGGAGAAGGTCATGAACAAGCCGCTGATGGCCAAGGCCACCGCCGTCTGGCTGGTCGACAACACGACGCTGAGCTTCAAGCAGATCGCCGATTTCTGCGGCATGCACGAGCTCGAGGTGCAGGGCATCGCCGATGGCGACGTGGCCGCCGGCGTCAAGGGTTTCGACCCGGTCGCCTCGAACCAGCTCGACGCCGCCGAGATCGAGAAGGGCCAGAAGAACCCGCTCTACAAGCTGAAGCTCAAGCACAACCCCGCCGCCGAGGGCGAGGAGAAGCGCCGCGGCCCGCGCTACACCCCGCTTTCCAAGCGTCAGGACCGGCCCGCCGCCATCCTGTGGCTGGTCAAGTTCCACCCCGAGCTGGCCGATGCGCAGATCGCCAAGCTGGTCGGCACCACCAAGCCGACCATCGCCTCGATCCGCGACCGGACGCATTGGAACATCCAGAACATCCAGCCCATCGACCCGGTGGCGCTGGGACTGTGCCGGCAGTCCGAACTGGACGCCGCCGTGCAGAAGGCCGCCAAGCGCAAGGCCGCCGAGGGCGGGGCGATGACCGACGACGAGCGCCGCAAGCTGCTCTCGACCGAGACCTCGCTGGCCATGTCGGACGAGCCGCGCCTGCCCAGCTCGATCGCCGGGCTGGAGAATTTCAGCCTCAGCAAGAACGACGACAAGCCCGAGCAGGACGACAACCTGGATGCGGACAGCTTCTTCAACCTGCCCGAGGCGGATGACGATGAGGACGAGGACGACCGCCGCTGATCGCGAAAACCCGGAGCTTGGCTCCGGGGTTTCTTCCTGGCCGGTCAGATCGACAGGCAGATGTATTTCATCTCAAGGTAGTCCTCGATGCCGTGGCGCGAGCCCTCGCGGCCGAGGCCGGATTGCTTGATGCCGCCGAAGGGCGCCACCTCGGTCGAGATGATGCCGGTGTTCACCCCGACGATGCCGTATTCCAGCGCCTCCTGCACGCGGGTGATCCGGCCGATGTCGCGGGCATAGAAATACGAGGCGAGGCCGAAGATCGTCGCATTGGCGCGCTCGACGGCCTCTTCCTCGGTCTCGAACTTGAACAGCGGCGCCAGCGGGCCGAAGGTCTCCTCGGTCGCCACCTTCATCCTGTCGGTGATGCCGGTCACGACCGTCGGGTCGAAGAACAGCCCGTCGCGCGGCTTGCCGCCGGTGACGACGGTGGCGCCGCCCTCCACCGCGTCCTGGATATGTTCCTGGACCTTTTCGACCGCGTCCCGGTTGATCAGCGGGCCGGTGGTCACGCCTTCCTCCAGCCCGTCGCCGACGCGCAGCTTGTCCACCGCCGCCGCCAGCCTCCTGGCGAATTCGTCATAGACCCCGGCCTGCACATAGATGCGGTTGGCGCAGACGCAGGTCTGGCCGTTGTTGCGGAATTTCGAGGCCATGGCGCCCTCGACCGCCGCGTCCAGATCGGCATCGTCGAAGACGATGAAGGGCGCATTGCCGCCCAGCTCCATCGAGCATTTCAGCACCTGGTCGGCGGCCTGGCGCAGCAGGATGCGGCCGACCTCGGTCGAGCCGGTGAAGGTCAGCTTGCGGATCAGCGGGTTCTCGCAGAACTCCTTGCCGATATCCGAGGACCGCGACGAGGTCACGATGCTGAACAGCCCCTTGGGCACGCCCGCGCGTTCGGCCAGCACCGCCAGCGCCAGGGCCGAAAGCGGCGTCTCGGCGGCGGGGCGGCCGACGAAGCCGCAGCCGGCGGCGATGGCCGGGCCGCATTTGCGGGTGATCATCGCGTTCGGGAAGTTCCAGGGCGTGATCGAGCCGACCACGCCGATCGGCTGGCGGATCACCGTCAGGCGCTTGTCGGGCTGGTGGCCGGGAATGGTTTCGCCATAGATGCGCTTGGCCTCCTCGCCGAACCATTCGATGAAGCTGGCGCCATAGGCGATTTCGCCCTTGGCCTCGGGCAGGGGCTTGCCCTGTTCGGCGGTCAGGATGCGGCCCAAGTCGTCCTGGTTCTCCATCATCAGGTCGAACCATTTGCGCATGATCTGGGCGCGCTCCTTGGCGGTGCGGGCGGCCCAGCCCTTCATTGCCTCGGCCGCGGCCGAGATGGCGCGGGCGACCTCGGTCCGGGACAGGTCCGCGACCTCGGCGATCACGTCGCCGCGGGCCGGGTTCACCACCGGGAAGGTCTTGCCGTCGTCGGCGTCGACCCATTCGCCGGCGACATAGGCGCGGGTCTCCAGCAGCGAGGGGTCTTTCAGCAGCATCTTCAGGTCGGTCGCGGGCTTGTTCATGGCGGGGCTCCTTCCAATCCGGTCGCCTTGCAGGCTTGCGCTTTTGCCGGGGCAACGCAAGCCGCAGCTTCCGCGTCCCGCGGCTCGAGGAATTGTGATGAACCTGATGGGGTTTTCCGGCGTTGCACCCTCATCGTCAGGTTTTCCCTCTTGGCGTGTGTGACTGGGGACGGCGCTTCTCTCTCGCGCCGTCCCTTTTTCTTTCTTGTCCAAATATCCCGGGGGGAGCGGCTCGCCCGCCCCGTCCAGGGGCGGACGAGGCGCGGGGGCAGAGCCCCCTTTATCCTCGGCTCCAGCAGGGCTGCAGATCGCCCGGGCGCGGCCGGGCCGCATGGATGCCGCGCGCGATGGCGCGGGCCAGCGTGCAGGCGGCGGCATGGCCCAGCCGGAAGGGCGTCAGCGCCGGATCGGGCAGGGGCTTGGCGCCGGTCGAGACGGCAAAGACCAGATCGCCGTCGAAAGGCGTATGGCTGGGCACGATGGCGCGGGCCATGCCGTCCTGCGCCGCGGTGGCCAGCCGCGTCAGCCCGGCCTTGTCCAGCGCCGCGTCGGTGGCGATGATGGCGATGGTCGTCGCCTCGCCCAGCCGTTTCGTGGGGTCCGGCTCATGCGTGGCGGGGTAGGGGCCGGACAGGCCGAGCCCGCCGAATTCCGCGCCGAGCTCCCAGGGCGCGGCCCAGAACTGCCGGGATTCGCCCGCCGTCACCGATCCCAGCGCGTTCACCACCACCAGCGCGCCCAGGGTGATGCCGTCCTCCAGCACCGCCGAGGCCGAGCCGAGCCCGCCCTTCCAGCGATGCGTCATCGCCCCGGTGCCGCCGCCCTCGCTGCCAAGCGCGAAATCGACCCCGGCCGCCTCCAGCGCCCTGCGCCCCAGCGCGGGATAGGGGTTCGTGGGCCAATCCTTGTCGCCGCCGTTCAGCAGGTCGAAGACGATGGCGCCGGGCACGATGGGCACGCGCACCGGGCCCACCTGAAAGCCCCTGCCCATGGCGCGCAACCCCTCCGAGACGCCGTCGCAGGCGGCAAGCCCGAAGGCCGAGCCGCCCGACAGCACCAGCGCATCGACCCCGCCGACCAGCTTGTCGGGGGCCAGAAGCTCGGTCTCGCGCGTGCCGGGGGCGCCGCCCATGACATTGACGCCGCAGGCGAAGGCCGCCTCGCCCAGCAGCACCGTGCTGCCCGAGCGCAGCCTGTCGTCGCGGGCATTGCCGACCCGCAGGCCGGAAACATCGGTGATCAGGTTTCGCGGTCCGGGACGCATCGGGGCCTCATGCAAGCGGGATCGGCCCGCAGTCTGCACGACGCCCCCCGCCGCCCGCAACCCGGGGCCGCATTCCGGCGTTGCAGGACGGCGACGCCGCGCCTACCTAAGGCGGCAGGACATGCGAAAGGACGCAACCATGAATGCCCCCATTCACAGGATCTTCGGCCGCCCGCTGGATGCCGAAATACCGAAAGGCTACGATCAGGCGATCTTCGGCATGGGCTGTTACTGGGGCGTCGAGCGGCTGTTCTGGCAGCAGGAGGGCGTCTGGCTGACCGAGGTCGGCTTTGCCGGCGGCACCGCCGAAAATCCCAGCTACAAGCAGGTCTGCGCCGGCGGCACCGGCCATGCCGAGGTGGTGCGCGTGGTCTATGACAGCTCGCGCGTCAGCTATGAGCGGCTGTTGCAGATCTTCTGGGAAAACCACGACCCGACCCAGGGCAACCGACAGGGCAATGACGTGGGTTCGCAATACCGCTCGCTCATCATGGTGTTCAACGACAGCCAGAAGGCGGCGGCGGAACTCAGCAAGGCCGATTACGGCAACCGGCTGGCGGTGCAGGGCTATCCCGACATCACCACGCAGATCATTCCCGCCGGGCCCTTCTGGCGGGCCGAGGACGATCACCAGCAATATCTCGACCGTTATCCCGATGGCTATTGCGGCTTGCGCGGCACGGGTGTCAAAGCCCCCCTGACCGATACAGCCGAGGGATATTGAATGCCGACCTGGACCGCGCTGACCCACACCATCGGCCGCGAGGCGGCCGAGGCGCTTGCCGAGGCGGGCGAGGAGCTGACCCCCGAACCCGTAGGCACCGGCGTCTTCGAGATCGAGGACGGCTCGAACCGCTGGGAGGTGGGACTTTACTTCACCGAGGCCCCCGACGAGGTGGGGCTGGCGCTGCTGGCCGCGGCCTGGGACGCCGAGCCCTTCGCGGTCTCGGAACTGCCCGAGGTGGATTGGGTGGCCCATGTCCGGCGCGAGCTTTCGCCGGTCGAGGCCGGGCGCTTCTTCGTCCATGGCGGCCATGACGCCGACAAGGTGCCCGAGGGCGCCGAGGCGCTGCTGATCGAGGCGGCCATGGCCTTCGGCACCGGCCATCACGCCACGACCAAGGGCTGCCTGCTGGCGCTGGACCGGATGATCGCCGAGGGAGTCGAGCCGCAGCGCATCGTCGATATCGGCTGCGGCACCGCGGTGCTGGCCATGGCGGCGGCGCGGTCCTTCCCGGTGATCGTGCTGGCCGGCGACATCGACCCGCAGGCGGTGGACGTGGCGCGCGCCAATGTCATCGCCAACGGGCTGGACGGCCGCGTCGAATGCGTCGAGGCGGTGGGATTCGACCATCCGCTGATCGAGAGCGCGGCGCCCTTCGACCTGGTCTTCGCCAATATCCTGAAGCAGCCGCTGATCGACCTGGTGCCGGACATGGCGCGCCATGTCGCGCCGGGCGGCAGGGCGATCCTGTCGGGCATCCTCGCCACCCAGGCGGACGAGGTCATCGCGGCCTATGCGGCGGGCGGGTTGGCGCTGGAGCGGCGCGACGACTTCGGCGAATGGTCCACCCTGGTCGTCAGGCGCGGCTGATCGGGGCAAGCGCCCCGCAGAAAATACTGAAGGCGGCCTTGCGGGCCGCCTGGTCGTCTTGCCCCTCCGGGCCGGGAAAAGGTCTGCCCCGGGGTTTCCGCGCAGCCGTTTTCGCGTCTTCAACCGCTGCTTAGCGGGCGCGCGCAATCCGTTCGATATCGCCGCGGCACAGACCGATATCGTCCAGCTCGCGATCCGAAAGACGGCTCAGCGCGTTTTTCGTGATGCGCGCATCGTTCCAGGCCGACAGGGCCGCCCAGAATTTCGAGCCAATACCGAGAGAGCCCGCCCCGCCATGGATGCGGTTCGTGTCAATCGCCGACATAGTTTTCACCTTGAGATCATTGCCCGCTCATCGGGCGCTTCGTTGATGCATCAGCATATAGGCCGGGCAATTTGCGAAAACCACGGACAAAGCGGCATCTCTGCCATGCAGCGCGTGCATAAGGCGCCGGAATACTTAACTTTTTGCGGCAAGACCTCCTAACCGACGCTGCGGCGCAATATTCTCCTGCCGCGGGGTGGTTTGCTGCGGAAAGATTGCGCGATTCAGCCCGGTTCGCTCAACGCCAGTCACCCAGCGCCGCCTGCCACAGCGCCAGTGACGCCACGGCAGCCGTGTCGGCGCGCAGGATTCGCGGCCCAAGCGCGATGCGCGTGACGCAATCCATGGCCGAAAGCCGCTTGCGTTCCGATTCGGACCAGCCGCCCTCGGGGCCGATCAGAATCGCCCAGGGACCGCGTGGCAGGGCGGACAGCACCTGCGCCGGTCCCGCCAGCGCCTCGTCGGCCCAGAGGATGCGCCGCCCGGCGTCCCAGCCGTCCAGCAGCCGCGACAGCGGCACCAGTTCGCCGACCTCGGGGACGAAGGTGCCGCCGCATTGCTCGGCGGCCTCGACGGCATGGGCCTGCAGGCGGTCCTGGCGGATGCGCTCGGAATTGGTGTGGTCGGTCTGCACCGGCAGGATGCGGGCGGCGCCCATCTCGGCCGCCTTTTCCACGATGAAATCGGTGCGCGCCTTCTTGATCGGGGCAAAGACCAGCCACAGGTCGGGCGGGTTGAGTTGCGGCGCGGTCCGGCGCAGCGCCTCCAGCGCGCCGCTTCGCTTGGCGATGCGCCCGATCCGCGCCAACCATTCGCCGTCCCGCCCGTTGAAGACCAGGATCTCGTCCCCCGGGGCCTGCCGCATGACCGAAGACAGGTAATGCGCCTGGTCGGGATTCAGCTCGATGCCTTGTCCCTCGGCCAGCGGGTGATCTATGAACAGTCTGATTTTCGCCATGATGGGGCGCAGCCTAATGCAGACCGACCGTCAGACGCCAGAGGGGCCGACGCCAGAGGACCACAGCACCGTTGCCGACGCGCCGCCCGACAACTGGGTGGACCGCTACGCGCCGCCCGGCTGGAGGCCGTGGCTGCGCCTGTCCCGCGCCGACCGGCCGATCGGCACCTGGCTTCTGCTGCTGCCCTGCTGGTGGGGCATCGGGCTGGCGATGATCGCCGACCGGCCGGAATGGCGCGACCTGTGGATCGCGGTGGCCTGCGGCGTGGGCGCGGTGCTGATGCGCGGCGCCGGCTGCACCTGGAACGACATCACCGACCGCGACATCGACGACAAGGTGGCGCGCACCCGCTCGCGTCCCATCCCCTCGGGACAGGTGACGGTCCGGGGCGCGCTGGTCTGGCTGGTGGCGCAGTCGCTGGCCGGCTTCGCCATCCTGCTGACGCTGGGCGGCGCGGCCATCGCGCTGGGCGTGGCCTCGCTGGCGCTGGTCGCGATCTATCCCTTCGCCAAGCGGTTCACCTGGTGGCCGCAGGTCTTTCTGGGCCTGGCCTTCAACTGGGGCGCGCTGCTGGCCTGGGCGGCGCATACCGGCAACCTGGCCCCGGCGCCGGTGCTGGCTTACCTGTCGGGCATCGCCTGGACGATCTTCTACGACACCATCTATGCCCATCAGGATGCCGAAGACGACGCGCTGATCGGCGTCAAGTCCACCGCGCGGCTGTTCGGCCGCGACACGCCGCGCTGGCTGGCGGGCTTCGGCACCGGCTCGGTGCTGCTGCTGGGGCTGGCGGTGATGGCCGCGGCGCCCGAGGGGCTGGGCCTGACGCTGGGCCTGCTGGGCGTCGCCGGTTTTGCCGCGCATCTGGCCTGGCAGCTGTGGCGCTTCGACATGACGGACAGCGCCGGCTGCCTGCGGCTGTTTCGCAGCAACCGCGATGCCGGGCTGGTGGTTGCGCTGTTTCTTGCCTTGGCCGGCCTGTTCTGATTGCGGAAATCCGGCGCAGGCATTACATGCGGCGGGTCGGAAACAGCCCGAAGGTCCCCCTGATGGCCAATCCCCAGCGAACCGCAAGGCGCACCGCGCGCCGGGGTTCCCTTGTCGCAGCCAGCCTGATCGCCCTTGTCGCGGCCGGCGGCCTGTCCTTTCTGGGCGCCCGCGCGGCCGCCGATTTCATCGAGACCAGCACGGCCCAGGACCTGCGCGCGGCGCTGGCGGATTACGACTGGCTGCAGGTCAGGACCGACGGGCTGCAGGTCCAGCTCGAGGGGATCGCGCCCGACGAGGTGCAGCGGTTCCGCGCCCGCGCCCGGGCCGCGACGGTGGTCGATGCGGGGAGGGTGGTCGACAAGATGCAGGTCGCGGCCAGCGCCGAGCGCGCCACCCCCGCCTTCGAGATCGAGCTTCTGCGCAATGACGAGGGCATTTCCATCATCGGCCTGGTGCCCGCCGGTCTGGACCGCCCGTCGCTGGTCGAGCGGCTGAAGCGCCAGACCGGCGCGGCCGAGGTCTCGGACCTGATGGAGAGCGCCGATTACCCTGTCCCCGAGGGTTGGGAGGACGCCTTTGCCTTCGGCCTCAAGGCCGCGCAGTTGGCCAAACGGGCCAAGGTCTCGATCGCGGCGGGCGAGGTCTCGATCCGCGCCCTCACCGACAGCCCGCGCGAAAAGCGCGAGCTCGAGGCGGCGCTGAACCGCGCCAAGCCCGCGGCGGTGACGCTCGTGGCCGATGTCACCGCGCCGCGCCCGCTGATCGCACCCTTCACCCTGCGCTTCGTCAAGGATGCGACCGGCACCCGCTTCGACGCCTGCGCCGCCGATACCGAAACTGCGCGCGACCGCATCCTGGAGGCGGGGCACGAGGCCGGCGTGCCGGGCGAGCCGCAATGCACGCTGGGCCTTGGCGCACCCTCGCCGCGTTGGGCCGATGCCGCCGTGCCCGCGATCCGCGCCATCGAGGCGCTGGGGGCCGGTTCGGTCACGCTTTCGGACACCGACGTGGCGCTGTTCGCCCCCGCCGAGGTCGAGGCCGCGCGCTTCGACGAGGCGGTCGGCCGGCTGGAGGCGGCGCTGCCCCCGGCCTTCACGCTGAGCGCCCGGCACGAAAAGCCCGGCGAGGCCGAGGCGGGGCCGGCCGAGTTCTCGGCCGTGGTCGACTCGGGCGGCGTCAGCCTGCGCGGCCGCATCACCGACGAGCGCATGCGCGACGCGGTGGAAAGCCTGGCCCGGGCGCGGTTCGGGCAGGTCGACAGCGCGCTGCGGACCGACGCCTCGGTGCCCGAGGGCTGGACCCTGCGCGCCATCGCCGCGCTTGAGGCGCTGGACGGGCTGGAGCGCGGCAATGCCACGGTGAGCCGCGATCTGGTGCGGATCAGCGGCGTTTCGGGCAACCAGACCGCCTCGGACGGGGTGGCGGCGCGGCTGGCGCAGCGGCTGGGGGCCGGGGCGCGCTACGAGCTGGCGATCCGCTATGACCGGCGCATGGACCCGCTTCTGGGTCTGCCTTCGGGCGTCGAATGCGTGGACCGGCTGAACGCCGCGATGCAGGAATCCGAGATCGGCTTCGAGCCGAACAAGTCGGTCATCGCCGGCGATCCCGGCCCGACCCTGGCGCGGCTGGCCGAGACCATGCAGCCTTGCGCGGAATTCCGCATCGAGATCGGCGGCCATACCGATTCGCAGGGCTCGGAGGCGTTCAACGCCGAACTGTCGCGCTCGCGCGCGCAGGCGGTGCTGGCGGCGATGACCGAGGCGGGTATCGACACGGCCAACCTGACCGCCAAGGGCTATGGCGAAAGCCAGCCCATTGCCGAGAATGACACCGAGGCCGGGCGCGAGGCCAACCGGCGCATCGAATTCACCCTGCTGGCCGACGATCCGGTGGTGACCGAGGCGCCCGAACCGGCCGCGCTGGTCAAGGGGGTGACCGACAGCCCCGAGGCGGTGGCGGCCCGGGCCGCGGCTGCCGCGCGCCATGCCGCGACCGCCGCCATCGGTCCGGCGCTTGGCGTGCCGACCGATCCCGAGGCGGCGCTGTTCGCCGCGACCGAACCGGTGCGGCTGCTGCTGTCGGGCATCGATCCCGCGCGCGTCGCCAGCCGGCCGGCGCAAGAGGCCGCGCTGCCGGAACTGCCGGCGCTGCGGGCCGCCACCCTGCCGGCCGCCGGCCTGCTGCCGCCGCCCCGCGAGGCGGTCGAGCCCATCGAGGCCGCCACCCGTCCGGCGCTGCAGGCGCTGCAGGGCGCCGCGGTCGAGGCCGCGACCATGCCGGCGCGCGATGCGCTGCATGTCAACCGCCCGCTGCCGCGCCCGGAAGCGCCTTCCGAGCCCTGATCCGCAACCTCTTGCCCGAAGCCTCTGCATGAACCGCACCGAATTCATCCTCGCCACCGCGATCATCCTGTTCGCCGCCTTCATGCTGGGCTGGTTCGCAAGCTGGCTGATCCACCGCCTGTCCCGCGTCACCCGCGCCGAGATGGGCGAGCTGGAGAACATGGCCCAGCAGCTGCACGAGGCCGAGGAGGCGCGCGACCGCGCCGTGGACGAGCTGGAAACGCGCGAGGCCGATCTGGTCGCCCGGCTCTCGACTGCCGAGGCGGAGCTGCGGGCGGCGCAGGGGCAGCTGCGCGAAAGCCTGACCGAGATCGAGGAATTGCGCGACTATATCGACCGCAAGCTGGGCCGGAAGGGCTGAGCGGCCGCCCGGCGGCACCGCCGGACCGGGGCCTTGCCCCGGACCCCAGGGTATTTGGAAAACAGAGAAAGCCGGGGCTTTCGGCGCGGGGCCGGACATGGCGAACCGCCGGGCGGGCCGGCGGTCGCGGGTTCAGGTGGGGGCCGGCGGTCGGGTCAGACCCCGGCCTCGATGATGGCGCGGGCCAGGATCGGGATGGTGTCCTGGTTGAGCCCGGCGATGTTGATGCGCGAATCGCCCACCATGTAGATGCCGAATTCCTCCTTGATGCGCTTGACCTGCTCGGGCGTGGCGCCGAGGCGCGAGAACATGCCGCGATGCCGGGCCACGAAGCCGAAGCGGTCCGAACCGGAAAGGTCGCGGAGTTCTGCCGCCAGCTGCTCGCGCAGCTTGAGCATGCCGCCGCGCACCGCCTCCAGCTCGGCCATCCAGTCGGCGCGGAGCTCCGGCGTGTTGAGCACGGTCGAGACGATCTTGGCGCCGTGGAAGGGCGGGAAGGAATAGGTCTGCCGGTTCAGGAAGGCCATGGCGCCCTGCGCCAGGTCGCGGGTCGCCGCATCGGCGCAAAGCGCCAAGAGGCAGCCGGTGCGTTCGCGGTAGATGCCGAAGTTCTTGGAGCAGGAGGCGGCGATCAGCACCTCGGGGATGCGCGAGGCGATCAGCCGGGTGCCGGCCGCGTCCTCTTCCAGCCCGTCGCCGAAGCCCTGATAGGCCAGGTCGATCAGCGGCAGCGCGCCGGTCCTTTCCAGGATCCCGGCGACCTCGGCCCATTGCTCCAGCGTCAGGTTGGCGCCGGTTGGGTTGTGGCAGCAGCCGTGCAGCAGCACCACATCGCCCTTTTTCGCCGCCGAGATGTCGGCCTTCATGCCCTCGAAATCGACGCCGCGGGACTCGGCGTCGAAATAGCGGTAGGTCTGCACCGGCAGGCCCATGAAATTCATGATCGAGACATGGTTGGGCCAGGTCGGGTCGGAGACGAAGACCCGCAGGTCGGGATTCGCCATGCGCGCGAGTTCCAGCGCCTGCCGGATGGCGCCGGTGCCGCCGACCGTGGCCAGCGCCGCCGTGGTCTCGGGCTTGTGGAGGTCGCCGAGGATCAGCTCGGCCATGGCCTTCTGGAAATCGGGCTCGCCCGACAGGCCGGCATAGGTCTTGGTGGTCTCGGTCTCCAGCATCCGCTGTTCGGCGGCGCGGACGGCGCGCATGATCGGGGTGTGGCCGCTGGCATCCTTGTAGACCCCGACGCCCAGGTCGATCTTGCCTTGGCGGGGATCGGCCTTGAATTCGCCCATCAGGGCCAGGATCTTGTCGGGGGCCTGCGGTTTCAGATTGCCCAGCATCACGCGTCTCCGGTTGCGATTTTAAGGTCGGGGAAGCTGCCCCATTCGGCCCAGCTTCCGTCATAAAGCGAGTGGTCCCGGTGCCCGATGCGTTCGAGCGCCAGGAACAGCGAGGCCGCCGTCACCCCCGAGCCGCAGGTGGTGATGACGGGTTTCGACAGGTCCACCCCGGCGGCCTCGAACTCGGCGCGCAGCGCGTCGGGCGCCTTCAGCGTGCCGTCCGGGTTGTAGAGCTTGCCGAAGGGCAGGCTTTTCGAGCCGGGGATATGGCCCGAGCGCAGGCCGGGGCGCGGCTCGGGCGCCTCGCCGCGGAAGCGTTCGGGCGAGCGGGCATCGACGATCTCGTGATCGCCCAGCTTGCTGGCGGCGGCGACCTGGGTCACGTCGCGCACCAGCGCCGCCTGGCGCTGCACGGTGATGTGACGGTCGCGCAGGATCGGTGGCATGTCTTCGGTCTCGCGGCCCTCGGCCAGCCATTTGCCGAAACCGCCGTCAAGCACCGCCACGTCCTGCTTGCCCATCAACCGGAAGGTCCACCAGACCCGCGCCGCCGGGCGCACCGGCGAATTGTCGTAGATCACGACCTGGTGGCCGTCGCCGATGCCCATGGCGCGCATGCGGCTGATGAACATCTCGGGCTGCGGCGCCATGTGCGGCAGCTCGCTGCGCTTGTCGGCGATCTCGTCGATGTCGAAGAAGCGGGCGCCGGGGATATGCGCGGCCATGTATTCCGCCCGGGCGTCGCGGCCCGGTTCCAGGAACCAGCTGGCGTCGATGATGCGCAGGTCGGGATCGTTCAGATGGGCCGCAAGCCAGCCGGTCGAGACCAGCACTTTCGGATCGTCGGAATCGGTGGACATCGGCCTTCCCCCCGCGCGCGCAGAAACGACACCGATGTAACCGCAGCCGCGCGGGGCGGCAAGGCTTAACCCTGCTTCAGCAAACGCTGTTTCTGCCGGTTCCAGTCGCGCTTGGCGGCGGTTTCGCGCTTGTCGGCGACCTTCTTGCCCTTGGCGACGCCGATCTTCAGCTTCACCATGCCGCGGTCGTTGAAATACATCACCAGCGGCACCAGCGTCATGCCCTCGCGCCCGACCGCCTGCCAGAGGCGGGCCAGTTCCTTGCGCGAGACCAGCAGCTTGCGGCGGCGCCGTTCCTCATGCCCGAAGACGCCGGCCTGCTTGTAGGCGGCGATATAGGAATTGATCAGCCACAGCTCGCCATCCTCGACCGAGGCATAGCTTTCGGCGATGTTCGATTGACCGGTGCGCAGGCTTTTCACCTCGGAGCCGGTCAGCACGATGCCGACCTCGAGATCGCTTTCGATGAAGTAGTCGAAGCGCGCCCGGCGGTTCTCGGCGATGATCTTGTAGTTCGGGTCGGATTTCGTGGCCATGATCGGGCAGAGATAGGGCCGGGCGCCGCGCCTGTAAAGCCCGGGCCTCAATCCGGCCCGAGGAGCAGCCGCAGCAGCGCCTGCGTCCCGGCGGTCACGTCGCGCCAGGTGGCTTCGAAACCCGCCACCTCGCCGAAATAGGGGTCGGCGACCGATTGCCCCGCGCGGCCCGGCACATGGTCCAGCAGCAGCGACAGCCGCGCCCGCCCGTCCGGCGGCGCAATGCGGCGCAGGTCCGCGAGGTTCTGCCGGTCCATGGCGACGATATGGTCGAAGCGGCGGAAATCCTCGGCCGCGACCTGCCGGGCGCGCAGGGCCGAGATGTCGATGCCGGCCCGCGCCGCCACCGCCTGCGCACGGCGGTCCGGGGCATGGCCCAGATGCCAGTCGCCGGTCCCGGCCGAATCGATCAGCAGCCCCGCGCCCGCACGCTTGGCGGCGGCGCGCAATGCGGCCTCGGCCAGCGGCGAGCGGCAGATATTGCCCAGGCAGACGAAAAGGACCGATGGCGGCGGCATGTTCGACCTCGATTGACCGGCGCCATCTTGCCAGTTCCGCGCAAGCTGGCCCAGACTGCCCGGAAGGAAAAAGCAGGGAGGCGGCGGCAATGCGGCATGGCGGGCAGATTCTGGTCGATGCGCTGAAGGCGAACGGGGTCGGGCGGGTGTTCTCGGTCCCCGGCGAAAGCTTTCTGGCCGTGCTGGATGGGCTTTACGCCTCGGGCATCCAGAATGTCGTCTGCCGGCACGAGGGCGGCGCCGCAATGATGGCCGAGGCGCAGGGCAAGCTGACCGGGCGGCCGGGCGTGGCGTTCGTCACCCGCGGCCCGGGCGCGACCAATGCCAGTGCCGGGGTGCATGTGGCGCGGCAGGATTCGACGCCGATGATCCTGTTCGTCGGCCAGATCGCCCGCGCCGACCGCGACCGCGAGGCGTTTCAGGAGGTCGATTACCGCGCCATGTTCGGCCCCTTGGCGAAATGGGTGGCCGAGATCGACCAGACCGAGCGCATCCCGGAATATGTCTCGCGCGCCTTCCACCTTGCCATGTCGGGCCGGCCCGGTCCCGTGGTGCTGGCGCTGCCCGAGGACATGCTTTCCGCCCGGGCCGAGGTGCCGGACCCGGCCCCTGCCGTGCCGCCGCTTTCCGCCGTCGCCGGCGAATCCGTCGCCGCCATCGCGCAGGCGCTGGCCGGGGCCGAGCGGCCGCTGGTGGTACCGGGCGGCACGCTGTGGTCGCAGGCCGCCGCCGACGACCTGGCGCGCTTCGCCGAAGGCTGGGGCCTGCCGGTCGCGGTGCCTTTCCGCCGCCAGGGGCATATGGACAATGCGCATCCGAACTATGTCGGCGACCTGAGCGTCGGCATGAGCCCGGCGCTGGGGCAGGCGCTGTCGCAGGCGGATTGCCTGCTGTCGCTGGGCTCGCGGCTGGGCGACACGCTGACCCGCGGCTATGAGCTGATGGACCCGGTGCGCCCGCATGCGCGGGTGATCCACGTCCATCCCTCGCCGGACGAGCTGGGGCATCTCTGGCGGCCCGATCCGGGGCTGGTGGCCGATCCGCGTGCGGTGGTGGCGGCGCTGGCGGCGCTGCCCGCACCACGGCGCTGGGACGATTGGACCGCCGGGCTGCGCGCGGGTTACGAGGCCTGGCAGCAGCCCCGGCCCACCCCCGGCGCGGTGCGGATGGAGGCGGTGATGCGCTGGCTGTCCGACCATCTGCCGCCCGACGCGATCATCGCCAACGGCGCGGGGAACTATGCGGCCTTCATCCATCGCTATTACCGCTTCCGCCGCTGGGGCACGCAGCTGGCGCCGACCTCCGGCTCGATGGGCTACGGTCTGCCCGCCGCCATCGCCGCCAAGCTGCAGCACCCCGATCGCATCGTGGTCTGCATGGCCGGGGACGGCTGCCTGCAGATGACGGTGAACGAGCTTTCCACCGCCGCCCAGCATGGCGCGGCCGTCATCGTCATCGTGGCGAATAACGGCCATTATGGCACGATCCGCATGCATCAGGAACGCAGCTATCCCGGCCGCGTCTCGGGCACGGCGCTGGCCAATCCCGATTTCGCGGCGCTGGCCCGCGCCTATGGCGGCCACGGCGAGCGGGTCGAGCGGCAGGAGGATTTCGCCGATGCCTTCGCCCGCGCGCAGGCCGCCGGAACGCTGGCGGTGCTGGAGCTGATGCTCGACCCCGAGGCGCTGAGCGCCGGTGCCACGCTCTCCGAGACCCGCGCGGCGGGCGAAGCGGCGCTGCGCCGGGCCTGACGGGGAAAGCGGGCGGCAGGGCCGGCCGGGGGCCGAGGGGCGGCGGGCAGGTCGCGGCCCGGATCGGCTGCACGCAGGCGGGGCTGGTCCTTCGGGGCGTCTCTCGGCCCGGCCGATGCTCGGCGGAACGGCGCTTGCCTCGGAAAAGGTCCCGGCCCTAGAACCCGCCGATCCAGACCAGCGCGGCGGCCAGCGTCGCGGCCACCGGCACCGTGATCAGCCAGGCCCCGAGGATCATCCGCATGTAGGAGCGGCGCACCAGATGCCGCCGCCGGCGTTCCTCGGCCGGCAGGGGGGCGTGGCCGGCCGCCAGTCGCCGGTCGCGCCATTCGCGATAGAAGCCGATCCCGAAGACGCCGCCCACCGCGACATGGGTGGTCGAGACCGGCAGGCCGAGCAGCGAGGCCCCCAGCACCGTCGCCGCCGTCGCCAGCGACACGCAAAGCGCGCGCGAGGCGTTCAGCCGGGTGATGCGGCTGCCGACCATATGCACCAGCCGCCGCCCGAACAGCAGCACCCCCAGCGCGATGCCAAGCCCGCCCAGCAGCAGCACCAGCCGCCCGCGCAAGGCGTTGTCCCCGCCCGCCGACAGGCTGTCGAGGATGATGGTGAGCGGCGCCGCCACGTTCGAGGTGTCGTTCGCGCCATGGGCAAAGCCCATCACCAGCGCCGCGGCGACCAGCGGCACCGCCAGAAGCTGCTTCATCGCCAGTCGTCCGCCGCCCCCGCCCCGCGACAGCCGGTCGATGCGCCGCCGCGTATAGACCCAGCCCAGCGTGCCGCAGGCCAGCACCAGCACCGCGTTCGCCGCCAGCCCCGAACCCTGCCAGGCCAGCTCGACCACGCCGGCCAGCATGGCCGAGGCCAGCCCGACGATCACCGGCATCCAGATGCGGGCGGCGGCGACGCGGTCCGCGCGGTCCAGGACCAGGCCGCGCAGCAGCGCCATCAGCCCCGCCGCCGCCAGGCCCGAGACCAGCGGCGACACGATCCAGCCGAAGGCGATCATCGCCATGGCCGGCCAGTTCACCGCCCCCAGGCCAAAGCTCGCCATGCCCGCCCCGGCGATGGCGCCGACCACGGAATGGGTGGTGCTGACCGGCGCGCCAAGCCAGGTGGCCAGGCTGATCCAGCTGCCCGCCGCCAGCAGCGCCGCCAGCATCATCCGCGCCGTCGCCTCGCCCGCGCCCAGCGTGCTGCCGACCAGACCCTCGGTCAGGGTGGCGGTGACGGCGCTGCCGGCGATGACCGCGCCCAGCACCTCCATCGCCGCGACCGAGAGCAGGCCGGCGGTCATGCCGATGGCGCCCGCCCCTACCGCCGGCCCCAGCGCGTTCGCCACGTCGTTGCCGCCGATCGACAGCGCCAGATAGGCGGCGACGGCCATGCCGGCCGCCAGGATGCCGATCGCCGGCTGGCCGGCGAAGAAGCCGGTGCCGACATAGCTGGCGGCGGCGATGAAGATCAGCGCCAGCCCCAGCCGCAGCAGGGGCCGCGCAGAATGCAGCACCGCCCGCTCGGTATTGGTGACGCGGCTCAGGTCCTTGTCGAGCGTGCGGTATTCGCGGGGTTCGCGCCTCATTCCGGGGGGGACCGGCGCTTGGCCGCGGGCAGGCCGCGCAGCAGCTGCTTCAGCCCGGTCTCGGCCACCATGCGGGCGGCATCCTCGGGCGTGAACCAGCGGCGCTTGCGCTCATGCGCCTCGGGGAAATCCCGTTCCAGCCCGTCGACGTAAAGCGGAAAGACCCGCACCTCGACCGGGATGGCGAAGCCGCGATCCTGATCCTTGTCATAGTGATAGCGGCCGATCTCGGCCTCGCCGACGCGGCCGCGGACGCCGGCTTCCTCCCATGCCTCCTGCCGGGCGGCATCGGCCAGGCTGCGGCCGGGCATGGGCCAGCCCTTGGGCACGATCCAGCGCCCGGTGCCGCGGCTGGTCACCAGCAGCACGTCGCCGGTCGCCTCGTTCAGGCACAGCGCCGCGACCTGCATGTCGGGCGGGCGCCGGCCGATCAGCCGCGCCAGCCTTTCGCGGAACTCGACGATCATGCCGGATCCTCCGCGTCGCGGATGCGGCCCCGCGCCGCCTTGACCTCGCCGCGCTGGGTCTTGGCGGCCAGCCGGCGGCGCTGGCTGCCCAGCGTCGGACGGGTCGGGATGCGCTTGCGCGGCGCGACCAGCGCCTGGCGGATCAGCTCGGCCAGCCGCTCGCGCGCCAGCTCGCGGTTGCGGGCCTGGCTGCGGGTTTCCTCGGCCCGGATCAGCACCGCGCCGTCCTGCGTCCAGCGCCGCCCGGCCAGCCGCTTCAGCCGCGCCTTGACCGGCGGGGGCAAGTGCGGCGAACGCTCGGCCTCGAAGCGCAGCTCCACGGCGGTCTCGACCTTGTTCACGTTCTGCCCGCCCGGCCCCTGCGAGCGGGTGAACTGTTCGGACAGCTCCCATTCCTGGATGGTGATCTGGTCGTTGATGCGCAGCATGATGCGAATATGTCGCAAATCCCGGTTAAGAAAAGGTCAAGCGAATCACGAAATGCGCAAATTGCGTCAGTGAAGCCGTATTGCCGCAGTCGCCGAGGCGCCATCCGCATCCACCACCGTCAATTCGGCAAAGCCCGGGCCGGGATGGGGCAGGCTGGCCATGGGTTGCGGCTGGGCGATGGCGGCGGGCGCGCTGTTCAGAAGGAAGGTCCAGGGCCCGCGCCCGCCCCGCGCCTTGGCGGTCAGCGGCCCCTGCGCCTCGATCTCGGCCCCGTCCGGCGGATAGGTCAGGCGCAGCGCATCGGGGCTGGCGGGGCGGGCCGCCATGGCGCTGGCCGCGCCCGGCGGGGCAAAGCGGCGCAGGGGCAGGGGCAGGGCGCTGTTCGGCAGGGTCAGCGTCTGTGGCGGAGGCGGCGGCAGCGCCACCGCGGGCAGGGCGTCGAACAGGTCGAACAGCACCGGCGCCGCCAGCTCGCCGCCGAAGGCGCCGGGCACCGGCGTGCCGTCCGGCCGGCCCAGCCAGACCGCGCCGACCCGCGCCCCGTCGAATCCCACCGCCAGCGCGTCGCGATGCCCGTAGGAGGTGCCGGTCTTATAGGCCATCGGCCGCAACCGCGCGCCATGCGGGGCGGGGTTCTGGCTCAGGATATGGCCGACCTGCCAGGCCGCGACCGGGCCGAACATCGGCGCGACCCGCTCCTCGCCCCCGCCCGGCAGGGCCGAAAGCGTGACGGCCCGCCCGCCGCGCGCCAGCGCCGCATAGCCCTCGGCCAGCCCCTCCAGCGTGACGCCGGCGCCGCCCAGCACGATGGCCAGCCCCGGGGCCTCGCCCGGCAGGCGCAGCTCGACCCCGCCCCGGCGCAGCGCCTGCGCGATGCGGTTCGGCCCCACCGCCTCGGCCAGCTTCACCACCGGGATGTTCAGCGACCAGATCAGCGCGTTCCTCAGGCTGACGGTGCCGCGGAAATGATGGTCGAAATTCTGCGGCTGCCAGCGGCCGAAGGCGGTGGGCCGGTCCTCGATCAGCGTCTCGGGATGCGCCAGCCCGTCGTCGAAGGCGAGGCCATAGACGAAGGGCTTCAGCGTCGAGCCCGGAGAGCGCCAGGCGCGCGCCATGTCCACGAAACCGGCCGAGGCGCCATCCGTCCAGTCCGCCGCGCCGACCTCGGCCAGGATCTCGCCCGTCCGGTGATCGGCCAGCACCACGGCCGCCGAGAGCCGCCGCCCGGCGCTGCGCACGGCGCGCGAGGCCAGCTCCTCGGCCCGGCGCTGCAGGCGCGCGTCGATGGTGGTCTCGATCCGCGCCGCGCCGGGATTTTCCCGCACCAGCCGCGCGGCCAGCAGCGGCGCCAGCGCCGGAAAGGCGCGGCGCATCCGCGGCACCGGCTCCTCCATCGCCGCCCGCGCGTCGGCATCGGAGATCAGCCCGGCCCGCGCCGCCCGCGCCAGAACCCGGTCCCGCGCTGTCTTGGCGGCCAGCGGGAAACGGTCCGGCCGCCGGGTCTCGGGCGATTGCGGCAGCGCCACCAGCAGCGCCGCCTGCGCGAGGGAGAGCCGCCGCGGCTCCTTGCCGAACCATTGCAGGCTGGCGGCGCGGACCCCTTCGACATTGGCGCCATAGGGGGCAAGGCGCAGGTAAAGCTCCAGGATCCCGCGTTTCTCCAACCGCCGCTCCAGCGCCAGCGCCAGCCGCATCTGCCGCGCCTTGCCGGCCCATTGCCCGGTCGGCCCCTCCTCGATCAGCCGCGCCACCTGCATGGTCAGGGTCGAGCCGCCCGAGACCATCCGCCCATGCCGTGCCGCCTGCCAGCCGGCGCGCAAGAGCGCCCGCGCATCGATCCCGGCATGGCGCTGGAACCGCCGATCCTCCCAGATCATCAGCATGCCGAGAAACAGCGGATCGACCGGCCCCGCATCCAGCCGCCAGCGCCCGTCCGCGACCTGGAACGCCCGCAGCAGCGTGCCGTCCCGCGCCGCGACCTCGACCCCGACCGCCACCTCCAGCCGGGGCAGGGCGGTGGCATCGACCCAGGCGTCGAAGCGATCCCGCGCCCCGGCCCCGATGCCCAGGACCAGGACGGCAGCCATCAGCGACAGGGCGAAGCGGCGCGATCTCATGCCCCATCAATACGCCAGACGCGGCCGGGAAAGAACTCGCCTTCTTCGCTCCCCAAATGTTCATGCGTCCGTGCCGCCGCACGGATGTCGCCGCCTTTCACCGTTTCCCAAATACTCACGCGGCGGCGCAATCTGCGGCTACTTCGCCTCGTCCTCGCCGAAGAGCCCCTTCAGGCCCCGCGCGATCAGGTTGCCGACCCGGGGCCGGGGCTGGTGCAGGAAGGGCAGCGGCCGGCAGACCTCCATCGCCGCGATGCCGACGCGGGCGGTCAGGGCGCCGTTCACCACCCCCTCGCCGAAGCGTTTCGAGACCTTGGCGAGCAGGCCGCCGCCGGCCACGGTATGAATCAGGTCGTCGCCGGCGGCGACGGCGCCGGTGGCGATCAGATGCGTCATCACCGTGCGCGCCAGCCGCCAGCCGCCGACAGCGCCGGCGCGGCCGCCATAGATCTCGGCCATGCGGCGGATCATGCGCAGGTTCGCCGCCAGCGCCGCGATCACGTCGGCCAGCGCCAGCGGGATCAGCGCGGTGGCGGCGGCGACGGTGCGGGCGGCGGCCTCGATCTCGCGCCGGGCCTCAAGGTCCAGGGCGGCCAGCAGTTCGGTTTCGGCCAGCGCGATCAGCGTTTCGGCATCATAGGCGTCGCCCTTGCGCTCCTTGAGCCGGGTCAGGCCCCATTCCAGCTCCGGCCGGGCGCGATACAGGCCCTCCATCCGCGCCACCACATGCTGCGCCGCCTTCAGGTCGCCCGAGGCCAGCGCCGCCCCCGCCTCGCGGTTGATGCCGTCGATGGCGGCAAAGCGCGACCAGGCGCGGTATTCGCGAAACGCCATCCCCAGCGCCGCGAGGCAGAACAGCACCATCAGCGCGATGCCGATCCAGCCCAGCAGCGGATAGCTGTTCAACAGGCCGGTCAGGTAGCGCAGCGCCGCCACGGACAGCAGAAAGGTGAACAGCGCCACCCCGGTATTGATGAAGAACCGCGTCAGCCGCGACGGCCCGCGCCCGACCAGCCGGGCGACAAGCTGCATGGTGCGCGGCTGCGGCAGGGGCGGGGCCAGCCCGTCGTCGATCATCGGCGCATCGGCGGGCGAGGGCGCGGGTTCGCCCTCGCGCCACTCGGCCCGCGGCGCCTTGCGGTCGCGCTGGTCGGGGCGGGTCGGAGCCCCGGCCAGGGGACCGGGCCGCGCCGGTCCGGCACCAGGACTCGGGGCGGCGCCCGGCGCCTGCGCGGGGCTGGCGGCCGCGGCCTGTTCGCCCTGCGCCTCGCCCATCTCCTTCAGCACCGGCCCGCGCCGTTTCGGAGGTTCAGCCATGGCGCTCTCCTATAGCCTGTCGCCGATCAGGAACTCGGCCGCGCGGTCCAGCCGGATATGCGGCGGCCCGTCGCCCGGCCGCAGCGTGCCGGGGGCCGGGGCGAAATCCATGATCGCGTAATCGCCCTCCAGCCAGCGCGTCGCGCCCTGGCTTGCCGGCACCAAGAGCTCGGCCGGATTGGCGGGCAACTCACCCGGATAGAAGGCCGCCCGCCGCCCGTCCATCAGCGTGCCGCGCACCGCGGGCAGCTCCTCGCCTGCCTCTCGGATCATCTCTTCGGTGGTGGTGCGCAGCGAGGCGATGGACATGGCCTCGGTCCGCGCGCCCGAGAAATCGGCGCGGTCGCGGGCCTCGCGCAGCATGGCGGCGGTGATCGCGGTCAGGCGCGGATGCTGGATGTGGTGCAGGTGGTCGGCCTTGGTCGCGGCGAACAGGATCCGCCCCACCCGGCGCGAGCCCAGCAGCTGCGCCAGCCAGCCGGCGCGGCCGGGGCGGAAGGCGGTCAGGATGTCGGCCATGGCGCGGCGCATGTCCTCGACCGCCTGCGGCCCGGCATGGATGGCGCCCAGCACGTCCATCAGCACCACCTGCCGGTCGATGCGGGCGAAATGGTCGCGGAAGAACGGCTTCACCACCCGCGCCTTGTAGGCCCCGAAGCGGCGCGCGAATTCGCGCCCCAGGGGCGTCGCCCGCATCTCGTGCGGCAGCGGCGTGAAGGTCAGCGCCGGCGAGCCGTCCAGCTCCCCCGGCATCAGGAAACGGCCGGGCGTGCAGTCCGACCAGCCCGCCTCGCGCGCCAGGTGCAGGTGCCTCGTATAGGACGCGGCCAGCGCCTGCGCCGCCGTCTCGTCAAAGCGGGCCGGGTCGGTGGCGGCCAGCGCGGCGCGGAAATCCTCGGCCCCCGGACGGCCGGCCATGCGGTCCAGCACCTCCTGCGACCATTGGTCGAAATCCTTCTCCATCAGCCGCAGGTCCAAGAGCCACTCGCCCGGATAGTCCACGATGTCCAGATGCAGCACCTGCTGGCCGCGCCAGCCGGCGACAAGCCCGCGCGGCTGGATGCGCAGCGACAGGCGCAGCTGGCTGACATGGCGGGTGCCCTCGGGCCAATGCGGGTCGGGGCCGGTCATCGCCGCCAGATGCCGCTCGTAATCGAAGCGCGGCACGGTGTCGTCGGGCTGCGGCTGCAGCCACGCCGCCTTCAGCGAACCGTCGGCCGCGGCCCGCAGCGCCGCCATGCGCCCGCGATCCAGCAGATTCGCCACCAGCGAGGTGATGAACACGGTCTTGCCGGCCCGCGACAGCCCCGTCACCCCCAGCCGGATCACCGGGTCCGAGATGCCCAGGCCCTGCATCAGATCGTCGGCGATACCCATTCCGTCCCTCGCTTTGGCCGGGTCAAGATAGGCAGGCCGGCGGCGGATGTGTAGGGGCACCTCTTTTCGCCCCGACGGCGCTTTGCCATAAGGCGGCATGGATCTGCCCATCGACGCCGTATTGCCCGACCTGACCGCCGCGCTGGCCGCGCATGGCCGCGCCGTGCTGATGGCGCCGCCGGGGGCGGGCAAGACCACCCGCGTGCCCTTGGCGCTGCTGCCCGCCATCCCCGGCCGTATCGTCATGCTGGAGCCGCGCCGCCTCGCCGCCCGCGCCGCGGCCGAGCGCATGGCCGAGACGCTGGGCGAGCCGCTGGGCCGCACCGTCGGCTATCGCATCCGCGGCGAGGCGGTGCCGGGCGCCCGCATCGAGGTGGTGACCGAGGGCATCCTGACCCGGATGATCCAGTCCGACCCCGAGCTTTCGGGTGTCGGCTGCGTGATCTTCGACGAATTCCACGAGCGCAGCCTGAACGCCGACCTTGGCCTGGCCCTGACATGGGAGGCGCGGCAGGCGCTGCGGCCCGACCTGGCGCTGCTGGTGATGTCGGCGACGCTGGATGCCGAGCCGGTCGCGGCGCTGATGGAGGGCGCGCCGGTCATCCGCTCGGAAGGCCGCGCCTTCCCGGTCGAGACGCGCTGGCTGGACCGCCCCCTGCCTGCGGGCGCCCGGCTGGTGCCCGAGGCGGCGCGGCTGATTGCCCAGGCCGAGGCGGCGACGCGCGACACCGGCGGCACCATCCTGGCCTTCCTGCCCGGCGAGGGCGAGATCCGCCGCGTCCAGGCCATGCTGGACGTCGATGCCGAGGTGCTGCCGCTTTACGGCGCCATGGATTTCAAGGCGCAGCGCGCCGCCCTGCAACCCCCGGGCGGGCGGCGGCGGATCGTGCTGGCGACCGCGATCGCCGAAACCTCGCTGACCATTCCCGACGTGAAGGTGGTGGTCGATGCCGGCCGGGCGCGGCGGGCGCGCTTCGATCCCGGCTCGGGCATGTCGCGGCTGGTGACCGAGCGCGTCAGCCGCGCCGAGGCCGAGCAGCGCCGGGGCCGTGCCGGCCGCGTCGCGCCGGGCATCTGCTATCGCATGTGGGCGCGGGCCGAAGAAGGCGCGCTGCCCGCCTTCGCCCCGCCCGAGATCGCCGTGGCCGACCTGGCCGGGCTGGCGCTGGAACTGGCGATCTGGGGCTCGGACGGGCGCGACCTCGCCTTCCTGACCCCGCCGCCCGAAGCGGCGCTTTCCGAGGCGCGGGCGCTTCTGCGCGACCTCGGCGCGCTGGACGGCGGCAATCGCATCACCCCGCACGGCCGGCGTCTGGCGCCGCTGCCGCTGCATCCGCGGCTGGCGCATATGCTGGTCACGGCCGGGCGCGAGGCCGCCGACCTCGCCGCGCTGATGACCGAGCGCGACCCGCTGACCGGTGCCCCCGCCGACCTGGCCCTGCGGCTGGCGGCGATCCGCGACCTGCGCGCCTATCAGGACCGCCACCCCTGGCCGGTCAATCCCGGCACGCTGCACCGCATCCGCGACGAGGCGAAGCGCCTGCGCCGCATGGCGGGCGCGGGCGCGGGCCTCTCGCCCGGCGCCATGGCGGCACTGGCCTATCCCGACCGCATCGGGCTGCGCCGCAAGGGCGGGCAGCCGCGCTATGTGCTGTCGGGCGGCAAGGGCGCCATCCTGCCCGAGGGCGACGCGCTGACCGCCGAGCGGCTGATCGTGGCGACCGACCTCGACGGCGATACGCGCGAGGCCCGCATCCGCATGGCGGTGGCGGTGGGTGAGGACGAGATCCGCGCCCTGTTCCCCGACCGCATCGAGACCGCCGAGCTGGTGGAATGGTCCCGCCGCGACAACCGCGTCATCGCGCGGCGGCAGGAACGCCTCGGGGCGCTGACGCTTGCCGACCGGGCGCTGGACGATCCCGACCCGCAGGCGCTGGCCCGCGCCGCCTTCGAGGGGCTGCGCGCGACCGGGCTGACCTGGAGCCCCGGCGCCGCGCGGCTGCGGGCGCGGATCGCGCTGATCCCGGAACTCGGCCCGGTCGATGACGACAGCCTGCTGGCCGATCCCGACTGGCTGCTGCCCTGGCTGGGCAAGGCCCGGACTCTGGCCGACCTGCGCGGGCTGGACCTGGCCGAGGCGCTGAAGGCGCGCATCGGCTGGGACGGCCAGCGCCGGCTGGATCAGGCGGCGCCGGCGCATTTCGTCACGCCGCTGGGCCGCAGGGTGCCCATCGACTACGATCACGAGACGCCCTCGGTCGAGCTGAAGCTGCAGGAACTGTTCGGCCTGTCGCGCCATCCGGTGGTCGGCAACCGGCCCCTGCGCATCACCATGCTGTCGCCCGGCGGCAAGCCCGTCGCTGTGACCACAGACCTGCCCGGCTTCTGGGCCGGGGGCTACGGCGATGTCAGGAAGGACATGCGCGGCCGCTATCCGCGCCATCCCTGGCCGGAAAACCCGGCTGAGGCCGACCCGACCACCCGCGCCAAGCCGCGCGGCACCTGACCATTTCACCGTTTCCCAAATACTCCGGCAACCGCGCAACCTAGGCCGTCCGCAACCCCCTCAACCGGAAGGCCAGCACGATCATCGCCACGCCGATCAGCAGCGCGAAGAGGCCGATCAGCCAGGCGATGCCCAAGAGCCCTGCGGCCGGCACCAGCGCCATCAGCACGCCCCAGACGACCAGCAGCAAGCCGCTGAGCCCCAGCGCCCATTCGCCCTCGATCTCGTCCCGCAGCCGGATGGCGGCGATGATGCGGAAGACGCCGGCGACCACGCCCCAGGCGGCCATCCAGAGGATGAAGGCCAGCGCCGTCGCCTCGGGCCAGAACAGCGCCATCACGCCGATGAGGATCGACAGGACGCCGTCCAGCGCCCAGGCCCACCAGCGGTCATCCGCTGCCTTGCGCCGGAAGCCCGTGACGATCGCCATCGCCCCGTCGAAGATCGCATAGGCGCCAAAGACCAGCAGCAGCGCATAGACGGTCAGCCCCGGCCAGATCAGCGCCATCAGGCCGAACAGGATCGCCGCGATGCCGCGCAGCAGCGGCACCCACCAGTGATCGGCCATCACCCGGATCAGGTTTTCCATGATAGTCGTCCCCCTTTCAGGCCCTTTCGGGATCGCCGGATCGAAAAGCCTCGCACCCGGCCTGACAGGGAAAGGTTAACATGGGGTTGCGCGGAACGGCCCGCGCGGGGCTCAACAACCGAAAGTTGTGGCGGATTTGCTACAATGCCGTCAGTCCAGCCGCTCGGGCAGGCTCATGCCGCGCAGGATCTCGGCCGCCGGCATCGGGCGCTTGCCCTCGCGCTGCGCCTCCAGCACCTCGATGGCGCCCTCGCCGCAGGCGATGGTGAAGCCCGACAGCACCCGGCCCGGCGCGCCCGAACCGGCGGCAAGGCGCGAACGCAGCAGTTTCACCCGCTCGCCCCCGATCAGGCACCAGGCGCCGGGAAAGGGCGAGAGGCCGCGGATCTGCCGGTCGACCTGCGCCGCCGGCCGGGTCCAGTCGATCCGCGCCTCGGCCTTGTCGATCTTTTGCGCATAGGTCACGCCTTCGGCCGGCTGCGGCCGGGCGGGCAGGGGCAGGCGGTGCAGGGTCTCGACGATCAGCGCGGCGCCCCTCTCGGCCAGCCGGTCGTGCAGGTCGGCGGTGGTGTCCCCGGGGCCGATGGCCGTGCGCGCCTCGGCCAGAACCGGGCCGGTATCCAGCCCCGCCTCCATCTGCATGATGGCGACGCCGGTTTCCGCGTCGCCGGCCATGATCGCCCGATGGATCGGCGCCGCCCCCCGCCAGCGCGGCAGAAGCGAGGCGTGGATGTTCAGGCAGCCCAGCCGCGGCGCCTCCAGCACCGGCGGCGGCAGGATCAGCCCGTAGGCCACCACCACCGCCACATCGGCGGCGAGCGCGGCGAAATCCGCCTGGTCCTGCGGCGCTTTCAGCCGCTCGGGCGTGCGGACCGGCAGGCCCAGTTCCTCGGCGGCGCGATGCACGGGCGAGGGGCGGGGCTTCTGTCCGCGCCCGGCGGCGCGGGGCGGCTGGGAATAGACCGCGACGACCTGATGCCGCGCGGCGATGGCCCGCAGCGCCGGGACCGAGAAATCGGGTGTGCCCATGAAGACGACGCGCATCTCTGCCCTCCTTGTTTCGGGACCTCATATCCCGGGCGCGGGCGCGGCAAAACCCTGCATGAAGGCGCGGATGTCGCGGGTGGCCTGCGCCCGCGCCCGCGCGTCGAATTCCAGCGGCGAGAGCGACGAGCGTTCGCGCTGGTCGAAGCCGTGATTGATGCCGGGATAGGTGATGACGGCCAGATGCGCGCCCCGGGCGACCAGATCCTCGCCCATGCGGCGGCAATCGGCGGAATCGGTGATCGAATCCAGCTCGGCCAGCAGCATCAGCCCCCGCACATGGCCGGGCCAAGGCCCCTTTGCGGCGCCGTTCAAGAGGCCGCAATAGGGGTAAAGCAGCACCACCGGGCCAAGCTGTGCGGCCAGGCTGTCGTGCGGGATGGGCCATGCGGTCAGGCCGGGCGGCGGCTCGTCCTCGCCGAGAGCGCGCAGCAGTTCCATCGCCGTCCAACCGCCATGCGAGGCGCCGAGCAGCGCCACGTCCGAGGCGTCGATGTCCGGCATCCGCCGCAGCGCCGCCAGCGCCACGGCCAGGTCGCCGGCGCGTTCGGCCCCCGGCAGCACCTGCCCGGCGCAGAGCGCGCGCCAGGCCTGCGCCTTGTCCAGCAGCCGCGGCGCATGGCTGTCGAGGATCAGCGCCGCCCGGCCCATGGCCACGAATTGGCGCGCCCAATAATCCATGTTGTCATGCACCCCGTCGCAGCCCGACAGCAGCACCGCGGCGGGGTGCGGGCCGGGACTGTCCGGCCGCAGGATGCGCCAATGCGGCTCAAGCCGGGCCAGCCGCTCGGCCGGGGTCTCGGTCGCGGGCTGCCAGCCGGCATAGTTGCGCGCCGTGTTCAGCCCCAGTGCCAGCGCCACCAGCCCCAGCATCGCCAGCGCGAGGATCAGCCGTTTGCGCATCCGAGCCTTCCGTCCCGGCCGCAGATCGCCTTGAGCCTTTCGGTATCGGCTGCCGACCAGCCCTCGGGCGCGGTGACGGCGATCCAGCCGTCGATATAGTCGCGGGCGTGATAGGTATGGCCGAAGCCCGGCGGCGCCGAGGTCGAGACCAGCATGTCCACCGCCAGCTGCAGCTGCGTCACCACCGGGGTGAAGCGCAGCCGGGGCGAGATATCGGGCGCCGGCGCCTCGCGCATCCATTCCGGCGCCCGCCACAGCGAGGCCGGATCGTAGAACACGATCGGATCGCTGGCATATTGCAGGAACAGGATGCGCAGCCGCCCCCAGGGCCGGCCCGAACGGTCGGGCGGCGCGTATTGGCTGGCATAGCGGATCACCTCGCCCTCATCCAGTTCGGGCAGGACGAAGCGGCTGCCGGGCTGGCGCGCGCCGTTGGCCTGCCGCCACAGCGTCGAGGGGAAGGGCGGCCCGACCCAGAAGGCGCCGGCGACCGGCTCGTTCATCATCTGGAACGGGTTGAAGGCATACATGGACGACCAGGCGCCCAGCGATATGCCGTGCAGATACAGGCGCGGCCGGCGGTCCGCCGGCAGGTGGCGCCAATGTTCATAGACCGCGCGCATCAATGCCGTGGTCTGGTCGAGCCCGGCCTCGGTCTCGAAGATCAGGGCCAGCGGGCTTTGCAGATAGGAATATTGCACCGCCACCGTCGCCACGTCGCCGCCATGCATGTATTCCAGCGCGTCATAGCTGGCCGGGTCCATCCAGCCGGTGCCCGTGGGGCTGGCCAGAACCAGCACCTTGCGGTCGAAGGCGCCCACGCGCAGCATCTCGTCCAGCGCCGCCTTGGCGCGCACCTCCGGGTCCTTGTCCTGCGCCAGGCCGACATAGATGCGCAGCGGCTCTTTCGCCGGCCGGCCGGTGAAGCCCGAGATGGCGCGGGCGCGCGGCCCGCCCAGCACGAAGTCGCGCCCCGGCTTGCCCATCAGCTCCCAGTCGATGCCGGAGGCGACCGAGCCGGCCTGCCACGGCTCGGCGGGCGGAGGGACATTCGGGTCGGTCAGGTGCTGGGCCGCGGCATAGGAACTGTCGGCGATGCGCATCGCCCCGTTCACCACCCCGTCGCGGGTCAGCGTCACCACGATCAGCGCCGCCAGCAGCAGGCCCAGCACATTGGCGCTGCGCACCGGGATATAGCGCGCCAGACGCAGCCGCAGCAGGTCGAACAGCGCCTGGATCGCCTTGCCGATCACGAACAGCGCCAGGAACACCGCCAGGGCCAGGGCCAGCATCTTGGCGGTGTTGTTCACCTCCAGGTCCGGCATGCCCATGCGGGCGCGGATGCTGTTTTGCCATTCCCCCGACAGGATCACCCCGCGGCCCAGCAGCACCAGCACCGGCACGGCCAGCACCGCATGGGCGATGCGCGCCGGCCGGCCCTTCAGCACCGGCAGCTCCAGCGCCCGCCACAGCGCCAGCAGGAACTGGGTCATCACATAGCCCGCCGCCATCGAGACCCCGGCCAGCACGCCCTGCATCAGCCAGTCCCGCGGGATCAGCGAGGGCGTGAGCGAGGCGGCAAAGAACAGCAGGCCGGCAAGAAGGGGCAGCACGGAAAACATCACTGGCCTGACCGTCTCTCGGGCTTGGCCCGCCGGAGGCGGCGGGCGGGTTTCGGGAACGGGACTTCGGGCGCGGGACGCGGGGATTTCGCGAAGGCGCCGTGCCGCCGCCCGTTCCGGGCCGAGGTTAAGCGGCTGCCGCGGCAAAGAAAAGGCCGCGCAGCAGCCCGTCGCAGCGTCATCGGCGCGAACCCGGCGCCGGCCCGCCAGCGGCGGCCTGCGGTGGCGGGCGGGCGGGAGCGGCATTGCCCGCCCGTTCGGCGGATGCCCGGACCATGCGCGGGGGCAGGTTTTCCGGGCCGCGGGCCCGGTGGGGCCGGGCTAGAACGCCTTGAAGGTGATCGTGGTCAGCGTCCGCACGATATGCGGGATGTCGAACAGCTTTTCGGACAGGTAATGCCCGACATCCTGATCCTCGGGGACGTAGATCTTGGCCAGCAGGTCGTAATCGCCCGAGGTCGAGTAAAGCTCGCTGACGATCTCGCGGTCGTAGATCGCATCGGCGACCTCGTAGGTCTTGCCGGGCGAGCAGCGGAACTGGACGAAAACCGGGCGCATGGCGAACCTCTCGATCTCTGGCGCGGCCAGACTAGACCGGGCGCGCGGCGCGGGTCCAGTCCCCGCGCGCCAGCCCGCGCCAGAAGCGGCGCATCAGCAGCACGGCGGCAAAGGTCAGCCCGGCGACCAGGCCCAGCCACAGGCCGGCCGGGCCGATCCCGGCCACGAAGGCCAGCCCGTAGGCCACCGGGATGCCGATCAGCCAATAGCTGATGGCCGCGATCACCATGGGCACGCGCGTGTCCTGCACCCCGCGCAGCAGCCCGAGACCGATCACCTGCATCGCATCCATCAGCTGGAACAGCCCGGCATAGAACAGCAGCCCGGCGGCCAGTTCGATGATCGCCGGGGTCTCGGGATGGGTCGCGTCCAGATAGAGCCCGACCAGCTGGCGCGGGAACAGCTCGAAGGCCGCCATGGCCAGCAGCGCGATCACCACCGAGACCGCCGTCACCGTCACGCCCGCGTCGCGCATCCAGAGGGCGTCGCCCCGGCCCTTGGCCTGGCCGACCCGGACAGTGGCGGCGTTCGACATGCCCAGATGCAGCATGAAGGTCAGCGAGGCCAGCTGCAGGGCGATGCCATGCGCGGCAAGCTCGCGCGTGCCGATCCAGCCCATCATCACGTTCGAGCCGACGAACAGCCCGCCTTCGGCCACCATGGTCAGGCCGATGGGCAGGCCCAGCAGGAACACGGCCCGGATCGCGGCCCGGTCCGGGCGCCAGAACCGCTGGAAGAGGTGATACTTGCGCGCCACCGGCAGCCAGGCCGCATAGGCGGCGATCGCCAGCAGCCCGGCATATTGCACGGCCACGGCGGCGATGGCCGCGCCGCGCACCCCCAGCTCCGGCGCGCCCAGATTGCCGAAGATCAGCACCCAGTTCAGCACGATCACCAGCGGCAGCCCGGCCAGCGTGATCCACAGCACCACCTGCGTGCGCTCCATCGCCGCGAGATAGCTGTTCAGCGTCAGCTGGCACAGCACCGCGATCAGCCCGACGCCCTCGATGCGCAGATAGTCCTGGGCCAGCAGGGCCACCTCGGGCGCCTGGCCGACGGCCAGCAGGATCGGTTCGGAATACCACATCGCCGGCAGCACCAGCACGCCGTAGAGGATCGACAGCCACAGCGCCATGCGCGCCGCGCGGCGCACCTCGACCTCGTCCTTGCGCGCGATGGCGGCGGCGATCACCCCCATGACGCCGATGCCGAAACCCATGCCCAGGAAGAACAGGATGTTGAAGAAGGACACGGCGATGACCAGCGCCGCCAGTTCCGTCACCCCATACCAGCCCATCATCACCGTATCGGCGACATGGATGGCCATGCGGGCCAGATGGCTGCCGACGAGCGGCAGTCCAAGCGCGAGGGTCGCGCCGAGATGGGGGGCGTAGCGGCTGAACGTCATGCGCCCTGCCTTATCCTTGGGCAGGGCCTGCGGCAAGCCGTCACGCCGGGGCAGGTTTCAGGGCCGGATCTCGACCTCGGTGCCGATGCGGGCATGGGCGAAGATTTCCTCGATCTCGGCATTGTCGACGGCGATGCAGCCGGCGGTCCAGTCGCCCTTGACGCGAAAACCGTCGGGGATCTGGTTCGGCTGGCCGTGGATCATGATGTCGCCGCCCGGGCTGACGCCCAGCCGGCGCGCAGCCTCGCGGTGGCGGGCCTGCGGATAGTCGATGCCCAGCGACAGGTGATAGGCGCTTTGCCGGTTCAGCCGGTCGATGCGGAAGATGCCCTCGGGCGTGCGGCCGTCGCCCTCGCGGCTCTTGTCGCCCTCGGGCGCGAAACCCAGGGCGATGCGGAAGGTCCGGGGCGGGCCGCTTTCCTGCCAGACGGTCATGCGCCGGGCGGATTTCTCGACCAGGATGCGCTGGACGGGCGAGGCGATGGGCGCCTCCGGCCTTGCCGGCGGGCGCTGGAAGACCGGCGGCAGGGTGATGCGCGGCAGCCGGAACTCGGGCAGGCGCAGATCGGGCAAGCCCGGCCAGTGCCAGCCCGTCGCCGGCGGCTGGGGCTGCGGCTGCGGCTGCGGCGCGGGCTGCGGCGCCCAGATCAGCCACAGCCCCCAGAGCACCGCCGCCAGGCACAGCGCCGAGAAGATGCCGCCCAGCCGCTTCATTGCAGGTCGCGGAACGCCTCTTGCAGCCGCGCCACGGCCTCGGCCACCCGGGCGCGCGGCGTGGCGAGGTTGAAGCGCAGGAAGTCCTCGCCCCCGGTGCCGAAACTGCCGCCGTGGTTCGCGGCGATGCGGGCGCCCTGCTCGACGCGGCGGGTGAACTCGGCCCGTTCCATGCCGGTGCCCGAGAAATCGACCCAGGCGAGATAGGTCGCCTGCAAGGGCATCGAGCGCAGGCCGGGAATGGCGTTCACCCCGTCGTCGAACAGCCGCCGGTTGCCGTCCAGATAGCCGGTCAGCGCATCGACCCAGGCCGCGCCCTCGGGCGAATAGGCGGCGGCGACCATGCCCGGCCCGAACAGCCCGGGCGAGATGCCCAGGGCCATCAGCCGGGTTTGCAGGCGCTTGCGCAGCCCCTCGTCGGCCACGATCAGGTTGCCGATATGGGCGCCGGCGATGTTGAAGGTCTTGGTGGCGGCGGTCAGCGTCACCAGCCGCGGCGCGGCCTCGGGCGCGACGGTCGCCAGCACCGAATGGCGCGGGCTGCCGGGCAGGACCAGGTCGTGGTGGATCTCGTCCGAGACCAGGATCAGGTCATGGGCGGCGCAGAAATCGGCGACCTGACGCAGTTCCTCGGCGCTCCAGACCCTTCCGCCGGGATTGTGGGGCGAGCACAGGATCAGCATCCGCTCGCGCCCGGTCAGCAGCTTCTGCCAGCCCTCCCAGTCCATGCGATACTGCCCGTCATGCATGGCCAGCGGGAACTCGGCCACCTCGCGGCCTGACGCGCGGATCACCCGGGCGAAGGCGTGATAGACCGGGGTCATCACGATCACCCGGTCGCCCGGCCGGGTGAAGGCATCGACGCAGATCGCGGTGCCGTTGACCAGCCCGTGCGCCGAGAGGATCCATTCCGGCTGCACTTGCCAGCCGTGGCGCGTCTCCATCCACCAGCGGATCGCCTTGACATAGGCCGGGTTGGCGCCGGGATAGCCATAGACGCCATGCGCCGCCATCGCCTCGACCGCGCGCTGCACCGAGGCCGGCGGGCGGAAATCCATGTCTGCGACCCACATCGCGATCCCGTCCTGGGGCGAGACGCCGTAGATCGCCTGCATGTCGTCCCATTTGGAACAGGCGGTGCCGGTGCGGTCGATGATTTCGTCGAAATCGGGCTGGGTCATGGTTTCCCCTCGTTTTCCGTCGCCGTGCAGCATAGCGGCTTGTTGCGCAAGGCCAAGGCTTGCCCTAGATCACGGTCATGACCTTGCGCAGCATCATCCTCCACCCCGATCCGCGGCTGAAGAAGCCCTGCGAGCCCGTGGCCCGCATCACCCCCGAGATCGAGACCCTGGCCGCCGACATGCTGGCCACCATGTATGACGCGCCGGGCGTGGGCCTGGCCGCGCCGCAGGTCGGCGTGCTGTCGCGGCTTTATGTCATGGATTGCGAAAAGGACCCCGAGGCGCCGCGCAACCCCGTCGTCATGGTCAACCCCGAAGTGACCTGGACGTCCGAGGCGCTGAACACCTATGAGGAGGGCTGCCTGTCGATCCCCGACCAATATGCCGACGTGACCCGCCCGGCCCAGGTCCGGGTGCGCTGGCTCGGCCTCGACGGCAAGACGCATGAGCGCGAGTTCGAGGGGCTCTGGGCCACCTGCGCCCAGCACGAGATCGACCACCTCGACGGCAAGCTGTTCATCGACTACCTGAGCCCGATCAAGCGCCAGATGATCACCCGCAAGATGGTCAAGCTGAAGCGCGAGCGGAACCGTGCCTGAGCCCCTGTCGGGCCAGGACGCCGCGCAGGCGTCCGGGGGGCCCGACCCCGCCGCGCTGGCCGCCCGCGGGCGCATCCGCCCGATCCTGCTTCATCCCGACCCGGCGCTGCGCCGCCTCTGCGATCCGGTCGGCCGGCTCGGCTGGGACCAGGTCTCGCAGCTGGCCGCCGACCTGCTGGCGACCATGTACGACGCCGGCGGCCGCGGCCTCGCCGCGCCGCAGATCGGCGAAGGCTGGCGCATCTTCGTCATGGACCACGGCTGGAAGGAGGGCGCGCCCTTGCCCCGCGTGGTCATGGACCCCGAGATCGCCCCGCTGGGCGGCGAGGTCGCGACCATGGAGGAAGCCTGCCTCTCGATCCCCGGCCGGCCGATGGCGGTGACGCGGCCGGTCACGATCTCGATGCGCTGCTTCGACATGAGCGGGGCGCTGCAATTGCTGACCCTGAGCGGCATCGAGGCCCGCATCGCCCAGCACGAGGCCGACCATCTCGACGGCCGGCTGATCCTCGACGTGCTGGACGGCGGGGAAGAGTTCGCCGCGCGTTAAGCCGGGCTTAGCCATTTCGCGCTAGACCGGGGGCGAAATCGCCGGAGTCGCCGCTGTCCCTGCTGCCCGAAATCCTCTGCTTTCTCCTCGGCCTGTGGCTCGGCCGGCGGTCGAGGCGCGCCCATGGACGGCGGCGCGAACAGCCCCGCGACGAATGGCTGGCCTATGGCCAGGGCACCGGCATCCATGTCCGGCGCGATTCGCGGCGGGCGGACAGCCCGGGGCGGATCTACCTGCACTCGCCTCCTTGACCCGGCAGACCGCATGTCCGCCGGGCTGCCGGTTCGCGGGCCGCCTGCCGATTGCGCAGGACGATGCCGGGCCCAGCAGGCGGGGGCCGATCGGGCTTTGCCGGCGGCCGGATGCGGCGAGGCGCTGCGCCCGGCGGCCAGGCCATCGGGACGCGCGCCCTTGCGCGCCGCGCGGGATTGCGGTTTCTGTGGCGGCATGACCCGGTTCCGCTTTGCCCCCATCGCCGCCGCGTTGCCCGCGACGGTCCCCTTCACCGGCCCCGAGACGCTGGAGCGCCGCCGCGGCGCGCCGTTCCGCGCCCGGCTGGGCGCCAATGAGAACGGCTTCGGCCCCTCGCCCAAGGCGGTCGAGGCCATGGCCCGGGCATCGGCCGAGATCTGGAAATACGGCGACCCGGACAGCCACGACCTGCGCCATGCGCTGGCGGCGCGGCACGGGGCGGCACCCGAAAACGTCATAGTGGGAGAGGGGATCGACGGGCTTCTTGGCCTGCTGGTGCGGCTGATGCTGGCGCCGGGCGAGGTGGTGGTGACCTCGGACGGGGCCTATCCGACCTTCAACTACCATGTCGCGGGCTTCGGCGGCCGGCTGGTGAAGGTGCCCTATCGCAAGGATGCCGAGGACCCCGAGGCGCTGGCCGCCGCCGCGCATCGCCATGGCGCCCGGCTGGTCTATCTTGCGAATCCCGACAATCCCATGGGCAGCTGGCATCCCGGTTCCCGGATCGAGGCCATGCTGGACGAGCTGCCCGAAACCGGCCTGCTGGTGCTGGACGAGGCCTATGCCGAATTCGCCCCGGCGGAGGCGATCCCGCGCATCGATCCCGAGGACGCGCGGGTGATCCGCTTCCGCACCTTCTCCAAGGCCTATGCCATGGCGGGGGCGCGGGTGGGCTATGCCATCGGCCCGGCCGAGCTGATCGCCGGCTTCGACCGCATCCGCAACCATTTCGGCATGAACCGCACGGCGCAGATCGGCGCGCTGGCGGCGCTGGAGGATGCGGACTGGCTGGCGCATGTCCGCGCCGAGGTTGCCGCCGCCCGCGACCGCATCGCTGCCATCGCGCAATCGAACGGGCTGACCGCCCTGCCTTCGGCGACGAATTTCGTCGCCCTCGACACGCATCGCGACGGTGCCTTCGCCCGCGCCCTGCTTGAGGCGCTGGCCGGGCAGGGCGTCTTCGTGCGCATGCCGGGCGTCGCGCCGCTGGACCGCTGCATCCGCGTCTCCTGCGCGCCCGAACCGGAACTCGCCGTCCTGGCCGAGGCGCTGCCTCGCGCACTCAAGGCGCTGGCCTGACCGCTTCTTCGTTGTCCAAACACCCATGCGGCCGCGCCGCGGGCGCAGGTCAGTCCAAGGGCAGCGCCGTGGTCGCCTTCAGTTCCTCCATCGACAGAAGCGCGGTGACGTTGTGGATCCGCACCTCCGAGATCAGCGCCTGATAGAAGCGGTCATAGGCCCGCGCGTTGCGCACCCGCACCTTCAGGATATAGTCGATGTCGCCGGCCAGCCGGTGCGCCTCGATCACCTCGGGCCGGGCGCGCACGGCGGCCAGGAAGCGCCGCGCCCAGTCCGGGTCGTGCTCGCTGGTGCGGATCAGCACGAAGAAGCAGGCGTCAAGTCCCAGGGAATCGGGGTCCAGCAAGGCCACCTGGCCGCGGATCACCCCCGCCTCGCGCAGCTTGCGAATCCGGTTCCAGACCGGGGTCTTCGAGGCGCCGACTCGGGCCGCGATGTCGTCCAGCGACAGCGTCGCGTCCTCTTGCAGCAGGGACAGGATTTTGCGGTCCGTGTCGTCCAGCCGGATGGGTGTTTGTCTGTCGTCGCTCATCATGAAACCTGATCCTTCCTGCCGGGCAGACATGCGAAGATGTTTCTTATTTTCCCGCCCCACTCGTCAATATAGGGGATTTTTTTCTATATATACGCCAGAGAAAACGAAAGGCACAGCCATGTCCAAAGGCTTCACCCCATCCCCCGCGACCCCCGCCGTCATCACCGCGAATGACCTGCGCATGGGCCATTGCGTGTGGATGCGTGACGGCGGCTGGACGGCCGACCCGCGCGAGGCCGAGCTTTTCGAGGACGAGGCCATCGCCGAGCTGGCGCTGCTCGAAGCCGTCGGCCAGTCGGACGTCGTCGTCGGCCCCTATCTGGCCGAGGCCCGCCGCGGTCCCGACGGCCGCCCCGAGCCCACGCATTTCCGCGAGGCGTTCCGCCGCCGCGGGCCCTCCAACTACTTCCATGGCAAGCAAGCCGAATTCGCCCAGTCCGAACTCGAGGCCAGCAATGTTTGATGCGCGTCCCCAGCATAACGAATATCTCCGCCACCGCGCCCAGCAGTTCCGCCAGCAGGTCGAGCGCCGGCTGAACGGCAGCCTGACCGAGGACGAGTTCCGGCCGCTGCGGCTGATGAACGGCGTCTATCTGCAGCTGCACGCCTACATGTTGCGCGTGGCGATTCCCTACGGCACCATCAGCCCCGACCAGATGCGCACCCTGGCGCTGCTGGCCGAGAAATGGGACAAGGGCTACGGCCACTGGACGACGCGGCAGAACATCCAGTTCAACTGGCCGAAGCTGGTCGATATCCCGGACATGCTGGACGCGCTGGCCGATGTCGGGCTGCACGCCATCCAGACCTCGGGCAACACGATCCGCAACGTGACCACCGATGCCTTTGCCGGCGCCGCCGCCGACGAGGTGACGGACCCGCGCCCCTATGCCGAGCTGCTGCGGCAATGGTCCACCGACCATGCCGAGTTCCAGTTCCTGCCGCGCAAGTTCAAGATCGCCGTCTCGGGCGGCAAGAAGGACCGCGCCGTGATCGCCGCGCATGACATCGGGCTGCGGCTGGTCAGGAACGACAAGGGCGAGCTGGGCTATCAGGTCTGGATCGGCGGCGGCCTGGGCCGCACGCCGCTGCTGGGCCAGGTGGTGCGCGAATACCTGCCCGAGGCCGACCTGCTGCCCTATGTCGAGGCGATCATCGCCGCCTACAACCTTTCGGGCCGCCGCGACAACAAGTACAAGGCCCGCATCAAGATCACCGTGGCCGAGCGCGGCCTCGAGGTGATGCGCGAGGAGATCGAGGCCGAGTTCCAGCGCCGCCGCGAGACCTTCACCGGCACCGACCAGGACCTGCTGGCCGCGCTGAAGAACCTTTATGCTCCGCCGGCCTTCCGCAACGAGCCCGAGGGCGATTACGAAGAGCGCCGCGCCGCGAATGCCGCCTTCCGCAGCTGGACCGACACCAACCTCTCGGCCCACAAGACGCCCGGCTATGCCAGCGTCACCGTGACCTTCAAGGCGCCGGGCCAGACGCCGGGCGATGCCTCGGCCGAGCAGATGCGCCTGCTGGCCGATCTGGCCGAACGCTACGGCCATCACGACCTGCGCATCAGCCACGAGCAGAACGTGGTGCTGCCGCATGTCCACAAGTCCGACCTGTTCGCGCTTTACCAGGAGCTGAAGGCGGCGGGGCTGGCGACGGCCAATGCCGGGCTGATCAGCGACATCGTCGCCTGCCCCGGCATGGATTACTGCACCCTGGCCACCGCCCGCTCGATCCCGATCGCGCAGGACATCGCGGCGCATTTCCGCGCCCGCGGCCTGGAGGAGGAGATCGGCAAGTTCAACATCCGCATCTCGGGCTGCATCAACGCCTGCGGCCATCACCACCTGGGCCATATCGGCATCCTCGGCCTCGACCGCGCCGGGGTCGAGAACTACCAGATCACGCTGGGCGGCGACGGCTACGACATCCCGGCCATCGGCCAGCGCGCCGGCGCCGGCTTCCCGGCCGAAGAGGTGGTGCCGGCCATCGACCGCGTCATCAACGCCTATCTGGAGCTGCGCGCCACGCCCGAGGAGCGTTTCATCGACACCTATCGCCGTGTGGGGGTGGCTCCGTTCAAGGCGGCGCTGTATCCGGCCGATGCTTGATCAGACGCTGGATGCCCGCGCGGCGCGGCTGAACGACCGCTATCGCCATCACGCCGCGACCGAGGTGCTGCGGCGTGCCCTGCGCGACCCCGACCTGGGCTCGACCACGCTGGTTTCGAGCTTCGGGGCGGAATCGGTGGTGCTGTTGCACATGGTCTCGGTGGTGGCCCCGGGGACGCCGGTGCTGTTCATCGACACGATGATGCTGTTCCAGGAGACGCTGGATTACCAGGTCGAGGTCACGCAGAAGCTGGGGCTGACCGACGTGCGGGTGATCCGCGCCAGCGAACGCGAGGTGGCGCTGAACGACCCGGACGGCACGCTGCACCAGTTCAACACCGACGCCTGCTGCGATTTCCGCAAGACCATTCCCCTGGAGCGCGAGCTGTCGAAATTCGACGCCTGGATCACCGGCCGCAAGCGGTTCCAGGGCGGCGAGCGCCAGCAGCTGGAATTCTTCGAATCCGAGCCGCCCTCGCGGTTGCGCATCAACCCGCTGGCGCATTGGCGTCCGCAGGACGTTCAGGACTACATGGCCGAGAACAACCTGCCGCGTCACCCCCTGGTCGCCAAGGGCTATGCCTCGATCGGCTGCGCGCCCTGCACCTCGCCGATCAAGCCGGGCGAGGACCCGCGCGCCGGCCGCTGGCGTGGCAGCAACAAGACCGAATGCGGCATCCATTTCATCGGCGGCAAGATGGTCCGCACGGGAGCGAATGCATGAGCGATTTCTTTCTGGTCCGCGATGACGGCTTTCACCCCCATGACGGGGCCGAGCCGGTGGTGCTGGCCCCGGATACCGATCCGGCGGCGCTGGACGGCTATCTGGAGCAGCCGCTGATCGCCATCGACTTTCCGGCCATGACCGACGGTCGCGGCTTTACCCTGGCCCGCCTGCTGCGCGAAAAGGGCTATCGGGGGCGGCTGCGCGCCGTGGGCGGGCTGATCTCGGACCAATATGCCATGGCCCGCCGCGTCGGCTTCGACGAGGTGCAGATCCCCGCCGCGCTGGCCGCGCGCCAGCCGCAGGAGCAATGGCTCTATCGCGCCGACTGGCAGGACTGGGACCATCGGTCGCGTCTGGCCGGCTGACACCCGGGGTTTCGCCCCGCCTTCCCATGCATTAGATAAACCGGGACCCCGAAATGACACTGGATCTCTCCGTGGACCTCGCCGCCAAACCCGCCAAGACCCTGCCCGACGCGCAGACCGTGACCTCGGTCCGGCACTGGAACGACCGGCTGTTCTCGTTCCGGGTGACGCGCCCGGCCAGCCTGCGCTTCCGTTCGGGCGAGTTCGTGATGATCGGCCTGCCCGGCGACAACGGCAAGCCGATCCTGCGCGCCTATTCCATCGCCTCGCCGGCCTGGGACGACGAGCTGGAATTCTATTCGATCAAGGTGCCGGACGGGCCGCTGACCTCGAAGCTGCAGAACATCCGGCCGGGCGACGAGATCATCCTGCGCCCGAAGCCGGTGGGCACGCTGGTGCTGGACGCGCTTCTGCCCGGCAAGCGGCTGTGGTTCCTGGCCACCGGCACCGGCATCGCGCCCTTCGCCAGCCTGATGCGCGAGCCCGAGAGCTATGAGCGTTTCGAGCAGGTCATCATGATGCATACCTGCCGCACCGCCGACGAGCTGGCCTATGGCCGCGAGCTGGTCGAGAACCTGCGCCACGACCCGCTGCTGGGCGAGCTTTATGGCGAGGAATTCGCCAGCCGGCTGCTTTATTACCCGACCACGACGCGCGAGGAATCGCCCTTCATGGGCCGGATCACCGACAACCTGAGCTCGGGCAAGGTGTTCCGGGATCTGGGCCTGCCGCCCATGGATGCGGCAAATGACCGCGCCATGATCTGCGGCAGCCTGGCCTTCAACACCGATGTGAAGGCGGTGCTGGAAGGTTTCGGCCTTCGCGAGGGCGCCAACAGCGATCCCAAGGAATTCGTGGTCGAAAAGGCCTTTGTCGGCGACGGGATCTGAGCCGCTGCCGGGGGCTTTGCGCCCCCGGACCCCCGCAGGATATTTGGACAAGAAAGAAGCCCGGCGTTGACAGTCCGCCGGGCTGTGCCCATGTTCCGGCGCCGAATCATGCGAAGGAATTTTCATGCCCGTCGTCGTCGTTGAATCCCCGGCCAAGGCCAAAACGATCAACAAATACCTGGGCGACGACTATACGGTTCTGGCCTCGTTCGGGCATGTGCGGGACCTGCCGCCCAAGGATGGCAGCGTCGATCCCGAGGCGGATTTCGCCATGAAATGGGAAGTCGCCTCGGAATCCAGGAAGCATGTCAAGGCGATCAAGGATGCGCTGGCCGCGGATCCGAAGCTGATCCTGGCCACCGACCCCGACCGCGAGGGCGAGGCAATCTCGTGGCATCTGCTGGAGACGCTGGCGCCGGCGCTGAAGAAGGGCGCCGAGGTCAGCCGCGTCACCTTCAACGCCATCACAAAGAATGCCGTGACCGAGGCGATGGCCAGGCCCCGCCAGATCGACCAGCCGCTGGTCGATGCCTATCTGGCGCGCCGGGCGCTGGATTATCTGGTCGGCTTCAACCTGTCGCCGGTCCTGTGGCGCAAGCTGCCCGGCGCCAAGTCGGCGGGCCGGGTGCAGTCGGTCGCCTTGCGCATCATCGTCGACCGCGAAATGGAGATCGAGGCCTTCAAGGCCCGCGAATATTGGTCGGTCCATGCCCGGCTGGCGACGCCGCGCGGCGACGAATACGACGCGACCATGACCGTGTTCGGCGGCAAGAAGCTGGAACGCTTCGACATCGCCACCGAGGAGCAGGCGAAACTGGCCGTGGCCGCGATCACCTCGCGCGACCTGAGCGTCGCCAGCGTCGCCGCCAAGCCCGCCAGCCGCAATCCCTGGCCGCCCTTCATGACCTCGACCCTGCAGCAGGAGGCCAGCCGCAAGCTGGGCCTTGGCGCGCGGGCCTGCATGTCGGCGGCGCAGCGGCTCTACGAGGCGGGCTACATCACCTATATGCGGACCGACGGCATCGACATGGCCCCCGAGGCGGTGATGGCCGCCCGCGACGCGATCAAGGCGCGGTTCGGGGCGGAATACCTCCCCAAGTCGCCGCGCATGTACAAGAACAAGGCGAAGAACGCGCAGGAAGCGCATGAATGCATCCGGCCGACCGACATGATGCTGTCGCCGGACCGGCTGCCGGTCGCCGACAAGGACCAGAAGGCGCTTTACGACCTGATCTGGAAGCGGACCCTGGCCAGCCAGATGGAATCGGCCCGGATGGAACGCACCACGGTCGAGCTTGCCTCGGCCGACGGCCAGGTGGGCCTGCGCGCCAACGGCCAGGTGATGCTGTTCGACGGCTTCCTGCGGGTCTATGATCAGGGCCGCGACGACGAGGAGGACGAGGACGGCCGCCGCCTGCCGCTGATCCACGAGGGCGAGGCGGCCGAGAAGCGCGGGGTCACCCCCGAGCAGCATTTCACCCAGCCGCCGCCGCGCTATACCGAGGCGACGCTGGTCAAGCGCATGGAGGAGTTGGGGATCGGCCGGCCCTCGACCTATGCCTCGATCATCGGCACGATCCAGGATCGCGACTATGTCCGCAAGGAGCAGAACCGCCTGATCCCCGAGGACAAGGGCAGGCTGGTCACCATCTTCCTGCAGAAATACTTCCCGCGCTATGTCAGCTACGATTTCACCGCCAATCTGGAGGGGGAGCTCGACGACATCTCCTCGGGCGAGCGCGCCTATCGCGAGGTGCTGCGCCGCTTCTGGCGGGACTTCACCGCCGCGCTGGAGGGCACCAGCGAGCTGCGCATCACCGAGGTGCTCGAGGCGATCGACGACGCGCTGGCACCGCATCTCTATCCGCCGCGCGCCGATGGCGGCGATCCGCGCGAATGCCCGCTCTGCCACAAGGGCCGGCTGCATCTGAAGACGGCGCGCTCGGGTGGGGCCTTCATCGGCTGCTCGAACTACCCCGATTGCCGCTTCACCCGGCCGATTTCCTCGCCCGATGCCGAGGTGGTGGGCGACACCGTGCTGGGCGTGGACAAGGGTGACGAGATCAGCCTGAAGAACGGCCGCTTCGGGCCTTATGTCCAGCGCGGCGAGGCGACGGCCGAACAGCCGAAGCCGCCGCGCGCCTCGATCCCCAAGGGCTGGGATCTGGCCTCTGTGGACCTGGAGCGGGCGCTGGCCCTGCTGGCCCTGCCGCGCGAGATCGGCCCGCATCCCGAGGACGGCGTCCCGGTCGAGGCCGGCATCGGCCGCTACGGCCCCTATGTGAAGCATGGCGCGAAATACGCCAACCTGCCGGAGGTCGACGAGGTCTTCACCATCGGCATGAATCGCGCCGTCGAGGTGCTGGCCCAGAAGGTCACCCGCGGCAGGGCGGCCGCCGCCGCGCCGCTGGCGGAACTGGGCGAGCATCCCGAGGGCGGGCCGGTGCAGGTGATGAGCGGACGCTATGGGCCTTACGTCAAATGGGGCAAGGTCAATGCGACGCTGCCCCGCGACCTGGAGCCCGGCGCGGTCACGCTGGAGCGGGCCCTGGAACTGATCGCCGAGAAGGCCGCGAAATCGGGCAAGAAGCCGGCAAAGAAGGCTGCCGCCAAGAAGCCGGCCGAAAAAAAGACCGCCGCAAGGAAGCCTGCGGCTGCCAAGGCGAAGAAGGCCGGGTAAGCGCCCGCTTCGCCTCGGACTCTGAGTATTTGAAAAACGGTGAAACATGCGGTTGCGCTGGAAATCGGATGCTGCACGGCGCTTCACCGTTTCACAAATACTCATGACGCGGCCTGGACGCGGGCGCATCGCCGCAGTTTTGGCTTTTTGATCCGAGCCGTTCTGCTGCTAGGCTCGACCCGCAAGGGTTGAGCGGAGGGCGCCGTGAAGGATCGAATCATGAGGATGGGCCGCGTGCTGGCCGGCTGCATCGCGCTGCCGGCGGCGGCGCAGGAGGCCGCGATTTTCGACGTGATGGACCGGATCCATCCGGTCTGGGCGGAAAGCGGCATGGTCTCGGCGCAGGAACGGCTGGCCGCCGAGATCGGCCGCGACATCATGGCCCAGGGCGGCAACGCGGTCGATGCGGGCGTGGCGGTGGCCTTTGCCCTGGCCGTCACCCTGCCGCGCGCCGGCAATATCGGCGGCGGCGGCTTCATGCTGGTGCATGAGGCCGAGACCGGCCAGACCCATGCCATCGACTATCGCGAGATGGCCCCGCAGGGCGCCTCGCGCGACATGTTCCTGGACGCGGCGGGCGAGGCGGACAGCGGGAAGTCGCTTTACAGCGGCGCCGCCTCGGGCGTGCCGGGGACGGTGGCGGGGATGAAGCTGGCGCTGGACAAATATGGCAGCATGGACTGGGCCGAGGTGATTGCCCCGGCGATCCGGCTGGCCGAGGAGGGGATCACCGTCACCCCGGAGCTGGCCGACAGCATCGAGGCCGAGCGCGAGCATCTGGAGAAATTCCCGTCGAGCGCGAAGATCTTCTTCAAGGAGGGTGGGGCGGCCTATCGGCCCGGCGACCGGCTGGTGCAGGCCGATCTGGCGGCGACGCTGAAGAAGATCGCCGCCGAGGGGCCGGACGGCTTCTACAAGGGCGAAGTGGCCGAGGCCGTCGCCAAGGCGGTGCAGGACGCCGGCGGGCTGATCACCGTCGAGGACATGGCCGCCTACAAGCCCGTGCAACGCGAGCCGGTGCGCGGCACCTATCGCGGCCATGAGGTGGTCTCGATGCCGCCGCCCTCGTCCGGCGGGGTGCATCTGATCCAGATCCTGAACGCGCTGGAGGGCTATCCGATCGGCGCGCTGGGGCAGAATTCGGGCGAGACGATCCACCTGATGGCCGAGGCGATGAAGCTGGCCTATGCCGACCGCTCGGAATACCTGGGCGATCCGGATTTCGTCGATGTGCCGGTCGCGGCGCTGACCAGCAAGGATTACGCGGTCGAGATGCGCCGCAAGATCAGCGCCGATTTCGCCACGCCCTCGGTGATGATCAAGCCGGCGGATCTGGCGCCCTACGCATCCGACCAGACCACGCATTTCTCGGTGGTGGACAAGCAGGGCAACGCGGTCTCGAACACCTATACCATCAACCTGAACTACGGCTCGGGCCTGGTGGCCGAGGGCACGGGCGTGCTGATGAACAACGAGATGGACGATTTCTCGGCCAAGCCCGGCGCGCCCAATGCCTTCGGCCTGGTCGGGGGCGATGCCAATGCGGTCGAGCCGGGCAAGCGGCCGCTCTCCTCGATGACGCCGACCATGGTGCTCAAGGACGGCAAGGTCTGGCTGGTCACCGGCTCGCCCGGCGGGGCGCGGATCATCACCACGGTGCTGCAGGTGGTGATGAACATGATCGACCACGGCATGAACGTGGCCGAGGCCTCGACCGCGCCGCGCGTCCATCACCAATGGCTGCCCGACGAGCTGCGCGTGGAGGAGGGCATCAGCCTCGACACCATCCGCATCCTGCAGGCCAAGGGCCATACGGTTGCGGTCAAGGAGGCGATGGGCTCGACCCAGTCGATCATGCGCGACCCCGGGACGGGGACGCTGTACGGCGCTTCGGACCCGCGCCGGCCGGATGCGGCGACGCTGGGCTACTGAGCGAGGTAGTCGCGCAGCGCGACGGCATTGTTGTGCTGCGTGTCGCGGGCGCCGTAGAGCAGCGTCACCGGGCCCTTGCGGATCAGCGCCCGCAGCTCGCGCAAGGGGGCGGGATTGGCGTCCAGTTCGGCGCCGTAGCGGCGCCGGAATTCGGGCCATTTCTCGGGGTCGTGGTTGAACCAGTGCCGCAACGCGTCCGAGGGCGCGATCTCTTTCAGCCAGAGATCCGCGCCCAGCTTCTCGCGGCTGATGCCGCGCGGCCAGATGCGGTCCACCAGAACCTTGCAGCCTTCTTTCGGCCCGGGCGGGTCATAGGCGCGTCGGATGGAAATCTCGGTCATGGCAACCTCTTTCGCAAGGCAATTCCCGGGCCGGCCTCGGGGTTCCCGGCACGTTGACTCGGTTTTCGAAACTGGCGAAAACGAGTCCGGTGGACATGGGAGGTGGTGGATGAACAAGATCTATCCCAGCGCGGATTTGGCGCTTGGGGGTTTGCTTCGTGACGGGATGGTGATTGCAGCGGGGGGCTTCGGGCTTTGCGGCATCCCGGAGCTTTTGATCGAGGCGATCCTGCGCGCC